>JAEAMF010000010.1_pt1 | contig 463879 bp, 332 predicted proteins | sample 8958721 | NCBI WGS metagenome assembly JAEAMF01 (sample SAMN16933255, study PRJNA681124) | bioreactor sludge metagenome | isolation source: anaerobic bioreactor treating anionic surfactant - SDBS | place: India: Bengaluru | collected 2019-02-28 | reverse complement strand
CTGGCACTTCGATGCCCACTGTACCGCGGGAGGAGTCCATTTCATCATGCACCGGGCGGTGCCGCACCCCCGTTGAACCGGAGCGTTCGGTGCACGCCCGAATCACGGTGGAGTCATTCTGATGCCGGCGTTTGACTATTCGTTGGTGGCCGATGTCTACGACAGATTCGTCAGGACCGATCTGGATGTGGCATTCTTCCTGAAGGAGGCAGAAGGGATTGCCGGCGGTGTTCTGGAGCTGATGTGCGGCACAGGGCGGCTGAGCATGCCGCTGCTGGCTGCCGGCGTGCCCCTGACCTGTGTCGACAGTTCGCCGGAGATGCTCGCGCAACTCCGCAGAAAGCTGGCGGAAGCTGGTTGCTCTGCAGAAGTGGTGGAACAGGATGTGGTCCACCTGTCGTTGCCGCGGAGATACGAACTCGCTCTGGTTCCCTTCAATTCGTTTTCCGAAGTCATCGCAATTCAAGACGAGATTGGCACGCTGGAATCGATCCACCGTTGCCTGACGGCGGGAGGGCGATTGATTGTCACATTGCATAGCCCTGCCGTGCGGTTGAAGCGCATCGACGGTCTCCCCCATGCGATGGGGCCATTCTCGCTCGATGAGAAGGGGAATAGCTTCACAGTAACGTTGACCGAAGCATTCGATCCATCGACACGGCTGGTTACTGGACATGAGGTGCTAACGGCCCACGACGTTACAGGCGCGCTGCTGTGGCAGCGAGATATCCCGATCACATTTCGCCTGTTGTCGCTCGAGGAATTGGAAGGCATGGCCGTGAAGGCCGGTTTCACGATCGACAGCCTCTATGGTGATTACGATCGTTCGCCCTATGCGAGTGCCGTCAGCCCATTCATCATCAGCACACTCAAAGCATGACGTGGCGCGCACCTAACCCGCGGCCGTACTTGACGCCGCGTCGGCGCGCAGGGAGGGGCGCCGCGGCCCCACCGCCCATCTGCCGCGTCAGCGGCCGAGCGCCGGCGAGGTCCGCCGGACCTTGCCGTAGCCCCGCGATTCCGGACAGCGCGGCTTGGCCCAGACAGCCCGCTCCACCAGCCGGCACAACTGCCAGGCGGTGCGGGCTATTCATTTCGCGCCGACGATCCGGTAGCATGCGTTCCATGCTGCCTGGCGGAAGCGGGAGGGCGCGCGGGGAATCGCTGCGGGGCCGATCGCATCCCTCGCGGATCTGGAGCCGGCGCATTCGAGACGGAAATCATCAGTTCTCGAGCTTGGGCGATCCGTTGCGTGGCAGGCTCCGCCAAGCCACGGCCGCGCCGAATCCACCGCCCGGTGACGGCGAGCAGGAGATCTCGCAAAGGAGGACGCGATGAGGCATTTGGCCGTGATGTTCGTTCTTCTTGGCGTTGTCGCTGGGGCGGCGATGCCGGCTTATTCTCAAGGGCCGCCTGATGCGGCCGCGCGCGCGCAGGCGCAGCGCGAGGCGATGGCGGCCCTCGACTTCATGGACGGCGTGTGGCGGGGTCAGGCCTGGACGCTGCTGCCATCGGGCGAGAAGCACATCATCGTGCAGACGGAGCGCATCGGCCCTTTCCTCGATGGCACGGTGAAGGTGATGGAAGGGCGTGGCTACGAACCTGACGGCAGCGTGAGTTTCAACGCCTTCGGCATCATCTCGTTCGAGCCAAGCAGCCAAGTGTACAGCCTTCGATCCTATGCGATGAGCGTTGCCGGCGACTTCGTGGTCACGCCTTCGGGGAACGGGTATACGTGGGAGATTCCCGCGGGCCCTGCCACGATACGGTACACGGCAACCGTGGCCGATGATGCATGGCACGAGGTAGGCGACCGGATCGTCCCCGGGCAAGCGCCCATGCGCTTCTTCGAGATGACCCTCGCGCGCGTCGGTGACACGGACTGGCCGGGAGCGAATCCGGTGAGCCCGGATTGACAGCGAGAAATCGGACCAGCCCCTTGCAGCCGACGGCACGAGCTGTCCGGCGGCATGGACTGTCCGGCGGCATGGACTTACAGACGGCGGGCATCGGACCGTCGAAGGATTGAGAATCATGGACACCTGGAAGTTCTACGACATCACCCACCGCGAGCATGTCATCTGCAATCCCACGAACACCGAGAAGCTCGAGCGGCTGGTCGGGCTCCTGCGGCTTCCGGCGGATGCGCGCGTGGTCGACATCGCCTGCGGGAAAGGGATGTTCCTGATCCGCCTGGCGGAGGCGTACCGCATCCGTGGAATCGGGATCGACATTTCGCCGTTTCACATTGCCGATGCACAGAGAGAGCTGACGAAGCGGGCGCCGAAGACGGAGATTGTCTTCCGTCAAATGAACGGCGCCGACTTCGTGCCTGAAGAGCCGCGCGTCCTGACACTGGCCTCCTGCATCGGAGCGAGCTGGGTGTTCGGTGGTCACGCCGAGACTCTCGACGCGCTTGCGCGCATGATTGCGCCCGGCGGGTGGGTGGTCGCCGGCGAGCCTTACTGGCTTCAGGAGCCATCGGAGGAGTACCTTGCCGCCTTGGGGATCGGCAGGGACGCCTTCGCGACGCATCGGGGCAACGCGGAGGCCGGTGAACTGCTGGGGCTGGAGCTGGTGCACACATTCGCGAGCAGCAAAGATGATTGGGACCAGTACGAAGGCCTGCAGTGGTATGCGGCGGCTGAGTATGCCCGTGGTCACCCGGACGATCCGGACGTGCCGGAGCTCTTGGAACGAATGGCCAAGCAGAAGGCGAGCTATCTTCGCTGGGGGCGAGACACCTTGGGCTGGGCGATCTACCTCTTCCGGCATCGCGCGCAAGAGCGTACGAGCGCGGCCGACTGACGATGGCTTTCAGCAACGCCGGCGATGGGCGGGCCATTGGTGTCGCAGACGATAACCAGGTCAAGGGTGCGATCCAGGTAGCATGAGTGAAAGCCAAGGAAGGATGAGCGCCGGCACCCGGCCGCACAAGGACGGGCCGAGCCCCGGCCTTCCCGATGTTCGTTCGCTCGGTGCGCGATGGTGCTGGGCCGCGATTGCTGTGTTCGCCTTCGCCGTGCGCGCCGCCTACTTGCTCGAGAGCAGCGCGAATCCCTTTCGCCATCATCTGAATCTCGACCCTGAGTTCTATCACGACTGGGCGCGTCGCATTCTAAGCGGCCAGCTGTTCGGCCCCGATGTGTTTCCTCAAGCGCCGCTCTATCCCTATCTGCTCGCGAGCGTGTATGCGATCACCGGCCCGAATGTGCTCGCTCCGTTGTGGCTTCAGGCGGCGATGGGTGCGGCGACGGTAGCGATCGGCGCAGGCCTCGCGGGGCGCTGGTTCGGCCGCCCGGCGATGATCGCCACCGCCTTGCTGCTTGCCTTCTACAAACCCGCAATCTTCTACACTGGCGTCCTGCTCGTTCCGGTGCTCGCAGGCCTGCTGGTCGCGCTCGCCCTGTGGTTCGCGGACCGGCGTCCCTGGCTGGCGGGGATCTTCACCGGGCTGACCGCCCTCGCCCACCCCGTCTTGCTTCCGGGAACGCTGATCGCCGCGGTCACCGCTCAGCGGTTGTCGCACGATCGCGCGCTGAATGCGGGCCGGAAAGACGCTGGCGGGAGCAATGGGAGTGGCCCGCCCCGCGCGGACGCGGCTACGCGCAGTCCCGTGGCCCGCACGCTGGCCAGCACACTCGCCCGCACACTCGCCCGCGCGCTACGCCCGTCGCTGCCCATCTTCGCCGGCTGCGTGATCGCGATCGCTCCGGCGACGCTTCACAATCTCATCGAGAGCGGCCGCTTCGTGCCGATCTCCGCGAATTCGGGCATCAACTTCTACATCGGAAACGGGCCCGAGGCGAACGGCTTCTACGGCTCCCCCTTCGGCCTGCGGGCCGAACGCGATTTGCTCGGCGTGAATGAGGCTTCGTATCGCGCCGGCAGGAAGCTGACGACGGTGGAGTCCTCCGGCTACTGGAACGCTCGCGCGTGGGACGCGGTGCGCGCGCGCCCGCTACACGCGCTCGGCCTGTACTTGCGCAAGGTCTACTTCACACTCTTCGCCTGGGAGACGCCTCAAGTCGAATCGCTCGATTTCGAGAAGCGCTATTCGACGCTGCTGCGCATTCCGCTGCTTCCGAATTGGATCCTCTTGCTCGTTCTCTCCGCATCCGCGTTGGTCCTCCTTCCGCGCGGGCGTATCCTGCGCGGCTGGGGCGCGGCGGTGCTCACGACCGCGCTCGCGATTGCGGTCTACTTCGCCACGGCGCGTTTTCGATTCCCCATGCATGTGCCGCTGGCGTTGATGGCGGGAGCCGCGCTGGGTGCGATGTACGAAGCGTGGCACGCCCGCGATCGCCATGCGCCCGGCGCGCGCCTGCCCGTCATCGCGCGCCTGCCTGCCGCGGCCGCCGTGGCCGTGCTCATCGTGGTCGCGTTCGTGCCCAATTGGCTGCGCGTTCAGAAGAACCTCACCCATGGGCAGTACTACTTTCGCCTGGGATTGATCGCGGAAGAGGAGCAGCGCTCGGCCGATGCGATGAAGGCGTACGAAGATGCGCTCGCGATCGACCCGACTGTCGCCCGCGCCGCGGTGAACCTCGGCATCCTGCAAGCGCGCAACGGAAATCTCGCCGCGGCCGAACCTCTGCTCGAGCGCGGCGTGCGTCTCGATCCGCGCAGCGCGCGCGGGCTGCTTTCGCTCGGCCAGATCCATCAACTGCGGGGAGATCTCGCCGCGGCGTGCAGCCTGTACGCAGCCTCGTTCCAAGCGGACACGAGCTATGTGCGCGCACTCGAATCGTTGGCCGCCGCCCGCTACGCCAACGGCGAACCGGCGGAGGCGGAATCGGACTGCCGCGGAGTGATCCGGCGCGCGGGGAACGATCCGCTGACGGCCCGCTGCCGTTTTCTGCTCGATCGCTGGTCCGAGCGGCGCCGTTTCGGTTGGCCGGCTTGGGTGTCCCGAGAAGCGTCCGAGGGGGATTTGGCCTTCGCCGTGAACGACCTCGCCACCGCCGAGGCGCGCTACCAGGCTTCGCTCGCGCGCGATCCGCGCGATCCGAGCACGATCCTCGCGCTCATCCGGATCGCATCGGTGCGGGGCGACCGCGCGGCCGCCGAACGCCTGGCCGCCTCCTACCGGCAGACGGGCGCTCCTGCGGCAGCTCTGGCAGGAACGGGGCTATAGCAGCTGCAAGGCCGCGCGAAGGGGGGCGAAGCTGCCGCATCCTCACCCACGCGGTCCCCTGCCCCATCGCGTGCATTCCGGATCCGCGAAGGCCAGGCGCTTCTTCATCACCTCCACGGCCTTCGGGTCGTGATCGATGAGCAGGAATCTTCTCCCCAGTCGCCCCGCCGCTTCGCCCGTCGTTCCGCTTCCCGCGAAGAAATCGCACACGAGATCGCCCGGATTGGAATGGACGCGAACGATGCGATTCAGGATGGCGACCGGCTTCTGGGTGGGAAAGCCGCACTTCTCCTTGCCGTTCGTCGGCACGATCGTCTGCCACCAGACATCGGTGGGCGTCTTCCCTCGGGCCGCCTTCTCGGGCCCCACGAGACCGGGAGCCATGTAGGGGATCCGATCGATCGCCTCGTAATGGAAGGTGTAGCGCCGCGGGTCCTTCGCGTACCAGAGGATGTTGTCGTGCTTGGCGGGCCAGCGCTTGCGCGACCGCCCACCGAAATCGTAGGACCAGATGATCTCGTTCAGAAACGACGCCCTTCCAAAAATGCCGTCGAGCATCACTTTCAAGTAATGCACCTCGCGACAATCGAGATGCAGGAAGAACGATCCGCGCGGACGAAGAATGCGAAAGGCCGCTCGCAGGCGCGGCTCGAGAAACGCGGCATAATCGTTCCAGGAATCATCGAACCCATGTTCGGAGACGGCCTCGCTGCGATAGCGCTTGCCTTGGAATCCCGTGCGGTCTCCCCCGTTCTCGTCGTGAATTGCTCGAATCCGCACGCGCTTCTGACGCCGGCCGGTGTTGAAGGGCGGATCGATGTAGATCAAGTCGACCGACGCGTCGGGCAGGCGCGAGAGGACGGCAAGATTGTCGCCTTCGATGATGCGATTGCGCTGATCGGGAGTGCGTTTCATGGATCTCGCCGGATGTCGGGCGGCGCCCGCTCTCGTTTCCTGGACTGCAGCGGAGCCGCGCCCCGCAGTTGCGCCGGCTCGCCGCCGCTCGAAGGATTCTCGGAAACGCCGCTTGCCTGCCCTCCTAGTGTGCCGGTTGGAATCTACCGGCTGCCGTCCGGCCGGTCCACGGCCGGACGGGTCCGCCACTCATGTCCGGAGGGGCTGCCCAGTAATCCGAGCGGCAGCGGCAGCCTGAGCAGCCGCCGAAGTCGAACCGTCTGCCTCGGTGGAGCGCAATTCATCCATATCTATTTGCAGGGAAAACAGTTGCGAAGAATCAGGCCGGATCTTCGACCCACAGGCGAACGGCCGCCACTGCCTGCCCTCCTTCCCCCTCAACGAACTCAAACTCTGCTTTTGCTGATTCCCGGTTTGCGCTACTCTCAACGGTTCAGGACGGTCGGCATGCGCTGCCGTGACCCGCTTTTACGGGAGCTGTCGGCTGTCCTATTGGAGTCGCCCGAGCGGGCAGGTAAGAGCCGGTACGAGGACCAGGGAATGGTTCAACGCTCGAGGGCACTCGGCACGGGCATGTGCGTGCCGACGCAAGTCATTACAAATGAAGACCTTGCCCGGATCGTAGATACCAGCGACGACTGGATCGTCACGCGCACCGGGATGAAGGAGAGGCGGCGCGTCCAGCCCGACCAGGCGGCGTCGGATCTCGCCGTCCCCGCCGCATTGCAGGCGATCGAGGAGTCGGGCGTCTCCCCGCGCGAGCTCGACGCGATCATCGTCGCGACCGTGACCTCGGACATGCTCTTCCCTTCCACGAGCTGCATCATCCAGGATCGAATCGGTGCCCGAAACATCCCCGCCTTCGATGTCTCGGCCGGCTGCACGGGAGCGATCTACGCGCTCTCGCTCGCGGATCAGATGATCCGCGGCGGCAAGTACCGCAACATCCTCGTGGTCGGCGTCGAGGTCCTCACGAAGATCACGAACTGGACCGACCGCTCGACCTGCGTGCTCTTCGGCGATGCGGCCGGCGCGATCGTGCTCGGGCCATCGGATCGTGACGACCACGGGATTCTCGGATTCCATCTCGGGTCCGACGGCCGGGGCGGACACACCTTGCGCATGCCGGCGGGCGGATCGCGGATGCCGGCCAATCACGAGACGGTCGAGAAGCGGATGCACACGCTCTACATGCGCGGAAACGAAATCTTCAAGCCCGCGGTCAACATGATGAGCGAGTCGTGCAATATCCTGACCGAGCAGGCGGGCATGAAGCCCCGCGATGTGGATTTGCTCGTCTTCCATCAAGCGAATCTGCGAATCATCGAAGCGGTCGGCAAACGCTTGCATCTTCCGAGCGAGAAGGTCTTCGTCAACATCCACAAGTACGGCAACACCTCGTCCGCCTCCACGCTGCTGGCGATTCACGAGGCCCGCGAATCCGGCCGTCTGCACCGGGGTAGTCTCATGCTCCAGGTCGCATTCGGGGCCGGCCTGACCTGGGGCGGCATCCTCTGGAAATGGTAGGATGACGATCCCCCACGGCCCTATGCCTGCCGGACATCCGTGCCGATAATGATCTCCATGAATGGCGCGGAACGCCGGGCGGTCGTTCCGTGCCCGCTCCACTCTCAGAAAGGACCACGCATGGCCCGCAAGAAGATCGCGAAGAAGACCAGGCCGGGCAAGACCGTCCGGCCCGCCGAGAAGAAGCCTCGTGCCGCGAAGGCCCGATCCGTATCGAAGGAAGATTGGGAGGCCCGCGCGCGCGAGCGCGAAGACGCGCGCAGCAAGCCGGAAGAGACGGCGGCGGATTCGCCAGAGCAGATGGTGGCGAAGCCCGGCCGCTCCGCAAACCCCGAACGCAAGCTTCCTGCGGGGGTCTTTCCTCGCGGAACGGTGCGCCGTCCGCGCCTGAAGGGCGCGCACATCCGCCGCGTCGGGATCGTCTTCGCCGGCGGGCCAGCGCCGGGGGCGAACGCGGTCATCAGCGCCGCGGCGATATCGTTTCTCGACACGAGTCGCGAGGTGATCGGCTTCACTTCGGGCTATCGCCATCTCGAGCGCTATCATCCGGTCACCTGCCGCCTGCAGATGGGCGAGCACTATCGCCTCTTTCGCGCGCGCGATGTGAGCGGGATGCGCAACACCCAAGGCATTCTGATCGGCACCTCGCGCGCGAATCCGGGCGCCGACATCCGCGGACCGGGCGACCTCAACAATGCGCGTCGCACGCAACGCCTGCAGAATTGCTACGCCGCGCTCGTCGACCTGGGCATCGATGCGCTGATCTCGATCGGCGGCGACGACACGCTCAAGACCGCGAATTTTCTGTACGAATATCAGAAGCGCCTGCCGCGCGGGGCGAAGCGGATCCACATCGTCCACCTGCCCAAGACGATCGACAACGACTACAAGGGCATCGACTTCACCTTCGGATACTTCACCGCGGTCGATTTTCTGGCCAAGGAGATGAAGAACCTGCGCGCGGACGCGGAAGCGAGCGACCGCTACTTCATCGCCCAGGCGATGGGCCGCAAGGCCGGCTGGCTCTCGTACGGCGTGGGCATCGCCGGCGAGGCGAACATGATCTTCAGCGTCGAGGACATCGAAGAGGAGATGCTCTTCGACGATGAGATCATCGACGAGAACGGCGCGCGGCGCACCGAGCGGCGGCTGCGTCTGGAGGCGCTCGTCGAGCGGATCACCGATCTCGTGATTTGGCGCGAAGAGCGCGAAGGCAAGACCTTCGGCACGGTGGTCCTGGCTGAAGGCCTCGCCGAGCTGTTGCCCGAGAAGCTGATTCGCGGCGTGGACAAGGACGAGCATGGGCACATCTCGATCGGCAAGATCGACCTCGGCCACATCGTCGCCAAGCTGGTGGAAGCCGAGTACACGCGCCGCACGGGGAAGAAGCGCAAGGTGACCGGACTGCAGATCGGCTACGAATCGCGCTGCGCCGTGCCGCACGCGTTCGATGTGATGCTCGGCAGCCAGCTCGGAATCGGCGCCTTCCGCGCGCTCGTCGAGGAGAACCTGGACGGGCACATGGTGAGCGTCTCGGGCCAGCTCGATCTGCGCTTCGTGCCGTTTCGCAATCTGGTCAATCCCAAGACGCTCCGAACCGAAGTGCGCTACATCCAGCCCGGCTCCGATTTCCACCGGCTCGCGCGCTTCCTGGAATCGAAGACCGAGGTCGCGCGCGCTTGAGGCGCACGCCTCGTGCGCTCGGGCGCCTACTGCGCAGTGGATCGCGCTCGTGGGGCTCGGAGCATGTGGCTGCGTGTTCGAGTGTGGTCGCCGGGACCGGAAGGCTTCCGCGGGGACGGCGCGCGCTTGAAGAAGTTCGCGCAGGGGGCGCGCCTCGTGCGCTCGGCTTGTTGAACGGATGTAACACCTGAAAGCCGGGGCGTTCACGCCTCGCTAACGCCCCGCGGCCTAAGCCTTCCGGTCCCGGCTCCCTCATCGCGCACGCTTCATTCTTCGAGCCTGGTGGATCCTGATCCGTTGCGCATCAAGCGCAATGTGAGCGCGCGGTGCATGCGTGATTGTCGTTGCGCTTCGCTGACGCCCCGCGGCTGAAGCCTTCCGGTTCCGGGACCCCGTTTCCGTGAACAGCCGGACGCCACTCTGCGAATCTCATCCGCACATCGAACCATTCGGAGCCGTCATCGTCCGCTGCGGACCGGGCACCGGTCCCGCAGCGGCATCCGGCTTCTCGCGCAGACCGCGAGGATCCACGAAGCGGCGCCGCACGCACCCTGGGTGCTCGAGCTATCGGGCCACGGCGTCCGCACGCCTCACGCGACGCTCGAGATTGCGCGCCAGGGAAGGGCCTTTCTCGAGGACCTCGCCAGGAAGGCTCTAGCGGTCGATCAAGGAAACACGCCGGGAGTCGGCGAAGGCTAGTCCTCTCGTGCCATGGAAAGACGCCGAGCATCCGCGAAGGCTAGTCCTCACATGCCATCGCGAAACGACGGCCGGCCGCGATTCCCTCGCGACCGGCCGTCTTCATCACGTCCCTGTGAACGCTCGCGCGGATTCCCGCGGCTACAAATTCGTGGGCGCCGGAGTGATCATCCCCTCCTTCATGAGAAGCTCCGTTTCCGCGCGCGCGTGGCGGATCTTCTCCTCGGCCATCTTCATCAACTGCTCGCCCGTGTAGGTGAGGCGCGCGACGCCCTGCTCGATCGCCTTCAGTCCCACCGCGACCGCTTCACGCGGGAAGACTTCCCACTCGTCCATCGTGGGGATGATGTAGTCCTCGCGCAGGCCCTTGTCCTCCGCGACCTTGGCCAGCTCGCGCGCCGCGGCGATGCACATCTCATCGGTGATCGTGGTCGCCATGACATCGAGCGTGCCGCGGAAGATGCCGGGGAATCCGAGCGAGTTGTTGACCTGATTGGGGAAGTCACTGCGGCCGGTGGCGACCACGCGCGCGCCCGCTTCCTTCGCTTCCCAGGGCCAGATTTCCGGCACGGGATTCGCGCAGGGGAAGATGATCGCGTCCTTGGCCATGCCCTTCACCCACTCGGGCTTGATCACGCCCGGGCCCGGCTTCGACGCCGCGACCACGACATCCGCGCCGCGCATCGCATCGGGCACGCCGCCCTTGACCTGGCCGCCGTTCGTGACCTGGCACAGCTCCCACTTCTCCTTGAAGTCCTGCTGCAACTCGGTGCGCCCGCGATGCAGCGTGCCCTTCGAATCGACCAGGATGATGTTCTCCCAGGGCACGCCACCCTTGTGCATCACGTTTGCCGCCCGGATGTTGGCCGCGCCGGCGCCGACGAGCACGATCGTCACCTTGTCGAGTTGCTTGCCCACCAGCTTCACCGCGTTCACCAGGCCGGCGAAGATGATCGCCGCGGTGCCCTGCTGGTCGTCGTGCCACACCGGAATGCGGGCCTTGGCGCGCAGCTCGTCGAGGATGCGGAAGCACTTGGGCTGCGAGAGATCCTCGAGATTGAAGCCCCCGAAGGTCGGTTGCAGTTGCAGGCACAGCTGGATGATCTTGTCCGGGTCCTTTTCGTCGATGCAAATGGGAAAGGCGTCCACGCCGCCGAGATACTTGAAGAGCAGCGCCTTGCCTTCCATCACCGGCAGGCCCGCCTCGGGGCCGATGTCTCCGAGCCCGAGCACGCGCGTGCCGTCGCTGATCACCGCAACGAAGTTCGACTTGTTGGTGTGCTCGAAGACCTTCTCGGGATGGTCGCGAATATCGAGACAGGGCTTGGCCACGCCCGGCGTGTACCAGATCGCGAAATCCTGGAAGCTGCGCACGACGCACTTCGGCACGATCTCGACCTTGCCGCGATAGAAGGGATGCAGCTTCATCGCGTCGATGCCCGGTTGCGCGGCCTTGGCCTCCATCTGTTCCTTGGTCAATCTCTGCTCCGCCATGATTCCTCCCGCCCGGCCGCAACGCCGGACTTTCAGCCAAGCTTCCACCCGCCTGCCGTCACAATCCGCTTGCCCGCCTGCTCTGCAAGAGCTTGAAAGCCTAGCGATTGTCTCAAACGCGGGCCCGCTCGCCAATCCAGGTCTTCTTATCCTGGACGCGAAGGATTCTGTTGCCCCGCCTCGCGGCGCGTCCGCAAGACGCTGCCTGTGCGTCTCTTCCCGTGCTTCCTTCATGGGCCTTCCCGTCAAGATGCCGTCCCGGCGAGCCGATCTCAAAGGAAAGCAGCGGGCGGGATCGCGGGCCGGAGGTCCGCGGCTCGTCCTTGCGGGAATGCGGCTGTCGGGGTCGCGCGGCGGCTCCGGGGACGCCCGCATTCCCGCCATCGAGCGAAGGCCCGGCGGGAATCCTTTTGCCATGATGCAGACCATCCAGAAATTCCGGGTCCGGCCCACGCTGCCGGCGCGGCTGTCGCCATTGATGGACATCGCGCTCAATCTCTGGTGGACCTGGAATCCGGAAGCGGTGAGCCTCTTCGAGCGCATCCATCGCGGACTGTGGATGGAATGCCGGCACAATCCGATCGCGCTCCTCTCGCGCATCGATCAGGAACGATTGAACGAGCTCGCCGGCGCCGAGACCTTCCTCGCCCACATGGACCGCGTGCACGCCCACATGGTCCGCTACATGGAGCATCCGACCTGGTACTCGCAGGTTCGCGAAGAGGACCACGAGAGCCGGATCGCCTACTTCTCGGCCGAATTCGGGCTGCACGAATGCCTGCCCTTCTACGCGGGAGGGCTGGGCGTTCTTTCCGGAGATCACTTGAAGTCCGCCTCGGAGCTCGGGCTGCCGATGGTCGGCGTCGGGCTCATCTACCGGCACGGATACTTCCATCAGCAGCTCGATCGCGACGGCACGCAGATCGAAACCTATCACGAGCATCACTTCTCGGGCTATCCGCTGCAGATCGTGAGCCATCCCGACGGCAGCGCGCTGCTGATCAGCGTGGAGATGGGCGACCGCCAGGTCCGCGCCCGGATCTGGAAGGTGCAAGTGGGGCGCGTGCCGCTCTTCCTCCTCGACACCGACATCGCCGAGAACGAGCCGCACGACCGCCACATCAGCAGCTATCTCTACGACGCCGACATGGATGTGCGCATCCGCCAGGAAATCCTGCTCGGTGTCGGCGGCTTGCGCGCGCTCGAGCGCTGCGATGTCTCCCCCACCGTCTGCCATCTGAACGAAGGGCACTCGGCCTTTCTGACGCTCGAACGGATCGCGACCTTGATGGAGCGCCACGCGGTGCGCTTCGAGCAGGCGCGCGAAATCGTGGCGGCCAGCACGGTCTTCACCACCCACACGCCCGTGCCCGCCGGCAACGAGGTCTTCCCCGCGCATCTGATCGCGCGCTATCTGCGCCCCTACGCGCGCCGGCTGGGGCTCTCCGACGACGAGCTGCTCGGCCTCGGCCGCGTCAATCCGCACGACGGCAACGAGCCCTTCAGCACGACCGTGCTCGCTCTGCGCCTGTCCGCGTTTCGCAACGGCGTGAGCCGCCTGCACGGGCAGGTCACGCGCTCGATGTGGAAGGGCCTCTGGCCGGAAGCGCCCGAGAGCGAAGTGCCGATCACGCACATCACCAACGGGGTGCATCTGCCCTCGTGGTACTCCGACGAGATCGCCCGGCTGCTCGATCGCTATCTGGGCCCTGAGTGGTTGGAGAATCCCGTCGACCGGCAGATCTGGGAGCAGGTCAGCACGATCCCCGACACCGAGCTGTGGCGCGCGCGCGAGCGCCTGCGCACATCGCTGGTCGCCGAGGCGCGCCTGCAGCTGCGCGAGCAGCTCACCCGCCGCGGCGCGAATGTGAGCGCGATCGAGCAGGTCACCGATGTGCTCGACCCCGACGCGCTCACGATCTGCTTCGCGCGCCGCTTCGCCACCTACAAGCGCGCCTCGCTGCTCTTTCGCGATCTCGAGCGCTTGAAGAAGATCGTGAACCTCTCCGAGCGTCCGGTGCAGTTCATCTTCGCGGGCAAAGCACATCCGATGGACCAGCCCGGCAAGGAGCTCATCCGGCAGATCATCAAGGTGTCGGAGCTGCCCGAGTTCCGCCAGCGCATCGTCTTCTTGGAGGACTACGACATCCGCCTCGCGCGCACGATAGTGCGCGGGGCCGATGTGTGGCTGAACACGCCCCGCCGCCCGATGGAAGCGAGTGGCACGAGCGGGATGAAGGTCGCGGTCAACGGCGGCTTGAATCTCTCGATCCTGGATGGATGGTGGGCCGAAGCCTACAACGGCGAGAACGGCTGGGCGATCGGCAGCGGGCAGACGCATCCCGACCTCGATTACCAGGACCGCGCCGAAAGCGAAGCGCTCTACATGCTGCTCGAGCAGGCGGTCGTGCCGATGTTCTACGAGCGCGGCGCGGACGGCCTGCCTCGCCAGTGGATCGCGCGCATCAAGTCCTCGATGATGACGATCTGCCCGCTCTTCAACACGAATCGCGCGGCCGAGGAGTACACGCGCCAGTTCTACATTCCCGCGCTGGTCAACTGGCATTGCCTGCTCGCGAACGACATGGACCGGGCGAGGCGGGTCGCGGCCTGGAAGACCATGATGCGCGCGCGCTGGCCGGAGGTGCGGATTCTCGATGTCCACACGGACGCGGGCGTCGATCTCGCGGTCGGCGACCAGATGACCGTGCGCGCCACCGTGCAGCTCGGCGAAATCACGCCCGACGATGTCGAGGTCGAGATCTTCTCCGGTCCGCTCAGCGAAGGCCGCATCGAGCAGGGCGCGCTCACCCGCATGGACGCCGCCCACGCGAAGAACGGGTACCATCAATTCGTAGGACGGCTCGCCTGCCAGACGAGCGGGCACTTCGGCTTCACGGTGCGGGTCGTGCCCCGCTCGAACGGCCTCTCCGACGCGTTCCATCGCGAACTGGTGGCCTGGTGGAATGCCGACGCGCACCGAGGTAAGGCGCACTGAGCCGAGCCGCGTCGCCCGAACAACCGCCCGAGCGATGCGCATCCGCATCTCTCACCCAGCGCCGCATCGCGATCTCCGTCGTCATGGTCGCGTCCCATCTCGTTCCCACGCGCTTGCCTCTCTCCGGGAAGGCCCGATGCGGGCCCTTGCACGCCTGCTTCTCTTTGCCCTATGAGGATGCGCTCTGCCTTCCTTCCGCGTCGTCCGCATCCGCCTCGTCGCACAGATCGGCGATTTGCGGGCGAGCCAGCGTCACGAGATCCTGCGATCGCACGGCGAAGGATTCCGAGGTGCTGCCGGCCGTGAAGGCGAGCTCCGTTTCGCGCGTCAGCCGATCGTCCATGATGACCGCAAGACCGAAGAGCTCTCCGAGCGGCGGAACTTCGCCGGGGCGGCAGCCGGTCAGGTTGAACAACTCCGCGGCCCGGGCGAAGCGGATGTCGTGGGTCCCGAGCGCGCGCCGCAACTTCACCGAGGAGAGGCGGCGATTCCCTGGAATGACGAGGAGCAGAAATCGCCCGGCCGCGCGAACGACGAGCGCTTTCGCGCCCGCGGAAGCAGGCATGCCCCGCTTTTCCGCGATCCGCAGGCTTCCCACGGCCGGCTCGTGCAAGATCAGGCGATAGGGAACCCCGGCCGCCTCGAGCTTTTCGATCACCCGTTCTCGAATCGTGGATGCCGGCATGGTCACGCGCTCCTGATGGTCCCGGGGGCCGCGAGGGGTGGCAAGCGGCTCAGGCTCATCACGACCTCTGCACAAGACCAGTCTAGCAGCGGCCATCCTCGCGTGCAGCCCTGGACGCATGGGGGCCGCGTCCACGCGCTCGCAACCACGCGCTCGGACCACGCGCGCAACCCTTGATCGCTGCCGGCGCGGACGGTACAATCTCCCGCTTCGCCCTGGAACGGCTCGTCGGCAGGTTCGCGCGATCGCGCCGCCCTGCGAAGCGAACAAGGAGGGACCATGCTCGCGGAACGAATGAGCCGGATCGGCGCTTCCGTCACGCTCGAAATCGGAAGCAAGGCGAAGGAAATGGCGGCGCGCGGGGTCGATGTCGTCGACTTCAGCGTCGGTGAGCCCGACTTCCCCACGCCTGAATCGATCAAGAACGCGGGCATCGGCGCGATCACGGCCAACTTCACGCGCTACACCGCCTCCAACGGGATCCTCGACCTGCGCCGCGCCGTCTGCGCGAAATTTCAGCGCGAGCAACGGCTCTCCTACGCGCCCGAAGAGGTGATCGTCTCGACCGGGGCCAAGCAGTGCCTCTACAACCTCGCGATGGCCGTCTTCCAGGCCGGCGATGAAGTGCTTCTGCCCACGCCTTGCTGGGTCTCCTACGAACCGCAGATCTCGCTCACCGGAGCGGCGCTCGCCTACATCGAGACCACCGGCAAGAGCGGCTTTCGCGTGACCCCCGAATTGCTGCGCGCCGCCATCACTCCGCGCACGAAGGGCCTGATGTTGAACAACCCTTCGAATCCGACCGGCGCGGCCTACAGCCGGGAAGAACTGGAAGCGCTGGCGCAGGTCCTCGCTCCCACGAAGATCCTGGTGATCGTCGACGAGATCTACGAGAAGCTCGTCTATGACGGCTTTCGCTATGTCAGTTTCGCCGCGCTCGCGCCGGCCTGGAAAGACCGGTGCATCATCATCAACGGCGTCTCGAAAGCCTACGCGATGACCGGCTGGCGCATCGGATACGCCGCCGGCCCGCGCGACATCATCTCCGCGATGGGCCGCATTCAGGGCCACTGCACTTCGAACGCCAACTCGATCGCGCAGAAGGCGGCCCTGGCGGCCATCGATGGCCCGCAGGAAGAGGTCGAGGAGATGCGCAAGGCCTTCGAAGAGCGGCGCAATCTGATGCTCGAGCGCATGCGCGCAATCCCCGGCGTCTCGTGCGTGAAGCCGCAGGGCGCCTTCTATCTCCTGCCCGATTGGAGCGCCTATCTGGGCCGCGCAGCGGGCGGCAAGCGCCTCGCCACCACGGTCGATCTGGCCAAGCACTTTCTCGAGCAGGCCCATGTGGCGCTCGTGCCCGGCGAAGGGTTCCGCGCTCCCGGGCACCTGCGCTTCTCCTACGCCACTTCACGCGAGCGCATCGAGGAAGGCATGCGCCGGATCGGCGAAGCGGCGGCCGCGCTGCACTAGCGCGAGAGGCGCTCGCATCCAATCGAGTCGGCGGCGAGATCGGTCTGGTTGCTCGCGACTCCCTTTCTCGACATCGACAACCTGCAGTTCGAGCTCGCGTTGGATGAGCCGGGGTACTCAGTGGTCACGGTGCTGGATGCGAGCGGCCGCATGCAGAAGACGGTGGCGCAGGGAAGCTACGGGCCCGGACGCCACGCCTTCCGCTGGGATGGACGCGACCGCGCCGGCCGCCCGCTCGCCTCGGGCTCATGCATCGTCGCCGGGCGATTCGGAAACGAGGAAGAGCGCCGGCCGTTGCTCCTGGTGCGCTGAGACCCAGTTGCCATGCGGCCATGCGCCGTCGACCGGTGACAAGAGGCGAAGGGTGACGCGGTCCATCGCTCCCCTCGCTTTTCACATCGAGATCGTTTCCTCTTCCCGTTGGGCGGTCTCTTCCGGTCGTATCGGCGTCGTCCGTCCGGGCACGACGCGCGTCCCCGCGCGGGACGCCATGCGCGCCTCGCCTTCCTGCAGCGCGTCCGGATCGACGCTCCACAGATCGTGCGCTTCTCCCATCAGATTGCGCGCCGACATCATGCCCGCCAGCATCGAATGGTCCTGGTTGTTGTAGCGGTGCATCCCGTTGCGCCCGATCGTCTGAAGATTCTCGAAGCCATCGACGAAGGCGCGAATGATTCCCACTTCGCGCTGGTAGCCGTGCAGGTAGAGCGGATAGGCGGCCATCTCGCGCACCACGGTCGCGTCGCTCACATCCTGCTCGCTCGCGAGCCCCAACCGGGCGAGCTCGCGACGGGCGAGCGCGATCAGCTCCTCATCGGAACGATTCCAGAACTCGTCGCCTTCGTCGCAGAAGTACTCCATCCCGACCGAGGACTTGCCTCGAACGGGAACGAGCTCGGCCGACCAGTTGCGGAAATTCTGGATTCGGCCCACGCGCACTTCGGGCGCGTGGACATAGATCCAATTGTCGGGAAAGAGGTCGTCGCGATCGAGAATCAGGCCCACCATGATGAAGGCGCGGTAGCGGAGATCGCGCGCGGCCGCGACCACCCTTTCCGGCGGCGCGGGATGCAGGCCCAGGATGAGATCGGCGAGCGGCATCGAGGTGATGATCCGGCTGCACGGCAGGCTCTCGAGCCCCTCGGAAGTGCGGCAGACGACGCTCGTCACGCGCATCCCGTCGCGCTCGAGCCCGACCACTTCGCAGCCCAAGCGCACCTGGCCTCCGGCCGCTTCGATGCGCTTCTGCAGTCTCGTCCAGGCCAAGCCCGGGCCGAGGCGCGGGTATTGAAAGCGATCGATGAGGGTCTTGATCTGTCTGCGGCCCAGCAGCGCGCTGCGCAACGCCTTGCCCATGGAGAGATCGCCGATCCGCAAATCGGCCCAGTCGGCGTCGATGCTCGTGCAGGGAATGCCCCACACCTTCTCCGAATAGGTCTTGAAGAAGATTTCGTAGAGCCGCCGGCCGAAACGGTTCACGGTCCACTGCTCGAGGTTGCGCGCGGGGAGACGGCGCCGCGCGCGCACGGCCAGATAGCCCGAGATCACGCGCGTGCTCTCTCTCATCCCGAGACGCGCGAGCGTTTCGCGCGGCTTGAGCGGATAGCTGAAGAATCTCCCGCCGTAATAAATGCGCGACATGCGCCGCACCGTGAGCAGATCGTCTCCGCAGAGATCCTCCCACAGCGCGCGCACCTCGCAGCTGCGCGTGTAGAAGCGATGTCCCCCGACATCGAAGAGAAACCCTTTGTACTCCTGCGTGCGCGAGAGCCCGCCCACTTGTCCGGATTTTTCGAGCACGACCGGGCAGGCGCCCGCGATACCCAGCTCATGCGCGGCGGCAAGGCCCGCCGGGCCCGCTCCAATCACCACAATGGGATCGCGCTCCGCCACGCTGTCGCGTTCCGCCATCCTAGTGCCCCGCCATGCTACGACGCCGCCACAGAGCGCGCGGGCTCGGGTTGCTGGGAATCGCGGCGCAGCCACGGCGCGCGCCGAACGCCGAGCAGATGACGGCCGAGGCCGACGCCGAATCCCACGCCGCTGTAGAAGTGATAGAACCAGTGCCAGGGGATTGCGCGCGCGGCAAACCAGAAGCCGCGTTTGCGCGCGAGAAACTGATAGAAGCGCGCGTTCAGGGCGAGCAGACCGGCCGCAGCCGCGAACGCGACCGCCCACGCAACGATCCAGCGCGAGTGCGCAACTCCAGCAGCGAGCGCGCAAGGAAGCACACCCGCCAGCGCCGCACTCGCGCGCCCCTGCCAGGCGAGGTTCAAGTCCCGCGGCGCATTCCGATCGCGCAGGATGAGATCGGTCCAGGGAAGCGCGCGATAGAGGAAGTCGGCCCGCAACAACGAGGCCGCCTTCCACGCCTTCCAATGCTTCACCTGGAGATCGCGGCACAGGCGGATGTCGTGCCCCGCGGCGCGCAGCCGGTATCCGAGCTCGATGTCCTCGATGCATGGACGCGAATAGCGTTCGTCGAACCCGCCCGCCTCGCGAAAGATGGCGCTGCGCACCGCGCCGCACGCGCCCCAGAAGGTGGACGCGTACGCGCGGCCCTGTTGATGCACGAAATGATGCTGCAGGTTCTTGTATTGCGAGAGGAATCCTGGGTGCGCGGGAGCGTCGTCGTAGGAGCCGATCGCCGCACCGGGCGCTTCCGTGCCCGCGTCCCCAGGCAAGAAGATGCGCTCGATTCTGGCGCAGGCATCGGGCGCGATCGTCACATCGGCGTCGACGAAGAAGAGCACCTCGCCCGTCGCCTCGTGCGCGCCCGCATTGCGCGCCCGCGCCGGACCCGAACGCACCGGCAGCGCGATCACGCGCGCCTCTGCGCGCGATGCGGCCTCGATGTCCGAGGGACAGGCTCCATCGGCGACGACGATCAGCTCATGAGGCGCAGGGCGCGCCGCCCGAATCGCGCGCAGGCATTCCACGAAACAGTCGCCGCCTTCATGAACGGGAACGATCACCGAGATCGTGAGGGGCTGCTTCGCCGCCTGCATGAAGGGCCTCTTCCTGGATGGCGCACGGTCTCCGCGCGGACCCCGCACGCCTCGGGTTGCGCTCGTTCACAAGATGCCGGGGATGGCCCCGGGAAGTCGGTCTGGAAAAGCGTGAGTATACGGCATCCATGGGCGCGGAGAAGCGATTTCTCGCCGTGCCCTGATGTGCAGCCGATCGCGCTCCGCTACGCTCGAAGAATGAGGCATGCGCCGAAAAGGGAGCCGGGACCGGAAGGCTTCGGCCGCGGGGCGTTAGCGAGGCGTGAACGCCTCGGTCTTCAGGATCTACATGTGTTCAACACGCCGAGCGCACGAGGCGCGCGCCCCCTGCATGAACTCTCTTAAGCGCGCGCCGTCCCCGCGGAAGCCTTCCGGTCCCGGCGACCCCACCCCGCGCACCCTGCCACATGCTCGAGCCCCAGGTGCACGATCCACTGCGTAGAAGGCGCACGAGGCGTCCGCTTCATGCACCCGAGCGTACGAGGCGCGCGACGATCTCCAGGTACCGGTCCACATGCCTCTCGAGCGAGCACTCGGCCCGAGCATGCGCCAGGCAGGCCCGGCTCATCGCCGCCCGGCGCTCGTGATCGCGCAACATGCGGTCCATGGCCGCTTCGGCTTCCTCGATCGTGTCGAAGAGTTCTCCGCGTTCGCCGTCCGCCGTTGTGAAGGGCTCGACGGCGTCGGCATCAGCTGTGGTCTTGACACCTTCCCCGAGCATCTCGGGAATGCTTCCGATCCGCCGCGCAATCACCGGCGTGCCTTGCTGAAAGGCCTCCAGAATGACGAGCGGCGCGATCTCGGGACAGAGCGAGGGAACGAGAAGCGCAATCGCTCCTCGATAGAGATGCGCGAGCGTTTGCTTGTCGAGCCGCCCAAGAAAAACAATGTTGTCATGCCCAAGGGCGAGACTTTTCAGATGCCGTTCGTAGCTCCCTGATCCCGCGATCAGCAACCGCAGGTCGGGGCGCCGCAGGAAAAGCGGAAGCAGCGTCTGCAGGCCCTTCAACTTCTCCAGCCGCCCGGAGAAGAGGAAGTACTCCCCGTCGCGCGGCATTCCATCGAGCGCGATGTTGGGCGAAGCAGGAGTCGTTGACAACTGCATGGCCTGCGGTATCGGCGTGCTCGGTATTGTCGCGTCTGGCTCCATCCACTGCGGCGCAAACGAAGGCAACACGACTCCGTCAAGGCGCAGTCCTTGCCGTTCGTGCTCGGCCAGCACGAAATGCGTGAGGCCCAGGTAGCAGTCCACACGCGAAATGCTGCGCTCGACGAGACGGCCCCATCGCCAGGGTTGCGGAGGCCGGCCGTGCGCCAGCAGGCATTGCAGGCAGCGACGCCGATCGCAGGCTTCCCGCCGGTTGCGAAAGAGCACATGCGTGGGACAAACGAGCCAGTATTCGTGCGGCGTGTACAGCTTGACCGCGTCGCCGCATTCGAGAATCGCCGGCCCCCCCACGAGGGAGATGTTGTGAAAGTGGATGACATCGAAGCCTTGCGAGAGGATCGATCGAATCCGTGATCGGTGCACAAGCGGACGCCCGCTGAGGTAGGTGGCCACAGGCGCGAGCGGCCCGAGCGCACTCTTCAGCCGATGCACCCGCACGTTCGGATGCAGCTTCTCTCCCGCCGGCCGCTCTCTCCCTCCGAGCAGCCGATAGGAATCGACGCAATGAATGACCTCGACCGCGTGGCCGCGCCGGGCAAGCTCGTTCGACAGCCGCTGCACGAAGAGACCGTCGCCGCCGAAGTGGAAGGGCGGGAAGAAGGTCGTGATCATGCAGAAGCGCATGGGCCTCGCCCCCGTCCGCCGCGGGCGCGCCGTGCCCGCCTTCCGGCCGTCGTGATTCTTCGCCGCGCGGCGCGCGGGCCTGCGCGCAGCCCGAGATAGAAGGACAGAAAGCGGGAGAAGAGCAGGTCCGCGGGCCGCCGAAAATGAAGATAGCAGGCGTCGATGCGCGGCAGAGTGAAGCGATCCTGTCGCGCCGAGGCGATGCCCAGGCGGTCGGTGCACGCGCAGGCGTAGAGCCGCGCCGTCTCCTCGCGCACTCTTTCATTCCAGATGCCGAAGGGATAGGCGAAGGAAGTCACCGGCGTGCCGATGCGCCGCTCGATTTCAGCCTTGTTGATCGCCAGCTCGTCCCGCAGCTCGTGATCGCTGAGGCGGGTAAGATCGGGATGCGAGCGCGTATGGCCCCCGATTTCAAGGCCGCCTGCGCTGAGCGCGCCGATTTCGTCCCAGGTCAGCATGTCTCTCTCGAGGAAGCGCATTCGCGGATCGCGCCCCTCGGGCGATTGCCCGGCGGTGACGAAGATCGTGGCTCGCATGCCCCGCTCGCGCAGGATCGGAAAGGCGACGTCATGGACGGAGCGAAACCCATCATCAAAGGTGAAGGCAACAAGGAAACGCTCCGCGGGTCGCGAACGCCGGCTTTCCCCCGCGCGCCTTTCGTCCTCTGCATCGCCCGCTTCCCATTCCGCGACCGCTTCGGTCAGCGTGCGCGCTTGCAGGCCCCGGGCGTACATGCCCTCCACCAGCTCTCGAAACAGCGCCGGCGGGAACGCGATCGGGGAAGAGCGCTCCTCGATCGTGTGGAAGGTGAGAATGAGAAGTTGGCGCTCGCTCATGCATCCTCGTTCAGCGATGGATGGCGGAACCAATTTGCCGCAACCGTTCCTGCGGCGCTTCGGTCACAGTTCGGCTTGCATGCGCATTTGCGCGATCTGCAATTTGCCCAGCGCCTCCGCGTCCACGAAAATGTAATTGGCCATGAAGCGGATGCGTCCGGTCGCGTACCAATTCAAGCCGAGCGAGAGATCGCTGAGCTTCCCGCCCTCCACCGCTCCATCCTCGAGATCGAGGTGCGAGTAGCGCGCCGTCAGCATCCAGGCGCCCCAGGCGCCGGCCGCGGGATCGAAGGGCTTGCGCGGCTCCAGGCGCACGAAGGCCGCGCTCGAGAGGCTGTAGGGCCGGTGCTCGCCGGTGAGCAGCCACGCTGCGGTCACATAGGCGCCCCAGAAACGCACCCTCCCCGTTTGGTCCTCGTCCACATCCGCGCCCATGTACTCCGCTTGCAGCGACGCGGGACCCAGGACCGCCGCGCTCTCGAATCCGAAGAGGTTCACACCGGAGGCGTCGAGCGCGCCGGTGTCGACCAGATAGGGCGCGAGATGCGATTCGGGCCTCTGCCGGAAGCGCACCTCTCCGCCCGCGCCGATATTGCGCCGCCCGCAAAACGCTCCGAGATGCGCCATCTTGCGGCCGGCCTCCCGGTAGAACGGCACGGCCGTCACGCGGGCAGCCAGATTCCACGATGCGTTCGTTCCGCTCGCGCCCGTTTCGCCCGCATCGCGGAAAATGCCCGTCGAGAGCGTCGCTCTTCTGTGAAACGCGGAGGTCAGGGTGCGAAGCCCCGTATTGCGTCCGGTCGAGAGGGCGTTGGGGAGCGGCTTTTCGAGAAAGAGCAGATGCTTGCTGCTGCCGGTGAGACGGTTGAGCGGCTCGTATTGATGTCCGACCCTCACCACGCCGACCCAAGGCAAATCGTTCGCTTCCAAATAGACATCGGAAGGGCGCGCCGCTCCGTCGATGAAGTCGTACTCGAGATTGAACTCGAAGTGCGGGGCGAGCGGGCCGGAGAATCCGAGCCGCCCCCGGCGTAACTCGGTTCCATCGACGAAGGGATCGCGCGCCGTCGGGTCGCCTTCCGTCAGCGCTTCCCGAACATCGCCCTCCTGGATGAACCAGGCCCAATCGTTGTTGAAGAGCGCCGCGACCTCGATCTCGCCGGCCGGCCCTTCGATGACGGTCGCTTTTCCTTGGGCGCCAGCGAGAGCGCTTCCCAGCCAACACCACGCGACCATCACGAGCAGGCCGGGAAGAATGAACGATCGCATCATCATCTCCATCCACCTCCTCAATGGTCCCATTGCCAGGACGACCTGACCCGACAGGAAGCCGCTGCCGCTTCAGGCCCGTGCATCTTTCCCGTTCTCGCGCGCTCGTTTCCCTGCGAGGCGCGGCACCACGAAGCGCAGGAATTCCTCCACCTGCGTTTCCGGGTCGAACTCGGGCCGCCGGCTGTTCTCCTGCGCGAGACGCGCGAGATTCTGCTTCAAGCCCGGCTCCCGTTCCAGCTGTTCGAGCGCGCGGACGTAGCCCGCAACGCCTTCCGAGGGATCGACGAGCAGCCCCCCCTGCCCCATCGCAAAAGGAATGCCGCCGACGCGCGCCGCCACCACGGGGATGCCGCTGTGATGGGCTTCGATGACGACGCGCCCGAAGCTTTCGTGCCGCGAAGGCATGAGCAGCACATCGGTGACTCGATAGACGGCGCGCACGTCGGATTGGAACTTCCAGACGGTGACATTCGGGAGCCGTCGCGCGTGCGCGACCCACCGGCGCATGTCGGAGGCCTTTCCCCTGCGCGCCCATCCTCCCTCGACGAAGAGAAACGGAACGTGCGGCAGGCGGCGCGCCGTCTCGATGGCGATATCCGCTCCCTTCTCGCGCACGGGATTCACGAAGGTCACGAAGCGAGGATCGTCTCGCACAACGCGATAATCGGCCGGATCGATCATCGGAGGAAGCAGCCGCACGCCGCGATCGTCCTCCGGCATCGCGGCGGGAGAATTCACGATCGCGTGAACCGTCGGCGGGATCTTGCGCGTGCGCATCTGCGTTCCGTGGCTGTAGTAGAAACATGGAAAGCCGCGCAGCGCGGCGTGATCGAGAAGCGGGATGACGCCGTAATGGCCGAGGAGCAGATCCGGCCGGAAGGAATCGAGCAACTCATCCAGCTTCGCCCGCATGCCCTGCAATCCTTGACGACAGGCGTTTGCCCGCAGCCCGCGCCCGCGTTGCGATCCGCCGGGCCGCAGGCCGAGCTTGGCCGCGAGTGCCAGCGATTCGCCGTACGCAAAAGCCCAAGGCGACCAGCCCGAGGGAATTCCCCGCCACGCGGGAAAGCCGCTGTCGTCATCGGCGACGAATGCAGGCGCGCGCCGCCATGCGGCCGTGGCACTCGCCCACTCGCGGCAGAGCCTCCGTCCATAGCTGGAGTTGAGCATCGTGCCGCACAGCACCCGCACGCGCCACCCGCGGCGCTCGAGAGAGCGGAAGAGACACAGATGGGTGAGATCGGCGCCCCCCCGCGATTCAGGAACGAAGGGTAGCAGGCTCAGGAAAAGGAGCCTTCTTCCTTCCGGGCGCTTCGATTGCTGGTCCGCTTCCGGCATCGCGCGCAGCTGCGCTCCGTCCATGGCGTCCGCTCCCGCGCCGCTCATCGCGCGCCTTCCTTCATCGCTCGCCTCCTCGCCCGGGGACGGCGGCCGTGCGCCGCGCGGGCATAGCTCCGCGGTTGCGCAGGAGTTCCTGCACGGTGTCACCGAACGCCGAGCGCAACATCCGGCGCGAGAAGGCGAAGAACGCGAGGGCGTACATCGCGACTCCCAGGATGCCCATCATTCCCATCCACGCGACGCGGATCACCATCGACCCGTGCGTCCAGGAAAGCGTCCAGGAACGCAGCAGGTAGAGCATTCCTCCCATCACCGCGGAAGACAACAAGGGGGCGAGGAGCGCGTCTCTCGCATCGCCGATCGTCCAGGGGAGGATCTTTCGCATCCCGATGAGCCACACGATCGCGCCCGCCAATGCGACCGCGATCATCCCGAACGCCGCACCTTCCACGCCCCAGCGCCGCGTGAGCGGAGCAATCAAGGCGATCAATGCGAGCGCGCGAGCGGCCTGCATGAAGAAACTCCAGCGCGGGACGCCGCACGCCTGAAAGAGCGGGATTCCCGTGGCTGACAGCGCGCGAATCCATCCCGCGCAGGCGAGCAGGATGAGCGGCGGAATCATCGGGGCCCACGCTTCCTTCAAGAAGAAGCGCACGAAGGGCGGGCCGAGCAGCGCGATCCCGACGGCCGCCGGCGCGGCCAGCGCGACAGAGAGCCCGCCGATCGCGAGATAGCTTCTTCTCAGCCGCGGCAGATCTCTTTGCACGAGCGCATAGGCGGGCAGCGCGATGCGTTGCGCCGCAGCGCCCACCTCCCGAATCGCGATCTGCGGAATGCGCTCGGCCATTTGGAAGATTCCGAGGGTGGCGGCGCCGGCGATCTTCCCCACCACCAGACCGGCGGCGCGCGTCCCGGCGAAGACCATGATGCCCTCGAGAGAGACCCAGATCCCGTAGCTCGCCAATTCGCGCGCCACGCTTCGATCCCAGCGAAAGCGCGGACGATAGGGATGAAGGAGGTACGAGGCGATCAGTTGCCCGAGCTCGCTCGCGACGAGGCCGAGAAGAAGCGCCCACGCGCTGCGCAACAGGTACGCGCCCACGACCGCGGCGGCGAGATCCGCGAGGGTGCCGGTCAAGCGGTAGGCGAACTCACGGCGAAAGTCGAGATCGCGGTGAAAGTAGACCACCCCGATGTTTGCGAACGCCTGCAGCACGAGGATGAGTGAAATCGCGCGCGTCAAGGATGCCGAGCCGGGCTCGTCGAAGAAGGCCGCGATGAGCGGCGCGAAGAAGAAGAGCAGCGCTGCGAGCAGGAGCCCGCGCAGGACCTGCACGGTCCAGGCGACATCCAAATGTCGGGCGATGTCTTCCGGGTGGCGAATGAGCGCTTCGCGAAAGCCGGTGCGCGTGAGCGAATCGGCCGCCATCAAGGCGAGAATGGCGAAGCCGAAGAGGCCGAAGTCGCGCGGCCCGAGAAACGCGGCGAGCACGATCACGCGGGCAAGGCCGAGGAGCTTCTCCATTCCGAAGAGGCCGAACGACCAGTAACCCGCCCGCACGACCCGCTGTCTCGTAACTGTTCGCGTGACCGCCTCCTCTTTAGGCGATTCGGTCCTCACCCGATCGTCATGGGCATGAAGCCTCGAACTTCATGATCGATGCATCGTCCCCCGCACGACCGCCTCCCGTCCGTTCGCCGCGGCCCGCACGCGTGCGGGCGCGTCAGAGCCATCCCAACTGCATCCAGATCCATCCCTGCCACAACCGGATGTCGGGCAGGAGCCGCGTGAAGAGCAGGAAGATACCGAGCAACGCGGCCGGCATGACGAGCGACGGCCGCCAGCGCTCGCGCGAGAGCACGCGCAACTGCACGAAGGCGTGCAAGGGAATGGCCACGGTGAAACCGAGCAGAAAGACCATCACCGGAAGCGCGAGCACCCAGAGGAGGCGGGCCGGGGACGGATCGCGAACCCTGTCTGCGTTCCCGTCCGCTGGGTCTCGTTGCGCTTCGGCCGGTTCGGCCGTGCGCCCGCTGCCCCGTGGCATCCAACCGCGGTCGCGGATACGCAAGGGGCGCACGAGATCCATCGTGAGCTGCAGGCCGAGGAGCGCGATCGTGGGCCCGAGCACGAGCAGCGGCACGATCCGCGAGACCTTGCCCATCCCGTGCAATTGAAGGAGCATGCCGATCGCGATCACGAGGAACACGCCCGTCAGGAAGGCGCGGCTGGCGAGCCACTTCATCGCCGTCCCTCCCGCGCGCGCGGCCGCATCAGGCGAAAATAGGGCACGATCACGCTGAGCAAGGTGAGCGCGAAGAGCACCAGCACGATCGGACGGTTCCAGAGATCGATGCGCCCAAGCTCGTGCAGCCTGCGGGTGATGTGCAAGTTCACTTCGAAGAACGACGCGAGGACCAGTGCGACGAGCAGCGGGACGCGCGGCCATCCGTGCATCTTCATGCCGAGCCCAAGCAAGCCGAAGGCGAACGCGGTAAAGACATCCTCGATCCGTTCGCGCCCCAGATAGGCGCCCAGCGCGGTCATCGCGAGCAGGACCGGCATCATCAGGGGAATGCGCACGTGGGTCAGCCGGGCGATCGGCCCGATGGCCAGCAGGCCGACGATCGAGGTGAGCCAATTCGAGAGAAACAGCGCCCAGATGAGCACGAAGACGAGACCGAGGTGCTGGCTCATCATCGTGCCGCCGGGCGCCATGCCGTGCAGGGTGAGCACCGCGATGAGCAGCGCCGTCCCGGCGCTTCCGGGAATCCCGAGCGCGAAGACGGGCACCAGCGATCCGCCGTCCTTGGCGTCGTGCGCCGCCTCGGGCGCGATCACGCCGCGGATGTCGCCCTGGCCGAAGGTTCCCGCTCCCTCCCGATCGCTCTGCGCGGCGTGCCCGTAGGCGACGAAGCTCGCGACCGTGCCTCCGATGCCGGGGATCATGCCGATCACGGTGCCGATCACCGAGCAGCGCAGGAACAGGCCGAAGTGACGGAAGACCGAGGCCACGCCGCGGCGCACGCTGCCGGCGAGGCGCGCGGCGGAAGAATCTTCCGCGATCGTGCGCCGGCCGGAGAGGATCAGCTCGAAGATCTCCGCGAGGGCGAACATGCCGAGGAACACGGGCACCTGGCCGATCCCGTCACGCAGATGCAGCCACCCCAGGGTGAAGCGGTCCTCGCCCGAACGCAAATCGGACCCGATGAAGGCGAGCAGCAATCCGAAGCCCGCGGCGGCCAGACCCTTGATGGGCGAACCCTTCGTCAGGATCGCAATGGAAGAGAGGCCCCACACCGCGAGCATCAGCGATTCGGGCGCGCCGAAGGAGAGCACCGCCATGCGCATGACGGGCACCAGCGCGATCAGGATCAGGATGCCGAAGGTCGAGCCGAGCGCGGAAGCGGCCGCCGAACACGCGATCGCGGTCTTCGCCTCGCCGCGCTTCGCCAAGGGATGGCCGTCGAACATCGTCGCCGCACTGGGAGGAGAGCCGGGGACATTGAAGAGAATCGCGGTGATCGAGCCGGCGAAGGTCGCGCCTCCGACGAGCGGGCCGAAGAAGAGCATGATTCGCGTCGGGTCCCACGAATAGGTGAAAGGGATCGCGAGCGAGATGAGCGTGAATCCGCTGATGCCGGGAATGAGCGCGAAGAGCATGGCGACCAGCGTCCCCGCGATGGGATAGAGGATGTTCGGCCACGAACAGAGCAGGCGCAGCCCTTCCCAGGCCGCCTGCAGAACGGATTCGTACACCTATCCCTCGATCTTGCGCGCCGCCTCCTCCATGAGGGGCGCGAATTGCACCGCGGCCGCGCGCGCGATGTCCAGCTCTGCGCGCACGCGGGAAGCGGGAGTGAACTCGATCTCCAAGCGCGCTTGACTGGCCGCGGACCTGCATTCGGGATCTTCGAGAATCCGTCGGACATGCTCTTGCAGGCAGCTCTCCAGCGCGGCGGGCAAATTCGGAGGGCCCATCAGGACCCGTCCCGCATCCAGCAGCATCGACAAGGCGCGCGCCTCTTCCATGGCCGGCTTCGGATCGCGTCCAAGCTCGCGGGCGCGGCGCTCGGCCTCGCCTCCCTCTCCGGCCAGGCAGGCGAGATTCTCCAAGGCAGGCGGCCGCGGGTTCGAGCTCAGCCAGAGGATCGGGCGCACTTCGCCCGCTTCCATGAGACCCGTGCGCTCTTCGAGATTGAGCGGGGCGATGTCGACTTCTCCGCGAATGGCCGCCAGAGTGATGCCGTTCGTGCCTTGATAGCCGGGAACCACGCTGCAGTCGATGCCGAGAATCCGGCCCGCGATGACGGCGCTTTCCGGGCCCGTCGCGCCGAATTCGGTCACGCCGGCGACGATCGGCCGCTGGCGGGAAAGCGCATAGAGATCTTCGAGATTGTGAATGGGAGAATCGCCGCCGACGGCCCAGATGTGCGGAGTGGGCGCGATCTTTGCATAGATCGTGAAGTCTTCGATGGGATCGGGCGTCGAGCGATCTCCGCCCGCGAGCGCGATCAGCATGGCGGCAGGGTTCGTTACCCCGAATTCCCGGCCGTCCGGTTTCGCGCCGGAAATCCTGCGCGCCCCGCGAATCGTTCCTCCCCCCACGACATTCTCGATCACGATCTGCGCGCCGAGACGCTTTTCCAGGAACGGTTCGATGAGCCTCGCGACCGCATCGAATCCTCCGCCGGGAGGCGCGGGCACGATGAAGCGAAGGGTCTCCCCTTCGAGCCCGGCGCAGCTCGCCTCGTCCGCCGCCTGCGCGCGGCCGGAGAAGAGGGATGCGGAGGAAAGGGCCGCGCCGGCGACGCCCAGCAATCGGATGCAGAAATCGCGACGGGTCAAGCGGCCAGGCTCATCCGCACACACGGGGAAATCACGCGGATGCGATGCGCTCGATCGATTCATGGCTTCGGACCCTCCTAGCCTGACCGCGTCAGCTCTGCCGCCGCGGCGTTTCCCCGCCGTGCGGCGAGTGCCCGGTCTTGCGCTCGAGGTGGAGCGGCATCAGCTTGCCGCGCCCCGTCCACACCGGCGGCCGCCGCGACACGCGCAGCGTGCCCGCCTGCTTCCACAGAGACTGCGAGAGATCGCCCGCGACCGTCCCCCGGCCGAGCGCATTCAGCACCGCCGGCACGATCTCGGACTCGTCCGCGATCGTGACCCGCGGATGAACGAGCAGGGTGAGCCGCGTGAATCCGCGCTCGTCCTCTTCTTCCATGAGCTGATAGTCCTGCGGCCCGCCGCCGAAGCGCGCGGGCAGGACATCTTCCAGGATGCGCACCATCTCGCTGCCCATCAGGGTCACCCCTTCGCCGGTCAGCTTGCTGAAGCTGCGCACATGGCGCAGATGCTCGGTGAATCCCAGTTGCTCCAGCGCGCAGCCGCACTTGCTCGGCTGAAGCACGCCGTAGTCGTCGCTCTCGACATTGAGGAGGACCTGTCGCGCGCTCGGCAGCAGGGTCGTGAAGCAGAAGGCGTCCACCGGCTCGGCCAAGCCCGGCACCCGCCGGGAATACTGGATCAGCGCGAGCGAATGCTTGAGGAAGTGGAGATCGTTGCCGTCTTCGGGAGTGACGCATCCGATCCCGACGAAATCCGCTTCGGTGAAGACATAGGTGGGAACATAGACGGCGTTCGTTTCTCGGATGGCCCGCACTTTGGCGGGCGTGGGCGGCTCTCCTCCGCCCATGAAGGTCGCCCCCGCGAGATCGATCCCCACTTCGCGCGCCGCCAGACAGATGCGCACCGCCATGCTGACATGCGCGCGCACGAGACAGCGCGAATTCTCGCGCAACGTCTGCGCAATCGCTCGCGCGATGACGGCCGCCTGGTCGAGCGCCACCGGTTCGGGCCGCGGGATGTGCGCCCCGTACAGGCGCGCGAGATGAACGATGTAGTCCGTCGCGATGCGCGTCAGCAGCGGCTTGCGCTTCATGCCGCGCAAATTCGGCAGGGCGAACCAGCGCACGGGAATCTGGTCGAAGGCGACCGGGCGCAGGCAGTTGTTGACGCCCGTGCCGTCGGGAAGCGTGCCCCGCCAGATGATCGTGGGCGCGTGGAGCATGCCATGGGCATGGTACGCGAGCATGTGCATCGGCCCCTGCTCGGCCAGATGCTCGAGATCGATCGCCACGCGCATCCCCGCGCCGGTCGAGCCGCCGCTGCTCGCGTGGTAGTAGGCGTTCAGGAAGGGATTGTCGAAGGCGCGCGGAGCGACCGCGAATTCGCGCCCGTTGCGCACGATCGGCGCGCGGCCCTTGAATTCCTCGAAGGTCAGGTACACGCCGGAGGAGTGCAGCGCGCTCAACGCGGGCTCGAGACCGCGCGAGCGCACTTCGCGCTCGAGATCGCCGTACTCGCATCCCGCGTGGCGCAAGAGCGCGAGATAGGGGCTCTTCGGATTCTCGTAGATTCCGCGCCGGGCGACGCGCAGGAAATTCCCTTCGCGTTGCGCCAGCCGCAGGCGAATTCGCTCGCGCGCCTCCTCGAGCGTGATGCGCACGCGCAGGAAGCGCCTGAGCTGCCAGGAGAAGCGGGCGTATCCTCGAAGGTCGGCGAATGAAGTCATGAGCGACCGCGCGTTCCTCGCCATCTCTTTCGACGCCATGGAGCGTCCAAGGACACATCGACCAGGTACAAGTCGGCCAAGGCCTCGACCAGGCGGTCGACCAGGGACATGTCGACCGGGGACATGTTGCAATCAACCGGGATGGAATCGTCGGAATGGTAGCAGACCTGGAACGGCTGTACAGTCTCTTGCGCCCGTGGATCGCAACGCGGAAGGCTATGGCCTCGTCGGGCGGCCACGCATGCGCTCGCGTGCGGCGGCCTGCAGGCGACGGCTCGCAAGGATCGGCCCGGTCAAGGAGGAATGGGTCCCATGGGGACCTCGAGAGGTCGCAGACGAGGAACAGCGCCGGGCGCCACCATCATGCATCGCCGTCCGGCCCCGGGACCCGCCGCTCCACGCGGCGAGAAACGGGACGCGACCAAGACGGCGCGCCGCTTTCGAGCCCGCGAACAGGGATGGCCGCTCGCGCTCGCGCTCGCGTCCTTCGCCGTTCCCATGGCGTTTCTGCTCGCGTATGGCGAGATGTTCTACTGGGGCTCGGATCTGGTCGCCAATGCCGCGTATGGTGTGACGCTCTTCTCGGATGTGATCAAGTCGGGCTGGACGGTTCCCAAGCCGGCGGAGATTCTGCTCTACGGCATCCTGCTTCGTTTGACCGGCGATCTCTGGTTCCTGCATCTGGCGCTCCTCATCATGACGGCGGTGACCGTCTGGGCGGGTTGCCGCCTGATCCTCGATCGCTACGGCAGCCGGCTTGCCTGCGTCGCCTTTGCCGCCCTGGTCCTCGGACTTCCGCGCATTTTCGGAGCAACCCTTTCCGGCGGCCCGGGCGTGATGAGCGTCATGTTCCTGATGCTCGCCATCCGCGAGCTCTCCCGAATGCAGGGCGATGGCGCTTCGCGTTCACAGCCATGGGCGACGGCCCTTGCGATCCTCTTTCTTTCGATGGCGAATCTCTCCCGGCCCGATTGCTGGCCTTGCACCTACCTCATCGTCGCAGTCTTCTTCTGGAACAGGATGCGAGCGAAAAGCGGATGGTCGCGGCCGGACGCCTGGTTCCTCGCGCCCCTGGCGATGCCACTCGTCTGGATCGCGCTCGGAGCGGTCTTCTTCGGCGATCCGCTCTACTCCATGAACATCGCCCGTTCTTTCGCCACGGACCACTTCTCTGAGGAATCCACCCAGCCGATGCCCGGATTAGGGCCGCTCATCATCTTCGCGAATCATCTCTGGGCCCGCTTGCCCGACCTGTATTTCGAGAACTTTCGCTCGCTGGTTCATTCCCTTCTCTTCTCGGCCTTCATGATCGCGGGCGCCTTCGTGGCCGCCAGGAAAGACAAGCGCTCACTGATGCTCCTCCTCTGCCCCATCGCGGGCACGCTGCTCTTCTATCTCGTCTACGCGTTTCGCGGGATTCTCTTCCGCTCGGACTATCTGTACGCCGTGCTCTTCTTCTCGTTGATTCCTCTGGCGATCGGTTTCGCGACCGCGATGCGATTTCTCGCTCGCGCCCCCTTCGCGGTCGCCCGCCGGCCGGCGCCCGCGCGCATGATGGATCGGCTTCCGGCGGTGCTGCTCCCGATCGTTTTGCTCGCGCTTCTCGCCGGCCCTTTTCGAACGCAAGTCATCAAGGAGACTCTGCCCACACTTCGCGAGCGCGCGAAGACCGCGAAAACCTTCCGTCCTGCCATCGACCAGCTCGTGCGCGACATCCGAGCGCAGCATGCATCCGTCCCTCCGGTCATTGTCGGCAGTCAATGGCTGCCTCCCTCTCGCATCGCCTTGAAGCTCGGAACAGGCAAGGATCTGTATCTTCTCGAGCGGGTTGGCAGAAAAGTGAACGAGCAGGAATTGCCCGACCTGACGGGGCGGATCCTGTACTGCGCTTTCCACGATCCGCCTCCGAAAGGCATGGAGGACTTCCTGCACGGCCTTGTGGGAGACACCGCGCGGCGGGACATGATCTATCGCAGGGACGGGATCGTCATCGTTCGATCCACGCCGTGAAACGCCACTATACGGAGCTACTCGACGCGTGAAGCTGCCCGCGAGCATGTGGCTGCGTGCGCGTCGTGTGGTCGCCGGGACCGGAAGGCTTCCGCGGGGACGGCGCGCGCCTAAGACAGTTCGCGCAGGGGGCGCGCGCCTCGTACGCTCGGCGTGTTGAACGGATATAGCTCCTGAAAGCCGGGGCGTTCACGCCTCGCTTACGCCCCGCCCGGAAGCCTTCCGGTCCCGGCTCCCACAGTAGCGCATGCCTCATTCTTCGAGCGAAGTGGAACGTGATCCGCTGCACATCAAGCGCAATGTGAGCGCGCGACGCATGCGTGATTGCCGTTGCGGTCTCCGTCGTGCCGGTCGCGTCGACGCCCGCAAAGAACATGACCTGGCGGCAGGCGGAAGCTCTCTTTCGCTCGACCTTACGAATCGCGAGCCGGTCGTTCCATACTGTCTAGCTGGGCTGGTTGCTGCTCCAAACAGCCGCCCGCCTCGGCTCGAAATCCAAGCATCGCATTGCTTTGCAGGATGCCCTTCAAGCTCTGCTCGAAGACATTGCCGAGCGGGCGGTCGGGATGCAGGCCATTGCCGACCCGGCCGGCGGGGGCGATGCGCAGACAGGCCAGCGAATTGTGCACCGGCAGGCCGTCTCGCTTGCGTCGAAGCAATTCGGCGAAGATCGCCCGCTCCTCTTCCCTCGCCAGTCGCGAACGGATCGGCGCTTCGCTGGGACGAAAGCCCGGCACAACACAAAGGTTGCGCGGATTTCTCGGCATGGCAAAATGCCGCTCGCGTTTGGATCCCGAATCTTCAGACCACAAGGGAGATCGAAGAACGATGCCAGGAAGGCGCTCGGCCGGGATTGGCGCACTCCTGCCCGGGATCCTGGTCGCCTGCCTGTCGCTTGCCTCCTGCTTCGGCGGCCGCCCTCCCGTCCCGAACCTACCCGCCGCGCGGCTCTCTCCCATGGAAGAGCAGTTGCGCCTGTCGGTCGCTCCCTGGATCGGCATGCCCCACTGCCTCGGCGGCGAAGGTGGGCGATGCATCGATTGTTCGGGATTCGTGCGCAAGGTCTACGCCTCGGTCTTTCACCTCGCGTTGCCCCGCACATCCGAGGAGATGCGCGCGAGCGGCCAAAGGATCTCCACCGGCTCGCTCGCGCCCGGTGATCTGCTCGTCTATCGCATTTCGAAGCGCCGGCTGCACGTGGGCATCTATCTCGGCCATGGAGAATTCGCGCATGCATCGACCAGCCGGGGGGTGATGATCTCGCGCGTGCAGGAAGGCTATTGGAGCAAGCGCCTGCTCGAGGCGCGCCGCCTCATCTGATCTGGCACCGGCGAATGCGTCGCTTCGCGGTCCGCTCGTGACCCGCGCCGATCATTTCTCTAACGCAGAATCAGGATCCCCGTCTCGCCGTGCTCTCCGATCTTTCGCGCCGGGGTGCCCGCCATTTGCGTCCCCGCGGCGCAATCGGAAATCACCACCGCTCCCGCAGCCACGAGCGTCTCGTCGCCGATCGCGACTTTGTCGATCACCGTCGCGCCAATGCCGACATAGCACAGCGAGCCAATGCGGCAGCGACTGGCGATGCCCACCCGGGGAGCGATGAAGGTGTGATCGCCCACGAAGCTCTGATGCCCGATGTAGGTCATGGGACGAACGAGAACATTGTCACCTAGGCGCGCATCGTTTCCCAGGAATGCGAATTCGGTCACGATCACATTCTCGCCGAGCTGCACGCCGGAAGCGAGGTGCGCGCTCGCGGCGATCAGCCCGGGCAGGCGGTATCCCTTCGCCTTCACGCGCGCGAAGAGCTCCGCGCGCGTGCGCATGCGGCGGTAGCCGATCAGGAGCAGCAGATCGTGCGTCTCGGGTGGAAAGCGGCGCTCGAGTTCTTCGAACGCCACCAGCGGAACCCCCGCATACGAATCGGCCTGGAGATACTCGCGATCGAGGGTGAACGCCGCCGGCCGGCGGCCGGAGGCAGCCAACATGTCGCAGGCCGAATCGGCCAGCGGCCCAAGGCCAAAGACGACGAGCGGACGAGTCATCGGTCGAGTCCCTCTTGGTCAGCGTGGCGGCCTCTCGAAGGCGCATGCCGCCGCGTAGGGGGCCGGCATGGGCAGATCGCACAGCGCCCAGCGATGTGCGGCGTCCGGGTCCCGCGCATCCTGCAGGATCCCATCCATCCGCGTCTCGCTCAACGCTTGCGTCACCGACATCCCGCGGGCTTTCGCGTACGCCTCCTTGCGCGTCCACAGACGATAGAACCACGCGCGCGCCTCCGCTCCCTGGTCGAGTTGGTCGAATTGCTCGAGAAGCGCGACTTCCGGCGGCGAGAAGAACCGGCGTCCGATCGCCAGCTCGGGAATCTCCGGCCGCATCACTTGCACATCGATTCCCACTTCGCGATCCAGCGCGAAGGCGATCAGGCCGATCTCGCCCGAATGCGAGAGATTGAATCGCCATCGCTCCGCTTCGGAGGCGCCAACGAGCCGCGGCTTTCCGTGCGGTCCGTAGTCGAAGCGCAGGTCTGAAAGCTGCACCTGCTTGCCCAACGCGCTTCGCAGGCCGGCTGCCAGGATTCTCCCCAGCGCCACATGCATCTTGAGGTAGCAGGCGAACTGCAGGGGATGGGAGATGGCGCGGGCGCGTTCCCGCTCTTCTTGCGAGAGCATCGCGAGCGCGTCCGCGCCGGGCGCCGGCAGCTCTCGCAGGTCGAGGCGATACACCAGGATGCGCGTGCCTGGGTCGGGAACTTCCTCAGCGCGCGGATCGAAGCGCGTGACGCGCACCTGAGATTCGTGACACTCCGCCGTGGATGGCCTGGCTGGGGCGTGCGGACGCGTCGCGTTCCGGCGGCCCCGCGATGCGCCCGTGGATCCTCCGGGGATCACTCCCCCTCCATCTCGACGCGCACATGAGGAGGATGCGCGAGATCTTCGGCGCAATCGTGCTCGAGCAGGAGCACGCCCGTCTGCCCGTCGATTTCGCGAAAGCCCGCGAAGCGCAGGGTCACATACATCTGGCGGTTGGCTTTCGTCGGGACGAATTCCGCCCGCAGCTTCACTCCCGCCTTGCGCGCGGAGCGGAGCAGCATCTGCACGAATACGCTTCCCACGCCGCGCGACATCACCCGGCAGGACATGAGCAGAAGCTTGATCGTCCAGGCCTGCGGTCCGAGCTCCAGCAGGGCGAGCCCGATCTTTCCATAACTGCCGTAGCGATCCTCGAGCTCCGCGATCCACAAGCGATGCGCAGGCGAGACGCGCAAACGGTCGAGCTCTTCGTAGCTGTAGGTGCAGCCGGTCGAGTTCAACTGATGCGTCCGCACGGTGAGCTCCTCGGCCCGCTCCAGGTCTCCCTGGCGGGCGCGAGCGATCGAGAAGCGCATGTCGAGCCGGGCGAGGAAATCCTCTTGCGGGCCTCGAAATTCCTCCTCCGCGATGCGCCGTTCAATGTCGCTCTGGTACATCTCGCGGCGTTTGCGCGAATCGGCGGTCACGAACCGCGGCCGGAAAGCGGGAAGCTCCACGAGACGGGCCGCCTCGCAGGCGTCGAACACCCGCAGGGCGGGGTGCGCGTGCAGCATCTGATCGCGCTCGAAGGGATCGTCGTCGATGAAGGCGAGCGCGCCCGGGCGCAGGCGCAAGTCCTCGAGAATGCGCGCGACCGAAAGCGGCTTCGCTTGCCAGCCGATTTGCGGATACAGGAAGAAGTGCGCGAGATCGAACTCGCGCAGGCGCGCCATCGCCGTCTCGTGATCGTTGCGGCTGGCGATCGAATGGAGGATCCCGCGGCGATCGAGCTCCGTCAGCGTTTCCCGAATCCCGGGACGCAGCCTCACGCGCTCATCTTCGAGAAGGATTCCATCCCACAGCGTGCGATCGAGGTCCCAGACCAGGCACTTGACCGTCTCCTCGCGTTCCGCCGAGGGGTCGGCGTCCGGCGCAGGCGCGGCCTGCGGCTCATCCGCTGTCTGAGGCGCCTGCCGGGCATCCGCGGCGAGGGGCGCGGGCTGCGGCTCACGCGCGGCGAGGGGCGCCGGTTTCTTCTCGCGCTCATCGAGCGACATGCCCGGAATCTCCATGACGGCGCAGGACATCGTTCGCGATCAACAGATGCTGGATCTCGGTCGAGCCTTCGATGATCTCCATCACCTTCGCGTCTCGAAAGTGGCGCTGCACCGCGCTCGCGGGCGCGCATCCTCGCGCGCCCAGGATCTGGACGGCGCGTTCCGACGCGCGCTGCGCCGCCTGCGCGGCGTGCGTCTTGGCGAGCGCGGTCGCAAGGAAGGCCTCCGGATCCCCTTCCGCGCGCAAGCGGCCCGCCTCCTCGCAGAGCAGCTCGGAAGCGCGCAGGTCCACCGCCATGCGCGCGAGCTGCTCCTGGATCATCTCGTGTTCGCACAGCCGCTTTCCGAATTGCACCCGTTCGCGGGCGTGATCGACCGCGCACGCGAGACACGCGCGCTGGATACCCACGCATCCCCAGGCGACGCCATAGCGGCCGAGTCCCAAGGCCGTCGCGGCAATGTGCGAGAGGCCCGCTCCGATCCTCCCCAGAAGCGCGTCCCGGCCGAGACGGCAGCGCTCGAACTCGATCTCGCCCGGCAGCGAGGCGCGCATTCCAAGAGGCGCCGGCATCGCTTGGATGCGAACTCCCTCTGCTGGAAGCGGCACGAGAAAGGCGCTCGCCTGCTCTTCGCAACGAGCGAAGACCAGCAGCAGGCCGGCGAGGGGCGCGAAGCTGATCCAGTGTTTGTGGCCGGAGAGGACGAACCCGTCCTCTTCGCGAGATGCGCGCGTCGTGATCGCGCGCGCGTCGCTTCCCGCGCCGGGCTCGGTCAGCGCAAAGGCACCCAGGCGCTCGCCCCGCGCGAGCGCGGGCAGCCAGCGCCGCCGGGCTTCGTCCTCTCCCCAGCGCGCGATCGCGGATGCAACCATGTCGTGTACGGTGAGCAGCGTGCGCGTGGATGCGCAGGCGGCTCCCACTTCCGCGTGCACGCGCCCGTAGGTGAGCGGATCGCACTCCCGGCCGCCGTATTCCGCGGGAATCGCGAGGGCGAGCAGTCCCGCGTCGGCGAGCCGGCGAGGAAGATCTTGCGGAAGATGCCCGGCTGCATCCCATTCGCCCGCGTGCGGAGCGATCTCCCGGCGGATCCAATCCATCCATTCCGGAAGGCGCGAGTCCGCTGCGCGAGACGCCATGAAGCCTCCCCTGCCCTCGCTCTCCTCAATTCTCGCGCTCGGGCCGGGCGGCCGAGTCGGGCGCAGGCCCCAAGACCGCGAGCTTCTTCTCGATCAGCGCGGCCATCGCATCGATGGAGCGAAAATTCGCGAGATCGAGATCGCGGTTCTCGATTCGCACGCGGAACTCTTTCTCCAAGAAGAGAACGAGCTGCATCGCAAAGAGCGAATTCACCCGGCCGCTCGCGAAGAGGTCGTCGCCATCCGCCAACGTACTTTCGTGCAGATAGCGTCCCAGAAAGGCGCGCAACCGGGAACGCAGCTCTCGGGGCGTTCCGTCCGGGCGAGCGCCCGAGCGCGAGTTCCCCCAGTCGTAGCCCGCTTCCCGCTGTTCCGTTTCGCTCACGGCATTCCCCTACTCGTACTCGTAGAATCCCTCGCCGCTCTTGCGGCCCCACTTGCCCGCACGCATCGCCGACATCAGCCGCTCGCACGCGCGATAGCGATCGCCGGGGAAATGGCCGTGCAGCACTTCCAGCGTGCGCGCGATCGTGTCGAGGCCGATCAGGTCCGCCGTCTCGAGCGGCCCCATGCGATGCCCAAAGCACTCCCGGCAGATCACATCGATCTCCGCAGGCGAGGCGATCCCTTCCTCCGCCAGCCGCGCCGCTTCGTTCACGAAGCTCATCAAGAGCCGGTTGGACACGAAGCCCGCGCCGTCTTTCAGGAGCACGGCGCGCTTGCCCATCCGCGCGAGCAACGCTTGCGTGCGCGCGAGCGTCTCCGCGCTGGTCCGCTCTCCGGGGATCAGCTCGACGGTCGAAATGCGCGCGACCGGATTCATGAAGTGCACGCCGATGACGCGCTCGGGCCGTCCCGTCATCGCGCCGAGCTCGGTGATCGGGATCGCGGAAGTGTTCGAGATGAAGATGCAGTCCGCGGGGCATACGCTGTCGCACTCGGCGTACACGGCGCGTTTGATCCCCTGATCCTCGGTCACATTCTCCAGGAGGAAGCTCGCGTCGCGCAATTCGCCAAGATCGCCGGTGCACTGCACCCGCGCCCAGACCTCGTCCGGATCGGTCCGCTCGCCGCCGAGAAAACAGGCCAGGCGGGTGAGCTCAGACAGGCGTGCGCGCGCGCGCTCGCGCGCCTCGCGTTGCGAATCGATCAGGACGACGGCGTGGCCCAGCCGCGCGAGATGTTCGGCGATCCCGCAACCCATGACGCCCGCGCCGATGATGTGCATGCGTCCGGTCATGGGGCCTCCTGCCGGTCCCGGTGATGCTGCGCATCGTCTCGCATCTCTCGACCCGCCGGGACATCCGGACCGTCCGCCCCGTCCTGACCGTGCGGCCCATCCTCGCGATTCTCGCTGCCGAACAGATCACCCGACCCAACGCCCCACGCACTCGCCTCCGTGCGCGGCAAGTCCATCCACTGTTGGGCTGCCTGGATCGCCGGGATTCGCGCGGCCGCCAAGCCGGAGCGGCTCGCCGCGAGCAGGCCGTCCCGGGCGCTGTCGTAGCGCACCACATAGCTCGGCCGCGATTCCGAAGTCTGGATGATGCGCACCAGATAGGTGCCGATCACGCCGACGCCGAAGAGCAGCACTCCCCCGATCCCCAGGACGGCGAGCATCAGCGAAGTCCAGCCCGAGAGCCCGATGCCGAAGAAGAGCCGCCGGCCGAGATAGAAGAGAAACAGCAGGAGCGACGCGGCGGAGAGGCTCGTGCCCAGAACGCCGATCACGGTGAGCAGAAAGGCGGAATTGTTGATGATGAGATTGCTGAAAAGACGCAAGCGCCGGGCGAGCGTGTAGCGGCTCTTGCCGTGGGCGCGCGCCCGATGCTCCACTTCCACATTCACCACATCGCGAGTCGCGTGATAGACCAGTGGAGTGAGGAGCGGAAAGGGCGTGCGCACCGCGAGCACTCCCCGCGCGACCGCGCGCCGCATGAGGAAGAACGAGGACGACTGCAGGTGGAGGGGCTTTCCCAGGATCATCCAGTCGAAATAGCTCTTGATCCGCCCCGTCAAGCGCTTGGAGAGCGGATGCCGGCGCTTTCGAAAACGGGCGAAGACCACATCGTGATGGCGCTCGGCGATCAGCTTGGGGATCTCCTCGGGCGCGTGTTGCAGGTCGTCGTCCATGCCGATCAGGTATGCACCCCGCGCGAGCCCGATCCCGCACAGGACCGCCGCCGATTGCCCGAAATTGCGCGTCAACCGCACGGCGCGCACGGCCGGATCGCTTTCGGCCAAACGCAGGAGGATCGGCCAGGTCTCGGGATCGGGCGAGTCGTCGTCGACGAAGATGATCTCGTAAGGCTCCCCGACATCGTTCTCAAACACGCGTCGCAGGCGCTCCGCGAGAATGGGAAGCGACACCGTGCTGCCGAAGACCGGCACGACGATGGAAGAGACGGGGTCGGGCCCATCTTGTCGGGATGCTTTTCCCATCGAACTCCTGCGGCCGGAATCCAAGCGCCTCAACGCCGTACGGTCCCTGTCTGCGGGCCTCTCGCCCCCAGCGTCCTGCAATGATTTCACGAACCGGCGAGAGGGTAGCATCCGGCGGCAATCCAGTACAGTATTAGGCGCTCTCGAGACAGGGTTGGCAGGCGATGAGGACCGCCCGGCGATGCGCGTTCTTCTCGTTCAACATGCAGCCATGAATACCGAAAGCTATCCGCTCGGGCTTTCCATCGTGGCCGCCATCCTGCAAGCGACCGGCCACGAAGTGCGCTTTCTCGATCTCGCGTTGCGCAAGGGCGATTCGGTCGAGCACCTGGTCGCCACCGCCGAAGAGGCCAGGGCCGAAGCGCTCGGCTTCACTCTCATGACGCCCCAGTACGGGGAGTATTTGAGGATGGCCGCCCGATTCCGGCCGCGGCTCTCCGGCATGCCGGTGATCGCGGGCGGGCCGCATGTCGCCGCCGTCCCGGAAGAGACTCTGCGCGAGGGCGCGATCGACATCGCGGCCACCGGCGAGGCCGAGGCGATCGCGGCTCCCCTCTTCGCCGCGCTCGGGAGCAAAGCGGATCTCGCCTCCGTGCCCGGCATCGTCTATCGGGATGCCGGCGGGACATTCCATCGCACGCAGGACCCCGATCTCGTGAGCGATCTCGATCACGGGCCGCCCATTCCCTGGGAGCTGTTTCATCCCGATCGCTATCGCGGGCGGTTGCGCGGGCTGCGCCAGGCGAACATCCTCGCCTCGCGAGGCTGTCCCTTCCATTGCCTCTACTGCCGGCGCGGACCTGCCAGCGGACGGCGCTTTCGTCCGCGCGCCATCGATGCGATCGTGAGCGAGATTCGTCACTTGCAGGAACGCTACGGCATTCGGGGCTTCGCCTTCGTCGACGACATCTTCACCTTCGACATGGAGCGCGCGGCGCAACTGTGCCAGGCGCTCGCCGCCCTGCCGCGCCCGATTCGCTGGATCTGCGAAACCCGCGCCGATCGCGTCGACGGTGCACTGTTGGCGGCGATGAAGCGGGCCGGCTGCGTGAGCGTCGACTTCGGCGTGGAATCGGGAAGCGAGGAGATCCTCCTGCGGCTGCGCAAGCGCATCTCGAAGGACGCGGTGCGGCGGGCCTTCGCTCATTGCCGGCGGATCGGGCTGCCCACCCGCGGCTTCTTCATGCTCGGCACTCCCTGGGAGAACGAGGAAACGATCGCGGAAACGATCGCTTTCGCGCGCGAGCTTCGGCCGACCACGTCCCTCTTCTTTCTCGCGATGCCATATCCGGGCACGGAACTGCGCGACGCATTCGTGGAGGCGGGGTGGCCGTTGCCGCGGAGCTATGACGACTACTTGCACTGGGTGGAAGGCCGCGGATTCCGCGCGCAGGCAGCCACGGACCGTGGAAGGCGCGGCGGGCACCCCGTCGCGGGCGGAAACGGGCCGGACCCCCGCGCGTACTTCGCCGCCGCCTGTCGACGGGCAACGCGGGCGGTCGTCTGGTCACAGATCAGCCGGCCGCAATACTATCCGGAACTGCTTTCGGCCTACCTGACCCGCTATTCGTTGAAGGAGCTCGCCGGACGCGTGATCGTGCGCGGGCTCAGATTGTGCGGTGCCCGATCAGGCTCATGAATTCCGCGCGCGTCTCGGGCGATTCGAGAAAACTGCCCAGCACCGACGAGGTCGTCATCACCGAGTTCTGCTTCTCGACTCCCCGCATCATCATGCAGAGATGCCGGCACTCCATCACCACGCCCACGCCTTCGGCTCCGACCGCTTCCATGATTTCGCCCGCGATCTGCGCGGTGAGGCGCTCCTGGATCTGAAGCCTGCGGGCATAGAAGTCGACGATGCGCGCGACCTTGCTGATGCCCAGGATCTTGCGATTGGCGATGTAGCCGATGTGACAGCGGCCGAAGAAGGGCAAGAAGTGATGCTCGCACAGGCTGTAGACTTCGATGTCGCGCGCCACGATCATGTTGTTGACATCCGCCTGGAAGATCGCGTCTCCGACGACGTCCTGGCGGGTCTGGCCGTAGCCTTGGGTGAGAAACGCCCAGGATTCGGCGACCCGCTCGGGTGTCTTGCGCAGCCCGTCGCGAGCCGGATCCTCGCCGATTTCCAGAAGCAACTGCCTGACGATTTCAGCAACTCGGTCCTTGTTCATCGCCCCTCTCCTCGGCTTGCCGAATCTGCAGCCGCACGATCCAGGCCCTCAACTTGCGAGTGAACTCCGCCGCCACCTCGAGATCCTCGACCAACGATACGATGCGACTCTCGGAAAGACGGGCCGCCCGCCCCGGCAGGACGAGCCCGGGAGCCACATCGAGCAACGGGATCGCGACGAAAGCATGCTCCTCGATCTTGGGATCCGGAAGCACGAGATCGTTTTCCTGGATCCCCAGCTCGCCGTACAGCAGGAGATCGAGATCGATGGGGCGGGAAGCGTCGGGATCGGCCTCGCGCCTGCGCCCGAGCGCTTCCTCGATCGGCCGCAGGACCTCGCGTTTCAATTCCTGCGGTGAGCGCCGGGTGGTGACCGCGAAGACGCCGTTGAGGAAGCGCGCCTGATGCCGGCCTCTCGCGGGCGCGCTCCAGTAGAAGTTCGAGGCCGCCAGCAGGCGCACTTCGCGATTCAAGCGCGCGGCCGCTTCCAGGACATGGCTCTCGGCGCTCAAGTTCGAGCCGACCCCGATGTAGGCGACCGTTTCCCCGCTCGTCTCAGGCCGCGCATGTTCGGGCCCGGCGTACTCGCTCCCCGCGCGCTCGATTGACGCCCGCTCGCTCTCCGTGGGTTCGAGCGCCGCGCGTTCACCCCGCGCCGCCTCGCGCGCTCGCTTCTCTCTCGCCATCGGCCGCTCCTCGCGCGCCATGCTCTACGCGCCGGCTTCGCGTTCGCGGACCAGCTCCACGGCCACGCTTCTCGCGAAGCGCAGCGCGCCCGGCTTGTCGGCCGTCACTTCCACGCGCTTCACTCGCGGAAAGGCGAGGCAGGCGTCGGCGATGTCGGCGGCCAGGTGCTCGAGGAGATGGCGCTCCTTTTCCTCTCCCACTTCCACCACGCGCGTGCGAATCGCCTTGTAGTTCAGCGTGTCGGCAATGCAATCGGTGCGGGCCGCCTCTTGCAGGTCGGCGTGCAGGACGAGATTCACGATCACATCCTGGAGCTTGCCGCGCTCCTCTTCGTTCACGCCGATCACGCAACGGACGAGCAGGTCGCGGATCAGGATCTTCTCCCAATGCCGGCCTCCCCCTGTGCGATCATCGCGGTCGCGATCACGATGCCGTTCGTCTTGCGCTTCCCTGTTCATCGGCTGTGCCCCTCGGAGGTCATTCGTAGACTCCGCCTCGCAGGTTCCGCCCGCCATCCACATACAGGATTTGCCCGGTCACGAAGCGACTACGCAGCAGATACATCGCCGCAGCCACGACATCTTCCGGCCCGCCGTAGGCCTGCAGCGGGTTCGTGTGGGCGAGCGACTGGAGATAGGACTCGTCCTTTCCGGCCGGAGGGAGGATCAGGCCGGGCGCGATGCCGTTGACCCGGATGGCGGGCGCGAACTCGAGCGCCATCATGCGCGTGAGCGAAAAGAGCGCGCGCTTGCTCAAGTGATAGGCGACATGAGACGCGTCGTAATCGACCATGCGCGCATCGAGCAGATTGACGATCGATCCCGGCCGCCCTTGCGCGGCGAAGGCGCGCGCGAGGAGCAACGGAGAGAGCGCATTCACGCGCATGTTTCGTTCGATCGCTTCCACGGTCACATCGCCGAGACGGTCCGAGGGAAAGACCGAGGCGTTGTTGATCAGGATGTCCAGCGGGCCGATCGTTTCGAGCACGCGAGCGAGAAATCCCTCCGACTCCTCGGTTCGCGAGAGGTCCGCGCGAACCGTCGCCGCGCGCACTCCATGCGCTCGCGCGGCCGCGGCCGTCTCCTCCGCTTCCTCGAGGGAAGCATGGTAGTGGACGGCGATATTCACCCCCGCCTCCGCCAGCGCGAGGGTGATGGCGCGACCGATTCTTCTCGCGCCTCCCGTGACGAGCGCCGTCCGCCCGCGCAGAGGCTCTGGGTCTCTTGCCATTGCGATCGCCAAGCCCCCTTTCTTCACGGTCCCGCACATGCTCTCTCGATCGCCTGACAGTCTAGTCGGACGATCTCGCCGGCTCAACCAGGCTTGCCCGGCTTGGGCCGGCGTGCCTGTCTTCCGCGGTTGCCCGTTTTGCCCGGCTTGCCCATCGTACTCGGTTGCAGGCTCTTCCCAGCTCGGCCAACGTACCTTTCTTACCCGATAGCCCAGTTTGCCTCTTCTCACCAGGATCCCGGCGTGGCAATTGTAGGTTTTTGACTCGTCGTGAGGTATCGTTGCACCCCTTGAGGCACGAACGGCCAGGATCAGGCGGAGCGGTGCCGGGGCCTGGGCCAGAGCAGGAAGCGATCACGGGAGCCGGCGATGACGCAAGACAAAGCACGACCAGCCCGAAAAGGCCGGAGCGCCGCGGCACCTTCCCGTGAAACGGCGGAGGCTCTCGAGGCGCCCGCGTCTCCGAGCGTCCCGGCAGGCAGACGGATGGATGCCGCCGCCGGTTCGAAGGCGTTCGTGCGCCCCTTGCTCGGGTTCCTGACCGAGTACGATCTCTATCTTCTCAACGAAAGCACGCACTACAACGCCTGGACGAAACTCGGCGCCCATCCCGCGGTCGTCGACGGCGTCCCCGGCACGCGCTTCGCGGTTTGGGCTCCGGATGCCGAGAACGTCTCCGTGATCGGAGACTTCAACGAATGGAAGGACGGACGACATCCTCTCCGCCCGCGCGGCAGCTCTGGCTTCTGGGAAGGATTCGTGGAGGGCGCGAGCCAGGGGCAGCGCTACAAGTACGCGATCCATTCCCGCTATGGCGGCTATCAGGCCGAGAAGTCCGATCCCTACGGCTTCGCGGCCGAGATCCGTCCCTCGACGGCGTCCGTCATCTGGGATCTGTCAGGCTACCAGTGGGGCGATGGCGCGTGGATGGCCGAGCGCGGTGAGCGACAGGCGCTCGACCGGCCCGTGAGCATTTACGAAGTGCACCTCGGTTCCTGGATGCGCGTGCCGGAGGAGGGGAACCGTTGGCTCACCTACCGCGAGCTCGCGCCCCGTCTCGCGAAATACGTGAAAACGCAAGGGTTCACTCATGTCGAGCTGCTTCCCGTGAGCGAGCATCCCTACGATGCCTCCTGGGGCTACCACCCGGTCGGCTACTTCGCGCCCACGAGCCGGTACGGAACACCGGACGACTTCCGCCACTTCGTCGATCATCTCCATCAGGCGGGCATCGCGGTCCTGCTCGATTGGGTCCCCGCGCACTTTCCCCGTGACGCGCACGGCCTCGGCTACTTCGACGGCACGCATCTCTACGAGCACGCCGACCCGCGCCAGGGAGAGCATCGCGACTGGGGCAGCTTCGTCTTCAACTACGGGCGCCGGGAGGTGAGCAACTTCCTGCTCGCCAACGCGCTCTTCTGGCTGGAGGAGTACCACATCGACGGCCTGCGCGTGGATGCCGTGGCCTCGATGCTCTACCTCGATTACTCGCGCCAGCCGGGCGAGTGGGTCCCGAATGCACACGGAGGCCGGGAGAACCTGGCGGCGATCGATTTCTTGAAGCGCTTCAATCAGCTGGTCTACGAGCGGCATCCCGACGCCGTCACCGTCGCGGAGGAGTCGACGGCCTGGCCGATGGTGTCGCGCCCGACGTATCTGGGCGGTCTCGGCTTCGGGCTCAAGTGGAACATGGGCTGGATGCACGACATCCTGGAATACATGGTCAAGGACCCGGTCCACCGCAAGTACCACCACAGCGACTTGACCTTCGGCCTGCTCTACGCCTTCCACGAGAACTTCGTGTTGCCCTTCTCCCACGACGAAGTCGTTCACGGAAAAGGCTCCATGCTCGGGAAGATGCCGGGCGATGTCTGGCAGAAGTTCGCGAACCTGCGCCTGCTCTATGGATTCCAATTCACTCAACCCGGAAAGAAGCTGCTCTTCATGGGACAGGAGTTCGGGCAATGGAACGAGTGGAACCATGAGACGAGCCTCGACTGGCATCTCCTCCAGCACGCACCGCATGCGGGGCTGCAACATTGGGTGCGGAATCTGAACACGCTCTTGAAGGGCGAGCCCGCGCTCTACGAACGCGACTTCGACCCGGGCGGATTCCAGTGGATCGACGCCAACGACAGCGAGCAGAGCATCCTGTCATTCCTGCGCCGCGGACACGATCCGGACCGCATGGTGGCGGTGGTCTGCAACTTCACCCCCGTTCCCCGGCACAACTATCGCCTCGGCGTCCCGCGCGGCGGCTTCTGGGAAGAGGCGCTGAACAGCGACGCGACCCTGTACGGCGGAAGCGGCCAGGGCAACTTCGGCGGCGTGCACGCCGCTCCCGTCGCCGCTCACGGCCACGGCCACTCGCTCAGCATTACGCTGCCGCCGCTTGCGATCCTCGTGTTCCGCCCGGCCTGAAGCTCGCGCGTGAGCCTGCCCGCGCGGTGATTGGTCGCCGGGACCGGAAGGCTTCAGCCGCGGGGCGTTAGCGAGGCGTGATCGCCCCGGCTTTCAGGAGCTACATGTGTTCAACACGCCGAGCGCACGAGACGCGCGCCCCCTGCATGAACTGTCTTGAGCGCGCGCCGTCCCCGCGGAAGCCTTCCGGTTCCGCGACCCTGCTCCGAGCACGCGGCCACATGCTCGAGCCTCAGGAGGCGCGATCCACTGCGCTTGAGCGCGCGGAGAGGAAGCGGATCGCGGAGGCGATCGCGGCGTTGACGGGCGTCGCGACTCCGTGCTTTCGCCCGAGCCGCTCGACGGCGCCGTTCAGGAACTCGATTTCGGTCGGGCTGCGGCGAGCGAGATCGACCGCCATCGAGGGCGTGTTCCCGCCGGTCGGGCCGGAGATGTAGGCGTTGAACTCCTCGACGGAGGTTTCGAGCGCGATCCCTTCCGCGGCGGCCACGGCCTTCAGCTCCGCGAGCAACGCGCCCTTCAGCGGATCGAGAGTGTGATCCGCAAGCGGTCCGTTCGGCACGCGCAGGATCCCGGCCAGCGGGTTGGCCAGGCAATTGATCGCGAGCTTCGCCCACTCGGCCGCTCGGAAATCGGTCTCGATCTCGCACGGAATGTGCTCGCCGAGCAGGCGCGCGAATTCGCGGCCCTCCGCGCTCGCCCGCACGCGAATCCTCCCGGGGAAATAGCGCACCCGCCCGGGCTCTTCCACCAGGGCCCCGAAGTGCAGAAGCGCGCGTTCCGGGATCCTGCCGAACAGGGCGGCGACGAGATCGTCCACGCCGAGTCCGTTCTGGATCGCCAGCAAAGGCGCGCGCGGGCTCACGCGGTCTCGCAGGAAGGAGGCGATTCGTTCGAGTCCGGTGAGCTTGCAGGCGAGGATGACGCGGTCGCTCTCTCCGACCGGAGAGATGCTATCTAGGCCTTCGGTTTTCAGCCGGACGCACGGATCGGAGCGCGTCCCTTCATGGAGAATCAGGCCCGAGCCGCGCACAGCGCGCCAATGCTCGCTCGAGCCTACCAGGGTCACGTCGAGGCCCTCGGAACGCGCCAGCTTTCCGGCCAGCACCGATCCGATCGCTCCAGCGCCCACTATGTGTACGCGTTGAATGTCCACCGCGCGCTCCCGGAAGTCGTCCTCCGGAGTTTGGCTCTTCACATGGCTCCTAACCTGCCCCTGCCCGATGCCGACGAGCAGCCTAGCAGGCTCGCGCATCATTCCCAACACGCATCTCGACAGACCCGCGAGCGGGCTCTTGCAGGGCCTTTATTCGCAGTGAAGGGCGCCCGCATGTCTTCGGCACCTCGCTCCTCGAACGTAGAAAGCGCCCGCGTCTTCTGGCATCCTGCCCTTGTCTCGCGGCGACCCGGATGGAAGGAGGACCCCGTGCAGGCCAGAGCCCCCGATCCAGGCTCCACACCCGCGCAACGCGCAGCGGAAGCGCTTCGCCAGGCGCTGGCTGGAGGGTTTCTGCGCGCAGAGGACACGGCCGCCGTATTCCAGGATCTCGGGCTGCTCGACGCGCGCTTCCTGCGCATTCGCGCCGCCTTTCCGGAAACCGCGCTGCATGCGGTTGCGGTGAAGGCGAATCCCCTGCGCCGTCTTCTCGAGCGGCTCCCTGCACACGGCGCGGGCGCGGAGGTCGCATCTCTGCCAGAGCTCACGCTGGCGCTAGCCGCCGGATTCCCTCCCGATCGCATCGTCTTCGACAGTCCGGCGAAGACCACGGAGGAATTGCGCAGCGCACTCGAGAAGGGCGTTCGTCTGAATGCCGACAACTTCGAGGAACTCGCGCGGATCGCATCCTTGCGCGCAGAAGTCCCCGCGAGCACAAGCGCGATCGGCATTCGCATCAATCCGCAAGTGGGCGCAGGCCGCATTGCGTCGACGAGCACGGCGGGAGTGTATTCGAAGTTCGGCGTGCCGCTGCTCGAACGCCGCGCCGACCTCCAGCGCGCCTTCGCGCAGTACGATTGGCTGCGCGGCGTGCACGTGCACGTGGGCTCGCAAGGCTGCGCGCTGGAACTGCTGGTGGAAGCGGTGAGACGCGTGGTCGAATTCGCGGAGGAAGCGGCGGCCCAGGAGCCCGGCTCCGCCCGCGTCGAGACGATCGACATCGGCGGTGGATTGCCGATCGCCTATCGACCCGGCGAAGTCGAGATCGCTGTGGAGGAATACGCGGCCGCCTTGCGCGCCTCCTGCCCCGCTCTCTTCAACGGCCGGTTTCGAATCCTCACGGAATTCGGGCGCTATCTCTTCGCCCCGACGGGATGGATCGCAAGCCGGGTCGAATATGTGAAGACCGTCGCAAACACTCCCACCGCAATCCTGCATGTGGGCGCGGACATCCTCTCGCGCGAGTGCCAGGACCCCGACTCTTGGCATCACGCGATCACCGTGCACGATTCCTCCGGAGCGCTGCGAACGGGACCGCAAGCGGCGTGGAATCTCGGAGGGCCGCTCTGCTACTCGGGCGACATGCCGGCCGTGCGCGTGCCCTTGCCCGAAATCCGCGCGAACGATTGGGTCATCTTCCACGACACGGGCGCGTACTCGCTGAGCATGTGGTCGCGCTACAACAGCCGTCAGGTTCCCCGGGTGTTGGGATATGAATCGGCCGGATGGTCGTTCCAGGTGTTGAAGGAACGCGAACGGCCCGAGGATGTGATCGCCTTCTGGGAGTAGCCGCGGCGCGTCCCGCGAGGAAGCGATTCGTTCGCGCGCGGGCCCTCGCCTGGCTGGATGGCCGTGTCTGAGGAGCGACTCGATGAAGCGGGACATTCACGATCGCAGCGTCGATGCAGACAATCGCAGCCCCGACGCCCGCAACCATGACGAAGGGCGCAACAATGGCGAAGCGCGCAAGCCGTTGCCTGCCGGCGAGGCCGCGTCCCCCGGGGCCGCCGCCGAGGTGATCACCCTCGGAGGCGGCTGCTTTTGGTGCCTCGAGGCGATCTACGAACGCATGCGCGGGGTCCATCAGGTGATCTCCGGATACTCCGGCGGTTCGCTCTCGCATCCCACCTACGTGCAGGTCTGCCGAGGAGACACCGGGCACGCCGAAGCCGTGCAGATCACCTTCGACCCGCGGGAAATCGATTTGAAGGAACTGCTCGAGATCTTCTTCACGATCCACGATCCGACGACGCCGGACCGCCAGGGAGCGGACATCGGGCCGCAGTATCGCTCGGTGATCTTCTATCGGGACGAAGCGCAGAGACACACCGCGCAGGAAGTGATGAGCGAAGTCGAGCGTTCGGGGATCTGGCCCGACCCGCTGGTCACGGAATTGGTGGAATTCGAGGAGTTCTTTCCCGCGGAAGAGGATCATCAGCAGTACTACGATCGGAATCCCGGCCAACCCTACTGCCGCGTGGTGATCGCCCCGAAAGTGGCCGCCTTCCAGGCGGAACATGCAAGCAAGCTGAAATTCGAGCCATGAGAGCAAGGGCGAGAGGCCGTCGGGATCGGTCACGCTGCACTGCTGTCGAAAAACTTGCCAGGCTGTGAAAGAGATCGCACCGCGCGGCCGTTTCAACGCCCCGGAGTGGACGACTAGGTCGGCTTTTTGATAGCGCCAGGATGGTAGGCCGCCCCATTCGTCACACCCGGCCCACGCAAGAAGCGGTTTTCGAGATCCCGTTCAACCGGTATGCTGATCGCAATAGATGATCCGCGCCGCCCGCAATCATGGAGGCGCATGCGCGCATTGAGACGAATGCACGCATGGAGGCCCATGCACGCAGGAACGGCCCACTTCGCCTGATCGGACTGGAGGAGGCCCGATGGACTGGACCCTAAAGCCGTTGGCGGGATTCGGGGCGCGCCCCGGCCCGGTGCTGCTCGTCGTGCTCGACGGCGTCGGCATCGGCCGCAAGGATGAAGGCGACGCGGTCGCCCTCGCGCGCACGCCGATTCTCGACTGGCTACTCGCGAACTGCCCGCACGTCCGCTTGAAGGCGCACGGCACCGCGGTCGGATTGCCCTCGGATGGCGACATGGGCAACTCCGAGGTCGGCCACAATGCGCTCGGCGCGGGACGGGTCTTCGACCAGGGCGCGAAGCTCGTCAACCAGGCGATCGCCTCGGGCGAGATCTTTCGCGGCGAGGCGTGGCGGAAGCTCATCGCCCGCTGCCGCGAACGCGGAAGCGCGCTGCATTTTCTCGGGCTCCTCTCCGATGGCAATGTCCACTCGCATCAAGACCAGTTGGACGCGCTCATCACGCGGGCCTACGAGGAAGGCGTGCCGCGCCTCTTCATCCACATCCTGCTCGACGGGCGCGATGTCGGCGAGACCTCCGCGCTGCAGTATGTCGACCGCCTGGAGGAACTGCTCGCGCGCTACAACGGGCGCGAGGGCCGCGTCTACCGGATCGCTTCGGGCGGCGGCCGCATGGTGACCACCATGGACCGCTACGAGGCCGACTGGCGGATCGTCGAGCGCGGCTGGCGCGCGCACGTGCACGGCGAGAGCCGTCCGTTTGCTTCAGCGCGCGAGGCGATCGAGACCTTCCGGCGCGAGCAGTCCGGCATCGGCGACCAGTTCCTGCCCGACTTCACGATTGTCGATCAGGGAGCGCCGGTGGGACCGATGCGCGACGGCGACAGCGCGATCTTCTTCAACTTCCGCGGCGATCGCGCGATCGAGTTCAGCAAGGCGATGGAGTGGGACGACTTTCCCCACTTCGATCGCGGCTGCCGCCCCGATGTCGCCTACGCGGGCCTGACCCTCTACGACGGCGACCAGCACGTGCCGAAGGAATTCCTCGTTCCGCCGCCGCGCATCGACCGCACCATGGGCGAGTACCTGGCGCGCAACGGTGTGCGGCAATTCGCCTGCAGCGAGACGCAGAAGTTCGGGCATGTGACCTACTTCTGGAACGGCAACCGCACTGGCACGTTCGACGCCAAGCTCGAGGAGTATGTCGAAGTGCGCTCCGATCAGGTGCCCTTCGAGCAACGACCCTGGATGAAGTCGGCCGAGATCGCCGATGTCGTCCGCGAGCGGGTAGGCGCGAACGCCTTTCGCTTCGGGCGGATCAACTTCGCCAACGGCGACATGGTCGGGCACACCGGCGACTTTCGCGCCGCGGTGCTCGCCGTCGAAGCGGTCGACCTCGCCCTCGGGCGCGTGCTCGAGGCGATCGCGAGCGCGCAAGGGGTCGCCCTCGTGACCGCCGACCATGGGAATTCCGAAGACATGTTCGAGCGCGACAAGCAGGGCCGCGCCATCGTCGATCCGCAAACCGGCCGGCCGCGCGCGCGCACCAGCCACACGCTCAATCCCGTGCCGCTGATTCTCTACGATCCTGTCGCGCTCGCGCGCACATCACGCGCGCTCTCCCCCACGCCCGCGGGAGTCGGAGGGCGGCTGATCCCCGCCGCGAACGCCCCCAACGCGAAGACTCCGCGCGAGGACGGCCGTTCGCCGGGCAAGAAAGATGAGATGATCGAACTGGGTCTCGAAGTGCCCGAGGGAGGCGCGGGGCTCGCCAACATCACCGCGACTTGCTTGAACCTGCTCGGCCTGCGGGCGCCGGACGACTACGAGCCTTCGCTGCTGACGCGATCGCCGCGTGGTTCCGTGGACGCGAAGGACGGCGGGTCAGCCTGATGATGAAGCGGTGGAGCGCGTCGCCAGAGAATGTCGCGCTTCCCGCACGGCGTTGCGGAAGATGATGATTCCCGCGCCTTCTTCCGCGCGCGCACCTTCCGCATTCACGCCTGTATCCGCGCAGGCCCCGGCCTGCGCGTCCGCCGGGCGCGTGGCCTTCTCGCCCGCGCGCAGGCGCATCCAGTCGGGGTGGTTCGTGAAGTGGTTGTACGCCTCGGGATGCGGCATCAGCCCGAAGATGCGCCCGCTCGGATCCGAGATCGCCGCGATGTCGAGCAGCGAGCCGTTCGGATTCCACGGAAACGCGCGCTCCGCGGGCGCGCCGTTCGACAGCGCGTAGCGCAGCGCGATCTGCCCGTTCGCCTGCAGGCGCTCGAGCACGCGCGGCTCGGCGAAGAACTTCCCCTCCGCGTGGCGCACCGGAAGATCGATGCGGGTCACTCCGCGCGTGAAGACGCAAGGCGATTCCTCGGCGCGCAAGTGCACCCATTGATTGCGGAAATTGCCGCAATCGTTGGGCACGAGGGCGATCTCGCGGCGAAACGCGCCCGCTTCGAATCCGGGCAGCAGCCCCAGATTGGCCAGCGCTTGAAAACCGTTGCAGATCCCGATCACGAGCTTGCCGTCGGCGACGAAGCGCAAAAGGTCCTCGCCCAGATTGTGACGCAGCTTGGTGGCGAGAATGACCCCCGCCCCGTGATCGTCCGCCCACGAAAAGCCGCCGATGAGCGCGAGAATGTGATAGTCGGAAAGCTTCGTCTCCCCCGCGATCAGCGCGTTCACATGCACGCGCTCGGCGGATGCGCCGGCCAGGCGGAAGGCGTACTCGGTCTCGAGGTCGCAATTCAGCCCATAACCGCCGAGCACCAGCGCGCGCACGGCCGGCGCCTGGACATCCACGGGTGGATCGACCGCGCGTGGATCGACCTTGCCGGCTCGCGCGGCGAGCCCAGGGCCGGAGTTCGCGCCAGGCGCGCGTCGGGAATGGTCGGTGGCTGCCATCATCTTCCTCGAAACCTCGCTGGCTGCAATCAGACGAGATGCCCGAACGGCTCTTTCCACGCCCGCCACAGCGTCTCGAGCGGAACATCGAGAATCGTCTCGCCCGAGATTCCCCGCACGAGCAAGTTGGGGCGCTCCACTACCGTCCCGATCATTGCGAAGCAATGCCCTGCGAGACGCGCCTCGAATTCTTCCTGGCATGCGGGCGGCACCGTCACGATCAGGCGGCCGCCGCTCTCGGAATACAGGAGCACGTCGTTTCGCAGAATGACCGGCCCGCAAGGAACGGGCTCGAGGCTCACTTCGGCGCCCAGGCCTCCCGCCATTCCCATGAATGCGAGATGCACGCCGAGCCCGCCGCGATAGATCCCGTGCGCGGCCGAGACGAGGCCGCGCTGCATCGCGTCCGCGAGCGCGCGATACATCGCGAAGGCGCGCTCGTGATCGACGGTCGGCACATGGCGTCCGAGCAAGCCGAAGAGGCCGTAGTATTCCGAAGCGCCGAGCTCGTCGCGCGTCGGGCCGAGCACATAGATCGCCTCGCCCGCGCGCTTCCACTCGAGGCTCATTGCGCGGCGCACGTCGGGCAGCACGCTGACGGCGGTGAACTGCAGCGCGGGCAGGCCGGACACGCGCCGCCGCTCGCCGAACGATCCTTCCAGGCTGCCGTCGATGTACATGCTGTCCTTGCCTGAGAGCAGCGGAATGTCCATCGCCAGACACGCCGCCTTCAGCGCCAGACAGGAACGCACGAGCTGCGCCGCTTTGTACTTGCCGTCCGGATTGCGCGTGGGATCGAAGCGGATCTCGGGCCAGCAGAAATTGTCGAGCCCGCCGATGTGGCTGGGGTCCCCGCCCACCGCGATCAATCGCCGCACCGCTTCGTCGATCGTGACCGCGGTCATCGCGTGGGTGTCGATCGCGCTGTATCCGGGATTGAGCGCCTGGGTGATCGCGAGGCCGCGCGGGGAGTCGAGCACCGGCCGCAGCACGGCCGCATCCGCGGGGACATCGTGGTTCACGCCCACGAGCGGCTTGCCCACGCTCCCGCCCTGCACTTCGTGATCGTACTGGCGTTGGATCCACTCGCGCGACGCGAGATTGGGACGCGCGAGCATCGCGAGCAGGCAACCGGCGTGGTCCTTGGGCTCGCTGAGCACCGGCTCGTGCAGACCGCGCTGCTCAGGCGAGAGCCACTCGGCTTCGAATTCCCATTGGGGGAAGTCGCTGGCGAAGAAATCGAGCGCGATCTGCGCGCAGCTCGCGCCTTCGTACTTCAAGTGCACGAAGCCGCTGTCGGTGTAGCGCCCGATCACGGTCGATTCCACGGCGTGGCGACGCGAGAGCTCGAGGAAGGCATCGATGTCCGCGGGATCGACCGCGATCACCATGCGCTCCTGCGACTCCGAGATCCAGATCTCCCACTGGTCCAGACCGCTGTATTTCAACGGCACGCGATCGAGATCGACCTCCACGCCGCCCGAGAAGCGCGCCGACTCGCCCACCGCGGAAGAAAGCCCGCCGCCGCCGCAATCGGTGATGAAGGCGATCAGGGCGCGGTCGCGCGCTTCGATCAGGAAGTCGTGCATCTTTTTTTGCGTGTACGGATCGCCGATCTGCACGTGCCCGGCCGGGGTGTGCTCGCTGTAGATGTGCGACGAGGCGGTCACGCCGTGGATCCCATCCTTGCCCACGCGCCCGCCCGCCATGACGACCAGATCGCCCGGATGCGTGCGCTTCTCGTCCGAGCGCGCGCCCGCCACGATCGCCGGCATGATCCCAACCGCGGTCACATACACGAGGCACTTGCCCATGTAGCCGTCGGCGAAGAAGACCTGGCCGAAGACCGTCGGGATCCCGCTCTTGTTGCCGCCGTCGCGCACGCCTTCGATGATGCCGTCGAGCAGGCGGCGCGGATGGAGGCGCGGCTTCAGCGGCCCCGCGTAGTCGCGCATGCCGGTGCAGAAGCCGTAGGTTCCGCAAATCAGCCGCGAGCCCTTGCCGGTGCCCATCGGATCGCGATAGACGCCGACGATCCCGGTCAGCGAGCCGCCGTAGGCCTCCATGTTCGAAGGCGAATTGTGCGTCTCGGAAGTGATCGTGTAGAGATGGCGCTCGTCGAAGCGGCCCGCGCCCGCGTTGTCCCACAGGACGCTCGCGACCCAGTCCTTCTTCTCCGCGATCGCCAGGGTCGGCTGCTCGATGAAGGTCTTGAAGAGATTGTCGATCGTCGTCGCTTCGCCCGTCTCGCGATCGCGATAGTGGAAGAGGCCGCGGAACGTGTTGTGATTGCAGTGGTCCGAGCGCGCCTGGGCGATGTATTCGATCTCGACGTCGGTGGGCAGGTCGAGCCCGAGCGCGCGCCGGGCCCGGTTCACATCGGAGCGCAGGTAGTACCCGCGAATGGCGGAGACATCCCGCGGGTCGAGGAAGAGATGGCGCTCGGCGCTGATGCGCAGGAGCTCCTCGTCGGTTCCGATCGGGATCTCCTGCACGCGCGGGCGATGGCGCAGCTCGACTTTGGGCACCACGATGCCGCAGCCGACACGCGGGTCCCAGGCGGGAATGTCCGGGCTCGCGCCTGCTCCTACGCTTGCGCTCGCCTGCGCGCTCGCACCCACCCGCCAGACCCGCCAGCGTTGAATGAGGTCGTTCGCGAGAAGCTCGCGCGCGATGCGCTTGACGTTTTCATAGGTGAGCGCGCCTTCCTCGTCCGCGCAATCGCGCTGCGCGAGTCGCGCGCCTTCCCCGCTTGCGCCACGCGTCTCGCCTGCGCGCCCACTGCTCTCATGCCCATCGCCTATGCGCCCACTACCGCCCTGCTCGTCGCCCGCGCGCAGGAAGTAGAGCTTCGAGGTGTAGCACGCCTCGCCTTCCGGAAGCCGCGCGCCGAGCAGATCCTCGATCGCCTCGCGCGCCGTCTCTCCCGCCGAATCCTTCACGCCGGGCAGGTAACCGACCCAGATCACCCAATCCGCTTCGATCGCGAGCGGCGCGAAAGACGAGATCTCCGTGACCGGATTGGTGAAGATCTCCGTGCGAATGCGTTCGAGTTGTTCCTGCGAGAGATCGACATCCAGGGTGAGGACGCGCACGGTTCGCACGCCGGCAAGACGCGAGCCGAAGTAATCCCGAGCCTTGCGCGCCACGGAAGCGCCATCGGGGTCGAAGAGCTCAGGACGAATGGCGATCTCGAGTTTGTGCGGCATCGATCTCCTCGGGCGCTCCCCGCTGCTCGGGTGTTCCCCGGCTCGTCGAATGACTCCCGGCGGCAATGCCTCGCGCTGCTTCGCGGCCGGCCGGTTTCCTTCGGAAGAGGGGGACCGTACCATCGCCCCGGAAGCGGGACAACCGCGCGCGCTCGGGATCGGGACGCTCGGAACCCCGTCACGAACGAGCTGCGCCGCCGCTGAAGTCGGGATGATCCGGAGGAAAGTTGGCCTCGCCGGACACCAATGATACTCTGGCGCTTCGGGGCGGTTCTCTTCGAGCGCTGCATGGTCAGGGGAATTGCCTTCGAAGCAGGCAAAGATCGGGCAAGGAAAGGCCGGACTCATGCTTGCAGGATTCAAGACCGAATCTTCGACCCACAAGGGGCGGCGCCCGGCGCTGCCGATCACCCGCGCGATTCTCGTGCTCCTCGCGCTCTTTGTGCTCGCGTCGCAGCTCGTGCCCGGATTCGCGCTCGCACAGGCATCGGCAGCGGATCTGATCCCCTTCGATCTGATCCCCGCCGATTCGGTCGTGTCCGCGGCTCGCCTGGCCGGGACCGTCATCTATGTGGCGCCGCTTCCCCCCGCATCGCCTCCCGGGGACGGGACTCGCGAGCATCCCGTGGGAACGCTCGCCCAGGCGCTCAAGATCGCATCCTACCTCGGGCCCGGATGCGGAATCTTGATGGCGCCCGGCACCTACCGCCTCTCGCCCTCTGCCTATCTCGACTCCACCTGCGGCAATTGCGAGGACCCCGTCGAGACCGTGCCGGCCACCGTCGGCCTTCGTATCTCGAGCCCGCTGCTGCGCATCAAGGGCACGAGCGCCGACTCGGTAATCATCTGCACTCAAGCAGGTTATGGGCTTCTCTTTGAGGACTGCGAGAACTGCGCCTTGCAGGGTGTCACTGTTACTGGAGGCGAGCGGGACACGAGCGGCAAGGCGACGGATGCGGCCATCGTGGTCCGCCGCTCCAATGTCGTCATCGAAAACTGCCGCATCGAAGAAAACATCGGCGACTCGGCGACCGTCGCGAAGACCGTCGTCGGGATCATGGGCATCTGCGGTCGCGAACAGGCGCGCATGCACATCCGCCGTTGCGCGATCGTGCGCAATTCGTGGGATGGAATCGCCCTCTATCGCGATGCGGCGGCGCGCATCGAGGAGTGCCTCGTCGACGGAGTCGACTCCGGTCGAGGAGGACCGAATCGCGGCGGCCGAGGCGTCGGCATCGGGCTCACGTGGAACGCGAAGGCGAGCGTGATCGGAAACCGCGTCTGCCGGTATTGGAAAGGGATCGGTGTGTTCGTGAATGCGGAAGCGCAAGTGCGTGAGAATGTCGTCGAGGACATTCTCACCTGGGGCATCGCGCTGTGGGACGCGGACCAGGGGCTGCCCTTCGCCGACATTTCGGACAACGCCGTCTTTCGCACGGGCGCCTGCGGCATCAGCGTTGCCCGCGGCCGGGCAGGCGGGCGCGAAGACTCGCGCATCGCAGGCAACCTGCTCGCGCGCACCGGCCAGAATGCGAAGTACGACAGCGGCGAGGTCTACTGCAGGCAACAGGCCTTGGCGATCGATTCCTCACGGCCTGCGATGACGATTGCGCACAACGGCTTCTTCGAAAATCGAGAGCCGGGCGACCGTCCGGAAGCGAGCAACCAGGACCGCAAGGCGCTCGAACGCGTCCTCGCCCCCCTGCTCGCGCGCCTGCGCACGCGCACCGTCACAGCGGAGAGCGAGTGCGTGAAGGAATTCGGAGCCGCGAAGAGGCGCTGACCTCGTTTACAGGAACAGCAGCGCGATTCCCGCAAACGCCACGCACGCCCCGACCACCGCGCGCGCGCTCACTCGCTCGTGAAACAGAATCGCCGAGGGCGCGATGATGAACACCGGCACGATCGCCATGATCGTCGCCGCCACTCCCGCTTGGGTGTGCTGCACCGCGACCAGCGAGAGCGAGACGCCCATGAATGGGCCGAAGGCGGCCCCCAGCAGCGTGCGCCACATCGCTCCGCGATCCGCGAGCGCCGCGTAGGCGCGCGGCCACCAATCGATCGCGAAGTAGATGATGACGAATCCGATCAGCCCGGCGACGATGCGAATCTGCGTCGAGGCGAACGCGTTGTAGTCGCCCATGCCCCGCTTGCTCATGATCAGCCCGACCGCCTGGCCGACCGCGCCGCCGAAGGCGAGGAGCACGCCCTGCAAGCGGTGGCCGCGCGAGATCCCGACACCCGTCGGGCGTTCGAGCACGACCCAGGCGACGCCGGCGATCGTGATCCCCATCGCGAGCCAATCGCGCCCGGTCAGGGTTTCGTGGAGAAAGGCGCGCCCGATGAGCGCGACCATCGGCGGAACGAGCGCCATCATCAGCGTCGCGATCCGCGAGCCGATCGTCACATAGGCGCGAAAGAGGCACAGATCGCCGAGCGAGAACCCGATCAGGCCCGAAAGACCGAGCCACAACCAGGCGCGCGGCGGAGCGTCGATGGGAAAGGCGAGCCCCCGCGTGATGGCGCCGAAGACGCAGAGCAGCGCGAGCGCCATCACGAGACGGATGAGATTGACCGAGAGCGATCCGATCCGTTTCCCGGCCGCTTCGAAGGAAAGCCCCGTCACCGTCCAGCACACGGCCGTGCCGAGCGCCGCGATCTGCCCGAGATCAGCGGTCATGCTTGCGCGACTCCGCCCTTCCCCGCGATCGCGGAATCGGAAGGCCCGGCTGCGCCCGCCCCCGCGGCGGCGCAGCCGATGTCGAATTCCGCGCCCACCGCTTCCATGACGCGCTCGAGATCGCGATCCACTCCCTGCACCTCGCCGAAATCACGCACCGGAATCCAGCGGTCCAACTGATCTTCGGGGACCCAGCTCTCCATGTCGTCGACGATCATATTTTGCTCGAGCGGAACTCGGCAACGCCTTAGATCTTTTAGCGATCCGTCCGCCCCGCGCGGCCATTCGACATACTCCAGGCGGTGCGCGAACTCCTTCGAAACCGCTCCCTGGCGCACGAGTTCCTCGAAGACCGCCTCGGCTTCTCCCCGGTCGAGGAGCGTGTAGACGAAGAAGCGGTCGAGATGTTCTAGGCAGAAGGCGGCGAATTCCGCGAGCTTCGGCCGCGGCTGCCAGATGCCGTAGCCGGGAATGAGCGTGCCCTCGATGTCGAGGGTGATGGCCCGCGCGGGTTTGAGCGCGCCCTCGATCTTCCTCAACGCATCGGCCGCTTCGAGCGCGCTGCCGAAGCGTTCCTTGGGATCGGGCGCGATCATGCGCGCGACGACCTCGGCGAGCGGCCTGGGGATTTCGCGCAGCGGCGCGAGCGCGGCGGGATTCTGGGGACGGATGCCGCTGACCATCTCGGCCAGCACGACGCCCGCCGAGAAGAGATCGCTCGCCGCCCCGCACACGCCTTCGGTGTGCAGCTCGGGGGCCATGTAGCCTACCGTCCCGGCCGGCACGCCGGGACGCAACGGGGAGGACTCGCTCGCGGGCGCGAAAGCGATCCCGAAGTCGATCAGCTTCAGGCGGCGCTCGCTGTCGAAGAGGATGTTGTCGGGCTTGACATCGTTGTGCACGACGCCCTGCTCGTGAATCGCCTGCAGCGCGAGGAGCAGTTCGCGCGCGATCGCGACCGCGCGGTCGACGCGGATCACGCCATTCAATTCGAGCCATTCGGCCAGCGATCCGCCGGCCGCGTATTCCTGCTCGTGCACGACGCCCCAATCTCCCGGAGGAATGCGGCGCGAGACGATCACCGAGGGATGCTCGATCTTCTGCGTGTAGCGCTCCTCTCCCAGGAAGCGCCAGAAGTTTTCGTCGAGGACTCCGTTTTGATACTGAAAAGTCTTCAACACCACCGCGCGCGCATCGCTCGCGCGCAGCGCGAGGAAGAGATCGGACGTGCCTCCGCGCCAGATCAGCCCGAGCACCTTTCCCACTCCGGGCACTTCCGCGCCGTCGCGAAACCGGCCCGGCGGCGTCTCGAGCACTTGCAGCAAGTCGGGTATGGCCGGCATGCGGCCGGTGCGCGGAGAGCCGTTGAGCGCGCGGCTCGTGCCCGGCCCGCCGGGCACGCCCTCTTCCGCGTAGTGGCCGATCTTCTGATCGACGCGCTTCAACAGCGAGAGATATCCGAACGTATCCTGGGGCCGCTTGTCCCAGATCGCGAGCGGCGAGAGATCGAGAAACCATCCCGTCTGCGGATCGACGAGCATGGGCACGCCGGGCGGCAGATCGGGAGGAATCGGCACCGCTCCTCCGCCGGTCGCGTGATACTCGATGCGCGGGCCGAGGAGCACATTGAAGGTGAGCTCTTCGAGAATCACGATGCGATAGCGCGCGAGCGGCAGCAGGGGAACGAGGGCTTCGCGCAGCGCCGCCGTGTCGACGGAATCGGGATGCATGACCGTGCGGGCGATGAAGCGCTCCAGCGGCAGCGCGTCGAGGGAATCGAGAAGCGCGGCGAAGGCGGCCGTCTCTTCCGCGGCCAGCGCGGGAGCGAGCGAGCCGGGGCGCAGATCCTGCGCGGAAGGCGGATTGACCGGCCCGCCCCCCTGCGCGGCCAATCGCACGGCCTGGCGCAAGGCGGCGAGAAAGCGCAGCGCCACGCGCGCGCACCAGCGGCAGCGATGGGACCGGCTTCGGCGATCGACCGCAAGGCAGGCCGTATCGTACGCAAGCGAGATCGGCCTCGGCAGCCGGTGGCGAATGAGGAATTCCTGTTCGAGATGTTCATCGGACATGATGCTTCCTCCGCGATCCCTTCGCGCCCGCGCTCGCCGCGCGCGAATCTCGATCAACCCTGTTTGCCGGCCGCGCGCCCGGACGGATACGGTCCCTAGCATGGCACTCATGAGCCGCAAGTTCCAGTCGATCGTGCGCCCGCCCGATGCCGGCCGGCCAGGCGTCCTTGTGAATGAGACGCCGCGAGGCCCGCGTGGTGTCTCGGGACCGGCGCGCGCCAAAGCAGACTGATGCAGGGGGCGCGCGCCTTGTACGCTCAGCGCTATCGGGGCGGATACGAGGCCTGAGGTCATGCGCGGCCGCGCTTCGCTAACATCCTTAGGACACCACGCGGGCTTCGCGGCGCAGAGCGCAACAGAAGCACCACAGGCGTACGCCGACTGCGGGCCGCCTGTCGCCTGAGCCGGCATGCGGGTCGCGTTCCGTGCGCGACCTTCGTCCTCGGCGGCCTCGCCTCCTCGCCGCGCGATGTCCGAGTCGCCAGCATCGCGCAGCCCGCGAGTTGCGATATCGACAAATCCCACCGCTCGATCGCTCGATAGCTTGCGCAAGCGCTCGGGCTACTGCGAATGCGCCGCGAGCCTGAGGTGCGGCGCACGGGACACCGCCCGTCGTTCGTCGAATGCGACGAGGATGCGCAGACCGCGCAACCTTGCACGAATGTGATGACGCAGGACATGCGCGGTGTCGCAGCGAATGCACGCCGCAAGGCCTGCGCGGCCCATGCAGGAATGCGACGCAGCAGTAGCCCGAGTCGTCTCGTTGCTGATTGCGAGGCCGCGGGGGCGCTTGTGTTTGCGAGACGCCGGGGGGCCCGCGTGGTGTCCTAGGGATGTTAGCGAAGCGCGGCCGTAGAAGACCTCAGGCCTCTCCTGGCCTTGACAGCGCTGAGCGTACAAGGCGCGCGCCCCCTGCGTGAACTCTCTCTAAGCGCGTGCCGGTCCCGAGACACCACGCGGGCCCCCTGGCTCCAGGCACCACTAGCCCCGCCGTCCGCGCACGCCCGCTCCGGGGACGTCCGGGCCTCGCAGGAGCTCGCGCTTCCTGTTGCGGCCTCGCGCGAGTATCATGCGTCGCCATCCGATTCACGATTCGCCTTCATGGCCGGCGTCCGTTCGGCGCGCGCGTGTGCGGCGCGCGAGAGATGGCAAGGAGCGAAGATGGGTTCGGTCACATTCGAAGACATTCTCGCGGCCGCGCGGCGCATCGCGCCGTATGCGCATCGCACTCCCGTGCTCACGAGCTCGGGCATCGACGGAATCGTGGGAGCGCAGCTCTTCTTCAAGTGCGAGAACTTCCAACGCGTGGGCGCATTCAAGTTTCGCGGAGCGAGCAACGCGGTCTTCTCGCTTGCGGACGAGACCGCCGCGCGCGGCGTGCTCACCCATTCGTCGGGCAATCACGCGGCCGCGCTCGCCCTGAGCTCGCGCTTGCGAGGCATCCCCGCGACCGTGGTGATGCCCTCGAGCTCGCCGGCCGTGAAGCGCGCGGCGGTGGAGGGCTACGGCGCGCGGATCGTGATCTGCGAGCCGACCCTCGCCTCACGGGAAGCGACGGCGGAGCGGGTGCGCCTCGAAACGGGCGGCGAGCTGATTCATCCTTACGACAACGATGCGGTCATCGCCGGGCAGGGAACGGCCGCGCTCGAATTGATGGAAGAAGTGCCCGATCTCGATCTCGTTCTTGCTCCGGTGGGAGGAGGCGGACTTGCGAGCGGCACGGGAGTGGCGGTGGCGGGCGCGTCGCCGCTCACGCGCGTGATCGGCGTCGAGCCGGCGGGCGCCGATGACGCCTTCCGCTCGCTGCAAGCGGGCCGCATCATTCCGCAGACCGACCCGCGCACGATCGCCGATGGGCTGCGCACCTCTCTCGCGCCGCGGACGTTCGATCTCATCCGGCGCCATCTCACGGACATCGTGACCGTCGAGGAAGAGGAAATCATCGCCGCCATGCGCCTCATTTGGGAGCGCATGAAGATCGTGATCGAGCCTTCTTCCGCGGTGCCCTTCGCCGCGCTGCTCGCACGCAAGGTCGATCTGCCCTATCGCCGGGCGGGCGTCATCCTTTCCGGCGGGAACGTCGATCTCGACCACCTGCCTTGGGCGAAGTAGGCCGGCGCCGTTTGCGCGCGTCGCGCGAATCCTCTTCGGCTATCGGCGGCTTCTCGCGCGGCCCGCGAGCTTCGCGGGAACGGAGCGGCTTGTGGGCGCGCTCTTCTCGCGCACGCGGCTCGCGCCCTTCACGCCCGCGCGGCGCTCGCTCGTCGCGTTCGTGAGGCTCGCGCGCTTCCCGTCTCCGAGGTGCCTGATGGTCGCGTGTGCGCGGATGCCGTTCATCCCGTTCGCGCGGCTCGCGCCCCAATCCGAAATCCGCCTGATTCTCGCGTGAGCGGCGGTCGTGCGGGAAGCGTTCGCGCGTTTCGCCGGTCTGCTCCCTTCCGAAGCGGCCGCCGCGCGTCTCTTCGTTGCGATCCGGCTTTCTGCGCGCGCTTCCCTGGCGCATTCTCTCGCGCTCTTCGCGCCAGGGCAGCCATTCGCCCGGGCGCCGCGAGGAAAGCGCTCCGCGAGGTCCGCGCTCTTCTCGACGCGGAGGCTTCCAGAGTGTGCGCCCGCGATCCTCGTCGCCCCGTTCGCGGCCGAACGCTCCGCCTCTCTCTCCCCCATGCGGACGCCCGCCGCGCTCACGCCGGAACGAATCTTTGTCGCGGCGGTCTCCGCGCTCGAATCGCCGCTCGCTCTCGCGTCCTTCCCAGCGGTCGCGATCCTCGCGCCCGCCGCGTCCTCTTGGCACGAATTCCCGATCGCGCGTTTCTCGGAACGGCGGCTCGCGTCGAGGCCGTTCGCGACCGAAGCGATCCGCCCCTTCGCGCTCGAAATGCGCCGCGCCCTCTCGTTCGAAGCGCTCCTCTTGGCGGCCGCGGCGCTCGCCCGCCTCACGCGGCGGCAAGCGACGGCCTCGCTCATTCTCCCGCTCGCGCTGCATTCCGGGATGACGCGCACTTGATTCGGAACGGCGCAGCTCACGCGCGCCCGTTCGCGTTTCTTCCATGCGGAAGCGCGCCCCGAATCGGCGCCCTCCGGGATCGCGCCCCGTCAACAGCGACGCGGCCATCGCCAGATGCACGAGACGCGGCTTGGCCGCATCGATGACGGCGAGATCCAGCCCGGCCGAAGCGGCCATCGCGAGAAATGCCGCTTCGATCTGGCCGCGCGCGGGCAACCCTTCGCTCGCGCGCGAGACGCGCAGCATCGTGGGCGCGCCCAGGCGCTCTTCGATCTCCTTCATCGCCTGCAACGCATCTTCTCCGGGCGCGCTCTTGCCCTGGGCCGGCATGATGACGGGATCGAAGATCACATCTTCCTGCCGCAAACCCGCATCGATCGCGGCCGCTAGGATCTTCTCCGCGACCGTCACGCGCTCGGCGGTGTTCTCGGGAATTTTCGCACCGGTGTGACAGGCGGCCACGACCGCCGCGCCGTGTCTCCTGGCCAAGGGAAAGATCTGCTCGTAGGAGCGCTCATCGCCCCAGACGCCTGAGACGAGCGCGCGGCCGGGGGCCAGTTCCAGCGCGGTCCGCAATCCCTTCACCGTGTCGGCGGAGATCAGGAGCGGCAAATCGATGCGCCCTTGCATCCCGGGAATCAGGTTCGCGAAGAACGAGGGCTCATCGGCGTGCGGCAGCGTCGAGCGGATTTCGAGCATGTGCACTTCGGCCGCCGCCTGTTCGCTCAACAACGAGAGCAGATGCTCGTGGCCCGATCCTCCGCGATGCGCGCGGAAGGTCTCGCCGCGCAAGGCCGGCCACTCGGCGGCGCACACGATCCCGCGCCGGGCGCCGATCTCCACATCGCGCGAGGCGCTGGTCACGACCAGCCGCTGCGAGAGCTCGGGCACCTGCGGGCGATGCCCGCGCGCCGCTTTGACGAGCCGTGCGACATGCGCGCGCATGCGCACTCCCGCGCAGCCCACGCCCGCGATTCCGCGCTCGAGCAGATTGGTCATCTCGCGCGCGAACGCGGTGGGAGTGAGCGAATCCTTGCGGCCGCCGTCGCGCGGCTGCGCGACCGGCAAAAAGACGAGCGGCAGATCGCTGACGGCCTGAAAGGCGGCGAGAATCGGAATCATCTGCGAGGGAGAGAGCGCGCCCGTCGCGCCGATCGCATCCGCGCCGAGGGAACGCGCGACCGCCCAGGCGACGGCCGGGGTGAGGCCGGAAGAGGCGCGGCCGCCTTGTTCGAACGCGAACAACGCGACCACCGGAAGGCCCGCGTTCGATTCGCGCACGCCAATGAGCGCCGCTTTGAGATTCCCGAGATCCTCGAACGCGTCCAGCACGAAGAGATCCGCGCCCGCTTCCTTGGCTGCATTGGCCGCCTCGCGATAGGCTGCGACCGCGACATTCAACGAGAGCGCGCCCTCGGGCGCGACGCCGAGCGGCAACGGCCCGATCACCGCCCCCACGAGCGGCGTGCCATCTTCGCGCCGCCCGTGCCCGTCCACCGCTTTGCGGGCGAGCGAGACCCACGCGCGCATGATCGCGTCGGCCTCGTCCTCGAGTCCGAAGGGCTGCAGCGCCGGGGCCGTCGCAGCGAGCGTACCGGTCAAAAGGACATCGACTCCTTCCTCGAGTGATTCGGAGAACAGCCGGGTCACCGTGTCCGGATCTTCGATCGCGATCCATTCCGGCGGTTTTCGCACGGCCTCCGCCTGCCCACCATGCACGGCCTTCGCGCGCCCGCGCGCTTTTGGTGAACGCTTGGCCGGTTTCTTCGCTACGGCCTTGCCGGGGTCCTTGCCCCTCTTCTTTCCTCGCTTGCCCTGCTCGTCGTCATCGCCTTCGCGCTCGCTGTCTCCGCCTTCATCCTCATCCTTGTCGTGATCCTCGTCCTCATCGTGATCATCTTCGTTCTCATCTACGTCCTCATCCTCGTCCTCGTCCTCGTCCTCGTCCTCGTCCTCGTCCTCATCCTCATCCTCATCTTCATCTTCATCTTCATCTTCGTCTTCATCTTCGTCTTCATCTTCGTCTTCATCTTCGTCGTCTTCTTCGTCGTCTTCTTCGTCGTCGTCCTCGTCGTCGTCCTCGTCGTCTTCTTCGTCGTCGTCTTCCTCTTCGTCCTCGCGCTCGTCTTCATCTTCCTCGTCCGCATCTTCGTCTGCGTCCCTGCCGCGGTCGTCGTCCATCGCCTCATCGGCGCTGTCATGCTCGGAAGTTGGACGCTCTTCGTCATTCGCTCCGCCGGACGATCTCTCCCCCTCGTCCCGTTTCTGGGACCCGGCGGCATGGCCGGCGGTTGCCTCACCGGTCTCCTCTTCGGCCAGGGACTCCGCCCCCTCGCCCGCTTCTTTGGCGAGTTCGGCGCGTTCCCGAACGATCTCGCCCCAGGGGTTGTCGAAAACGAGCAGGCGTTTTTGCAGTAATTCGCGCAGATCAATGGGCCGCATGAGACTTCCTCTTCTTCGGGCCGGTGGTCGGGCACCCGTTCGATCGTGTTGACGGCGAGGTTGCAGGCACCGGATGTCGATTCAGGTTCGAGGCACTCCGTTAGATCCGGAGGCGCATGACGCGCCTGCGGCACTATCCGGAGGCGCATGGCAGATGAGAACGCATTCCTCTACCGCAAGGCAAGAGGGAAAGACGAGCGCGGCTCCAGCAACCGCGCGCCGGCGCCCGATTCCCGCTGTTGATCTCCCTCGTCGCCTGCCGTAGCTTGGCGCAAATGACTCTGCCCTTCATCTGGGCCTGTGCGACGCTTCTCGCATGGGCGCCTTCGTTGCAGACTCCGCTCGGAGGCCCGCACCATCACGACTTCGAGCGGCTCGTCGCGCTGGCCGGCGTACCGGCGGCGAGCAAGCCCTATCCCGACACGCTTCTCATCTCATACGCCGGCAAAATTGCGAACGAAGATCCCGATCTCTACCGGCGCGTCATGAGAACCCTCGCCCCTTCCAAGCGCGCCGCCGCGTTGAAATCCTTGACCATCGAAGCCGGGGCGCATCATGAGACCCGATCACTCGCCCTTCCGATGCCGAACGAACGGGGAAGAACGACGGATGGCGCGCTCTTCGCTTCCGCGCGGGCCGTGGCGCGGCTCGGGCGATACGCGGCCGCCTCGTGCGATGCCGCGATCCTGCGCCGCGACGACGAATACCGCGTCGATGTGCCCAACACCCACCTTTCGATCGGCTGGCCCGCGCTGCAGCTCGATGTCGGCTATCGCGATCGCTGGCTCTCGCCTGCCGACGAAGGCGCCGTCGTCTTCAGCACCAACGCTCCCGCTTCGTTCTCGATCGGCGTGCGCAACACGCTCCCGCTCACCCGCGCCCGCATCTTCTACGAGGCCTTCTACACGCGCTTGTCGACGAGCCATCGCATCGTCTTCGAGGAGCGCTTCGCCACCGGACGGCCCCAGTTCCTCGGCCTGCATCTCTCGTTGGCCCCGCTCGACTGGCTCGTCCTGGGCGCGAATCGCGCGATGCAATACGGCGGAGGGCCGCGCGATCCGGTGGGCATCGACGAGATCCTGCGCGCGCTCGTCTTTCCCAATCGCTACGACAATCGCGGCACCGCCCTCGATCCGGACGACGAATTCGGCAATCAAGTCGGTTCGATCTCCGTCTCCGCCGATTATCGCATCGCCTCGCTGCCGCTACGGGTCTATTGGGAGATGGGCGCCGACGACACCGGCTCGCAACGCATCTACTATTTCGGAAACGCCTTCGCGACCGCCGGCATCTTCTTCCCCCGACTCACCAGGAACACGAGCCTGCGATATGAATTCTCCGAAGGGCAGAACCGCTGGTACGAGCACGCCCTCTACCAGGACGGCTATCGCAACGAGGACCGCATTCTCGGCCATTGGATCTACGAAGCGAATCGCGAGCGTTGGGGATTCGAGACCGAAGCGCAGCTCCACGCGCTGCGCTGGGTGCGCACCACCGACGCGTGCGAATGGGCGGCAACCGTGCGGCTCGTCTCCGCGCGCTCGTTCTCGGGAATCGAGTTCCACCAGGGGTGGGAGACGGATCTACGCGTGCGGGAGCGGTTGCGAGGAAGGTTCTCGGGACTCGCCCGGCTCTACGCCGGGCGCACCGCGCGCGACGAGAGCTTTGCGCTGTTCACGGTGGGCGTTTCTTATGAATAGATGCAAACTGACTTGGCCTTCGCCATTGGCCGCGTCGCCCAGCGTCGCCGGCCTCCGCTCGCTCGTCGCCCGCCTCGCCACGCTCATCGTGCTCTGCGGCTCGCTCGTCGCGCTTCCGTGCCCGGCGCAAACGATTGCGACTCGCAGCGCGCTTTCTTCCGCCCTCCACACGGAAGCCGGATATGGTCGCGCGACCTTCGATTTCCAGCGTCCCGGCGAGCCCACCTTCACGCGTTCAATGCTCGATCTCGAGGCCGGCCTGCGTCGTTCCATCGGACTGGGAGGATCGCTGCGCCTGGGGACTTCGGCCGCCTTGATGCTCGCGCTCGATCGCCCTCTGGACGATTCCTATTCCTGCTTCGCGCTCGACATGCTCTCGCTAGAGGGAGCCTATGGGCCCTTGCGCGCGCGCGCCGGCGTAGGCTTGGTGCGGGTGTTCGCCCCCATGCACGAGCTGGCCGCCGCCCTCTTCTGCGGAATTGCCGTCGACACCGGGCCCTTCTTCCTCGGCGCCAAGGCGCGGGCCGCGCGCTTCGAAGTCGATTTCGAGCCGCACGGCATCCCGCCGGATACAAAGCACGATTTCTTCTACGCCGCTCTCGTGGTCGGCCGCTCGTGGCAGGGGAAGTAGCCTGGTGCGCGCGTTCATGATCAGCCGCAACCTTTCCAGCAGCACCGGATCGCTCGCGATCGTGCTCGCCTTGACCGGCCGGCTGCGCGCCCTCGGCTGGGACATCGAGCTGTGCGGCGAGAAGATCGCCCCCGCTGTGGCGGCCGCCGCGAACGGGCGCGCGCATGCGCTGCCGAGATGGCGCTGGCTGCGCGGATATGCGGACTCGCGCGCGTTTGCCTGGCGGGCCCGCCGGATCGCCGAACGCGGACGCTACGATCTCGTGATCGGGCACGGCGACGCCGACCGCCAGGATGTGCTCTTCCTCCACAATCTCCTCCACCTCGCCCGCGAGTGGATCCCGGGCGGAGAGGCGAAGAAGCTCTCCCGCATCGGGCGCTTTCACGAACGCGTGCTGCGCGCGGCGGAGTTTCGCATCTGTATTGCGAATTCCGATTTGATGGCCCGCGATCTTTCCGCGCGCTTCGGCCTGGCGAGCGACCGTTTGCGTGTCGCGCGACCGGGATACGATCCGCGGCGCTTCCACGCCTTGCCCGGCGCAGAGGCGCGCCGAATACTGCGCGAGCGCCTCGCTCTGCCTCCGGCGACCTGGTGGATCGGACTCGTGACGAGCGGAGATTTTCGAAAACGCGGACTCACCTTGCTGCTCGACGCCTTCGCGCAACTGAAGCCCGAGCTTCGTTCACGCACGCGCCTGCTGGTGGTGGGAAGAGACCGCCTCGCACAGTACCAGGCGCGCGCGCAACGACTCGCGATCGCCGAACGCGTGCACTTCCGGCCTCCGGGCGTACATGTCGAGGACTACTACCGGGCGCTCGATGTTCTCGTGCATCCCGCGCACATCGAGGAATTCGGGCTGGCCGTTCTGGAGGCGATGGCCTGCGGTATTCCGGTGCTCATTTCGCGGCGGGTGGGCGCGGCGGAATTGCTGGAAGAGGCGGCCGGCGAGATGGTCATGGACCGGCCGGTCGTAGAGGAGATCGCAGCGCGGCTGGAACGCCTCCTGAGCGATGAAGGTTCGCGAGCGGCCTGCGCGGAGTTCTCGCTGCGCGCGTCCGCGGGACAGACCTGGGAAGCCTACCTCGACCGCGTCTGCGCGGTCCTTGCCGAAGGAGGCTGGACCGCGCCTTCTTCACGCAGAGACGATTGAGGCGCGTCAGCCCTTCCTGCGCATGAGAGCGAAAAGCCCTACGCCGCCGACGACGCCGGAGAGGTACATCAGCGCGATATCCACCAGCCTCGCCTTTCCAATCAGCGTGACCCCGACGATCACGACCACAGCCAAACTGATCACGATGCCGATGACCGGCAGCGGCCAGCGCTTGTTCATGGCACCTCCCTGAATCGCCGAGCAGGATGCCCGGCTCTCGCCGCCCTTTCGAAGTTACTACCGCGAGAGACTACCGCACATCGCCGGTGACCACACGCGGCATCTTGCCGATGGTCACCCGGGGAGCGCTCCTGTGTCCGCGAATGGGTACCACTCCCCATTTCTCCAGCTTCTTGCCCGGCTCGCCGGCGCAAGGCTATTCTCGCTCCGGAGCCCGCCCGTTCCTCCGGTCGTGCTCGTTCGATTCGCGCAGGCAGGCCAGGCGGAGAAAGGATCGTCCATGAAATCCCAGGATCACGGCGCGCCATCCTCCCCCGCGCATTCGCGGACGAAGCGCCACCATCGAGTCCATCGCGCTCGCGGTTTGGCGGGCATGATGTTCGCCGCATCGACGCTGCTCGCCGCCGCGGCGATGTCGCCGCTGTTGCCGCTCCTCGCCTCCTCGGCTGTGCTGCCTCTCTTGACCGGGTGCGAGAAGGGGGACAAGGGCGAGCCGGTCGATCACGATCCGGAGGACTTCCTGCCGGGGAACCTGCCCGGCTGGGATCGCGCCGAGCAGAATCGCACCGGGACCGATTACGACGATCTCTATGCGGCCATCGGCGAGCCGGCGGTGATCTACACGCGCCACCACATGAGCTCCTTCGCCTTCGCTTCCTTCACGGGAACCGGCGAGCTCTCCAGCGCGACGCTCACCGTGCTCGTCACCAAGATGCAGACCGAGGCCGACGCGAACGCGCTGTATGAGGATTCGGATCTGGTCTTCCAACCGAATGACCCGATTCCCGATCTCGGAGAAGAGGCCCGCTTGACATCCGGCCTGGCCGAAGGCCTGCTGCAGTTCCGGCGGGACATGTTCTATGTCGAACTGAGAATCGCCAACGCTCCGGCGGGGCTCGCGGAAAACGAGCTCCTCGCGATCGGGGCGGGCATCGATGTGGAGATGGCTCCTTGAGCCTGACCCGGGCCGCGGCATCACCGGCGCGATAGCGTCACCAAGAGGTTGCCGCGCAGTTTCTTGTCCGCCCGCTCACGCCCGCTCCCCGATTTTGGGCGCGCAAGAGAGGCCGAAATCCGATATAATCGAGCGGTCGAGCATCCTGACTGGACGGAGGATTCCGGCGACCCGGTGCCGGAATCGCCCCGTGGCGAAGAATCACCGGAGGCTCTCGCAACCCGGACGGTCTGACGCGCCTGCTGGACAGGGCACGCCATCCGGCCGCCTCCCCAACGTGGCGGAGAAGGAGAATCGTATGCCGCGCCGCTTGGCCCTGTGGGTTCTTGCCTTTTCGTTCCTCGGTTTCTTGACCCCCGCCGCTGAAGCTTGGTATCCGCGCGCCGCGCAAGTGGAAGAGCTGACGGCCACCTGGTGCGCGAATTGTCCCAACATGTATCAGGGGATCGAGGTCAACAAGGCCTTCTACGATCCGAACGAGTTCACCGCGATTCGCTACTACGCCGATACGGGCGGCCTGTTCTCCGCGGCGTCCACCGCGCGCCTCAACTACTACGCCAACACGAGCCGCTTTCCGGAAGCGATCTTCGACGGCACCATGCGCGTTTCGGGCGGCGATCCCGATTTCGCCGACGGCCTCTACTACCGGGCGCTCATCCAGACCGAGCTCTGCAAGCCTTCCTACTTCAAGATCACCGTCAATTCCTTCGACAATACGGCGCCGAGCGGATCGATCGACCTCGACATCGAGGTGATGGAGACGCTGCCGAGCATCGCCAATCTCAATTTGCGAATGATCCTCACCGAGAAGGACGTCGTCTGGGTGGCCGAGACGATGCAGGATGTCACCCGCGCGCAAGTCGGCAGCGACATCGCGATCACCGTGCAGAACGAGGGCCAGGTCCAGAACGTCAGCCAGACCTTCGCCATCGACCCCAGCTGGGTGGGCGCGAATCTCAATGTCGTCGCCTTCATTCAGGACGACGCCGACCGCTCGGTGATGGCCAGCGCTTCCACGCGGCCCAATATCGACTACAACTTTCGCTATTACGCGCTGGGCGACCGGATGGTCGTCGGTCCGATCACCTCGCATCATCACTTCCAGCCCTTCCGCGTCATCAACACGGGACAGTTCACCGACCTCTTCTACCTGCAGGTCGTCACCTCCGGGCCGCAGGGCTGGTTCGGGGCGTTGTGCGACGAGTCGACCTGCTACGGCCCCTACGTCGAGATCGTTCTAGAGCCGGGCCAGTATCAGGATTTCTACCTGGATATGCAGGCGGCCACGAGCGGTTATGGCCATGCGACGATCAACATCTGGGAAGACATGCGCACCGAGCACGTCGCCAAGATCAAGTACGCCTACATCACGGACGATGTGGACTTCCTGCTCGTCGACGATGATGGCGCCCGCACCTACGAGAGCTATTATAAGAGCGCGCTCGATCATTACGGATGCAAGTACGGCGTGTGGGACCACGACGCGTTCGGTGCGCCGCCGGCCGCCATCATGGCGGGCTTCGACGCGGTCATCTGGACGCACGGCCGGGTCTGCCCCAGCCTGGATGCCGCCGATCGCGCCGCGCTCGCCACCTATCTCGATGGCGGCGGAAAGCTCTTCATCAGCGGCGAGAATCTGAGTTGGGAGCTCGATAACCAGGATTTCGGCCGCGATTGGTTCCACACCTACCTGCACGCCTCCTATTTCGCCAACAACACCAGCGATTACACCTTGGACGGCGTGGAGGGCGATCCGATTTCCAATGGGCTCGCGGTCACGATTCAGGGCGCGGGCGGGGCGAACAACCAGACCTCTCCCGACGACATTCGCGCGCTCGACGCCTCGGCGACCGTCTGCTGGACCTATGCCGCGAACAAGAACGCGGGAGTGCGCATCGATACGGGCGTCTACCGCGCGGTCTACTTCGCCTTCGGTTTCGAAGCGATCACCGACGCCTCGATTCGGCAAGGCCTCATGAACCGCGTGATCGGCTGGCTGCTGCACGGCGGCAGCGATGTGGCGGGCGACGACCCGGTCATCCGGCCGGCGCTCACCCTCTCGCCGAATCCGGTGCTCACCTCGGCGAGCGTTCACTTCGCGCTGCCCGCCGCCGAGTCGGTCGTGCTGCGGCTCTTCTCGCCCGACGGCCGCCTGCTGCGGACGCTCGCGGAAGGCCGCATGGATCCCGGCCGCCACAGCGTCGCGTGGGATCGCACGGGCGCGTCGGGAGAACCGCTGCCCGCCGGCGTGTACTATTGCCGCCTGGACGGCGAGCAGACGAGGCTTTCCACCAAGGTGATCGTGGTCCGATAGGTTTGCGCTTGCGGAGGCGGCCGGACCATCGGTCCGCCTCGGGGGCCTCGCGCGGGTGTCGTCCTTCGGGACGGCACCCGCGCTTCGTTTCTGCTATGGTTCGGCCCGGCGATGACGGCGATGCTCCTTCGACCCGGCGATGGCGACCACATCGGGCGAAGAGCAGTATCACGCGACGCACCTCGATGCGGTGCCGCGTCGACGAGAGAGGTTCGAGATGATGCATGTCCGAAGAAACCTTGCGGCCAGTGTTCGGGCGATCGGACGAGGAATCCGAGGCGGGTCGTTCTCCTCGCTGCGGCTGCTTCCCGTCCTGCCGCTCCTGCTCCTCTTTGCCCTCTCCCCTTCGCCTTCGTCTGCGCAGCCGTGGGAGACGGACGCGAAGTGGCACAATGTGCCGAGAGTCGAAGCGCTCTTGCCGGCACCCGACACCGGGATTGAGTTCCAGGGCGGACAGGCGATCTACATGGGCGAGGAGTTGTACGAGCATTTGAACGGCGGGGCGCAACTGTTCCTCGAATTCGGCTTCCGCGAGATCGGGTCTCAAGAGCTCCTGTTCCGCGGCCATCACTATGTGTGGGAAGTCTACCAGATGGTCGATCCGCTGGCCGCGTACGGGGTGTTCAGCATTCGCCGGCCCCTGCAGTACGACGCCGATCTCTCGCTGGAAGGATTTCCCTTCAGCGGCGCCGTAGCGTCGCAAGCCTTCTTCGCCTACGGCCCGTACTACGCGGAGTTGATCTCCTTTCAGACCGTCCCGGACATGAAGAGAGAGATGACCTATATCGCGCACGCCGCGCTCGATCGGCTGGGTCCCGATCTGGCCGCCACCGACCTGCTCTCGCAGCCTCCCTTCGACGCCCTTCCTCCCGGCCGGGTGGCCGCTTCCGAACGCTTGGCGCGTGGCTCCGTCGGTTTGCGGGCAAGCCTGCGCCACGCGGGCTCGCAGGATTTTCGCCGGGCCATGGAGGGAGCGCTCGAAGCCGATTCCTCTCGTGCGCCGCTCTGGGTGATCGCCGAATACCATTCGCCCGAAGAAACGGCCGGCAAGCAGGGCGGACTGCAGCCTCGAACCACGCTCCTCATTCACCGCAACGCGGACCATCCGACCGCGCTCATGCAGGCGGCCCGCCGCGCATTCACGCAAAACCCCGCCGAAATGATGGGCATCACCCTTCTCGACGGCGTCGACGGCTGGCTCGTCGTTCCTCCGGATCGCGATCCCGATCCGCCGACGCCGGCGGCCGCGCGCGCGCAATCGGCCTGGTTCGTCGGCGTGAAGGGCAGCGATTTGTGGATGGGCGTCTCGACGATCAAACCGGACGAATTGTCTGCCTGGGCGATCGAGAACCTTCGGCAGGGAGCGGAATGATGAGCACTAGCCGCCAGAGCAAGAGCCGCCGGAGTAGCGCGCGCGGAAGAACAGCGGCCGCCGGAAGAGCACAATCTTCGGGGCTCATGATGCGCGAACCGTCATCCATGAAGCCGACCATGCGCCGCATCGAAAAGAGGATCTCCACGCGCCCATCGACGCGCATGGAGACGTTCGCCAATCCCAAGAAGGGCCGCGACTACGAGATCGAGCTCGAGTACCCCGAGTTCACCTGCCTCTGCCCGATGACCGGGCAGCCCGACTTCGCCACCATCCGGGTAACTTACATTCCCCACGAGCTGTGCATCGAATTGAAGAGCCTGCGCAATTACCTCTGGTCGTTCCGCTCGAAGGGCGTCTTTCACGAAGCGGTGACGAACCGGATCGCGGACGACCTCATCCGCGCGCTCGCACCTCGCTGGCTGGAAGTGGAAGGGGAATTCCGGGTGCGCGGCGGCCTGAAGACGACCGTGCGCGTTTCGCATTCGGCGATGGAAGAGTAGCGCGACGCAGCGCTGCATCGGGGGTGGGGCGGCCGTCCGAACGTCCCCTATCTACGACGACCGCCCCCAGATCCGTGCACTTCGTTTTCCCGAAGGCCGGCAAGGTTGCGTGCGGTCGCTTCCCCGCCGTCTCCAAGAGGCAGAAGTACGGTCCCCCACACTCTGGGCGCAGACTTGCGCCTCTCACTCGACACTCGGACTCGCCCGCTCCGGCTCAACGATCAAACAGCGTCACTCGAATCTTGCCTGCTTTCACTGCGCGAGAATCAGCCGCCTCGTGAACGATCTTCCCTGAACCGATATGCGCGCAAAGTACGCGCCCGGCGAAAGCCGCCTGCCGCTTCGGTCCGCTGGATGCCAGATGATGGAACCCGCTTCACGAGAGCCGAGGGCGCTCGATGCCGCGCCCTCGCCCACCGAATTCGTGCTGCGAAAGACCGCCCGCCCCTGGGAGTCGAAGATCTCGATCACGACCGGGCCGGGCTCTTCGCCCGCGTACGAGAATTCGAAGACACTCGCAGAAGGATTGGGCGCGATGCGCAGCTCGGGAATGCGTCCGCCCACCTCGCTGCCGGCCATCGAGACGCAGGGATCGGGCGCGCAACCTTCGAGAAAATGCAGGAACACCCCGCCGAACGCCTCGCACTCTTCGGGAACCAAGACCTGGCACGAGCCGTCGAGGAGACAACACGAGCCCGTGGCGGGGCATACCGGCGTCGTAATCACGGTCGCATCGTGCGAGACGCTCGGAATGGTAGTCGAGTAATAGAACTCGATGTACTCGAACCACACTTCGGCGACCGACGCGTCAGCGAGAGCCTGCCATGTGATCGAAGACAGCGGCCCGGGCCCCACGATCGAATCGGGGCCGCACAGCGTGACGTGCGAGATGAAGACACTATCTTGCCCGATTTTCGTATACCACCAGGTGTTCCCGCACATGCCCTGCATCAAGCCGCCCTGGTTTGCCGGCACTTCGAGCACCGCAACCACGCTCAGTTTGGTCGAGTCGAAGCGAACGACCGCTTCATAGGCGTTGAATCCGCTGCCTTCGCGGTCGATCGTGAGCACCGTCGTGAATTCTTCCAAGGCATGCACGCAGACGGTGTCGGGCTGGTAGGAGACGGAGATATCCGCGGCCGCGGAAGCGACCGCACCGAAAAGTGCAAGCACGCACACCAATGCGAGCGCAGTCGCGGCCCGTTTGTTCCGGCCACCGGTCATCTTCATGCCTCCCTGCGATTCGCCCGCTTGCGCCGGGGCCCCGCGCGCGGCGGGACCCCGGCCTCGGGTACAGGACTTCCGGCTCTAACGCATCAGAATGAGCTTGCGAGTAGTCTCGGAGCCTTCCGCGCGGAAGGCGTAGAAGTAGATCCCCGGGCTCACCACTCCGCCATCCTGCGTCCGGCCGTCCCAGCTCACGTTGTGATCGCCGGCGGACATCACATCGTCGATCAGCGTGCGCACCAGACGACCGGAGGCGTCGAAGATGCGCAGCGCCACCGGCATCTCGGAAGCGAGCTGGAAGGAGATCTCCGTGCGGCCCGTGAACGGATTCGGCCGCGCCTGCAGAAGCGCCGTCTTCACCGGGGTCGGGCCCGGATTGACCGGATCGACTGCCGCGCTGCCGGTCAGGAATCCGTTCTCGACGCCGCGCAGATCGGCAACGGTCAACGAAGGCCTCGCGTCGGCATGCAGCGGCTGGAAGCGAAGCACGGCCACTTCGCTGCTGGTGAAGGTCGCGCCGTGTCCGAGGATCGCGGCGTCCAGCTCGACTCCCTCGAGTCTCGTTCTCTGCATGAAGAAGCCTTCCCCGCCGACAGCCGAGCCGGCCTCCACGCTCTTCAGGGTGAGCTCTCTTTCGTTGAAGGCGACGATTGCGTGCACGCCCTTGACGAGCCCCGGATTGTCGAGCACGAGCTGAGCGACCGGCATGCCCTCGCCGGAGACACTCCACACGAGACGCAACGCCGCCGTCTCCCCTTCGACCACAACCGGCGCGACTGCTCTCGCCGTATGGTAGTTGATTGCGAACATCATCAGATCTTCGAAGTCGATCAGGTTGTCGGTCGTCGGGAGGGCGTCGACCGTGTAATCGGTCGTCGGGCCGACATCCAAAGGATCGGGAGCGACCGTCGCGCCCCAGTACCCGATGGAAAGCGTGCTGATGTCGTTGGTGGTCACGAACTCTGTGTCGCCGACCTCGAAAATAACATCGCCCAGATGGTAATTGAGCGTCCCGCCCGTCTGGTTGGAGACTGCGGAGACGTTGCCGCAGGCATCCACGCTGAACGCGATGTAGTAATAGAAGTCGCGCACGGCAGGCTCATCTTGGAGGGTTCCATCCGTGCTCGTTCCCACCGAATCCCAGCCCGCCGCCGTGGCCAGCGCAGGAGTCGTGGGGGTTGCAGGCACCGCGCCGCCATCGTCGTCGTACTCGGGATAGTGTTCGAAGCCCTTCCGGTAGATGACGGTTTCCGCGTAGTCGTCTTCTTCCGGGAGCGAGAAGGCGAGATCGATTTTCGTCGTCCCTTGATTCACCTCGTTGCCCGTCTTCACCTGAACCGCATTTAGATCTCCGATCGCCACTGGCGCGGTCGCGTCGATGTTGAGCTCGATCGGATCGCCGAGCGCGCTCAGGATAGGAGCATTGGCGCAGTCGCGGAGGATCACTTGCTCAACGGCAATGACCCCAGTGCCATCGCTGCCGGAGGTCATGACGTCGATTTCGAACAGCGTACCTGTCTCATCCGTCGCCCCGCAGGGTGTGCCGGCGATCGCACAGTCGACCCGGTACTGTCCCCCGCCAAGACTTGTCGAGAAGAAGTACGTTGTTCCGACGCTATTGAGGTAGGTTCCCTGCCGGATGCTCAGGGGAGCCGGGGCGTCATCGCACAGCACCAACGGCCCACTGAGGCTGAAGGTCACGCTGAAGCCCCGCATGAGCGCGGCATCCAGTCGCGTGATCTCGAAGGGCACTGTGACGCAGGGATCGACTGTCGAGACACAGGGCCCGGTGTCGGGCGCCACCGGCCCCACGGGAGAAGCGGCCAGGCCGAGGGCGGCCGTGGCTTCGCCGCAGGTTTCCGGATAGTGATTGCCGTTGGAGTAGACCCAACCTCCGCTGACCGTGTCCTGCGTGGATCCAAGCCAGCCGGCCATGGCATTGATCTCTTCCCAGTACGTGTCCGCATCATACCGCGCGAGGCTCATGGCGCAGTAGGCCGTCGCCTGCCAACTCTCGTCGTCCGTGTTCACCCCGCAGCTGTTGCCCATCGCTCCGCTCGGATACATGTCGGCCAGGATGATGCCGATCAACCCGGGGATCTCACCCGTATGAGCATCCGCCGCCACGAACGCGTCGAGAAGACCCGAGATTCCTAAGTTGTAATAATCGTAGTCCCCGTTTGACGGGTCGAAGCCGCAGTTGCCTACGATGTCGAAGTATCCAGGGGTGTCATTGTAGGTGTCCTGCCAGAGCACTTCGGCAATGTCATCGGCGTCGTCGTCATAGCCTGTATACCGGGCATCCAACATGGACGCCACGACTGCCCACGCGCCAATGTCCCAGGGGATGATGCCGTTGTCGTATCCCTGGCCATGCCGTACGTCGCGGATGTACTCCGCCAGAGCCGTCGCGCTCCCATATACGCCCATCCGCGCGTCGTACTTCGCCTTCGCCGCATCTTGATAGGTCGTGCCCGTCGCCAGGGGAAGATCGTCATAATTCATGAGGAAGATCAGGTCCGCCGCGCTCCGGACGTTGGCATTTGCCGCCATCTTGACTGCGGCATCCGTCATGGCCGTCCAATAGGCCGGCTGCGGATCCAGAAGATATGCGCGGTAGAGGCCCTGAGCCGTGGCGCCGTAGATGTTCGTCGGACTGGCCCCGGTCGTGTGATGGAAGGGAGCGGGCGGCGAAGTGACCCTCCAGTCCCAGCCGCCGTCGTCGGGATCGTTGGGCGTCTCGTCCACGCCGTTCGTCCCGTTGCCGGCGTTGTCGTCGGTGACGTCGGCCTGCATCGCGACCAGGTAACCGGCCGCCGCGCTCAATCCGCCGACAGCGCGCGCGCCTCTCTGGACGATGATCTCCCCGCGCTCGGCGGGAGTGAGCAGTCCAAGATTTTCGTCTTGGTCGCCCGGAGTCGCGGCGCCGATGGGAGCCACGATCAGCAGGACGGCCAGGAGACCCAAGAAGGCTTTCCCGTTCATGGCAAGTCCTCCTACTTTCAGGTGAAATCGCCTCACACGTTCCTTCGGACACCATCGTGAGCTTCGTCGCGGGATCCCCGCTCGTCTACGGGGGTCGTGCCCTGGCGAGCGGGCTCATTTGCATCTCCTCTTCAGTTTTCTATCCTTGTCCACATTCATGGCAGCCGCGTCACCGGCTGGCCACTTACTCCCCAATTCACCGCAGGCGTTGAAACAGGCGCGAATTCATCTGAAAAGGCACTGCCTTCCTATCTGACAACCACAGCCTTGGATTGGACCTTCGCATCCGGCCGCGCGACCAGAATCCAGTAGACGCCAGGCGCCACAGGCATCCCCTTCACATCGCATCCTTCCCAGAGCAGCCGGGAGCCGGTGGAAAGGGCGCTGCGCCATATCTCCCGGCCGGTCACATCGCATACGCTCGCTTGCCAAGGAAGCAGCGGGGCGGCGACGGCTTCGTTCTCGGCCGCCCAGCCCGTGGACGAAATCTGACGCAACACGAATTCATGTCTGGCCGCGGGGTTCGGTCCCACTCGCTCGAGAATCAGACGGGGAGCGGTATCGACACTTCTTGGATGCCCGCCGTTCTCCTCCCCTACCGCCTGCAACTCCGCATCCATGATGATCAGCCCATGATCGACGGCGATCGGGTAGAAGGGCACAATGTCGGGGTTCCAGACATTCCACCAGTCGTAGATCACTTCGGTCGTGTCGAATTCGGCGATCGTCCGGAAGTGGACCTCGGTCAATTGTCCCGGCCCGTTCACAAAGGTTCCCGGGCCCAGCAGCGAGCACTCGATCCGGACGAGCGTCGGGCTTTCCTCTTTCACATAGAACCAGTACGGAATCGGCGGATCGGTGAGGAAAAGGCTTCCGACCGTCGCCGAATCGAATTCGACCAAGGCCGGGTCGTAGCGCAAGTGCACGCGAAAGGCGTGGATCGTGTCCACCGTATCGATGCAGGAGGAGAGAACGCACTTCCATCCCGCCCCTCCGACGATCTTCGGATCGGGATCGAAGAACAGCGTCGCCTTCGGCCCGACGACGATCGCGCCGTCGTGAATCGCTTCGATGGCCACGGGAAGCCCCTGGCAATCGCGCAGCATCGGGCTTTCAATTTGAAGCGCCGTCTCCCCGCTGACATCTTTGGTCGCGAAAGTGAGCGTGAGAAGTTGGCCCGTCCCCGAGACGCATTCGTCGCTGGGAATGATCAGACATTCGACTTCCACCGAAGTGGCCGTCTCTTCCACCGCCCAATAGAGACCGTAGGGCACATAGCTATCGAACAGCGAGCCGCGATGCACACTGACGAGATCGACGAAAGTCGAATCGAAGACCAGCGTTGTCTCGAAACCGCGCAGCTCACTCGTACCGTCCACGCGAAGAGCGAGCGTGAATTGCTCCGGGTAATCGATATAGGTGAGCGGCGGATCGATGGAGAGGACAGATGCGCTCGCAGTCACAGCGCAAATGCTCAGCACGACGAGTCCCAGCAGGGCTCGGATCCAGCGGCTGACCGGTATGCTCAAAGACGCTCTGTCGACTGAACCGGCCCACCGGCTCGGCCTCGACGCGCGCATCCCTTGGGCTTTCATCGGTTCCTTCTCTCCTTTCCATTCGGGTCGGGGACGGCCGCGGCTCGTCGATCCCGGGCGGGATCGTGAGCGCCACCGATGCCGATCCGAGAGCGGCCCGGACACCGGCCGTATCCTGGATTTGCGTGGGGATGGTCGAGGGCGTGCGGCCTTTCGGACGCGTGGCCTGCAAGTGAAAGGTGGGTGGCAGCAACTGGTGCGCGCGAACGCGCTTCCGGGCGCTCGTAGATGCCGTTTGAACTGCGGCCTCGAAGCCGCCGTCCGTCTCCGCGCACATTCATGACCGCGCCATCCTTGCAGTCGTCACATTCGCCAGGCGGAGACCGAATACCGGTCCTCAGGTCCACTCCGCAAAACCGATCGCTTCCTTGGGCGTTTCACCGGTCTCGGGGACACTACCGGTAACGGCCTTCCTCCTATCTCGCGGAACTCGTCCCGTTCCGCGCTCCATCGCCTCCTGCTTCGCGGAAGGCCCGGCGGGCCGTCTCCTCGAACGGTCCCGCCGGCTTCCGCTTCGGGTCGCACCTGCTAGCTCGACCATGCTCACGATCAATCGATGCGCATCAACTTGCGCGTCGACTCATAGCCACCCGCGCGCATGCGATAGAAATAAACGCCCGCCGGAGCGGCCGTCCCATCCCCTTGCGTCCCGTCCCAGCGCGCCTCGTATGACCCGGCCGCCTGGATCTCATCCACCAGCGTCTTCATTGCGCGCCCGGTCGCGTCGAAGATGCGGATGTCGACGCGCTCCTGGCGGCTGATCGCGTACTTGATGAAGACATCGCGCGACGCGGGATTGGGGACCGCGGCATAGAGCGCCGTCTTGACCGGGCGTTCCGCTGGTGTGGGCGCGTCCGCCGCTTCCACCTGCGCGCCCAGCTCGACATTGCGCGCGCTGCGAGCGCGGACGCGTTCGATCCAGACCGCGGCCGCGGGATCGCCCGTCAGGTCGTGCACGCGGAAGCGGGCGATCGCGTGCGTCCCGGCTATCCGCGCGCTTCCCGACAGAGCCGCGCAATCGAGCGAGACGCTGCCCGCGCGCGGGGCATCGAGATAGAAGGGCTGAGCGTCCGACCAGAGGTCTCCAGCCGAGGAGCCGAGGTATTCCAGCCCCGGCGCGTAGCCGAGCTGCACCGCAGCGCCTTTCACGCCGCGACTGTTGCCGAGCATGACCGAGATGCGCAGTTCATCGCCTGCAGACTGGAAGAGGAGCTTCGCCTGCACGGCGTCTCCCCTCACGGGGATCTCTTCGGGCGCGCGCTTGCCTTGGGCCCATTCGTAGTTCATGGCGAGCACGATCAAGTCCTCGAACTCGATCATGTTGTCGGTGGTGGGCAGGCTCTTTCGCCCGTAGTCCGATGTGGGGCCGATGTCGCAGATGTTGTTGTAGTTCGGGTCGCCTTCGTTCTCGTTGTACGCGAGGCTCAAGATCATCACATCCATGAAGTCCACTTGATAGGAGAAGATCTTGATGCCGTCGAAGTCTCCCAGCCAGTACGACAGCGAGGCGGCATGCCCGCCGCCGTCGCAGCCGCCGTAATTGGCCGGCACCGAAGCGTCGTAGGCGAAGGCGATGTAGTAGTAGTAGTCGCGGACCGGCGGCGTATCGACCGCAGCGTTGCCGGTGAATTGCCCGACCAGGCTCCATCCGGCGTCGATCGCGTCCTGGCGGGTGGCCGGCCACGCAGGCGGCGCCGCCCAAGCGGGATCGTCGTCGTATTCGGGATAGGTGCTGCCCGGAACGGCCGTCCCCATGCGATAGATCTCCACGCCGGCCACATCCGGATCGGAAGGCAGGGCCCACGACAAATCGACGCTCAGGTTCGATTCATCGGTCACATCCGCTTGCAGAGCGGCCACCGGACCGGGCGCGGAGGCGTCCACGCAAATCGGTCCCACATGAACGACGGCGGACGCATTCCACAGCCAGTCGAACGCGATCAAGTGCAAGTAGTAGGTGCCGTCCGCAAGGCCGCTGTAGGTGTGATGGTAGGCAGCCGTCCCCGGAATGTGCGGCTCGAACCAGTCCGCGGTGGCCGCATCGACGACAGTGGTTGGATTGCCGTCGAGCAGCAGGTAGTAGCCGCGCATCCCGACCGCGCAGTGGCCGGAGCCGAGCTGCGCGTCTTCGACTGCGTCCCAGTCGATCGCGATGTCCGCATTCGAGTAGCAGCCGCTTCCCGGATGGCTCGTGCACACCGGCAGCGGATCGGCCGGCGCGGCGATGTCGTGCACGACTGTTCCGCCGGCATAGGAGAGATTCGTGATCGGGACATTGTTCGGATCGCGGAAGCGGCAGGCGCCGGGAACGAAGGCGAGCGCGGCGCAGCAATCGACGAGAGGGTCGGCCGCGGTGAAGGTCACCGTGGCCAGTTTTCCGAAGCCCGTCTTTCCGCTCGTCTGGCCGAGGATGGCCCAGTCGAGTCTCAGCCGGTCGCCGTCGTCGTCCCAATAGAACTGGGTGGTGCCCGTCAGGAAATCGCCCTGGGCCGCGGCCGTCACGGCGACACAGTCCTGCGGATAGTCGACGACGATGCTGAAGCCGCGCATCCCCGGGCTCGCCGCACCGCCGTCGTCATAGTAGATCGAGACGGTCCGGCTCTCATAGCCCGCCGCCTCGGAGAGGTACGCCACATCGGGAGTCATGTAGATGAGACGATTGGGATAGGCCACCTCGCCCACCGTCACTTCGTCGACATACAAGTCTCCGAAGACGGTGTGATTCGAAGCGACCTTGACACCGAGTTCGTGCAGGTCCGCAGGGTCGGACAGACTGCTCACAGGCAGCCGAAGCAGATTCCATCCATGTTCGAGAGAATGGGCGCCGCCGTCCGACCACGCGCCCAACGCTCCCGAACGCGCGTACAAGCGCGCTTCGACGGGATCGTTCGGGTGCGTGAATCCCGGGCAATAGACGCGCGCGCGCAAGTCATCGCCCGGCGCGCCGACGGTCCCGATCGGATAGTGTCCGAATGTCCACGCTCCCGTGTAGTCGGGGTGCTGTTCGTATCCCTCCGGCCAGCCGCTCTGCGCGTGCGTGTAGGAGTCTTCGGATTGCACGTACACTGCGTCGGTCCAGCAGTGATCGGGATTCGCGGAATCGTGAACGCCCTGCAACGCGAGCCCCAGGCGGAAGGCGCCGGAGTTGTCGGCCGCATCCGCGCTCGGAGACTGGGGATAGGCAGTGAGATCGTCCCAGTCTTCCGGGGCAAACGGCGTGTAGTCGAGAAGAGTGGTGCCCCCGCCGCTGTCGTCGTGCCGCTCGGCTGCTTGTAGGATCCAGCCTTGATGGTCGGCGGTGAAGTCGTAGAGCGCCTGGTCCTCAATCGCCTGCACGGGAGGTATGGACAAACAGCAGAAGGCGATCGCGAACATGAGCAGGAAGCGTGCGGTGAGCATCGCCGGCCCCCTTTCTGCACGGTTGCGAAAGCGAACCTGGGCTTGAATCAGGGCGCGAAATACCCCCCTGCAGTCCGGCTGTTAATGTCCGGACTTTTTCGACGCTCACGCGCGAACTTCGACGGGCATAGGAATCCCCGCTTGTCTACATCAAGAGGGCAGACAAGACCGGAGACGATGCAAGAACAGACCGTGAGACGGGGACGTGAAAGATGCCTGGGGGTCGAAACCGCCCAGGCAGAAGCCACATGTCCATCGCCAAGGCTGCATCGTGTCCTTCACCGTCGTTTGCCGCTAGCGCAGCGCATCACAGGAGCACGCCCTGACTGTACCAGGGAACGCTCAAATCCTATTCTTCTCGAACGGCCGATGTCAAGAAGGAATCTCTCGCACGCAAAAAAACATTCTCCCCCGTGCGCGATCGCATGCATCCACACACCAGTGAATGGAGCCGAGCTGTGTGCGGGTTGGGCCGAGACGCTCTCGCTTCTTCGAGAATGCCCTTCTTCATAGTGTTCGCCTTATTGATCCGACGAAAGAACCCTACGCCAAGCCGCATCTTGGATGGCCGCATTTCGGCTACGCGCATCTTCTCTTCCTAGTCGCCTCGGAACCTCGTTCTTGAAAAAAACACCAACCCCTGGCCGGCCGGGGTCCGGAAGCGCGTAATCCGCCCGGCCTCCGCTACCACAATTCTCCATCGCAGCTTCCGGATTGTGCCCGGCCTTGCGGGTGGGTTAGCCTTCTCCGGCGAGGCGAACCGCAAGCTCGAAGCGGCCGTGCCGCCGCGCCGACGCCGACTTGCGAAGAGTACTTCGAATGACGAGGGAGAAGCGCATGCCGCTCATCAAAGACCAGGACAAGCCCCAGATCCGAAAGCTGTTCGAACGACTCTCGCAGGATGTGAAGCTGGTCATGTTCACTCAGGATCACGAGTGCCAGTTCTGCGAGATGACCCGCACGCTGGTCGAGGAGGTGGTCGCGCTCTCGCCCAAGCTCGCGGCGGAGATCCACGATTTCGTCAAGGAGCCCGAACTGGCCGGCCGCTATCACATCGACAAGATCCCCGCGATCGCGGTCGTCGGAGAGCGCGACCATCGGATTCGGTTCTTCGGCATTCCCTCCGGGTACGAATTTCCCGCATTTCTCGAGGCGATCCTCGATGTCAGCCGCGGGGATCCGGGACTGCCTGCGCCCATTCTGAAGGACCTCGCGAAGATCGACCGCCCGGTGCACTTGCAGGTGATGGTCACGCCCACCTGACCCCACTGCCTCCGTGCCGTGCGCACGGCCCATCGGTTCGCGATGGCGAGCGAGCACATACGCGGCGACATGGTCGAGGTCTCGGAATTCCCGCATCTGGCGGTCAAGTACGGCGTCCAGGGAGTGCCGAAAACGATCATCAACGAGACGCACGATTTCATAGGCGCGCAGCCTGAGCTGAATGTCGTGCATACGATTCTGGAATCGCTCGGAATCGAGACCGCATGAGGGATGAGGCGACGAGGCGGGCGCGACGGCCTTCGTGAGGGCAAGTTCGCCCAAGCCTAGCGCCCGCATGCAATGGATGCCGCCATCCCGGATCTCCGACCCCCTACCCCACGCTCCCTTAATGCAGGACATAGGGAAACTTCATGACACGCAGGGCCTTTTTGCAGGCATAATCGATCGTTCCCTTCCCCGGCCCATTCCCGGAACGGGGGATGGGGTAGGTACGCCCAGGGGATAGGAGCGCGCGGTGAGCACCCCGCAGACGATCGCACACGAGAGCCTCGAGCGGGCACGCCGGGAGTATCCCGACAAGTTCGCGTCCGAGGATTTCGTCTTCGGCCACGTGCACCGTGGCGACCGGATCTTCATCGCCACGGCGTGTGGAGAGCCCCAGTACCTCGTGGGCGCGCTCATTCAGTATGTCGAGTCCCATCCCAAGGCCGTCTTCGACGCGGAAGTCATCCACGTTTGGACCCTGGGCCTCGCCCCCTACACGGATGTCAAATTCAAGAAGAACTTCCGGCACAACTCGTTCTTCATCGGCAACAACACGCGCGACGCGGTCAATGAGGGTCTGGCCGACTACTCCCCCATCTTTCTCTCGCAGGTGCCGAGCCTCTTCAGCAGCGGGCGGGTGGAGGTGGATGTCGCCCTGGTGCAGGTTTCGCTGCCCGACGAGCACGGCTATGTGAGCCTCGGCGTCAGCGTGGACATCACGAAGGCGGCGGTCGAGAGCTCGCGCATGGTGATCGCCCAGGTGAACGCGCAAATGCCGCGCACCCACGGCGACACCTTCCTCCACATCCGCGACATCGATTTCCTCGTGCCCCACGACGAGCCGTTGCTCCAATACTCCTCGGAAGCTCCCGACGAAATTGCCGAGCGCATCGGGCGCTACGCCGCGCGCATCATCCTGGACGGCGACACGATCCAGGTGGGTTACGGCAGCATGCCGAACGCGATCCTCGCGAACCTCGCCGACAAGCGCCACATCGGGATCCACACCGAATTGCTGAGCAACGGCATCGTGCGCCTCATCAAACAAGGCGTGGTCGACAACACCCGCAAGAGCATCGACCGGGGCAAGACGGTCGCGGCCTTCAGCATGGGCCGCACCGAAACCTACGACTTCCTGCACGACAACCCGTCGATCGAGTTCCGCCCGATCAGCTACACCAACAATCCGCTCGTGATCGCGCAGATCGAGAACATGACGGCGATCAACGCGGCGCTGCAGATCGATCTCACCGGACAGGCCACGGCCGAATCGCTCGGTTCCACGTTCTACAGCGGGATCGGAGGGCAGGCGGACTTCATGCGGGGGGCCGTTCTCGCTCCCGGAGGAAAGACGATCCTCACGCTCCCCTCGACGGCCTTGAACGATTCGGTCTCGCGGATCGTGCCTTTCCTCGACACCGGAGCGGGCGTCACGCTCGGGCGCGGCGATGTCCACTATGTGATCACCGAGTACGGGATTGCCTACCTGCACGGCAAGAACATCCGCGAGCGGGCGATGTCGCTGATCGGGCTCGCGCATCCGAAGTTCCGGCCCGAACTCATCAGCGAGGCGAAACGCCGCGGCCTGATCTACAAGGACCAGGCCTTCATCCCCGGCAAGAAGGGCGAGTATCCCGAATCGCTCGAGACCCGCCGCACGACCAAGCGCGGGCTGAGCCTGCTCATGCGGCCGATCAAGATCAGCGACGAGCCGCGTCTGAAGGACTTCTTCTACTCGCTGTCGGACCAGAGCATCTACCGGCGCTTCATCTCGCAGCGCAAGGACATGCCCCACGAGCTCCTGCAGGATTTCGTGGTCATCGACTACACGAAGGAACTCGTCGTGCTCGTCCTGATCGAGCACATCGACAAGCCCGACGACGTGGTCGCGGTGGGGCAGTTCGCGATCGACGAGCGCACGCACACGGCCGAAGTGGCCCTGGTCGTGCGCGATGACTTCCAGGGCCAAGGCATCGGCACCGAGCTCTTGTCGCATCTGACTTCGCTCGCCCGGTCGCAAGGCCTGCTCGGCTTCACGGCCGAGGTGCTGGTCGAGAACACGCCGATGCTCAAACTTTTCGAGAAAATGGGATTCGACATCGAAAGGCGCACGGCCGAAGGAGTATGTGAGCTTCGGATGCGCTTTCGCGGCAACACCTAGCAGGAGAATCCGCCGTCCGGCTCGCCGCGGGTCGCGCGCGGGGGGCCGCCAGACAAGCGAAGGACTTACGATCGCCCGAGGCAGAGGAAAGTGGAATGACGAGGCCGAATCCCGACATACGCTGGCTGTTTGAACCGCGCTCGATCGCCGTCATCGGCGCCTCGCACGATGCGGATAAAATCGGGCACAAGATGCTCCAGAACATCATCACCTCCGGCTATCCGGGGCGCATCTACCCGATCAATCCCAAGGGCGGCGAGATCCTGAACCACCAGGTGTTCAAGGAAATCGGCGCGGTCCCGGGAGAGATCGATCTGGTCGTCACCGTGGTTCCCGGCAAGTATGTCTTCGACGCGGTCAGGGCCGCGGCGGCCAAGGAAGCGAAATTCAACCTGATCATCTCGTCGGGCTTCTCGGAAGTGGGCAACAGCGAGGAGGAGCGCCGGATCGTCTCCTTCGCGCGCGAGAATGGGATGCGCATCCTCGGCCCCAACATCTTCGGCCTCTACTCGGCCAAGGCGCCCGTGGACATCACCTTCGGGCCGGGCGGCATCGTCCCGGGGCAGGTGGCGATCATCACCCAGAGCGGCGCGCTCGGTCTCGCCATGATCGGCAAGACCGCCGCCGAGCACATCGGCATCTCGGCGATGGTCTCGGTCGGCAACAAGGCCGACCTGAACGAAGCGGACTTGATCGACTACCTCGTGAAGGACGAGAACACGCGCAGCATCCTCATGTACGTCGAGGGCGTGCGCGACGGCGCCCGCATGATCGAGACGCTCAAGAAGGCAACGGCCCTGAAGCCGGTCGTCGTCATCAAGTCGGGACGCTCGCAGCGCGGGGCGGCGGCGGCCGCTTCGCACACCGGTTCGCTGGCGGGTTCGGACGAGGTCTTCGCCGCGGTCATGCGCCAGGCGGGCGTGCTGCGCGCGGAGAGCATCAAGGAAGGCTTCAACCTCTGCCGGTTCCTCTCCCGGACCGGCATTCCGAATGGACCGAACGCGGTGATCGTGACCAACGGGGGCGGCATCGGCGTGCTCGCCACCGATGCGTGCGAGAAACACGGCGTCGCACTGCTCGACGACCTGCAGCGCCTGCAGGAAGTTTTCGGCCCGGTGACCCCGGGGTTCGGTTCCACCAAGAACCCGATCGACTTGACCGGAGGCGCGACCGATCGCGAATACGAGGGAGCGCTCGCGGCGGCGCTCGAAAATGACGCCATCCATGTGGTCATCGCGCTCTACTGCGAAACGGCCATGTTCGATGTCGACAAGCTCTCGCCGCTCATCTCCTCCACGCACGAACGCTACGAGAAGGCGGGCAAGCCGGTGATTTTCTCGGCCTTCGGGGGCGGGAGCATCGACGACAACATCGCCCGCCTCGCCGAAGAACAGATCCCCGTGTTCGACGATGTCTACGAAGCGGTGGCCTGCGTGGGCGGGCTCTACAAGCACTACCGCCACCGCATCACGCCTCCTCTGCCGGCCGAGGAGATCGAGATGGACCGCCCCGCGATCGACGAGATCGTGCGCGGGGCGCGCGCCGACGGCCGCACCTTCCTGCTCGCCGACGAGGCCCAAAAGCTGATGCGCATCGTGGGCGTGCCGATGCCGCAGAGCAAGGTCGCCCACAATCTCGAGGAAGCAGTTGCGATCGCCGAAGAGATCCACTACCCGGTCGTCATGAAGGTCGTCTCGCGCGACATCCTGCACAAGAGCGACGCGGGCGGCGTGGCCCTCGACCTCGAGGACCGCAACGAGGTGATCGACGCCTATCAGGCGATCATGCGTAACGCCCGCGCGGCGGTGCCGACGGCCCGCATCACCGGCATCGAAGTCGCCGAGATGATCCAGAAGGGCCTCGAGCTGATCGTCGGGGCGCGTCAGGACCCGGGCTTCGGCCCGATCGTGATGTTCGGGCTGGGCGGGATCTACGTCGAGGTGCTCAAGGATATATCCTTCCGCGCCGTGCCGCTCAACCGCGCCGAAATCCTGAGCATGATGGCCGAGATCCGCGCCTATCCGCTCCTGCGCGGCGTGCGCGGCGAGGACCCGAAGGACATCGACAAGGTGGTCGACGCGATTTTGCGGATCGCCTCGGTCATCCGGCAGGTCGAAACCATCACTGACATTGAAATCAATCCGCTGGTAGCATATGAACAGGGGCAGGGCGCCCGGGCGGTGGACGCCCGGATCCTGCTCGCGAAGGTGTAGGGAGGATCCGATGCACAGGCTGATCGTCGCTTCGCTGCGCAAGGGCGCGGGCAAAACCAGCATCATCGTCGGGCTCGGCCGGACGATGGACAAGAAGATGGGCTACCTGAAGCCCTTCGGCGACCGGTTGCTCTATCGCAAGAAGCGCCTCTGGGACTACGACGCCGCGCTGGTCACGCGCATCTTCCAGCTCGCGGAGAATCCCGAGGAGATGAGCATCGGGTTCGACCACTCCAAGCTGCGCTTCATGTACGACGAGGCGGGCATTCGCCAGAAGCTGGGGGAGATCCTGGCCCAGACCGAGGCGGGCAAGGAGGTCGTCTTCCTCGAAGGCGGACGCGAGATCGAGTACGGCATGTCGGTGCACCTCGATCCCCTCTCGTTGGCGCGCTACACGGGCGGGGCCATCGTGCTCGTGCTGAGCGGCGACGAGGGCACCCTGCTCGACGATCTCACCTTCGCGCATCGCCAGCTGCGCAGCTCGGACGTCCGGCTGGCCGGCGTGATCTTGAACCAGGTGCAGGATGTCGACGACTTCAAGAACAGCTATCTCGAGAGCGTGACCAAGCTCGGCATCCCGGTGCTCGGCATTCTCCCCTACGAAGCGGAATTGACGCATCTGTCGATCGCCTTCCTGGGCGAAGCGCTCTTCGCCAAGACGATCGCCGGAGAGCAGGGCCTCGCACACATCGTGCGCAACATCTTCGTCGGCGCGATGTCGACCGACGCCGCCATGCGCAATCCCTTCTTCACCAAGGGCGAGAAGCTGCTGATCACGAGCGGCGACCGCAGCGACATGATCCTCGCGGCCCTGGAAGGCGACACCGCGGGCATCGTGCTCACGAACAACATCCTGCCGCCCGCCAACATCATCTCGCGCGCGGCCGAGCGCCATGTGCCGCTGCTGCTGGTCGCGGCCGACACCTACGAGGCGGCGCGCCAGGTCGACAACATCGAGCGCCTGCTCACCAGCGAGGACGCGGCCAAGATCGATCTCCTCGCCCAGATGGTGAAGAAGCACGTCGATCTGGGGAAGTTGCTGGTTTAGGCGAAAGCCACGCGCAACGCCCACAAGGCACGGATCGCAAGCGACCTCTCGGCTCAAGGCCGGGAGGTCGCTCGAGTTTCTGGGCAGATGACAACCGCGCGGCGATGCAGGGCAGCAAGGGCGGCGCATGGCCGCGATGCCGCCCTTTGCCTGTCGTCTTGCGAGAGGCCCTGCTACAGTCATGCACTCACTCTGGTGGTTGGGCATGGGCCTGACTGCTGAGTCTGAGGCTGGGCCTCAGCGCTTGGCCCGGGCGCGGACAGGTTGGCCTGCGCCCTGCAGACTGCCGCAGCCGTCAGCGTCAATTGGCTGAGGGGTTCGAACCGAAATGCAGCCTGAGCTTCCACCTTATCGCCCGCCGAGCGAGGCGCAGTCGATCCTCATCCGCGTGACGCGCGGATGCGCATGGAATCGATGCGCTTTCTGCGCCATGTACAAAGGCGAGCGCTTCTCCCTCCGCACTGTGGAAGAGATCGAAAACGATCTGAAGATCATGGCGCAGTGGGACGGATTTCAAACGCCCGGCCGCCCGATCTTTCTCGCCGATTCCGACACGCTCGTGCACCCTCGCCTGCCCGATGTCGTTCGCGCCGTTCGCGCGCATTTCCCTGCGGCGGGCCGCATGACCACCTATTGCCGCTTGCACACTCTCTGGCGGCGGACGCCCGAGTTCCTGCGCGAATTGCGCGAGGCCGGATTGGATCGCCTGCACGCGGGGTTGGAATCGGGATCGTCAGAGATCCTCGAGAGAATGCGGAAGGGCATCGATCCCGAGCGAGCGGTGGCCGGGGCGCGTCATGCGCTCGACGCGGGCTTCGAGCTCAGCCTCTACTACTTGAGCGCCATGGGCGGTGAGGAGCATTGGGAAGCGCACGCGCGCGAGTCGGCGCGCGTGATCGCGGCCGCGCCCCCGCATTTTCTGCGAGTGCGAAGCCTGGTCGTGCTGCCGGGCACCCCGTTGCACGAGGAACGCGCCGCGATTGGATTCACGCCCGCTTCCCCGCTCACGCGCTTGCGCGAGATGCGGCTGCTGGTTCAGGAGTTGTGCGAGGGCTTGCGCGAGCACGGCAACAGTGCCGAGCTCGAAATCTGCAGCGATCATTTCTCGAACTACATCTGGGCGGACGGCGAAATGATTTTCGGAGGCGTCAACGGCTACCTGCCCGCCGATCGGGATTTCCTGCTCGGCACGCTGGACGAGATCATCGCGGCCGCGGCTTCGCGCCGGCTCATCGACCCGGCTTCGCTGGCGGCAAACGGACGGATCCTGAACCTGTGAGTTGTGAGCGCAAGGCAGCGTCCGACGGGCGCGCTTCGCTGCGTCCGCTCAGGGCACTTGCGAAAATCGTGCCGTGACTTCGCGGCCCGCTCTTGACTTCCGGCGCGCGCGTCCCTACTCTGCCGACGCGGGTCTCGTGATGGAGCCGGGTTGAAGTTGTCCGGCGCGGCGAGCGCTTCACGATTCGGCCGGCCCTCAGCGAGACGCGCACGATCCTTCCGGTCCGGCACATCGCCGGAGCAAAAGGGAAAACGGTCGAACGCCGTTGCGGGCCCGCCGCTGTAGTCGGGGACGGCCCTCGCACGATGCCACTGCCTGATCGAGGCGGGAAGGCGCGAGGGGCCGGACGATCCGAGAGCCAGAAGACCTGCCGGAAGGAAGTCAGGCGATTTACGAAGGCCCGTGGCCGGCCGGCGTCGCTCCCGCCATCCATCGGCTTTCCTGAATCCCTGGACGCGGCACATCAGGGCAGGTGTCCAGCGTCTTGTCTCCTCGCGGCGAGGGGATGGACGCGCGCATGCAGCGCTTTCGACAATTCACGCGGGCCCGGGAGTCCCTTGCGGCTGTGCGAAAGACCACGCGCCGGCTCTCGCGGACCGCTCCCTGGGCGTCGAGCGCCGTGCTCCTCGTCTCATGTGCGATTGCATTCCTCGTACCGCACATCGCGCACGCGCAAAGCGACTCCGCGAGTGCCGCAACCAATACGGCAAGCAACGCCGGCCCGATTGCAGATGCATCGTCCACCGCCGACTCGAGCGGCGCCTCCGACGTCTCCCCCATTCCCTTCTGGCGCGTGCCGCTCGACACGGTGCGCGTGCACGGAGAGCGGCTCTCGCGAAAGAAAGCGCTCGCGCGCCAAAGCGCCTTCTCCGATTTGATCCAGGTGAACGATGCGCGCGCGGCCGGCGAGGATCTCGGCGCCCTCCTCGCCCGCAGCGCGGGAATCGGCGTGACGCGCTTGGGCGGCCCCGGCACGCCGGCGACCGTCTCCATTCGCGGACTCGCCGCCGGCGATGTCGAGATCTATGTCGATCGCACGCCTCTGCGCAGCGCGACGCAGGGAACGGTGGACTTGAGCTCGATCGACCTTTCGCGCGTCTCCGCCATCGAGGTCTATCGCAGCGCGCCCCCCTCCGATGTCGGCGGGCTCGTCTCCTCGGCGGTCGTGCGCCTGGTGACGGACGAAGGTGATCGCCCGGGCGTGAGCATGCGCCTCACTTCGGGCAGCCACGGCACGCGCGAATTGAGCGAGCTTCTCTCCGCGCGCATGGGCCGCCACGCGCTCTTCGCCTCGTTGTCGCGCTCGTCGACGCAGAACGACTTCCGCTTCTTCAGCGACAACGGGACCGAATACGAGACGGCCGACGATGCCTGGCGAACATGGACGAACGGCGACCAACTTCGCCAGACGCTCTTCGGCCGCTGGAGAACGGATCTCGGAAAAGCCGCGAGCGCCGCCTGGTCCAGCGAGATCTCGCGCCGCGACCAGGGCATTCCGGGAAGCAGCCGGCTTCCCACGCAAAGCGTGCGCCTGGCAAGCGAGACCGCGCTTCATCGCTTCGAGATCGAAAGCGGGCGCCGTTTCTCGATCGCGCGCGCGAATGTGTGGGGCTATCAAGAGACCACCGGTCGCGCGTATCGCGATCCCGATCGCGAGCTCGGCATGTACGGCTTTCCGAAGGAGCTCGATCAGGAACAGCTTCGCCGCGCCGTCGGCGGGCATCTGCAGCGGACGGTGTCGGGCGGCACCCTTCTTCCCGGCGCGCATCATCTGGAATTGCTCGGAGAATTCTCCGACGAGCGTCTCGAACAGGAACCGCCCGAGGGACGGCCGCGTGAAGATCTTCGCCGGCGGCGCACGCGCGTATGGTCGATCGGCGATCAGTGGGATGCCTTCACCGGCCGCGTGCGCGTCTCGGCCTTCTACCGCTGGGATCGCAGCGCCGACAACTACACCGGCGTGAATCCCTATCGCCCCTTCCTCGCGCAACCCGAGCATGTCACTACCGCGCGCAGTCCTCGCGTCGGATGCGTCATGTCTCTAGGGAAAGGGCACGCGCTCAAAGCGAACTATGCCCGCCAGGCGCGCTTCCCCACTTTCACCGAGCTCTTCGGGTCCGAAGGTACGATCCGTCCGAACGCGGGGCTCGCGCCGGAAGAAGGCTGGCAGGCCGACGCGGGCTGGACCTGGGAGAGCGAACGAGGCCCCTTCGGCCTCGGGTTGTCGGCCGAGCAGGTGTTCTACACCACGCGCAAGAAGCAGATGATCGTCTTCGTCCTCGTTTCCGATCACGAGACGAAGCCTTTCAATCTCGATCGCATTCGCATCGACGGCTATGAGCTGAGCGTGTCCGCCGATCATCTGCCGGGATTGCGCGGTCTGCGGATTCTTCCGGCGATGGAGGAACGCATTCGTGCATGGCTGGGAGCAAGCGATGCGGAGCAGACCGCCTCGTCCGATGCGCGCCTGACGCTTCACCTCACCTGGCAGGATGCGCGCGACGAAGGCGTCTCGCCCGTCTATCACGGGAAGGTCCTGCCCTACCATCCGGCGCTGCAAGGCCAGGCGATCCTCGACCTCGTTCAGGGAAGATGGACACTGGGAACCACTGCCCGTTATCGCAGCGCGGTGTATTGGGGCCGGTCGAATCTGCCCATGTTTCGCGCGGCCGCCCAGTGGCAGCAGGACCTCTCGTTGCGCTGCGCCCTGCTCGGCTCCCGCCTCTCGGCCGCGGTGCGGGTCGAGAATGTGTGGAATCGAGAGATGGAGGATGTGCGCGGCTATCCCCTGCCCGGCCGCTCCTGGTTCACGGAGTTGCAGTGGAGGCCGGTGCCCTAGCCCGGATCACCCAAGGAGAATCTGATGACTTTGTCCATCCGTTTGGCTCGAGTGGCGTTGCTGCTGGCGGTGCTTGCGTTCGCGGTCGAAGGTGTCGCCTCCGCTCCCGCGTACACGCAGGGCGATTACCTCTTCATCCTGACGCGCGAGCTGCCCGGCGCGGGGGGAGCCTTCTCGCTGATGGATATGAACCAGCCCTGGCAGCACGACAACAACTACGGAGCGGCACACGAGGACGCGGTCGCCTTCTTCCATGAAGGCTTGATCTATGTCGTGAATCGCGCGGGCGCGGACAACATTCGCGTGATCGACCCCGCGCTGAACTTCCAGACGATCCGCCAGTTCTCGGTCGGCACGGGATCGAATCCGCAAGAGATCTGCTTCGTGGAAGCCGGTCGCGCATTCGTCACCCGCTACGACGACAACGAGCTCTGGGAAATCGACCCCCGTACCGGCCAGCACACGGACACGATCGATCTCGCCCCGCTGGCCGATGCCGATGGGCTGCCCGAGATGCACGCGATGGCGATTCACGGCGGCTTCCTGTATGTCACGCTCGAGCGCCTGAACCGCGACTACTGGATGCCCGAGCCGCCTTCGTATCTCGCCGTCATCGATCTGGCCGACAACTCGCTCGTCGACATGGATCCTGCCCTCCCCGGCATGCAGGGCTTTTCGCTCCAGGCGACCAATCCGTACAGCGGAATCGTGATCGACCCGTTGACGGGCGACTTCCTGATCGGGGAAACCGGAGACTACGGCGTGCTGGACGGCGGCATCGAACGCTTCGATCCGGGCCTGCGCGTAAGCCTGGGCATGGCGATCGGCGAAGCGGAACTGGGCGGCGACCTGAATGCCTGGAAGACCGCGGACGGAGACGCTGGATTCGCCGTCGTCATGACTCCGTTCCCCGAAAGCCACACCAATATCGTGGCATTCACGCTGAGGAGCGGAGAGAACCAGGGTACGATCGCTTCCTCGAGCGAATACGCCTATGCCGACCTGCACATCGACGTGCCGCGCGGACAGCTCTTCGTCGCGGATCGCAGCTATGCGAATCCCGGCATCCGGATCTACGACCTCGAGACCCACGCGCAGCTTTCCGCGGGCGTGATTCCCGTGGGCCTCTATCCGCTGGATCTCCTCGGCGTGCCCGGGCCGCATTCGGATGTGACGGAGAGCGACCTATCAAGCGCGCTGCGGGTCGAGGCGTTTCCCCAGCCCGCATTCGGGCCGGTCACGATTCGCGTGCGGACGGCAAGCGACCACGCGGTCGCCGACCGCGGCGTGAGTGTGCGCATTCTCGATTCCTCCGGCCGCGTCGTTGCCGATCTGTTGCAGCGCGCCGAAACTCGCGATGCCCTCATCCGATGGGATGGCTGCGATCGTGACTTGCGGCGGGCGCCGGGAGGGGTCTACTGGATCGAAGCGCGCGCGCTGGGGCAAACGGCGTCCACGAAGCTTCTCATTGTGGATTGACGCCAGGTCGAAGTCGAACGCCGCGCCGCTTCGCCTCGAGCCTACGGCCGCGCTTCGGTAGGTTCCTGTCGGCACAAGGCCCGCGTGTGTCTCGAGACCGGCGCGCGCGTGCGGACGCTTCAATAGGATCGTGTCGGCGCGAAGCCCGCGTATGTCTCGGGACCGGCGCGCGCCTCGTACGCTCAGCGCTGTCAGAGCCGAGAGAGGCCTGAAGTCTTCTATGGCCGCGCTTCGCTAACGTCCCTTGGACCTACGCGGGCCTCGCGCCGAAGATCTTGTCTGAAGGACGCCCGCATCCTGCAGCGCAGTCGTATCAAGCAAGTACAGCGAGCCGCATCGACCCGGCATGCGCGGCGTACGATCGTGCGCTGTTGCGTCAGTACTCGCCTAGCGCGCGTTCCGACAGCGTCAAGCGACCGCATCGCGTGCCATGCGCGCTCGTCGTCTCTTGCGAGCGCTCCGTCCGCTTCGCTCATGCACGGCGAGTCTGCGATGCGGTGCGGCGCACGAGACCGCATGTCCGCGCGACGAATCCGGTGCACGGGACCCGGCACCGTGCTTGCTCGAATCCGGACGACGGTGCGGAGCCCGCGTAGCGTCTGTGCGAATGCGATGCCGTCGGGCCGGCGGAATGTTGCCGCGACCGCACGCCGCGGCAGGTTGCGCAGCATGTGCATGGATGCAGCGCCGCGGGGCCAACATGGTCTCGCGACTGCGCGCTGCAGAGACCGCGCAGCATGCGCACGAATGAGGCGACGCGGGGCCCGCGGAGTGTCTGAGCGACCGCACGCCGCGGAGGCTGCGTGGCATGGACTCAGCGCTGCGGGGCCCGCGTGGTGTCCTTAGGGATGTTAGCGAAGCGCGGCTGTAAAAGACTTCAGGCCTCTCTTGGCCTTGACAGCGCTGAGCGTACAAGGCGCGCGCCCCCTGCGTGAACTCTCTCAAGGCGCGCGCCGGTCCCGAGACACCACGCGGGTCTCGCGGCGCCAGGTACCACATGCCTCGCTGTCCCAACGCGCCGGTCCCGAGACACCACGCGGGCCTCGCGGCGCCAGGTACCACATGCCTCGCTGTCCGAGCGCGCACGCTCCGGGACACCGCGCTGGGCCTCGCGGCGGATCCTCGCTCAGCGGCCCAGGCGCACGATGCGTCTCGTGACGACATCCTGTCCCGCGGCCAGGCGGTAGAAGTAGACGCCGGGCTCGAGCGATCGACCCGCCGCGTCCGTACCGTCCCAGCGCAGCGTGTAGGCGCCGCCGCGCTGCGCGTCGCGGACCAGACTGCGGACGAGCCGTCCGCCCGCGTCAAAGATCGACAGGTCGACGCCCATCGCGCTTGCGCCCGGGAGGACATACCGGATGGTCGCGCTTCCCGTCCATGGACTGGGCGAGACGCTCAAGCGCAGCGCGGCATCCGTCGAGGAGCCGATCCCGCCCGAATTTCGCTCCCAGACGCGCACGGCACAGTCCGCCAGCGTGGCGAATCCATGATGCTCCGCTCCCGAAAGCACCAGGTAGTAGTCTCTCAAGTCGGGAACCTGGAAGAAGAGGTGGTTGGACGGAAGTCCGTCGACCGCCTCGTATGCTGCGAAGGGTTGGCGGTTCAGATAGTTCTGCAGGTTCTCCTCGTCGACGATGAAGAACGCCAGGTGCCCGGGGGCCAGATGTTGGGCGTAGTAATCGGCCGGCGAGGCCCAATGGTCATACCCGAATTGCATGTCGAAGGGCAGGTCGTACTCCACCTCGATCACATAGGGCGCATCGATGCCCGAGGGAAGCGAAGTCACCTGCAGTTGCGTCAATGCCTGGGGCGCCGTCCAGCTCCAGGAATAATGTTCCCCGGCGACGGTATTGCTCAGAATCTGCGCGTAGCCCGACCCGGGAAAGTTGCCGAGCTGGGTTTGGACGCGCACGTAGTAATTCTGATTGTTGCCGAGGATGAAGCGGATCGTCCCGTCGGCCGTCGTCTCTCCCCAGGTCCCGTCGTAGAGCGTGTAGGGCGAATAGTAGTACTCGCTGGCGATCGTGACGAAGGCGTTGTCCACGGGCATGCCTTGGAGATCGTTGACCGCCACGGTGAGCGTGCAGACTTGCGAATAGGTCGCCACCGCATCCCAGACGAAACCGTCGTTGCGCCAATCCCACACGCACGACACTTCCTTGCTGCCGCCCCGGTCGACATCGTAGGCGATGCCCGGGTTGTTGATGTGCGTGGGCCCGCGGCCAAGATCGATCTGGTAGGGACGCCACTCGCCGAACCACATTTCGCACCAGACATGATCCTCGAGAATGTCCATCGTGCAGACCGCCGGAATGAGGCAGGTGCGCGCCGCCGCGCAAAGCAGATCCTGCAGCTCTCCGCAGTTGCCGTCGTGCTCGTGAGCGATGATGTTGGGCTGGATGGGACGGTTGCCCGACGCCGCCGCCGGCACCGTTTCCGAGCACCAGTTCCCGACGGCATCGACGGCGAGCATGTCATCCGTGAAGGCCCGCCCCCCGGACCAATCGTGCTGCTCGCCATCCCACAGGCACTCGACCGGCTGCATGACTTCCTGCATCAACGGGTATCCGCTGTCGTGATGATAGAAGAGGTACTCGCGCCAGAAGTAGTTGTACACACCGCCGCCCATCAGGGGCCGCTCGTCGGAGACCTTCGGCATCACGATGTACCAGTAGTACATCTCCTTGGGGATCTCGACGCTCAGCGTGTCCCCATTCGCCACCGTGCGATAGACGGTGGTCGAATAGAAGTCCCCGTCACCCAAATCGTGCTCGACGATGTCGACATACTGGAGTTCCGGATCGATCTGATACATGAGCTGGGCGTTGACGACGAGCAGGTTGGCATCCCAGGTGGCCAACTGAAGCGTCGTATACGAAAGGTGCGCGATCTGAAAGGCCACCTCGTCGACGATTCTCGGATCGGTCACTCCGAGAAGCAGATTGCCGTAGCGATCCTGGTTCTCGCTCGACAGGTAGTGGAGGTTCCACTCGAGATCGCGCCGCATCCAAACGGGAGCGACGGCGATCGCATTCCACGCGGTCGGGGTGAGATCGAAGGAGACGAGCGCCTCCTCGACCGAGAGATTCGCCGCATCGAAGCGGACGGCGTACTCTCCGCCCGCCAGAACGAAGCGACCCGCTCGCAGCGAATCCAGCAAGGTGTAGCCCTCCAGCGGCAGCGGCGCGGCGATTGCGCCGGCAGGCGTCGCGGGGCGAAGGGGTGGTTGCGTGGTCACTTGATCGCGCACATCCGTGGTAGCGACTTGGGGCTCTCCCAGGATCAGCGTCGCGCCGCGCTCCTCCCCTGCCCCGGCCGGGCCCGCCACGAGGGACGCGACGACCAACGAGCATAGAGCCGCGCAGATGAAGGGAATCGATGGACGGCGACGAGAGGGTTGCAGACGCATCACGGCAGCCTCCTGGTGAGTGGACAGGAACGCGGAAGAGCAACAGGATGATTATACCTTTTGAGTCGTGGATTTGCGAAGGCTGATCTACCTGCCTCGCCGCGGGCGGATCGCCCCGCGCATGACTTTTCCTTGACGATGCGCCCCGCCCCGCGCTTGAAGCCCCGTGGACGCGCCGCCGTTCCCACGCGTCCGTCTCCGGCCGCCCCCACGTCCGGATCTCCTCATCTGCCATGTCCGGTGCCAGGCGCTTGGCTCTCGAGGAGCGTGTCAGCGAACGACGAGAAGCTCGGCGATCGATTCGCGCCCGCTCGCCGTGAGCCGGCAGAAGTACACGCCGGTTCGGACGGCCTCTCCGCGCGCATTCCGGCCATCCCATTGCCATTCATGAAGGCCCGGCGGAAGAGGTCCATCAGCGAGGCAGCGCACCAACCTTCCCATGACATCATGGATCGTGAGCCGGACGGCCGGGATCGAACCGGACTGCGCACTGCGCGAATCTCCCGGCCGCGCGGGCGCGCTTTCCTCGCCGTCGCGAACGGCGGGCAAGAATGCCTGGATGCGGCGGGGCGAGGAGCCATGCGCGATGGGATCCAGAATCACGAGGCGCGGCGTCTGCGCGTCGCCCGCCAGGTCGAGCGCTTCTCCGTGCGAAAGGTTCTCGATCGGACCCGGAGCGGAAGAGGAGGCGCAGGGATCGGGCTCGCAGAGAACGCCCGCATGCCACACGCCTCCAGCCGGCAAACAGGCGCCTTCGATGGTCTCCTCGCAGATCGCCTCATGGCAGCAGGCGCCCGGCGCGCAGGTGGACGGCGCGCAGGCGTCGAGTTCCGTGAAGAGCATCCCTTCCGCCCGCATGCAATCGAAGGGGTTCAGCGACAGGCAGTTCGACCCGAGACAGCACGCATACTCGCGGCAGGGATCGGGTTCGCACCCGGCGATCCCGGGAAACCACTCTCCACCCGAGGCGACGCAATCGTCGGTCGAGAGAATCGAGCAGACGGACCCGAGGCAGCACGCGCCTTCCGCTTGCGCAATGGCCAGCTCAGGATCGCCCGCGAAGCGCATGCAGTGATTCTCGCCCGAGCAGGCGGGGTAGTCCGCGTTCGCGCGATCGAACGCCTGCCGCACGGGCCACCCGAGGGCCACGTACCAGAAGAGACGGTTCTGCCACTCGAGCGAATAGCTCCAGCAAATGTCGCATTGCGGCTCGGACATGCCGCAGTAACCGATCGTCACCGTGTTCTCGCGCGAGCCCTTTCGAAATTCGTAGGAGAAGCTGTTGGACGAAGCCGAGCATTGCCCGTCGCAACTGCCCAGAAAGGTGAAGAGCTTCTTGTAGGAGCCCGCGATCCAATCGCGCACATCCTCCGAGGTCGTGTATTCGGCCGTTTCCCCGTCGCGGCAGCCGCTTTGAAAGGAAAGGAAATCGCCGTGGGCCAGCTCATAGAAGACCAGAATGTCGTTGGACTGCACGCGCTCCATGACGTCATTCTGCGCGGGCCAGACGATGACCTGCGTCGGGTACCCCATCGACCGGAACCAGGAAGCCGCGTTTTCCGCCCACGCATGCCAGGCGTCCGAACAGGGGCGGAAATAGATCGGGCCGGTCAGCGAGGAGCCGGCCGCCGGCGGGGCGATCGCCTCACCGGCCACTTCCCCATTGGCCGCGTCCACGAGCGTGAGGGAAGCGCCCCCGTCCGCCACGCTCTTGACCAGCCAGCAAGGGTTTTGCGGCACGGGGCGGATGGTGACGATGTCGGATTCCGGAGAGACGAGAAGAAGACGCGCCCACTCGGCCCCTTTGCCCGCGATGCCGAGCGCTTCCGTTGCCGTGACGCGCACGGGTGGAAGGGAAACGGGAAGGTCCTCGCGCCAATGCGATCTCCGCTCGATCAGACGGCCCGTCTCGATCTCGAATTGGTAGACGATGTAGTCCTTCTCGACCACCGCGTCACCGAGCATGCGCTGATGGAAGTAGACGACCAGGGAATCGGAAATGCGGATTTCCTGAAACGGCAAAGGCTCGGCATGGATCGACGCCAGGAAGTCGAATTCCTGCGCGACGGAAACTCCCGGACCCGCCGCGCCTGAAAGCGCGATCAGAAGAAAGGCCAGAAGAAGCCGTGACTTTCGTCCGGATGCCGGCCCGCCTGCCAGGCCATCTGCCCTGCGCATGGTGCCCCCTGCTTGTGTCGTTCCGCGCTCGGCGCCCTCATCCTTCCTGCCACGCGGGCTTCGCGCCGGCATGGTAGAGAAAGAAGCTTAGCACATCGGCCAGCGACTCGATCGTCTTGCGGACATTGCTCGCCCCGTGACCCGAGCGGGTCTCGACCCGAATGAGCACCGGATGGGGACCGGCCTGCGCCTCCTGAAGCGTGGCGATGAACTTGAACGAGTGCGCGGGGACCACGCGATCGTCGTGATCCGCCGTCGTGACGAGCGTTGCCGGATAGGCAGTGCCCGCCCGCAAGTTGTGCAGCGGCGAATAGGCGCGCAGCCACTGGAAATCGCGCTCGTTGTCGCTCGACCCGTACTCGGTGGCCCATCCCCATCCGACCGTGAACCTCTGGAAGCGCAGCATGTCCATGACGCCCACATCGGGCAGGGCGACGCCGAAGAGGTCGGGGCGTTGGGTCATGACCGCGCCCACCAGCAAGCCGCCGTTCGACGCGCCTTCGATGCCGAGCTTCGCGGACGACGTGTAGCCTTCGCGAATCAGGTACTCGGCCGCGGCGATGAAGTCGTCGAAGACATTCTGCTTCTTCTCGAGCATCCCCGCCTTGTGCCAGCTCTCGCCGTACTCGCTTCCTCCGCGCAAATTGGGTTCGGCGTAGACCACCCCTTGCTCGAGCAGCACCTGCGTCGCCGGGCGGTAGTACGGTTGGATGTTGTAGTTGAATCCCCCGTACCCGGTCAGGTAACAGGGATGCGATCCATCGAGCACGAGGCCCTTCTTGTGCACGATGAACATCGGGATGCGCGTCCCGTCCTTGCTCGGGAAGAAGACCTGGCGCATCTCGTAGGCGTCCGGATCGATCTCGGCTTCCGCGCGGCGGAACAGCGTCGTCGCGCCCGTCTCGATGTCGAGGAGATAGATGGCCGGCGGATAGGTGTAGGAGGAGAAGGTGAAGAAGGTCGCGCGGTCGTTCTTCCAGCCGCCGAATCCGCGCGCGGTGCCGATGTCCGGCAGCGCGATCTCGCGCAGCAAGCGCCCATGGGCGTCGTACTCGTACGCGCGCGTGGTGGCGTCGACGAGATAGGTGCAGAAGAGCCTGCCGCCCCCCATGGCCGCTTCGCCGAGCGCCTGCGGACGCTCGGGAATGATCGTCTCCCAATGCGCGGGGTCCGGATCGCGCGGATCGATCCGGATCACCTTCCCATTGGGCGCCTCGAGATTGGTCCTCACGAGAATGCGGTCGCCGTCATTGTCGATCACCGCGCTGTCGTGATCGAAGCCCTTCATGAGCAGAAGGAAGCGCGAATCGGGCTGGCGCAGATCACGCCAGTAGAGCTCGGTTCCCGAAGTCCCCTCGCTGACGCTCAAGAAGGCGTACGCCTCATCCTCGCTCACGCAGATGTCGTAGTAGCGCAAGGGATGGCTCGCATCTTCGTGGACGAGCAAATCCTTCTCCTGGGGATCGCCCAGGCGGTGATAGAAGATCTTCTGGTTCTGATTCACGGCGGTGAGCTCGCTGCCTTCGGCCGGGCGGTCGTAGCCGGAGTAGAAGAACCCGTCCTTCCACCAGGCGGCCCCTGAGAACTTCACCCAGCGGATGATGTCCCCGCGCTCCGCGCCGCTGGCGACATCCATCACGCGGATCTCCGACCAGTCCGAGCCCGCTTCGCTTCGGGAAATCGCGATCCAGCGCTTGTCGCCCGAAGGCTGGAGCAGCGCGATCCGGATCGTGCCGTCGGGCGAGAGCGCATTCGGATCGAGGAACACGCGCGGCTCGCCGGCGAGGCCGTCCTGCACATAGATCACCGACTGGTTCTGCAGACCGTCGTTCTTGCTGAAGAAGTAGCGCTCGCCGACGCGCAGAGGAGCGCTGTAACGCGCATAATCGTAGGCGCGCGTCAGCCGCTCCTTCAGCGCTTCGCGAAAGGGAATCTCGCGCAGATGCGCGAAGGTCACGGCGTTCTGCGCTTCCACCCAGGCGGCCGTCTCGGCCGAGCGATCGTCTTCGAGCCAACGATACGGGTCGGCGATGCGCGTCCCGAAGTAGTCGTCCACTTGATCGCACTTGCGCGTCTGGGGATACGTCAGCGCGTGGGCCGGCTCGCACAGGACTTCCCAGCCATGCAGGTTCAGCTCGCCGAGCGCAACTCCCCCAAAGGCAAGCGCGGTCAGGAACAGCGTGCCGGGCAAACCGAATCTTCCCTGCCTGGAAACGTGCGCATGCAAGTGAAAGCGACTCATCATGCGATCCTCCCGATGCCCTCCGCCGGATGCTCCTCGCGGCTCGTTCTCCTGGCGGCAGATGAGCCGAGCCGCGTGCATCCAGTCTTGCACCCCTGCCCCATGGAAGAAACGGCGTCCGTGGAACCGTCGAGGATGACGCAAGAATCCGCGTTTCTCAAGGGGATGCTCGCATCGCTGCCCGCCCTCGGGCGCGACAGGCGCGGATCGCCGCGAAGAGAATGAGGAGGACTCCCAGGCCGTATCCGGCCGCGAAGAGCGGCGCAGCTACACGACAACCACCGCCTCGAGCAGGCCCATGGCTACGGAGAAGAGGGCAACCGCCCAGGGATGACGCAATTCCACCTCCGTCCCGGCCCGGATCATCGCGCGATCGGCCCGCAAAATCCTCGCATTTGCTCCATCCCTTTGGTAAAGAAAGGGATCCGTTCACTCGATCGATACAAGGAAGGGCGCGCCAGGGAGAACGCGCTCGCCGGATAGAGCGATCAAACGAGAGCAGCCGATTCGCATCCGAACGAAAGCGGCCGATGGCATGCGAAAGGGGCGTCCCGGCGATCGCTTGCGCAAGAGGGTGAATCGCCATGGTCCTCGGTCGCGCTCACAGAGCGCACATGAGCTTCCCCGTTCACTTCACGGCGCCCGATCATTCGCGCACCTACATCGGCGAGACGATCGACATCTCCTCCACCGGATTTTCCGTTCAGGTCCGCAGCGACGAGCCGCTTCCGGCGATCATCCTGGCCGGCATCCTCCCGAGCCGCCTCGCGGGCGATGCGATCCTCTGCAAGGCGCGCATCGTCTGGCAGGGCGGCGTCGTCAATGGTCTGGGGCGCGCGAGCTACAAGATCATTTCGATCGCGCAGAAGAGCCAGGAACGGCTCGATCAACTGATCCAGAGATCCTTGCACGAATTGCTCGCCGACCTCACGGGATTCCCGCTCTTCCATGGGTGCGAGGCCGATGACCTCGAGCTTCTGCTCGGCATCGCGCGGACCCGCGATGTGCCGGGAGGCACGCTGCTCTACAAGGCGGGACGCGATCAAGGCCTCGGCATCTACATCATTCTCGAAGGCGAGATCTCGGTCGCTCGCCACGGACCCGAAACGGGACTGCATGGACCGGGCAGCGTCGTGGGGTGCTGGACCAGCCTCGAGCCGCAGACCAACGCCGAGACGGCCCGCACGATCGGCCGGACGCGGTATCTCTATGTTCCGCTCGCCCTACTGCCCGAAATCCAGCGACGCCTCAGCGTGATCGCTTCGGTCCTCTACGAAGCGCTGATGCACGCTCCCCAGGCTCGGCCGGTTGCCGCTCCCGATCCGACGGCATCGACGACGCGAAGCTCTTCTCCCTTGCTGCGCCTGCCGCTCCCCCACGACCTGCAGGAAATTCCCACGCTGCCGGCGGTCTTCAATGCGGTGATGGAGTGCATCGAAGGGCCGGGTTCCACCGCGCAGGACCTGGCCGACATCCTGAGCAGGGACCCTTCGCTCACCGCCAAGGTCCTGCAGACCGCCAACTCGACTCTCTCCACCCTGCAGCAGCCGGTCACCACCGTGCACGAGGCCGTCGCGCTGCTCGGCAGGCAACAGATCGCGCATCTCGCGATCACGAGCGTGCTCTTGAACGCGCTCGCCGATGAGCAACATCGCGAGCGCGGCCCCGAGGAATTCTGGGAGCATGCTCTCGCGACCGCACACTTCACGGAAATCATCGCGCGCCGCATCCTGAAGGGCCGCCAGGAGGAGGCGGCCGAAATCTGCTTGGGGCGACGCTCGCCATCGGCACCGACTGAAGGATCGCCGCGGTCCGCGCCCGCCCCGCTCGCGGCCCCTTCCGAGCCGGCAGCCCGTTCCTCGCGCGCATCCGTTGCGCTGCCTGCGGGACGCCGGACGGGGCGCATCGAAAAACTCGATTCCCTGTTCTCGTATGCCTTGCTCCACGATCTCGGGCTCGTGGTCCTCTTTCTGAAATTCCCCGATCAGTTCTCCACGATTCGCGAATCCATCGCGCGCTACGGAGATCTTCACTCCACCGAGCAGGAGCTCCTCGAAATCGATCACTGCCAGCTCGGGTATCGCGTCGCCAAGGCCTGGCGCCTGCCCGAACCGATCCCGACGATCATCGCCGAGCATCATCTTCCGCAAGAGTGGGCCAAGCGCATCGAGGATCGCGACGAAGTGCTCGCCCTGCTGCGCGAGGAGCCCGTCGTCACGCTGATCTCTCTCGCCGATCTGATGACGCGCAAGCTCGGCATCGGAGTCGAGATGGATGCCGCCCCCGTCGAGATTCCTGCGGTGTTTCTCGAGTCCCTCGGCCTTGGCGCGGACGACATGGACGCGTGCCTGCGCGAAGGCCCTGCCATTCGGGAACGAGTCGAAGGCTTCTTTCGCGGCCTGACGCGCTAGCCCGCGCGGCAGCCAGGGCCGGTCCCCGTGTTCATACCTTTGGCCAGGCGCTGCCCGAGAGCCGGATTCCATGTGCCGGATCGGATCCCCACGCTTTGGCCTTCGGATTGCTAGTCCCCTCTCGTGCGCCTTGCGGCCGTCGATTCCCGGATGCCGCTAGGCGGCCCTCACGAACCAGCCAGGCGAAGCGTTCGCCCATTCGAGGAGAGCGTGTCAAAGTCTTTGCTTGCCGTAATCGCATTGCTCCTTCTCGCCGCCTGCTCGAAAGAGCGGATCGCGGACTCGCTGGCGGACACGGTCGCCCCCAGCGTGCGCATCGTCCGGCCGGCGGCGAACGATTGGGTGGCGGATTCCGTCACGGTGCAAGTCGAGGCGCAAGACGCGGGCGGAATCTCCCACATCGCGCTTCTTGCGGACGATCGCACGGTGGCCCTGCGCTTCGAACCCGCGTGGGCATTCGCGTGGAACACCGAAGGCCTCGCCGATAGCAGCGTGCATCTCCTGCACGCCGTGGCCGCGGACGCGGCGGGGAATTCGGCGGTCTCGGACGCCTGCCCTGTCCTGGTGCGCTCGAACGAACCCCCGCTCGTGCGCATGCTGTGGCCGCGCGACGGCGCGTGGGTGGATCTCGATCGGCCCTTCGCGCCCTGGTGCTGTCTGGCGGCAGATCCGGAAGAGGGCCCGCTCGACGGGGCGAGCGTGCGCTGGTCGATCGACGGCAGGGAATTCGAGCGGCGAGGCAGCGCGATCACGCCCGCGTCCACCGATCTCAGCGCGGGAGCGCATCGCGTGCGCGTGGAGGCGCGCGACGAATGGAACACGCGCGCGAGCGCGGAGTGTCTCGTGGTCGCGTTTCGCTATCCGGGCCGCGCGTCGCCGGAAGACGCGCTGACCACGCTCTTCAGCGCCCTGCAAGCGGCCGATTCGACGATGATCGCGAGCGCTTTCGCGGAAGAATTTCGATTGCGCCCGGCGATGGATCTTCAGGGAGCGAACGAGCCCGTCGCGGGCGACGCTTTCGCCACCTGCGCGCTCGTCGAGGCGGAAGCCTTTCGATCGCTCGCCATCTCCGCCAGCCTTTCAGCCGCTCAATCGACCACATGGCAAGGACGCGAGTACGCTTCCCTCGAATTGCGCGCGCTCGCCTACCGGCTGATCGTCGCGTGCCCCTCTCGAAACGACTCGAACCCGGAGCTGGAACTTGCCTATGTGGCAAGCAATTCCCGCGCCCGGCTCATCTTCGTTCGCAACGCCGGTTCGACCGATCCCTGGCTGCTTGTCACCTGGTGGGATCTCCACGGGGCGAGCTGGTCGTCTTCGTCGGGCCCTGCATGGAGCGAGCTGATCGCCCGTGCGAGGGACGGGCGGCTTTGCAGGTGACGGTGCGCACGAGCGGCGTCGCTGCAGGTGGCGATCCGCTCGAGGAGCGGATGTTGCAGGGGTGAGCGAGGGCACGATGCGCCGCCGTCTCACCTTCCGCGCACGAGGCCCTCGAGCAGTTCCATCACGCGTTGCGCGGCCTGGCCGTCGAACGGCCCGTAGACGGATTCGACGAATGCGCGCCAGCGTTCGTCGCGCGGAAGCCGGAAGCCTAGCTGCCCCAAGGTGTGGCGCACGATCGAACGCAGCTCGGTCGAGTCACGCGCTTCCCGAATCAAGGCGTCGGTTTCGACCCCGCTCGTCCCGGGCGCAACCCGGTCGCTCAGGAAGTCCGGCTGCTCTCCGCGCTTCACGACGGCCACCGGCGTGCCGAGGAACACCGCTTCGGCCGTCTCGGGCCAGCGCGTCGATATCAGCAAGTCGACCGCGCGCAGCCAATCGGCGAAGAGATCGCCCGAGAGGCAATGCATCCAACGCAGACCGTTTCGAATGCCCATGCGCGGATAGAAGGCGCTTTCCTCGCCCGGCTCTCCTCCGACGGTGTGAACGAGCACGAAGCCGTCGTCGCGGCCTTCCAAAGCTTCGAACACCCAATCGAGCAACTCGGGGCATTGGCCCGGGCGGCAGACGACCGCCACGACCCGCTGGCCTTCCTCCACTCCCCAACGCCTGCGGATCTGCTCGATCGTCGCCGGCGAGGGAGCGCCGCGCTCTTCGAGCCAGTCGCGGCGCGGATCTCCGGTGATGATCACATGCGAGGGATCGCAGGCTCCGCGCTCGACGAGAAAGCTCTTCGCTTCGCGGCTGAAGACGCACAAGCGATCGGCGAGCAGCGCGCGCTCCGGCTTCTGTCGCGGGGTGAGCAGATGGGCGTGGTCCCAATCACAGAAGGGGCGCAGCTGCAGGCTCACCGTCGGAATGCGCAGACGCCGCGCGGCGCTCACCAGGGCCAGCGCATCTTCGGGCTCGCGGCTGAGCAGGATCGCGTCGGGATGGATCCCGCGCAGGAAATGCGTCTCCCGGCGAGTCGTGCGCACATCCAAGGGCAATTGCCGCGCGATCGCCTGGTCCATCCAACCCAGGACCATGTCCCCGATCGGGAGGTTCTCGAAGACGAGCGCTTCGGCGAAGGCGCGGTCTTCGCGCAGCGTCTTCCACTGGCGCTCGATCTTGCGCACTTCCCACGAGCCTTTGCTCTTTTGCGCGAGGAGAAAGAGGAAGTGACGCAGATAGGTCGGCGCAAGCCGGCCGGCGGTCATCGCGCCGACCTCGGGATCGTAGCGATCGGTGCGGTAGTAGAGCCGCAGCTTGCGCCCGCGCCCTTCGCGCCAGACGCCTTCGAGGTGCACGTCGCTGCGACCATGCAGGGCATCGTCCGGCCGGCCGCGCATCCAACAGTTCGAGTCGCTGACGAAGATCACCTTGGGGCGGCGCGCAATCAAATCCTCGAAGAGCAGCCGCGCTCCGTGCCATCCATCCTGAAGAAGCGCGAACAGCTTGCGCATGCGCATTTCGACGAAGGTCTCGGCCTCGGGAAACCGCGGCGGATCAAGGACCGCGATCTCCGCGCGAATGCTCCCCTCGCGCGCTTCGCCCACCGCCCGCAGCAGAGCGCGCTGATCGTCCCTCAATCCTACCGCGAGCACGCTCAATTCCCCTTGGTCCGCGCAATGCTCGAGCAGCCTTCGTTCGGCCATGCGGCGATGCAGCCAGGCGATCATGCGCGCGCGCTGGAAGGCCCAGAAATCGAGATCGCCCACGGTGAGCACTTCGGAGAAACTCCAGCTCTCGGCGATCCCGTCCACCCAGTCGCGCACGCGGCCGGGCAGCTGCGGGTCGGCGTCAGGCAATCGTGAGCCGAGATGCGAACGGCAGAAGGCGCGCAAATCGAAGAGCGACGAGCTCGCTTCCCGATAGCCCTCGGGCGGATGACGCAGGTCGCCGTCGGGCCAGAGCGTCTGCAGCGTGGCGCGAATGCCCTCCGGGCTCAAGGCCGGATGGACGAGCAGCAGGTCCGCCTCTCCCCTGGCGGAACTCGCCCCCGGGCGCGCATCCGGCCGCTCGCCGCTAACGCTCTTGTCTCGCGCATCGCGCATGCGTTCCTCGCTTGATCGGGCGCGTTTTGCCTTCCTGAATCCGGCTCCTATTCAAGGAAGCTCTTTCGCTACGCTCGGGCGATCACTCTACGCTCCGCTGCCGCGGCACGCCACTCCTCGATCGGCTCGTGCGGGCCGCTTCCCGCTCCTCGAACCCTGTGCTAGATTCCGGCCATTCATGGCTCGATTGACCACACAGGCGGGCGGAGTCTCCCTCGGACGCGGCGTGGCCGCGGGCGCGGGCCTCGTTTCCGTGATGATCCTCTCGCGCCTGCTGAGCCGCGAGGACTACGGCACCTATCGCCAGATCTGGGTCGTCTACTTCCTGCTCGCTCCGGTCATGGAGCTCGGCCTCACGCAGAGCGCCTCGTACTTCGGGGCGCAACTCGTTCCCCAACGCCAGAAGACCTATATCACGCAGAACTCGCTCCTGCTGCTGGTGTCGGGCATCCTGACCAGTCTCGCGGTGCTCTCCTTCGCCGCCCCGATCAGCCGGCTCTTCGGGAATGAGGATCTCGTGCAGCCGCTGCGCGCCTTCGCGCTCTTCTTCGCCTTCGCTCTGCCCTTCGACTTGACGGAGAACCTGCTGGTCGCCCTCGGGCGCGCGGGCTGGTCGGGAGTGATCACCGCCGTTTCGGCCGTCGTCCAGGCGGCCATCACCCTCGCCGCCTTTCTCGCAGGCGCCTCGATCACCCAGGTGTTCGTCTGCCTCACGATCTTCGCCTGCCTGCGCTGGCTGACGCTCGCCGGCGCATTCCTGTACATCTACCGGAACGCGTTCGTCTCCTGGAATCTCGCCGAGTTGCGCGAGCAATTGCTCTTCTCGCTTCCGATGGGCCTGGCCGTGATGGCCGGCCTCTTGAGCCGCCAGCTCGACAAGGTGATCGTCTCGAGCCACTTCTCCACCGAACAATTCGCGGTCTACGCGAACGGCTCGTACGACATCCCGCTCATCAACATCGTGACGCTCTCCGTCACGGCCGTGCTCGTGCCCGCCATCGTCCGCGCGCAAGCCGCCGGACGCATCGACGAGGTGAAGCGCATCTGGCACGAAGCGGCCCGCCGGGTGGCGACCCTCTTCTACCCGGTGTTCGCGTTTCTCCTCATCGCCGCGCGCCCCTTCATGATCCTGCTCTTCTCTCACGAATATGCGGACAGCGCGGCTCCCTTTCGGATCTTCCTCTTTCTCTTCCCGATTCGAATCGCCTTCCACAGCGGCTTGCAGCGCGCGCTCGGGCGCACGCGCCAGATCCTGGTGAGCTCGATCGCGGCGCTCGTCATCAGCCTCGTCCTCGCGCTGGTTCTCGTGCGCGTGGAGGCGATCGGGATCCTCGGCCCCGCGATTGCGGCCATGGCGGGCGCGTACTTCGCGGCCGCCTATGTGATCGTCGATTGCAGCCGGGCCCTCGGCTGGAGCTGGCGGGAGTACTTTCCGTGGGCGACGCTCGGCCGGATCATGGCCGTCTCGCTGATCGCCGCGGCGCCCGCCGTTGCGGTGGGCTGGCTCCTGCGAGAACAGAGCGAGCTGGTGCAGTTGATCTCGATGGGCGTGACCTACCTGGCCGTGTACCTCGCGCTGGGAGAGACGACTCGCACTTCCCGGGCGCGCGAGTGGATCGAGGTCGCGCGCGATGTGCTCAGGCAGCGCTAGCAGAAACGGCCCCCGCGCGGGCGGGCGCATGCTCCAGCGCAGGTTCGAGGCCGCTCAGCCGATCTCGTCCATCAAGTCCAGAAAGCGCGTGTACTCGAGCGCCGTCCAGCTCTCGGCATTCAGCGCGCCTTGCGCCTGGGTGATGGTCGAGACCTTCATCGCGACTTCTTCGTTGGGCGCCTCGTAGATGTCCAGGAAATCGTAGGGGCCGAGAAGCGCGTAATGGCAGACGAAGCGCACCTCGGGGCACTTCTGCTCGATCGCCTTCTTCCACTTGCGCCCGATCGCTTCCCGGCGTTTGAAATCTCCGATGACTTCCGGCGCTAGTTTGGTGAGAAGCACGTAGGTCGCCATGGCTCTCTCCCTTCCTTGAAGCGCACACTCGATTCCGCGCGGCACGGGGTTCCGCTTGCGCGGAATGGAACGGCCCGCACGGGATGGATCCAGGTGCGAGCCATCGGGAGCCGGCGCGCACGCCAGCGATGCGCCCGGGCAACGCGCACCGGCGCCCCGCACGGTCATGCAGTCACGCGCCCGCGGGACCTTCGAGAGCCGGACTACAGCAGCTTTCCGATTCGCGACACTCTCGGCAGGCGCTTATTCACATCGAAGGAGAAGTACAGGATGTCCGCCTTCGCGACGACATTGTCGAGCGGCACGGGACCGAAGAAACGGCAATCCTGGCTGGCGTCGCGATTGTCTCCGAGCAGGAAGATGGTTCCTGGAGGAACGGTGATCGGTCCGAAATCGTCCACCCCCGGATTGTAGCCGAAGCGGATGTGTTTGGTGAACGGCTCGGCCACCGCGACCCCGTCGACATACACCTGCTTGTGACGCATCTCGACGGTCTGGCCCGCGACCGCGACACACCGCTTGATGAGGTTTTCACCCGATTCGGGGCTCTTGAAGATCACGATGTCGCCCGGCTCGGGCGACCGGAATCCCGGCAGACGCGCATCGTTGGTGAAGGGAATGCGCGGACCGTAGGTCAGCTTGTCGGCGAAGAGAAAATCGCCGATCAAGAGCGTGTCTTCCATGGAGGCGGAGGGGATGCGGAAGCCCTGAACGACAAACGTGTTCAAAGGCAGGAAGATCGCGAGCACGACGATGATGGACTTCAACCAGGCCATGCCTTCGGCAGTCCACTCTTCGCGCGTCCGGGGAAAGTGATACCCGCTCTTTCTCTCTTCAGATTTGACGGCCTGATTCGCCATTGTCACCTCCGCAGCCGGTCGGCCGGCCGCGCGGAATCCCTGATTGCGGCTCCGATCCAGACGAAGTACTACCCCCTTGCGGGTGGAAACGGTTCCATACCGATCGCGCCCGGATACCGGACGAGAGGCGATCCTAAGGGAGAAAGCGCTCCCAGGGTAGCACTTGGTTTTGGGGTCGACGGTCCGTGGAGAGCGCCTTCCTTCCATCACGACTCGGGAATCGCCTTCCTTCCGACAAGCGAGGGACCACGATGAAAGCCATGGCTCTCGAACGGCCCGCTCCGATCGAATCGCATCCCTTGCAGCGGGTTGACATGCCCGATCCCATGCCCGGCCCGGGACAGGTCCGCATCCGGGTGCACGCCTGCGGAGTCTGCCGCACCGACCTCCACCTGGCCGAAGGCGAGCTGCCGATGCGCATCTCGCCGCTCATTCCCGGACACCAGGTGGCCGGCGTCGTCGATCGCGTTGGAGGAGCCTCGCCCCTCGAAATCTCAGAGGGCGATCGCGTGGGCGTCCCCTGGTTTCATTCCGCCTGCGGTCATTGTCCCGATTGTCTGAGCGGCCGGGAGAATCTCTGCGCCTTCGCTTCCTTCACCGGTTGGGATGTGCAAGGCGGATACGCCCAGTACTTGATCGCCCCCGAGGCCTTCACGCTTCGGTTGCCGGACGGCCTGGAGGATCATCTGGCCGCTCCGCTTCTGTGCGGAGGCATCATCGGCTACCGGGCGCTGAGGGTGTGCGGGCTGCAGACGGGCGAGACTCTCGCGCTCTATGGATTCGGATCCTCGGCGCACATCTGCATCCAGATCGCCCGATTCTGGAACTGCAGCGTGATGGTCTTCTCGCGCACCGCGGAGCACGCGATGCTTGCGCGGGAACTGGGCGCGAGCTGGGTCGGGGAGGCGCGCGAGAAGCCCCCGGATCGCCCGGATCGCGCGATCATCTTCGCTCCGGCCGGGTGGCTCGTCCCGCAGGCGCTTGGCATTTTGCGCCCGGGAGGGACGCTCGCGCTCGCGGGTATCTACATGGACGCGATTCCGCCCCTCGATTATGAGCGGCACCTGTACCGCGAAAAGACGCTGCGCAGCGTAACGGCCGCGACCCGCGCGGATGCGCGCGAGCTTCTCGACCTCGCGGTGCGGATTCCGATTCGGACCAAGGTGACGCGCTTCGCTCTCGAAGATGCGAATGTCGCGCTGGAGCAGTTGAAGAGGGGAACGCTCTCGGGATCGGCGGTGCTCGATGTTCCGTAGGCGTGCTTGGGCCGGCCGTGGAACGCATCCGCCTGCGCGGGCCGCTCGAAATTGCTAAGGTCAGCCATTTCGAGGTCCGAAGAGTACTGGGGCGCTCGGGTCGGATCGCGCGGCCGCCGTTTGGCCGAGAATCCTGCGCCGTCGGGACGGGCCGGAAGCCCGGCGGGGCCTTCTGGGGCCCCTGGTCCCCGGGGCAGGATTGGGCTTGCGAATTCGGGCGCGGTTTTGGATACTTGCGGGCGTTGTTTCCCCCGGGAGTCGCGAGGCGCCGGCGGAGAAATCGTTTTCCGGAGCGTTGCGCGACCGGGGAGGTGAGATGGCGAGAAACCCCAGAGGCAGGCCACAGGCGAGAACGCAAAGACGGCGGACCGACGACGATCTGCCCCAGCGGAAACCTCGCGCCGATGCGGTCGAGGTGGAAGGTGTCGTGCGCGTGGCGCTGCCGAACACGATGTTTCGAGTCGAACTCGAAGACCATCGGGAAATCCTCGCGCACATCGGTGGGAAGATGCGCAAGCATTTCATCCGCATTCTTCCCGGCGATCGCGTGATCGTCGAATTGTCCATCTACGACCTGGAGCGCGGACGCATCGTCTATCGCTACAAGTAACCGACGCATTGACACTCTGCATGGATTCCACACGCCCTTTCCTTCCCCATCGTATCGATTCCCCTCATGCAGGGTCCTTTTTCCCGCATGGCCGTCTCATCGGCCGAAGAACCGGTTTGGCGCACGCAACGAGGAGGTATGGCAGTGAGCGAACATCCCTGGGGTGAGGACGCAACGACGGCGGGATCGCCGGGTCAGGACGGATGGGCATCGTCGGGCGGAGCGACGCCGCCGGCGGATGCCGTCGGCGATACCGCTCCTCCCGGGGACGGGGCGCCGGAGATGGTCTCCCCGCCGGGGGAGGCGCCCCTCGCCGAGGGGGAATTCAAGCTCGGGCAGCGCGTGTGGGGCCCGATCCTGCGGCTCACCGAGGATCAGGCGGTCGTCAGCCTCAGCGAGCAAGGCATCGCCGAGGGGACCCTCGATCTCATGCATCTGCGCGACGAGTACGGCAACCTGAGCGTCTCGGAAGGCGACGAAGTGCAAGCCTTCATCGTGCAGATGAAGCCCACGATCAAGCTCGCCCCCACGCTCGATCCTCCCGCCACTGAAGTCATTCGCCGGCTGCGCGAGGCGATGGACCGCAACGAGAATGTGCGCGGGCGCGTGGCGGCCGTAAATCGCGGAGGCCTGGAGATCTACATCGACGGACGGCGCGCCTTCTGCCCGTACTCCCAGATCGAGATCGGGCGTTGCGAGAACGCCGAAATCTACCTCAATCGCATTCTCGATTTTCGGGTGACCGAAATCGACGAGGAGAAGAAGCGCGTGATCCTCTCCCGCCGCCCCGTGCTGGAGAAGGAGCGCCAGGCGAAGCTGGGCGATCTGCGCGCGCAGATTCGCGAGGGGGTCGAGTTCGACGGCGTCGTGCGCCGCGTGCAGGCCTTCGGCGCATTCGTCGACATCGGCGGGGTCGAGGGCCTCGTGCATGTCTCCGAGATCTCGCACGATCGCGTCGACAACCCCGAGCAAGTGCTGCACCCGGGAGAGAAGGTGCGGGTGAAGGTGCTCGGCGTCTCCCAGGGCCCCGACGGGCGCGAACGCATCAAGCTCTCGATGCGGGCGACGATGCTCGATCCGTGGACCAAGGTCGCCGACCTCTTCCACGAAGGCGACATCATCACCGGCAAGGTCATGCGCCTCACCGAATTCGGAGCGTTCGTGCGCCTGCATCCGGGGATCGAGGGATTGCTGCACATCTCGCAATACAAGCCGCGGGCGGAAGAGTCGGCCGAAGCGATCGCCGCGGCCGCCGCCTTGCAGGATCCGGGCGACAACGGTCTCGCTTCCGAGACGGCCGACCAGACGCCGGTCGCCGGCGAGGACATCACCGTGCGGATCTCGCGCATCGAGCCGCAGCGCAAGCGCATCTCGCTCGCCCTGCGCGATGAGGAGCGTCGCGACCGCCGTCCGGCTCACGATGCGGTCGTCGGCGAGACGGTCGAGGGGGTGGTGCGCACGGTGAAGAACTATGGCGTGTTCCTCGATCTGCCTTCGATCGGCCCCTGGGTGAGCGGGCTGCTTCCCGCGATCGAGACGGGGCTCGGGCGCGAAGTGAATCTCGCGCGCAAGTACCGCAAAGGCGACAAGGTGCGGGTCGAGATCATCGATATCGAAGAGAGGGGCATTCGTCTGAGCCAGAAGCGCCTGATCGAAGCCGAGGAAGCCGGCGCGCCGCCATCGGCCGCGGCTTCAACGGGCGGAGCTGCGGCGCCTGGCGATGCGACGGCGGAGGCCAAGCCGCCGGCGCTCAGCGCCTTCGCGCTGGCCATGAAGCGGGCGGAAGAGCGGCAGACGCAGAGGCGGCAGGGGTAGGCTGCGAGGCGCGCCGCTGAGGGCAAGGCCTAGCCGTGCGAGCAGAGGCCGAGGCCTCGCTCACACCCGCACGAGATAGAGGATGTCTTCGAAGGAGCGGTGCGCATCCAATGGGATGTGCACCGCTTCCCGTCGCGTTTCCGCCCACTTCTCGCTCTCGAGCGCCCTCTCGAATTCTTCCGATCTCTCGGTGGCCCAGAAGGCGATCACTCCGCCCGTCTCGGCGCGCGTCCGCAATGCGGCGATTCCTTCCTTCTCGTACAGCCAGCGGTTGTCCGGCAGGCTGAGCCAGGTCGGGCCGTTGTCGATGTCGAGGAGCAGCAGATCGTAACGCTCCTCCCCTTCCTCGCGCGCGAGCCCCTCATCGCTCGCGAGGAGAAACCGCCGCAGATCCTTCTCGTGGACGCGCACGCGCGCATCGGCCAACGCACGTCGATTGAAGGGCGCCAGAGGCGCGCGATTCCATTCGACGACCGCGGAGAAGATCTCGACCACATCGACGCGCTCGACGCCGGGCATCTTCAGCACCGCGGCGAGGGTGATTCCGAGGCCGAGGCCGCCGACGAGCACTCGCAAGCCGCGCTCTTTTCTGGAGCAGGCCTGCTCGCTCCGGAAGGCGAACGCGCGGCGGGCCAGCTCGACTTCGCCTTCGGCGACGCGGCTGTCCATGAGGAATGTGCCTTCCAGCATCAGCGCGGCCCGCGGGCGCTCACCGCGCTCGATCGTGAGCACGAGCTCCCCGTGGGGCGTCATGCTGCGGTAGGTTTGTGAAGCGGTGTCCGATGGCGTCATAGGAAGCGTATCTTCGTCGCGCGCCGGTTGGCGCTGGCCTTCCTTTCACGCTCTCGCGCGCAGCGCCTCTTGCAGGAATGCGCTCATCGCGCGCGCACGGTTTTCCCAATCCGCGCCGGCCGCCTGCTCGATGCGCTGTCTCCGCACCGGCGCATCCCCCGGCTCGCTCAACGCCGAACGCATGGCCGCGGCGAGTTCCTCCTGAGTCGTGTAGAGATAGAAGAGATCTCGAAACGCTTTCGTGGCGCGACGGAAGGTGCCGACCACGGGAAGGCCCGTCGCCAGGTATTCGTACAAGGTGAGACCGCGCACCGGCTCCAGATGCGGTTCGCGACGCAGCGGAATGAGAATCGCGTCGGCGGCCGCGAGAAAGCGGGCCGCCTCATCCTGCGGCAAGGGCCCGCGCACCACGATGCGCTCCCCGGGAAGACGATCGAGGATCGGGCGCCCCTCATCGTTCACTTCTCCAAGGATCAGCAAACGCAGATCGGGCTCTTCCTGCAGCAGGAAATGAAGGTCCTCGTAGCTGACGCGCGCGTCCAGCCGGCCGACATACGCGGCGAGCTTCGCGCCCGCGGAGAAACCGAGCGCCTTGCGCGCGCTCTGCCGCGCTCGCGCGCTCGGCGGACGGAACAACTTCAGATCGACACCGTGTTCGATCACGGCGGTGGGCACCTTCGGCCGCAGCAGCGTGCCCCACGACTCCACCAGATAGCGATTCACGCCCACGAGCCCGTCGACGAGCGGAAGGCCTCGACTGAGCGCGCGTTCGTACGCATCGGCGAGTGCGCGCGAGGCCGCCGTCGCGGGAAAGTCCTCTTCACAATCGAAGACGATCGGCACCGGCGATGCGGCCCGCACCGCTTCAATCAGCATGGGCGGATAGACGAGCACGATCTCCGGGACGCCTTCGTCTCCCCATTGCGCCGCCGCTTTCTTGGCGGCCAGCGGCTCCGCAGAAGAGAAGAGATCGCCCTGACTCATCTTTTCCATCAGCACGCGCACCTGGCCGGCCCAGTTTTGCCATTCCCCGCGGCTCTGCGCGACGCTTGCAGGGAGGATGGCATCCGCAGCCGTTTCCGGCAGGGGCCCGGACTCCGCTCCGGTCGCGCGGCCCATGACATGCAGGCGCTCGTTCTCGACGCGAACGACGAGCTGGGCCCTCGACGATTCGCCGGATTCCGGCTCCAACTGGAACGGGTCGAGGTATAGCACGCGATGGCCCAGAGCGGAGAGGCCAAGCGCCATCTGCTGTTGCCGGCCGGGCATCCCGGCAAAGGGATGGCCGGCGAGAATCATGACCCGCATGAGGACTCCTTCGCGCGAGCGTCTCTTCTTCGCGAAGTTATTCTTCGCGATCCTGTCGTTCGCAAGCCGAAAGAGTATCGGATCGCAGCATTTCTGCAAGAGCCGCGGAGGCAGCCGCCCTCGGGCACCTGGGCGCAGCGGGGCCTGCAGGCGCGGCTGAGCATGCGAGCGCAGCCGAGCGTGCGAGCGCGGCCGGCATACGAGCGCAGCCGAGCGTGCGAGCGCAGCCGGTATGCAGGGCGTCGCGCGACTGCAAGGCGTCGCGCGACATGCGGCGGCTTGCGTCCGGCCATCTCGCGAGAGAAGATCCCAGTCGAGTGAACATCCGAACGCATTCGCGCTCTTCCTTTCTCGGAGACCTCTTTGAAGGCGACACGGATCTCCGGCGGTTCGGCCGAACCTCCCGCCTTCCGCGGCGACGCGGGCGCTGGCCGCCTTCCCTTGCTCGGCGTCATTCCCGCCCGCTTGCGCCGGGCGGCGCGCCTGGCGTCCGCCGGGCACGCCGATCTTCTTCTCCAACGCGCTTGCGCGGCGCTTCGCTTGCCTCCCTTTCCTACGCGCTTCCCATCGGTGCTCGTGATCGAGCCCACGAACCGCTGCAATCTCCGCTGCCCCTTGTGCCCCACCGGCTCCGGCCGCCTGCCGCGCGAGGCGCGCGACATGACGCTGGCGGAATTCCGTTCGATCGTGGAACAGGCGCGCGGACGAAGCCTCCTCGTGCAGCTCTTCTTCTGCGGCGAGCCGTTCCTGAATGACGATTTGTTCGCGATGATCCGTTGCGCCGCCCAGCTCGGCATTGCGGTCGAGACGAGCACCAACGGCATGCTGCTTTCTTCCGAGCGTGTGCGCGAAGAAATCGTCGCCAGCGGGCTGCGCCACCTGATCCTCTCGCTCGATGGCGCCGACCAGGAGACCTTGCAGGCCTACCGCGCGGGCGCGCGCTTTGAAACGATCGCCGCCGGCGTGCGCGCGCTCGTCGAGACGCGCGATCGCGTGGCCGCGCGCGCGGGCGGCGGGGGCTCTGCGCGCGTGCCCACCATCGAGCTTCAGATGATCGTGATGAAGCAGAACGAGCATCAGCGCAGCGCGATGCTCGCACTGGCGCGCGATTGGGGCGTCGACTGGTTCACGGAAAAGACGCTCAGTTTGATGGGTTCCCCGCTCGACGACCCGCAGGCGAACGCGACGGCGCGCGGGCTCTTGCCGAAGGAACCGGACGCGTCGCGTTTTCGAGTGGCGGCGGACGGACGTCTCGCAGCCAAAGAGCGCCCGGGCCACTGCCGTCTGATCCACCAGACGGCGGTGATTCTCTCGAATGGAACGGTCGTCCCTTGCTGCTACGACGGCGAGGGGAATCATCCGCTCGGCAACGTCTTTGAATCGCGCCTCGAGGACATCTGGAACGGCGAAGGGTTGCGCGCGTTCCGCAGCCTCGTTCATGCGCATCGCGACCGCGTGCCGATGTGCACGGGATGCCCGGAAGGACGGCGCCCGCTGGTGCTCCGGCGGACGAGATTGTAAACGCGGCCACCGGGTCTTCTACGGCGCCAACCAGCGATCGAGCTCGGCCGCGCGCGCTTCCCATGAATTCTCGCGCGCGATTTCGATCCTGCGATTGCGTGTGATCGAGAAAGAGGAGTCGTTCGCTTCGTGGAAGGCGGCCTTCACGGAAGCGGCGAAGCTCTCGGGATCGCGAGCAACCGTGATGCCGTCGATGCACCGGCGGCAAGCGGGCAAGTCGCTTCCGACCACCGGCAAGCCGGCGGCCAGAAACTCCAGATGCTTCAGGATGGTCGCGCCTTCATGCCCGGCAAACGGGAGATAAGGAAGGATCCCCACATCGCCCGCCGAGACGAGCGCGGCGGCATCCGCAAGAGGAAGCGATCCGAAGTAGTGTGCGCCGCCCAGAGTCCGCAATTGCGCGAGAGTGTCTGTGGACCAGCTCATCTCCCCCGCCAGCAGCAAGGTGACGCCGGCGCGCAAGAGCGCTCGCAGCGTCTCGAGATCGATCTTGTGATCGAGCGTGCCGTGAAAGACGGCCTTCGGCCCGGGCGTGCGCTTCCAGGTTTCAAACGCCGTGCCCATCCAGGCATCCGGATGGAACCGCGCCGGGTCGACTCCATGCGGCAAGAGCTTCAGGCGATCGCCCAGCCTGCACGCCTGCGAACGGCCGATGCCGCCGACTCGATCGCTCGCCGCGCCGCTTGCAAGCCTGGCCCGCAGCGCGTCGTTCGTGACGATGACGAGATCGCTCGCGGAAGCAAGCGCGCGCGTCTTCTCGGCGAGCATCCGGCCGAAGCGATGAAACGATGTGCGCGCGGGATAGTCGTCGACGACATCGAACACGAGTTGCGCCCAATCGGCCTGGGGCTCGAGCGGATGAAGGAGCGCGTCGTAGCAGACGAGAATGGGATGCGTCACCGTGCCGCTCTCTCGCCAGCGCGCGAGCAGCGCATGCACCTGCCGGCGCTGAAGCCACGCGTTCATCCGGCGCGCCTCCGGAGAGTAGCGCTCTGCGGGGAAGCCTGGGCATCCGCGAACCACGCGCACGCCGCTGGAATCGAGCTCCACCCGGCCCGCGGACTTGCGCCATTCGCCGAGCGAAATGCCCGCGCGCGGAGGAGGGCAGCTCCATTCGCGCGCATGGCCGCCATCAGGGCAGCACCTGTCGATCTCACCCTCTGCGGCGCGCGTGTGGCGAGGGGCGACGCGCCTCCAGAAGTCGAGGACGGGAAAGGGAGGATCGAGATGATAGACCTCGCGAAACCGGGCGAGGTGCGAGTAGAGGTGCTGGCGCCGGCGCCACTGCGAATGCCAGGGCGAGCTGCCAATCACCACGACCGGTGTGCGCGGCGTCATGACCGCACGACCTCGCTCACGACGCGCGCGAAGAGTTGGGCCACACGCGAAGGAACAAACTCCTCCGGCACCGAAGGAGAAGGCGGGACGGGATCGTCGAGGAAATCGAGAATCGCGCGCGCAGCGGCGTGATGGTCGCCGGGCCGGTAGAGATGCGCGGCGCGGTAGTCGCGCAGCGCCTCGCGCGTGCCGTTCACATCGGTGGCCACGATCGGCAATCCCGAAGCGCGCGCTTCCATCAGGACGGCCGCGAGACCTTCCCAGCGAGAGGTCTGCAGGTACACATCGGCGGCGTGGTACAACGGCGCGACCTCGTCTTGAAAGGCCAGCATGCCGACCAGCTCGGACAGATCGCGGCGACGGATTTGCTCGGACAGTTCTTGCTCGAGCGGCCCGTCGCCCACGATCAGGAAACGAACGCGCCGATACGCGCGATTGTGAGGCGCATCCCCTCGCCCCAGCGTCTCTTTGCACGCGCCCGCAATGCGCAGAAGATCGTCGTAGCCCTTCTGCTTCGTCAGCCTGCCGATGGAGAGCACCAGCCGTTCATCGGGCGCTTGTTCGCCAAGCGGCGAGCCGACGAAGGGAGCGCTCTCCTCGCTGCGCGGCCCTGGCTCTCGCTCTGGCTCGCGCCCTGGCCCTCGCCCTCGCCCTCGCTCTCGCCCTCGCGGCCGTCGCGCGCCATGAAAGCGCTCCGCATCCACGGGGTCGCGCATCACGAGGACCTTGTGCGCCAGGACGCCGCGCTCCACGAGTTCATCGCGCAGCGATTCGGAAACGGCGAGCACGCGATCGTTCCGGTTCGTGAGCGCGCGGTCGAGCGCGCGGAAGCGGCACCAACCGCCCGCCCCATCCGCGCGCGGCATGTTCACGCGCTCGATGCAGGGCACCTTCGCTTGGGAGGCGGCGATCGCCACCGCGCGCCCCGCGTGCAGATAGATCGCGTCGGGACGCGTCGCGCGCAAGCGGGCGGCAAGCGCGGCCGGACCCCAGGGTGCGCGCAACCAGTGGAGCGGCAAGCGTTCGAAGCGGATTCCGCGCCGGGCGAATTCGGATTCCAGCGGTCCCGGGGAGAAGAGCCACGCGGAGAACTCCATGGCTCCCGCTTGCACGGATGCGCGATCTTCTGCGAGCGCGAGGGGATCGGATGCAGCCAAGCGGGTGTGATCGCGACCTGGCTCCGCGCAGGCGTCGATCAAACGCAAGAGCGCGAGCTCGCTTCCGCCCAGCACGGCGTGCGTGACCGGCACGAGCACGCGAAAAGTGCGCACCATCTTCCTCTCAGCGATTCTCGGAAAGCTCCAGCAAGGTGACGCCCCAATAGTACGCATCCGCGGGAGGCTTGTCGTTCCAGTCCTCGAAGGAATGCGATCCGTCCGACTGGTAGTGGAGGCTGTAGGTGCCCGGATCCAGTGTCAAGGTCACATCCGCGCGCCGGTTCTTCTTCGCTCCGCCGGCGGGCTTGGTGTCGTCGAAGCTCATCTCCCAGACGGTCCGGTTGCGATCCTCGTTCACCAGCCAGCCGTAGTCGACCATCTTGTGATCCGCGCTCTCTCCCAGCGAGACGATGCGCACGCGGGTGGGCGAATCGGTGCGGAATCGAACGCTCTTGTCCACGTCGTCGCCCATGGGAGCGAGGCGGATCAAGGTCGGGAGGTCCTCGAGGGATGGCGATGCATCCACCCAGTTCGCCTGGAAATCCGGATCGAGGGCATAGATGCGAATGCCCCAGGCGGCGGGCTCGAACGGTCCGCGATTGTGCCAGCCGGCGAAGGAATGCGCATTGTCGCTGACATATGCCACGCGATAGAAGCCGGGCGGCAACCGAAGCGACTCCTCGACGATCCGGTTGCGCGAGTCGCCCGAGGCATACGCGCCATGGTTGCTCTCCATGGTCCAGGCTTGCTCGAGCGTGTGCGCGTCTTCGATCCAGCCGAAGTCGAGCTGGCGATCGGAGCTCTCGCTCCACTCGCCGAAGGCGCGAATCCCCAGGCGCGCTTCGTGCTTCAGCACGAACTCGGCCGTGCGGAATTCCGAATCGCCCACGCGATCGATGCGCGCGATGAGGTTCTTTTCGATCGGATCGATCGTCACCGCGACCGCCGAAGGGTTGGCCGGATCGCGAAAGATCGTCAGGCCCCACGATTCGGGATCGTAGGGCGGCTGGCTGTTCCAGTTCTCGTAGGAGTGCGAGTCGTCCGACACGCAGGTGGCGAGATAGCGCCCCGGCGCGAGGGCGATCGTGCCGTCGAACATGCGGTTCTTGCGCGCTCCGCCCGCTTCGGCGGTGTTCAAGAGGGTCATTTCCCAGACGCGTTCGAAGGTCGAGCCATCGAGGATCCAGGCGCCGTCCGCGAACCCTTGCGCGTCGGCGATGTATTCCCCGATGGCGAGCACGCGCAGCTGGACCGGCCGCGAGACCTCGAGCAGCGCGCGGCGATCGCTCTCGTCCGTCAGGCGATGAAAGCGCAGGATCGCGCCGAGATCGAGATCGGCCGGCACATCCCCCACAAACACGGGCGGCGAGCCCTCGGCGGCGCGCACGCTGACGCGCCACTCGCGCGGTTCGCCCACTTCGTCCCAACGCATGTTCTTGCCGGAGAAGCTCACCTTTCCCAGATTGAAGAGCTTCAGGATCTTGATCGACTTCTCGACGGGAAACGCTCCGCCGAGCGCGGAGAAGTAGAGCGCGTAGTCTCCGGCGGGCAAATGCACCTGCGAGCGCAGCGAGAGGTTGTCCTGCTTCTTCGTTTTCTGCGCGCGGGCGGCATCGAAGGTCCAGACCACGCGCCGCGTGCGCAGATCGAGGATCCAGGGATAGGCGAAGAGGGCGTCTTTTTCGATCGAGCCGCTGCCCACCGCGTCGATGGTCGCGTCCACATCCTGCGGCAGGGAGAAGCGCCGTTCGTAGAGCCCCTTCTCTGAGATGTTGTCGATGTCGGCGATGATTTGCGCGGAGACCGATCCGAGGAGAAGCACACCGAGGGGAAGAGTCGCGAGGAAGATGCGGAAGAGCGCGCGCATCGCGGAGATGGAAGTTGGAAGCCGTCTCATGTATTCCTCCCTCGTCTCGTGGCCGGTCGCGCGGGCAACGCCTCATGTCCTTGGCGGGCCGCTCGTTCCTTGCCTTTACGCGGAAGGCCAGGCGCGGTTGCCTTCCCTGTCGCCGTCTGCGTCCGTTTCACCGCCGGAAGCCGATGCCTGGAAATGGGAATAGGGGCAATCCTTTGGCCGCCCAATTCCCTCCAGGCAATAGAGCTCCCGGCGCCGGACCATGGAAAACCCCCGCGTTTTGCCCGCATGGTTTTGGCCCGCCGCGCGGCCCTCGCGCGTGGCCGCTCGCACGCCCGCATGGTTCTGGCCCGCCGCGTGCAAGCCCGCACGGCCCGCTCGAACGCCGGCCTGCGCGTCGACGCTCTCGATGTCGACCAGCACCCCGCGCTCGCATCGAAGGCAGCGATCGGGCTGATCGGCCAGCGGCACCGCGCCCAGCCGATCGATCAACGCCTGCTCCCAATCGGCGGGCTTTCCGCCCCCGCGCTCGTCGATCTGCCAGCTGCGAGCGCCCTGCCCCACGATCCGGCCGCGATCGAGCCGCACCCACGCTTCCACTTCAATGCGATCGCCGGGCGCGAGGCGCTGCGCGCGTTGTTGCGCGCGCGTGATCGAGAGAAAGATGGGATCGTCGAAACCCTGCAGCCCGACGAAAGCGGGCAGCAGGCGCAAGAGAAATCCCTGCAGGGAAAGCGAGGAGCGAGGGCCGTCGATGCGCTTGACGACGTGCGGCCGCACATCGGTGATCGTGCCTCCGATCGCGATCGGTCGCGTCGAGACGCTCGCCACCCAGTCGTCGAAACTGCGGCATTCCTCGCGAAACTCCTCGAATTCCCGTTCCGAAACGAGCGCTTCGGGCCGGCGATGGACCTTCTCCTCGTCGTAGTGGCGGCATTGGGTGCAATTGCTGCCGACATGCCGGTATCCCTTGGGGCACGCGCCGCCTTTGCCGAGGAGCTTGCACTTCCAGAGAAAGCTCAGGCAACCGTCGGGGTAGCAGCCCTTCTCCTTGAGCACATGATACGCGGAGACGCGATGGCCGAAGCGTCCGTGGGCCTGGTTGCGGCAGACGAAGATGTCGTCGCGCTTGTAGATGTTGCGCATGCCCATGCCATTCTCCTGGATTCTGGCGAGCGACGGGCCGGTGGATCATGAACGATTCCGGTCCCCGCTTCTACCCTGCGGTGGGGCCCGAGTTACCGGGCAAACCGGGCGTCCGGACAGGCCGCGCGGTCGCGAAGCTCGCGGAACTCGCAGGGCTCACAGAGGGGAGCGAGTGGACACCGGCCGGACGATCCGCTATCCTCCCTCCTTTATCCGATGACCGCGTCGCGTCATGGATGAACGGGAAATGGTTGCCTGCTTTCTCATTCGGCGGGCGGCACTCCGTTCATCGCGGCAGGCGAGAAGGAGCGGCCGGAGGAATCCGTGTGCTCGCAGCAACAGGGCTTTCCGTGCGCCCTGTCGACGAACGAGCACGAGGGAGGAGCCATGGCGGATCGCGTCCAGGCGGGACGGGATGACAAGAGCGACATCCGGATCACGATGACGCCCGGCGGGCCGCCGGAAAACGAGATCATCATCAAGAGCTCCGTGCAGCTCTTGTACGGCGAGCGCATCCGCGCGGTCATCACCGACACGCTCGCGCGCCTCGGCGTGCGTGACACGCGCGTGGAAGCGGAGGACAAGGGCGCGCTCGACTGGGTCATCATGGCGCGCGTCGAAGCGGCCGCGAAGCGCCTCTACCCGATGCTCTCCGGCGAAGCGCTTCCCGATTGGGCTTGCGATCCTCGTCCCACGGTGCGCTTTCGCTTGCGCCGCTCGCGTCTGTATCTGCCCGGCAGCAATCCCGACCTCATGCTGAACGCCGGGCTCTTCAAGCCCGACGGCGTGATCCTCGATCTCGAGGACTCCGTCGCGCCGTCCGAGAAGGACACCGCCCGCCTGCTCGTGCGAAATGCGCTGCGCGCGATCGACTTCCTCGGCGCCGAGCGCATGGTGCGCATCAATCAATTGCCCGCGGGCCTCGAAGACCTGCCCGCGGTCGTCGCGCAGCGCGTGAACATGATCCTCATTCCCAAGGTCGAGAGCGCCGAGCAGATCACGCAAGTGGCCAACGCCACGCAGCAGATCGCCTCGCGCCTCGGTGTGCACGATCCCATCTGGCTCATGCCGATTCTCGAATCGGCCGCGGGCGTCTGGCACGCCTACGAAATCGGCGCCGCTTCGGAAATGGTCGCCGCGCTGACCTTCGGCGCCGAGGATTTCACGCGCGATGTGCAGGCGGAGCGCACGGTCGAGGGGCGCGAGAGCTTCGTCGCGCGCTCGCTGGTGGTGCTCGGCGCGCGCGCGGCGGGCGTGCAGCCGATCGACACCGTCTTCTCGGATGTGAGCGACGAGGCGGGGCTGCTGAGCAGCACGCGCGAAGCGATCTCGCTCGGCTTCGAAGGCAAAGGCTGCATCCATCCGCGCCAGATCCGCGTCATCCACGACGCGTTCCGCCCCAAGGACGAGGACATTCTCTACGCGCTCAAGGTGAAGGCCGCGATGGAAGAGGCCGAGCGCACCGGATCGGGCGTGATCAGCCTGGGCACGAAGATGATCGATCCGCCGGTGGTCGCGCGCGCGCGGCGCACGCTGCGGGTGGCCGAGGAAATGGGCATCGACATCGCCGCATACGCGGCGCCGGGCAAGTAGGAAGCCAGCGCGAGCGAGGCCGGCGCTTGGAACAGCGGACGGGATGCAGCTGGGAGTTGCGAGCAGAGCGAAGGAGGTTTCACCGTGGCCGAGATGGTCAAGAACGCGGTCGATCGCCTGGTCCCCACCGAGGTGAACGGCAAGGCCCAGACTCCCTTCCTCGGCGTCGGCAAGTTCGAGCCGGCGGGACACAAGGTGGGGCCTCCCATTCCCGCGATGCATCACTACCCGCTCGACAAGCGCGTGCCGACGATGCGCGACGCGCTCGAGAAGGTCGGGCTGCGCGACGGCATGACGATCGGCATGCACCATCACATGCGCAACGGCGACCGCATCGTCGTGCCCCTCTTCGACACGATCGCCGAGATGGGCGTGAAGGACATCGTCTTCGCGCCCTCGGCCTTGTTCCCCTGCCACGAGCCGCTGATCAAGCATCTCGAGAGCGGCGTGATCCATCACATCGAAGGATCGATGAACGGCCCGATCGGGCGCTTCTGCAGCGAAGGACGCATGCGCGGCATGGGGATTCTCCGTTCGCACGGCGGGCGCTTCCAAGCGGTGCAGGACGGCGATCTGCACATCGACATCGGCCTCATCCCCGCGCCTTCGGCCGACATGCTGGGCAACGCGACCGGCGCCCACGGCCCTTCCGCGTGCGGATCGCTGGGCTTCGCGCTGGCGGATTCGATCTATGCGGACAAGGTCATCGTCGTCACCGACAATCTCGTCGAAGTGCCCTGCATTCCGTGGGAGATCCAGGGCATGAATGTCGATGTCGTGGTCGAAGTCGAGAAGATCGGCGACCCGGCGCAGATCGTCTCGGGCACCACGCAACTGACGAAGAGCCCGACGCGGCTGCTGATCTCCGAATATGTGGCCGACTTCATCGAAGCGGCCGGATACCTGGGCAAGCCCTTCCAGGCGGGCGCGGGCGGAATCGCGCTCGCCTCGGTGGCCTTCATCGCCGACCGCATGCGCGCGAAGGGCCTGAAGTGCGCCTTCGCCCGCGGCGGCTCGACGAAGGTGCTGGTCGACATGCTGAATGAAGGGTTGATCGGCGCGATCCTCGACGGCCAGACCTTCGATCTCGACGGCGTGAAGTCGATCGGCATGCATCCGCGCCATCTGCCCACGACGCCTTTCACGAGCTACAACTATCACGGCAAGGGCAACTGGGCCGAGTATGTTTCCACCGCCGTGCTGGGCGCGACCGAAGTGGACTTGAAGTTCCAGGCGAATGTGGTCACCCATTCCGACGGCTACTTGCTGCACGGGATCGGCGGCTGGCAGAACACGCTCTTCGGCGAGTGCTCGATCCTCGCCTTCCCGCTCTATCGCGGACGCATTCCGATCGTGGTCGAGAATGTGACCACCGTGTGCGCGCCGGGCGAATTGATCGGCGCGGTGATCACCGAGCGCGGGATCGCGGTCAATCCCAAGCGCACGGACATTCTCGAGCGCGTCAAGGGCAAGGGCCTGCCGCTCGTCACGATCGAGGAGCTGTACGAAACGGCGCAGAAGCTGTGCGGCAAGCCGCAACCGCCCGACATCGACCGCGACAAGCCGGTCGCGATCGTGAAGTGGGTCGACGGCACGGTGATCGACACGATCTATCGCGTGCGCTACGGAAGGTAAGCAGCGCGCCCGCGGCCGGCGCCCCGCGTCCCACGCATCGGCTGAACCTACGGTTGCGCCATTTCGCGAGCGCCCTTACCCTGCCCCCGTTCTCCCCTCGCCTTCGGGCGATCCATATCCAGGCCACCTCGAACTTGAGGAGACGACATGCGACGCCTGCTGTGTCTCTGCGTGATGCTGGCCATCGCCGGCACGCTTCTCTGCCCGCTCGCTTTCGCCGCCGAACGCGAATCCACCGTCCGGGTCACCGCCTCGCGCTTGAATGTTCGTGAAGGGCCGGGGCCCGACTACCCCGTCGTCACTTCGGCCGAACGCGGAGAGACGCTCGTTCGCCTGGACGAAGAATCGGGATGGTTGAAGGTGCGAACGAGCGACGGCAGCGAGGGCTGGGTGTCCGCGCAGTACGTGGAAGCGATCGGTGAGGAAGCCGCGCCCGAAGGCCGTGGTTCTTCTCAACGCGAAGAAGGCGCTGCGCGCATCGAGGTGCGTGATGATCGCGCAGGTGGAGGCGGAAGCGCCTTGCCCACGGTGCTGAAATGGGGATGCCTCGCCGGAGCCGCGGTGTTCGGCTATCTGGCCTACGACGAGCATTCGGCCGGCAACGATACCTACGATGAATACAAAGCGGCGGCCAAGGAGGGCGACGCGGACAAGGCCGACGAGCTCTACTCGGAGACCGAGGATCACGACAGCAAGGCGCAGACCTATCTCATCGTCGCCGGAGTCCTGGCTGGCGCGTATCTGCTGCAGGAATTCGTGCTCGACGGCGGCTCGAAGGACCAGGCGGCCGTGGTTCCGTCCAGCCCCTTGAGGCTCGCGTGGAATCCGGAACGCGCGGAGCTTCGGGCGAGCGTGAGCGTGCGCTGGTGATGGGCGCAAACGCGCGCGGGTGATTGCGGCGAGCGCGCGCGGGCGAGCACGAGTGTGCAAGCGCGAGCGTCGTTGCCTGCTTCAGCCTTTCGCCGGCCCGCCGTGGCGCACGATCGCGCCCTCGATGAGGTAGATGACATCCTCGGCGATGTTCGTCGCCGAATCGGCGATGCGCTCGAGGCTGCGCGTCGCCGACTGATAGCTCATCAGCGTCTCGATGCGCTCGGGATTGGCCCTCACCGCCTCGGCGATCTTTCCGTACATGTGCCGATTGATTTCGTCCACCTCATCGTCGGACGCGAGCACGCGCTTCGCTTCAGCGAGGTCGAGATTCATAAGCGCGTCCAAGCTTTGCCGCACCATCTCGAGCGTGCGATGGCAGATGTCGGTGAAGTCGAACGGCAAGCGCGCGTCCGCGCGTCCGGCCAGGAACATCGCCCGCTCGGCGATATTCACCGCGAGATCTCCGATCCGCTCGACATCGTTGTTGATCTTGAGCACGGCGATGACAAAGCGCAGATCTCCCGCGACCGGCTGGTAAAGGGCGAGGATCTTCAGGCACTCCTCCTCCACTTCCATCTCGCGCTGGTCGATCTCGGAATCCTTGCGGATCACGGCTTCGGCCGCCTCGCGGTCGCCGCGCTCGATCGCCTGCACCGCCAGGCGGACATTGCCCTCGACGATGGCGGCGAGCGAGAGAATCATCTTCTTCAGCTTCTCGACTTCGCGCTGGAAGTGGATGGTCATGGGAACAGGGCCCTCCTCCGGCCGCGCCCGTGGCGCTCGCTCCGCTCGATCAGGCAGGAATCATTGCGGCACGAATGATGAGACCGAAGTGTTCCGGACGCAACAGGTGCGCTCTCCTCACCGGCTCATCTCGCTCGCTTCCCTCTGCCAGTCATGATTCGTTTCCGTCCGTCTCATTCGCTCTCGGCCCTCAGCACCATCACCACCTCCCCCACCAGGCGCACAGCGGGCCCATCCAACCGGTACGCCTCAGGCATGGTCGCCGCAAATGCCGACGCGCGAAACGCCTGCATGTCTTCCTCGGAATCCCACACGTAGACGGCGCCGAATTCGCCCGTGTCGGGATAGCGGATGTAGTACTTCTGGCGCAGACCCTTGACCGATCGGAACTGCGCGGAGCGCTTCTCGAAGGTGCGGATCACTTCGTCGTCGGGAAGCGCGGAGCGAAAGCGGGAAATTTGGAGGAGCATGAGAGCCTCCTTCAGCTTGCGATTCCTGTTCGATGCGCGGTCTTGCCTGGACTCTACCACGAAGCCAGGCATCGATCATGCGACTCCCTTCTCCATCGTCGCTATCGGACAGGGCCTGTCTTGCTCTTTGGGCTCTCCTGCCCTACCCTCCGCCGGGTTTGGATTCGCACTTGAAGGGAGGTCCTCGCATGCTCCATGAGCCCATCCGCAGACGATCACAAGAGGCTGCTCGCAGATCCGACGCCTTCGTTCATCTGTTCGTCCGGCTTGGCCGCACGGCTCACGATCGCCGTTCCTTCGCCGGCTCACGCACTCGATTGCTTCCGACCCGTTTCGTCCTGCCATCAGGCATCATCCTTGCGGCTCTCATTTGCTTTTCAGCGGCCTCTTTCTTCTCCGCCCCGCTTCCTTCCCTCCTCCCTCCCTCCGCCTCCGCGCAATCGCACGTCAGCCGGCCACCCCACACGCCCGTGCGCGTCGTTGCCGACACGCTGCACGGAGCAGTGATCGAGGATCCGTATCGCTGGCTCGAGGACCAGGAGAGCCCCGAGACGCGGGATTGGATCGACGCGCAGAACGCCTACACGATGTCCCAGATCGGTCGCTTTCCCTATCGCGAGCGCGTCGCCGACCGGATTGGGCAAGTCCTCAAGGTCGATCGCTTCACGACGCCCTTCGAGCGCGGCGGGCGCTACTTCTTCGAACGCCGCAAGGCCGACGAAGAGCAATTCCTGATCTATGTTCGTGAAGGCCTTGGGGGAAAGGATCGCGTACTCGTCGATCCGCGCGCTCTGAGCGCCGATTTCACGAAGTCGGCCGGGCTCATGGATGTCTCGCTCGACGGAAGCCTGCTCGCCTACAGCGTGCGCTCGGGCGGAGAGGACGAAGTCGAGATCCGCTTCCTCGATGTCGCCAGCGGAAAAGACACCGGCGAGACGATGCCGCACGGCAACTACTTCGGCCTCTCGATCTCGTCCGACAAGAAGCGCTGTTACTACGCCCTTCAGGACGATCGCGGCTCGCTCGTCCTCGCCCATCAATTCGGATCGCCGGTCGCATCGGATCAGGAGATCTTCGGCCGGGGCTTCTCGCCGGAGAAGATCGTCAGCGCGGGCCTCTCCGAGGATGGGCGCTATCTGCTCATCCAGGTAAACGAAGGATCGTCGGGCAAGAAAGACGAGCTCTACTTCGTCGACCTCACGCAAGCCGAGGGGAAGATCCAGCCGATCGTGACCGACATCGAAGCGAACTTCGTAGGGCAAATCGGCGGCGACCGCCTATATCTGCGCACCAACTGGAATGCGCCCAATTGGCGGATCCTCGCAGTGGATCTCGCGCGCCCGCAGAAGGAGAACTGGACCGAGATCGTTCCCAACGGCGAAGCGGTGCTCGAGGACTTCAGCCTGGTCGGCGGGATGATCTACGCCAACTACCTCGATCAGGTGAAATCGCGCGTGCGGATCTTCGAGGTGGACGGGCGGCCGGCGGGCGAAGTGGCCTTTCCCACGCTCGGCTCGATCAGCATGTTCTCGGGCCGCTGGGATGGCGACGAAGCCTTCTTCGACTTCGAATCGTTCCACATTCCGCCGACCATCTACCGCTACGACACGCGCACGGGAACGCAGGAGGTGTGGGCCCAGGTCCATCTGCCCATGGAGACCGCGAATGTCGAGGTCGAGCAGGTCTGGTATCCCTCGAAGGACGGCACGCGCGTGCCGATGTTCCTGGTCCACCAGAAAGGGATCAAGCGCGACGGCGGTAACCCGACGCTGTTGTACGGCTACGGCGGCTTCACCGTCTCGCTCACTCCGTACTTCTCCCCAGGGGCGGCCTACTGGGTGGAACAGGGCGGATTGTTCGCCGTCCCCAATCTGCGCGGTGGCGGCGAGCTGGGCGAGGACTGGCATCGCGCCGCGATGTTCGAGAAGAAGCAGAACAGCTTCGACGATTTCATCGCCGCGGCGGAGTGGTTGATCGCGAACGGCTACACGAACCACTCGCGGCTGGCCATTACGGGAGGCAGCAACGGCGGCTTGCTGGTCGGCGCGGTGCTGACGCAGAGACCCGAACTGTGCCGGGCCGTGATCTGCACCTATCCGCTCCTCGACATGATCCGCTTCCACAAGACGCTCAAGGGCCCCTACTGGGTGAGCGAGTACGGCAGCTCGGACGATCCGGAACAGTTCCGCTACCTCCTGCGCTACTCGCCCTATCACAACATCCATGCCGGCACGCCCTATCCGGCCGTGCTCTTCATCACCGGCGACGCGGACACGCGCGTGGATCCGATGCACGCGCGGAAGATGACCGCCTTCCTGCAAGCCGCGAACAGCTCTCCCTACCCGATCCTGCTCTACTACGACACGGAGCTGGGCCACTCGGGAGGCAGTCCGGTGACGAAGCAGATCGAGGATCAAGAAGTGCGCTACTCGTTCCTCTTCTCGCAACTCGGGGTGGAGCCGAAGCCGGTGGACGAGTAGCGAACGAGCGCCGCGCGCCCAGGAAGCGTGCGAGCGAGTGCGGGAGCGAGCGTGCGTGCCAGGGCACGATCGCGCAAGCGCGCAGGTGCACAAGAGTGCCTATGCCGAGCGTGGAAGCGCGAAGCCCGCGCGGAAGCGCGCCTCGCTCAATGACTGGCCACGATCGCCGGCATGACGGCGGCGACGATGAGGGCGGCCCTCAAGGCCTCGATCGCCTCGCGCGTCTCCTTGGCCACGAGATCGCCCTTCTGGATCGCTTCCAAGCGCTTCTTGTTCGCCTTGATCTCCGCTTTGGTGAAGATGGCGGGCAGCACTTCCGCGCTCTTCGCCAACGCGAGGAGCACACTCGTGCGGGCGTCGATGGACGGCTCGCCGGGGCGCGTCGCGGCAGCGGGCGCGAGCACGGCCGCGCGCAGGCGCTCGATCAACGCCCGCTCGGGCTTCGGATCGATCTCGGGATAGATCTTGCGAGTGAAGATGCCGAGCACCTTGTCCTCGTCCGCGCGGACGATGCCGCGGCGGACCAGTTGCCGCGCCACGCGCCCCTTCAAGCCGCGCATGTTCGCGAAGCGCGACACCCAGCTTTGAATGGAAGCGCGCCGCTTCGCATCTCGGATCTTCGCCAGGCATTCGCCGAGCAGATCGTCGCCGAGTGTGCCCGCGCGCAATCCCGGGCCGGCCACGAAGCCGAGCAGCTTCTTCTTGGGATGCTCCACGCGCACGCGTCCGCGCAGCATCAATTCGGCCACGATCGCTCCGGCCAGCGCGTGCGGGGCCCAGGAACCGGCTCGCATCGTGCCTTCCTTTTCCCGCAGCGAGAGCAGCAACAGTTCTTCGTACAGCGTGAGCGGATCGGAGATGTGCATTTTCCCCTCGATTCTCCAGACCGGGTCCCGGTCAGGCGATTCTCGTGACGCGGTAGCTGGTCCTGTCCGTCCGCGGCCATGCTATCCCGCGTCGTTGTCCCAAGACAAGCGCCGTGCGGCCCTCGCGTGGCGCGCTACAAGGCGCGCGGAGCGGAGAGATCGGCCTAGGCGAATTCCGAGTATTCGGAGCCTGATCTGGCGTGACGATCAGGAATGGGCTTGCTTGAAATCGTCGACACTCCCGCCGCCGCATACATCACGAGCCACGGCACCATGGGGTAGTGGAAGCGCGCGTACCCAAAGAAGACCAGGTGCCCCAAGGTCCACACCCCCAGGATTGCGAGGCCCAGTCGCGGCAATGCTCCCCGCCGGCGGATGATCGCATAGACCACGCCCACCCATACGGCGAGATAGACCGCTTGCGCGATCAGGCGGATACCCCAGAACACGGTGCCCGGGGCAAGGCCCTTCTCCACCCATCGAACACCGTCGAAGTCCCACGCATAAAGGTGGAACAGCTTCCTCACAGCCAGCCAGAGGATCCGCGGGGGATGCGCGCCGATATAGCGAAGGGCGTAGCGAGTCGCCGCGCGGTCGCGCTCCCATTCGGTAGGGAGATCTCCGATCAACGCCTGCACCTTCTCGTCATAGAAGTATCCACCGGTGGAGTAAGGGTTATTGCCGATGAGGAGGTTCACCCCGCCATTGGTGGAGATCGGAATCCACTGCCCGAAGGTGTGCAGATTGCGCGCGGTCCAAAGGCCGATGACGAGCAGGACGGCAAGAACGGCGACGAGCCCGGCGGCCATCCTGCTTCGATCTCGGACACGCGCCGGCATTCCGGACAGACGCCCGCCACTCCGTGCCTGCCGACACAAGATGAAGCCGAGCACGACGGCGAACACAGCCAGTCCCATTGGCTTCACGAGAGCTGCGAGGCCGAAGAGCGCGCCCCCCGCAAAGGAGGACGGCATTCGGTACTCGAGTTTGGGTCGCCCAATGCCACGCAAATCGCCAAGTTCCGCCGCCTCGTCGGCCGACTGCACGAGGCCCCGACTCTCCAGCCCTGCCGCCCCATCGCTCGGGTCCGAACCGAAGGCGCGCAGGAGCAGCCAGGTGCCTGACAGCATCAGGAAGGTGAAGGGCGTCTCGCTCAAGAGAACGCCGGTGTAGCAGATGTGATTGGGATACAGAGCCAGGATGAGAGCCGTCACTCCCGCAATCCTTCGAGACCGAAAAAGCGTCCGCGCAAGCTGCCACCCCAAGAAGACGATGCCGATGTAGAGCATGGCGTTGGCCAGCTTCCCGACGGTCGCGGATGCTCCGGCGATCGAGAAGATCGCGCCCAGGAAGTAGGGCTGCCCCGGGGGCCAATAGGCGGTCGGCCGGCCGCCGACAGCGTAGCCCTCGCCGGCAGCGATCGCGCGCCCATATTCAAAGTAGGCGGCGTAATCGCTCACCTGTTGATTGGGGATGGCGAATACCCAGACGAGGCGAACAAGGAGCACCAGCCCGAGACAGGCGAGAAGAAACCGGGGCTGCTCCAACAACCCCGCGCAGACGGTCCTGTCAGAACGCCGCGCCATGCGAAAGAGACTAGACGATGCCGCCAATGGTGCAATCGCAGGAATCGACGATAGGCCAGAGCGCGGTTAACAAGAAGTCGTCCATCGCGCGCGTCTCGACTTGACGCGCCCAAGGTCACATGTCTTCAATCGCCGAAGCGCAACAGGCGCGCACCCAGGGTAAAAAAGACCAACGCATATCCCAACAGCACGAGACAGGGAAGCGCGACGGCGCTCACGCCTCCGCCAAACGAAATGATCGCGTGGAAGCCGTCCATCGCCCAGGCGGCCGGCGAAAGATGGCCGGCCGTCTGCATCCAGGATGGAACCACTTCCAGCGGCCACCAGCATCCCCCGATCGCGCCCAGGAACAGCGAGATCACCAGCGTCGTCGCCATCACCTGTTCGGGCTTGCGCAGCACCGCTCCCCAGAAGAGCGCCATCGAGGCGGCCACCAGCGCGAAACAGACGATCACGAGCAGCAGTCCGGCGACGCTCGATCCAACATACACCCGCAGCAGGAAGCGACCGGCCAGGAGCAGGAGAAGCGCCTGAACGAGGGCGATCAGGACCCCGCCGAGCAGCTTTCCGCCCAGGATCTGCGCGCGCGACAAAGGCTGCCCGACGATGCGCGCGAGAATGCGCTCCTGCTTCTCGATCGCCAGATAGATGGCGCCGTAAATGGTGGTGTTGACCAGCATGAAGAGCGTGATCGTGGCGGGCAGGCTGTGACGCATGCCCGTAGGCACGCTGCGTCCGCGGCCCGCGGTCTCCTTCGAGACCGTGATCTTCGCCGGCTGCGCGGCGACCGAAGCGAGATGCGCGGAGAAGGCGGCATCCACCGCGATGGGCACGCGCGCGGAATCGCGCGCCGCCGAGCTCAAGGCGAAGAGCGTCGCGAACGCGGCGCGCAGAAGATGCATTTCGGCCACGACCGACGCCTCCGTGTCGGCGTCGGGATTCGTGTAGAAATAGATGGGCGTCTTGCGCGCCCAAGCGAGGCTGTCTTGAAAGCCCGCGGGAATCGTGACGCTGCGGCGGATGTCGGCCGTCGGCGCTTCGCCGCCGGCGGAGCTCTCTCGCCCACCGGCCGTCGAATCCCCTCGCGCGATCGCGAACCCTTGGCGCGAAAGCGCCTCCGAGAAGATGCCCGACAGCGCGCTTCGGTCTTCGTCGATCACGGTGAGCGCGATTTGCGTGGACTGCGGAGCCCGGTACATCTGCCCGAACAACAGGATGAAGCCGACCGGCATGATCACCATCCAGAACAGCGACGGGCGGTCCTTGATCGTCTGCTTGAGATCGTTCCACGCGAGAATCCAGATTCGCCGCACGCCAGATCCCCCTCAGCTTCCGCGGCGCAGCAAGCGCTGCAGGAGCCAGGCCCCCAGGACAGCGCTCGCCGCCCCCACGGCCGCGAAAACAGCCAGCGGCGCCGCGATGTCGCCGATGCCGCTTTTGGTGAAGAGCAAGGTCTGGAATCCGCGCGTCGCCCAGTAATTCAGCGTGAAGGGCGAAAGCGCGCGCGCGAACGCGGGCAGCGAGTTGAGCGGAATGAAGGAACCGCCCAGCAAGGCCATGATCATGAGAACGATCGAGGCGAGGGTTCCCCCGCTTTGCTCGTTGCGCGCGAGACTGTAGAGGAGCGTCACGAAGCCGGTGACGGCGAAGAGGAAGGCGAGCGCGAGAAGCGCGAAGGCGAGCAGATTCGCGCGAATGCCGAGCAGCGCGCCTCCGATCACGGCCATCAAGAGCGCGACGATCATGCCGACGATCAAGGTCGCTCCCATTTTTCCGAGGATCAGATCCAGCGTGCGAATGGGAGCCGCGATCTGCCGCGAGAGCGTGCCCAGCCGGCGCTCGGTGAAGATGTCGGCGGTCAGACCGATCGCCAGGATGAAGAGCGCAAAGGCGGCCATGCCGGGAAGCACGAAGCGGAAGATCTGCGCGAATTCGGATTCGCCCGTCGAAGCGCTTTTGCCCGCACCGGAGGCGTCGCCGGGCGGCGGGATCGGCACGCCCGGCGCATCCGCCTTCTCGATCTGAATTCGAGGCGGAAGGAGAAAGCGGCCCGCGCTGTCGAAGGCATGTCCCGTCACGACGGCGATCTCGGCCACCTGCGCATCGCGCACCGCATGCATGAGCTCGCTCGGCGTCCGCGCACCCGCGACCGCGCTCGCGCCCAGGTCCCCTCCGCTCATCACGCTTCGAATGCGTCCGATCGGTTCCGCCAGCAGATCGCCCGCACCGCTCAAGAACAACGCCAGGAGCTCGGCCGTCTCTTCCACCGCGACCGGACCGGCCGACTGCGCGGGATTCAGGATGACCCGCAGGCGCGCCGGCTCTCCCTTCCAGACGGCATCGGTGAATCCCGCCGGAATCACGATCGCGCCCGCGATGCGATTGCGCGCGATCGATCCCAGCGCATCTTCGAGCGAGGATTCGGTCGCCTCGAGAAACTCGGCCGCCTGTTCCTGCCCGAGCGCGCCGCGCACGAGCCCCGCCACGACGCCCTTGTCCTCGTCCACGACCGCGAGCTTGAAGCGCGGGCGTTTCTCTTCGCCTCCCGAACCGAACGCGAGGGCAATGAGACTGGAAAAGAGGAACGGAAAGAGCAGGAACATGAGCGGCGCGAGCGGAGCGCGCATGCGGCGCAGGAGATCCTTTCGGATCATTGTCACGATCGTGCGCATGCGTGACTCTCCTCCGTCCAAACGCGCCCTTCACCGCGCAAGCGGGCTACACCGCGCAAGCGGGCCGCGCTGCCGCCATCGCGCTTCGCGCCGCAACCGCTGGCAACCGACCAGGCACGGTTTCAGTCGCGCAGCTCTCTCCCCGTCAGCTTCAGGAACAGGCTCTGCAAGCTCGGCGGCTGGATCGAGACGCCTTCGACGCCGAGATCGCTCTGCGCCAGCAGGCGCGTGAGGAGCGCGGTCGACTCCTTTCGATCGCTGCCGATGTCGAGGACCGCTTGCCCATCGGCGAGCGCGATCACGCGCACGCGCGCATCGTTCGCGATCGCCGCCTGCATGCGGTCCGCCGAGAACGAGCCGCCGAGGGTGAGCACCTCTCCCTCGCCCACTACGGTCTTCAACTCCGCCAGCGTGCCTTCCGCCAGCAGACGCCCGTGGTCCATGATCCCGATGCGGTGACAGAGGTCCTGCGCCTCTTCCAGGTAGTGCGTCGTGTAGAGCACCATCGTGCCCGCCGCCGCGACGCCGCGCACGATCTCGAGGATGTTCAGGCGCGCCTGGGGATCGATGCCCGCGGTCGGCTCGTCCAACAGCAGCAAGTGCGGCTCGTGGATCATGCCCGCCGCCAGGTTCAAGCGCCGCTTCATGCCTCCCGAGTACTTGCGGACTGCTTCTCGCGCCCGATCTTCGAGGCCCACCGCATGCAGCACGGCCGCGATGCGCGCGTCGAGCGCGCGCCCGCGCAAACCGGCCAGCCCTCCCCAGAACGAGAGGTTTTCCCGCGCGTTCAAGTCCCCATAGAGCGCGGTCTCCTGCGGGACGATTCCGATGAGGCTCTTGAAGGCGATCGGATCGTGCGCGAGCGCGACTCCGTCGAGCTCGATCGCGCCCGCGTCGGGCTTCAGCAATCCGCAGATGCAGGAGATCGTGGTCGTCTTGCCCGCGCCGTTGGGGCCGAGGAGCCCATAGATCTCGCCCGGCTTGACCGTGAAGGAAATGGCGTCGACCGCCTTCAAGGAACCGAAGGAGCGGGACAGGTCGCGGACAGTCAGCATGACGATTGCTCTCCTCGGACATGCGCGCGCAGCGGCCCGGATCCGACGCCGCCTGCGCCGTCCTTGCGAGGCGCGCTCAGTCGATCACCACCGTCCCCACCGGCGAACCGTAGTACGCGTCCTCGTCGCTGAAATAATGACTGAGCGGAAAGTTCGGGATCAAGGCCGCTTCTTGCCACGAGACGCGCAGCATATAGGAGCCGGGCACCATGTTGCGCGGAATCTCGACCAAGGCGTGGTCGGCGACGAACCGCTCGCGCGGCCAATGCTCGGGGGCGAACTCCCCATCGCAGATTTCTCCTGCGTCGCGCCAACGGTAGATGGAATGCTCGCGCCGCTCGCGTGCGAGGCGCACGACTTTGCTGAAGCGCGGGGTCCAGAAGCGTCCGCGCGGCACCTCGGATTCCAAACGCACGTGCCGCAGAACCGGCGTGCGGGGAACTTCGCCCACGCGGCGCCAGAAGAGGGTGAAGTGGAGCGTATCTCCGCGCGCCACATGCGCCTGATCGGCGATCGTCCCCACCAGCGAGATGCCCGCCACAGTGTCGGGCAGCACCGAGACCGCCTCCTCCGGCAACCGGCGAGAGAGCAACCCGGCCGCGAGTTCGGCGGTGGCATGCACCTCGAGCGGGGCGGCGTCGGGTTGAACGATCCCGGCGAGCGCGTTCAGGTTTTCGCGGCGCACGCGAAAGAGCGTTCCCCGCCCCTTCGATTCCCAGACCTTCTCGAACAGCGCGTCGTCCCGCTCGAGCGCCGCAACCTCGCGCGCGGCCCGCCGGCGTCCCGCATGGGCGAAGTAGGTGTCGACCGGTCTGCGGAAGGCGGCGTTCACGAGCACGTAATCCGCCCCGAACCGGCGGCAGTTGCGCGCCTTCTCCCCCGTTCCCAACCAGGGGCTCAATACATCGCGGCAGGCGGCCAGCCGCGCGAGCGCGAGCGAATCGGCGGGGCTCGCGTGTTGATGCAGCACCGCCACGGACCGATGGCGCGTGAGGGCGGGAATCGCGTAGCCGGTGATCGGATCGCTCAAGATCGTCGCGCCCGCGCGCGTCTCGCGCTCGATCGCCTCCGTCAAGTCGCTCCACGCGAGAATCGAAGCGGCCGCCTGGCGCTGGCGCTGTCCCGAGGAATACGAGCGCGCGAAATTCTCGAGCCGCGGAAAGAGGAGCACGATCATGAGCGCAAAGACGAAGAGCGACACGGCCACGCGGCGCGACGAAGTGAGATCGAGCAGGCTCTCGCCCATCCAGCGCGCCATGTAGGCGAACACCAGGACGAAGGGAATGAATCCGGCGAAGCGCGCGATCAAATATCCCAGATACGGTTCGAGGATCCTCGTCACCGGCGGACTCAAGAGCACCAGCAAGGGGGCGACGCTCATCGACGCCAGGTAGACGACCCCGATGCTCTCGCGCGTGCGTTTCCACAACAGGAAGGAGAAGACGATCGCGCCCCAGCCGATCCAACCGAGATCCATCGCCCACTCGACGGGATTGACGAGGTACCAGCCGCCGCCCAGCAGCAGCAGTCCCTGTCGATGCGTGTGGATGGGATTCGACGATCCCGCCGCAAAGGCAAAACGCCAGGCCAGCGCGGGCGCGCAGCCCAGCGCCGCCGCGATCCAGACCCACGCGCCGCGCGCGAAGTAGCGATGCACGCGCCCGCGCAGGAAGAGCAGCGCGACCACGAGAACGCCGAGCGTGAAGAGGATTTGCACGGCGGCGAAGATGTGCGTGGCCGTGGCCGCGAAGGCGGCGATTCCCACGAACCAGAGAATCGGGCCGCGCCCGTCGCCGGACACGAAGCGCAAGGCGAGCGACAAGACCCCCCAGGCGAGGATCACCGCCATCTGGTTTCCGTAGAGCGCCCTCGGCAGCAGCCCGCGATACGCCTCGCCGAAGCAGAGCAGGGCGAGAAAGGTCGCGAGCAGCGCGGTGCCTTCGCTGCGCAACGCGCGGCGCGCCAGCGTGTGAAAGACGATCAGGCCGAAGACGGTGAAGAGCGCGGGCAGAACGGCGAACAGCTGCACGGGATCGACGCGCGCGAGAATGGCGAGTCCCGCCATCGCCACATGAAAGAAGCCCATGCGCGGATCGAGGGTGGAACCGTCGCCGTCCGCGTGAAAGGCGGTGCGCGGAAGAATGCGGTCGGTCTCCACCATGCTGCGGACCGCGGCGAGATGCGCCGGGATGTCGGTGTTGTAGGCGAAATCTCCGCCCGCGTAAATCACGAGCGCCGCCGCGAAAACCAGGATCCCCGCGAGCACGACCAGCGAGGCCCAGCGGGGAGCGAGCGGACGATCGATCTTGTGTTGCTCGCCGAGAAGATAGGCTTTGCGCAACAGCCGCTGCTCCAAGGTCTCGCTGGAAGCGGCGGCCAAAGGCTCGGCCGCCCCGCCCGCCTCTCTGGTTTGGGGTGCGCGCGCGTCCGCATGCAAGGCAGGCTGCGGATGGCTGGGCGCAACGGTGCCCGGCGTGCTCTCCGCGCCTGGAACTCCCCGCCCCTGCGCCCGCGCGACGGAAGCGGCGCCGCTTTGCCCGGGCCGACGACGAACGAGCGGCGCGAGCGCCAGGACCAACGCGCCCGCGATCAGGAATCCTTCGGTCACCCACACGACCGTGCTCAAACGCGCGGGGAAGGGAGGCAAAGGAAGCGGCGCGGAGACCGCGAGCAGGCCGGTATCGTCGCCGCACATCCAGGCGGCCATCGCGAGGAACGAGAAGAGCCCGATGCCGAGCAGGAACGCGCGCGTGACGAGCGCCGCCACTCCCACTCGCGAGGCGGGCAGGATCAGGCGTTGCAGCAGCCATCCGGGCGCGAGGATCAACGCGAAGAAGCCGATCACCAAGCGCGCGGCGTCGGGCAGCACGCCGATCGTCAAACGCGCGAGGGGAAACAACAGGGGAGCCAGAAGCCACGCATAGCGGGAAATCCCGCGGCGCGGTTTGCGTGGCGGTTCCATGTGCGATCGAGCCGTGAGCGGCATGCGGGGCAGTCTATCCGACCCTCACAGGCCCTGCCAGGATTTCCATCGAGCTCGCCGGCCGCGGGTCCCGGCCGGCGGCTGCGCGCAGACGCGCGAAGGGCGATCCCCTCACGGTTTCGTGAAAGGACCGCCCTTGCAAGCAATGCGACCCGACGCCGCGATCTGGGCCGACCGTCGGCGCAGGATGGGGATCAACGCAACATCACGATCCGGCCGGTCTGCTCGGCACGCCCCTCGCCGAAGCGGTACAGGTACATTCCTCCGGGAACGGGATCGCCCGCATCGTTGCGCCCGTCCCACAGAAGATCCTGCGTGCCGGCGGAACAACGCGCATCCAGCGTGCGCACCACGCGTCCGGAGAGATCGAAGATCCTGCCATGCACCCAACCCTCGGCGTTCGCTTCAAAGCGCACCGCCGTCCAACCGGGAGCGGGGCTCGGCGCCGTGCCGATCACGCGCAAACCGAGCGCGCGATCACGCTCGGCGATGCCTTGCGAGCTCTCCACGATGAAGCGCACCGCCTCCATGCACGGCCCCCATTCCGAGCCGTCGTCCGCGAAAGCGCGCCAGTAATAGGTTCCGTTGGGAAGCGCAGCGCTCACCGTCCAGGATGTGGTGCCCGCGCCCTCGGGAACATCGATGACCGATGCGAACGGTTGCGTGAGCTGGGCATCGGTGTAGATGCGGAATCCATAGGTGAGATCGTCGCCGTCGAGATCGGTGGAGTTCTGCACCGTGAGCACCGGATGCATCGTTGGCACCGTTTCCCCGTCGAGCGGTCCGACGAGCACGGGCGCGGTCGGAGGCCGGTTCGTCACCGTGCGGTCGATCGCGACGATGTCGTCGACATACCAGCCCTCGCGCACGACGCCGCTGTCGCTGCCGAAGCGGAAGCGGAAACGCAGGCTGCCCGCATAATTGTCGATCGTGATCGATTCCTGCCGCCAGGAAATCGATCCCGAGAACATCGCCGTGCCCGCCGCGAAGGGCCCGCTTCCGCGAGCAATGTGCGTGTATCCGCCCGCCGGCGTCACCTGCGACCACGCTCCCCCGTCGTACGAGACTTCGATCAATCCGCCGTCGTACGCTTGCCCGGTGTAGTAGCTGCTCACCTCCGCATCCATCCAATGCCAGAAGGTCAATTCGAGCGCGCCGTTCGACACGATCGCCGGAGTGACGAGGCCGCCGTCGCTGTTGCTCGCGTACGAGCCCGCGCCCGTGTCGCCGAACTTCCAGCTCGTGTCGCCGCCCGGCGTGTGATTGCGCGTCGTGCTCTGATGCCACTGATCGGTCCAGCCGGAAGTGACCGGCTCATGCGTCCAGCCGCCCACTCCCGATTCGACATCGTCCGCGAAGAGCGCGGCGCCGATCATCCATTCGAGCGTGAAGGTCTCGTGGAAGCCATCGGCCTGCACGCGGCAATCCAGCGTGAGGGTGTGGCCCGAGGGACAGGCGGGATCCACGGCGAAGACGAGCGGCGAGCCGCTATTGCTCGCCGAACCGCGCGCCGGGACCGCGCCGATGGCGGCTGTCGGAGCGATCAATTGCACATACGGATCGTCGCTCGAGATCACCAGCGCCGCATTGGTTGCACCGCTCAAGCCATCATTGTTCAGCGTGACGACGAGATTCACCGTTTCGCCCGGATCGGGAGTCTGATCGCCGTCCCCGCCCGACAAGGTGTGGTCAGCCACCGTCAGCGCCGGTCCCGCGATCTTCATGAGGTAGAGGTTCTTCGGAATGTTCTCCGCTACCAGCCCCGCGACCTCGCTGTCCTCCGGCCAGAATCCGCTGCCGTCCACCTCGGTGCAGAAACTGAAGACCCCCTCGGTCGCATACGCCCAGTCGGTCGTGGTCCCCGAACAGTCGTAGAGCACCTCGCCCGCCTGGCCGACCGTGTACCCGCAATATTCCCGAAGGGCGTAGGCGATGCTGCGGAAGGTCGCGTCGTCGGGCGTGTGAGTCGTCGAGGACCAGGACCAGGGAAGGAGGATCAGCGCCGCGACGCTGTGATACGAATCGTGGGTGACGAAATTGTGCGCCTGGATGAAGTTCATCAAGGCCTGCACGCAGGGTTCCGAGCCGGCCGACGCGCCGCAATAGGTCTCGTCGCAAGGATCGGTCGATGCCCCGACTTCGGACCAGTGGTTCGGGTAGTTGCGGTTCAAGTCGACGCCCTCGCAGGAGCCGGGATTGTCGCGCCGGTTCTTACGCCACATGCCCCCGCCCCCGGGATAGGTCGACTCGTTGTAGAGATAGCCGTCGACATTCAGGGCAGGCACGAAGAAGGTCTCGCGATTGTTGACCAGAAAGGTGATCTCGGGATCCGAGCCGTAATTCTGGCAGAGATGACGAATCGTTTCGACGAGCGTGTTCACCGTGATCGGCTCGCGGGCGTGATGCAAGGCGTCGAAGAGCACTTCCGGCTCGTTCTCGTCGAGATCGGGATTGTCCGACACCTTCATGGCCCAGATCGTGTTGCCGAGAAGGGTCGTCCCGATCGAGAATTTCGCGGTGGTGATCTCGGGATACGCGGCGTGCAGCGCGTCCAATTGCGCGACCGCTTCGCTGTAGGTGAAGAGCAAGCCGAAATTGAGCAGCCCCTCCCGCTGGGCCGCGTACTCCGCCTCCATGTCCTCGCTCAGCACTTCCACTTCGAAGCCGCGCGCGCGCAACTCGGCCACTTGATCGGGGCTGCTCACGAGGATGACCTCCTCGCCCGGGACGACGCGCATCGGGTCGAGATCGGGAACGTCCTGAAGCGCGGCCAGCCGCTGCTCTGACGGCCACGCGATCCGGACCTTCATCTTGGGATGATCGCCCGTGTAGGCGGATGCGGCGCAGGCGAGCAGCGCGAAGAGCAGAGCGACAGCGAGCATACGGGCGGGGAGACGCGTCATGGATGTCTTCCTCCACTGGTGCTGCCCAGAGGAAAAGAGGAGCGGCCCCGAGCCGCCTGACCCGGACGCACATGTCCAGCCGGCCGCGCGGCGGACCCGGCCGCGCGCCCTCGCTCCCCGTTTCCTTCTCCGGGCACAGGCCCCAAATCGCAAGCGTAGCCGACGGTTTATTTTACCACATCGCGCGGCGGGCATCAATTGACGCTGCGAAACAAGTCCCGTAGTGTGGCGCCGTCATTTGCATAGGCGACGGCAAAGGAGGTGCAACATGCCTGGGTCTTGCTGTGGAAACTTGAAGGGACAGACGGCCATCATCACCGGAGCGGGACGCGGCATCGGCCGGGCGATCGCCCTGGCGCTGGCGGGACGCGGGGCGGATGTGGTCGTGGGCGACATCGATGCCGCCGCCGCGCAGGCGGTCGCGAGCGAAGCGGCCGCGCTCGGCGTGCGATCGGCCGCGGTGGCCTGCAATGTCGTGATCCGCAGCGAAGTGGAAGCGCTCGTCGAGCGCGCGCTCTCCGAGTTCGGGCGCCTCGACATTCTCGTCAACAATGCGGGCATCACCCGCGACACGCTGCTCGTGCGCATGACCGAGGAGCAGTGGGACCTGGTGCTCGATGTGAACTTGAAGGGCACCTTCTTCGGCTGCCAGGCGGCCGCCAAGCCGATGATGAAGGCGCGTTCGGGGAAGATCGTGAACCTCGCCTCGATCACGGGGCTGATCGGCAACGCCGGCCAGGCGAATTACTCGGCCTCGAAGGCGGGAGTCATCGCCCTCACCCGCACCGTCGCGAAGGAGCTCGCTTCGCGCAACGTCCAGGTGAATGCGATCGCGCCGGGCTTCATCGAAACGGAAATGACCCGCGAATTGCCGGAGAAAGCGCGGGCCGCGTTTCTCGATAACATTCCCTTGGCGCGGCCGGGCACGCCCGACGATGTCGCCAACCTCGTCTGCTTCCTCGCTTCGCCGGAATCCGCCTACATCACGGGCCAGTGCATCGCGATCGACGGAGGCTTGACCATGCAATGAGGCCCGCGCGCGGAAAGGATGCGGATCGCGTGAACAAGGCGGATCTCCTGAAAGACTCCGATCGCCCGAGCCAGGCGGACACCCGTGCGGATCATCCGCAGCGTGTGGATCTCCTGCCGGATGCGGATTTCCTGAAAGCGGAAGAACGGATCCTGTCGGAAGAGCGCACCGCGGTGGACCTGCTGGAAGAGCTCGTGCAGATCCCGACCGTCAATCCGCCGGGAGACGACTATCTCGAATGCGCGCTGCTGCTCGCCGAGCGATTGCGGGATCTGGGATTCGAGACGCAAGTGGTGGATCTCCCTCCCCACGAGCGCGAACGCTTGCGTCTGCGAACGAATGCGCCGCGCCCTTCGGTGCTCGCGACGCTGGAACCCGGCGAGCACGAGGCGCACGACGGATCCGCGGCCGAGGACGCGCTCGCGGCATCGGGCCGCCGCCCGCTGCACGAGGATGTGACTCTGAGACTGCCGCGTCCGACGCTGCATTTTCACGGGCACTACGATGTCGTGCCCGCCCCTTCTCCCTCGCTCTTTCGCCTGACGCGCGACGGAGATCGGATCTTCGGGCGGGGAACCGCCGACATGAAGGGCGGGATCGTCTCGATGATGCTGGCCCTCTCCGCGTTGCGCCCGCTGAAGGACCGCTTGCGCGGGCGGGTGCTCCTCTCGCTCGTCCCCGACGAGGAGACCGGCGGCGAAGCGGGCACGGCCTATCTCTTTCGCGCGGGAGTGCTCACCGCCGGAGGCCTCGGGATGCTGATGCCCGAGCCCGCGGGATCGACGATCTGGAACGGCAATCGCGGCGCGCTCTCGTTGCTCTTGACCGTGAAAGGAAAGAGCGCGCATGTGGCGGTGCAGCATCAAGGCGTCAACGCGTTCGAAGGCCTGCTCGAGCTGGGCGCGATGTTCCGGGAGTTGAAGGGCAAGGTGGAAAGCCGCGTCTTCGGATCGACCACGCACGGCGCGGAGGAACCGGCTTCGGTGCTCTTGATCGGCGGGGTCTCGCGCGGCGGGACGAACTTCAACATCGTTCCCGACGAAGCCCAGTTCTCGCTCGACCGGCGCTTTCATCCCGAAGAAACACCCGCCGAAGTCGAGAAGGAGATCGACGCGATCGTGCGCGCGTTTCGCCGCCGGGGATGGAAGGTGGAGGTCGAAGAGCTGCAGCGCGGAGACGCCTCGCTCACGCCGCCGGACTTGCCCTTCGCGCGCGCGCTCGCGCAAAGCATCGCTTCGGTCACGGGCACAGAGAGCCGCTTCGAGCTCTGCCCCGGCATTCTGGAAACGCGCTTCTTCTTGCGCCACGGCATTCCGGGCCTGGCATACGGCCCCGGCGAGCTGGCCTACAGCCATCAACCCAACGAGCACGTGCGCCTTTCGCGCATTCTCGAAGTCGCCCGCGTATACGCGCGCATGGCCTGGGATATGGTGGGGCCGGCGGCCTGACGGCTCCCGCCCTCGTGCTTGTGCGCCAGTGAAGCGAGCGCACCGCCCCTCCGGTGTTCGCCGCGGCCGGCCGGCTTGCGTCCCCGTGCTTCACCGCGCGAGGTAGGCCCCATCGACCGGATAGTAGCTGCCCGTGACGAACGAGGCTTTTGGCGAAGCGAGCCAGAGAATCAACTCGGCGACCTCTTCCACCCGCCCGATCCTGCCGATGGGGTGCAAGCGGATGAGACCCGCCAGCTGTTGGGGATCCTCCTCCAACCGCGCGATCATCGGAGTGTGAATGAAGGCCGGGCCGACCGCGTTGACGCGAATGTTGCGGGCGGAGTATTCGAGCGCGGCCGCGCGCGTGAGCCCGACGACGCCGTGCTTCGAAGCCGTGTACGCGGGCGTCCCGGCGAATCCCACCTGGCCGAGAATGGAAGCGACATTGACGATCGATCCGCCGCCGGCTTCGAGCATCGCGCGGATCTCGTACTTCATGCAGTAGAAGACGCCGGACAGGTTGACCGCGATCACCTTGTGCCAGCCTTCGATCGAGTATTCGCCGGTGGGATTCATCTCGCCCCCGATGCCGGCGTTGTTGACCGCGACATCGAGCTTGCCGAAGTGCTCCCTGGCCGCTCGCACCAGCGCTTCCACTTGCTCAGGCTGAGAGACATCGCAGGCCACGAATCTCGCCGCGCCGCCCTCCTTGCCGATCGCTTGCACCGTGCGCTCGCCCATTTCGCGATCCATGTCCGACACGATCACGCGCGCTCCTTCACGCGCCAACGCCAACGCCGCCGCGGCTCCGATTCCGCTGGCCGCCCCCGTCACGATCGCCACCTGACCGTTCATGTTCGCCATCGCTTCCTCCGGTTTCGTCGCCACTTCAGGAATCCACATCGCCGGAATCCCCGACGCAGTGGGTCAAATTCGTTCACCGCGCTCGCGTGGAAACATGGTCCCCAGGCGCGAAGCGTGGCAGGACTGCAACGAAGGTGGATTGTTCGCGGGCGACGCAACCCGCGGAATCGGGGAAAGGCCGAGGCAGGGATGGGGAGCGCAGCCGAACGCGTGATGCGGCGGTGCGCCAAGACGAGCAGCATGCAAGGGCTTCGCAATCGCGCTGCAACACCGACGCGGGATTACCACCAACGGTTGATGCGGGATCACCACCACCGGCTGACCACCTGCACGGCGAGGGCCAGCGTGAAGAGGCCGGCCGCGTGCACGGCCGTCGCCCCGCGCATGGAGCGGCGCAGCGCGAGCGGCGGCTGAGCCCTCTCTCCCACGCGCCACCCTCCCATCAGGCGATGGGCATGCATCGTGGCGCCAAGCAGAGCGCAGACGGCGATGAAGCAGGCGAGCGAATCGAGCAGCAGGAATTGTCCACGCGCCGCAAGCGCATGCTGTTGCGGATGCATCGCCATGAGGCGATTCATGATCGTCGAATGCATGAGGAACAGCGCTCGCCAGAGCAGAAGAAACGCGCCCACGCCGCACGCGAGAACCGGGAAGGACCGCGCGCGCCTTTGCAGCCGGAGCGCATGAGCCACAACCAGGAAGGAGAGCCCTTCGAGCAGAATCGCGGCCGTGGGATTGACGACCGCGAGAGGAGTCAGCTGCGGCAGCAGGAAGTCGACGCATTTCACTGCGGCGGCCGTCGCGGTCGCGATCACGGCGCCATTCATTCCGGCAACGCGAACGGCACGGGACAGGCAGAAGATCGCGAACGGCACGAGCACGATGCTCGCGAGACCGGGCACGCGCGGGACGCTGTGAATCAGGAAGCCCGCGGTCGCTTCGTACAATCCCCAGACCGCTCCCCAGAACACGCCGCCGGCGAGTACGCTCCCAAAACGCAACCGCTCGTTCATCGCGCAGCTCCTTGCCTTTACCGCATCGGTCACCATTCAACTCGGCAAACGCGATCGTCAGCGTAGCGCGAACCGCGCAACGACGAAAGCCGCTCTTTCCGCGCCGCGGGTCCGCCGGCGCGCGGGCAGCGGTGGCGCGCTTGGCCATGCGGATGCGAGGCGTAACGGCAATCACGCATGCGACGCGCGCTCACATTGCACCTCATGCGCACCGGATCCCGATCCACTTCGCTCGAAGAATGACGCGTGCGCCGAAAAGGGAGCCGGGACCGGAAGGCTTCAGCCGCGGGGCGTTAGCGAGGCGTGAACGCCTCGGCTTTCAGGAGCTACATGTGTTCAACACGCCGAGCGCACGAGGCGCGCGCCCCCTGCATGAACTGTTTTAAGCGCGCGCCGTCCCCGCGGAAGCCTTCCGGTCCCGGCGACCAACAACGCGCACGCAGCCACGTGCTCGAGCCCCAGGGGCACGATCCACTGCGCAGAAGCGCGCGAGGCGCCCGACGCGCGCGTTACCGCACGACGACGACTCTCTCGCCCGCGCTCCCGTGCGCCGAGACCGCGCGCACGAAGTAGACGCCGGGCGCGACTTCGTGCCCGTTCGCATCGCGCCCATCCCAGGCGAGCGCGTGCGCGCCGGCGTCGAGCAGGCCGTCGAAGAGCGAGCGCACTTGCCGGCCCGTCGCATCGAAGACGCCGAGCTCGACCGCGCTCGGCGAGGCGAGCGCCAGCCGGAAGGTCGTGGCGCCGCGCGTCGGCGTGGGCGCGGGGCGAGTGAGCGAGAGATAGCCGGCCTCATGCTCATCGGTCAGAGACTGCGGCGAACCGTAGAGCAGGTATTCGAGCGTGTTCTCGAGCAACTGCCGGCCGGTGTCGGCGGACGTGAGCGCATCGTAGTTGAACGGGTAGTACGCGATCTGCGCCTCGGTGCCGGACGGATCGTAGATCAGGATGCCCGCGTCGTTGGGATAGCTGTGCGTGCCGTAGAGCAGGGTCGCTTCCGGCCGCGGGGTGACCGCGTCCTGGTCCCCATAGACGCTGTAGGTGATCGCGATCGACGCGGGCAGCGCGTTCGGATGCGTCACCATGGGATGGCCGGTCTGCACCGGGCGCACTTCCAGCGCGCCCGCGTTGTCGATGTGATACGCGGTCACGTGCAGCACATTCGCCGCAAAAGTGACATAGCGCGGGCTGATCAGCGCGTCGTAGCCCAGCTCCCCGCCTTCGATCAGGAGCTTGTGGCCCGCCGCCACATAGCTCTCGAGCGCGGCGCGCAGGGTCGCATCCGCAACCGGATTGCCGTGCGAGCCGGCGCTCCACACGAGCAGATCGTATTCGGCCCAGGTGGCCGGGTCGGTCGTCCAGTTGGTCTCCTCCACCACGTAGCAGGCCAGCGCGGACAGATCCGCGGCGAACCGGCTGGTCGTGTCGTTGTCGTGCACGAGCAGCACTTGCGCCTGCACGACCGGCAGGGCGAAGTCGAGATCGAGGTCGTCGCTCACGGTGCGCGTCGCGCTCACCGGAGCATGGCCATCGGCCGAAGCGACGAAGCGGCAGTTCCCGTTCGGGACCTCGAGGGCATAGCCGCCATTGGCGGGATTCGTCTCCATCGCCGCGAAGACTTCGCTCGATTCGCCCAGATAGGCGGTCACGGTGGCGGCGAGAGGCGTGGCCGTCTCGGCTTCGGTCACCGTTCCGGAAACGGTGCTCCACGCGGCCGCGTCGCGGGTCAGCGGCACATTCAGATGGGTGGTCGTGCCGGCCACGACCACGACTCCCGTCTGGGTGTTCGTGATGTAGCCGGGCGCGCTGAAGCGCAGCGTGTAGGTGCCCGGCAGGAGCATGCGATGATAGAAGCCGTCCTGAGGCTCGCTGCGAATGTTCTTGCCGATCTCGAGCGTCTCGATGGTCGCCTTGAGTGGGTCCCCGTTGGCGGCGTCGGTGACGAAGCCTTCCACTCCGATGCGCGTCTGCTCGATGAAGTAGAGCATCGCCGCGCGATTGTCCTCCCACAGTCCGGGCAGCGAGGTCGCGGGCGGCCACTTGGTGTTCGACATCTCGATCGTGACATGCAGCTCGTTGCGCCAGTTGTAGGCCCAGTCCTGCATGCCGCCGTCGATCACATACCAATCCCAGCCGATCGTGATCCCGTGATAGAAGCTGCTGCTGTTCCACATCGGGAGATTGCGCGAGGAATAGCCCAGGCAGATTTCGACGAAGGTGTCGTCGTCGGGGGTGTACTGCCCATTCCAGGTGTCCCAGGGGTAGTTCATCACCAGCGCGCCGCCGTGGTAATTGGCGCCGAGCACGAAATTGTGCGGCGTCTGGAAGTTCATCATGTGCGCAACTTCCGGCGGACGGCCGGAGGGCGAATCGATGGGGTCCGTGCGCGGATCGGGGAAGCTGCGATTGAGATCGTCCCCATTGGCGTTGTAGCGCGTGCCGTTCTCGCGCCCGTCGGGATTGTGCAGCGGACAGATGTAGATCTCGAGATCGTCGACGAGCGAGGTGATCTGGGGGTCGCTGCCGTAGTTCTGGACGAGCAGCCGGATGAAATAGACGCACATCTCGATCCCGGTCACCTCATCGCCGTGAATCGCGGCGCTGTACTTGAACTCCGGCTCGGGCTCGTCGACGGCCGCGTTGTCGGAGATCTTCAGCATCCACAGCTCCCGGCCTTGCACGGAAGTCCCGATCGAGAAGAGCTGGGTGATCGCGGGATAATCGGCGTGGATCTGGGCGAGCTCGGTCGTGAGCGTGGCGTAGGTGTGATAGGCCTCGCGTCCCGGCTCCTCGCGCGACTGCGCCGCCCAGGCCCGGCGCGCCTGGTTGGGAATCGCCTGCACCTCATAGCCCGCGCTGCGCAATTCGGCGAGCTGCGCGTCGTCGACATATGCTTCGACGATGCCGGGCCGCGCGTCGTCGATGTCCAGGTCCCAGGACAGAAGCGCCCGAAACGCAAACGGCGTCTCGGTGCGGATTTCCACGGGGAAGCGGCCGGAGAAGGGACAGCGATCGATTTCCTGCGGATAGGCTTCTTCGGCACTGGCAGGAAACGCCCAGAATGCCGATACCCCCAAGAGGAGCAGAGCGATTGGCAGAAAACGAATGCGACGGATCGGGTCGAGTCTCGATGCTGCGGACATGCTGCCTCCCCTTCGAGTTGCGGCGATCAGTCGCCTGCCCGTGCGGGTCAAACGGCCGGAAAAGCGCAGCCAGGACGCGAGTGGCGTCCCGGAGGCATTTCAAAGAACGGGACCCGGCGGGTCCCGAGATCCCATTGTATCACGAGCGGGCAATCGGCCGCCATCGCGGCGAAGAGGAACCCGGACCCCGTTGAAGCGGTTGTTGACCGTTGAGGCCGACAGAGATACGGTTCCCAGGTGCGCGATTTTCCGGACGCGTTTGGTACGCGGCCGCGAAGATAGGGACGCCTCCGTTGGATTTCCCATGCATCGAGGCGTCCGGGAGGTGTCGTGGAGTCCAACAAGACCGAATACCGCAAGAAACTGCATAGCTCTCACATCAAGGTCACGCGCATTCGTCTCGCCCTTCTCGATCTGCTTGCCCGCCATGCCCACCACATGACCGCCGACGAAATGACGGCCGCGCTCCGCAAGGAGTCGGTTCCCGCCGACCGGGTCACGATCTATCGGAACATCGAGCGCTTGATCGACAGCGGCATTCTGGTCGCCACGCATCTGCCAGGCCGGGCCATGCGGGTGGGTCTATGCACCCAACCCGATGCGCCGCATCATCATCACATCGTGTGCGAGAAGTGCGGTCGGGTGGCCGAGACCGATGGCTGCCCGGTCCTCGACTCCTGGGATCGGTTGACGCAGCACGTGCGCGACTGCTGCGGCTTCCAATTGACCGGCCACGTCACGCAGTACTCCGGAGTGTGCGCGGATTGTCGCGCCGGCGTGGCCGGGGCAGATCGTTCGCAAGCTTGAGATCCTTGCCCTGCAAGGACTTGGCTATCAGGACTTCCTTTCTTGCGCCAGTCGCAGGGAGCCGTTATCTTGGCCACCATGAAGTCATTCATCTCCACTCTCGCTATCGTTTGCATGGGAATTATCGTCTGCCTGCCCGGTTGCGCGACTCAGCAAAAGCTGGGAGACCTGCCGGCATGCATGTTGGCCGGGTCCGCGGACCCGGAAAATCGGTGGGAAAGCCCCGATTCGCTTCCGCCCATCGTTTCACCCGAAGTGGACTCCGACTCGCTCTTGGCGGAAGACGCCGATTGGCTGCTCGACAGCCTCTCGGTTCCGATCATGCCGCTCGAGGAGGTCATCCCCGACCTGCCCGACATTTCCGACAGTCTGGCCGCGGCCACGCAGGCCGGCCATCCCACGACCGATGATCTGTTCGATTATCCGGTCGTCGTCAACCGCCGCGTCCTCACCTGGATCGACACCTTCCACAAGGGAACTGCGCATCAGCATTTCGAGCGCAGCCTGCAGCGCAGCGGACGCTATCTCGCAATGGCCCGCCGGATCTTTCGCGAGGAGGGCGTGCCGCAGGACCTCGTCTTCCTCGCCCATGTGGAGAGCGGCTTCCGCTACAACGCCCGCTCGGTGGCGCGCGCGCTCGGACTGTGGCAATTCATGCGCGGCACGGCGGTGCTCTATGGCCTGCGCTGCGACGGCTATGTCGACGAGCGTCTCGATCCCGAGAAGTCGACGCGCGCCGCGGCCAAGTATCTGAAGAAGCTCTACGGCGATTTCCACGATTGGTATCTCGCCCTGGCCGCCTACAACGCGGGCGAGGGCAAGGTGGCCCGCGCGATCGAACGCTGCGGCACGCGCGATTTCTGGTGCCTCGCCGCCACCAACCACCTGCAAAACGAAACGCGGAATTTCGTGCCGGCGATTCTCGCGGCGACGATTCTCGCGAAATCTCCCGGCGCCTACGGCCTCACCGAGGAAACCGAAAGCCCGCTCGCTTACGACACCGCACCGGTGGATTTCCCCACCGATCTGCGCGTGATCGCGAAGCTCACCGGCGCGACCTTGAGCGAGCTGCAGCGGCTCAATCCCGCCCTCCTCGTTCTGCAGACGCCTCCCGATTCGCGCCACTACGAAGTGCGCGTGCCGGTGGGCATGGGCGATCAACTGGTCGCCAAGCTCGCGCAGATTCCGCCCTCGCAACGTCTCGTCCAGGAACGCCATGTGGTGAAGAAGGGCGAGTCGCTGGGGTTGCTCGCCCGCCGTTACGGGACGACGATCCGCGCGATCCAGAACGCGAACAAGATGGGCCGCCGCACCACCATCCGGGTGGGAGAACGGCTCTCGATTCCCACCCGCCAAGGCGCCCCGGCTCCGGAAGAGAGTCTCGCCCGCGAAAGCGGCGATCCCGTTCGTCACGTCGTGCGCAAAGGCGAGACGCTCATGATGATCGCCAAGCGCTACGGCGTGGATGCGCGCGACATCCAGCGCGTCAATCATCTCAAGAACGCGAACCGGATCTCGCGCGGGCAGTCGCTCGTGATTCCCATGCCGGCCGAGCCCGCCCCCCGCAAACTGGCCCAGCAGGCGGCCAAGCCGGCGGACGAGGCGCCCGAAGAGAACCTCGTCGACAAACTCGCCGCGCAAGGGCCTCCCTCCCCCACGAGCGTCGCCAGCCGGCCTCAAGTCGCGCGGCGCATGCAGGAGATGAACACTTCCGACAATCTCGGACGCGTGGCTTCGACCGCTCACATCGTCGAGGAAGCGCGCGTGCAGATTGCGAAAGACGAGAAGGAATCGCCTCCCCAAGCGGTCCTCGAACCGGCGCCATCCTCGCCTCCGCCGCCGCAGAAGGTCGTGCACGTCGTGCGCAAGGGCGAGACGCTGTCGAAGATCGCGGATCGTTACGGCGTGCGCATTTCCGACCTGCGCCGCTGGAACAAGCTCGGATCGAAGAGCCTCATCAAGACCGGCCAGCGTCTTTCGATCATGGAACCGAAACAGAACCTCGCCAAGGCGGAGCCCGATCGCTCGGCGAAGAAGCGCATCCATGTCGTGCGCCGGGGAGAGTCGCTCTCGCAAATCGCCAAGCGCTACGGCCTGAGCGTGACCAAGCTGGCCGCTCGAAACGGCATCGGCCGCAAGGGTCGCATCTATCCGGGGCAGAAGATCCAGCTCTACTAGGCACCGGCTCTCGCTTGACCGCTGATGCGTGGCCAGCGATTCGTCTTCACGAAGGCCCGTCCCAAGCAGGCGGGCCTTTGCTATGATCGAGCTTCTCGCGTGAAGGTCACGCGCGCGCAGGGCGAACGGAGGGACGCATGATCGGAGAGTCCCCCGTACGAAAAGACGCGGTCGAGAAGGCCGCGGGCCGCACCGCTTATGTCGCCGATCTGCGCGTTCCCGGCCTGTGGCACGGCGTGACCGTGCGCGCCGGCGTGGCGGCGGGGTGCCTCCGCGCGATCGAGCCAGACTCCGCCTTCTCTGCCTTCGGCGCCGTCCTCCTGCGCGCGACCGACATCGAGCCCGCGCGCAATCGCGTGGCGATGGTGAACGACGAGATGCCGTTTCTGGCGGATCGCGAAGTCCGCTATCTCGGCGAACCGATCGCGCTCGTCGCCGCGCCCACGCTGGAGCGCGCCCGCGCGGCGGCCCGGCACATCCACGCCGTGATCGATTCCGATTCTCCCTGTTGCTCGCTGGAGGAAGCGGAAGGATTGCGCGCGCGCGATCCCGAGCGGCATCCCCCGATCGCGGCCTATCGCATCACACGCGGGGATGCGGCCGGGCGGATCGCGGAAGCGCGCGAGGCTGCCGCCCGGGAGGCGGGCGCGGGGCGCGCCGGCCCGCGCGGCGTGCTTCTGGTGGCAGGCGAATACCGCACCCAGGCGCAAGAGCAGGCCTACATCGAGCCGCAAGGCGTGATTGCGTGGCCGGGAGAACGCGGCGGTGCGATCATCGAAGGCTCGCTGCAATGCCCCTTCTATGTGCACAACGCGCTCGTGCGCCTGCTGGCCTGCGCTCCCGAAGACCTGATCGTGCGCCAAACGCCGACGGGAGGCGCCTTCGGCGGCAAGGAGGATTTCCCGAGCGTCCTCGCGGGCCACGCGGCCTTGCTCGCGCGGGCTTGCGGGCATCCGGTGCGGATGATCTACGATCGTCACGAAGACATCCTCTTCACCACCAAGCGTCATCCTTCCATCGTGCGTCACCGCACGCTCGTCTCCTCGGAAGGCCGCCTGCTCGCGATGGAGATCGAAGTCCTCCTCGACGGCGGCGCCTACACGACCTTGAGTCCGGTCGTGCTCTCGCGCGCCGTGCTGCACGCGACCGGGCCCTACGAATGCGAACATGTGGACATTCGCGGCGCGTGCCTGCGGACGAACCTCCCGCCCACCGGGGCCTTTCGCGGCTTCGGCGCCCCGCAGGTCCTCTTCGCGATCGAGACCCACATGGATCGCATCGCCGAGCAGTGCGGCCTGCGTCCCGACGAGATCCGCCGCCGCAATCTCGTGCGGATGGGGTCGACGACCGCGACCGGACAAGTGCTGCGCGAGAGCGTGAGCGCCGAACGCGCGCTCGACGAGGCGCTTTCGGCGAGCGGATTCGTCGAGAAGTGGAACGCGCTCGCGCGGGAAGCGCGCGCGAGCGATGCGCGCGGCAGGAACGCGAGCGATGCGCGCAAGCGGCGCGGGATCGGCCTCGCGCTGGTGTGGCATGGCGGCGGGTTCACCGGCAGCGGCGAGGTGCGCCTGAAGAGCGAAGCGCGGCTCACGGTGGAAGCCGGCGGCCGGCTGCTCGTGCGCGTGGCCAATGTGGAGATGGGACAGGGGGCGCACACCGCCCTCGCCCAGATCGCTGCCCAACGCCTGGGCGTGCCTCTCGCGCGCGTCTCGTGCGCCCGGCCCGACACCTCGCAAGTCCCGAACAGCGGCCCGACCGTCGCTTCCCGCACGGTGATGGTGGTCGGGAAGTTGGTGGAACGCTGCGCGGCCGATCTCAATGACGCGCTGCGCGCCGCGTGGATGCGCGCGCATGCCGCGCCGCGCCCCTTCGACTTCGATGCGGCCCTGGAACTCCTGCGCGCATCGGGAGCGGACCTGGACTTCCGATCGATCTACGAGCCTCCCGACGGGATCCTCTGGGATGATGAGAACTATCGCGGCGACGCCTACGCGGCCTTCTCATACGCGTGCGCGGTCGCCGAAGTGGAAGTCGACCGGCGGACGGGCGAAGTGACGTTGGAGCGCATCACGGCCGTGTGCGATGTCGGGCGCGCGATCCATCGCGCGGCGGTCGAGGGCCAGATCCAGGGAGGCACGCTGCAGAGCGCGGGCATGGCGCTCCTCGAACGCATGGAGGTCGAGCGCGGCCGCTTTGCGCAGAGCCGTTTCCAGACCTACCTCCTGCCGACCGCGCGCGACGCCCCGCGCATCGATGCCATCGTGATCGAGGAACCCTTCTCGCAAGGGCCGTTCGGCGCGAAAGGGCTGGGCGAGCTTCCCATTCACGCGCCCGCACCCGCGATCGTGAACGCGATCGCTTGCGCGACGGGCGCGCGCATTTGCGATCTGCCGGCGACGCCGGAGAAGATCCTCAGCATGGAGCGCGAACGATGATCGAGCGGCACTGGCGAGTGAACGGCGTGCGACGCGCGATTGCGTGCCCGCCGCTCCTTTCCCTGCTCGATGCGTTGCGCGATCACTTGGGGATCATGGGACCCAAGGAAGGCTGCGGCGAGGGAGAGTGCGGGGCCTGCCTCGTGTTGCTCGACGGCCTGCCCGTGACGGCCTGCCTCGTCGCCGCCGGCAGCGTTCCCGACGGCGCGCGCGTCTGGACCGCCGAAGGCCTGTCCGAGCTGCCTCTCGGCCAAACGATCGTGAACGCGTTCGCCCTGCGCGGCGCGGTGCAATGCGGGATCTGTTTTCCCGGAATGCTCGTCTCCACCTTCGCCTTCCTGCGCGACGAGGCCCAGCCCACGGAAGATTCCGTGCGGGAAGCGTTGAGCGGCAATCTGTGCCGCTGCACCGGATACAGCAAGATCGTGGAAGCGGTGCTCGCCGCCGCGGACGAGCGAGACGGGATGCCGCTCGCCGAGCCGGAAAGCGACGAGCGCTCGCGCATTCGCGAGGAGGAATCAGGCCCGCCCGAAGATGCGAGTTCACCGAGCGCGATGCCCGGCGGCCATGCGGATGAGAAGGATGTCTCCTTCCATGCGCCGCGCGCGCTCGAGGAAGCGCTGTCCTTGCGCGCGCGCCATCCGGAAGCTGCGTTGCTCGCGGGCGGAACGGATCTCATGGTCGCGTGGCAAGCGCGCCGGAAAGCGCCGGTGCTCGCCGGCGATTCGCAAGCGCCGCGTCCGCCCATCCCGCAGCCACCGCCGGCGGGCGTGATCGCGCTCGGCGGCATTCCCGAACTGCGCGGCATCCGGCGCGACGGGCGCACGCTTCGAATCGGGGCCACGACGAGCGTGGAGGAACTCGCGGGACATCCGGACATCGCCCTTCACGCGCCCGCTTTGCGACAGGCGGCGCGCGAGCTGGGAGCGCGCCCCATCCGCCACCTCGCGACGCTGGGCGGAAACCTCGTCAATGCCAGCCCGGCCGCGGACCTTGCTCCCCCGCTGCTCGCGGCGAACGCGAGTCTCGAGATCGCCTCCGCCGTCCGGAGGCGGCGCCTTCCGCTCGCGGGCTTCTATCGCGGATACAAGAGCCTCGCTCTCGAGGCCGACGAAATCCTGATCGCGATTCTCCTGCCCGCGCTCCACGACGACGAGCGGGAAGGCTATCGCAAGCTGGGCACGCGCCGGGCGCAATCGATCGCGAAAGTGTGCGCCGCCGCGCGCGTGAAGATGGAAGGCGATCGCCTGGCCGAGATCGCGATCGCGGCGGGCAGCGTGGCGCCCGTGTCCCTGCGCCTCTACGAGACCGAACGACTCCTGCGGGGCGAACGCTGGCGTGCGGATCTGCGCGCGCGGGCGTACGAGGCCGTGAAGAGCGAGGTGCGTCCGATCGACGATCTGCGCAGCACGCGGGAATATCGCCGCGAAATGGCGGCGGTCGTGGTCACGGATCTCTTGGACGAGCTCTGCGCGCCCGCGCGCAGGCCATAGATCCGGGCGAGCCGGCGAGGCGTCGAGAGCAGGCTACCGTCCGGGCGCCTCGCATCCTATGTTCCGATCTCTCGCTCCACTCGTTCCCGCAACGCATCCAGACGCAATGGCAGCGGTTCGGGCAGCGTGACCGCGCGCCTCGCGCTCTGCAGATCCTTCAAGCCGGATCCCGTCACGAGGAGCACGATCGTCTCGCTGCGTTCGATCGCGTTCTCTTCACGCGCGCGCAGCAGCCCGGCCAACGGCGCCGCCGCGGCCGGCTCGGCATACACGCCCGCCTCGCTCGCGAGTGAGCACATCGCGGAGAGGATCGCGTCGTCGGAGACGGTGAGCGCGCCCCCCCGCGTGTCCCGAATGGCGCGCAGCGCCCAGCGGCCGTTGGCGGGCAGCGAGACGGAGATCGAATCGGCGATCGTGCGCGCCTCCACCTTGCGCGCATCGCGTTCGCCTCTGCGCCAGGCTTCCGCGATCGACGCGCTGCCTGCGGCTTGAACCGCGACCAGGCGCGGAATGCGCTCGACGAGGCCCAAGCGCAGCAAGTCGGCGAAGCCCTTCTCGACGCCCGCGAGCACCGCCCCGTCTCCCACCGGCACGAAGACGGCATCGGGCGCGCGCCGCCCGAGTTGTTCCCAGATTTCGAACGCGACCGTCTTCTTGCCTTCGATCGTGCAAGGATGGTACGCGGTCGAGCGGTTGTACCAGCCGAATTCCTGCGTGGCGGCGAGCGAGAGGCGGAAGGCGTCGTCGTAGCTTCCTTCCACGGGACAGACGAGCGCGCCGTAGTGCAGCATCTGCACGAGCTTCTCGGATGGGGCCCGCGCGGGAACGAGCACGATCGCGCGCAAGCCGCACGCCGCGCACATGCCCGCCAGGGAGGTGGCCGCGTTTCCCGTGGAGGCGGTCACGATGAGCGCAACGCCCTTTTCGCGCGCCCGCGCGACCACCACGCTGGAGGCGCGATCCTTGAGTGATCCGGTGGGCAGAAGCGTGTCGTTCTTGACGAAGAGCCGTGGCAGATCGAGCCGCTCGCGCAACCGGGGAACGGCCAGCAAAGGCGTCGGGCCGACGGGAAGCGGCGGAAGAGAGCGCGCCTCTTCGATGGGCAGCAGATCGAGGTAGCGCGCGTGGTTTCCAGACTCGGGAAAAGACGCGAGCGGGAAGGCTTCCGCGCGCGGAAAGCGGCGCGCTTCCGAGAAAAGCGCCTCCGGTGCGTACTCCGCGCGCAGGATGCCGCGCAAGGTCCCCGGCGCATCGTCGGGCCGACTCCCTTTCGCGCCGGCTTCGTTCGGCAAGGGCGATGCGCAGGAAGGGCACGGCCCGTCTCCCTCGCCGGCCGCATATTCGCGGCCGCAATCGCAGCAGATCCAGCGATAGCGAAGCTGGCGAGATGCGCGCCCTTTGTCCTTGCCGTTCACCATGTCTGTTCGTCCCGTGCTTGCGCGTCACGATGGTACGGACACGCGGCCCTCGCCTTCTCGCGGGATCGGCACCCGCCGATCGCGGCCCTCATCGCGCCGCGGAGAGCCGCCGCCACAGCGCGCGCGCATGTTCGCGGGCACCTTCGCGCAGGGAAGCGACATCCATCGAGATGATTCTCCCTTCGCGCAAACGCACGCGCCCCCCGGCGACCACCGCCCACACATGCCCCGGATGGATTCCATGAATCAGGTGCGCGAAGAGGTTCGCTTCCGTGAGCGGCGTGGGCGGATCGTATGCCAGCGCGACGAAGTCGGCCGCGGCGCCGGCGCGCAGCTCTCCCATCGGCAGGCCGAAGAGCTGCGACGCCAAGACGGCCGGATGCGTCAGAAGCAGGTGCGGGCCTTCCTCCCATCCCACGCGCGGGTCGCGCTCGGCGTGGCGCTCGAGCAGAAACGCCGCGCGCGCGGCCGCGATCATGTCGGCGCCCAGGCCGTCGGTGCCGAGTCCCACGCGCGCTCCAGCCGCGAGCAGCGCGCGCACCGGCGCGCAGCCGACCGCGTTGTTCATGTTCGAGGCGGGGTTGTGCGCGACGAAGGCGCCTGTGCGCGCGAGCGTCTCGATCTCGGATGCGTCGATGTGCACGCAATGGGCGAGCACCGCGCGCGAATCGAGCGCGCGATGCCGGGCGAGGCGCGCAACAGGGCGCGCGCCGTGACGCTCGAGATTCGCGCGCACATCGGCCTCGTCTTCCGACACATGCAGGTGCAGGGGAAGATTCTCCGCGCGCGCGGCGGCAAGGCTGTCGGACAGCGTCTCCTCGCCGATGGTGAAGAGGGCGTGCAGTCCGAACTGCGCGGCCGTCATCGGATCGGGGTTCGCCCGCAGCGCGCGCGCGAAGCGCACATTCTCCTCGATCGCGGCCCGCGTTCCCGCGGGGCCGTGGCGATCGCTCACTTCGTACGCGAGCCCGACCCGCACGCCCGCCTCGCGCGCCGCATCCCGCAAGACATCCAGGCTTCCGACACACGCGTTCGGAGAGGAATGATGATCGAGCAGGGTGGTCACGCCGCACGACAACGCTTCGGCCAGGCCGATCTGCGCGCTCACGCGCACATCCTCGAGGGTGAGCGCCTCGTCGAGCTTCCACCAGAGGCGCTCGAGGATCTCGACGAAGGTTTGCGCGGGCGGCGTGTCGAGCGCGATCCCCCGCGCGAGCGACGAGTAGAGATGCGCGTGCGCATTGATGAAGCCGGGCAGGACGAGCGCGCCTTGCAGGTCCAGCCGATCGGCCGCGGCGATTCCGCTCGTACGGGTGCGGCTCTGCATGCGCGCAAGCAGCGAGTCGAAGGGCTCGATCGCCTCGATCCGGTCGCCCTTCACCAGCAGGCCATGATTCGTGAGCAACGTGCCCGAGGCGAAGACGATCGCGGGGCCGGCGAGAAGCTCGGCACCCGCAGGCGCGCCCGTATGGCGGTGGCCCTCGCTCAACACGAGACCTCCTCACGAAGGGGCGTTTCCGACACGAGTCGTTTCATCCACTCCCTCAGGTGCATCCTTTCCCTCGTATCGTCTTCTTCCAAAGCCGCATCGTCCTCTCCCATGGTCGTATCGGCTTTTCGCAGGTCAGGCTGTCTTCCCAGTGGTTCGTCACGATCATCCCGCATTTCGAGAACTCGATCCATGACGCGTTGGCTGTCGTCCGGCCGGGTGCGCTCGACCTGCCATTCCAGGATCCTCGAGGGGCTCGAAACGACCCGAAGGGAAACGCCCAACTATATGAGGTATTGACAGTTATCTGTCCAGCCCTTGCGCATCGCGGCTTCGCATCGCCTCACTTCCGTGACTGCTTGAAGTCGAAGCGGTTGTCGGGGAGAGTTCAGAGAGCTCTCGTGTTCTTGGAAGAGGCTTGCGGACTCTTGGGGGAGTCGCATGGAGAGGAAGCCCATGAAGGATCTCTTCGTCATCGGAATCGTCGTCGGCGTCTGGATCCTGCTCCAGGCCTTCATCCTGCCGAAGCTCGGCGTCTCGACGTGAATGCGGCGCGCCTGCCAGGAGGCGGGCAAGGGCGGATCGGACGAGAAGCGTGAGAGCGCGGCGCCGCCCGTCGACGATGGTGCGGACGACGCCGGGAAATGAAACCCTCCCCTTCCCCACGCTAGGCGCGCGCTTCGCGAGCCCCACGGCGGGTGCGCGCTCTTCAAACCCGCGGCTGAGTCGGAAGCGCACCGCACATCGATGCAACCGGCGCACACCGGCACGCGAGATCCAAGAGCGTACCGGCCCGATCGAACGCTCCTAGCCCGCCTCGATTTCCGCGAGCGCCCTTTGATAGACCGCGAGGTCGCCGGCGCTGAAGAGCACGAATCGAACGAGCTTGACGCACGTCTCGCCCGCGAGATGACCGGCGACGGTGCGCAGCGCGATGGGCGCGGCGCGCTCGATCGGAAATCCGTACGCGCCGGTGCTGATGGAAGGGAAGGCGATCGTCTTCACCTGATTCTCGTCCGCCAGCTCCAGGCTGCGGCGATAGGCGCCGGCGAGGAGATCGTCCTCGCTGCGGGTCCCATCGCGATACACCGGCCCGACGGCGTGGATTACGAAGCGCGCTTTGAGGAGGCCGCCCGTCGTGATGCGCGCGTCTCCGGTCGGGCAGCCGCCGATGGTCCGGCATTCCTCCATGATCGCCAGCCCCCCTGCGCGATGGATGGCGCCGTCCACGCCGCCTCCGCCGCGCAAGCCGGAATTTGCGGCGTTGACGATCGCGTCCACCGCTTCGCGCGTGATGTCGCCGCGCGTGAGCTCGATCACCCGAGGCTTTCCATCCCGGCCCGCGATCGACAGGGAATTCTTCATCAGCTTCCCTCCTCCGGCGCCGGTTCGAGCGCGATGCATCCGGGCACCGGGCACACGAGCGGGCACAAGCCGCACCCGACGCAGCGTTCGCGATCCACTTCGCAGACCCGGTCGCCGCGCATCCGGATCGCGCGATGGCCTCCATCGCGGCAGGCGACGAAGCAGGCCCCGTCGCCGATGCACAGCGCCGGATCGATGCGCGCCTTGAGGACGCGCCGCGCGAGCTTCTCGTGCGTGGTCAAGCGCGACAGCGCGCCCCCGATCAGCGCCTCGGGAGTGGCAAGATCGCGGCGGTCGAGATATTCGGCTAGGCCTTCGCACAAGTCGTCGATGATGTCGAATCCATAGCGCATCACCGCGGTGCAGAACTGCACCGTGGTCGCGCCCGCGAGCAAGAACTCGACCGCGTCGCGCCAGGTGAGCGGGCCGCCCGTGCCGGTGACCGGCAGTCTCGTCGTGCGCGCGATTTCCGCGATCGCCCGCAAGGTGACCGGCTTGATGGCCGGACCGGACAATCCGGAATAGGTGGATGCTCCGGCGACATCGGGGCAGGGCGTCCAGCTGTCGAGATCGATGCCCGTCAGCGAAGGCAGCGTGTTGCTGGCGCAGATCCCGTCGCAGCCCGCTCCCTCCACGGCGCGCGCGATGACGGCGATGTCCGCGACCTGAGGAGTGATCTTGATCACCACCGGCGTCTTCGGCACGGCCTCCTTGACCCACGCGGCCACCGTGCGCACCAGCGCCGGATCTTGTCCCAGCATCGCGCCCGGCTTGGAGCCCAGCGTTCCTTGCGGACACGAGAAGCTGCATTCGATCCAGTCGGCGCCCGCTGCTTCGAACAGGCGCGCGAGCGCCGCCCACTGTTCCCGGTCCGCGCCCATGATGCTCGCCGCGATGCGTTTCGCGGGAAATTCGCGCTTGAGCGCGCGCAGCCGCTCCGCCACGGCATCGGCGTCGTGTTCGGAAATGAGGTCGATGTTGCCCATCGCGTTCAGGCGGCCGCGATCCTCGAACGGCGCGGACATCATCGGATGGACGAGCGACACGACCGTTCCGGGAACCGTCGTCGTCTTCAGCACCGCGCCCGCCCATCCCGCCCGCAAGGCCGCGCGGGTCATCTCGAGATCGTCGCTCGGAGGTCCGGCCGCGAGCAGGAAGGGATTCTCCAGCTCGCGCCCCAGGAAACGAACTTGCAGGCGCGCGCGCGGCGGCCGATGGAGGACCGAGCGTTCGCCGACGCCCGAGCCCTCGAGCTGCAAGTACGACGCGATCGCTTGCGCCGCCGCGTTGCCTTCGCCCACCGCGGCGACCACGGTTGCGGGCCCGGTGACTGCATCGCCTCCCGCGAACACTCCGGGCAGAGACGCTTCCTTCGAGATCCGATCGACGCGGATCGTTCCCGCCCGCTCGGTCGCGAGATCGAGCGGGCTTGCGGGAACCGCGCCGGCGGCCACGAGCGCGTCATCGCAAGGAAAGTCGAATGGAATGCCTTCGGCTTCGTAGCGTTTCGCCGCGCGGCCGGAACCGATCCAGCGCACGCGCTGCAAGCGCACGCCGCGCAGCCCGTCCACGGAAGAGGCCGGCGCATCGGCGAGGAACTCCACCGGCATCACGCGGAAGAGCAGCTCGACGCCCTCGCGCAAGGCCGCGGCCACTTCGCGGGCATAGGCAGGCATTTCCTCGGGGCCGCGGCGGTAGAGAACGATCGCTTCGCGGCCCGAAGCGCGCACCACGCGGGCCGCGTCGATGGCGGTGTTGCCCCCGCCGATCACGACCACTCGCGCGCCGAGCACCGGTGCGCGTCCCGCGCGCGCTTCGCGCAAGTACGCGAGGGCCGGGCGAACGCGCGGATGGCCTTCGCCCGCGATGCGCAGCGGCAGCGCGCGGTCGGCGCCGGTCGCGACGAACACCGCGGCGAAGCCTGCTTCTTTCAGCGCGGACGCCGAAGCGATCTCTTCCCCGCAGTGGAACTCCACCCCCAGCTCGCGAACGATCTCGAGATCGCGCGCGAGCGTGTCCTCCTTCAAACGCGAGCCGGGGATCACGAAGCGCGCGAGCCCGCCCGGTTCGGCGGAACGCTCGAAGACCTCGACGGCGCAACCTCTGCGCGCGAGATCGGCCGCGCAGGCGAGGCCGGCCGGCCCCGCTCCCACGATCGCCACCCGCGGTCCGCGCGCCGCCGCGCGCGCAACCGGCAAACGCCCGCGCAGGCGCTCCCATTCGCACACGAAACGCTGCAGCGCGGGGATGTCGATGGGCGTCGAGAGTTTTTCGCGCAGGCAACGCCCCACGCACAGCTCTTCGGCGGGACAGAGATCCGCGCACGAGCCGGCCAGGATGTTTCGATCGCGCAAGTGCCGCGCCGCGCCGGCCAGATCGCCGAAGCGGATCCGGCGGATGAAGCGGCGCGGATCGATGCCCGCGGGACAGCCCGCGCGACAGGGCGGGTCTTCGCACAGCAAGCAGCGCCAGGCCTCATCGTGCGCTTCGCGCGCGAGACCCGCGCGGCGAATCGCTTCGCGATCGGGCAGGCGATCGGGCGAGTGCTCGGACATGCTGTCGGGCGCGCGCTCGGGCGCGCCGCCGGGCGCGATGGAATCTCGGGCGTCAGCGGTCACGCAGATGACTCCTTGCCGTTCTCATGGCTCCTTGCCGTTTTCGTTCCCCTCTCATGACGCATCGAGATAAGCGCCTCCCTGGCGCACGGTTCCCGGCAGGCGGGGCGCGAAGTCGCGCAGATTCCGAGCGAGCGCGGGCGCTTCCGCGGGATCGATCGCATAGAAGGCGACCAGATCTCCGCCGTTGACGACATTGCGCTCGATTTGCCAGTGCCCGACCCGCTCCCACGAGGACGGAATGCGGATCCAGTTGGGGTAGAGAATCGCCATGCGGCCCTTGCGCGCACGAACGATGCGATCGACGGCCGAGACATCGTAGCGCTTCGAGCGCAGCGCCGAGAGCACTTCGCGATCGGCCAGCCCGTAGACATCGATGCAGCGCAGATCCGCCAGGAAATTCGCGGCGCCGATGTCGTTCAACGCCACGGCCGCGCCCGCGTATCGTTCGCGAAGGAAGAGGCCCATTTGATACTGCTGTTCGAAGATGTTGGCGCTCGCGCGCGGAGCATCGATCCACGCGCGCACGCCCCGATCCCCCATCGCCACGAGCGTGAGAAGCGCGAGCACGACGGCGGGAGCGCGGTGCTTGATGGCCCGCAGCGTCGCGAGATTCCCAGGGCCGGGCGCACGGGATTCGACATCCGCCACGGCGAGCGCCAAGGCGACGATCCCGAAAGCGACCAGATACGCTTCGTAACGATAGAACCACCCGAGCTCCGCGAAGGAGAGATGCAGCAGGAGCGCGACGAGAAAGACGAAGAGCAGCATGCGCCCGGGCGATTCCCGTGAGACGAGCGCGGGAGACTGCGATGCCGAGGATGGCTCGGGCCTGCGCGCCAGCCACACCAGCGCGGCCAGCGCCGGCGCCAGGAGATGCGGATTCACGAACAGGCGGCGAAGCGCGCGGTATCCGGTCAGGGTGGATGCGAGCCGCGCCGGGTCATCGAAAGGCAGGCCCGCTTTGCGCAGCAACGGATTCGGCAGGAAGGAGGCGCCGTTCGAAGTCTGCACGATACCGAGGAGAATCACCGGCGCCATGCCGATCGCGCCGATCAGCACGGCCTCCCGGTACCTTCGCCGCCACGCGAAGGCGAGGCAGACGGGCAGAAGCAGGAATAGGCTCTCGTACCGAATCGCCACCAACACGAAAGGAAGAACCCAGAACGCGAGAGCGGGGCGCCAGACTGCGACCGCAGCGCGCAGACCGCGCGCGCGGCCCACATCCGTACCCCCATCCGTGCCCCCATGCGTGCGGCTATCGTCCGTCCAGCGGCGCGCGACCGCTGTTGCGAAGAGCACCACGGCGAGCAAGTGCAGCGTGTGCTCCTGGCCGCTCATCACCAACGGCACGAGCGGCGTGAAGAGGACGATGGCGAGCAGCGCGATCAGGGGCAGGGTCGAGCGCGAATCGGAGACCGCCTGCGCGCCGGCCGCCCGGGGAGCGAGCAGCCGGAAAGCGGCCCACAAGAGGAGCAGGGCCGCGACGATGTTGAGCGCCACGGGAACGAGTTCGCTGGGACCGCTGATCGCATAGATGCCTGCAAGCAGCAGGGTCCACAAGGGCGAGGAGGATGTCGCGCTGAATTCGTAAGGCGTCACGCCCCACACGCCATGGCTCGCGAAATGCTTCGCCATCGCCATGTGAATGTAGGCGTCGTCGAGGGTGTAGACGAGACGGCCGTTCGTCAACGCCAGCGAGCGCGCGAGAGCGATTGCGAGAAGCGCCGCAAACAGCGCGACGGGAACGGCGAGCGTGAGTGCGCTTCGGCGTGTCTTCACGGACGCAGGCTCGCGCGCGCCCGCGAGCTCGACTGCCCGCGCGCGTGCGGGCGCAGACGCCTTTTCGCCGGCCGGCCTCATCGAGCTTTCGCCATCCCGCCCCATGCCGCCATCCTCGGTGCTTCCGGCTATCCGGGGAAGTAGTCCGGCGTCCCGTATTGCAGCAGGCGCTGTTGCCCGCTCAGGGAGCGAATGCGGGTCGCATCCTGCACGACTTCGAGCGTGCCGAGATACCCGCCCGCATCATCGCGCATGGCGAAGTAGCGAATGTGCACGAAGCGCCCGCGCATCTCGATCCAGAACTCCGCCACGCTCTGCCGGCCGGCGCGGAAATCGCTCAGGATGCGTTCGACTGTCGCGACGCTCTTCGGCGGGTGGCATTGCTGAACGCGCCGCCCGAGAATCGCGCGGCTGCGAGGAAAGACCCGTTCGCCCGGCGAGAAGAAGGCCACCCGATCGTCGGCATCGACGAAGGTGAGATCCACCGGAAGCGCGCCGAAGAGCGCAGTGAGCTGCGCAAAGGTGAGCTGCCCGGTGGCGAAGCGCGCGCGGCCGCCCGAGAGGCCCTCTCCGCCCGGCATCATCTGCGGCGCCTCCTGTGCCTTCTGTGCCTTGTGCGCCTCCCGCGCCTCCTGCGCCGAGGCTTCGTGCCCCGCTTCCGCGCGTCCCGCCGCTTTGGGCGGGGCGTAGCCCTCGCGCGGCTCGACCAGACACCATCCGTATTCGGGGGACTGCCGCCAGATCTCGCCCCATTCCTCCTCGCTCAGCTTCTGCATCGCCATGGGCAGGAGGATCTGCTCCTCCTTCACGATCATCTCTTCCAGCGCGGCGAGCGCCGGCTCGGCCTGTTGCTGCAAGAGCGCTTTCTCTTCGCCGATCAGCCTGGTGATGCCGGCCAGGCCTTGGGCGAGCCCTTTGAGAAGATTGCGGGCCTCATCGTCCTTGCCCCACATCACCGTGGTCGGCCCCGTCACGCCATGGCGTTCGAGATAGGGGAAGAGGAGCTGCTCCTTGCGCTGATAGTGCTTCTCCACATCGAAGAGATCGTTCGTGATTTGGCGCAGTTCGTAGAGCGCTTCTTCGCGCGCGGCGGGGTCGCTGGACGAGACCATCCCGGAGGCCACCGCGCGCAGATGCGCCATCCGCTCCCGGAGCGCGGCATTCTCGCGGCGGAAGGTGTCGACCGGATGGCCCGGGGCCGCCTCCTGGCCCGCTTGCGCCAGGATCTCGCGCACGAGCGAGGAGTGCAGATCGCACATCGATTGGATCTCGTCCGCCGAAATCCCTTCGCTCATCAGCTCCTGCTCCATGGCGGCGATTTCTTCGGCGGTCGTCTGGCGCACGATCGTGCGCAGCGCCGCGCGCACCGTATCCGGCGATTCCCCCGCGTGCAGCTTGCGAATGATGCCCTTCAGCGCTTCCAGGCGCTGCCTTCTCGCGGGATCGCTCGCGCCTCCCGCCTTCTTGCCCGCGTCGTTCATCGTCATTCCGCTCCTCTGCCTCCTTCTCAGGATGGCGTCACGGCGCCGCCGTGTTCTCCCCGCATCGGCAGGCGAGGCCGCGCGGCTGGCGCGTCCTCGCGATGGCCTGGCGGAGCCAACCCAAAGCTACGACGCCTCGAAGAACTCCGCATGAATCGCGCGCACCGCGCTGCGCTCTTCCTGAGCGTCCACGAGGACGCCGATGATCATGTTCGAATCGACGCTCTGCAGAATCGTGACCTTGGCCTGCGTCAGCGCGCGCACGATGCGATGCATGACGCCCGGCACGCCATGGATTCCCCCGCCGACCAGCGTCACTTTCGCGCACGGGACGCGCGCATCCATCGAGAGCCCGGCATCCCGCACCGCCGCGCGCACGCGCTCGAGCGCGCCCTGCTCCAAGGTGAAGACCACGCGATCCGCCTCGATGCCCATCATGTCCAGGGTGACGCCGCGTTCGGCGATGACCTTGAACAGCCGTTCCAGCAAGTGAGGTTGCGCGCGGAAATCGGCCCCATGGACGCGCGCCTGCGCGATGCCCGCGCGCGAGGTGACCGAGACCGCGCACCCGCGCACGCCGGGATCGAAGCGATGCACCGCATCGGACATCAGCCGCGTGCCTTCGCTCTCCGGCCGCGCGGTCAGGATCGTGACGGGCAGGTTGGCCTCTCGCGCGAGCTCGGCAGCGCGCGGATGCAGCACCGTCGCGCCCTTGTGGGCGAGCTCGGCCGCCTCCTCGAAGGTGATGGGAGAGATGCGCTCCGCCGAAGGAACGATGCGCGGATCGGCGGTCCGCACGCCGTCGACATCGGTGAAGATCTCCACCCGCGAAGCGTCGAGCGCCACGCCCAGCGCGACCGCGGTCGTGTCGCTTCCGCCGCGCCCGATGGTGGCGATGTCCCCCGCGCGGGTGATCCCCTGGAATCCGGCCACCACCACCACCTCGCCCTTGGCGAGGTGATCGCGAATGCGGCCGGTGCGGATCTCCACGATGCGCGCGTCCTGATGGCGGTCGTCGGTCACGATGCCCGCTTGGAAGCCGCGCAACGAGACCGCTTTCAGGTGGCGTTCGTTCAGCAGAGCGGCGAAGAAAGCCGCGCTGATCTCCTCTCCGCAAGCCATCAAGGCGTCGCGCTCGCGGGCGGGGCAGGCGGACAGATCGCGCACGAGACCGAGGAGGCTGTCGGTGGCATAGGGATCGCCGCCGCGGCCCATCGCCGAGACGACGACGACCACCGGCTCCCCGGCCGCCTTTCGTTCGGCCACGCGCGCCGCCGCCGCTTCGCGCGCCTCAGGGGTGGAAAGCGAGGTGCCGCCGAATTTCATCACGAGACACGCGGCGCTCGATTGCCGGCGTTCATCCTGGGCCTTGTCCTGCATCCGTCTCCTCGTCTTCTCGCGCCCGCTCTCCCCTGCTTCCCGCTCTTCACACGCGCGCCGCGTGGAGCGCCCCGCGCGCGATCATCTCTTCCGCGATCTGGATCGCATTCAACGCGGCGCCCTTCCACAATTGATCGCCCACCACCCAGAAGCGCACGACGCGCTTGTCCTCCGCGCCCACCCGAATGCGCCCCACGAAGGTCTGCTCGTTGCGGATGAGCTCGCGCGGCGAAGGCAGCTCGGCCAGCGCGAGGCCGGGCGCGCTCGCCAACGCCGCCGTCACTTCCTCCTTGGCGACCGGCCACCGCAATCGCACGAGGACCGATTCCGAATGGCAGCGCTCGACCGGCACGCGCACCGTGGTCGCGTAGACGCGCAGGTCGGGCGCATCCAGGATCCGGCGCGACTCGCGCACGATCTTGTACTCCTCGTAGCAATCGCCCTCGGGCAGGAGATCCCCGATCTTCGGAATCAGGTTCAAGAAGATCGGCCGATCGTAGTGGTGCCAGCTTTCCTTCTCGCCCATCGAGAAGGCGCGCGCCTGGGCATACAGCTCATCGCGCGCCTCTTTCCCCGCGCCCGACACCGATTGATAGGTGGAGACGACGATCTCCTCGACGCCGAAGGCCCGATGCAACGCGGCGACCGGCAAGAGCAGGATGATCGTCGAGCAATTGGGATTGGCGATGATCCGCCGTTCGGGAATCGCGGCGAGCAAATGCCCATTCACCTCGGGGACGACGAGCGGGATGTCCGGCTCTTCGCGAAACGCCGAAGAATTGTCGATCACGAGAACGCCCGCTTGCGCGAAGCGGGGCGCCTGCTCGCGCGCGATCTGCTTGCCGGCCGAGAAGAGGGCGAGATCGAGGCCGGCGGGGTCGGCCTGCTCCAGTTCCTCGACCACCAGATCCTCGCCGCGCCAGCGGATCGTCTGGCCCGCGGAACGCGCGCTCGCGAACACGCGCAAGCGGCCGATTGGAAAGCGACGGCGCTCCAGGAGATCGAGGAATTCGCGCCCGACGAGTCCGGTCGCGCCCGCCACGCCGACCTGAAGCGGCGGAGTCCCGCTCATTCCTTCTTCCGTCCCGCTCATTGCTTCAGACTTCCTGCTGCCGGCCATCGGTTTCTCCCTGCGCGGCGGGCTCGCTGATCTTCTCGAGATTCGGGGTCGCCTCGGCGTGCCAAGCGTCGAGCGCCGGGGATGCCGGCCTTCGGTCAGCCGCTCGTCTCCCGCGCGGAATGAGAATCGTCGTCTCCGCGATGCCGGGCGTCAAGGCCCGTGGTCCATGGATTCGGGTTCACGCGCTTTCGGATCACGAGGCGCGCTTCCGCGGGCAGAGGCGCGCCGTTCCGTTGGAGCGACGCGCGTTCCTTCCGCAAGGCAGCGCCTCACTTTCCACGGGGCAAATGTCCGGTTCCCTCCTGCGGCGACTCCTGGCATACTGCCCTCGCATGGTCGGCGTATGCATGGGACCGCCCCTTCCCCTATGACGGTGGTACCCGGCCGTCCGCCCGCCGGGTCGAGCAGGGAGTTGGCCGCATGGACTCTGCCGTGCTCGAATGGCTGCGATGTCCGATGTGTCACGGAGAACTCGAGGTCGTGCATCAGCGGACGAGCTCGCCCTCCGGACGGATGCGCGACGGCCTGCTCGCCTGCCGATGCTGTTCCCGCCGCTATCCGGTTCTGGAATGGATTCCGCGCATGCTTCCCCGGGAACGCTTGAACGAGGCGGAGCGCCTCGCCATCGACGCTCTGGGATTGAAGCCCGATCACGAATCCGTTCCCGAGATCGATCCCCAACAAGAGGAACGCCGGCGTACGCTGGAGCGGCGCCTCATGGAAAAGCGTCCGCCGGGAAGACGGATCACGAGCGCGCGCCCAAGCCAGGCGGGCTCCGAAGAAGCCGCGCCCGCGGGCGGCGAGAACGATGACGCTGCTGGGGCGCAATTCGACGGCGCGGCCGGCACCTTGCTTCAGACGGCGCAGGCGCATGTATCGAGGCGGCCGCATTCGGTGCTCGTGGTCGGCGGCGGCCTGGATGGGACGGCGAGCGCCTTGCAGCGCCATTTCCTGCCCCAACGGTCGATGATCGTCGATCACGATCCCGACGGGGTCGAACTCGCCCGCTTGCGCAATCCCGAATGCATCGCCATTCGCGCGGAACCTTCGCATCTGCCCTTCGCCGATCGCGCGGCCGACCTGCTCGTCGCCACGGCCACCCTCGAGCATCTTCCCCGCTGGAAGACGGGCCTGCGCGAGATGGTGCGCGTTTCGGAGGAAGGGCTCGTTTCGTATGGGCCGAACCGGCGCTTTCCCTTCGACATGACCCGCCTGGACGCCCCGGTCCTCACCTGGCTGCCCGCGAGCACGGCCGCGGCCTTCGCCTGGGTCCATCATCGCCTGAAACGCAACCGCCGCTCGCTCTCGTCTCTGCGCACCGAGGCGAAATCGTTCTTCTACATTCCGCGCCAACGCGTCGTGCACGAATTGAAGGCGCTCGGATGCGAAGTGCAGAATGTCTTCGCCGACTACCTCAAGCACGCCGGCAAAGAAGAGACGGGAGCGTGGGACCAGTTGCTGCCGCGCTTGCCGACGCTGCGCAGAGTCTCCGCGCACACGCTCGTCCTGCTCGCCGCCGAACCGAGCGTCTGCCTCTTCTTCCGGCATGCGGGAGAGAACCAGCACGGGGAGCGCGTGCGCGAAGGAGAACAGAAAGCGCCCCCCGACCGCGACCACGCCGCCTGATCACGCCGGCGCCGGGTTGGACGCTCGCGTCGCGCGCCGGGCTAGAACTCCGCGCTCTTCGGCGTGCGCGGGAACGGAATCACATCGCGGATGTTCGCCAGCCCGGTCACATAGGTCACCGTGCGATCGAAGCCGAGGCCGAAGCCGGCGTGGGGCACGGTGCCGTAGCGGCGAAGATCGCGGTACCACCAATAGTCCTCTTTCCGCAGGCCCAGCTCTTCCAGGCGCCGGTCGAGAACCGCGAGACGCTCCTCTCGCTGGCTGCCGCCGATGATCTCGCCGATTCCGGGAGCAAGGACATCCATCGCCGCAACCGTGCGCTCGTCATCGTTGAGGCGCATGTAGAAGGCCTTGATCTCCTTGGGATAGTTCACCACGACGACGGGACGGCGGGCGTATTCCTCGCTCAAATAGCGCTCGTGCTCCGACTGCAGATCCATCCCCCAGCGAATCGGGAATTCAAAGGACTTGCCCGAACGCTCGAGCGCGCGCACGGCGTCCGTGTATTCCATCCGTTCGAAGCTCGCCTTGAGAAAATCCTCCAGCCGTTGCACGCAGTGAGGATCGATGCGCTCGGAGAAGAAGGCCATGTCGTCGGCGCGCTCCTCGAGCACCGCGCGAAAGAGGGACTTCAGGAATTCCTCCGCCAGCCCGGCGTCCTCATCGAGCCCCGCGAAGGCGATCTCGGGCTCGATCATCCAGAACTCGGAAAGATGCCGGCTGGTGTTCGAATTCTCCGAGCGGAAGGTCGGCCCGAAGGTGTAGACCCGGCTGAGCGCGAGGCAGTAGGTCTCGACATTCAGCTGTCCGGAAACGGTGAGAAAGGTCTGGCGGCCGAAGAAATCCTGCGTGAAATCGATCTGCCCCTCGGGCGTGCGGGGCAGGTTCAGAAGGTCGAGCGTCGAGACGCGGAACATCTCCCCCGCGCCCTCCGCGTCGTTGCCGGTGATGATCGGCGTGTGCACCCAGTAGAAGCCGCGCTCGTGAAAGAAGCGATGGATCGCCTGGGCCAGGCAATCGCGCACGCGCGCGACCGCCCCGAAGGTGTTCGTGCGCGCGCGCAGATGCGCCACCGTCCGCAGGTACTCGAACGAATGACGCTTCGCGGAGACGGGATAGCTCTCGGGGTCATCGACCCACCCGATCACCTGAATGGAGGAAGCCTTCAATTCGACCGGCTGGCCCTTGCCTTGCGACGCGATCAGCTCCCCTTCGGCCATCAGCGAGCATCCCGTGGTGATGGCCTGGATTTCGCTCGCGTAGTTGGGCAGATCCGCCCCCGCGACGATCTGCAGCGGCGCGAAGCAGGACCCGTCGTGCAAATGCACGAACGAGACGCCCGCTTTCGAATCTCGTCGCGTGCGGACCCATCCGCGCACGGTGACTCGCGAGCCGACCGGGACCTTGCCCTGCAGCAAGTCGGCGATGCGTGCATCCATTCGGGCGTACCTCCTTGGGTGGATCATGACGCGCGCTCTTCCCACGCGAGCGACCGCGACCCGCATCGAATGGCAGGCATCTTAGCCTCGCTCCTCCACCTCCGGCAAGCCGAGGTCTTGGGCATGACGGACGAGATCGGGCCACAAGGGACACTCAATCCGGGCGGGCGCTTCCAGCCGATCGGCGGCGCGCTCGGGAAATGCGAGCGAGAGCGCGTGCAGCCAGAGCCGCGGAACGGAGAGCCGCGTGGGCCTTCCATAACGATCGTCGCCCAGGATCGGATGGCCGATCGCCGCGAGGTGCGCGCGAATCTGATGCATGCGGCCGGTGACGGGGCGCACGTCGAGCAAGGAACAGTCCCGTCGTCTCGCCAAGACGCGCAATCGCGTGAGCGCGAAGAGACCCTCCCGATGCGGACGCATGCGACCGGATGGATCGCGCAGGAGCGGTAGATCGATTTCCTGCTCTTCGGCGGACAGGCGCCCGGCGACGAGCGCGAGATAACGCTTCTCCACGCGGCGATGGCCAAAGCACTCGCGCAGGACGCGATGCCCGGCCGGAGAGAGCGAAAAGCACACGACCCCCGAGGCGTCGCGATCGAGGCGATGAACGATGCCGGGAACGGAGGCGGTATGCTCGGACACCCACGCAAGCAGATTGCGCCTGCTCGAACCGACAGGGTTGGTCGGCATCCCGGGAGGTTTTCCGACCGCCAGAAGCGCAGGGGTTCGCACGATGAAGAACGGCTCGAAGAGCGAGGGAGGGTCCTCACGCGAAGTGTCGATGATGTTGGTGGCGCCTCGTTCCGTCGCGGCATCTGATCCGGATGTCGCGGCGGGCGCGGAGAATTCGTTCTCTTCACGGAGTGCTGCCCTGGGCGTCTTCTCTCCCGCCCCCGCCGGCAACTCGACCAGCTCGCCCCTCTTCACGAAATAGCGTGCATCTTTCGGTTTCCCCCCTACTCGCACGCATCCCGAACGGAGCAGTCTGTCGATGGCGCGGCGGCTGAGATCGGGACGCATGGCCGTAAGGAACCGGTCCAGACGAATCCGGTGGTGCTCTTCAGCCACTCGAAAGGCGCCCGGTTTTGGCCCTCCGCCCTCGATCCCCTGGTTTTCCCTAGCCTCATCCATGCCTGTTGGCCTTTGGTTTAGATCCCATAAATGCTTGAAAATATTTCTGTTACAGTCCTTCTTCGAGGCCCTTCCGCGTGAGATCGCCGGCACTGCGGGCGCCCGGAAGTGCTCTCGCTCCGGAAACGCAATCCCCGACCACTCGAACCTCTAACTGTTTTTACTCCTTTGGACGCCAAACTTGACACCCCCCTGCTGCCGATGATATCCTCTCTGGTGGCGGTCAGAGGTTCCTTTCACTTCGGGATCATTTGCTGAGGGATCCCGAGCACTTGGGCCGAGCGGGTTCGCGCCTGCTCACAACTTGGGTGGGCATCATCCCGGATGGTGTCCCGAGGTAACCCTTAATGGCATCTTGTGGAGGTTGCAAAATGAGACTCGTTACGTTGCTCGCGGTGTGCGCCATCCTTGGCTTCACCTCGGCTTATGCGGCGGTGCCGACGACGTCCAATCTCGTTCCTGAGAAGGTCGTCACGGACAACATCCGCCCGCACGATCCGTTGGCTGACGCCGGTGGCGAGACCTTCGCCGACGCCGTCGACATGGTCGCCCTGCCGTTCCATGATGAAGACGATCTGTGGAACTACACGGACGACATTGACTTCGGCTACGGCACCTCCCCCGACGTGGTGTATTCGTTCACGCCTACGGCCGACTACTGCATTACGGTGGACGGCTGCGGCTCCAACTACGACCAGATGATGTGGGTTGTTGACGAAGGCATGAACATCATCGCTTGGAACGATGATGGCATGAACTGCGATCAATACCAATCCGCGATCTCCTGGCTGTATGTCCACGCCGGCGTGAAGTACTACTACGTCCTCGATGGGTACGGCGGAAGCGCCGGCCCCTACGTGCTCGATGTGTTCGAGCGTGATTGCCCGCCTCCGGTGGAGTGCCCTGCCGGCGCCATTCAGGAAGGCGAAGGCTGCGCTCAAACATACGACGACCACTTCAACGGCGGCTGCAACTCGACGCCGAATATCTTCTCCAACGTGAACTGCGCTCCGGGGACCATCGTGATCTGCGGAACCGTGTTCAACGGCTACACCAGCAGTGGTGTCGGCATGCGTGACACGGACTGGTACCAGCTCGTCGACCTGCCCGACCTGGGCGCGCAGACGATCAGCACGACGGCGTACTACGAGTCTTCGGGCTCGCTGTACTACATCGTGATCGTCGATCCCTGCACGGCCACCATCCCCTACGGCATCCACATCGGCAGCCGTGAGCTGGGCGAGATGAGCGAAGTCATGGATCCGGCGGAAGGCCGCTGGGCGATCTTCATGTCGAAGAACTACTATGACTCGACTTGGTACGAGTGCACCGATGGTATCGGTTGGCCGTACGTTCTGACGATCGACGGCTACAACTGCGACGGCCCGGTCTCCAACGAGAGTGAGACCTGGGGCGGTGTGAAGAGTCTCTTCAAGTAGTCGATCGACTCACAGCCTGCTACAAGGAAGCCCTGCATTGACCTCATGCGGGGCTTTCCTTTTAGGTCGAAGATTCGAGTCCAAGAGGACCTGACTTCTGCTCCTCCACTTCTTGCCTGGTTGCGAAACGCCTTCCTGCCCAAGAGCCGGCCGAATCCCCCCTGAAAGACAGAGCCAGGCCGAGGTCACCAAGCGCAAGGCCCGTCGAGGAAGGCAGCTCGAATCCTCGACCCGCAAGGGGTTGCCAGAAGGAGGAAACCGCGCCAGAATCGCCCGTCGTTTCCAGTTGGCGTCCGCCGTCCGCCCGACGGCGAGAAGGGATCGATTGCCGTGCGACTTTCTGCATTCGACCGTCATGGATCCGCCGATCGACGAAAATCCCATACCTGTGCCCGGCAGGGGATCCTCCTCCTTTGCGCAACCGTCGCATGCGGCGGCGCGCTCCTCGCGTTTGCCGGTCCTGCCGCAGCCATGAGTCTCGATCCCGGCGCGATCGGCGGCGGGACGAGGGGGCAGGCGTGCGCGCCGCCGGATGGATGGATGGGGGCCAGGACCTGGGCTGCCGATCTGCGCGACGCCCTGGAAGGGGCGGGCGACAACCGTCCGGCGCTCGAAGCGGTTCTCGCCCACTATCGAGATCGCGGCGACAGCCTCGCCTTACGCGCCGCCGAATACCTGATCGCGAACATGCGAGGTCATAGCTTTGTCCGCTTCGGCCTCTTCGATTCCACCGGCCGGGCGATCGATCTCGACATTCTCGCCCACCCGGACTACGACGCGCTGGTCGCTCACCTCGACGAGATCGAGCGACGCATGGGGACGGTCCAATTCGAGCGCAGCGAGATTCGAGAGGACCTGAAGACGATCCAGGCGAGCCTGCTCATCGAGAACATCGATTGGGCATTGCGCGCGTGGAGAGAGAGACCGTGGGCTTCCGGGCTGCCTTCCGAGCTGTTTTGCGAGTTCGTGCTTCCCTACCGGGGAAGCAACGAGCCCCTCGAAAGCTGGCGGCCCTATTTTTGGAACCGCTACGCCTCGCTGGCCGATTCGATGAAGGACCCGCGCGACGCGATCGAAGCGGCGCGCCTCATCAATGACGATCTGCGCCGCTGGTTTCGATTCGATCCGCGCTATTACCACCACCCCACCGATCAGGGCTTGAGCGAGATGCTCGCCGGCCGGATGGGGCGATGCGAAGACATGACGAATCTGACGATCTACGCCATGCGGGCGAACGGGCTCGCGGTAACCAGCGATTACACGCCGGCCTGGGCGGACGCGGGCAACAATCACGCCTGGAACGCCATCCTGGACGCTCGGGCAAACGCCGTCATCTTCATGGGCGCGGAAGCGCAACCGGGCGAGTACGCCTTGTCCAACAAGGCGGCCAAGATCTATCGCAAGACCTATTCCCATCAGCGCGGCAACCTGGCCTACTGCAAAGCCGATTCCGAACCGGCGCCCGGGTGGCTGACCGGCCGGAATTATGAGGATGTGACCGCTTCGTACTTGCCGGTCCACGATGTCGGTCTCCCGCTTTCCACGCCCGTTCCCGACAGCTCCCACTTCGCGTACATCTGCGTGTTCAACAGCGGAGAATGGCAAGCGGTCGATTGGGCGCGCATCGAGGAAGGCGGCCGCGTCACCTTTCACGCCCTGGCTGGGGAGATCGCCTATCTCGCCGGCTACTACAACAAGGATGGGATCCTCCCCGCGGGAGCGCCTTTCATCCTGCAAGCCACCGGCGATATCCGTCCTCTCCTCGCCCGCAAGGAAGGGCTGCAGGCGATGGCGCTCACATCGACAACCCGCCGAAGCCAGGTGGAAAGCACCGAGGCGGTGAGCGGCAGCGCGCTCGAGCCCGGACATGCCTATGAGCTCTTCTACTGGGACGGGCGCTGGGTGCTCGCCGGCGCTGCTACCGCCGGAAGCGATCCGCTCCTGTTCGAGGATGTGCCTGCCGACGCGCTCTACTGGCTCGTGGAGAAGGGTTCGCGAAAGGAAGAGCGGATCTTCAGCTATGAAGGCGGGAAACAGGTGTGGTGGTGATGCCTCCCGGTGTGGCGGTGATGCGTGCCGGTGTCGTGGTGATGCGTGCGCTTGTTGCGTCGCCCGGCGGGACGCCGTCATGAAGGCGCCCGTTCGTTCGCGCGCGTCCAAGAACGGACGCTCACACGCGTCGCCAAAGAGGCCCAAGCCGGATCTGACCGCCGCCGAAAAGCGCGCGCTCGTCGAGCGTCTGCGAAAAGACGGCGCCCGCATCGCCGAACGCTTCGGCCTACACTATCGTTCGATCGAAGCGGAGGACGCCCGCGTGCGTCGCCGCTATGGCTCGTGCCACTCGAACGGCGTCATCCGCATCCGGCTGTGCCACGCGAAAACCGGCCAGCCGCTCAAGTACTCCAGCATGATCGACACCCTTTGCCACGAGATCGCCCATTTGAAGTACTTTCATCACGGGCCGCGTTTCCGGGACTTCTATGAAGTGATCCTCGATTGGGCCCGGCGCGAGGGCATCTACCGCCCGACTCCGCGCGGCAGGAAGGAAAAGGAAACCGAGGGAGAGCTCGACCTCCTCGCCCGCTTTGCCCTCGCCATCGCCCCCAATGTCGCGCGACGGCTGGCCTCCTGCTTGCGAACGGCGTCGGCGGAGACGCAGCCGCGCGGAGTTCCTGGCGCATCCGAGGGCCATGCTCCTTCTGGGCGCGATGTCCCGCGAGAAGCTGCGCCGGGCATCGCTGGCGGAGCGCCTTCCGAGGCACCGGCCGGGCCCCGGAGGGAAGATACGCCACCCCGGGGGAAGCGGCGGGCGAAGCAGCCTTCCTCCGCCCGGGAACCTCTGCCTCAATTGGAGCTGTTCTGACGGATCGCGCCTCCCCCGTGTTTGACCGTTGTTGGCTCGCGCAGGCTCTTGGTCTGTTTCGCCTTGATGCAGGGGGGTTCCATGAAGACCTATCGCAAAGAGCTCTGGCTCGATCTGCCCGCGCGACGCGCCTTCGTGAACATCACCGGTGAAGTCGAGCGCTGCCTGCGCGAGAGCGGCATTCGTGAAGGGCTGCTCTTGTGCAACGCAATGCACATCACCGCGAGCGTCTTCGTCAACGATGCGGAAGAAGGCTTGCACGCCGACTTCGAGCGCTGGCTGGAAGAGCTCGCGCCGGAGAAGCCCCACTCCCGCTACCGCCACAATGTGGGCGAGGACAACGGCGACGCGCACTTGAAGCGCACGATCATGGGACGGGAGGCGGTCGTGGCCGTCACGGAAGGCCGCCTCGATTTCGGTCCCTGGGAACAGATCTTCTACGGAGAATTCGACGGGCGGCGGCGCAAGCGGGTGTTGGTGAAGATCATCGGCGAATGAGCGCCAGGGGCTCATGGGCGGGCGCGCATGGCGAAGCCCCTTGCGGAGATGCCGCGGGCGCCGTTCGCGCTCAGATCCGCCCGCCCATCGTGAGCGCCATGACCGCTTTCGAGGTGTGCAGCCGGTTCTCCGCCTCGTCGTACACGATCGATTGCGGCCCGTCGATCACCTCGTCGGTCACTTCCTTGCCGCGATCCGCGGGCAGCGCGTGCATGTAGCAGGCCTCGGGCGAGGCGAGCTTCATGCGCCGGGCGTCGCAAATCCAATCGCGATGCCGCTCCACGCTCGCGCGCATCTCGGCCGAGCGCGCTTCCGCCTCGGCGGCCGAAGGGTCCGTCTTCCATTGGGCGTAGCGCGCGAAGCCGCCCCAGTTCTTCGGAATCACGACCTGCGCGCCTTCGAAGGCCGCGTCCATCTCTTCGGCAAAGCGAATCCGGCCGCCGCTGTCCGCCGCATTGGCCTGGGCCTGCGCGACGATCTCGGCCTGCAGCGGGAATTCGCGCGGGGCCGCCACGGTGATGTCCATGCCGTAGCGCGCGAAGAGGAGGATCTGCGACTGCGGCACCGAGAGCGGCTTCGCATGGCTCGTCGCATAGGCCCAGGAGATCCCCACCTTCAATCCGCGCAGATCCGAGCCGAACCGCTCCTGCATGACCATGAGATCGGCGAGCACTTGCAGCGGATGGTAGACATCGTCCTGCATGTTGATGACCGGAATCGTGGCCCATTGCGCGAGCGCGCGCAGATAGGCGTTGCCGATTCCATGGAAGCAGTTGCGACAGGCGATCGCGTGGCCCATGCGCGAGAGCACCACGGCGGTGTCCTTGGCGCTTTCCCCGTGGGTGAGCTGCATCTTCTCGGGCGTGAGATCGTGCGCGTGCCCGCCGAGCTGGGTGATCCCCGCCTCGATCGAGTTGCGCGTGCGCGTCGATTGCTCGAAGAAGATCATGAAGACGGTCTGGTCGGCGAGCAAGCGATGAGGAATGCGCTTGCGAAAGCGCTCCTTCAACTCGCGGCTCAGGGCGAGGGTGGCGTCGATCTCCTCGCGAGACCACTCCTGGCAGGTGATCAGGTGCCGGCCGAGAAGGGCGTCGGGCTCCATGCTGCTTTCCTCATCTCTTGCGCAAGGCGGCCACCGTGTATGGAAGCAGGCCGCCCGCCTCGCAGATCGCGAGAATCTCGGGCGGGAGCTTCGGGAAGGCGAAGCTCTTGCCCGCCACCCGAATCTCTCCCGCCGAAGGATCGAGAACCACCGCATCGCCGTCGCGATACGCCTCGACCGCCTGCGGGCATTCCACCAGCAGGAGGCCTTGATTGATCGCGGCGCGATAGAAAATCCGCGCAAAACTGCCGGCCACGATGGCCTGCACGCCGGCCGCCTTCAGTCCCACGACCGGCTGCTCGCGCGAGCTGCCGCAGCCGAAGTTCTTGCCGGCGAAGAGGAGATCGCCGGCTTTCACCTGCGTCGCGAAGGACGCGTCGAGGTCCTCCAGCAGATGGGGCTTGATCTCGTCGGCCGTGCTGCAGGTGTAGGTGTACTTGCCGGGGAACAGCATGTCGGTATTGATGTCGTCGCCGTACTTCCAGATCTTCATGTTCCTCTCCTAAATCAGATGCTGCGCGGGTCGGTCAACTTGCCGGTGAGCGCGGAGGCCGCGACCGTTTGCGGGCTGGCGAGATAGATCTCGGCTTCCTTGCAGCCCATGCGCCCCTTGAAATTGCGGTTCGAAGTGCTGAGACAGCGTTCGCCCGGAGCGAGCACGCCCTGATGCGCGCCCAGGCAGGGCCCGCAGCCCGGCGGGAGAAGCGTGGCGCCCGCGCGCGAGAGCCGCGTGATCACGCCGCGCTCGATGGCCGCCTCGAAGATCCGCCGCGAGGCAGGCAGCACGAGCAGGCGCGTGCCCGGCGCGATCGTGCGTCCGTCCAACAGCTGCGCGGCCGCTTCGAGATCGCTCAGCCGTCCGTTGGTGCAGGTGCCGAGCAGGAACTGCTGGAACTCGATGCCCGCCGCCTCGCGCACGGTCTTGACTTGATCGACCTTGTGCGGCAGCGCGACCACCGGCTCGATCGCGGCGAGGTCGTATTCGATCTCTCGGACGTAGCGCGCGTCGGCATCCGCCCAGGTCTCCTCGCCGGCGTCCTTGGCTCCGGCGTTGCGCAGATACTCGCGCGTCGCGGCGTCGCTCGGGAAGACCGCGATCTTCGCGCCCATCTCGACGCCCATGTTCGCGATCACGAAGCGGTCTTCGATGGAGAGCGCGCCGGTGGCGCCGTGGAACTCGACCGCCGCATAGTTGGCCCCGTCCGCGCCCATCCGCCCGATGATCGTCAGGATGAGGTCCTTGGCCGAAACCCGCGCGGGCAGCCGGTTCTTGAGCGTGATCTTGATCGTCTCGGGGACTTTCAGCCACAGCTGGCCGCGCAGGAGCAAGGCGGCCGCCTCGGTGCGGTCGATCCCCGTGGCGAAGGCGTTCACCGCGCCGTACGAACAGGTGTGCGAATCGCTGCCGACCAGCACGCCGCCCGGCCGCGCGTGGCCGCGTTCGACGACGATCTGATGGCAGATGCCTTCGCCGAGCTCGTAGAAATTCGGAATGCGATAGCGGGTCACGAAGTCGCGCACCTTCTTGTGATTCGTCGCCGTCTTCTCGTCCGAGGCGGGAATCACATGATCGAGCACGATGATCGGCATGGCGGCATCGGCCACGCCGAACTCCGCCAGCTCGTTGCCGATCTTGCCCACGATGGCCGATGTGTTGTCGTGCGTGAGCAGATGATCCGGCTTCACGATCACGATCTGACCGGGAACCGTCTGCGACAATCCGGCCCGCTTCGCCAGCACTTTTTCCGCGAATGTCATGCCCATGGATTCACCTCACCGTTGCGCTCGCGCCTGCCGCTTGCGATTCCCGCGCCTCTTGGCGTTGCGTACGCGCGTGCGGCTCAAGCCTTCTTGAGAAGGCCGCCGCGCTGGTAGATCTCCATTTGCACGGGAGCGAAGGGCTGCCCCGCCACTTCCTTCCCCGAAGGCAGATGGATCTTTCCGCCCTCCAGGTCGACTTCGATTTCCTGTCCGTCCGCGAGACCCGCGGAATTCAGATCGGCCGAAAGAATTGGGAAGCCCTGATTGATCGCGTTGCGCTCATAGATCGCGCCGAAGGATTCGGCCACGATGAGCGCGACGCCCAGGCTGACGAAGCAGTCGACCGCCTGCTGGCGCGAAGAGCCGCATCCGAAATTCTTGCCGGCGACCACGATGTCGCCCGGACGCGCGTGGCGGCTGAAGTCCTCGCGGCCCGGGAGGTTCCCGAAGGTGTATTGCCCCATCTCCGCGAGCTCCGTGACGGCGAGATGGCGATTGTGATAGATCATGTCGGTGTCGATGTTGTCGCGCCCGATCATCCAGACGCGCCCGCGCAAGCGCTTCGGCTTCGCCTGCATCGACGCGGGTGCGCTCCCGCCCGCCGCGCCCGCGGCCGCCGCATTCGCACCCAGCCTTGCGCCCGCGCCCGCGCCTGCTCCCGCACCTGCGCCTGCTCTCGCGCCCGCGCTCGCGGCCCCCGCCTCCTTCGCATGCGCCGGGCTTGCATACACGGCCGGCCGCTCGGGAATCGCATGCGGCAGCGCGATCGCGCCCGCCACCGCCGCGGCTGCGGCCACGACGGGAGAGGCGAGGTAGACTTCGCCCTTGCCCTGCTTTCCCGGGAAATTGCGATTTCCCGTGCTCACCGTCACTTCGCCGGGGCCGTTCTGCCCGATCTGCCCCGCCGCGCATCCGCCGCAACCCGCGTTGCCCACGAGCGCGCCCGCTTCCTTGAAGACATCGAACAAGCCTTCGGCGAGGCATTGACGCCAGATGCGATCGGTCGCCGGGACGATCTTCAACACGACGCCCGGCGCAATCTTGCGTCCCGTGAGAACCTTCGCCGCGGCGCGCAAATCTTCCATGCGCCCGTCGGTGCACGAGCCGATGAAGACGGAGTCGACCTTGCGCCCGAGCGCTTCGGCGACCGGAATCACATCTTCAGGCGCGCCCGGACGCGAGAGCAGCGGCTCGAGGCCTTGCACATCGATCTCGATCGTGTCCGCGTAGCGCGCGTCCGGGTCGGCCGCAAGCGGCGCGACCGGCCGGCCGCTCGCGCGCGCGCAATGCTCGATGACCGCTGCGTTGGGCGCGAAGAGCGCGATGATCCCGCCCATCTCCGTCGCCATCGAGGCCATCGTGATGCGGCCGGCCAGATCGAGCTCGTCGATCGCGGGGCCCGAGAACTCGGCCGCGTATCCGAGCAGCCCGTTCGCGCCGAGGGTGCGCAGCGCCGCGAGGGTCAGGTCCTTCGGATGCGCGGCGCTCGAAGGCCGCCCGCGAAAGACCACCCGCAGCGTCGCCGGCACCTTGAACCACACGCGTCCGTGGGCGAAGGCGTGCGCGATGTCGAGATCGCCCATCCCCTGCCCGAAGGCCCCGATCGCTCCGAGGATGTTGGCGTGCGAATCGGTGGAGACGAGCGTCTCGCCGGGAATGATCAGGCCTTCGTCGATCGCCACATGCGTGCCGATGCCGCTGTCGATGTCGAAGACGCGAATGCCGTGCTCGCGGGCGAAGATCCGGCAGAGCTGTTGGTTCGTGGCGTACTTCTGGTCCGAGCCGCCGGGATTGCAGTCGAAGGTGAAGAAGGTCCGCGCCGGATCGGCGATCCCGAGCCCGCTGTCGCGAAGGTTCTTCACGACATTGGCGCCCCCGAAGTCGCGCGCCACCCGCGCGTCGATGTGAATGTCCACGATATCGCCCGGCGCGACCGCCGCCCCGGCGTGCGCGCCGAGGATCTTCTCGATCATCGTCTTGCCCATGGAATGCTCCCTCTCTGGCCCGCCGCGACCCGCCGCGCGCATCTCCGGCCCGGAACGAAAATCCTCAGGGGCCGGGCGCGGGCGCGCGATGCTTCCCACACGAGCGCCCGCATGCGGCGCGTCTCACTGAATCAGGGTGCCCTTCTCCAACATCACCAAGGGGTCGAAGGTGGCGAAGTCCGCCTGGTGGACGAAGACCGTCTCGATCACTTGCGGGCGGCCTTCGCCTTCCTTGGCGTGGCACGCGACCACATTGACGAGCTCGTCGGGCAGTCCGGCCCCCGCCACGAGGATCGCTCCCGAAATCGGATGCCGGGCGCATTTGCCGTTGCGGCTCTTGCGGAATCCGCCCGCTCCGTCGGGCTCGATCTCGACCAGCTTGCCCACATCGTGCAGCAGCCCGCCCGCGACCAGCCGGTCGATGTCGATGGCGTACGGCAGCGACCGATAGGCGGCCTTCTGGGCCTGCGCCAAGGCGAGCGCGCCTTCCGTCACCGCGATCGTGTGCTCGATGAAGTTCACCCCGCGCGCATTCGTGAGCAGGGTGAAGGGGATGGCCTCCAAGTGCGCGACGCTCTGATAGCCGCCGCGCCGGCAGCCTTCCACCCAGATGTCGACGACCTTCTCCCGCAAGCGCGCATCCGAAATCTTGGCGAGCTGCGCGCCGAAGATCTTCTCGATGTCCTGCTTCTGGATCATTTCGTTCTCTCCCTCGTGTCTCCCTGGAGTCTCCCTCGTATCTCCATCGTCTCGTGGTTGCCGGGAATGCGCAGGCCTTCGCCCCGGCCGCGCCGATCCACGTTCGTCATGGCGTTGCGCGATGTCCAAGCGCGCCCGCCCGATCGCGCGCCCGGAGGAAGCGCGCGAACGCGCTTCCCCGCCACGCGTGCGAACCGATTACAGCCGCGCGAGAATCGCGTCGGTCATCTGCTGCGTCGACGCCGCGCCCTTGGCGATCGCATCGGGGCCGCCGGGGAGCTTCATCATGTCGTAGGTGCGCACCTTGCCTTCCTGCACGACTTGCGCGATGGCCGCGCGAATGCGCTCGGCCTTCTCGGTCTCGCCCAGGTGATCGAGCATCATGCAGGCGCTCAAGATCATCGCGCAGGGATTGACGATCGAAGGCGAGAGCGCCTCGTACTTGGGCGCCGAGCCGTGGGTGGGCTCGAAGACCGCGCAGTTCTCGCCGATGTTCGCGCTGCAGGCGAAGCCGAGCCCGCCGACCAGGCCGGCGAAGCCGTCGGAGACGATGTCGCCGAACATATTGCCGGCCACGATCACGCCGTAGTCCTCGGGATTCTTGGTGAGCCACATCATTTGCGCGTCGATGTTCGTGTTCCACACCGGAATCGAGGGAAACTGCTTCTGCACCGTCCGCGCCATCTCGAGCATCATCCCGGAAGTCTCGCGGATCACATTCGGCTTCTCGCACACGGTGACGGAGCGATAGCCGAAGCGGTCGGCGTGCTGGAAGGCGGCATCCACGATCCGCTTGCACGCGTTGCGGGTGAAGATCCGGCAGGAGACGGCGAGGTCCTCGGGCGGCACCTTGGCGAAGTTCTTGAACTGCGGATGCGTGGCGAGCGCCTCGCGCACCTTCTCGGGAGGATTCGTCCACTCGACGCCGGAATACAGGCACTCGGTGTTCTGCCGGAAGATCACCACATCGACCTTCGGCTCTTCCACTCCCCCATTCGCGCTGCGGCGAATGAAATTGAGGGGATTGTTCGGGAACGATTTGCAGGGGCGGATGCAGATGTCGAGGTTGAAGTGCTGGCGCATGCCGACGATCGGGCTGCGATAGACGTGCCCCTTGCCGCGCAGATCGGGATCGAGCTCCTTCTCGGCCGCGCTCTTGGGCTTCGAGGTGATCGCGCCGAAGAGGCCGATGCGATGCTCGCGCAGCAGGTCGAGCGTGCGCGCGGGAAGGGCGTTGCCTTCCTTGCGCCAGAACTCCCAGCCGATGTCGCCGTGCACACACGCGGCCTGGAAGCCGACCTTGTCCAGCACCCGGATCGCCTCGGGAAGGACCGCCCTGCCGATTCCGTCTCCGGGCATCGTGACGATGGTGATCTTGCTCATCCGCGACTTCTCCTTGCTTTGCGTTTGGGTGTGCTCCGCGCGACGTTCCATCTTCGACGAACGCGCTCAGCGCGCGAGCGCACGCGCCATCGCGCGCCCCAACTCGGCCGGGCTCTCGACGACCGTGACTCCCGCCGCCGAAAGCGCGGCCATCTTCTCCGCCGCCGTTCCCTTGCCGCCAGCGATGATCGCGCCCGCGTGCCCCATGCGCTTTCCGGGAGGCGCCTTCCTCCCGGCGATGTAGGCGACCACGGGCTTGTCGAAGCCCTTCGCGATCCAGGCGGCCGCTTCCTCTTCCGCCGTCCCGCCGATCTCTCCGATCATGAGAATCCCGCGCGTCTCCGGATCGCGCGCGAACAGCGGCAGCAGATCGACGAAGTTCATCCCCACGATCGGATCGCCGCCGATGCCGATGCCGGTCGACTGGCCGATCCCGAGCTGGCTGCACTGGTGCACGCCTTCGTAGGCCAGCGTGCCCGAGCGTGACATGATCCCGACCGGCCCGGGACGGTGGATGTATCCCGGCATGATCCCGACCTTGCATTGCCCGGGGGTGATGATCCCCGGGCAATTGGGGCCGATCAAGACGACTTCGGGATGCAAGCGGCCGAGATCCTCCTTGGCCCTCGCCATGTCGAGGGCGGGCACGCCTTCGGTGATGGCGACGATCAGGCGCGCGCCGGCGGCGGCTCCTTCCAGAATCGCCTCGGCCGCGGCCAAGGCGGGCACGAAGATCACGCTGGCGTTGAACTCGTGCGCGCGGGCGGCTTCGGCTGCGGAATCGTAGATCGGGATCCCGCGATAGGCCGTTCCGCCTTTGCCGGGGCGCGTGCCGGCGACGACCTTCGTCCCGTATTCGATCATCAAATCGGTGTAGAACTGCCCGACCCGGCCGAGGCCCTGCACGAGCAGGCGCGTCTCGCGGTCGACGAGAATGCTCATGCCGCTCCTCCTCTGGCCGCTTCCACGGCCTTGAGCGCGGCATCGCCGAAGCCGCTCGCCTCGATCAGGGGATACCCGCTCTCGCGCAGCATGCGCCGCGCTTCCTCGACATTCGTGCCTTCCAGGCGCACGACGAGGGGAACGGTGAGCTCGACTTCGCGCAGCGCCTGAAGGATTCCTCGCGCGATCACATCGCAACGCACGATTCCGCCGAAGATGTTCACGAGCACCGCCCGGGTGCGCGCATCGCTCAGGACGAGCTTGAACGCGGCCGTCACCCGCGCCGGGTCGGCCGCGCCGCCCACATCCAGGAAATTCGACGGCGCGCCGCCGGCGATCGCGATGATGTCGTTGGTCGCCATCGCAAGGCCCGCGCCGTTGACCATGCATCCGATGTTTCCATCGAGCGAGACATAGGAGAAACCGAACTCGGCCGCCTGCGCTTCGCGGGGGTCCTCTTCTTCGCGATCGCGCAGCGCGTTCAGTTCCTCGTGCCGCGCCAGCCCGCTGTCGTCGAAATTGCACTTCGCGTCGAGCGCGATCGCGCGGCCGTCGGCGGTCAAGACGAGAGGATTGATTTCGATCAGGGAGCAATCGAGCTCGAGGAAGGTGCGGGCGAGGGTCACGATGACGGCGGCGACGGCCGAGCGCGCCGGTTCCGCCAGCCCGAGCTCCGCCGCGACGGCGGCGGCGACACCGGGAGAGAGGCCCGTGCCGGCGGAGAAGTGCGCCTTGCGAATGCAGTCGGGCTTCGTGCGCGCGATCTCCTCGATGTCCATGCCCCCTTCGGCGGAGGCCATCAGCACGGGGCGTTCCATCGCGCGATCGAGGACGATCCCCAGATACAGCTGGCGTTCGAAGGGACAGCCCTCTTCGATCAACACGCTTCTCACGGGCGTCCCGGCGGGCCCCGTTTGGGGAGTGACCAAGGGACGGGAGAGGATCTCGGCAGCGAGGCGTTCGGCCTCGTCGGGGGACCCGGCGAGGCGCACTCCGCCTCCCTTTCCGCGCCCGCCCGCGTGCACCTGGGCTTTGACCGCTACTCGTCCCCCGCCGAGCCGTTCCGCCGCCCGCCTCGCTTCCGCCGGGTCGCGCGCCAGGATGCCGCGCGGCACGGGGATGCCCCGGGCGCGAAACAACTCTTTCGCCTGGTACTCGTGGATCTTCATCCGCCGTCTCCCCCGCCCGGATTGGCAACCATTGGCTGATACGAGCCCTATCAATGGAAGCGGGTGAGTCTATCAGCAAGCCCGGCCAGGAGCAAGTGAGGCAGGCGATTTGCCCCTTTTGAGCGGCTTCGGGGCACCGGGGCGGACAGGCTGCGGTAAGGTGGCCCACCCGGGCCAAAACCCGCCCCGTTTCCCTGATACTTCACCTGACGAGGGTCCGATCCGCTTGACAGAGTTCCCCCCCAAGCCCCACAATTATTCCAGGATAATTTACAAGGATTGTCGACAGCATGGACCGTCCGGTCCTTGTGGGGAGCGTTCGGCAGGAGGCGCGCCTGGAGTTATCCGTACGCCCCAGCCAGCCCCACTTCAGGGATAGACAGTGACTGTCCGTTAGCCGGTCTTCCGGCGGCCTTGGACCGATTCTCGAGACCATCCGCGTTTCAGGCGGTCCAGGGGCGAAAAGTGGAGGTCTGACATGAACCGCTCGACCCGTTTTGCCGCTTTCCTGGGCATTCTCCTGATCGGGCTGGTGGTCACCACCTGCAGCGACGAGGGCAGCTCCTCGAGCCCCGTCTGCCGGGTGGAGGTCACTTCTCCGAATGGTGGAGAAAACTATGATCCCGGAGAGACTTGCGCGGTCCAGTGGTCCAGCGACGGACCCTGCGATTGCCTGGTCGACATCGAGCTCCTGCAGAATGGCGAGCCGGTCGCCGTCATCGCGGAAGGGATCGCGAATTCCGGTCATTATGAGTGGAGCTGCCAGCAGAAGAACGGGCAGGCCGGGTATCGCATTCGCGTCACCCTTCTCGACAGCCACGGCGCCCGCGAGGACTTGAGCGATGCGCCCTTCTCGATCGGCTTGGCCCAAGGGTGCACGATCGATGTGACCGCGCCTCTGGAGAACGCCTTCTTGCAGGCGGGCGAGAATCTGTCGATCGCCTGGGATAGGCATGTTCTCTGCGGCGAGAATGTGAAGATCGATCTCCTTCGCGACGGCGATCCTTGCGCGGTGATTTCGGCCTCCACTCCGAATGACGGTGCCTTCGATTGGGTGGTCGCGGGCTGCGCGGGAGATTCGACGGGCTACTCCCTGTCGGTCACCGATCTGGCCTCCAACGCGACGGACCTGGTCGCGGGCCTGACGATCTCGGGCGGGCATGCCGACTGCAGCATCCAGGTGACCTCGCCGGCGGGCGGCGAATCGTGGGCGGCGGGCCAGGCGATTCCCATCGCCTGGAACAGCACCGGCACCCACGGCCGTTCGGTGCGCATCGAATTGCTCCACGGCGATGAAGTCTGCCGCGTGCTGGCCGAGAGCACGATCAATGACGGCGAATTCCAATGGAACGCCGCGCAGTGCGGATCCAGCGTCGAGGGATACTCCATTCGCGTGACCGATATCGTCTGCAATACCTCCGATGCGAGCGAGGGCGTCTTCACCATCCGGGCCCCCGAGAATGCGGCCTGCCGCATCACCGTCAGCCAGCCCGAGCTTCATCAAATCCTCGAGAGCGGGCAGACGCACACGATCGTCTGGACGCACAACGAAGACTGCGGCGACGAGGTGCGCATCGAGCTCTATCGCCTCGGCGTGCTGTGCGAAGTGATCGCCGAGAGCACCGAGAACGACGGCGCGTACGAATGGATCGTGAGCGGCTGCGGAGAGTCGATCTGCGGCTACACCATTCGGGTGATCGACCTCGAGACGGGCGCGAGCGATGACAGCGACGATTTCGGCATCGAGACCGAGTGCGAGCTCACGGTCGTCACGCCCAACGGCGGCGAGACCTACTATGTCAACGACATGGTTCCGATCGAGTGGGAGACGAGCGGCTGCGGACGCAACGTGCGCATCGAGATCCTGCAAGACGGAGTGCTTTGCGCCACGCTCGCGCGCAGCACGAACAACGACGGCCTCTTCGTCTGGGCGGATGCCGAGCAGTGCTCGGGGCCCGACGGCTACGCCGTGCGGATCACCGATCTCGATTCGGGCGCCCAGGACCTGAGCGACGCGCCCTTCCGCATTCTGGAGCCCTGCCGGCTGACGATCACGAATCCCGCGGGCGGAGCGATCTGGACGGTCGGCCAGACTCTGCGCATCGAGTGGGTGATCTCCGGCGACGATTGCGGCGACCTCGCCCTCATCGAGCTCTTGAATGGCGATGTGGTCTGCCTGGTGATCACTCCCGAAACGCCGCACGGCTATTTCGACTGGCCGGTTGCGCAGTGCGGCGAGGCGACGAACGGCTATGTCATCCGGGTGACCGACATCGAATCGGGCGCGCAGGACGAGACCAACGGCGCGTTCGAGATCCTCACGGTTCCCCAGGAGGAATGCGCGCTCGCTCTCGTCGGGCCGGTCGCGGGAGTGGCCTTGTGCGAGGCGGTGCCGTTCGAGATTCGCTGGGCGGGCAACGAGTATTGCGGCGCGTCCGTGCGGCTCGAACTGCTGCGTAACGGCGCCGTCTGCCAGGTGATCGCCGAAGAGACCGACAACGACGGCAGCTTCACCTGGACGCCCGCGATGTGCGACGGGCAGACCTCCGGGTACAGCCTGCGGATCGTCAACATCGACTCGGGCGAAAGCGCGGTCACCCCGCTGACCTTCAACATCTTCCCCGAGTGCACTCTCGACGTGCTCGCCCCGCAAGCGGAGTTGATCGCTTGCGAGGGCCAGAGAATCGGCTTCCAATGGACGACCACGACCTGCTGCGGCGACTATGTGCGCCTGGAGCTGCTGCTCAACGGCGAAGTGTGCGAAACGATCGCCGCATCGGCTCCCAACGTCGGCAGCTACTCGTGGATCTCGCAGCGCTGCGGCGACGCGACCGAAGGCTACGGCGTGCGCGTCACCGATCTCGAAACGGGCGCGACCGACGACGGCTCGTTCGACTTCACGATCCAGGAAGCGTGCGAGCTCACGGTCAACGGCCCCACCGGCGATGAGATCTTTTGCGCCGGGCGCGATCTCGCCGACATCACCTGGGCCTCTTCGGGTTGCTGCGGCGAGACGGTTCGCATTCAACTGCTCCTGGACGGCGAGGTCTGCCGCACGATCGCGGCCGAGACCGAGAACGACGGCTACTTCCAGTGGCCGGTCGAGCAGTGCGGCCACGCGACCGACGGGTACATCGTCCGGGTCACCGATCTCGAGACGGGCGCGAGCGACGAGAGCGACTTCGGCTTCGCGGTCGAGCCCCCCTGCCGTCTCGAGCTCCTCGATCCCAACGGCGCCGAGGACTTGTGCATCGGAGAGCCGCTCACGATTTCCTGGACTGCTTCCGCCTGCTGCGGCGAGACGGTCCGCATCGAGCTTCTCCTGGACGGCGAGGTCTGCCTGACGCTCGCCGAGACGGCGCCCAACAACGGCTCCTTTGCCTGGACGCCCGAGCAGTGCGCGGGTGACGAAGAGAGCTATCGCATCCGGGTGACCGACAACACGACCGGCCTCTACGACGAGAGCGATGTGAGCTTCGGCATCTACCCGGGATGCAATCTCGATTTGATCCAGCCCGCGGGCGGGGAAACGCTCTGCCAGGGAGTGCCGATCGACATCGTGTGGCACTCGACTGTCTGCTGCGGCGACGAGGTGAGCATCGCGCTCCTCTCCGACGACACGCCCTGCCTCACGATTGCGGCGGCGACCCCGAATGACGGCCGCTTCCCGTGGGTCCCCGAGCCGTGCGCGGAAGGCGACGGCAACTATCACCTGCGGATCACCGATCTCGAGACGGGCGCGGTCGACGAAACCGACGCGGCCTTCGTGATCGAGCCGCCCTGCGAGATGCTCGTCACCGATCCCGCTTCCGCCCTCACCGTGTGCGAAGGCGAACCGGTCGTGATCGAGTGGACCCCGACCACCTGCTGCGGCGATCTGGTGAAGATCGAGCTCCTGAACGACGGCGAGGTCGTTGCGGTGATCGATCCTTCCACGGCGAACGACGGCAATTACGCCTGGAACGCGGTGCAGGCCGAGGGTCTCTCCGAAGGCTATGGCATCCGCGTGACCGACTTGACGAGCGGCGCGTCCGACGAAACGCCCTACGCGCTCACGATCCTCGCGGGCTGCCGGATCGAGCTCGTCACGCCCGAGTACGGCGACTTCTTCTGCATCGGCGATCCGGTGGAGATTCAGTGGTCGCACGGGCTCTCCTGCTGCGGCGACAATGTCCGCATCGAGATCTTCCGCAACGGCATCCTCGTGGACACGATCACGAATTCGACTCCCAACGACGGACAGTTCGTGTGGCCTTCGGCCGAGCAGTACGACGGCTATGCGAATGGCTACGCGATTCAGGTCACCGACCTCGACACCGGTTCGCAGAATCCGCTGGACGACCAATTCTCGATCGGCGGCGGCGAAGTCGAGGTCTCGTATCCGAACGGCGGTGAAGAGCTGTGCGCAGGCCTGCCGATCACGATCGAGTGGCGGACGGGCCGCTGCTACGAGACTTCGGTCAAGATCGAATTGCTCCACGACGGGGCGGTCTGCACGACGATCACGGACGGCACCTTGAATGACGGCTCCTACGAATGGGCGCCGGCCCAGTGCGGCTCCTATCAAGACGGCTACCAAATCCGGGTCACGGACCTGACGAGCGGCCAGGTGGACGAGAGCGATCTCTCCTTCTCGATCCTGCCTCCCTGCACGCTCGAGGCGATCGGTCCGGTGGGCGGGGAAGAGTACTGCGCCGGCACGAGCATTCCCATCCGCTGGACGCACGGCCTGTGCTGCGGAGAATTCGTGCGCCTCGACCTGCTGCAGGGCGGCGAGGTGTGCCGGACGATCGTCGCCTCCACCGAGAATGACGGCGAATACGACTGGGCCGCCGAGCAGTGCGAGGGCCCGGAGGGATACGCCGTCCGCGTCACCGATTTGACGACCGGAGCGACCGACGACACGCCGCTCTCCTTCGTCATCAACCCGCGCTGCACGCTCGACATCACCTATCCCAACAGCGGCGAGATCCTCGTCGAGGGCCAGCCGGTCGATATCACCTGGGAGATCGGGCCCTGCTGCGGCGATCGCGCGCGCATCGAGCTGTGGCTGGACGGAGTGCTTTGCGCGGTGATCGTTCCCGACACCGAGAACGACGGCAGCTTCCCCTGGCCGGCCGAGCAGTGCGGCGATGCGACCGGTCCCTACATCATCCGCGTGATCGACACCGAGACGGGCGCGCAGGATGAAACCGACGTCGCCTTCGAGATCATTCCGCCCTGCAGCCTGGAAGTGCTGGCCCTCGCGGACGGCGAGTATTGCGAAGGAGACCCGGTCACCATCCAGTGGAACTCCGAGTACTGCGCGAGCGCGGTGCGGATCGACCTGCTGAACCAAGGCACGGTGTGCGCGAACATCGTCGAATCGACCGCCAACAGCGGCGAATACGTCTGGCCGGCCGTTTCTTGCGGTCCCGAAAGCGGCTACCAGGTGCGGGTGACCGACATCGCCTCGGGAATCTACGCCGACAGCCCCGGCACCTTCACCATCTGGGGGCCGTGCCAGTTGAACGTAATCTGGCCGACTGCGGGCAGCGCGCTGTGCAACGGCCTGGAAGTGGAACTGCTCTGGGACGCGACGCCCTGCTGCGGATCGCATGTGCGCATCGAGCTGCTTCGCCGGGTGAAGTTCCAGGATGGCAGCAGCGATTACATCGTCTGCAACACGCTCTCGGATTCCACCGAGAATGACGGGCACTTCCTGTGGACCGCGGAACCGTGCGTTCCCCTGCCCTGGGAAGACCCCGAGCCGGCGGGATCGGGCGGCGATTACAAGATCCGCATCTCGGTCCTCGGTTCAGATGTGTGGGACATGAGCGGACGCTTCAAGATCTTCCCCGCCTGCGAGACGACCATCCTGGCCCCGACCGCGGGTACCGTCTATGTGGCCGGCACTCTCGCGACCTTCGAGTGGCAGTCCTCGCAATGCCATGACTACGGCACCTGCTGCGGCGAAGACGTGCGGCTGGAGCTGTTCCTGAATGGGTCCTTCGTGCGCCTGCTGGCCGAGTCGACTCCCAACGATCGCAACTTCGAGTGGATCGCGGGACAGTCGGACGGAGAGACCGACGGATACCAATTGAAGGTGACCGACATTCGCTCGGGAAACAGCACGCTGAGCGAGATGTTCCGCATCGTGGCCGGTCAAGGCAAGAGGGTCGTCGCCGGAAGCTAGGTCGCGTTCGGGCCCGACGCGGAACGGGATCATCGCGCGCCGGCCGAGCGGCCGCGAAAGGGAACGCAAGGCGGGCCTCATCGGAGGCCCGCTTCCATTTACGTTCGTTAGCGGTCTGGCCGGAAAGAGGGCCTTTGCGATATAATCATCGCGTCAGCCAATCGTTCAAGGGAGTCCCGTGCCATACGACGCAGCAAGTCAACTCTGGCCCCGAGAAGGAGACGGTCAGAGTGGTGCCCCAAGATCATGCGCGCGGAATCTGAGGTTGTGAAGGGATGGCTGACAACCGGTTGCAGCGGACGGTCCGCTGCGCGGCCCGCCGCTGAACCGGAGCGTTCCGAGCAAGCTCGGCCGGGCGAATGTGAACCGGAGACCGAGTGCGGGCCCGCCGGAAACCGGCAACGAAAGGCATCACCCGTTGAAACGATCGCTCGCCAGCCTGTGTTTGGGATGCGGCCTCTTCCTGGCCGGCGTTCCGTTGGCGGCTGCCTCGCCCTATTGGGTGTTCTTCCGCGATCGGGGCCCCCAGTCCGAATCGATTTCCCTCGATGATCCGTCCGCCGCACTTGCTATAGCACGCGCCTTGCCCGCCGAAGCTTGGGCCGGGAGAGCGCGCGCGAGCGGTTCTTGCACGGCCCTTCCCGATGATCGGGACCTGCCCCTCTGGCCGCCGTATGTCGATGCGATCGGCGCGCGCGGACGGCTGCGTCATCAGAGCCGCTGGTTGAATGCGGTCAGCTGCGAGCTCGACGAGCGCGAGGCGGAGGCCGTCGCCGCGTTGCCCTTCGTGCTGCGCGTGCGGCCGGTGGCGGTGGCCACGATCACCTCGCTCGGGCCCGAATGGGATGATCGAGGCAACCGCCTGGAAGCCGTTCTCGAACCGGATCGGCGTCTGCCCGGCGCGCCGGGGTTCGGTCGCGAAGAACCCTCGCGGGGAAGCCGGGCGCGTGTCGCCTACGGCTCGCTTTCCTACGGCGCATCCGGCGGGCAGCTCACCGAAATCGGAGTACCCGGCCTGCATGCGCTCGGCTATTCGGGAAACGGCGTGCGCTTCATGATGCTCGACACGGGGTTTCGCAAGGACCACCAAGCCCTGGCGCCCCTCGCGCGCGCCGCCGAATGGGATTTCGTCTTCGAAGACGGCAATGTGCAGAACGAAGTCATCGATCATCCCACCCAACAGAATCACGGCACCGCGACCTGGGCGATCGCGGGCGGATACGCGCCCGGAGTGCTCGTCGGGCCGGCCTACGGAGCTTCCTTCTGGCTCGCGAAAACCGAGGATGTGCGCAGCGAGACGCGCGCCGAAGAGGACAACTATGTCGCCGCGCTGGAGTGGGCCGAGAGCGAGGGAATCGTCCTGACGAGCGCGAGCCTCAGCTACCTGTGCTTCGACGATGACTTCTGCTACGAAACGGAAGACAAGGACGGAGACACTGCCGTGGTCACGATGGCGCTCGACATCGCGGCGGCGCGCGGGATCCTGTGCGTCAATTCGCAGGGCAACTACGGCTGCCTCGAACCGACCACGCTGGGCACGCCGGCCGATGCCGACAGCATCATCGCGGTCGGCGCGGTCGACAGCCTGAACGCGATCGCGGGGTTTTCGGCCTGCGGTCCGACCTCCGATGGCCGCTTGAAACCCGAAGTGGTCGCGCGCGGCGTACACACCTGGACGGCCTCAGGCAACGGGGTCGATCTCTACGGCTTCGGCAGCGGCACTTCCTTTTCCGCCCCGCTCGTTTCGGGAGCGGCCGCGCTGCTCCTCGAAGCCCATCCCGAATGGGCGCCGATGGATGTGCGCGAAGCGTTGATGGCGACCGCCGATCGCGCCGCCGAGCCGGACAGCCAGTACGGTATGGGACGCATCGACGCGTATCAGGCGGCGCTCTCTCAACCGCTCCTCTATCCCTACCCCTTCTCGCTCGTCTCTCCGGCCGACAGCGCGGTGACCGGTCTCTATCGCCCGCAGTTCGTCTGGCGGGCGAGCGCCGATCCGGACTGGGGCGCTCCGCTCGCCTACACGCTGTGGCTCGAAGGCCTGGAGTCTCGCGTGATCTGGGCGGTGGAAGCGGGCAGCGATACCTCGGTGACTCCGCCGTTCGTGCTGGAAGATGAACTGCAATTCCGCTGGTGGGTCACGGCCGACGATCCGGAAGGCCACCGGCGCGTTTCCCGAGAACGCTTCGCGCTCTTCTTCTCGCTTGATCCTTCCGCGATCGGCGAGGCCGGAGCCGATGCGCAGGCGCACTCCGCGGGAGAGAACGGGCGCGCGGGACACGCTGCGCCACTGCAAACGGTGTGCGCGCCGAATCCATTTCGCGAATCGATCACCTTCACCGTTCAGCCATCAACGATGGAGCAGACGCCAGTTTCCTCTCGCGATGAGGAAGCGCGGCAGGCGAACGAGAGCGCCGCCGTTTCACGAAACGCCTGGACGGTCTACGACCCACTCGGACGGCGCGTGTCGGAGGGAACGTTCGTGCGCGCAGGCGATCGCTGGCGTGGATCGTGGGACGGGCGCGCGCGCAACGGAGCGCCGGCCGAGCCCGGCGTCTACTACCTGGAAGCGCGCCTGGGCCATCAAGTCGCCCGCGAGACGATTCTGCGCCTGCCGGAGTGACGACGCTCCGTCACCGGCCGCGTCCCGCCGCCAGCGGCTCGCGCTTCACCGGCGCGCCCTTGCGCGCGGCATCGGGAAGCGCGTGCCAGATGCGGATCGCGAGCAGCGTGCCGATGATCGCGAAGGGAATCAGGAAAGGCGGCCACCAGCGCCACGAGACTTTCTCGGTGATCTGTCCCAGGCTCCAGCTTTGCACCGCGGTCCCGAGATAGACCAAGCCGTCGATCAATCCCACGGCCGTGCCCGCATTCTTGGTGCCGCCAAAGTCCTGGGTCGCCGTTCCTGAGAGCATGCCGTGCGTGCCGATCACGCAATAGGAGATGAACACCACGCACGCGCCCATCACCCACATGCTGGTCATGGAATAGGCGGCGCCCTGTTGCGGCTCCTCCACGAAAATGCTCATGAGCACCACGGCAATGATCATGATGCCGTAGAGCAAAGCGGCCACCGGGCCCCGGCGAGAGTTGAACACCTTGTCCGAGATCCAGCCGGCCGTCATGCCTCCGGTGGCGCCCGCCAGAAACATCATGAGCCCCCAGTGATGGGTCACGAAGAAGCTCGAGTCGTAGTGCATTTCCTTGCCGTAGATCGAATACCAGTGCATGACTCCCTGGCGCAGCACGCCCGTGCAGAACTCGATCGCGCCGATGGTGAGCACGATCGGATTCATGACCACTTTCTTCAGGACCACGACCACCGAATCGGGCTTCTGATCCTCGCCCGAGGAGGCGTCGCCGGTATCGAAGTCCTGGAATCCCGCGAGGCCCGGGCGGTCGAAGACTTTCAGGTAGATCCACAGCGCGGCCAGCAGCAGCAGGACGCCGGGGGCCCAGAAGACCGCGAAGGGCGGGTTCATGACCGTCTGGCCGGCCGCGTCCGTCACTTTGTGGAAGGTGTCGACGAACCACTGGCCGAAGTCGAAGGCGAAGAAGATCCCGGCCGAGATCAGAATCCCGAAGATGCCGCCGAAGACGCCGCGCTCGCGCACATGGAACCAGGCGCTGTTGACTTTCACGATGCTCACCGCGCCGAAGCTCTGGAAGTACATGTTGATCGCATAGAGCGCGATGAAGAGCGCGAAGAGCAAGGAATGCCCCTCAGCCGAACGCAGATACGCGGCCGTTCCGTGATGTGCGGCCGTGGCGGGCCCGAGCAGGAAGACGAAGGCGCCGAGGGCGATGTTGGCGAAGGCCGCGCCGATCGTGGAAATCAGCATCGCCTTGCGCCCGCCGATCCGGTCGGTGAGCGGCCCGTTCAGGATGAAGGCGAAGGCGTAGAGGACCGTGCCGACGGCGAAGATCGTCCCGAACTCGGACTTGTTCATCAGCTCGTTGCCGAGATTGTTCTTCGCCACGGTCAGGTTGTAGCGGCCGAAGTAGAGGAAGGCGTATCCGATCCCGAGCGGCACCCAATTCAGGATCCTTCGCCGTCGGTACGCGGCCGAATGGCCGAGCGGGTTGCCCGACGCATAGGTGAAGACCGCGACCGCCGCGACGATCAGGATCAGGACGAGAAAGTTGAGCACGCTTGCCTCCCGTCAGATGGCCCATCGATTCCAGCAACGCCGTCGAGCAGACTGCACGCCGTCGAGCAGGCGTCTCTGATCTCGCGCGGTCGCGAGATCGCTCATCGGCCTGGCGCAGCTATCCGGAAGCCCGGCCTCTCCCTCGATGCAGCTTCCACAAGCGCGCGCACACTTCTTCCAGGTGCGCGCCCAGGACTTCGGGCTTGTCGGTCTTCTCGGGCATGTTCTCGAAGACCGCATAGGGGACGCGGAAGTCGCGCTCGGCCAGCGTCTCCTTCCCGTCACGCTGCGGCCAGGGAAGCGTTCGGACGCGCAGGTACTCGGGATCCGGCGCGGAGAACTCCCTCCAATCGGATTCCTTGTAGAGGAATTCCATTTTGCGCATTTCGAGCGCGTGCTCGAGGATGCTGTCGGGCTTGGCGGGGTTTCTCCGGCGCTCGTTCTTGCGCCGCGACTCCTCCCAGGTCACATGGATGTACATGGCGCACGCGCGCGCGAGCACGGACGCGGAAAGATAGGGATAGGCGGCGGCGAAACCGCCGTGCTGGCTTCCGCGCGCGAATTCGAACATCGCCGTATGGGTCTCGTGATAGCGGTCGTGGTCGCGCAGGCGGCGCTCGTAGTTCTCGCTCAGCTTGCGAATGAGGTAATGCCAGAAGAAGACATTCTTGAAGACGTAGCCGCTGTCCCTCTTCCCTTCGTATTCGAAGTGGGTGTCGGAGATCAGCCGGGGATAGCCGTACATCTCCCAGATGTCGTCATCCTCGAAGCGCTCCCACAGAATCGGGAAGTCGTCGAATTCGTCGAATTCGCCGATGTGGAAGCGCCGCACGCGCTCGTCGAGCGGAACCTTCTTCAGATAGTCGAGGATCTCCGACTTTCCCGACGCGGGCCGCCCGTTGAGGATGACGATCGGAAGAATATCGAGAGACATACGAATCCTTTCGCTTCATGCCGCCGGCGCCGGCGATCGAGCGTCCGCCCCGCCCACGGGAAAGCCGGGGCCGGAACGAGGCCTTCCCCGGCTCGCCGACGACGAATTTGCCGCCGCGATCGGTGCGCGACGCGGGGAAGGGACGAGAGCGGGATTCTAGGATGTTCGCGGGCGCGGGGGCAACCGGCAAACGGCGGCCTGTGACGGTCCCTCTTCGCTCACCGGTCGCGGATGAACGCATTCAAGACGGCCGAGATGATGCTCAGGACCACCGTCCCGAGAAGCGCCCACCAGAAATTGCTGATGTGAAACGGATGGACGATGAGGGAAGTGAGCCAGAGAAGCAGGCCATTCAGGATCAGCACGAAGAGACCCAGGGTGACGATGGTCAAGGGCAGCGTGAAGAAGATGAGCAACGGACGGGCGACCGCATTCAGGGCGGCCAGAACGAGCGCCGCCGCGCCGAGAGCCAGGAATTCGCCCTTCGCGCCGCTCTTTTCCACCTCGATGCCCGGAAGCAGCGCGGTCGTCAAGCCGAGGGCGATGAAGGTCACGATCAGCCGGATGAAAAAGCCGCGCATCGCTGCCTCCTCCTTGGATGGCCTGTCCGTCGCACGGGTCGGATCGAAACACGGTTCCCGGCAGATGTCCAGCATTCCGACCGCCGGCCTCTTGCGCGGGGCGGTTATGAAGGAAAGGGCCGTGGGACGGATGGGCAGGTTCCCGCCCGCAACTTGCAAAACGGAAACGGATTACCTGACCGAAGCGGAACCCGTCCGGCAGACTGCGGTATGGACTGGCAGCGCCACGCCCCCTATGATCCGGTGGTTTTCCTTGGACGCCCGGCATGGCGCGGCCCGGCCCGGCCGGCGGACCCGGCAAGCCCCAGCGCCACACCGGATCCGGGATGGCGAGGCGAACATTTCCACCAGGCAGGGAGCGAGTTTGAAGGCATATCCGGCAACTCCCGCCAGAGCGGGTGCGGCGCCCTTCGCAAAGGCGGCTTCGGGCGCGCGGTCGACGCTTTTCGGGAAAGGGCGGGGAGCGCGGCCCCCCTTCCTGGCGCTGCTCTCGTTCGCCCTGGCGCTTTCTTTCGGCTGCGCTTCCAAGGAACCCGCGCGTCCGAATGTCCTCTGGATTCTCTGGGACACGGTGCGGGCCGATCGTCTGGGGCTCTACGGCCACACAAAGCCGACCACCCCGTTCCTGGACGCCTGGGCGCGCGACGCGCGCGTGTACGACGATTGCCTCTCGCCCGCCAACTACACCGTCCCCGCTCACGCCTCCTTCTTCACCGGGCTCTTGTCCAGCCAACATCGGGCGACCAACGATCGCCTCTATCTCGACGAGAATCTGACCACGATCGCCGAGCTCTTGCGCGACGCCGGGTACCAGACCTATCTCTATTCGGCGAACCCGAACATCTCGGCTGAGGAGAACTTCGATCAGGGCTTCACGCAGGTCGAGCATCCCTGGGACGACAAGCACCGGCGCGCGGCGCTCGACCTCATTCGCGAGAAGCTCGACCCCACGGACCGCTCCAGCGGATTGCCCGAGAAGATCCGCCGCGGTCAGTACGGCAAATGGGACATCAAGGCCAGTGGGCCGATCGCGCAGCAAGCGTTGGTCGAATGGCTGAAGCGCCGCCATCCCGATCGCCCGTACTTCGCCTTCCTGAACTACATGGAAGCGCATCGCCCCTACATCCCGCCCCGCTCCTATCGCGAGCGGATGATGAGTCCGGCGCAGGTGGCGCGCTCGTATGAGATCGATCGCTCCTGGGCTTCGCAGTGGAGCTTCACCTTCGGGCTGGCCGATTACGACGCGGAGGAGCTGGCCATCACCGCGGCGACCTACGACGCGGCGATTGCGGAGCTGGATGATCTGCTGCGCGATCTTCTGCAGGGGCTCGAGAAGGCGGGCGATCTCGAGAACACGATCGTGGTGATCACCTCGGATCACGGCGAGCATCTCGGCGATCACCACATGCTCGGCCACCAGCATTCGCTCTACAATGGGCTCATCCGCGTGCCATTGATCATCCGCTATCCGCGGGCTTTCCCGGCGGGACGCGATCCTCGGCCGGTGATGACCCACGATCTCTTTCCCACCTTGCTCGCGCTGGCGGGCGTCGCCGTGCCGCCTTCGTTGGGAGGAGGCGCGGTGGATTTGACCCGCGTTCCCGAAACGCGCCCGCGGGTGAGCGAATGCCTGGGCATCTTCCGCGATCCGTTCGCGGCGGTCGCGCAGGCGCATCCCGGTTGGCAGCCGACCGCCTGGGAGCGTGAGCTGCGCGCGATCGTCGAGGGGCCCGACAAGCTCATCTGGTCGTCGAACGGGCGCCACGAGCTATACGACCATCTCGGCGACCCGGCGGAGCAGCGCAATCTCGCCGCGGAGCAGGCCAGCGATGTCGCGCGCCTGACCGGCCTCCTGAACGAGCGCCTGGCCGGGATCGAAAAGCCGGCCGCGGCGGGCGATCTTCCTCCGATGAGCCCCGAGCACCGCGAGCGGCTGCGCTCGCTCGGCTACATCGATCCTTCCGCTCCGGCCGACACGGCCGCACAAACGAAACGGAAGTGAGCATGCGCACGAAACGCATCCCGGCGAGCTCTTTTCTCCTTCGGCCGCGCATCGCGCTGCTCGGACTGCTCGCGATGCTGGCGTGGACCTTCGCGGGCAACGGCTGCGGCGGCGGCGACGGCTCTCGCGATCAAGCTCGCGACCGTGACGCCGGCGGCGCGGGAAAGAGCGCGCGCCAGGCCTCCCCCGCCGGCCCGATCGCGACCCTTCCCGCGGGCACGCCCGTGTTGTTCATCTCCATCGAGACCTTTCGCCACGATCACATGAGCCGCAATGGATACGAGCGCGAGACGACTCCCTTTCTCGACGAGTTCGCTTCCGAAGGCGCGTACTTCTCGAATTGCTATGCGCAATGCTCATGGACGCTGCCTTCCATGCTGACGCTCATCTCTTCGCTTCCGCCGCCGGTGTGCGGCATCAAGGACGGCGTCGTTCCGGTGCCCAAGGCGGGCGCGGAGACGGTCACCGAAACCGCCGAGATGGAGCTCGAGATCTTTTCCGACGCCCACACCACGCTCGCCGAAGCGTTGCGCGAGCGCGGATACCGGACGATCGGAATCTCGACCAGCGGCCATTTGATTCAGCGCCAGGGATTCACCCAGGGATTCGATCGCTTCGACGAGACCGGCTGCATGTGGGGCACGGCCGAGTGCGCGTTGCCGCGCGCGCTCGAGGCGATCGAGTCGTCCCCCTCGCCCGACTCCCTCTTCGTCTGGGTGCATCTCTTCGATCCCCATTTCGACGAGCACGGCCGGCCTCCTCGCTATGTGCCTCCCGCGGGCTATGAGACGATGTTCGGCAGCGACGAGCAGCGGGACGAAACCGGGCGGGTGGTGGCGAACTACGATCGCAAGCTGCGCTACACCGATGACAAGTTGCGCGAGTTCTTCGCGCGCCTGGACGCCTCGGGCCGGCTCGATCGCTTCCTGGTCGTGATCACCGGCGACCATGGCGAGGAGTTCAACGAGAAGGGCCGTTGGGGCCATTCGAAAGCGCTCACCAATACGCTCCTGCACGTCCCCTTGATCATTCGACTGCCGGGCGGGCAGGCGGCCGGGCGGGTGGCGCCCGACCTCGTCCGCCACCTGGATGTCATGCCGACGATTCTCGACCTGCTCGGCATTCCCGCTCCGGCCGCGGCCGAGGGAGCGAGCCTCAAAGCCGCGCTCGAAGGACGCGCGCTGCCGCCGCTGTCCGTCTATGCCGAGACGCGCCGCATGGGGCTCGCGATGCTTTGCCTCATCGATCCCGCGCTCGACCGGAAGGTGGTGATGGACTTTCGTTCGCGCGCCATCCAGCTTTACGACTTCGTGGGCGATCCGCGTGAAGAGGCGGACCTTTCAACGGCGAACAGCGCGGAAGCGCGCGACCTGGCGTTCCGCTTGAAGGCGATGTCGGAAGAGATGTCGAAGCGCGCGGTGATCGAGACGGCCCCGGGCAATCTGGATGAGCGCGAACGCGAGCGGCTGCGCAGCCTCGGCTACTTGGGGGGCGGATGATCCGGTCGCCCATCGCGAACGCTTCCCCGCGCGGCTTCGACCGGCCGGCGCTCGCCGCCGCGTTGCTCATTCTCGTCGCGAGCGCGATGTACCTCGCGCGCCTCGCGCGCTTCGCCCTGCTCGGGTGGGACACCTACCCGCTCATCCTGACGAGCGGTGGAAGCGTCTCCGCGGTCTTCGCCAACTTCACGCAACCGCTCATGCACGGCCTCTATCCGAGCGACTTCTATCGGCCGGTGCTCAATCTCACCTTCGCCTTCGATCGCGCCCTCTGGGGGCTGTCGCCGTTCGGGTATCACCTCACGACGATCGTGCTCTTCGCCGCGTGCGCGGCCGCGCTCTGGCATCTCCTGCGCACCCTTTCCCGCGGCGGCGCGGCCGATGGGCGAGGCGGGTGGATCGGCCCTCTGGCGGGCCTGCTCGTCTTCCTGCTGCACTACACGCACTACGAAGTGCTGCCCGTGCCCTCGCGCCGCGCGGAGATCCTCTGCGGACTCTTCCTGGCGCTCGCGCTCGCGACGCAATTGCGGGCCACGCGCGCGCGGCTGCCCGTCGTCTTCGCCGTGCTCGCGTATCTGTCGAAGGAAACGGCCTTCGTGCTCCCCGCGCTCATCTTCGTCGCGGCTCTTCTCTATGCGCCGCAACGAAACGCGAACGAACGCGGGCGGCACGAACACGCGAGCGAGCGCATGCGACACGCCTTGCGCGCTTGCCTTCCGCACGCGATCGCGCTCGCGGCCGTGCTCGCCATCCGCCTGGCCGTGCTCGGTGGCATCGGCGGCCACAAGGAGAGCTCGCTCGCCGGTGCGCTCGGCCGCCTGCCCGTGTACACCGCCGGCATGTTCAAGTGGGCGCTCTTTCCGCAGGAGACGATGCAGAAGTCGCCCGTCGCTCCCTGGCTGCTCGTGATCGCGTGCGCGGGCGTGATCGCATGCGCCTGGGCGGCGATCAGGGCTGCAACTTCGGCCGGCCGCGCGCGCGCAGGGACCGGTTCGAAGCGCTCGTCCGAACGCCTCGCGCCTGCCGCGCCGGCGATGGATGCAAGGAAGCCGGGCCTCTTCGCGATCGCGTGGCTGCTCGCGATGGCGGGCGCGTATTCGCTCGCCGCCGAGATGTCGCCCTGGTACATGCTGCTTCCGGTGATGGGCCTCGCGATGCTCTGCAGCGCAATCGCGCAGCTCGCGGTTCAGGGGGCGTCGGCTGGCGAGCGCACTCCCGCCGCGCGAGGCTGGCGCGCGGCCCCCGTGATCGGGGCCGTCCCGCTGGCCGCGCTTCTCCTGTGGCAGGCGAGCTATTCCCCGCTCGTGCGCGCGTATCCCGAGTGGAGCGATGCCAGCCGCGTGGCCCGGGAATTTCTGGAGGTCACGCGCGAGCAGATCGCGGAGGCGCCCGCGGGAGCGCTGCTCGAAGGCGGGCCGATGCCCACCTGGGTGAGGCCGCGGGCAGGAGCGGCCGCGCATCCGCGGGTGTATGGGGCGGCGATCTTCGCGGAGTATTCCGTTCAGGCGTGGGCGCAGCTCGTCTTTCCGTCACGCGCGATCGCGGTCAAGGTCGCGCCGACCTTGTCGCACGCCAAGGCCCCGCCCGACGGCGTGCTGCTCGTCTTCACGAAAACCCTGCCCGGCTATTGACGCGAGGTGTTCATGGATTCATCCGTCTCGAAGGACGCGCTCACGAGTGGCAGCCGCGGCGCCGCGACCTCCGGGCATCGCGCGCGATTCTGGATCGGCGTCGCGCTTCTCGCCATCGCGACGATCGCGTCGCTCCTGCTCGTCTTCGAGCATTTCGGCGCGCTCAGCCTGCCCGGCTGCGGGCGAGGCAGCCCTTGTGCGCGCGCGGCGGCGAGCGTGTGGGGAACGGTGCCGCTGCTCCACTGGCCGACCGCGTTCGCGGGGTTCGCCTACTTCGTCGCGGCGCTCGTCGTCTGGCTCTTCGCGCGCGGACGCCTGACCGGCTGGATGCGCTGGATCGTGCGCGCAGCGGCGGTCGTCTCGTTCGGCTTCATCCTTCTGATCTTCTTCAAAGACTATCTCTGCAATTACTGCCTGGCGACCCATGTCGCGAATCTCGGCTTCGCGGTCGTCGCGCTGGGAACGTGGCGCAGGGAACTCTCTGCATCGCCTGATGAGGCGGCGAAATCCGGTGGGTCGCTCAGGCCCTCGTCAACGTCTGGGCCCTCGCTTTCCTCGCGTGAAGCGTTTCGTCATGCGCTTCTGTTCGGCGGGGTGTTCCTGGTCGTCTCGGCCGTGCTCGGCCTTCTGGTCACGCAGGAGAGCGGCCGCGTGGCCGAACGGCAGGAGAGCGAGCGTGTGAAGTCGACGGCCGAGATCATCGCCGCGCTTCCGCCCTCGGATGCGAGCGCCGGCGCGCAGGGCCTGGCGGGCGGAGAGGACGCGAGCGGGCGGGATGCGGGCGCCGCCGCGAGCGGGCCGGAGGCAGATGCGAGCGGCCCCGACGCGGGCGCAGGCTCGCCGGCCAATGCAGGCGGCGCCAGTGCGACGGCATCACCCACTGGGCGGGAAGAAACGCCCGCCAGCCCGTCGTCCAGCGTATCGAGCGGGGCCGAGCGGCCCATCGCCCCCTGGACCGGCCCCTTCACCGGCCGCTATCGACGCGGGCCGGAGAAGGCCGCCGTGCGCATCGTGATCTACACCGACTACCAATGCCGCGATTGCGTTCGCATCGAGAAGGACATCGACCAACTGCTCGCGCGGCATCCGAATGTCTCGCTCTCGGTGAAGCAGTTCCCGATGTGCACCGACTGCAATCCGCGCGCCGAGCGCAATCTCCATCCGAACGCCTGCTGGGCCGCGCGGGTCGCGGAAACCGCCGGCCTGCTGAAGGGCGCGGACGGCTTCTTCCGGATGCACGACTGGCTCTTCTCGGTGTCGGGAAGCTTCACGCATGAAGTCCTTCAGGCGAAGCTGAAGGAGCTGGGCTACGATCCTGCCGCGTTCATCTCGATGATGCGCAGCGACCGCCCGCTCGAGCTCGTTCGAGGCGACATCGACGAGGGCCTCTGGCTGGGGCTGCACTACACCCCGATGGTCTTCGTCAACGGCGTCGAGATGAAGGGCATCTTCGCCCCGAACGCGATCATTCGCACGGTGGAGGAAGTGCTCGCGCATCAGCCTCCGGCCCGGGACGCGTCCGGCGACCAGCCGCCTCCCGCGCTGACGAAGTATGTCGACGACTGGCGCCAGCAGCCGGTCGTCACGATTCCACCCGATGCGTCGCCCTGGACGCTCGGGCCCGCCAACGCCGCCGTGGAAGTGATCATCTGGGGCGACTACCAGGAGCCGAATTCGGCCACCGCCGATTCGCTCGCGCGGGCGATGGTCGCGAAGCGGCCGAATGTGCGCTACACCTTCCATCACTTCCCGGTGCACACCGGCTGCAATCCCGTTTCGCAGCGCGACCTTCATCCGCAAGCGTGCTTCGCGGCCCAAGCGGCCGAAGCGGCGGGCCGTCTCGGCGGGCAGCAGGCGTTCTGGCGCATGCACGCATGGCTTTTCGCTCATCCGGGAGGCGTCACGCAGCCGGCCGTGGAAGCGCAAGCCGCGGCGATGGGCCTCGATCGCGCGGCGTTCGCCCGCACCCTCGCCGACGCGGCCGTCTCCGCGGCGATTCGCGAGGACTGTCTCGCGGGCAAGCAACTCGGCCTGATCTCGGTGCCCTCGGTGTATGTCAATCGCCAGTTCGTTCCGCGCTGGCGCCTGGAAGGCGCGGATCCCTTTGGCTTGATCCTGGACGCGGCGAGCAAGTGAGGGCGCCTCTGCGCCCGAGCAAGCGCCGGCGCGCACGCCCGCGCTTGCGCCCGTGACCCTGCGGGGCGCGCGCTCGCCTCGGGTCTTGACTCCTCGCGCCGGAGCGTTGACGATTCCGCGAGGCTGGATACGGAAGCGCCTTGCGGCCGGGCTCGCCCGGCCACGTTCGGACTCACCGTCGTTTCCCGCGACATCTCGAGGTCGATCGGCAGATGGCCCAAATGGAAATCCGCACTCGCATCGCCCCCTCCCCCACGGGCGATCCGCATGTAGGCACCGCCTACCAGGCGCTCTTCAACTCCGCCTTCGCGCGCGGCCATGGCGGGAAGTTCATTCTGCGCATCGAAGACACCGACCAGGCGCGCTCCACGCGGGAATCCGAGACCGCGATCCTCGAGTCGCTGCGCTGGCTGGGAATCGTCTGGGATGAAGGGCCCGACGTGGGCGGCCCCTTCGCACCCTATCGCCAGAGCGAACGGTTGCCGATCTATCGCGAGCACACGCGGCGGTTGATCGACGAAGGCCACGCCTATCGCTGCTTCTGCACGCGCGAGCGCCTGGACGAAATGCGCCGCCGCCAAGGCGCCGACACGGGATACGACCGCTTGTGCCGCGCGATCCCGCGCGAGGAGGCCGAACGGCGCGCGGCCGCGGGCGAGCCGCATGTCGTGCGCATGAAGGTGCCGCTCGAAGGCGTCTGCGTAATGCGCGACATTCTGCGCGGCGAGATTCGCAAGGACTGGGCCTCGGTCGACGATCAGGTGATCATGAAGTCCGACGGCTTCCCCACCTATCACCTGGCCGTCGTGATCGACGATCATCTCATGGGCATCAGCCATGTGATCCGCGGCGAGGAGTGGATCAACTCGGTTCCGAAGCACATCCAACTCTACGAGTACTTCGGCTGGGAGCTGCCGGTCTTCTGCCACTTGCCGTTGCTGCGCAACAAGGACCGCTCGAAGCTGTCGAAGCGCAAGAACCCGACGTCGATCCACTACTACCGGCGGGCGGGCTATCTGCCCGAAGCGCTGCTCAATTTCCTGGGGATGATGGGCTGGCTGATGCCCAACGGCGAAGAGAAGTTCACTTTCGCGGAGATGATGGCGAATCTCGAGCTGGAGAAGATCTCGCTCGGCGGGCCGATCTTCGATGTGGACAAGCTGCGCTGGTTGAACGGCCGCTATCTGCGCGAGAACTACGACGCGGACCAGCTGCTGCGGAAACTCGAGGACTGGGGCCTCAATCGCGAGACCTTCCGCCGCATCACGCCGCTCGTGCAACCGCGCCTGGAAACGCTCGCCGATTGGGGCTACTTGACCGCCGCCTTCTTCGCCGACGAAGTGCCCATCGATCCGGCCGAGTTGAAGATGAAGGACCGCACGCCCGAAGAGCTGAAGGAACTGCTCCAGCTCATGGTCTGGCGGTTGGAGGCGCAGCCCGATTTTCGCGCCGCCGCGCTCGACGAGGTCTTCCGGGAGGCGGCGGAGAAACTGGGCGTCAAGTTGAAGGAGCTGACCCGGCCGTTCTACGTGGCGTTGAGCGGAAGGGCGGCCTGGACGCCGCTCTTCGACTCGATGGAACTGCTGGGCGCGGATCTCGTGCGCGTGCGTCTGCGCCGGGCGATCGAAGCGCTGGGCGGCATTTCCGGGAAGCGCGCGAAGGAGCTGGAATCGCGCTACGCGAGCCTTTTCGGCGCGCGCGGTTGAAGCGCACACGGCCATGCGCTGCAGGCAACGCGAGAGGCAGGCAACCCGAGAGGCAGAGAAAGCGAGAGGCAGAAGATGAGTGAACCGGGCGATCGCGAACCCAAACCCGCGGCCGAGGGCGAAGAGCAACTCGACTTCATTCGGGCGACCGTGGTCGAGCACATGAAGAGCGGCCGCTTCGACGGCCGGGTGCACACCCGCTTTCCGCCCGAGCCGAACGGGTTCCTGCACATCGGGCACGCCAAGGCGATCTCGATCGATTTCGGCATCGCGGCCGAATTTGGCGGCCAGTGCAACCTGCGCATGGACGACAGCAACCCGGCCAAGGAGAATGTCGAGTACGTGACCGGCATCCAGGAGGATGTGCGCTGGCTGGGCTACGACTGGGAAGACCGGCTCTACTACGCGTCCGATTACTTCGAGCAGCTCTACGAATACGCGGTCGCGCTCATTCGCATGGGCAAGGCGTACGTCGACGAGCTGACTCCCGACGAGATCCGCGCGTATCGTGGAACGCTCACCGCTCCGGGACGCGCGAGCCCCTATCGCGAGCGTCCCATCGAGGAGAATCTCGACCAGTTCGCGCGCATGCGGGCCGGCGAATTCCCCGACGGATCGAAGGTCCTGCGCGCGAAGATCGACATGAGCTCGGGCAATGTCAACCTGCGCGACCCGGTGATCTATCGCATCCTGCGGGCCGAGCATTACCGGCAGGGGTCGCAGTGGTGCATCTATCCGATGTACGACTTCACCCATTGCCTGTCGGACTCGATCGAACGCATCACCCATTCGATCTGCACGCTCGAGTTCGAGGACCATCGTCCGCTCTACGATTGGTACCTCGACCAGCTCGGGGTCTATCACCCGCAGCAAATCGAGTTCGCTCCGCTCGTGTTGAGCTACACGGTGCTGAGCAAGCGGCGCTTGAAGCAGCTCGTCGACCTGCGGCTCGTCGACGGCTGGGACGACCCGCGCATGCCGACCCTTTGCGGGATGCGCCGCCGCGGCTACACGCCCGAGGCGATCCGCGATTTCATGAAGCGCGTGGGAGTGGCCAAGCGCGACAGCATCGTCGACATCGCGCTGCTCGAGTTCTGCCTGCGCGAGGACCTGAACCGGAAAGCCTTGCGCAGAATGGCCGTCCTGCGTCCGGTGAAGCTCGTGATCGACAACTATCCCGCCGGCCAGGTGGAGGACATCGAGGCGCAGAACAATCCCGAGGACGAATCGGCCGGCACGCGCAAGGTGCCCTTCTCCCGCGAGCTCTACATCGAACGGGACGACTTTCGCGAAACGCCGCCGAAGAAGTTCTTCCGCCTCTCGCCGGGCAAGGAAGTGCGCTTGAAGTACGCCTACTATGTGACCTGCACGGGGGTCGTGAAGGACCCGGCCAGCGGCGAGGTGACCGAGATCCACTGCGACTACGCGCCCGACTCGAAAGGCGGTTGGACCTCGGACGGCCGCATGGTGCGCGGCACGCTCCACTGGGTGTCGGCGGCGCACGCGGCCGAAGGCGAAGCGCGCCTCTTCGAGCACCTCTACGATCGCGAAGATCCGCTCGATCTGCCCGAAGGCGGAGACTTCAAGGATCATCTGCGCCCGCAATCGCGAGAGATCCTGACCGGATGCCGCCTCGAGCCCTCGCTCGCCGAAGCGCGCGGCGGAGAGCGCTTCCAGTTCCTTCGCCGGGGCTACTTCTTCGCGGACCCTTTCTTGAGCAAGCCGGGCAGGCCGGTCTTCAATCGAACCGTCTCGCTGAAGGATTCGTGGGCGAAGATCGAGAAGTCGGCTGGCTCGTGAGCGGGCCCATCCGAGTGCGGCATCGGTGGCCGCGCCAGCTCGCGGGCCGAACGCATACCGCCCGAACGCGGCCGCGCGTCCAACCCGAAACCGGGCAGACGGCCCATCTCCGCGCCGCGCCAGGCGATCGGATGACGCATCGCGTCGCTCGGACGCGCCCCCCGGCTTTCCTCCGGCCAGCCGCACTCCGCAAGAATCCACGGGAAATGCCTGAATTCGGGCGATCGCACGCCTTCCCGAGAATTCCCGCGATCGCCCTCTTGCGCGCCCGGCGCGGGGCGGTATACTTGGCCCAATTCTTTTGAACCGTTCGCGAGGGGTTGCTTCCATTCCGGCAGTGAGCACGGTCTAGCTGATTCTTTGGGATCAATCGGAAACCGACCCAGACTCCGGTGGTATAGGAGGTTGGAATCAGCCAGCCGATCCGTGCGCAAGAGCGACCTGCGCTGATTCGCCGCAGAATCTCCGATCTTCAATGAGAGGCAAGGCCCCCGGGAAAGAGGTGCCAGGTGGACATTTTCTCCGATTGCATCAAGAAGGGAAGGCTGAAGCAGATCGAGCCCGACGTTGAAAGCGCGGCTCGCGAGCTGGATACATCCAAGGGCGAATTGGAGCGCGCTCGCCAGGCGTTCGTCCAGGGACGCTGGGAAGATGTGATCACGCAGTCGTATTTCGCCATGCATCGCTGCGCGCGAGCGGCCATCAACTCGCTCGGCTATCGGGACACGAATCTCTACGGCCTCTTGGCCGGCATCGACAAGCTGCTGGTGGAGCCTGGCAAGCTTCCCGCCGGAACTTCGAAGCGCATCAGCGAGGCGAAGGACATCAAGGACTCCGTTTACAACGGCGGACGCGCGGGCATGCGGGAAGCGCGCACGCTTCTCGGCTTTGCGCTGGAGCTGGCCAAAGCGGTCTTCGGCCTCTTGAAGCTTCCCGGTTTCGAAGCGGAGAGCATCGACACCACGCTTCCCGAGCGGCCGGATCCGCAACGGCAGCCGCGCCCGCCGCACGACAGCTATCCGCGCAACGACGCTCCGCGAGATCGTTTCCCGAGTGGGGAATTCCGGCGGCCGCGCCACGGGCAGAGTCCGCAGACCTGGAGAACGCCCGGTTCCGACGATGACATGCGCTGGCGGCCGGGCTATCGCGCGGCTCGGTAGATCACGACCCAGGCGCTGAACGCAAGCGCTCGGCGCGCCGCTCATCCCTCCGCGGCCCGGGATTCCCGGGCCGCGTTTCGTTGGACGGCAATTCCGAGCAGGATCAAGACGAGCCCCGCCACCGACGAGAGCAGAATGCGTTCGCCCGCAACCCGGTTCAGCAAGACCAGCGAGAGGAAGGGGGCGAGAAAGATCAGGTTCGAAACCTGAGCCGTGGTGCGCGAGAGCGAGAGCGCTTTCAGCCACAGCACGAAGGTCAACCCCATCTCGATCGTCCCCACATAGGCGCCCGCGATCCAGCCCGCGCGCTCCGGCCAGCGCGCTTCTCCGGTCCACGCCGCGTAGCAAAAGACGAAGACGGAGCCGATCGCGAAGTTGAGAAAGAGCTTCACCACTTCGTCGCGTTGATCCTTCATGTTTCCGATCCAGTAGAGCGCCCAGAGAATCGAGCTGCCGAGCGCGAGGGAGACTCCCAGCGGATCGGTGAACGTCCACGAGAGCGGCCGGCCGCGCGTGGAGATGACGAGCACTCCGGCGAGACTGATCACCAGCGCAAGAAGGCTCAGCGGCCGGATCTTCTGTTTGAGAAGCGGAATCGAGAGCAGCGCGAGCGCGAGGGCCCAGGTGTAGTTCAGCGGTTGGGCTTCCTGCCCGGGCAAGAGCGCGTAGGCCTTGAAGAGAATCAGGTAATAGAGGAAGGGATTCAGCAGTCCGAGGAGCGCGGAGCGAGCGAGGGCGCGAGGCGTTGCGCGGTCGAGCACGAGGCCCAGCTTCCCTTGCCCGAGCACAATGGCCAGCAGGACGAGCGTCGAGGCGCAGGAGGAATAGAGCAGGAGCTGCGTGGCCGACATGTGCCGGAGCGCGATCTTGAAGGCCGACGCGACCGTCGACCAGAGGAGGACCGCGCTCAGTCCGAAGAGATACGCTCTCGTCTGCCTCTGCATGGCGCGATCATGGCCGAGGTCGACGAGGCCTTCAAGCGAGCGAAGGCGACGGCGGGCGATGGCGCACGACGAGTGGGCCCGGCGCGCGAAGGGCAAGCGGCCGGAAGCGCTCGCTCCCGGCCGCTCGCTTGCCATCGCCTCAGGACGCCGCTTTACCGGCGCGTCTCCCGAGGCTCGTTCACGCGATGACGAGAAGAGTATCTACGCCCGGTTCTTCGATCTCTTCGTCGCTCTGCGCCCGGCCGCCGGCCGCTGCTTGGCTGCGCGCACGGCGATGGGCCGTTGCGTCTTGGCCTCCGGCCCGCGCTCGGGCGCTTGCCGGGCGGCGCCCTTTGCGTTGCCCGCTTCCCGCCCGCTGGCAGCTCCCTTCGCGGCGGCCAAGCCGGAGCCGCCCTCGTTGGCTTGCGGCTTCCATTTCTCCCACACCCTGCCCGCCAGATCGGGACTCGGTTTCAGCGCCATCTGGCCCGGATACCAACCCGACGGCGTGACCTCCCCCGTCTTGCGATGATGCTGGAAGGCCTGCAGCTGGCGAATCAATTCGGCGACATTGCGCCCTACGGGCGGAGTGAGCATCTCGATCGCCTGGATGATGCCGTCGGGATCGATCAGGAAGCGGCCGCGAATGTTGACGCCCTTCTCCTCGTCATAGACCCCGTACATGGTGCCGACCTTGCCCCCCGCATCCGAGAGCATCGGATAGGGCACTCCACCGGGGGTCATCTTCGAAAGCTCGCGCTCCTGCCAGATCTTGTGCACGAACTGGCTGTCGACGCTCATCGAGAGCACTTCGGCATCGAGTTGCTTGATCTCTTGGTATCTGGCGGCAACTGCCGTCAGTTCGGTGGGTCAGACGAAGGTGAAGTCGCCGGGGTAGAAGCAGAGGGTCACCCACTTGCCGCGATAGTCGGAGAGTTTGACGACACCGAAAGTGCCTTCGACGAAGGCGTTCACCTGAAAGTCCGGGGCCGGTTTGCCCACTTGCACGCCCATAGTTCTCCTCCCTGTTGCCTGCCGGTTTGCTCTCGTCCGGGGTTCGCCTTCGATGCGAAACACGTTTCGAGAAGTCCGGGTAGCGGATCCATCGTGCGTCTCAGCGACCGGGGATGTCCGTCTCGTGCAATCTCGCCGTCGATTCCGGCCGCATCCCTCGCTCACGACCATACAAGGTCTGGCCTCTGGAATCATCCTCCATCGTGGATGGCATCAGTGCACGCGGAAGCGTCACTCCAGCCGGTCGCTTGCCTGGCTCTTGGTCTGCGCGTATGCGTGCGGGAAGCATGCATAGAACGCGGCCGCCTTGACGAGGTGATCGATCGGGCAGAACTCGTCCGGCGCATGGGCCTGCGCCTCATAGCCCGGGCCAAACCCGATGCATGGAATGCCGTGCAGCCCGCAAATCGCCACGCCATTCGTCGAGAAGACCCACCGCTCTCCCTCGCCGGGGTCATGGCTGTCGGAAGCGGCCGCGGAATCGGGAACGGAGAACGAATCCGAAACGGAGGCCAGGGTTTGAAATGTCGTGCGCGCCGCACGGACCGCGCGGTGGTCGGACGCGACTGTCCACGCGGGAAAGACCGCCTCGGTCGGATAGATCGTTCCCGTATAGGCCGCGCGCTCGTATCGCTTCACGCGCATTTGCACGGCATCGGGCTCCGCTGCCCAGGGAAATTGTCCCAGCATGCTTCGAATGCCGTCCATGACCGAGTCGCGCGTTTCTCCCCAGGTCAGGCGGCGGTCGAGATGCGCGCGAGCCACATCGGGAATCGCGCAGAGGCTGGGGCCCTGCCCCAGAAAATGCGTGACCGCGATGCTCCCTTTTCCGAGGAACGCATCGGCCGGAAGCTGAGGAGCGAGGCGCTCGATTCCCTTCACGAGCTCCGCCATGCGATAGATCGCGTTCTTGCCGCGCTCGGGGGCCGAAGCGTGCGCCGACCGGCCGCGCACTTCGATTTCGATCTCCATGCGGCCGCGTTGACCTCGATAGACCCTGCAGGCGGTGGGCTCGGTGATCACGCACACTTCCGGGCGCAAGCCTTCTTCGCGAATGAGGTACTGCCAGCAGAGGCCGTCGCAGTCCTCTTCCATGACCGTCCCGGTGACATGCAGCGTGCAGTCTTCAGCGAGGCCCATCTCCTTGATGATTGCGCCGGCGACGATGAGCGCCGCCATTCCGCCCTTTTGATCGGCCGCCCCTCGGCCCCACACTCTGCCGTCCGCAATCCGCCCTTCGAAGGGACCGAAGGTCCAATCGGCGCGATTGCCCATCTCGACGGTGTCGATGTGCGCATCCATGGCGATCGCATGCGGCCCGCTTCCGATGCGCCCGATCACGCTTCCCAGGCCGTCGATGCGGATCTGCTCGAAGCCTGCCTCGCCCATCGCCTCCTGAATGCGCGCGGCCACGCGCTGCTCCTGGCAGCTCGGCGAAGGGATCCGGATGAGTTCGGCCAGCAGGCGGGCAAGGTCGTCCCGGCGGGATTGGGCCCGCTCCCATACCTCTTGGCAAAGCCGGCGATCCACGGCGCTCGTCTCCATTCTCGAATCCCCCTGGCTGCGTTGGCCGAGGCCACTGTCATTCCCTGACCCGGACCTCGATGACGGGCGGAATCTAACATCCCGGCTGGACAATTGCCCGGAGTTCAGCGCTCGTTGGCAGGCAGGGAGATGCCCGGCCGCTGGCGGCACCCTGGTGCGGACGGGCGTCTCGTCCCGCACCCCCTTCTCGGCCCACCAGGCATGCTGAAATGCAGACTCACTCTGGACAGGCTGGCCTTGCCTTCAGGATTTCCGCGTTACTATACTTCATAATTTGAAGCTATTGGATCATTCCCAGTAATTTTTTCTTGACACAATCATGATTTGTTCCGATCACTACATTGCATGAAGTATTTGGATGGGTCGTTTTGAAAGGCGCCGGATGGAATTCGACGAAAATCTTCTTTCAGCGGGCCGGCTGGCGATCCTCGCAGCACTCGTACCCGGTGCGCCTCTCTCCTTCACGCACCTGAAGCGGGCGACCGGGCTGGCGGACGGCAATCTTCATGTGCAGAGCAAGAAGCTTGAGAAGGCCGGCTATGTCGAGGCGATTCGAGGGGCTCGCGGAAAGAGGCCGATCACCCACTTCAAGATCACAGAAGAGGGAATTGCGGCCATGAAACTTCATATTCGAAAGCTTCAGAGGATCATGGCGTCGGAGTCGGGAGTGATCGGACCCAGACGACCGGGGGGCAGGCGGGAGGAGTCCCAAGTCTGGTGTCCCTGAGGTTGTGGGTCGAAGAATCGGTGCAGTCGTCTGCAGATGATTGTGGTCCAGTGGATTGCCCGATCTTTGCTCGAGAGGTGGCCAAGGCAGCTCAAACAGGACACAAGTCCTTGCAATAAGATCACTTGAAGAGGAACAAGCTCGAATCATCGAGCCACAAGGGGGAGGCCCATGAAGATCGCCATCGGCTCCGATCACGGCGGCTTCGACCTGAAGACCCAGCTGGCCTCCCATCTCCGCTCCCAAGGCCACCAGGTGACCGATGTGGGTACTTCATCTCGTGAAGCAACCGACTACCCAAAGTACGCGAATGCCGTCGCCCGGCTGGTCGCCTCCAAGGATGCCGAGCGCGGGATCGTGATCGACGGGGCGGGAATCGGGTCGGCCATGGTGGCGAACAAGGTTCCCGGCGTGCGGGCTGCCCTCGCCTACGACCTCTCGTCGGCCATGAACAGCCGGGAACACAACGACGCCAATGTCCTCACCTTGGGGGCCGGGCTGATCGGCCCGGCATTGGCCCGTCAAATCGTGGACGCCTGGCTGGCCGCCCAGTGCACCGAAGATCGCCACCGGAAGAGAGTCGCGATGATTTCCGATGTCGAGCGGGATGCGTGCGCGATTCCGCCTCGCGCCTCGTCGTCGTTCGGGCAGAGCGCACGGCCGGACATCGCCGGTCCTCCCCCATCTCCGGCGCCTCCGGCAGCTCCGGCGGCTCCGGCGGCTCATTCCTCGCCGGCAATCGGCGCGGCGGACCTGGAGCGCATCGCGGTCGAACTCGAGAAGATCCTCGGCCGCTCTCTCGTCTCCGGGCCGCTGCAACCGTGCTCCCAGCCCGCTGCGGTGACCGGCGCGCTGGCCGGTGTCACGCTCACCCGGCCGCTCTGGCCCACGCTTTCCGAGAATCCCGCGGCGGCCCGCCGTTTCATCGAGCTCGGCGTCGGGCGCTTCACGCTCACCTCCCCCGAGCCGGGCCCCATCCCCGATGACATCGCCTCCTACATCGATCACACCCTGCTCAAGTCCGACGCGACCGGCGCGCAAATCAAGAAGCTCTGCGCCGAAGCGCGCGAGCATCGCTTCGCGGCCGTGTGCGTGAATCCCATCTGGGCGGCGCTGGCGAATCGCGAGCTGTCCGGATCGGGCGTGGTCACCTGCTGCGTGGTCGGATTTCCGCTCGGCGCGACCTATCCCGAGATCAAGGCGCTGGAGGCGCGGCGGGCGATTCGCGAAGGCGCGCGCGAAATCGACATGGTCATCAACATCGCCGCCTTGAAGGACGGCGACGACGCCCAGGTGTTCGCCGACATCTGCGCGGTCGTGGAGGCCTGCCGCGACGGCAGCGCGCGCTGCAAGGTGATTCTCGAAACCGCCGTGCTGACGGAGGAAGAGAAGCGGCGCGCATGCCGGCTGGCGCGCAAAGCGCGAGCGCATTTCGTGAAGACCTCGACCGGCTTCGGACCGGGCGGCGCAACGGCGGAAGATGTCGCGTTGATGGCGTCCGAAGTGCGCGGGACAGGGATGGAAGTGAAAGCGGCGGGCGGCATTCGCTCCTATTCCGATGCGGAGCGAATGATCGCGGCGGGCGCCACGCGCATCGGGGCGAGCGCGGGAGTCGCGATCGTCGAAGAAGCGCGCAAGCTCACGCCCGCGAGCGAGACGCGCTGAGGGGAATGGAATCGCCCGGGCAACCGGCTGATCCGTTGAACCGGGTGATGCGCTGATCGAACGGCAAGAGGGCTTTCGACGAGGAGATTTCGCGTGGTCGAACTTCGCGCCTATGTGTTCCTCGACAGTCTCCAGCCGCAGTTCGCCTCTTTTCAGGCGACCGTGTCGCAGGGATTCCTTCCGAAGGAGCGCGAGGCGAGTCTGTTCGTCGAAGTCTCCCCCGGGATCGAGATCAATCGCATCACCGACATCGCGCTCAAGTCCACGCGCGTCACTCCCGGCATGCAGATCGTCGAGCGCCTGTACGGACTGCTCGAGATCCACTCGGCCAGCCAGGCGGACATCCGTCAGGCGGGACGCGCGATCCTCGAGGCATTGGAGGTTCGCGAGGAGGACCGCCTGAAACCGCGCGTGCTCTCGAATCAGATCGTCCGCCACCTCGACGATCACCAGACCCAGCTCATCAATCGCATGCGGCACGGCAACATGATCCTGGCCGGGCAGACGCTCTTCATTCTGGAGTGCGAGCCGGCCGCGTATGCGGCGCTCGCCGCGAACGAAGCGGAGAAGGCGGCCGAGATCAACATCCTCGAGGTCCGCGCCTTCGGCAGCTTCGGGCGCGTGTATCTGGGCGGCGAGGAGCGCGACATCGATGTGGCCGCGCCCGCGGCCGTGCAGGCGATCGAGGAATTGACGGGCCGCGTCATCGAGCGCCGCGCGAACAGGCAATGATCGGGAAGCTTGGAATCGACGCGCTGCGAATGGTGAGCGGATAGGCAACCGGGGAATCGAGCACTGGCAATCGCGAGCGGAACAGGCAAACGGGGAATCGAAGACTCGTAATCGTGAGCGGAATGGGTGGACGGGAATCCAAGCGCTGGCAATCGTGAGCGGCACAGGCAAACGGCGGGCCGGCCCGCGGGAACAGAGGAGTCGTCAGTCATGGCAGAAGCGTTGGGCATGATCGAATGTCGCTGCTTTCCGGCAATGGTCGAGGCAGCGGACGCGATGGTGAAGGCGGCCAAGGTGGAGCTCGTCAGCTATGAAAAGACGGGCGGCGGCTACACGACGGCGATCATTCGTGGCGATGTCGCGGCCGTGAAGGCGGCTTGCGATGCGGGGCAGACGGCCGCCTCGCGGGTCGGCGAGCTGGTCGCGGTGCACATCATCGCGCGCCCGCACGCCAATGTCGATCTCGTCATCCCGCTGGGCCGTCAACCGGAACCGGCGAAGAAGTAGACGCGGCCGGCAGGCGGGTCGCGCGGGACGCGGCTTCCCGAGGGAAGCGCGCGCGCCGCTCGGCCCGCCGCTGGCACGCCGCACACGGAGGTTTCGATGAATCTCGCGCGCGTGTTGGGCACGGTCGTCTCCACGCGGAAGGAACCGAGCCTCGACGGGCTGAAATTTCTTCTGCTCGGACAATGTGATCCGCAGCGAACCCTCACCGGAGTGACGGTCGTGGCGGCGGATGCCGTGGGCGCGGGCGTCGGAGAGTATGTGCTCTACGCGAGCGGAAGCTCGGCGCGCCAAACGCGCATGACCGATCAGCGCCCGTGCGACGCCGTCGTGATGGCGATCGTGGATAGCTGGGAGATCGAGGGCCAGGATCTCTACAAGAAGGGGCGCGACGATTAGTCGCGAAGTCCAGGCCGCCCCGGAGCGCGAACGCTTCGCCGGCCGCTCGCGTTGAAGTTGTGCGAGGATTGCCGCGTGTCCTTGACGAACGAACAGGTGCAGAGAATCGCAGAGCGCCTTGCGGAGCGCATGGGCCGCGCGTTTCCAGCGCAACCGGCGGCCGACAGCCGGCCCTCGTGGTCGTCGGAAGGCCGCCCGGCCTCGGCGATGCCCGAAGCGACAGCTTCCTCTCGCCCATTCGATCGCCCCGAGATCGCTTCCGCAAGCGAGATCCCCTGCGGCGCGGGCGTCTTCCCCAACATCGACTCCGCCGTCTCCGCCGCGCGCCTCGCCTTTCTGCGCCTGAACGGCGAGTCGCTCGCCTTGCGCGAACGCATGCTCGCTTCCATTCGCGCTGCGCTGCTCGATGAAGCGGAAGCGCTCGCGCGTCTCGCTCAGGAAGAGACCGGCTATGGGCGCTACGACGACAAGGTCCTCAAGAACCGCCTCGTCATCCAGAAGACCCCGGGCGTCGAGGATCTGCGTCCCACCGCCGTGAGCGGCGATCGCGGCCTCACGCTGATCGAGCCTGCTCCCTACGGCGTCATCGGCGCGATCACGCCGGTCACGAATCCCTCGACCACCCTGATCAACAACGCGATCGGGATGATCGCCGCGGGGAACGCGGTCGTCTTCAACTGCCATCCGAGCGCGCGGCGGGTGGGCGCGAGAACCGTGCAGGTGATCAACCGCGCGATCATGGCGGCGGGCGGGCCCGCGCACCTCGCCGCCACGGTGGCCGAACCTACGATCGCTTCCGCGCAGGCGCTCATGAAGCATCCGGATGTGCGCCTGCTGGTCGTCACCGGCGGAGCCGCGGTCGTCGCGCAAGCGATGGCCAGCGGCAAGCGCGCGATCTGCGCGGGACCGGGCAATCCGCCCGTCGTCGTGGACGAGACGGCCGATCTCGCGCAAGCCGGACGCGACATCGTGCTCGGCGCTTCCTTCGACAACAACATCATCTGCGTGGACGAGAAGGAAGTCTTTGTGGTCGCGAGCGCGGCCGAGGGGCTGCTCGATTCGATGAAACGCCACGGCGCGCATGTGCTCGCTCCCGCGCGGCTGCGCGAGCTCGAGGCGCTGATCTTCACGCGCCTGGGCGGACCCCGCGAGCCGGGCGAGATCAACAAGGAGTGGATCGGCCGCGACGCGGCCCGGATCCTCGCCCAGCTCGGCATCGCCGCGCCCGCCGACACGCGCCTCGTCGTCGCCGAGGTGCCGGCCGAGCACTCGCTCGTGTGGACCGAGCAGATGATGCCGGTGCTGCCCGTCGTGCGCACCCGCGACGCGGCGCATGCGATCGATCTCGCCATCGCGGCCGAGCGCGGCTTTCGACACACCGCCGCGATGCACTCGAAGAATCTCGATGCGCTGAGCCGCATGGCGCGCGAAATCGATTGCTCGATCTTCGTGAAGAACGGGCCGTGCTTCGCGGGCCTGGGAGAAGGCGGCGAAGGGTTCAGCAGCTTCACGATCGCGAGCCCGACCGGCGAGGGGCTGACCGGCCCGCGCAGCTTCAGCCGCTTGCGGCGATGCGTGCTGGTGGATCACTTCCGCATCGTGTGAGCGCGCTGGCAGGAGGAGTCGCAGGGATGGAGCGGTCAGGAGCGGCGTTCAAGAAGCAGAAGGACTCCCCGCCGGGAATGCCTCGGGAATCGGGCGCGCCGCGCCATCCCGCGCTCGCGCTCCTGGAATACGAGAGCGTGGCGATCGGCATTCGCGCGGCCGACGCCATCGTCAAGCGCGCTCCCATCGCGCTCCTCAAATCGGGGACGGTGCATCCGGGACACTACCTGGTCCTGATCGCGGGATCGGTGGCCTCCGTCACCGAGTCGCACGCGACCGGAGTGGAAGCGGGCGACGGCCGTCTGCTCGACGAAGTGCTGCTTCCCGACGCGCACGAGGAAGTGACCTCGGCCTGCCTTGGGGAACGCCGGCCGCTCGAACGCGAGGCGCTCGGCGTGCTCGAGACGCGCACGGTCGCGACGCTGCTGCGCGCGGCCGACGCGGCGGTCAAGGGCACCGCTGTGCGCATCAGCGAGATCCGCCTTGCCGACGGCCTCGGCGGGCGGGCGTTCGTGCTCTTCGACGGAATCGTCGCCGATGTGGAAGCCGCGCTCGAGATCGGCTCCGCGCGCGTGCCCTACGACCGGCTCGTCACCTGCACGCTGATGCCGCGCCTCGATGCGACGGTGCGCATGGCCTTGAACGGCGGAACGCGGTTTGGCGCGTGCGATCCGCTCGCGCCCGCGGGGGCGGAGGCGGCCGAGAGCCTCGGGTTCGGCGACGACGGATGAGGATCGAAAGAGCGACATGAAGATCGGAAGAGGGCGATGAAGATCGGCAGAGTGATCGGCACGCTCGTCCCGAGCGTGGTGTACGAAGGGCTCGCGGGGGTCCCGATGCTGTGGGTGCAGCCTCTGCGCCCCAACGGCGAGGAGAAGGGCCGCCCGCTCGTCTGCGCCGATTCCACGCGCATGGCCGGGCCGGGCGAGCTCATCTACTACGAGAGCATTCGCGAGGCGGCGCTCACGCTCGATCCCTGGTTCGTTCCCGTCGACGACGCGATCATCGGCATCGTCGACGGCGTGCACTTGCCCGCGCTGGAGCCCCCGGCGGAATCGCGGGCGGGAGAACGCTCATGATCATCGGGCGCGTGATCGGCGAGATCTATTCGACGATCAACCATCCGATTCTCGATCATCGCAAGCTCTTGATCGTCGAGAAGCTCTCGCCCACCGGACGGGCGCTCGACGACTATCTCGTCGCCATCGACACGGTCGATGCGGGCGTGGGCCAGACCGTGCTCGCGATCGACGAAGGCAATTCGGCGCGTCTCGTCTTGCGCGCGCCGAACGCTCCCACGCGCTCGATCGTGGTCGGGATCATCGATGCGATCGAGATGGCGCCTGAGGCGGCCGGCCCTGCTGGGCACGATTCCGATGCTGCGAGGCATGAGATTGCGAGGCCTGCCGCGCACGATTCCGATGCCGCGATGCGCAACCAGCGAAAGGCCAAGGCCTCCTCATGATGTCCGAGTGGCAGGCGCGCCAGGAGATCGTCGAAGCGGGCAGACGCTTGTCCGCATCGGGGTTCGCCGCCGCGTCGGACGGCAACCTGAGCGCGCGTCTGCCGGGCGGGCGGCTGCTCGTCACGGCAGCGGGGGCGCGCCTCGGCGATCTCCGGCCCGAGCAGCTGCTCGTCGTGCCGCTTCGCGATGGAGCGGATGGAACGCGCGCCCGGCTGCCCGCGCATCTGCGGCCCACGAGCGAGCTCGCCATGCATCGCTGCGCGTACATCGAGCGGCCGGACATCGACGCGGTCGCGCACGCGCATCCCGTCACGGTGACCGCCTTCACCGTCGCCGGCTGCTCGCTCGAGGACGCGCCGTTGCCCGAGGTGATCCTCGCCTTCGGTTCCATCCCCACCGCACCCTATGCGACCCCCGGCACCGACGCGGGCGCGGATGCGATTCGCGAACTCATCCGCGCTCACGATGTGCTCGTGCTCGACCTCCATGGAGCGCTGGCCGCGGGCCGCGGGCCGCTCGATGCGTTTCACAAACTCGAGAAGCTCGAGCACGCCGCGCGAATCTTGTTCCACGCCCGGTTGCTGGGGCGGATGGAGCGCTTGCCCGACGAGGAAGCGGAGAGACTGCGATCGATGCGGCAGCGCGCGGCCGCGTGCGCGGCGGGCATGGAGGGAAGAGCCTGATGCGTAGCCTCATCACCGCGCTCCTGGTCGCTGCCTGCGCGGCAGGCCTTGCTCGCTCCCTGCCGTCATTCCTTTGCGTTCACGAATGCTGCGCGCAGACGAGCGCCGCGGCGGATTCCGCGAGCGCCTTCTCCTTCCCGCTCCTCTTCGACTCCGAGGAAATCCACCTTCGCGTGCAATCCGATTCCTTGATCGTGGACGGGACCTACCGGCTGATCTGCAATCTCGGGAAAGGGACGACGTACATCGTCTACCCCTTCCCCACCGATCCGCGCATGGGCGCGGCGACGCCCGTGCGCATGGAAATCCGCGCGCCAGGCGGCGAGTGGAAGCGGGTGAGCTGCAGCGCGCTCCCCCACGGCGCCGGGCTGCGCTGCCGGGTGCCGCTGCTGGCGAAAGACACCCTCGAGCTGCACGCGGTCTATCGCCAGAAGCTGATCGAGAACTACGCGCGTTACATCGTGACCAGCACGCGGGCGTGGGGCCGCCCGCTGCGAAGCGCCCTCTTTCTGGTCACGCTTCCGGAAGGCATGGAGCTCTTCGGCGCGAGCTATCCCTTCGCGCCCGACGGCGAGAATCTCAACCGCTATCGCTTTCTCGCAGAGGATTTCTGGCCCGAGAAGGACATCGTGATCGAATGGCAAGCGGCGGAGGCGCCGCATCAATAGCGATAGTGATCCGCCTTGAACGGCCCCTTCACCGGGAAACCCAGATAGCGCGCCTGCTGCGCGGTCATCACGGTGAGCTTCGCGCCCAAGTGATCGAGATGCAGCCGCGCGACCTGCTCGTCGAGCTCCTTCGGCAGCACATGCACCTTGAGCTCCAGCGTCCCCGCCTTGCGCGCCATCTCGATTTGCGCGAGCACCTGGTTGCAGAAGCTGTTGCTCATCACGAAGCTCGGGTGGCCGGTGGCGCAGCCGAGATTGAGGAGCCGCCCTTCAGCGAGGATCAGGATGCGATGGCCGTCGGGGAAGGTCCACATGTCGAATTGCGGCTTGATGTTGGTCCTCTGGATTCCGGGATAGGCGGCCAGGCCGGCCATGTCGATCTCGTTGTCGAAGTGGCCGATGTTGCCGATGATCGCGCCGTCTTTCATGCGCTCCATGTGATCGATGCGGATCACATGGTAGTTGCCGGTCGCGGTGATGTAGACATCCGCTTCGGGGAGCATGTCCTCGACGCGCACGATGGCGAAGCCTTCCATCAACGCCTGCAGCGCGCAGATCGGATCGATCTCGGTCACCGAGACGCGCGCCCCCTGCCCCGCGAGCGCCTGCGCGCAGCCCTTGCCCACATCGCCGTAGCCGCACACGATGCAGACCTTGCCCGCAAGCATGACATCGGTCGCGCGATTCAGGCCGTCGATCACCGAGTGGCGGCAGCCGTAGGTGTTGTCGAATTTGCTCTTGGTGACGCTGTCGTTCACATTGATGGCGGGAAAGAGGAGCGTCCCTTCGCGCTCCATTTGATGGAGGCGATTGACCCCGGTGCTGGTCTCTTCGGTCGCGCCCCGGCAGTCGGCCAGCATGCGCGTCCAGCGCCCGGGAGTCTCGCGTTGAACGCGCGCGAGCGTGCGCAGCAGGGCGGCGAAGTCCTCGCTGTCCGCCGAATCGATGGGCGGCACATCGCCGGCCCGCTCGTATTCCACGCCCTTGTGGACCATCAGCGTGGCGTCGCCGCCGTCATCGACGATCTGCTGCGGCCCGAGCCCGCCGCCGAAATCGAGCGCGCGATCGATGCACCACCAGTACTCATCCAGGCTCTCGCCCTTCCAGGCGAAGACCGGCACGCCGCGCGGATACTCGGGCGTTCCGTCGGGGCCGACCACGACCGCCGCGGCGGCGTGATCCTGGGTGGAGAAGATGTTGCACGAGGACCAGCGCACGGTCGCGCCGAGCGCGGTCAGGGTTTCGATGAGCACTGCGGTCTGCACGGTCATGTGCAGCGATCCCGAGATGCGCAAGCCCGCCAGCGGGCGGCCGGGCGCCAGCTGAGCGCGCAAGGTCATCAGGCCCGGCATCTCGTGTTCGGCGAGCCTGATTTCCTTCCGGCCCCACGAGGCGAGGGCGAGATCGGCGACTTTGTAGGTCAACTGTCCCGTTGCGGTGGACATGTTCCTTCCTTTCGATCCGTTCGTGCGGCTTCGATCGTTCGTCCGCTTCGTCCGTTCGCGCGCTTGTCCGGCCACAGTATGCCGGCCGGGAAGCGCTGCATGTTGCGCTCCCCTTTCACTGGGCGGCGGAGTATATCGCGTCGCTTCACGAAGGCGCAACCAAACCGGAAAGCGACGGGAGCGACGGACGCGACAAGCGCGACGCGCGAAGCTATGTCCGCGGCTGCGCGCCGCGCCGTTCCACGATCTTCCGATCGATCTCCGGGATGCGCTCTTGCTCGGCGAGCCAGTAGTCCGGATCCCGCTGGCGCCGCAACTCGGCCACGCTCTTGCCCTGCTGTTCCACCCAGGTGAAGTACTTGAGATTCGCCCAGCAATCGTGCGCGTGGCGCGTGCCTTCCAGAATGTAGTCGAGACCCGCGCGATGGAAGATCGATTCGAGCCGCACGGCCGCCTCGGTCTCGTCCATCGGCCCGAGCTTCTCGTTCATCCGCGCGAGCACCGAAGGGTAGCGGTCGAGGGCGTCGGTCGCCACGGTGAAGACCGCATCCTCGCGCGTGAGACGGTAGAACTTCGCCGTCTTGATCGCCCCCAGGATGTTGCAGATCGACGAAATCCCGAAGAGGTCCGCCATCCTGCGCGCATCCGCTTCGGGAACGCCCGCGCGCACGAGCGGGTTCCGTCCCGCCGGCTCGGCGATGAGCTGCAGGCCCTTCTTGCAGTCCCACTCGTCGATGCACATCAGCGCATTCATCGTGTCGGTGTTGTGGATCCAGGTGACATGCTTGTCGCCGATGCCCTGGATGTCGTGCCCACCGAAGCCGTTCGCATACAGGGTGGGGCATTGGATCGGTTCGAGCCCCACGATGCGCGCGTCCGGTTCGCGCTGCCGCAACAGATCCCCGGCCGCAATCGTCCCGCCCGACCCCATCGCCGAGACGAATCCCGCCAGCCGCGCAGCGCGCCCTTCGGCGCGCAGCGCTTGGAAGAGCTCGAGGATCGCATGGCCGGTCACATGATAGTGGAAGCGGTAATTCGCGAATTCCGCGAACTGGTTGACGATCGTCGTATGCGGCTCTTTCGCGAGGGCATGGCAGCGATCGTAGATCTCCTTCACATTGCTCTCGCATCCGGGAGTCTTCAGATAGTCCGACCCGTACGCCTGAATGCGATCGAAGCGCTCCTGGCTCATCTCCTCGGGCAGCAGCACGAGCGAGGCGTAGTTCATGCGCGGAGCGACATAGGCGCCGCCGATCCCATAGTTGCCGGTCGAGGGCCACACCAGCCGGTCGCGACCCGGAACGATTTCGTCGGACACCTGCTTTTCGATGCAGCAGCTGTAGGTCGCTCCCACCTTGTGGCTGCCGGTCGGAAAGTCCTTGCCCGTGAGGACGACGATCGAGGCCTCGACTCCCGTGAGCGCTCGAGGAAGCACGATGTGTCGCACGCGTCCCCGCTCATCCTTCCAATGGATGTTGAAGAGATTGATGGGATCGAGCGGATCCTCGCGGTACGCGGCCTCGGCGCGCGCGCGCACACCGGGCGCGATGCGACCCGGATCGCGCATCTCCTCGAATGTCGGACCGTAGACGAATGGCCGGGACATGGACTCCTCCCGCGATGATCCTCGCCTTCCATTCATGGTCTTGCCATGCGCGCCATGCTACGCAGCCTGCCCGGCCTTTCGCAAGCGCCGCTTGCCTCGCGGCCGCTTGCGCCGCGCGGGCGAGAGGCCGCCGGCATCGCCGGCTCATTCGCTCGCATTGTCCAAGGGAAACCAATCTGCTAGCGTGAAGACCCTTCCCAACGAAGCGCCATGAGCGGCTTTCCGCTGTTCGAACGCTCGCCGTCTTCGAACGACGGCCGGGGAAGAAGGAGGGGAAACGAAGTTGCGTGATGCAGGGGGCGATGACGGCCGGGCGAAGCCCGCGGCCGGCGCAACGCGAGGATCGATGACCCGTGGTTCGGGTGCGAGGTCCTTGCTCGCGCCGCTCGCCGTCCTCGTATTGACCCTGCTGGCCTTCACGCCTGTCGTCCGCAATGGCTTCGTCGATTGGGACGATTTCCAATGCGTCTCCGAGAACCCGCACATCCGCTCCTTCTCGGGCGAGAATCTGCGCTGGATGGCGACCACCGGGCACATGGCCCAGTGGCAACCGCTCGGTTGGTTCCTGATCGCCGCCCAGTACGCGTTTTTCGCCGACGACCTGGCCGCCTTTGCGAGGGGATTGCACGGCGTGAGCTTGGCGCTGCATGCCGGTATCGCCGTGCTCGCCTTCTTCCTGCTCCGCCGCCTCACGCTTCTGGCGCGCGCGGCCACTTCGGCTGTCACAGATAGCGCGCCGGGCATCGACGCCGCCTGCGCAATCGGCGCGCTCTTCTTCTCTTTGCATCCCATGCGCGTGGAAGTGGTCGCCTGGGCTACCGCGCAGCCGTATCTGTGGGCCGCGCTCGGTTGCCTGGGCTGTCTCTGGTTCACCTTGAACGCCGTCGAAACGGGACGCGCGCGTGATCGCGCGCTTGCGATCGTCTGCTTCGCCTTGTCGCTGCTCTGCAAACCGATCGGCGTTCCGCTGCCGTTCGTCCTGCTGCTGCTCGACGCCTATCCGCTCCGCCGTTTCGAGCGCGCGGCGAGTGGCGACACCCGCCGCATCTGGACTGAGAAGATTCCTTACGTCCTGCTCTCCGTCATCGTCATGATCGTCACTCCGCTGGTGAAGAGCAGTCTCGGCTCCTCGCTGCCGCTCTCCGCGCACGGCTTGGGATCGCGTCTGCTGCAAGCCGCGCGCGGCTTCTGGTTCTATCCCTGGAAGACGCTCGTGCCGGCTTCGTTCTCTCCCATCTACGAGCTTCATCCCCCGCTGGGCCTGCACGACCTCGCGTATCTCGGGGCGCTCGCGGCGTGCGCGGCGCTGGCCCTCTTCTGGCTTTGGCGCGGCCGGCGCTCTGCGTTCTTCACCGTCACGCTTTTCGCTTATGCGTTGCTCATCTTTCCCCTGCTCGGGTTCTTTCAAAGCGGGAACCAGGAGACGGCCGACCGCTACGCCTATCTGCCGGCGCTCGCCTTCTCCTTTCTGGTGAGCGCGGGCGTAGCCGCGTTGTTCGCGCGCCGCCCCGCATGGCGGGCGCGGGCGCAGGCAGGAGCCTCGCCTTCGCTTGCCTCGCATGCGCCAACCCTCATGGTCGCGGGCATCGTCTTGGTGGCCCTGGGCGTTCTCTCGTTTCGGCTGTGCGCGGTCTGGCGCGACACCGCCTCGCTCTGGACGCACGCCGCCGCCGTGCAGCCGGGCAGCTCGATCGCGCAGAACGGATACGCCTTCGTGCTGCTCGAACAAGGGCGGACGAACGAGGCGATCGAGCGCACGCGGGAAGCGATTCGGATCATGCCCCAGAACGAGAAAGCGCACCGCAACCTGTGGACCGCGCTGCGCGCGGAGGGGCGCACCGAGGGGTTGATCGCCGCCCTCCAGGATGCGCAAGGCATCTTCCCGCGGCAGGCGGACATACCCTTCTTTCTCGGCAATGCGTTGGCGCGCGATCGAGATTTCGACCGCGCCGCTGCCGCCTTCGAGCAGGCGCTCGCGATCGATCCGGCGCGCGTGCCCGCGCTGGTCGCGCTCGCCTCCGTGCTTCAGGAGAGCGGACAAGCGGAGCGCGCGATCGACATCGCCCGCCGGGCCCTCGATCTCGACCCGCGTCAAACGGGCGTGCGCCTCACGCTCGCGCGCGCGCTCCACGACAGCGGACGAAACGACGAGGCGGTTCGCGAGCTCGGCGCCCTCCTCCTGCTGGAGCCGGGCAACGGAACGGCGCGCCGGCTCCACGGCGAATGGGGAGCGGAATCATGACGGAAGACAGATCTGCACACCCCACCGGCCCCGAGAAAAACACAAGCGCCCCGCCGCCCGCGCTTGCGCACGCCGTCCCGCGCGTGGACGGCGCGGACAAGGCGACCGGGCGCGCGATCTATGCCGACGACATCCGCATCGAAGGCATGCTCTTCGCGAAGCCGCTTCACGCCGCCCATCCGAGCGCACGCATCCTGTCGATCGATTGCGCCGCCGCGTACGCGGTGCCGGGCGTGGTCGACATCCTGACCGCGCGCGAGCTGCCCGCCGAGACGCGAGTGGGCACGATCATGGCGGATCAATATGTGCTTGCCAGCGATCGCGTGCGCTATCAGGGCGATGTGATCGCGGTGGTCGCGGCCGAGAGCGAAGCGGCCGCGCGCGCGGGCGTGGCCGCCGTGCGCGTGGAATACGAGCCGCTCCCGCCGGTGCTCGATCCGGCCCGCGCCCTCGCTCCCGATGCGCCGCTCCTGCACGAAGAGCGCGGCACGAACCTGATCGCCTCCTATCGCGTGCGGCACGGAGATCCGGCGGCGGGATTCTCCCGCGCGGCGCAGGTGATCGAACGCGAGTACCGCACCCAGCGCGTGGAGCACGCCTACCTCGAGCCCGAGTCGGCGATCGCGATTCCAGAAGAGGGCGGCGTCACCATTCGAGGCTCGGTGCAGATGCTCTTCAACGCCCGGCGCTTCGTCGCCCGCGCGACGGGGCTTGCGCTCGAGCGCGTGCGCGTCGTGCAGGCCACGCTGGGCGGAAGCTTCGGAGGCAAAGACGAGACGATCAATTTCATCTGCGCGCGCGCGGCCCTGCTCGCGCTGCGCACCGGCCGTCCGGTGAAGACGACCTACACGCGCGCCGAATCGATGCGCGAGAGCTACAAGCGCCATCCCTTCCAGGTGCGCGCGCGCCTCGGCGTGGATGCTGATGGGTCGATGCAGGCCTTGGAGATCGACATTACCGCCGACGGCGGTCCCTATTGCACCTCCTCCCCCTTCGTCATCTGGCGTCCGACCGTGCAATGCACGGGGCCGTACAAGATCCCCGCCGTCCATTGCGATTCGCGCGCGGTGTACACGAACAATCCGCTGACCGGCGCGATGCGCGGCTTCGGCTCGCCGCAGTTCAACTTCGCCTCCGAATCGTTGGTCGACGAGATGGCCTGGACCTGCGGACTCGATCCGGTCGAGTTCCGCCGCCGCAACTTCTTCACGCAGGATTGCGTGACGCACACGGGGCAGCGGCTCGACAACCATGTGGTCTCGATGGCGGCGGTCATGGACGCGGCGCTCGCGCGCTTCGGGTGGCGGGAGAAGTTCGCGCGCGCCAGCCGCGGGCGGCCCGATTCCGACGGCCGCTTGCATGGCGTGGGGCTCGCCTGCAGCTACCGGGGCGTCTCGCTGGGCGCGGAAGGAGCGGATTTCTGTTCCGCCATCGTGGATGTCCGGCCCGACGCGACCGTGGAGCTTCAGGTGAGCGTGAGCGAGAACGGCTCAGGCCTGCGGACCGCGATGGCGCGCATCGCGGCCGCGGAGTTCGGCCTGCCGATCGAGCGCGTGCGCTTTCTCGATACCGACACGAAGACGATTCCCGACGGCGGCCCCACCGTCGCCTCGCGCGGGACGCTCGTCGGGGGAAACGCGCTTCTCGCCGCTTTGCGGGAGTGGAAGAAGCGCGTCGCTCCCGTGCTCTCCTCTTTGCTCGGGCCCGCCGATCGCTATCGATTCGAGAATGGCCGCGTGTTTTCGCCCGACGGCGGGCGCGCGATTTCCTTTGAGGAGCTCGTGCGCGCGTGCTCGCGCGACGGCCTCGATCTTCGCGTTCTCGGGCAATGGACGGGCCCGCGAGTGTCATGGGACGAAGAGCGCGGCCAGGGCAACGCCTACTTCACCTATGTGTACGGATGCAACTGCGCCGAAGTGGAAGTGAGCGCGACGACCGGCGAAGTGCGCGTCATCCGATTGCTCGGGGCCCACGATCCCGGACGCGCGATTCACGCGCAGATGCTCGAGGGACAGATCTACGGCGGGCTCTTGATGGGCATGGGCCTGGCGCTCTCCGAGAACTACGCGGCCGCGGAGGGCCTTGGCGTGCCGCAGAACCTGAATGGATGCGGGCTCGCCCGCGCGGACGGCGCTCCCGCCCTCGAAGCACTGATCGTCGAGAATCCCGACTCGGCCGGGCCTTGGGGGGGAAAGTCGATCGGCGAACCGGTGAACGAACTCGCCGCGCCGGCGATCGCGAATGCGGTCTTTCTCGCGACCGGGGTGCGCGTGCGGGAGTTGCCCATCCGGCCGGAAGCGATTCTCGCGGGCCTCGCCAAGGGGGAGGCGAGCGGCTCTGCGCGCGATGCGAGCGGCGTCGTGAGCGATGCGAGCGGCGTCCTGGGCGATGCAGGCAGCACCGCGCGCGATGCCGGCGACACCGTGGGCGATGCAGGCGGCACCGCGAGCGATGCCGGCGGCTCGCACTCGATCGAGCTGCGCGTGAACGGCGCGCTGCATCGGGTGCAAGTCGCGCGCGATGAAATGCTCCTCGATGTCCTGCGCGACCGTCTCGGGCTGACGGGCGCCAAGCGCGGGTGCGATATCGGCGTTTGCGGAACCTGCACCGTGCTGATCGACGGCCGCCCCCGGCAGGCCTGCCGCGTGCGCGCCGATGCGCTGGGCAAGGCCGAGATCCTGACGATTGAGGGGCTCGCGCCCTCAGGCGGCGGATTGCACCCCATTCAACAAGCGTTCATCGATGCGGGCGCGATCCAATGCGGCTTCTGCACGCCGGGAATGATCCTCGCCGCCAAAGCGCTCCTCGACCGGCATCCCCAGCCCACGGAAGCGGAGATTCGCCGCGCGCTTCGTCCGCACCTGTGCCGCTGCACCGGGTATGTGCAGATCGTCGAAGCGGTCGCGCTGGCCGCGAAACGGATGGAACGAGATGCGCGCCAGGAGCGGCCCGGCGATTGAAGCGCCCGGCTGCGGGACGGCGCGCTTCACACCCCGGGCGAGCCTCAGGCTTCGGGATCGCCGCGCTCGAGATCCTCTTCCAGCGAGAGCAACAACCTCTCCCAATCCTCGGGGGTGTTCACATTCTCCAGGATCCTCGGCTCATCGACATCGACGCGCGATACCGAGACGCTTCGCAGCAGCTCGTCCATGCGAGCTTCCGCCGGCATCGAGCAAATCCGGGCGGCCGTCGCGGAAGAAAGCCATACCGGATGTCCTCCCCTTCCGCGGTGGAAAGGAATCGCCGCCTCCGCGCGACCCTCGCTTCCCGTTTCGATGAGAGCGGCGAACAAGGCCGGTGGGAGCGCGGGCACATCGAGAGGCAGCACGAGCACGCCGGGATATGGCACGCCCAGCGCGCGCAGGCCCACCTGCAGAGAAGAGAACTGCCCTTTCGCCCACGCATCGTTCTTCACGATCCGCAGACGCGGAGCGAGCAGCGGGGAGAAATGACGGCGAATCTCGGCCCCGGTGGCGCGCGCATCTCTTCCGAGCACGCAGGCGATCGGACGGCAGCCGGCCAACGCCAGGCGAAGCAGTTGATCGACGATCAGGGGATGCGCGCTGCCGCGACCATTCGGAAACGGGAGGAGAGCTTTCGCGGAGCCCATGCGCGTCGAGGCGCCGGCGGCGAGCAGAACGGCGGCGGGGGCGCAGGCGGCGCCGCTTGCGTTCCCGCGCGGCACGGCGGAATCGTCTGCGTGGCTCATTCGCACTCTCCCTTCGGGTCGCCGGCATTCGCATGATCCGAGCGAACGCTCTTCGACGAAGTTTCGCGAATGAGCTCGGCGGCGATGCTGACCGCGATCTCGTCGGGAGTGTCCGAGCCGATCTCGACGCCCACCGGCACGCGCACTCTCGCGACGCGTTCGGAGGGCAGGCCGCGCGCCAGGAGCTTCGCCTTCAACTCGCGCGCCTTGCGCTCCGAACCGAGAATGCCCATCCAGCGCCAGGGTTGCCGCAGGCAGCCGGCCGCGACTTCCTCATCGTGCGCATGGCTGGGCGTCATGATCAGCACGAACAGATCGTCCGCGAATTCGATCTTCTCCGCCGCTTGGGAGAACTCGCATGGCACGACGCGGCAGGAATGGAAATCGGGATCGTGGATCCATTCCTCGCGCGGATCGTACACGGTCAGATCCCATCCGAGACGCGGAAGAAGCCGCGCGACCGCGCGTCCCACATGCCCCGCGCCCACGAGCGCGAGACGCTTTTCCGGTCGATGCGCTTCCAGAAAAATCTCCATCTGTCCGCCGCAGGCCGTCTCCTGGGAGAGATCGATCGTCAGGAGACGCGAACGCTCGTTGGCGCGAAGCAACGCGTTCGCGGCCTCCAATACTTCGCGCTCGGCCGCGCCGCCGCCCACCGTGCCCAAGGTTTCGCCCGTGTCGGAAACGAGCATCTTCGCGCCCGGGACGCGCGGCGCGCTTCCGCGCGCGGCCACCACGATCGCGGAGACGAAGCGGCGCCCCGATGCGATCCATTCGGCTGCAGTCTGGTGAAGGATCCGATCTTCGTTGCTCACGATGATGCTCCTCGTGCAGGGAGAACTCAGCGAGCGTTGCCTGCGCTTGACCGCAGGCAACGCACGCAATCGATCCGCTTGGAGATGCCCGCTGCGAGCACATCGCCGTCCGCTGACAATGTCCGCGGCAGTCGAGACCCGGCGCTCGGCCATTCCATCGCGGGCACGATGACACGGCGGCTCGGGGGGCGAAAAGTGGTTTGGATGGCGCATCCGACGGCACGGCCGGAAAACGGCGGAACGAGAAGGCTGGAATGAGCCGTATTACCGGATGGGGGGGCAAGATTCGTCCAACATGGTAAGCTATTGCAATGAAACGAGTTGCTTGCGCCGGCCGGAAATCCTCCGGAGAGACGGCCGGTTCCCATCCTTCCGCGCAACCTCCTTTGGGGCGAAGTTTTCCGTTGGATCTTACCGATCTCCATGGTATCCTTTTCTCGTGCCCAAGTTGGCGCCAGTGGGTCCGGAAGGATCCAGGCGGTTGGGGTGAGGCGCGCGAGACGAACCCTGGATCGCCGGATCTCGAATCTGCGGCGTCAATCTCGGAATCCTCAGCATCGGGTGGTGGATGGGAGAGGGGAAGGCCCTTCGCGAGAAGGGTGGGCTCTTCCCGATCGGATCCGTGCATCTGTGAGGCAACATTCAAGGAGGTCAACCCAATGAAACGAGTGCTTCTGGCTCTCGCGCTTCTCGGGATGATGACGCTTCCCGCAATGGCTCAGGAAGACCCCGATGCGGCGGTCCTGAGCGCGGGCGTTCTCATTCTGCACGCGCCTCCTGGACTCGCGTTTTCGTCTGACGAGCCTGTGGGCGGCTGGTGTGACCCGGCTCTGTGGACGACGACTTGCGAGACCCAGGTGAACACGATTCCTTTGTACGATGAGGCTGCGTACACGTGGTACATCATCAGTGCCTTCTACGCCCCCACGACGTTCAAGGCGATCGAGTACGGCGTCGACTACACTGGCGCATTTTCCGCCCCGCTGGCCTCGGTCCTTTGCACGCCGTCTGCGGCCCTGACGATCGAGTACCCGGCGACGGGCTCTTGGCCCCAGGACGGCTCCGGTATCGCGATCGCTCTCCAGGGCGAGCCTTACTGGACGGGCCAAATGATGGTCACGGGCCTGATGGCCGGTTACGTGTACACTAGTGCCACTCCGTTTACCGCGACCCTCATCCCGATGCCTGCCAGCAACGCTTGGGCGTGGCTCTCCCCCGCGAGCATCGAGTATGAGCCGGCGGCGGTCGGCGTCATGGGCTTCGGTACGCCTGGTGCGGCCGTTTGCCCCGTGATTCCCGAGCTTCCGCAGGCTTGCTGCATCGACATCTACGACTGCGTGGTGTTGATGCCGGCTGACTGCGAAGCCCAGGGCGGCGTGGTCATGGACCAGGCGACCTGCGATCCGAACCCCTGCCCGATCGAGCCCACGCTCGCTTGCTGCATCAACATCTACGACTGCGTGGTGTTGACGGAGCGTGCGTGCTTGGCTCAGGGCGGTGTCGTTCAGACGCAGCCGACCTGCGATCCGAACCCCTGCCCGATCCGTCCGCAGGAGTGCTGCTTCGGTGAGGACTGCGTGCTTCTGGCTCCCGCTGAGTGCGAGTTCCAGGGCGGCGTGGTCTATCCGGGCTTCACCTGCGCTCCGAATCCCTGCCCGCACCCGATGGCTTGCTGCGTCGGCGTTGACTGCGTCAACGTTCTCTCCGCGGATGAGTGCGCCGGCCTCGGCGGCGTCCTGTATGCGGATGAGAACTGCGACTCGTTCAGCTGCCCGCTGCCTGCCTGGGCATGCTGCATCGACTTCGATGAGACCTGCTACATGTACACCGAAGCCGAGTGCATGGCTGCTGGCGGCGTGTGGAATGAAGGCATGGACTGCGCCAACTTCACCTGCCCGCTGTGGCGTGTGTGCTGCGTTGGCGAGGTCTGCCACATCACCAACGAAGCCGGCTGCTTGGAGCTGCAGGGCGAGTGGATGCCGGACGAGATGAGCTGCGATCCGAATCCGTGCTTGATCACCCCGAACGATCCTTCGAGCTGGGGCACGATCAAGTCGATCTACCGCTAATCCGGTCTGAAGCCTCTCCCGTTTGACGGGAGGGGTTTCGGCATCGCGGTTCGCAGAAAGGGCCTCTCCGCAAGGAGAGGCCCTTTCATTGTTGACGGGTGATGCCCGGGAGCCTCGACCCCTCCCGACAATCGATTCCGTGCTTTCCCGAGTTCCCCCACCCGGTACAATCCGCGCGACCGTGTGTAGCCGACCATCGGGCATCGAAACGCACCACATGGCAGGAGTCGGAGAGTTCGCCGATCCACGCTGAAACGAGGTCGTCATGTCCGCTTCTGAAAGCCAAAGCTCATCGGTCGCATGGGATGCCTTTCGCGCGCGGGTGATCGATCTCCCCGATCTCGGCATGCGCCTGGATGCCAGCCGGATGAGGATCTCCGACGCCGATCTCGAAGCGTTGCATGCCCCGCTCGCGCAGGCCCTCGCGAGAATGCACGAGCTCGAACGAGGCGCGATCGCGAACCCCGACGAAGGGCGGCCGGTGGGCCATTACTGGTTGCGCGATCCGGATCTCGCCCCCGATCCCGCCGTGCCAGGCGCGATCCGCGAGAGCTGGGAGCGCATCGCGCGCTTCGCCGCGCGCACGATCGCCGCATCCCGGGTACAGATGAGCGCCGCGGCCGAGGCCGTGCGCGATCCGCTCGGCCCCCCCGCTCGCTTTCGTCACTTCCTGCTGATCGGCATCGGCGGCTCGGCGCTGGGTCCGCAGTTGCTGGCGGATGTCTTCGCGAAAGCGGACCTGCCGCTTGCCCCGCACTTCCTCGACAACACCGATCCCGACGGGATTGCGCGCCTGCTCGCCGAGCTCGGTCCCGATCTGGCCGAAACGCTCGTGATCGTCGTTTCGAAGTCGGGCGGAACCAAGGAAACGCGTAACGGCATGCTGGAGATCGACGCCGCTCTGCGACGGATGGGCCGCTCGCTCGGACCGCAGGCGGTGGCGATCACGATGGAGGGCAGCGAGCTCGATGCCTATGCGCGCGAGCACGGCTTCCTGGATGTATTTCCCTTGTGGGAATGGGTGGGCGGCCGCTTCTCGATCACTTCCCCGGTCGGGCTTCTGCCGGCCGCGTTGATGGGGATCGACATCCGCGGCTTCCTGAAAGGCGCGCGCGCGATGGATGCGATTACGCGCGCAAGCGAGGCGCATGCCGGCGGGGCGCAAGCAAGCGGGATGCCCGCTGGCGAAACGCTCGCGAACCCGGCCGCGCTGCTGGCCGCTGCCTGGCACATCGCGGGAGAAGGCCGCGGCTCGCGGGACATGGTCGTGCTTCCCTACCGCGACCGATTGCTCTTGCTCGGACGCTATCTGCAACAGCTCGTGATGGAATCGCTCGGCAAGGAGAAGGACCTGCAGGGCCGGGAAACGCATCAGGGCATCGTGGTCTATGGGAACAAGGGCTCGACCGATCAGCACGCTTTCGTGCAGCAGTTGCGCGAAGGCCCCGACAACTTCTTCGTCACCTTCCTGCACGCGCGCAAGGGTTCGCCCACCGCGCGCCGGACGCCGCCGATCGAAGTCGAACCCGAGGTGCGGAGCGGCGACTACCTACTGGGATTCCTGCTCGGCACCCGCGAGGCGCTCGCCGAAAAGGGCCGCCGCTCGCTCGCGATCACGCTGCCCGACATCTCGGAACGCAGCCTGGGCGCCCTGATCGCGCTCTTCGAGCGCGCCGTCGGGTTGTACGCGGACCTGGCAGGCATCAACGCGTACGATCAGCCGGGAGTGGAAGCGGGCAAGCGCGCCGCCCGGCGCGCGCTCGATGTGCAGAAGCGAGTGCTCGCGCAACTCGCGAAGGAACGCGAAGCGCTGAGCGCTCCCCAGCTCGCCGCGCGCATCGATCCGCCCGCCGACCCGGAGACCGTCTTCCATCTGCTCGAGCACCTCGCGAGCGATGGGCGCATCCGAGCCATTGCGGGCGAAACATGGCACGCCACGCGATTTGCGGCGCGGTGATTCGCCGCCGCCTTCGCGCTCGCAGCCGAGCCCGCAAGTGTGCTATCATCAATAGGTTCGAGCTTCCTCTGCGGAGCCTTGGGCTCGGCGACGACGGCCGCGCTCGCGGTTTCGCCTGACACCCGGACGATACACGACCGCGGGAGGCTTTCATGGTTCCTCGCTGGGGATCGGCCGCATGCAGCATCGCTCTGCTCCTCGCCCTTTCGGGCCTGCTCGCCTTCTCGGCCTCCGCGCAAACCTATGAGGCCGTGCAACGCGGCGAGATCGAATCGCTGCCGCACGAGATGACGCCCGAGGAAATGCAGATCCGCGACCAGATCGGGCGCGATCAGGTTCCCACTCCCCCTCCCTCCGCGCAGCCCGTCCGCAATCTCGCCGAGTTCGAGCGCATGAAGGGCGTGCTGGTCCGCTACCCGCTCGGCATCAGCGTCGCGCTCGTGGCGGAGATGTCGCAGGATGCGCTGATCTACTGCGTGGTGACCGCCGCGCAGCAATCGGCGGCCTACAGCGCCTTCGTCTCCGGCGGCGTGACCATGAGCCATGTGGTCTTCTTCAATCACGCGACCGACAGCCACTGGACGCGCGATTACGGCCCGTGGTTCATCTTCGACGCCAACGACGACCTGGCGATCATCGACACGATCTACAACCGTCCGCGGCCCAACGACGACACCGTGCCCACCGACTTTGCGGCCTTCCTCGGCATTCCTGCGTACATCCCCGACATCAACCACACCGGCGGCAACTACATGTGCGACGGCGACGAGCGGGCGATCTCGACCACGCTGGTCTACGAAGAGAACACCGACAAGACGGTCGCGCAGATCAACGCGATCATGGACGATTACCTCGGGATCACGACCTATCACTGCTATCCGGATGTGAACGGCGATTACATCGAGCATATCGACTGCTGGGGAAAGTACCTGGGCGTCGACAAGATCCTCATTCGCCAGGTGCCGGTGGGCCACTCGCAATACGACGAGATCGAGGCGGCGGTCGATTACTTCGAGTCGCAGGTGAGCGCCTACGGCACGCCCTATCGGATCTATCGCGTCTCCACGCCCGGCAACGAGCCGTACACGAACTCGCTGATCCTGAACGAGAAGGTCCTCGTGCCGATCATGGGCGGGTCGCATCCCGACGCGGCCGCGCTGGCGGTGTATCAGGCGGCGATGCCCGGCTACGAGGTGCTGGGCTTCACCGGCAGCTGGGAGTCGACCGACGCGCTGCACTGCCGCGCGATCGGCATCGGCGATCCGGCGCAGCTCTATGTGTACGCGATTCCGCTGTGCGACACGGCCGACGACGCGCACCCCTATCGGGTGAACGGGGTCATCATCGACCACAGCGAGACCGGTCTGGTGCCCGGTTCGGCGCGCGTCTACTGGCGCGCGGGAACGAGCGGGCCCTTCACGAGCGTGGCGCTGAATTCGATCGCGGGCACCGATTCGTTCTACGCCAACATCCCCGCGCAGCCGCTCGGGACCACGGTGCAGTATTACCTGCACGCGGCCGACAATTCGGGACGCGACGAGGACTGGCCCTTCATGGGCGCGTCCGATCCGTTCACCTTCCACGTGCAGCCCGATCTGGTCGCACCCGTCATCGCGGAGACGACCGACCTGCCCTTCACCGACGACACGCTCGGGCCCTATCTCGTGCAGAGCCGGGTCACCGACAACATGGCGGTCGCATCGGTGACCCTGCGCTATCGGGTGAACGGCGGCGGATTCACGGCGCTTCCCATGGCCGCGCTCGACGGCTCGCTGTTCGCGGCGGGGATTCCGGGGCAGCCGATTCCTTCGCAGGTGGAGTACTACATCGAAGCGGAGGATTTCGGCGGCAACACGGCGCTCGATCCTGTCTCCGCGCCCGCCTCGCTCTACGATTTCTTCGTGCTGCCGCGGGCGAACCTGCTGGCCACCGATCTCGAGGGCGGCTCCTCGTGGACGCACGCGCCGGTCACTTCGGGATTCGCGGACCAGTGGCACTTGAGCACGCTGCGCAATCACACGCCCAACGGAACGACGAGCTGGAAGTGCGGCGACACCGGCACGGCCGCGTACACCACCCAGCTCGACGCGGGACTCGTGACCGAATCCTTCCCGCTCGCCACGTCGAGCACGCTCAGCTTCTGGCAATATGTTGCGGCGGAGACGAGCAGCACCTATCAGGGACAAGCGTACGACGGCGGCAAAGTCGAGTTGAACACCGGCTCGGGCTGGGTGGCGATCACGCCCGAGGGCGGCTATCCCTACATCGTGCGGGGAGCGAACGGCCCCTTCCCCGCGGGCACGCCGATTTTCTCGGGGCATCGCGGATGGCACAAGGTCACCTTCGCGCTCCCCGGAGAGGAAGGCACCGCGCAGGTGCGCTTCCGCTTCGGCAGCGACACGGCGGTGGGCGACGAAGGCTGGTATGTCGACGACATCGTCGTCGATGGGTTCGCGCTCGATGTGCAGGCGTTGCCGGGAGAGATCGCGGCGCAAGAACAGGACCTTCGGCTGGTGTGCGAACCGAATCCGGTTTACGCCGGCGCCGCGTTCCGCTTCGCCTTGCCGGCGGCCGCGGATGTGCGGCTCGAGATCTTCGACCCGAGCGGGCGCTTGATCCGGCTCTTCGCGTTCGAGGGCGTGACCGCGGGCGAGCATGTGATCGCCTGGGACGGCCGCGATCAGGCTCGGCGCCCGGTGGGGGCAGGCCTGTACCTTTCTCGATTGAAGACGGGCAGCGGAGACGCCGTGCGCAGGATTTTGAAAGTCGACTGATCCGGCCGCGCGCTCCTGATTCGACGAGAGACGGTGCGCGTGAGACGCCGCGGCTGCCGCGCGCGTCGTTGTGATCGGGATCAGGCGCGAGGAGCGCCTCGCTCACCCCGTCGTCGCTTGCGCCGTCCCACTGCTCCTACGGCTGCCGGACATTGTCGATGTAGAAGGTGCCCGGCCCGTCGTCCCATGACGCGAAGCTGATGTGTGTGAGGGTGGCCGGAGGATTGCTCTTCTTCACCCGGAACGCGTCCACCTTGACCGGCGTGTCCGCGACGCCCGGCATCGAAACCTGGTAGCTCTTGCCGGCGACATCGACATCCACGCGTACCGTGTACCAGGTGTTCAATTCGAGCCCGGTGATGAGCGGGGTGCGCACCGCCCAATCGTCGGCGTTCTTGCCCTCGAAGGCGAAGAGATTAATCTTCTCGTCCGGCCCGCTTTCAAAGCCGAGGAAGACGAACCGCTCGGGATTGCTGCCGTTCGGCCCGCGCCCCTTGGCCGCGGCATTTCCGATCATCTGAAACGCGGAGCGATTGAAAGGCGGCAGGACCTCGTTCACGCGAATGTCCCATTGCAGCGAGAAGCGGCCCTTCTGCGGCTCGCCGAACGCTTGGGTGAGATAGGTGTTGAACTGCGGACTGCCCGCGATCATCGCCTTCTTGGTCGCGTTCTTCCCGAGCGCCTTGGTGTGCATCTTGAGCTGCAGGCGGGCGTTCTTGTCGCCGCCGATGTTGCGGCTCTCATACCAGCCGCCTTCCTTTTCGCGACCGCGCAGCGCGTTGCCGTCGGCCACCGATTCGAAATTCCCTTCGGCGATCAAGGCCGACACCGCCTTGGCATACCCCTGCCCGATCCAATCGCGCACACAAAGGGGAAGATTCGCTGAGCGGCCCGAAAGCAGGGCCGGCATCCCCATCGCCAGAACCAGACAGGCGGCGAGGACCAGCAGTCCCGTCTTGCCGAATCCATGGCGTGCTGCTCTTCCCGGCATTTCTTCTCTCCTCTGTTGCGGTTTCCCCTCCCGCGGTTTTCCACCGCGCCCGCTTCTGCATCCGTTTCCGATCGTGCGAGCAGAAAATCGTACCGGAACGAAGGCCTTCATTGAAGCGCTTTCTGAGAGCTTCGCGGCGCAGATCAGACCCGCTCGCGCGGCGCTGTGCGATCGTAACCGGCCATGGCCCGCCCGCATCGCGGTGCGCGAGGGCGGCCCGCGATTGCCCGGCGGCATCGTCGTGCGCGATTGTGAAGCGCCGGGCACTCCGCTAGACTCCGCCTCCTCGATTACAACGCTGAGGAAACGAGGTTCGCGAAAACGGGCGCAGATTCGCGGCATGGCGAAGAGGGCGCCCGGCGCATCGCGCCCGACTCGGGGGTTTGATGGGCGAATTCTACGCCCTGGTTTGCACGGCCATCTGGTCCTTCGCCGTCATCCTGCTGCAGCGCGCCACCGAGACGGCGCCGCCGCTGCTCCTCAATCTCTTCCGCTCCTCGCTCGGACTCGCGCTGCTGCTGCTCTCGATCGCCGTGATGGGCAGCCCGCTATTCCCCGATGTCCCGCTGCACGACTATCTCATCCTCGTGCTGAGCGGAATCGCCGGGATCGCGATCGCGGACACGCTCTTCCACAAGGCGCTGCACCTGGCGGGCGCGGGAGTGAACGCGATCGTCAGCACGGTCTACTCGCCGCTCGTCGTGTTGATGGCGTTCTTGATGATCGGCGAACGCATCCAGGCGATCGATTTCCTGGGCATGGCCTGCATCATGAGCAGCCTCCTGCTCGTCGGCTCGCTGAAGCCGCGCGAGAATCGCACCCGCGCGCAGATGCTCGCCGGCATCGCGATCGGCATGACGGAGATGCTCTTCCTCTCCTTCTCGATCGTGCTCGCCAAGCCGGTGCTCAACCGCTCCCCGATTCTGTGGGCCACCACCATCCGGCAGCTGGGCGCCGTGGCCGCCTTGATCGTGATCGTGGCCTGTTCGCCGCAGCGGCGGCAGGCGCTCGCCCTCTACCGGCCCTCGCCCACCTGGCGCTTCGCGATCCCCGGCTCGGTGCTCGGTTCCTACCTCTCGCTGATCTTCTGGATCGCGGGGATGAAGTACACCCAGGCGAGCATCGCGGCGATCTTGAATCAGACTTCCACGATCGTGATTCTCATTCTGGCGGTGATCTTCCTCGGAGAATCCTTCACGCCTCGCCGGGCCGCGGCGGCGGGGCTCGCGTTCGTGGGGGTGCTGCTAATCACCATTCTGTGAGAACGCCGAGGCCGGGATCCCGGCGCGCTGACACGGGCGGAATGGATCGCGCACTTGTCAAAAGGCGAGAGAATCGTTTCAAGCGCGCACGAACTTGGGATGTCGGCCGGCGATCACGATCACGACTTCGCCGCGGATCTCGCGCTCTTCGAAGTGCGCAAGCAATTCCGCGAGCCAGCCGCGGTGGATCTGCTCGAACTTCTTCGTCATCTCGATGCACACTGCGGCGCGCCGGTCGCCGAGAACCTCCAGCGCATCGCGCAGCAGGGCTGCAACCCGGTAGGGAGATTCAAAGAGAATCAGGGTGTGCGGCGCCTCGCGCTCGGCTTCGAGAAAACGGCGGCGCGGCCCCGGTTTGCGCGGAGCGAATCCGAGGAAGGTGAAGCTCGCGGACGGCAATCCCGAGGCCACCAGCGCCGGCTCGACCGCGCCGGCGCCGGGGATCACTTCGATGCGATGCCCCGCCTCGAGCGCCGCCGCCACCACGCGGTATCCCGGATCGCTCACCCCCGGATAGCCCGCCTCCGACACCAGCGCGACATCGCGCTGCTCGTCGAGCAGTTTCACGATGCCGGCAGCCGCCTGGGCCTCGTTGTGCTCGTGATAGGCGAGCAGCTTCTCCGGATGGGGAATCGCATGGCGCGCGAGAATCTTGCGCGTGGTGCGCGTGTCTTCGCAGGCGAGCACGCGCACTTCGCTCAAGACGCGCACGGCTCGAAAGGTGAGGTCCTCGAGATTCCCGATCGGGGTGGCGACCACGAAGAGCGTGGCCATCTAGGGCCTCGCGCTTCCCGGGATCTTGCCGCCGCTGCGCTTGCTCACGCTTGCGCGCCGGCCTGACGCCGCGCGGGCGGGCGAGGCCTTCTGGCCGCGCGGCCCTCGAGTCGTCGTCCGCGTCTCGCGCGAGAGCCGCTTCAGCTCGAATCCCTTCCACTCGAGCTTCAGGCGCGGGCGTCCGGCGGTCAAACGCTCGCCGAGCACATAGCCCGCGAGCAGCGGCAGCGAGACGCTCGGCTCCACCCACGCCATCGCGAAGCGCGCCTGCGCGTCGATCTTGCCCCACGATTGCGCCTCGCGCAGGGTCGAGCTCGAAAGCCCCCCGTCGGCCGTGACCGCAGTCGTCACCTGGATGGCGTAATCGTGCCCGCGCTCCAATCCGTACAGATATCCCATCACGACCGAATCGTTGATGTAGTTCTTGGGCACTCCCCCGGCCACATAGATCGCCGCCGTGCAGGGAGATTTCACGACCACCTGCGTCAGCTCGTGATTGTCCTGGATCGAATCGATCGCGATGCCCGCGCGTCCATCCTTCAGACAACGCAGGCGATGACTGGTGAGACCGATCCCGATCGAAGAGTCGTTGATGGCGGGAACGAACATGGGCACGCCGCAGCGGCGGCAAGTGGCGACAATCGATTCGTCATCGTCCAGATGATCGGCCACGAAATCCATGTACTGCCGGCTCGAGTAGTTGCCCGCGGGAAGCTCGTCGGCCACGAGCCCCAGCCATCCGTCGGTCTTCCAGAAGCGCTCCTCGTCCACGTAGGTGTCGTAGATGCGATCGATCCTCATCTTGCGCAGCAGAGCGTCATCCGCTTGCGGCGATCCCTTGTAATGCCGGAAACCGCGCGCCTGATAGATGTCCTGATAGAGAATCGCTCCGGTGGAGACGACCACATCCACTGCGCCCGAGGCGACGAGATCGCGTATCACGCGCCGCAATCCGGCGGCGACCAGCGGCCCGGCGAGGCCGAGGAGCACCGTCGGCCGGCGAGGATCGGCGTAGAGCGCCGACAAGACTTGCGCGCAGCGGCCGATGTTCCGCGCCTGGATGGACATGTCCGCCATGCCCGCGACGAGATCGGCCACGCGCATGTTCGGAGTGATGGCAAGCTGACGAACCGGCTGCGCGAAGAGCTGGCGCTTGCGCGCCCTCAAGGCGGGCGTCAAGGGCGTGTAGTCGACGGTGTTCTTCTTCCGGGCAAGCTGCGCCGAACCGGAACGCGCGCGAGGATTGCGGGGCGACCGTGACCGGGACCTGAGCCGGGACTTGGGCGAAGGCATGTTCACTCCTTGCTGCGACGGGGCCGGCGGATCCAGGCAGCGGCCAAGTCCGCTTGGCCTGCCCATCAGCACGCTTGCGCGACCGCGAACGACGGCCGACGTTCAGATGAACGGCGGATAGTAGGCGCTCCCGCATGGCCTCGCAAGGTAATGGATCGAAGGTCAGGGCCGGCCGCGGTGCAAGAAGCTGGCGACGAATGAGTTGCGGAAGAAATCGGGGAAGCGAACCTCTTGCCCGCCGCAGGGTTCAAGGACCGTCGGAAGCTTGACCGGGGACAAGCGGGAAGGATAAACTTCACCGGTTGTTTTTCTCCCGTGGCCCTTGATGGAGGCACCATGTCGAGACAAGGCACGAAGTGGATGGCGGCTTTGGCGCTGGTTGCGGCCTTGATGGGATTTGGCGGCGCAGCCCGGGCCGACAAGGCGCCCGATTTCTCCCTGCCCGATCTCCATGGCAAGAGCGTCCGTCTCTCCGAAATCAACAAGAGCGAGCCCGTCATCGTCTCGTTCTGGGCCACCTGGTGCCAGCCCTGCCCTCAGGAAATGCAGCACCTGCAGCGTTTCCACGAGACCTATGCGAAGAACGGCCTGAAGATCGTCGCGATCTCCATCGATGGGCCGAAGACCGTTTCCAAGGTAAAGCCGTTCGTGACGGGAAGAAGCTTCACCTTTCCCGTTCTGCTCGACACGAACAACGATGTGAAGCGCATCTTCCAGGTCTCGGCCGTGCCGACGGTGTGCGTGTTGAAGCCGGGCGGAGAGATCGCCTTCCATCACGTGGGATACAAGCCCGGCGACGAAGTGGCTCTGGAACAGGAGATCCGCAAGGTTCTCGGCCTTTCGGAGAGCAAGGAAGGCGACGCTGGAGCGCCGGCGGATTCGACGAAGAAAGCCGATCCGCAAACGGACTCCTCGAGCACGGATTCCTCATCCGATGCGCCGGACGCGAGCGCGGACGCGGCCGAAGCGCCCACCGCGAGCGAGGACGCGAGCGCGGATGCGACGGCACCTGCGGAGCGCACACCGTCTGAGACCGGGGAGGCAGCCCGTTGAGAATGCGGCCCGCCTCCGCTCTTCCCCCATCGATCCTTCATGCCGCTTTCGCGGCGCTCGTGCTTCTGTCCGCCGCCGCGCTCGTCAATGGCTGCGGCAAGGAATTGCCGCGACCTGTCGACACCACCGAGGGCTACGATCGCGTCGTTCTCGCCGAGCTCTTCACCGCGGTGTGGTGCGGCAATTGCGGCTACGCGGAAGCGGCCCTCGACCGGTTGTTCGAAGAAGAGGGATTGCCGCCCCAAGCGCCGGCGCGTCTCGCCGTGCTGCACTGGCATCCTTCGTTCGGAGCGGGCGATCCGTTCGCCTTCGAAATGTCCGACGCCCGGGTCTCCGACTACGCGAATTTCTTCACCGGACAAATGGGCGTGCCCCTCGCCGTCTTCGACGGCGTCGCGGACATTCGGGAAGGCTCGCCCGCCAGCTACGATCGTTATCGCACGCGCTTCGATCTCGAATCGTCCGTTTCCAGCCCGGTGCGCATCGATCTCGCGCGCGAGGTCGATGGACAACAGGTGACGGTCGAGGCGCAGGTCGGCGGCTATCCCGGCTCGCCAGGAGGCGCGGGCGATCTCTTCGTCGTGATCGCCGAGCATCACGCGATCAATCCTAGCCCGACCGGCGCGGATGCGTTCAGCTATGTGGCCCGCGCGGGAAAGAGCGAAGCGATCGCGGTGGCGGGAAGCCAGTCGATCACGCGCTCGTTCGTTTTCACTCTCGATCCTTCCTGGAAGCGGGCGGACCTGTACATCGTCGCCTTCCTGCAGGAGCCGGCCGGCGCTTCCGACGAGGACCTTCGCGAAGTCCTGCAGGCCGCGATGATCCCCCTCTTCGCCGCCGAAGAGGACTTCCACGCGTTTTCGTTGACGGCCCCTTCGACCGAGGTGGGCATCGATCTTTCCGCGCCGCGTTTCGCGCCCTTCGCATTGGCGAACACCGGCACGCTTTCCGACACGCTGCGCATCGATCTGCCCAACGCGCTGCGCGACTTGCCCGCCTCGTGGTCGGTCGCGCTGACCGGCGAATCGAACGAGACCGAGTTCGTCACGCCGTTTCTGTTGCCGCTCGATCCCGGATCTTCGAGCCACGACATGCGGCTGCGCGTGATCGCGCCCGATGCCGGCACGGGGACGCTCGCGCTCACCGTCTCTTCGCTGGGCGATCCCGCGCTTTCCGACACGCTCGTCTTCCATCTCACGGCCGGGAGCTACGGATTCGAGCTCGCCGCAGCGGAGCGCGATCTGCAGGCGACCGTCGGGCTGCCCGCGCTGGCGCCGCTGCAGTTGACGAACTCGGGAAGCTTGCCCGACTCGATCTCGCTCGCGATTCCCCTTGAGCTGCTCGATCTTCCTTCCGGATGGCTCGCGAGCGTGGTGAACGAGAACGACACCGCGCTCGCTCTTCCTGCGACGATCGCGCTTGCGGCGGACGAGACGACGAATCGCCTGCGCTTGCGGGTGACGCCGGATTCCGAAGGCGAAGGAACCTTGGCGCTGGTCGCGCGCTCCCTCGGCAACCCTGATCTCGCCGACACCCTGCGTTTCACGATTCGTGCGCGGCTCTACGATCTACGCCTCTCTACTTCGCAGTCCACGGTGCGCATGGTGGTCGGCTCTCCGGCGGTCGCGCCGCTGACGATCGAGAATCGCGGCTCGCGCGACGATCTCGTCACGCTGGACATCCCTGCCGCCCTGCAGAGCCTGCCGCCGGATTGGGAGATCGCGCTGGTGTACGATGGCGCGACGCCGATCGCCCTCCCCTACTGGCTGCTCGTCGAGAGCGGCAGCACGATCACCCGATTTGGTCTGCGGGCCGATGCCCCGGCGGGAGGAACGGCGACGGCGAGACTGGTCGCGCGCTCGACGGGGGACCCGAGTCTCGCCGACACGCTGGCAGTCACCTTCATCGCCGATCAGTCCGGAGTGCAGATCGCTTCCCTCGCCGGCGAAACGATCGATGTCGAGCCGGATGTCCCGCTGCTCTCCACGATGCGCATCACGAACAGCGGGACGCAGAACGATCTCTTCATCGTCGATGCGCCCGCCGATTTGCGCGTCGTGCCAGCGGGCTGGGAGTTGTACTGGGCGGACGCGAGCGGCGAAGCGCTTTCGTTGCCGCGCCTCGTGCCGCTCGACGCGGACGCGCACACCGATGAAGTCCGCCTGCATGCGCTCGCGACCGGCGACGGAACGGGAACGATCGGGCTCGTGGCCGCATCGACCAATTCTCCGGGTCTGGCCGATACCCTGATCATCACCGTGCGCGCGCAATCGTCGCAGTACCGCTTCGACTTGACCGCGCCGGAGACGGAGATCGCGATCGCGGTGGGAGAATTCGGATTCGCGCCCTTCGAGATCACGAACACGGGAGCGCTCGAGGATGTGCTCGAGCTGCGCGTGGTTTCGCTCGAGAACCCGCATCCCTGGGAGATTCCGATTCTCTGCCAGGGAGGCACCTGCTATGGGCCCGGGCCTCTCGAGGTGCCCGTGCAACCGGACGAAGTCGTCTCCGACTACTATGTCGACATGCACGCCACGACGGCGGCCACGGTGAGGGTGCGGCTGACGGCGACTTCCATGAACAATCCCAGTTTCAGCCGCTCGATCGTCTTCACATTCACGGCGACGGCCAAGAAGGCCGCGCTGTCGGCGGCCGGCGCCGAAGGGCATCGATCGGGCGCAATGGGAAGAAGTGCTCGCGAAGTTGGCGGGAGCCGCGACCGATCGCATCAGGACTAGGGGCTCGCCCGCCGCGCTCGGTTCCCCCGAAGCGCGGCGAAGCGAGAAGACGGCGTTCACATTCCGACAGGACGGAATCGTCATGGGGCACATCGCGCGCGGATGGGTGGCGGCAGGGCTGCTCGGCGTTCTCACCGGAATCACGTTTCCCAACGGCGTTCGCGCGCAGTCGGACGGCGGCGACGGAATCCTCTCGAATCTCTGCGGCACCAATCGCGCCAGCGTGTGGATCGAGGATGACGATCGCGCCGCTTCGTATCTCGATCAATTCGATCTCCAGTACACGCGCGGTCCCTGGCTGATCGGCGGGCGCCTCGAATTCGACGAGGAGACGCGTCTCGATCCCGAAGCCTTTTCCGGGATCCGCCGGCGCTTTGCCGAATACCGCGGCTCGCTCGCCGAGCTGCGCGCCGGGACCTACTACGCGACCTTCGGCCGCGGACTGCTGCTGCGCGCCGAAGAGGACGAGATCGTGCGCCTCGATCGCGACATCGACGGCGTGCGCGGCGCGGTGCATTGGCGCTCGTTGAACGCGCAGGCGCTGATGGGGCGGCCGCGCAACGACGAGACGCACCTGCGCGAGGATCTGCTCTCGGGGCTCGAGCTGCGCATGGGGCTGCCCGCCGGTTTCACCCTCGGCGGCGGATATGTGAGGCGCGACGCGAGCCGCGATCCCGAAAGCAACAGCCAGGCGGACCTGGACGATCTGCGCCTCGGAGAGCCGGTGGAAGAGCTGGCCGGCGGCAGCGTCGAATGGTCGCGCGGGATCTTCTCGGGATTGGTGGAAGCCGCGCACCGCGAGGTGTGGGGCATTCGCGATCCGCGCGCCGGGTGGATCGGCGCCGATCAGGACCCTGGGCACGCGCTCTACGGCGCCTTCACCTTCAGTCTTCCGGGATATGCGTGGCTGATCGAAGGCAAAGACTACCTGCGCTTCGACGCGCCCTACTCCACGCTGCCGTCCGCCAATTCCGCGGGGCAGCCGGTGAACGAAGGGCGCGACGAGCGCGGCTTCGGTCTGGCGCTGACGGCGAATCGCGACGATGTCATCTATGAGACGGCCTGGTCGTGGGCCGAGGCGCAGGACGAGCCGGGCGAGCGTTTCTCGGCGGAGGTCAGCGCGCGCCGCGACTGGTGGGGACGCGGAGCGCTGCGGTTCTTCGGTGAGAAGGTGCGGGAACGCGAGCTCGAAAGCCATGCGCTGCGCGAATACGGCGGCCCGCGCGTGGAGGCGTCGTATTACCTCACTCCCGAAGCCTCTCTCGAACTGCACAGCAAGTTCTACGCGTGGACCAATCAAGTGCGGGGCAGCGAGCGGCAATCGTACAACGAGGCTTCGATCGATCTCTCCCTCTCGCTCGGCGAATCGCGCGGGGCCACCTTCTCGGTGATCCACGCCTCAGAGCCGGTCCTCGAGTACAACAACAAGGACACCTGGGTCGCGCTCGAGCTCGGGTGGAACTTCGCCGGGAATCACGATCTCAAAGTGAAGATCGGAGAAGAGCGCGGCGGGATCGTCTGCTCCGGCGGCGTCTGCCACTACGAGCCGCCCTTCACGGGCGTGCGCGCGGAGCTGACCTCGAGGCTGTAAGGGCGCGCGCCCGGTTTCGAGGCCGCAGGCGCGTTTGGCGCGGCTACGCGCGCGGATCCGCGCATCGCAAGCCTACGCGCGCCGGCGGCCCGCATCGCCACCCTACGCGCACGCTGCGCTGGGATTGCCTCCGCCCACGGCCACCATGCGCTCGACCGCTCGCAGCGCTCGCGCGCGGATCTCCTCGGGAACTTCCACGCGATGCTCCAGGCGCTCGAGCGAGCGAAGCACGCTCTCCAGCGTGATCTTCTTCATATCCGCGCACACCGCTTGTTCGCCGGCCGGCACGAAGTGCTTCCCGGGCGCGACGCGCTTCAAGCGATGGATCATGCCGATCTCGGTGCCGACGATGATCTCGCGCGCCTCGCTCTCGCGCGCGTAGCGCACCATGCCCCCCGTGCTGAGCACCGCGTCGGCGAGACGGGCGACTTCGAGGGGGCTTTCGGGGTGCACGATCACCGGCGCATCGGGATGATGGCGGCGGGCCAGCAGAATGTCCTCGGCCGACAGCCGCTCGTGCGAAGGGCACCATCCCGGCCAGAGGATCAACGGCCGGCCGGTGCGTTCGGAGACATGACGGCCGAGGTTGCGATCGGGCACGAAGATGATCTCGCGCCCAGCCGGAATGCGGGCCACGATTTCCTCCGCGTTCGAGGAAGTGCAGCAGACATCGCACTCGGCCTTCACCGCCGCGGTCGTGTTCACATAGCAGACGACTTCGGCTTGCGGATGGCGCGCCTTCAACGCCCGCAGCGCTTCGGGTTCCACCATGCGCGCCATCGGGCAGTCGGCATCCCGCTCGGGCAGCAGCACGATTTTCCGCGGAGCGAGAATCGCGGCGGTCTCGGCCATGAAGTGGACGCCGCAGAAGACGATCGTCTGCGCGGGCTGCGAGGCGGCGAGCCGGCTGAGCTCCAGCGAATCGCCGACGTGATCGGCCACATCCTGGACTTCGCCGAGCTGGTAGTTGTGCGCCAGGATCACGGCGCCGCGCCGCTGCTTGGCCTCCGCGATCGCCTGTCGCAGCGCGGCGAGATCGCGCCGGCCGGTCGGGGAAATGTCCTGCGACGCGTGCGACTCGTTCCCGGCTGGGGATGTCATGGGTTGGACCTCGCGTTCGTGATTCGGTTGAGCTTCCTCGCGCGCGATCAGTCTTGGTGCTCGTGGCCCTCGTGCTCGCCGTGATCGTGCGCATGGGCGTGGGCCGCTTCTCTCGCCTTGTTGCGCTCCTCACAATCGTTGCGATGCGGGCAGTTGAGGTCGCCGCACACGCACAGGCTCTTTCCCTGGCGCGACATGTAATCGCGGATCGCGGCGCGCAAGGCGTCCTCTCCCAGAGCGGAGCAATGCATCTTGACCGGGGGCAGGCCGTCGAGCGCTTCGGCGACCATGCGGTTCGAGATGCGCAGGGCGTCCTCGATCGTCTTTCCGATGACGAGCTCGGTGAGCATGCTGCTGACGGCAATGGCCGCTCCGCAGCCGAAGGTCTGGAATTTCGCATCCTGGATGTGATTGTCGCGCACCTTGATCGTCAGGCGCATCATGTCGCCGCAAACGGGATTGCCTACCTCCCCCACTCCGTCGGGGTCTTCGATTTCCCCGACATTGCGGGGATTGCGGACATGGTCCATCACCTTCTCGGTGTACGGTTGCATCTTCTTCTCCTCGAAAGTTGGTTCAGGAAACGCCCGGCCGATCCTACTTCGGCGAGGGGGCCGTCTCCTGCCGCTTCAAGAAATCCCGGTACATCGGCGACATGGCCCGCACGCGATCGACCACCCGCACGAGCGCCTCGCTGGCCGCGTCGATGTCCTCTTCCGTCGTGCTCCGGCCGAGCGAGAAACGCAAGGTGCCATGCGCCTCCTCGACCGGCAAACCCATGGCGACCAGCACATGCGAAGGCTTGAGGTCTCCCGACGAACAGGCCGATCCCGTGGAGACGGCCACGCCTTCGAAGTCGAGATTCATCAAGAGCGATTCGCCTTCCACGAAACGGAAGGCGGCATTCAAGGTGTTCGGCAGGCGCTCGGTGGGATGCCCGTTCACGCGCGTGTGCGGAATGCGCTCGAGAATGGCGCGCTCCAGCCGGTCGCGCAATTCGCGCTCGCGCGTCGCGCGCTCTTCCCGCAAGGCGCCGGCGAGCTCGCTCGCCTTTCCAAAGCCGACGATCGCAGGCACATTCTCCGTGCCCCCGCGGCGGTGGCGTTCCTGATGTCCGCCGAAGAGCAGCGGAACCACCCGCACGCCGCGCCGCAGATAGAGCGCGCCGATGCCTTTCGGCCCATAGATCTTGTGCGCCGAGACGCTCATCATGTCGACGCCCAGCTTGCGGACATCGATCGGCAGGCGGCCCAACGCCTGCACCGCGTCGGTGTGCACCAGCGCCCCGCGCTCGTGGGCGATCGCGGCGATCTCCGCCACCGGCTGGATCGTGCCGACCTCGTTGTTGGCGAGCATGATCGAGACGATCTTCGTCTCCGGTTTGATCGCGCTGCGCACCTGCTCGACATCCACCCGCGCGTGCTCATCGACCGGCACATAAGTAACGGCGCAGCCGCGCTTTTCGAGCATCTGGCAGGTGTTGAGAACCGCGGGATGCTCGATCGCCGAAGTCACGATGTGCGGGCAGGCCGCATTCGCGGCGAGGGGATCGACCACTCCCCGCAAGGCATGGTTGTCGGCTTCCGTGCCGCCGCTCGTGAAAACGATCTCGCTCGCGTCGGCTCCGATCAGGCGGGCCAATCGCTCCCGCGCCTGTTCGACCGCGCGCCGGGCGTCCTGTCCGGCGGAATGCACGCTCGAAGCGTTGCCGAACTTCTCGGTCAGAAATGGAAGCATTTCCTCGAGCACCGCCGGATCGAGCGGCGTCGTCGCATTGTGATCGAGATAGATGCGCTTCATGGATTCCACCCTTGCCCGTCACCATTCACGGGCCTCTGCGCCCGCACGCCAGGTTCCCGGGCGTTCAAGGACGATCGTTCGTATCGCTGCTTTCCCATTCCCATCTTGGCAAAGCGAGAGAGGTGTCCGAGTTCTCGCCGGAACTCCTCCCGCTCGCTCTCGAAGGCGCCTCCCCCGAAGGAAGCGGCCGCCCACTCGCCAGATCCGCGATGCTCACGCAGGCCAGCCGCCGGTCGATCAATCCTTCGAGCTCTTCCCACAGGGCGCGCGTGCGACACGAGCGGGACATTCTGCACAGCTTGCCCGGGTCCCCGCAATCGGCGAGCATGACTCGGCCCTCCAGGACATCGAGCACATCCTTGGCCGAAATCGTGGCCGGGTCGCGGGCGAGGACATACCCGCCGCGGCTTCCTCGCACGCTGCGCACCAATCCCGCCTCCTTCAATTGGACGAGCAGGGCGTGCAGGTACTTGCGCGAGATGCCCTGCCGCTCGGTGATCGCCCGCATCATCACGGGCCCGCTTTCCTGGTGGACGGCCAAGTCGACCATTGCTCGAAGGCCGTACCGTCCTCGCGTCGTGATTCGCATGCTTGGACCTCGGGGACAAAGTCTAGTAAGCTACTAGACTAATTTACCGGGCCCAGGTTCCCGAGTCAAGGGTTGTGGGGCGGAAATTCGGGTTTTCCGAGAGATAACCGGTTGCATGGGGTCCAGTTGTGAGGGGAATGCGGTGTCGTCTGGCAATCCGCCCAAAGCCGGCGTCACCCGCCTTCTCCCCGGCGGCAAAAGGCGGCCCCACACGAGGGCAAGAGGCAGGCTATCCCGTAGCAGGAGAGGGATTTCCATAGGGAATCCCGAATCTTCGCTCCACTAGCTAGACCGCGTATCCCGAATCTTCGCCCCACAAGCCGACGCCAGTGCGGCCGCCTCCACCTCGAGTTCCACCTCGTCCCTGATCGGGATCCCGTTGGCGCCCACGGCCGGAATCGAGGGCTTCAGCCGCCGGGAGACCTCGATCGCATTCCGGTGGACGGCGACCAGCCGAAATCCCCTGCGCTGGTAGAAGCCCAGCGCGCCGAGATTGTCGTTCGTCGTGATCAACCAAATGCGTTTGCAGCGTCGCTTCACGCAGGTCTCCGCCAAGGCCAAGAGGAGGGCATTGGCGACCCCCACGCCGGGCATGAGGCTGTTCAGGGAGACGATCTCGCACTCGTCCTGCTCGATGCGATACGTGAGCAGGCCGACGCGCCGGTCCGCGCGACTCGCGATCCAGGCGGGCAACGCGCAGGCCTCATGGATCCTGCCTCGCGTGACGATGAGCGAGGAGCCCCATTCCCGGGTTAAAAGGTCGGAAATCCACTCCCGGTCCTGGATTTCGGACGCTCGCACGATCGCTTGCATGCCTCCTCCTGGCTCGTCCGCTCGCTGCGGAGCGAGCCCGTGACAGTGCTTCCCGGCCCAGGAAAACTCTGGACGAAGGCAGGGGGAAACCCGGATACTTTCGCGTTCGCCAAGGTACGGAGAAGCGAACGAGCGTCCGCTTGCGGACATCGCAACGAGCAATCAAATGGAGGTACTTCGATGGCCCATGTCATTTCGGACGAGTGCACCATGTGCGGAACCTGCAAGGAATCCTGCCCTTCGGAAGCCATCAGCGAAGGGGACCCGAAGTATGTCATCAATCCTGATCTGTGCACCGACTGCGGGTTGTGCGCGCAAGAATGCCCGGTGAGCGCCATCTCTCAGAAGGACTGATCGGTTTGTCTTGGCCGGGATTCCGGCCGAGCGGTTTTCCTCCTAGGCACGGACCCACCCTGCGAGCAGCCGATTCCTGCGGCTGCTCGCTCCTTTTTGACGCTTCCCTCACGCGCGCTTCTGCCCCACGGCCGTGACATAGACGCTTCTCTTGCGCGGCCCGTCGAACTCGCAGAAGTAGATGCCCTGCCAGGTTCCGAGCGTGAGACGCCCGTGCTCGATCGGAAGCGTGAGGTGGCACCCCACCAGCGTCGAAAGCGCGTGGGCGGCGCTGTTCCCTTCGGCATGCTGGTAATAGCGCTGGGAACGGGGCACGAGCCTCTCGAGATCCGCGAGCACATCGTGCACCACGCTGGGATCCGCATTCTCGTTGACCGTGATCCCCGCGGTCGTGTGGGGCACGAAGACCAGCGCCATGCCCGAGAGCGCGCCTTCCGCTTGGAGTGCGGATGAGACCCGCTCGGTGATGTCGATCATCTCCATCGCCCGGCGCGTCTCGACCGAGAACATCTGCATGGCCGCACCTCCACGGTGATCGTAAAGCGTCTCTCATGACCGCGCCTGCGGTAGAGGGCTCGCCCGCGCGACCGAGCGCATCTTGATTCGACCCGCTTCGAATGTAAAGATCCGCCCACGAAGTTGTCGTCATGGGCCGCGGAAGACGGGAACCTGCATGTCGTCCACCTCGCCACAGCCTTCGTTCGACATTGCGATCATCGGCGGTGGGATCGTCGGGATCGCGACCGCGGATGCGCTGCTCTCACAGGGGCCGTTGGATCTCGCCGTCTTCGAAGCCGAGGATCGCGTCGCCGCTCATCAAACGGGCAACAACAGCGGCGTGATTCACTCGGGCCTCTACTATCGCCCCGGCTCCCTCAAGGCGCGCACCTGCCGCGAAGGGCGCGAGATGCTCTACCGGTTCTGCCGGGAAGAAGGCATTCCCCACGAGCGCTGCGGCAAGGTGGTCGTCGCCCTGAGCGATGCGGAATGGCCGCGTCTGGAAGAGCTGGAGCGGCGCGGCCGCGCGAATGGGCTGCTTGGATTGCGGCGCTTGTCTCGCGACGAAATTCGTGCGCACGAGCCGTCGGCCGCGGGCATCGCCGGCCTCCTCGTTCCCGAGACGGGCATCGTCGACTATGTCGCCATGACACAGCGGCTCGCCGGCCGCGTGCGCGATCGCGGCGGCGAGATCCGCTTGCGAGCGCGCGTGCGCGCCATCCGAAAAGACGGCAACCGCCTGCGCTTGGAGACGGACGGGGGGCCCGCCGCCTGCCGCCTGCTGATCAACTGCGCGGGTCTGCAATCCGATCGCGTGGCGCGAAGCGAAGGCGCGGACCCGGGCGTGCGCATCGTTCCCTTTCGGGGCGAATACTATGTGCTGGCCGAATCGCGCCGCGGGCTCGTCCGCAATCTGATCTATCCGGTGCCCGATCCGCGGCTGCCCTTTCTCGGCGTGCACTTCACGCGGCGCGTGGACGGCAGCGTGGAAGCCGGGCCGAACGCGGTGCTGGCCTTCAAGCGCGAAGGCTATCGCAGGACGAGTTTTTCCTGGAACGACACCGTGGCAACGCTCGCCTTCCCGGGATTCTGGAAAATGGCCTCCGGCTTTTGGCAGACGGGGATCGGAGAATATCGCCGTTCGTTCTGCCGGAGCGCGTTCGTGCGCGCGCTTCGCCGGTTGCTTCCCGATCTTGCCTCGGAGGATGTCCGCCCCGGCGGCGCGGGAGTGCGCGCGCAAGCGGTCGATCGATCAGGAAAACTGGTCGACGATTTTCGCATCGTCGAAAGCGAGCGGGCCATCCATGTGTTGAACGCGCCCTCGCCCGCGGCGACCGCCTCGCTCAGCATCGGGCTGCAAATTGCGCGCATGGCGCGCGCCCGGCTGGAAGAACTCTCCCGCTAGCGGCGCCACCTCGGCCGGCTGGGGCTAGCGCGACCGGTTCGCCAGCGGCCCTTGCGGGGCTACCGCCGGCGCTGCTTCTTCGCGCTCTCCTTCGCGCTTTCCTTCGCGCTTTCCTTCGCGCTCCTCTGCGCGCTCTTCTTCGCGATTCCGTGCGGCCGCTTCCGCGCTTGCCGCACGGGCGGCTTGCCGATTTCGAGCCACCCGGCGCGGATGTCCACGATCATCTGCGCAACGCGATCGGTCACGAGGTCGGCGAAGCGCATGCAACGATCGGGATCGAGGCGCGCGAAATCGACTCGTTCGCCCGCGCGCTCGTAGGTCATCACCGGTCGCGGAGCGGGATAGGCCTGCACGCCCTTGTAGCAGTAGTATGAAGGGACCACGCCGGCGGGGATCCGCGCGCGCAATTCCGGATAGAGGCCGAGCAGCATCGCCATCTCGTCGATCGCGGCATGGCCCATACCCTCTTCCCCGAACAGCTCCTTCGCCTCCTTCTGCACTTCCCACCACCAATCGATGATCGCGACGCACATGCGATCCTCAGCCGCGAGACGCGCGGCGGCTTCGCGCAAGACGGCGGTGTTTCCTCCGTGGCCGTTCATCACGAAGAGCCGCGCGAGGCCGTGGCGCGCGAGGGAGCGGGCGAGATCGAGGAGGACGCGCTGCAAGGTCTCCGCGCTCAGGGTGCAGCCTCCCGGGTACGCGAGCAGAGACTGGGTCAGCCCGTACGGCATGAGAGGCAGCGCCGGCATCTTCAACCGTTCGGACAAGCGCGAGCACAGACCGAGGGGAATGAGATTGTCCGTTCCCACCGGTCCGCCGTCGTGCGCTTCGACGGTGCCGAGGGGAAGCAAGGCCTCCGCGAAACGCAGGCGGGCGTGATCGTGGGTGGAAAGCGATTGCCAGTCCATGCGCACCTCCCATGGAACGATCCCGATGTTGCGCTACCCGAGAAAGACATGCGATTCTAGACGGTGAGTCGGGTTGCCTTCAAGCGGCCGGCCGGCGCCCCGCGGACGAGCGGCGATGACGGCCGGCGCGGGCGCCCCAATCGTAAGGGAGAGACGCATGCCCCAAGGACAAGACTCCTCCAATCTGGTCGTCTACATCGACTTCGACAACCTGGCCGTTGGTGCGAGGGACGCCGGGTTGCGGCTGAACATCAACCTGCTCCTGCAGCGTTTGCTCGAGAAGGGCAAGATCATCGTCAAGAAGGCCTACGCGGACTGGAGCCGCTACAAGGACTACATGGCCGAATTGCATGAGGCGGGCATCGAGCTGATCGAGATCCCTGCGCCGCGCCTGTCCGGAAAGAACAGCGCCGACATCCGCCTGGTCGTCGACGCGATGGAGCTGTGTCACAGCAAGAGCCACATCGACACCTTCGTGATCGCCTCGGGCGATTCGGATTTCTCCCCCCTCGTCGCGAAGCTGCGCGAGAACAACAAGTCGGTGGTCGGGGTCGGGATGCGCAATTCCACCGCCCGCTTGCTGATCTGCAATTGCGACGAATTCATCTTCTACGATGATCTCATCAAGCAGCCCGCCGCGCAGGCCACCGCCGGTCTGGACACCGTGCCGGCCGAGAAGCGCGCGATCTTCGACATGCTGCTCAGCACGACGCGGGCCCTCTTGCGCGAAGGGCGCGAGACGCTCTACTCCTCGCTCATCAAGGATGCGATGAAGCGCAAGCGTCCCGATTTCGACGAAGGCAATCACGGGTACGCGAATTTCGGCGAATTGCTCGAAGACGCGCAGAGCCATGGCCTGCTCTCGGTCAATCGCGATCAGCACGCCGGCGGGACTTGGGTGGTGACGACGGTCAAGAGCGAGAAAGAGGGAACGCCCAGCGGCGAGCAGCGGCGCCGCAAGCGGGCGCCCCGCGCGGTGCGCCCGCGCGCGCGCACCGCCAATGCCCGCTCGCGAAGCGCGACCGCTTCGCCGAAAGCTCCGACGGCGCCCTAGCACGCAACGAGCGTCACAGACAGTCCGGACTAGCGGCCGTCGCCATCCGGCCGGGCGATCGTCTGCTCAGGAATTCGAAGCGTCCAACGAAAGCTCCGCGATTTTTCCCCGATAGAGATAGACATCGTCGGGCGCTTCCTGCCAGGCGAATCCCGCTTGCAGGAAGGGCTCGGGCAGGGTGCCCGTCGGCGCCATCGCATGCATCTGCGAGAATCCCTCGTCGCGCGCGAGCAGAATGGCCGCGGCCAGACAGGGCTCGCTCACCCGGCCCTCGATCGCATCGAACCAACCGATCTCGAGCGAATGCGGGTACTTCGTGTTCGGCGCAAGGACGAGGGCCTGCTGGCCGTCGCGCAGCGTCCGCGCGCCCGGAAGATAGCGTTCGCGATCGGCCACCTCGGGCGGCGCGAAGAACCAATCGTTGATCACGAAGCCGGGCATGTCGGGCAGGCCTTGCTCGATGCGGACCGCGGCGCGGTCGATCGAGCGGGCCCAGGCGGCCGAGGCGGAGAGATCCTTGGCTTCGAAATTCGTGAAGGTCGTCGAGCGGCGAAAGCCGAGGCGTTCGCTGATCCGCATCGATCCGCGGTTGGCGAAGTAGGTGACGAACATCAGCTCGCGAAGTCCGCGATCGCGCGCGTAGGCGACCACATGACGGGCGAGATGCGCGCCGAGGCCATGGCGCTGATACTCGGGATCGACCCGCAACCCTTCGCACCAGGCGATGCGCGCGTCGAAAGGGTGCAGGCGCCCGCATCCGGCCAGGCGCCCGTGGAACAGCAATCCGGCGAAGTACGAGCCTTCTTCCCGCACCCAACGCTCGAAGACGAGCGGCAGGTAGTCGTGTCCTTCCCAGATTTGCGCGGCGATGGAAAGAAGCGCTTCCCGGTCTTCGAGACGGATCGGGCGGAATGCGATCGTGTCGTTCATGGATGGTTTCGCTGGGTTCACGCCTCCATGGGCTCCTCGTGCGACAGCGCCCGCCAGGCCCGCAGCAAGGCCACTTCGCGATCGGAGGAGAGACCCGCCTTGAGCTCCGTGCCGAAGGGGCGTGAGAGATCCCAGGCGAAGGAGTCCCACACCGTTGCGCGCAACGGACGATGCGTCAACCCCGCTTCGCGCGCCTTGCGGCAGTCGTAGCGCTCGTGTTCGCGCGGGATCCAGAGCGGCAAGTCGAGATAGGGACGCAGCCCCTGCCCTTCGAGGAATTCGTCTGGCACCCACACCAGCCGGCCGCGGCTGTCGCACGCTTCCTGGCAGGTCTCGAGGAGCTTGCCCATCGTCAAGGGCCCGGCGGGCCCGGTCGCATTGAAGATCCCCGTCCGCTTGCGCTCGATCGCGCGCATGATCCACTCGGCGAGATCGCGCACATCGATGCACTGGATCAAGCGCTCGACTTTGCCCGGCGCAAGGATCTCGCCTCCCCCGGCGATGCGGCGCGGCCAGTAGGTGAAACGATCGGTCGGATCGTGCGGCCCGACGATCAAGCCGGGGCGCACGATCAAGGCGCGCCCCGCAAACTCGCTTTCGACGGCCTGCTCGCACAGCGCTTTCAGCGGGCCGTAGGTGCGCGGGTTCACTTCTTCGTCCGAAGATCCTTCGGGCAGGCGGGCGATTTCCGAGGACTCGTCGATTCGGCCCGCGCCGGGGCGCGCGTACACCGACAGGCTCGAAATGAAGACATACATGCCCACGCGCGCGGAGAGCAGCCGGGCGGACTTGCGCACGACGCGCGGCAGGTAGCCGCTGGTATCGACCACGACATCCCATTCGCCCGTTTGCAGGGCGCGCAAGTCCGCGTCGCGATCGCCGCGCAGCTTGGTGGCGCGGGGAAAGAGATCGGGGTTGTGAAGCCCGCGATGGAAGAGAGTCACCTCGGCGCCCGCATCCAGGGCGCAAGCGGCGAGGTGCCGGCCGACGAAAACCGTTCCACCCAAGATCAGGAGCCGCATGCCCGCCTCCTCCAGCCGTCTTCGTTTCGATGGATGCGCGCCCGGTCGCGCTCGACCCTGCGGAGGTTGCCGGAAACGCTCCTATGATAACGCTCCGGCGGCTCGCCCGTCGTCCTTCTTAACAGAAGCGCTGCAAGAGCCGACGCGGCCGCGTGGGACGCCGGCAGGGCCCGAATCTCCTCGGAGCCCCGCGTGTACACGCGAACCAGGCCACTTGCGCGAAGCATGCCGCATGATCGATCGTCTCACGCATGACGCGCAAGCACTCCTTGCGCGCTTGCGCATGCGAGATGCCAAGAGGACTCGGACGGGGCACAGGGAGGGCGCCATGCAGACACACACAGACGACCGCGCCGGCGACACGTTCGTTCTCGTCTTCGCATCGGGAGAGGATCCGACCAGGGAGCTTCTCGATTTCGCCCGGCGCGAGCGCATCGCGGCGGCGGAGTTCCGCGGCATCGGCGCTTTCGCGCGCGCGACGATCGGGTATTTCGATGTCGCGTCCAAGGAATACCGGACGATCGCGGTGGAGACGCAGACGGAAGTGTTGAGCCTGATCGGCAATCTCTCCGTGTTTGAGGATGCGCCGCGGCTGCACGCGCATGTGGTCCTCGGATTTCCCGACGGCGCTGCGCGCGGCGGACACTTGCTCGAGGCGCGCGTGCATCCCACGCTGGAGCTCTTCGTGCGCGCGTTGCCCTTCCCGCTGCGGCGAGAGCGGGATGAGGCGTCGGGATTGCCCCTGATCGGGCCCGCCTGATCCTGAACGCCCCGAATTCGTGCCGGGGCCGATGAGGATCGGAGCGAAGATGGCGCGACTGCGAGAGTCCGGCAGCCAAAGACGAGAACCCTCTTCGGGCGCGAACCTCCGCCGGGAAGGCGGAATCACGACCAGGAAATCCAAGGGGACATCCAGAAAGAGGTGGGCCCGGCCACAGCAGATGCGCTGCTTTGTCTATCGAACCGATGGACGATTCAGCCTGTCATTCTTTTCTCAAGTACTTGCCGGTACCGTCGTAATTCTTTCCAAAGCAAAGAATTGGCAGCATTATCCCTCGGGGCGACGAGATGGTGAAGGTCTCGCCCAGCCGCCCCGATTCCGCGAGAATGATCGAAACCCGCCATTTTTTCGCCCGGCAGTCTCCCGGCCGCCCCGCAGCCCGCTCTGGATGGCACGCCCGCGCTTCCTTGCCCCCCCGGGAAACGGCCGTCCGGCGATAACGAATACAAGAAACTTCCGCCCCTATCCGATAGGAAATATGGACTTTGCTCTTCGGGGCTGGTACCATTAATCCGTTCTCGAGAGAGAGCGGCCTCTGTGATTTGGCAACTGGTTCGGCAAGTTTGCATCCAAAGGGAGGACAAGCGGATGAAGACGCGGTGGTACGCATGGGTGCCTGTGTTGCTTTTTGCCGTGAGCGTATTCGCGAGCGTGCCGGCGATGGCGGATCCAGTAGAGGCGACGATCAGTCTCGGCCGTGACCCTGAACCCCCCTTCTGCGTTCAGAACCCGGGCGGCACACTGACGATCACCTGGGACGTCGAGTATGCGACGACTCCGTTGCGTGTCATTTACACGCTCACGGATCCCAGCCAGACGATCGTCCTCGACAGCCAGACCTATCCAGGCAGCACCGGCATCGAGATCACACGCACCTGGACGGTTCCGAGCGGTCTCGTCGACGGCAAGTACTGGGTGCGGGTCGAGTACTGGTCGCTGGAGGCGGGCAACGAAGCAAACGCGGAAGTCACCTTCTATGTTTGCTCCGAGATCGGGAACGTCTGCGCCGAGAAGTACGCGGATACGAACTGCAACGAAGTGCTCGATGATGGCGACCTGCCGGTCGCGGGCTGGTGGATCTGCATCGACACTCCGTACGAAGAGACCTACTGCCTCCAGACCGGCCCCGATGGGCGCGTCTGCTGGAATAGTGTCATCGCGGGCGAATACCACGTCTGGGAGTTCCAGATGGGGGACTGGCGGCCGATCGGCCCGACCGAGTACACCGAAGTGCTGGATGCCGGGGAAGAACTCCTGTTCAGCTTCTTCAACACGGAGTGTGCGCCTCCTTCGGCATGCTGCTTCCCCGACGGCAGCTGCCAGGTGCTTCCGGTCGGCACGTGCGCCGAAATGGGCGGCACGACGATTCCGGATATCACCTGCGATCCGAATCCCTGCCCGACCGCTTGCTGCTTCCCCTACGGCGATTGCGTCGTCACGACGGCCGCCGAATGCGAGACGATGGGCGGGCTCGTCTTCCCGATCGACAGCTGCGATCCGAATCCTTGCATGCCTTGGCCGTATGCCTGCTGCATCGTCGATGAATGCGTCATGTTGAACGAGGCCGACTGCCTCGCGCAGGGCGGCGTCTGGTACGACATGATGATCTGCGAGAGCGCGGGGGGCGACTTCACCTGCCCGCCTCACGATGTTTGCTGCATCGGCACCGATTGCCTGGTCCTGATCGAAGCCGACTGCTTGGCGCAAGGCGGCGAGTGGCATCCGGAATGGGAAGGCTGCGATCCGAATCCGTGCCTGCCGGTGCATGTCTGCTGCGTCAATGAGACCTGCTTCATCGCGACCGAGACCGACTGTCTGGCCCAAGGCGGCGAGTGGCATCCGGAGTGGGATAGCTGCGATGATCCCAACCCGTGCCTGCCTCCGACGCCTGCGGATCCTGACAGCTGGGGCACGATCAAGTCGATCTACCGGTAGTCTTCTCCGGTATCGACGCGACTGATGGATGCAAACGGCGGGGCCCTTCCTCGAGGGGAAGGGCCCCGTTTTTGTCCTCGTGGCGGGCCGGCTTCGCGCGTTCGGCAGGGCGATTGCGGTTCGCGCGGCGCAAACGCCGGTGATCGCGACGGATTTACTCGGCTCTCTGCCCTCCACGCTCGAGCAGATCGATGTAGGCGCCCGAGACGAGCGCATTCTCGGTGATCGTTAGACGGCGCAGGATGCTCACGGCCGTCCGCTCTCCATCCTCGACGGCCTCTCCCTCTCCCAGCATCACCTCCAATTCCAGGAACGAGCCAAGGCCCTCCACCTCGTCCAGATGGATGCGCGTTCGCTCGAGCAGGAAGAGCTCCCGTCGCTTTCGCACGACGCCGCGCACTCCGAGACTCGCCGCGAGCACGCGACGCAGCCCCTCCGGATCGGAGATCGCGCAGACTTCGTAATGCGACGATTTGGGCCCTTCCCGATCCTCCCTCTCGTAATGGATCAACTCCGCGGACTTCTCCGCAACGCGGAGCTTCAGGCGGCCCAGACGCCCGCGAAAGAAGGTGTCTTCCTGGACGCATGAGCCCTTCCATACCGCGCCGAGGGATCGGACCCGTCGGCGCAGAACCTCGAGATCGTCCACACGGGCCTTGATTTCGGCATTGACCGGCATGCAGAACCTCCCTGCGCAGCTGATGACCCGAGACGGCCGCTGAGAGCGTCTCCTCCATCCCCGGACGGCCGGAAGCTATCAATGACCGCTTGAAGCGAGTATTACCCGGTATTATTCTCGCCCGGTGCGCGAGCCGCCGCTCGAACCGTCATCTCGAAGCGGGCGGGCGCGTCATCGTTCCATCGTCCCTTCTCAACGGGGTGTTGCATGAGCGCCGAACGCAAATGGGAAGTCATCACCTTCAAGGCGGACCCCGCGCTCGCGAAAGCGATGCGCAGCATTCCGAACCGTTCCGAGTTCATCCGGGCCGCCATCCTCGCCTCGCTCGAGGGAACCTGTCCCCTCTGCGGGGGAACGGGCACCTTATCGCCCGACCAGCACCGGCATTGGCGCTCGTTCATCGGCAGCCACGCGCTGGTCGAATGCGACGATTGCCACGCGGTCCATCTTCGCTGCCAGGCGGACGGCGGTCGAGAGGACATTCATCGCCGCGAGCTCAAAGGGTAGACGCTGAAGCGCGTGCGCGAGGGAAACCACAAGGAAAGGGAGCGGGCATGCGATCGGAGGCGGCAAGGAAAGGCGCAGCGGGGGCGCGCGCGGGAACGGCCTGGCTGCTTCTCGCCGTGTGCCTGTGCTGCGCAAGCGCAGCCGGTCGAACGGGCGGGCAAGCGAGCGAGAGTCCGGCGACGGCTTCCCTGGTCGACTTGCCGGCCGCCCGCCTGCGGTCGGGCGAATCGATCGCCGTCGTGGTCGGCATTCCTCCCCAGGCGGGCATCGTGCGCGCGATCGGGGGCGAGCGGGTGCGCGTGGATGTGCTCGTGCAGCCCGGCCAGGAACCGCACACCTTCGAAGCCTCCCCTCGTCAGATCGCCGCTTTGCTTTCGGCGAAGATCTATTTTCGCATCGGCCTGCCCTTCGAAGATGCGCTCCTGGCGAAGATCGGCTCCTCCCCTTCGCCGGCCATCGTCGACATGGGCCGGGGAGCGCAACGATTGCGCATCGAGAAAGAGGAGCAGGCCTCGCAGATGGATGCCCACCCACAGGCAGACGAAGAGGAGCATGCAACAGGCACGCCTGGACCCGGGCAGGCGAGTGCACCCGAGCGCGAACCGCGCGCGAAGGGGGCCGCGCAGGCGCAAGAAAGCGAGCTCGATCCTCACCTCTGGCTCTCGCCCCGCCTGCTGCCGCTGCTCGCGCAACATGCCTGCGAGGCGCTGCAATCGCTCGATCCCGAGGGAGCGGAATTCTATGCGGCCAATCTCGCGACATTCGTGAACCGCTTGCAGGAGGCGGATGCGCGCGCGGCCCAAGCGCTCGCGCCGTATCGCGGCCGGGCCTTCTTCGTCTATCACCCCGCGTTCGGTTACTTCGCCGAGGCCTACGGCCTTCATCAAATCGCCGTCGAGCATGGCGGCAAGGAACCTTCCCCCAAGCGGCTGGCGGAGTTCCTGCACCGAGCGCGGGCGTCGAACGCGCGCACGATCTTCGTGCAGCCGCAATTCGACCGGCGGGCGGCGGAGACGATGGCGCAGGCGATCGGAGGAACGATCGCGACCCTCGACGATCTGGCCGAAGATCCGGTCGCGAATCTGGAAGCGATGGCCGGGCGCATCGCGGCTTCCTTCGAAGAGGGAGAACGAGAGACGGATCGTTCGGCCGAGTAACGGATGACGAGAACCGGAGAATCCTGATGGCGACGGCCTCCGTGATCACGCTCGCGCATGTGCGCTTCGGATACAACGGCGCGACCGTGCTCGACGATGTGAGCCTGGAGATTCCGGCCGGCGATTTCGTCTGTCTCATCGGCCCGAATGGAGGCGGCAAGACCACCCTGCTCAAGCTGCTGGTCGGATTGCTGAAGCCGGAGAGCGGCGAGATCCGCCTCTTCGGCCGCGCCCCCGCGGAGGCGCGCGCGCGGATCGGCTATTTGCCGCAGCGCAGCGAGCTCGACCGTCAGTTTCCCGCGAGCGTCCTGGATGTGGTCCTCATGGGCCGGCTCGATTCGCGCTTGCTCGGCCCCTATCGCCCGCGGGACCGGAGAGCCGCCCTGGCCGCGCTGGAGGAAGTCGAAATGGGCGGCCTGGCCGGGCGCTCCTTCGCCGAGCTCTCCGGAGGCCAGCGCCAGCGCGTGCTGATCGCGCGGGCGTTGTGCGGCGAGCCTCAGCTTCTCCTGCTCGATGAGCCGACCGCCAATGTCGACGCGCTCGTCGGCGAACGCCTGCTCGCGCTCCTGAAGAAACTGAACGAGCGCATGACCGTGCTGCTCGTCTCGCACGATCTGGCCTTCGTCTCCCCGATCATCAAGACCGTGCTGTGCGTCAATCGCAAGGTGCGCTCCCATCCGATGAGCGCGCTCACCGGCGATCACATTCGCGAGCTCTACGGAGGCGAGGTCTACCACGTGCGGCACGACCGCGAGGTTTCCGGGAAAGGACCCGCCGATGCTTGAGTTCTTCCGCGCGCTCGCCGACCCGGGCCTCGCCTTCCTGCGCTACGCGCTCCTGGTCGGACTGCTCGCGAGCGTCGCCTTCGGCATCGTCGGCAGCTATGTGGTCGCGCGCAGGATCAGCTACATGGCGGGGGCGATTTCGCACAGCGTGCTGGGAGGCATCGGACTCGCGCTCTACCTGCAGATCGCGGCGGGATGGGCCTGGTGCCATCCGGCGTTCGGCGCGGTGGTCGCGGCGCTCGTTTCCGCGCTCATCATCGGCCTCGTGAGCCTGCACGGCGGGCAGCGCGAGGACACCGTGATCGGATCGCTCTGGGCGCTCGGCATGGCGGCCGGCCTGCTCTTCCTCTCGCGCGTGCCGGGGAATGTGGATGCGATGAGCTTCCTCTTCGGAAACATTCTCCTGCTGTCGCGCTCGGATGTGTGGATGGTCGCGGCATTGGATGTGCTGATCGCCGGTATCGCGCTGCTCTTCTCGAATCGTCTGCTGGCCGTTTGTTTCGACGAGGAGTTCGCCCGGGTGCGCGGCGTGCGCGTGCAGTTCTTCTTCCTGCTCTTGCTGTGCCTCACCGCGCTCACGATCGTGCTGCTGGTGCGCGTCGTCGGCGCGGTGCTGGTGATCGCGCTGCTCACGCTGCCGGCCGCGCTGGCGGGGCTGTTCACGCGCAGGCTCTGGCAGATGATGCTCGGCGCGATCGCGGCCTGCATGCTATTCGTGACCGCGGGGCTGGCGATCAGCTATGCCGAGGACCTCCCGAGCGGTCCCACGATCATCGTTCTCGCGGGCATCCTGTATCTCGGCGCCTTGGCGCTGGCGCGGTCGCTCTCGAAGCGGCGCGCGCGCGGGCGCACGCTCGCCTGATCGGCCGGACTCGCGATGTCAGCGGACTCGCGCCGGAAGATCAGCTTCCCGCAGGCGCCTCGTGCTTGGCGATCACCTTCCCCACCGGCCGGCTCAGGATGAACATCGCGGCCCCCGCCGAGACGCCGAGGATCGTGAGCATCAGGAAGAAGCTCGACTTGGGCATCTTTTCCCAGAAGGTGCCGAGGAATCCGGTCAGATAATTGCCGAAGAAGCTCGAGAGGAACCAGACCCCCATCATCATCGAGACCATTCGCGCGGGAGCGACTTTGGTCACCAGGGAGAGGCCGATCGGCGAGAGGTAGAGCTCGCCGATGGTCAGCACGAAGGTCGTGCCGACCAGCCACATCACGCTGCGCTTGTCCTCCGCGCCGGTGTTCGCGGCCGCGACCATCATCAGAATGTACGCGAGGCCGAGCAGCGTGCATCCCATGGCCATCTTGATCACGCTGGAAGGTTCGGAACGGCGGCGCTGCTGCCAGCTCCAGAAGATGTTCAGCACGGGAGCCATGATGAAGATCATGATCGGATTGATCGACTGATACCAGGTCGAGGGGATGTCGAACCCCAGCAGATGCCAGTTCGTGTTCCGGTCGGCCCAGAGCTGCATGGTATTGCCTTGTTGCTCGTAGACTCCCCAGAAGACGATGTTGAGCGCGCAGAGCGTGATCAAGGCGCCGATGCTCAGGCGGTCGTCCTTGGGCAGGCTGCGCATCCAGCGGGTGAAGAGCGTCACCAGAACGCCGAGGACGACGAGCCCGAGAACGATCCGGATCGACTTGGCGAGCAATCCGAGAAAGGCCGGAAGCCCGATCACGAGCGCGATGAGCCCGATCGCCACCGCGACGATGTAGATGGCCACGGAACGAACGGCCATCGTCGAAGAGACCTTCGACTTGGAGGGCTCTGCGGCGAGCAGCGGCCGGCCGGCCAGATAGAGGATGAGCCCCGCGATCATGCCGACGCCGGCGGCGAAGAAGCCCCAGTGCCAGCCGGCCTTCTGGCCGAGAGTGCCGCAGATGAGGGGCGAGAAGAACGCGCCCAGATTGATGCCCATGTAGAAGATCGTGAAGGCGCGATCCCGGCGCGGATCTCCAGGCTTGTAGAGGCCGCCCACCTGGGTCGAGATGTTGGGCTTGAACGCTCCGTTGCCCATGATGAGAAACATGAGCCCGATGAAGAAGAGACTCTCGGACATCAAAAGGAACTCGCCGATCGCCATCAGGATGCCGCCCAGAATGACCGCCTTGCGCTGTCCGAGGATCTTGTCGGCGATCAGACCGCCGAAGAAGGGCGTCAAGTAGACGAAGGCCGTGTAGAGGCCGTAGATCTGCGAAGAGAAGGGCTGGATCGCGAGCGGCCCGAAGATGGACTCGAGGCTCGACCGAATGGCCGAATACCCGAGCACTTTCTGGCCGACATCCGGGCGCAGGAAGAGGTTATCGACCATGTAGAGCACGAGCAGGGACCGCATCCCGTAATACGAGAAGCGTTCCCACATCTCGGTGAAGAAGAGCACGAAGAGTCCTCGCGGATGCCCCAGGATCGTGCGCTCCGTGCGGCTCGAAGCGGGGATGTTCGCCTGCGTTCCCGGCGGAGTGGCCATGCGGCGCGTCCTCCCTGTCTTCGCGGCCGGCCGGCCGCGACGCAATGCCGATCGCCCAGTACCCAAGTGCCTTGGCTGAAAGACGGATGGGATTCTGCTCCCATCCGGTCTTCGTCTCAAGGCAGGAATCGGCCGCGGGCGGAGATTCCGGCGAGGCGCTCGCCTCCCGCCGGCCGGGTCATTTCTTGAAGAAGAGATAGCCGGCCAGCGCGACGAGCACGACCGCGAAGATGCGCTTGAATTGCCCGGTCGACACATGCTCGACGAGGCGCGCCCCCACTTGCGCGCCGATCACTCCGCCCGCGCCCAGCAAGGCTCCGACGCGATAGTCCACATTCGCCAGACGGTTGTGGGCGACCAAGGCGGAAATCGAAATGATCAGGATCGCCAGGAAGGAAGTGCCGACGGCTTTCTGAGCCGGAAAGCCGAGAAAGAGGAGCAGCGGCACCATGAGGAATCCACCGCCCAGGCCGGTGAAGGCAGCCCCCACTCCCACGACGACGCCGGCGGCCACGACGAGGAGCATGAAGGGACGCACGCGACCTCCTTGCTGTGCTGTTTGCAGATGCCCAAACCGCGAACACGAGGGTGCGCAGAGCGAAAGAGAATCCTAAACAGAAGGCCGGCGCCTGGCCAGTCCTTGAAGGTGAATCCAGGGAATTCCCCGATCCGATCGCGCCTTTCCACCCGGTACGATCGCGGGCAGCATATGTGCAGCCAGACCGTGGGCACGGAGGCAATCGATGCTTCTCGATGCGGATGCGGAGAGTCGCGGACCCATGCGGCTCGAGAAATGTCCGACGGGAATCCGCAGGCTCGACGAGCCGGACGCGTCGCGCTAGCACAATGAGCACCCACGCCAGCAGAATTCGCTAGCGCTCCTGCCCCGCGCCTTCCAGCGTCTCTTCGGCCAGGCGGTCTTCCTTCTCGCGCTTCGTCAGCTGGCTCCGCGCTTTGCCGCTCAAGTCATCCAGAATCGTGTACACGACCGGAACGACGATCAGGGTGAGCAAGCTGCTGGTGATCAGGCCGCCGATCACCGCCTGCGCCATCGGCGCGCGGAACTCCGCCCCCGCTCCGATGCCGAGCGCGAGCGGCAGCATTCCGAAGATCATCGCCAGGGTGGTCATCACGATCGGGCGCAGGCGGATCTCGCCTGCATTCACGAGCGCCTCGGCGCGCTCCTCTCCCCGCTGCCGCCGTTGATTGGCGAACTCGATCATCAGGATCGCGTTCTTCGTGACCAATCCCGAAAGCAGGATCAATCCGATCATGCTCATGATGTTGAAGGTCGCGCCCGAGATGAGGAGCGCGATCAACACGCCCACCATCGAGAGCGGCAGCGAGAGCATGATGGCCAGCGGCTGGGTGAAGGAGCCGAACTGGCTCGCGAGCACCAGGTAGATGAAGATCACCGCGAGGATCAGGCTCTCGAGGATATAGCCCACCGATTCGGTGAAGATCTCGCTCTCGCCTCCCACGGTGACGGAATAGCCGGCCGGCATGGCCAGCTTGGCGACTTCCTTCTGAATGTCGCCGGTCACCTCCGTCATGGTGCGGCCGTCGAAATTGGAGAGAATCGAGACGACGCGCTTCATATCCCGCCGCTCGATCTTCTGGGGGCTCGAGCTGAAGGAGATGTCGGCCACATGCCCCAAGCGCACGATCCGCGGCGCGCCGGTCGCCGGATCGATCGCGGCAGCGGCGAGCGGCAAGGCGGCGAGCTGGTTCAGGGTCGCGCGATCGCCGCGCGGCAGGCGCACGAGGACATCGTGCTGCTCGCCGCTCGGGTCCTCCCACTGCGAAACCTTCTGCCCCGCGAGCGCCGGCCGCAGCGTGCTCGAGATCGCCGCCACCCCCAGGCCGAGATCGCTGGCGAGGTCGCGGCGCACTTCCACGCGCAACTCGGGGCGCTCCTCCTCGAGGCCCGACTCGGCCTCGATCGCGCCCGGCGTGCGGCGCACGATCTCGAGCACCTGATCCGAGATGCGCTCGAGCTCGTCCAACTGATCGCCGCGCACATAGAATTCGAGCGGCTTCGACGCGCCGCCGAAGCCTCCGCCTTCCACTACGGAGAAGGCGAATCCCGGGAGCGAGCCGATGTCGCGCCGCAGCACGCGCCCGAATTCCGCCTGCGAGAGATCGCGATCGCCCTTGGCGGTCAATTTGACATAGATCTCCGCTTCGTTGACCTGGCCGATGAAGCCGCCCGCGATGGTTCCGTAGGTGAGCTGCACTTCGGGATAGCGATCGAGCAACAGCGAGACTTCGCGCACGCGGTCGCGGGTGTAATCGAGCGTGGATCCGACCGGAGTCTTGAGAATCACCGAGAGCTGCTCTTCGTCGGAACTGGGCATGAAGCTTCCGCCCACCAAGGGGAAGAGCGCCAACGCCGCGATGAAGGCCGCCCCCGCGATGGCGAGGGTCGTCTTGCGATGCCCGAGCGCCCAGCGGATCACGCCGCGATAGCGGCGCCCGAGGCCGACGAATCCGGCGTTGAAGCGCTCGAGCGTTCTCCCGAGCGGACCGCGCGCCGCCTTGCCTTCGGCGACCGGGTCGTACCACACCGAAGAGAGCATGGGATCGAGCGTGAACGAAACGAACAGGCTCACCGCCACCGCGCAGGCGACCGTGATTCCGAATTCGCGGAAGAACTGGCCGACGATTCCGCCCATGAAGGCCACGGGCACGAAAACGCACAGGGTCGCGAGAGTCGTCGAGAGCACCGCCAGCCCGATCTCGCTGGTCCCTTCGCGCGCGGCGCGATTGTGCCCCTTCCCCATGCCTACATGCCGCACGATGTTCTCGCGCACCACGATGGCGTCATCGATCAGGATGCCGATCGCGAGCGAGAGGCCCATCAGCGTCATCATGTTCAGGGTATAGCCGAAGGCGTAGATCGCGAGGAAGGAAGCAACCACCGAGACGGGCAGGGTGAGGCCCGTGATCACGGTCGAGCGCCAGGAATTGAGGAAGGTGAAGACGACCAGAATCGTGAGCAGGCCGCCCAGGAGAATCGTGGTCTTCACATCCTCGACCGAGTGGCGGATCCAGACGGAGTCGTCGCGGAGCACTCCCAAGGTCACGCCTTCGGGCAGGCGCGGCTGCAGCTCCTCGGCGGTGCGGATGATCGCCTCGGCGACCCGCACGGTGTTGGCGCCCGAGACCTTGCGGATGTCGATGCCGATCGCGGGAATGCCGTCGACCATGGCGGCCGAGCGCGCCTCCTCGGCGTCGTCGCGAACCGTGGCCACATCGCCCAGGCGGATGGGCGTTCCCCCGCGCGCCCCAACGACGATCTTCGCGAAGTCCTTGGGATCATCGATGCGACCGGCCACGCGCACGAGCCGCTCGCCGGGGCCGAACTCCAGACGCCCCGCGGGAATCTCGAGATTCTCCGCGCCCACCGCTCCCATCACCTGGGTGAGCGGGACCGCCCGCGCGGCCAGCTTCTCGGCATCGATCTCGATCGCGATCGCGCGCGTCTCCGCGCCCACCAGCGTCACCTGCCCCACGCCCTCGATCGACTCGAGCTCGCGGCGGATCGTCTCATCCGCGATCGAGGTGAGCTCGCGCAAAGAACGCGTTTCGGACCGCAGCGCGAGCGAGACGATCGGCAATTCCTGCGGGTCGAAGCGCAACACGAGCGGGGTCTCGATGTCGGTGGGCAGCTCCTCGCGAATCTGGTCGATCTTGGCGCGCACGTCCTGCTGGGCGTCGAGCGGATCGACCCCGAGCTCGAATTCGATGAAGACCAGCGAGCTTCCTTCCAGCGAAGTCGAGGTGAGACTGCGCACGCCCTGGAGGGGATTGGTCGCTTCCTCCACCGGACGGGTGACATCGCGCTCGACCGTTTCGGGAGACGCGCCGGGATAGATGATCTGCACGAGGACGAAAGGAAATTCGATGTCCGGCCACTGCTCGATCGCCAGCCGGTTGTAGGAAAAGAGGCCGAGCGTGAGCAACGCGACCATCATCATGGTCGCAAAGACCGGCCGCTTGATGGATACATCGGAAAGGAACATGCCAACGCTCCTGCGCTTGCCGCGAACGGATGCCGCGCGAGCTTACTCCGTCGAACCGTTCCCGCTCTTGCCGGCCGGGATGATGCGCACGCGAGCCCCATCGCGCAAGCCGGGCAGCACGCCGGTCAACAGCGAATCGCCCAGCGCGACTTGCCCGATCAATTCCACGCGGCCGGCCTCTTCGTCGACGATCCCCAGCTCGACCGGGATCCGCACTCCGTGCCCGTGCCGCAGGGCGTAGACCACGCGCGCCGAGCCTTCCTGGCGCAAGGCCGCGACCGGGGCGGTCAGCGCCTCGTCGCGCACATTCTCGATCGCGCGCCCGGTGGCGAAGAGCCCTCCGACCAGGCGGCCTTCGGGATTCGGGAAGCGCATGTAGATGCGCACCTGACGCGTGCCCGGCTCGGTGGTGGGACTGACGCGATCGACTTCGCCGGTGAAGACTTCCTGCGGGAAAGCGTCCACTCGAAACCGGATCGGCATGCCCTTGCTGATGCGGCCGAGAACTTCAGACGGCACCGTGGCGGTAAGTTCGAGCGTGCGCGTGTCGACGAGCTCCATCAAGCGGTTGCCGGTCAGGGTGCGCTCGCCGGCGTCGACGAAGACCTGGCTCACCCATCCGTCGATGGGACTGGGCAACTCGAGTTTTCCGGCGTCTTCCCGGGCGTTGTTGCGCGCCGCGAGCGCGGCGTCGAGCCCCGCCCGCGCCGCGGCGTTCTGCGCCTGCGCGACTTCGAGATCGCGCGGTGCCGCGGCCCCCGCTTCTAAGAGCTTCTGCGCGCGCCGTTCTCCATTCTCGGCAGCCGTCAGCGCCGCCTGGGCCGCGGCCACCTGCGCTTCGGCCGCTCGCAGCCGATCCTGGATGTCGCGCGCGTTGAACGCCGCCAGAGGCTGGCCCTTGCGCACCGCCTGCCCAGCCCGCACGAGCACGCGATCGACATCGCCGTCGAAACGCGCTTCCACTTCGACGGTCTCGATCGGTTGCAGCTCGCCCGAGAATGCGATCCCCGCCTCCAATCGCCCGGCGGTCACTTGGGCCACATCGGCCGAGCTGACGAGCAAGGCCGCTTGCGCCGCGGTCTCCTGGGAACTGGCCCGATCGCGCGCGCATCCGGTTGCGGCGATCGCCGCAACGGCAAGGACGACGACGATCCGCGCGGTCTTGGAGACGAGCCGCATGGCGCGTCCGTCATGGCGTGTCCTCACGACGAGATCTCCTTCCTGTCGGAACAGCGGGGCGGGCGCGCGTGTCGCGCCCGAGTCACTTACCCGCGCGCGCCAGCGACGAAGCGAACCAGGGCTCGCCGCTGTAGCGTTCGAGCCGCGCAAGAGCGACGAAGGCATCGTGCCGCGCCTGGGCCTCGAAGGTTTGCGCGAGCTGAAACGCGATGCGCGCATCGGACACTTCGAGCAAATCGCTCGCCCCTTCCTCGAAGCGGAGGCTGGCCAGCTCGTACGAGCGGCGGGCGAGCTCCACGGTGCGCGAGCGCGCGGCGAGATCGGCGGCCGCCCGCTCGAGATCCAAACGGCTTTGCACAACGGCCTGACGAATCCGTTCCCTGGCCTGCTGCAATTGCTGGCGGGCCTGCTCGGCCTCGGCCTTGGCCTGCTGGATCGCCCCGCCGGTGCGCAAGCCGTCGAAGAGGCTCCAGGAAAGCTCGACTCCCGCCCGCGCGTCCTCGAGCCAATCGCCGCGCGAGGGCAGGAAGTCGCCCGGATAGGCTTGCTCGGAATAGCTCGCGAAGAGCGAGAGCGCAGGCCAGCGTCCCGCGGCCGCGATCGGAACCGCATGCTCGCGAGCCCGCACGATGTTCTCGAGCGCCGCGATGCCCGGGCTGTGCTGCGAGCGCGCGAGCAGCGCATCCATGTCGGGCAGGGAAGCGAGCGAATCCCGCGCGGCCGAGGAGCGGGTCTCTTCGCCGCCGCTCGAAGGGCTGCCGGGCAGCGCCCGCTCTTGCGCGCGATCCCCCGCGGGGCCGTTCAGAATGGGATCGGTGAGCGCGATCGGAGCGTCGGGCGGCAGATTCGCGAGCCGCGCGAGCTCGAGGTAGCCGAGGTCGCGAAACGCTTCCGCCCGCTTGATGACCGGCCCCTGGTTGTCGCGGCCCACCTCGGCTTGCAGCAGCTCGAACTCCGAGGCCTCGCCGGCTTCGGCGCGCAAGCGCACGCGCCGAAGCTGCGAATTGGCCTGATCGAAGGAGAGCTTCGCGATGCGCACATTCCAATCGGCGAGCAGCGCGCCGAGATAGGCCTCGCGCACCGCCAACACGACCTCGCGCTCCTGGTCGGCGCGCAATTCCTCGGCCGCCTGCAAGGCGCTCTTGGCCGCGGAGATCGAGTTCCACACCGCGCCGCCGCGAAAGATCGTCTGGTTGAGGGACAAGGCCGCGACCCAGGTGTTCTCGCTCGCAAAGGAAGTGTTGCTGAAGAGCGCGCCCAGCCCGCTCAAGCCCGCGGTGGGAAAAGCATCTTCCAAGGAGCGCACGCGATCTTCCAAGGGCGCGAGCGTGTCGGGCTCGAACATCTCGATATCGGGAACCGCGCCGCCGAAGATGCTCTCGATCTGGCGAGTGTAGCTGGTGGAGAGACTGAGCTGCGGAAGCGCCGTCGAGCGCGCCTGCACATACAGCGCATGGGCGAGCTTCCAGTTCGATTCGGCGGCTTGCATCTCTTCGCCGGACGCGAGCGCGCGCGTGATCGCGTCGTCCAGCGAGATCCGCAGGCTGTCGGCGGGCGACCCCAGCGCGTGAGCGCGCGGAGCGAGCGCGACGATCGCCACGAGAACGAGGCCAGCCGCCATCAGGATCGCCGCGCGGTTCGCCCGCGGCCGGATGCGCATTCGCTTGATCGACAAGATCCGCACTCCTCGTCTCACCGCCGGCCGGCGGGAAACCGGCCGCTCGCCGAACGCCTCAGGGCAATTTCAATCGCTCACCGAACGCCTCAGGGCATTTCCAGCGTCATCGGGTCCCGCATCGGCAGGACCGTGACGGGGCCGAAATCGGACATGCGCTCGGGGTGCTTGTCTGAACCCGCCTCCACCGCCTGCGGGTCCCCCACCACCAGGATGACCAGCTTGTCGGGATGCAGGAATTTCTGCGCCGCTTCGCGCACCGCTTCGGGAGTGACCGCCTCGACATTGCGCCGGTAGTCCTGCCAGTAGCTGTCGGGCCGCCCGGTGTAGTCATCGTAGGCGAAGGTGTTGACGATCGCGTTCTTGCTGCTGAAGGGATTGACAAGCTCGCTCACCAGCCCCGCCTTCGAGTTCTCCACCGCTTCCGCATCGCAGACTTGCTCGCGGATGCCCTCGATTTCGTGCGTGATCAGGCCCGTTCCGAAGGCCGCGGTCGAATGCTTGGTCTGGAACCAGGCGCGGAACGTCCCCGGATACAGAACGGGGCGGTCGAACGAGCTGCCGGCGTTGTAGGCCAACCCTTCGTCCGAGCGCACCCGGCGCATGATGCGCGAGGTAAAGCCGCCACCGCCGAGGATGTCGTTCATGACCGTCAGCGCGAACTGTTCGGGAATGTCGCGCTTCACTCCCATGTGACCGAGGCGCACGCGCGACTGGTTCACCTCTTCCTTGGCGATCATGTACACGCCCGGCTTGGGATCGGCCACGACATCGGGAATCGCGGGCAGGTCGAGCGCGTGGCTGGGCCAGCCGGCGAGCATCTTGTTCAGCTTCGCGATCACGTCCTTGGTCTTGAAATCGCCCGAGACGGCGAAAACGAAATTCCCGGGAAAGAAGTACTGCTCGTGGAACCGGACGAGATCGTCGCGCGTGACCGCTTTCACGCTCGCCTCGGTGCGCCGGTACTGCTTCGTGCACGGATGGTCGCCGTACATCAGGAACACCCACTCGCGGCCTTCGATGGCGGCGGTGGAGGAGTTGCGCTGCTCCATCTCGGAGAGCATGTCGGAGCGATAGCGGTCGAGCACCGCCTGATCGAAGACCGGAGCGCGCAGCATCTTCTGGAACAGGGCGAGGCCTTCGTCCATGTCCTTCGAAAGACAGAAGAGATCCGCGGTCCCCTGCGCGTCTCCGATGGACACCGACATCTCGGCCGCCAGGAAGGCGAGCCGCTCGTCGAAATCCTTCGCCGCCATTCCTTGGACGCCGCCGTTGCGCATGCAGTAGGCGGTCATGTTCGCCAGGCCCGCCTTCTCGAGCGGCTCGTACATCGAGCCGGTGCGCACATACACGGTCAACTCGAAGGTAGGCACTTCGTGACTCTCGGCGATGTAGGCATGCGCGCCGCACGCCAGGGTGTGGAAGCACTCGCTCGCCCGCGGAGGCTTGAATTCGAGCTCCTCGAAGGTCAACTGGTCGGGATGGTCGACGATGCCCGCCGCCCGCGCCTGGGGCCAGCCGCCCAACACGACGATCGCTGCCGCTGCCCAGAGCGCCGCTTTCCAGGGAAACCGCCCGCTGAATTTCATTTCCCTCATCCTCTCTTCGGTAATCCGGCTCTGCTCGTCCGGTAATCCGGCTATGCTCGTCCGGTTTGCTTGCCTGATGAGCCCGCCCTACTTGCCCGGCGCGGCTTTCAGCTCGGCCAGACGCTCGGACGCGATCTTGACGAGCTTCTCCATCGCCGCCTTCTCGTTCGGGTCCTCGATCGAATCGAGACGCGCAGAGACCATCCCGATCATCTGCTCGAGCTGAGCCGCGTCGGTCATGCCCTTGATCATCGCCACGGCCTGCTGAAAGCGGGGATCGCTCTCGGGAGTCTCGCCGCCCGCGCCTTCGCCTGCGGCGCCCGCCTTCGAATTGATGATCAAGACATTCGCCTGTTCGGGCTTGAAATACTGCTGCGCCACGCGCTGCACATCCGCGGCCGTGACCACCTGCAACTTCTCCGCGCCGTGGTTGGCTTCGGTCCAATCGCCGAAGGCCGCGTTGCTGCCGAGGAAGAAGAGCGTGCCGATGCCGGACATCATGTCCATGAAACGAATGCGGTCGACGAGGATCTGATTCTTGACCTTCTGCAGCTCCTCGGCGGAAACGGGGTTGTTCTGCAGGTCGGTGATGACCGCAACCATCGCTTCTTCGAGCTGCTCGGCGCGCACGCCGGAGAGCCCTTCCGCGCTCACCTGGAACGCGCCCGCGTATCTTCGCGAATCCTGGCCCGCGCCCACTTCCAGGCCGCCGCCTCCCCCCATCCGTCCGCCGCCGCCGCCGGCGCCTTTGGCGATGCCGCGCTTCTCGACCAGCTCCTTGTACAACCGGCCGGTCTTGCCGCTCATGATGCCCGCGAGGATGTCGAGGGGATAGCTGTCGGCATGCTTCCAGGCGACGGTGTGGTACCAGATCTCGGCGCGCGGGCTGGTCTCGGCTTCCGCGACGAGACGCTTCTGTCCGTACTGCTCCTCTTCGAGGGTAACGACCTCGGGCGGCGGAACCTTCCCGCGCGGGATGCGCTCGAAATACTTGCGCGCCACGCGGATCGTTTCGTCCGGATCCACATCGCCGACGATCAGCATGGTGAGATTGTTCGGAGAATAGTAGGTGTTGTAATAGGTCGCCGCCTGCTCGCGCGTGATCGAGCCGAGATCCGAGGCCCACCCGATCACATCCCAATGGTACGAGGAGGACTTCCAGAACATCGCCCGGAAATCCTCTTCGATCATTCCGGTCGGAGTCGACTCCACCCCCAGGCGGCGCTCTTCGCGAACCACATCCCGCTCAGAATAGAACTCGCGGAAGATGGGATTCATGAAGCGATCCGACTCCATCCACATGAAGAGCTCGAGCTTGTTGCTGGGCAGGCGCACGAAGTAGGCGGTCATGTCCTCGCTGGTGAACGCGTTCAGGAACGAGCCGCCGTGCTTGTTGTAGATCTCGTTCAGCTCGTCCTTGACGATGAGCTTGCGCTCTTCGAGAACGAGGCTGTCGAAGACCGCGTCGAGCTCGCGATAGCGGGGCGTCTTCGCCTCGGGATCGAGCATGTCCTTGATCTGCCCGCGGCGCAGCTCTGCGCGCATGGTCTTCTCTTCGACCCGCATGAGCGCGCGCAGCGAATCGAGCTTCGCCATGACGACGCGATTGCGGGCCATGTCGGTGGTGCCGATCTTCTCGGTCCCCTTGAACATCATGTGCTCGAAGAGATGCGAGATGCCGGTGATGCCGGTGGTCTCGTTCGAAGACCCCACCCGCGCGACGATCGCGCCCATGAAAGTGGGAGCCTCGTGGCGCTCGACGATGAGCACTTGCATGCCGTTGTCGAGCCAATACTCCTTGGCGTCGATGTTCTGCGCCGCGGCGGGAAGCGCAGCCGCGAGCAGCAACCCGACGCAGGCCAGAGCGTGGAAGAAATGGCGTCCGTTCATCAGCGCTCCTTACGGTTCGGTGGCCCCGTTCGACAGCATGAAGAATACAACCGCCGATTTTATCCCCGCCGCGCGACTCATTCAAGGGGTAGTTCGCTTGAGGCGGATCCGCCCGGAATGTGCAACTCATTGCGATTAAAGAAATTGCCAGACTCGCCGGAACGGCGGAAACGAGCCGTCAAGGCGCACGGAGGATCGCGATGCCATCGGCGCATCCGGGCGAGTACAATCGCGCGCTTCGGCGTCGCGCCGGGAGAACGCGCGCCGGCAAGGAGCCTCCATGTCGATCGGGATTCGAAACGGCGGCCGGCGCCTGCCCAAGCCGCAGACCTTCGTGGCCTTCGGCTATCGCAACTACCGGCTCTGGTTCGTGGGCCAGCTGGTCTCGCTTCTCGGGACCTGGATGCAGATGACCGCGCAAGGCTATCTCGTCTATGAGCTCACGCACTCGAAGGCCTATCTCGGGTATGTGGCCTTCGCGGCCGGCTTGCCCACCTGGGTCTTCATGCTCTACGGCGGCGTGGTCGCCGATCGCATGTCGCGCCGCAAGCTGATGGTCATGACCCAGACGGGAATGATGCTCCTCGCCTTCGCGCTCGCCGCGCTCACCTTCGCGAACCTCGTCCGGCCCGCGCACATTCTCGGCCTCGCCTTCCTGCTCGGCATCGCGAACGCGTTCGATGCCCCCGCGCGGCAATCGTTCGTCCTCGAGCTGGTCGAGCGCCATCATCTGGCCAATGCGATCGCGCTCAACTCGACGATGTTCAACGCGGGCACCGCGGTGGGCCCGGCGGTGGCCGGCTTCACCTACGCGGCCTTCGGGCCGGGCTGGTGCTTCCTGATCAACGGCGCCTCGTTCATCGCCGTGATCGCCGCCTTGATGGCGATGAAGATCGAGGCGCCCGTTTCCTCCGCGCCGCGCCGCCCCGTCTACGCGGAAATGCTCGAGGGACTGCGATACATCCGCGGGCACGCGATCATCCGCTCGGTGATCGCGCTCGTCGGCTGCGCGAGTCTCTTCGCGATGGGGCTCTTCACCCTCCTGCCGGCGTGGGCGGTCGACATCCTGCACGGAGACGCGCGCACGCTCGGCTTCATGCAGTCCGCGCGTGGCGTCGGCGCGCTCGCGGGCGCGCTCACCCTGGCCTCGATCAGCGCTTATCCGAGAAAGGGAAGGCTGCTCACGACGGGCGCGTTCGCGTTTCCGGTGATGTTGATCGCCTTCTCGTTCACCCGCCATGCGCCCGCCTCGCTGGCCACCCTGCTCGGCATGGGCATGGCCCAGATTCTCGCGCTCAACATGGCGAATGTGATCGTCCAGACGAAGGTCTCCGATTCGCTTCGCGGCCGCGTGATGGGCGTTTACACCCAACTCTTCTTCGGCGTCATGCCCATCGGCGGATTGCTGGCGGGCGGCGTGGGCGACCGGCTCGGAGCCCCGAGCGCATTCCTGCTGGGCGGTCTCGGCCTGCTCGCGTGCGTCGTGCTCCTCTGGACGGTGCAGCGCGATCTCGCCTCGGTGACCGACGAGGCTGCGCGACTGGCCTGATGGCGCGCTCGCCATCGCCCGCGGCCTCGTCGCGCTTGCGCTGCGCCCGCCGCATGGATGGCGCGCTCGCGGTTGCGTGACGGACGCATCCCTGCGATTCTCCGCGCATGTCGTCGAACCCATCGCCTCTGCGGCGTTTGCTGCCCTGGATTGCCTTGCTCTATTTCTCCGAGGGCTTGCCGTTCGGCATCGTCTACGACCTTCTCCCCGTCTACTTTCGCTCGGCCGGCGTGTCGCTGAGGGACATCGGTCTGCTGAGCCTGCTCGGCATGCCCTGGAGCTTGAAAGTGCTCTGGTCGCCGCTGGTCGATCGTCTGGGAGAACGGCGGCACTGGATCGCCGGCTGCCAGATCGGGCTGGCCGCGGTGCTCGCCGCGCTGCCCATCTTTCCGGCCAACGAGATCGGCACGGCTCTGCGCGTCTTGCTTCTCTGCCTGACCACCTTCTCGGCGACGCAGGACATCGCGATCGACGCGTACACGATCGGGATCACTCCTCGCGGCGCAGAGGGGCCGGTCAATTCCCTGCGCGTCTCCGCCTATCGCGCCGCGCTGATCGTCGGCGGCGGAGGGCTCGTCGCGCTCTCGGGCCTGCTCGGTTGGCGGGTGGTGATTTCGATCGGCGCGGCGATCTTCCTCGCCCTGGCGGCCTTCTCCTGGCATGCGCCGCGCGAAACCGTCGCCCTCGAGAGGCGCCGGGAGTTCGACGAGCTCAGCAAGTCCGCGCCTGATTCGAGCCGTCCCCTCGGCCGGCTGGCCTACGCGGCCGCGCGAGTGTGGAGAGAGATCGTCTGGCTCTTCGGGCCCTTGATTGCCTGGCTGCGAAGGCCCTATGCGATTTTCGTGCTGATCTTCGTGCTCATCTACAAGCTCGCCGACGCGAGCATGGGGCCGATGGTCAAGCCCTTCTGGGTGGACCGCGGGTTGACCCCCGCGGAGATCGGCCTCATCTCGACCACCGTCGGCGTGCTGGCGACCGTGCTGGGGGCGATCGCGGGCGGAATCTTCGTCAAACGCTACGGGATCTTTCACGGACTCTGGGCGCTCGGGCTCCTGCAAGCGCTCTCGAACCTCGGCTACGCGGCCGTCGCCTATTTCGATTTGCCGCGCGGGGGAATCTATGCCGCCTCCGTAGTCGAGAGCTTCACCGGCGGACTTGGAACGGCGGCCTTCCTCTCCTTCCTCATGCACCTCTGCGACCGCCAGCACGCGGCCGTGCAGTACGCGCTTCTCTCCGCGCTCTTCGGACTGAGCCGCTCGCTCGCGGGAGGTGTGAGCGGATGGGGGGCCGAACGCCTGGGCTATGCGAAGTATTTCGCGCTCACCTTCCTGCTCGCCTTTCCCGCCTACGCGCTCTTGCGCTGGGTGAAGACCTGGATCACCGACCGGCCCGCGGCCGCCCCCTCGCTCGATTCCGCCGAGGGAAGTTGAAGCAACGAGGCCCCGGGAGGGAAAGCGAGAGGCCCGGGAGTCGCGTCCCGGGCCTCTGTGCATCAGGCTGCCATCCCGCGCGATCCTGATCGCGTTCACGCAACCATGATCACGAGGTACTTCACCTTGCGGAATTCGTTGCGATCGAGAATCGTGAGCTCGGCCTGGTCCTGCAGGTAATGGACCGAGTAGCTCGTGCGCTCTTGCGGGCTCAACACTTGGAACTTCAGCGAAGGCACCCGGATCACGCGGCTCTGGTCGGTGTCCAGCGGGAGAAAGAGATCCGGATCGAAGCTCGCCGAAAGCTGGGCCGTCTTGCCGATGCCCAGCACTCCGCCGTGCTCCACGATGATGCCCTTCTCGCGCAGATCGTCCTTGGTGCCGACGACATAGTAGATCGTGCTGAGCTCGCGGCGCCGCTCTTCGAGCGTCTGCTGCTGAATCTGGATCGTCTCGTCACGCTGGGCGATGATCGATTCGCGCTCGCGCACCGTCGTCTCCAGACCCGCCACCTGCACGCGCAACGCCTCCACACGCGACGTGAGCAGCTGGATGTTGCGCTCCTTCTGCGCGACGCTCTCCTTCAATCCGACGATGATCTTCTCCAAATCGCCGACCTTGACCTGGTTGTCGCGCAGACTGTTTTCGAGTTGACGGATCTTCTCCTTGCTCTGCTCCACGCTCTGGCGCAGATCGGTGATCCGCCCGACGATCTGCTCCTTGCGGGAAGCGGTGACGCCATTTTCGAGATCCGGGGAGAGCAGGCTCACTTCACTCTCTTCGAGATCGATGGCATTCAAGTTCGTCTGGATTTCCGCGATGGCCGCGATCGCCTCATCGAAATGGCCGCGCACCTCCTCCTCCGCCGCCTTGGTCTCGGTGTACGCCAGCGAGGTCTGCTGGTATCGGTAGTACAGATACCCAGACGAGCCGAGCAGGATTGCGATTGCGGCAATCAGAATGGCGAGGGTAGCCTTCTTCATGGTTCACTCCTTTCCGGTTCCGACCGGCTGAAGCGCGCCGCCATGATTCGCGCCACCGGGCGGATAATACGCTCGCCCGGCCGGCCAAGGGAAGGCCTTCCTGCAAAGGCCAAACGAGCCGTGGGACACGCGGGAGCGAGGCAAGGTTCCCTCTCGGCGACTGGAAGCGGGCCTGGCGAGCGGATATCGCGACTCCCGGCGGCGCGTGTCCCAAGGAAGCGCGGACCATTTTTCGGGCCAGGCCCGCGGCGGCCCGAACTTGGAAGGAACGACGCCCATGACCGATGCACCGCTCGTGCCCGATGTGCGCTGCAGCCTGCTCACGAGCATTCTGCGCGCGATCAGTTCCTCGTCGGTGCTCGACGATGTGCTCTACCAGTTGCTCGACACCGTCCAAACGGTCGTGCCCTACGACGCGGCGGGGCTCTTCATCCTGAGCAAGACGGTGAGCCCCGTGCACGCGCCCTTCGGTTCCCATCTCATCGCCGGCATGGCGGTGCGCGGCTTTCGCGCGAGGCCCCGGGAAGACGATCGCATGCTGAAGTCGGGCGAGGGCATCGTCGGCCGGGTGATCCGGGAAGGAACCACGGTCGTCGTGCCCGATGTCGGCCGCGACCCCGACTACATCGAGGGCCGCGCGACGACGCGTTCGGAAATCGCGGTGCCCGTGCGCGTGGGCGGACGCGTGATCGGAGCCTTGAATCTCGAGAGCGACCGCCCGCGCAACTATTCCGGCACCGATGCCGAAGTCCTCGAGTTCATCGCCGATGCGGCCGCGCTCTCCATCGAGCGCGCGCTGCTCAACAAGGAGATCCTCGAGAAGAAGAAGCTCGACAGCGAGCTCGAGATCGCGCGCGCGGTGCAGACAAGTCTGCTGGCGGCTGAGATCCCCACGCTTCCCGGCTATGAAATCGCGGGGCTCAACATCCCGGCCATCCAGGTGGGCGGCGATTACTACGATTACATCCCCCTGGCCGGAGCCAAGCTCGCGCTGGCGATCGCGGATGTGGCCGGCAAGGGGGTGGGCGCGGCGCTGGTCATGGCGTCGTTGCGGGCCGCCTTGCGCACGCAACTGCTCCACGATCCCGATGTGCCCGACGCGATGGTCGCCGTGAACGCCTTCCTGGTCGATTTCCTGAAGGAAAACGAATTCGTGACCGTCTTCTGCGCCTCGCTCGATTCGGAGAGCGGCCGCCTGGCGTATGTGAACGGCGGGCACAATCCTCCCCTCCTGTTGCGCGCGAACGGACAAACCGAGTTGCTCGCCCAGGGCGGCACGATTCTCGGTTTCTCGCGCGACACCCGGTATGAAGAAGGGGAAACGCATCTCGACCCTGGCGATCTGCTCGTCCTCTACACCGACGGAGTGGCCGAGGCGCACAATGCCGCCGGCGAGGATTTCGGGCTCGAACGGCTGGAACGGGCGCTGCGCGACGGCGTGTCCACCACCGTGGCGGGATTGATCCAGGAGGTCGTCCGCTCCACGCGCACCTTCACCGGCTCGTCGCATTTCGCCGACGATTTCACGCTCGTGTTGCTGCGCCGCGGTTGATCAGGCGGGCGTGCCCGGCTCCGGATGCACGGTGATGTCCGCTTGCGGCGCCAGGCGTTTGATCACTTCCTCGATCTCTTCCGTGAGGCGATGGGCGTCCGCGAGGCTCTGCCGGCCGTCGACCGAGACATGCGCGTCGACGAAGAGGTGCGCGCCCGAGGAACGCACGCGCACCTTGTGGCAGTCGATCACTCCGGGCATCGCCTCCACGGCGAGCACGATCTCCTCCCGCAGGCCGGCCGGCGCGGTGTCGAGCAGCGGCTTCACCGAACGAACGCCCAACCGGCCGCTGATCACGATCACGATGGCGGCAACGACGAGCGCCGCGATCGCGTCCGCACGCTCCAGGAAATGCAGGCCGGGCACGCGATGCGCGACGCTGACGCAGAAGAGCCCGAAAATGACGACGGTCGAGCTCCAGATGTCGGTCCGAAAGTGCAGCGCGTCGGCCTCGAGCGCCTGGCTGTGATATTTGCGGGCGGTGCGGGCCAACAGCCGCGAGCGGCTCGCATCCACGAGGATCGAGATACCCATGACGGCATAGCTCCAGATGCTGACCTTCACGGGCACGGGACGGAAGAAGAGGCGCGCGATCGCCTCATGGACGATCCAGGCGCAGGTCGCGAGCAGGAGCAGCGTTTCGAGGAGCGCGGAGAGATTCTCGACTTTGCCGTGCCCGTAGAGATGGTCCTCGTCGGCCGGTTTGCCGGAGATGCGCACCGCCATCCAGGTGATGACCGCCGCCCCAAGATCGAGCGCCGAATGCGCCGCTTCGGCGAGAATGCCGAGGCTGCCGGTCATCGCGCCCACGACCAGCTTCATCCCCGTCAGACCGACGGCGGCAAAGACCGAGCTGGCCGCGGCGCGGCTCTTCTCCTCCTGGCCTCCGCGGATGTTCGCGGTCACATTCACGATCGGGACGCCCTCTCATGCAGTCATGGAACCTGCCCGCGTCTCGACGGCGATGACATGCCGCATCGAAAAAAAAAGAGCGCGGGACGCTCGGTCCCACGGCTCTGTTCGACGCCGTTGCCTCGAGGCCCGGCCGCATCCCTGGGCGGGACCGCCTGCTCCGATAGGGTTGTACGCGACCGGGGGATCTTTGTCAAAGGTGCGGGTCGAAGCAAGGTATGGGTCGGAGATTCGGGATGCCTGCCTCCACCGGCCTCGCGTTGGGATGAGCCTCGGTCCTGCTCCTGTCTTCAACCCACAACCAACACCCTGGAGACGAAGGTTCGGGTGCGCGGCTCGCGCGGCTCGCCGAAGATCTGCTCCGGCGGCCCCGACTCGATCAACCGGCCTTGGTCCAGGAATAGGACCTGCTGGGCCACTTCGCGCGCGAATCCCATCTCGTGCGTCGCGACCACCATCGTCATCCCTTCGCCCGCCAGCGACTTCATCACGCCGAGCACATCCTGGATCATCTCGGGATCCAGCGACGAGGTGGGCTCGTCGAAGAGCATCACCTTCGGCCGCATGCACAGCGCCCGGGCGATCGCCACGCGTTGCTGCTCGCCGCCCGACAGCTGCGAGGGAAAGCGATTCTCCTTGTCCGCCAGTCCGACCTTCTTCAGCAGCGCGCGCGCTTCCTCGATCACTTCCTGCGCGGGGCGATGACGAACGAGGCGCGGCGCGAGCGTCAGGTTCTCGAGCACGCGCAGATGAGGAAAGAGATTGAACTGCTGAAAGACCATGCCCGTCTCGGCGCGCACGCGCACGAGATCCCCTCCCTCCGCGCTCAACGGCACGCCGTCGAGCAGGACGCGCCCCGCGTCCATGCGCTCGAGCCCGTTGATCAGGCGCAGCACGGTCGATTTGCCCGATCCCGATGGGCCGATCAGCACGGTCACCGTCGAAGCGGGCACATGAAAGGAGACCCGGTCGACGGCCGGATGCTCGCCGAAGCGCTTGCTCACCTCCTCGACCCGAATCATGCGGCCTCCGTCCGGCGCAAGCGGCTTTCGAGAGCGGAGGAGCCCTTCGTGAGCAGGAGCGTCATCACCAGGTACAAGCACCCGACCACGAGCCAGGTCTGGAAGTCCACGAAGGTGCCCGAGGAATATTCCCGCCCGGCGCGGGTCAATTCCCGCAGCCCGATGATCGAGACCAGCGAGGAATCCTTCAGGCAGGCGATGAAATCGTTCATGATCGGCGGAATCACCACGCGGATGGCTTGCGGCAGGATCACGCGCCGCATCGCCTGGCGTCGCGAGAGCCCCAGCGAATCGGCCGCTTCCCACTGGCCGCGCGGAATCGCCTGGATGCCCGCGCGGAAGGTCTCTCCCACATAGGCGCTGTAACAGACGCCGATCGCGATCACGCCGGCCACGAATTGGGGCAGATGCAGAATGCGCCCGAGCCCGAAGTAGATGAAGAAGATCCAGACGAGCAGCGGCACACCGCGGATGGCGTCGACATACGCGCGGCCGATCCAGTTCCAGGGAGAGCGGCGCGCGATGCGAAGCATCCCGACGAGCAAGCCGAGCAGCAGGGCGAAGGCGAAGGAGACCAGCGTGATCTTGATGGTCTGCGGAACGGTGGGCAGCAGGAAGAGCGCGATGTGAACGATCTGGGAAGCGAATTCGGCCATCCATGCACCTCAGCGTCGAAAGCTACCCATGCGGATCGAGGTCGAGGCCGCCTCTCCCGGGACCGCGAGCGCCGCTGGACCGCGATCGCGCTACTGCGCCGCGACTCCCCAGCGTTCCTCGATCGCGCGCCGTTCGCCCGTTTCGCCGAGCCGGTCCATGGCCCGATCGATCTCCTCGGCGAGATCCGGATCCTCGAGCCGCACGGCCATGCCGAACTCTTCCTGGGTCAACGGCTCCCCGGCGAGGCGCAGAGTGGGATGGTCGCGAGCGAAGATCCGCGCCGTCGGGGTGTCGGCAATCGCCGCGTCGAGATGGCCGTTTTCCAGATCGCGAAACGCCGAGCCGATCGCATCGAAACTGACGACCTGGGCGCGCTCGATCTTGCGCGCTTCCATCTCCCCAGTGGTTCCGAGCTGGCAGCCGATGCGCTTGCCCGCCAGGTCGGCCGGCCGCATCACGCTTGCATCGCCGGCCCGGACGACGATCGACTGGCCGGCGGTGGTGTAGGGCCGCGTGAAGCGGATTTGCTGCGCGCGTTCGGGAGTGATCGTCATGGCGGAGATGATGAGGTCGTACTTGCCCGACTTGAGCCCGGGAACGATGCCGTCGAAAGGAACGACTACGAACTCGACCCGCGCGGGCAAGAGGCGCGCGATCGCCCGCACGAGATCGATGTCGAAGCCGGTGAGCTGTCCGCTCGAAGGGTCGACGCTCTCGAAGGGCGGATAGGTGGCGTCGGTTCCCACCCGCAAGACTCCCGTGCGATGAATGCGCTCCACCGCGCTTTCGGAATGCGATTGGCATGCGGACATCGAACTGCAGGCGAGCAGGACGGCGATCGCGCCCGCGATGACCATGGCGCCCGTCATGCGCCTGGCACGGGCGGGCCCGAAGGCGCGTGCGGCCACGATCACGCGCGCGATTCCGCCCTCGCCCGCTGCGCCGCGATGACCGGCGCGGCGCGCGTTTGTGAAGGGCTGCAAGCTGCGCGCCTCGTTCACCGGAGCACCACGATGGAGGCTGTGCGCACCTGCCCTCCCGTTTGCAGGCGGCAATAGTAGACGCCCGAGACGACGGGCCGGCCCTTTTCATCGCGGACATCCCAGCGCGCCTCGTGCGTTCCGCGTTCCTGATCGCCCGCAAGAATGCTGCTCACTCTTCTACCAAGGCAGTCGTGAATGGAGAGCTCCACCGTTCCGGCTGCCGGCAAGCGATAGCGCATCGACACATCCGCTCCGGCGGTGATGCGCCCATCGATGCGCAATTGCACATCGCCTGGGTGCGGGTTCGCAGCGCCGTGGTCTTCGATGTCCGCGCCCTGGCGGGCGTGTCCCAGGCAGACGATCGCGATCGGAATCTCTCCCGCGGGAATGCCCGCCGCTTGCCGAATGGCCGCTTGCTCTTCGCTGGTGAACGCCGTGCGCGTGTAACCTTGCAGGCCCAGGCTCCAGGCCTGCACCAGCGCTCCCATGGCCGCGAAGCCAACTTCCACCTCGGGCCATGCGCCCGTGGAGGCGACGCACACGATGAGATCGTGCGAGCATTCCGGCAACCGCGCCGCGGCGCGCAGAGCGGGGCGCGCGTCTCCCACGCTCAGGGTCTCGAGACGATGGTCGCGGCTGTTCAAGTCGCTTCCCGGAGGAAGGTGGTTGTGATAGCGAAAGACATGGCTCGGCGCGGCGAGATAGATGCGCCGGGTGAGGTAGTAATTCGCGACCGCCGAGGCGCACACGAGCCCCGCTCTCGATCCGGAGACGCGATGATTGCTGCATCCATACGCGGCCCACAGGAGTTGCGAGACCTCGCCGGTCGTGAGCTCTTCCGCCGTGAAGGTGGAATCGTAGGCGGGATTCGCCAGGGCGTCGTCGAGATAGACGCTTCCGTCCATGACGGGATCGGGCAGCGTGCCGTCCGAGGAAGTGGCCACGCGGGTGGCGGTGAAGCCCTGGACGGTTCGCATGCCGAAGCTGATCGCAATGTCGATCGTCTCCTCGGGATCCCAATGGCTGTTCGCATAGGTCACCGCCGTGGCGCGCGGACAACTGGCCAGTTGCGCGGCCGTGCCGGCCCACAGCGCGACCGATTCCAGTTGCGCGAGGTGCATCGCTGCGCCCGCGTCGACATAGTTATCCGCGGCGATTCCGACCTCGAAGACCGCCGTCCCATCGGAACGCCAGTCTCCCGACTTGTGCACCGTGAGCGAATGCGCGGCCGCATCGTAGCGGTACACATTCGTCGCGGTGGCGGCGTAGATCATGCGAAAGGAACCGGTGAGCGGCGCACAGGCGCACGCGGCGAGCGCATCCCCCAGCATCTGCTCGGTCGCCGTCCCGCCCCAGCCCCCATGATACGAGATGCGGGAATTGAGACAGATTTCGGTCGAGTGGGGGTTCACGACCGGCGCGGGCAAAGAGACCCGGGCGGGTTGCGCGAATGCCGAGGCAGGCAGGAAGAGGCCGCGGTCGCAAAGGGCCGATGCAAAGGGCGGGCTGCCAGCGGCGAGGGCCAAGCAAGCGATCGCAAGGATGCAGGACGCCGAGACCAGGCGGGCGAGGGGTCCAATCGGTTCTCGTTTCCGCAGGCTCAGAAGGCTCCGTGAACATCCGTCGTGCACCACGAATCGGGAACCCATGGCGTCTCCTTTGCGCCGGCCTCGCGGGCGGGAATAGCGGGCGGCCGTCGGGGCGCGAAATGCCACGCCCGCGCGCGAATCGACAATTGAGTCTCCTGAGAAATGATACGGCCCGCCGCCATCGAGGTCCAGAAGCTTGGCGGGAGGAGGGAAGCAGAGTGCCGGGATCTGCCGGCCTCCACCGCCATTGACCTACGGAAGAACCAGGAATCTGGCGCTGGCATGAGGTCGCCCGACCGTGCACACTCCCCCGCCATGCGAGTCGCCGCACAGCCGATCCTTCGTTCTGGCGCGAGAGCGATAGGCCGGGAAAAGAGAATCCCGCCTGCAAGCCTCGCTCTCTTGCCGTTCGCATTTATCTTTGCCGTGTCGCCGGGTTGCTCTTCGGAAACGGCGGATGAAAGCGATCAAACGCATGCTGCCGCCCAGGCGGAATCGGCCGCGGTTTCCATGCCCTTGCTCCACGAGGACGAACCGCCGCCCGCGCCTGGGCGCTTCTTGCGCGTGCCCATCCCAGGCTCGAAGAGGTTGCGAGCGTTGCGCGACTCTCTGGGGCCGGCCGCCTTCCGGGAAGTCCTGAAGATCAACCGCGTCGATCTGGCTCACGTCCGCGCGGGCGATTCGCTGGTGATCCCGGCTCCCGATGCGGCGTTCGATTCGCTGCGCTACGCGCCCTTTCCGCGCAAGCTCGCGCGCGTCGACTCACTGGAGAAATTCCTGCTGGTCTCGCTGCGCATGCAAGCCTTCGGCGCGTACGAGCGCGGAAGGCTGATCCGTTGGGGACCGACGAGCTCGGGAAAGAAGCAAACTCCCACGCCCGCGCGCCTCTATCATGTCAACTGGAAGGACCGCGAACGAGTGAGCACGATCGATGAGGAGTGGCTGCTCACCTGGTACATCAACCTCGACAATCTCGACGGGATTTCGCTTCACCAGTACGGCATGCCCGGATACGCGGCCAGCCATTCCTGTCTGCGTCTGCTCGAAGAGGACGCGCGCTGGCTGTATGCCTGGGTGGAGCAATGGCGGCTGACGAGCGATGGGGCTCGTGTGACCAGGAATGGAACTCCCGTGCTCGTGTTCGGGGCGTATGGATACGGCCGCCGGCGTCCCTGGCGAAGGCTTCCCGAAGACCCGCTCGCAACGAATGTGACCGCGCAGGATGTCGAAGCGGCCTTGGCCAGCATTCGCCTCGTCGAGACCGTTCCCTTGCTGGCCGAGCAAGCCGATTCGGTCGCGATCGTGGATCACTCGCAGCCGGTGAGTGAGTGATCTCATCGCAGACCAGGATCAGGCCGCTTCCTTCCCACCGCCCGGCTGCAGGATGCCGGCGGCGATGGCAGCTGCTGCTCCGGCGTCTCTAACGGCGCTCTTCTCCTACGATCCGGGCACGCATGTGCCCACGATCACGATCGAGGGGCCCGTCGCGGAAGAAGAATCGAGCTGGGCCGGATTGAAGTCGCTGTACCGCTGAGGCGCTCGAGCGAAAGGCGTCTCCGCCGCTCAGCGCAGCACCGGAATGCGATAGTTCTCGGCCCGCTCGTGCTCGTCCGGCGCATAGGCGTCGATCAAGTCGGCCACCGCGAGAAAGAGCGCGTTCGCATCCGCCAATGCCGCCGCGTCTCCCCCAACGGAGCGCGCGCTCGCGAGGCGTTCGCGGGCGAAAGGCACGGCCCCGAGCGCGCTGGCCGCGGAGAGCTCGGCCGCTCCGCGCGCGCGATCGATTCGCTCGGGCAATTCGGTGGAGCCGAAGTAGAACGGCGCCGTGGAAAGATCCACCCACTCGGGCACGATGACGACGAGCATGCCCGAGGGATATCCGACATTCGTGAGCTGAGCGGGAGTGTCACCGGCGAAGAGCACGGCCACATCCGTCTGCCTGGGACGCGAGAACTGCGGGTCCACCTGCAACACGACCAGTTGGCCCGCCGTCATCTCCGGCCGCTCGCGCATCCATTCGTACACATACGGCTGCTCCAGCGTGAACGGCCGGATGCAGAGCAGGTCCCATACCGCTCCGGTTGCGGCGACAGGCTCGACGGGCACGCTGGATGCGACCTGTTCGTCCGTCGCCGTCGCTGATGCACGCTCGTCCGTCGCGGTCGAGGCCGCCCCCTCGCCTGCCGGGGTCGCTTGGCCGGGCCCCTTGCCGGGGTCCGTCGTTTCCTGACGAGATGCCGCGCGATTCGATGTGACGGGATCGGATGCGCCGCGGCTCTTCGCCGATTGCGCGAGGGCCAGGAAGTCCGTGCCGAGAGCGCCAAGAGCCAAGGCTGCGATCGCGGCGAACGCCAGTGGCATCACGATCGCGCGCGGGCGCGAATGCCGGGGCGTAGCGGTCGAATGACCGCCGGCGAATGGCAGGCAGCCATTGCTAGTCATCGAACCTCCCGTCCGATCGCGAATCACAACCTCCCGGCGCTCCATGATGAACCCCTCCCTGCGCTGGTGACGCCAGCCCTTGCTCTACTTGCGTGTGAATTCGATGTCGTCGATTCCCAGCCGGCCGCGCGCCGAGCCGTGCGTCGAGCCGAACTCGAGCTTGACCGCCACGATGTTCGCCAGATCGATCCCCGATCCGTCGTTCTCGAAATCGGCCAGCCGGATGCGCACGGTGAGGAACTCGTTCGCCCATCCGGCGCCGGTGCCGAGGCCCGTCCGCTGATAGGGCCGGGTGATGTCGCCGTAGCTTTGCGTCGCAATCGCGCTCGTCGTCCCGGCCGCGTCACGCAAGGCCACCGTGAACGAGAGCGGTCCGTTCAGCGCGACCGTTTCCGGATGGCGCGTTCCCTGGCAGGCGCGCAGCGAGACATACGCGAAGTCGCGCAGGTCGCGATGGCCGGGCACCACTTCGTACTCGAGGCTGCGTTGCTGTCCCGTGGTCCAATCGAAGACCGCCCCGCCCTGGTAGATGTCCAGGGAATCGGTGCGCGTCATGCCGTTCATCGGATCGCTCGCCGTCCAGGTGAAGGTGAGGTTGCCGTCGTCCATCCGGCCTTCGTAGAGATTGGAGACATCTCCGCTGACCGCGCCGCCCGAGCTGCTCGTGCCCACGCCGGGGTTCGTCTGGTGATTGTCGATCATGAAGCGATCGGCGGCGAGCGCGTCGCGGTAGGTGTTCGCGCAAATCACCGCGGCCGCGATCCCGCTCGGATGGAAGCCGGCGTACATGCGCGTGAGATAATCGCGCGCGGCGACATTGCCTTGGGTGTAGTACTCGATCAACGGCAGGTAATAGCCCTTGGCGACCCGCTGGGCTTCCGCGCGGCCGATCAGATTGGGTCCCGTGCCGTCCGCCCATCCGCAACAGTTGAAGTCGTTGTGGCTGGCCCCCTGCACATAGGTCACCTGCACCGTGCCCTGGGCGGCTTCCGCGTAGCGCAAGGACTGGCGATCGAGATCGTCGCAACCGCCGTTGACATCTCCATCGGCCGCGCCGAAGAGCAGGTGATAGGTCGCCAGGTGCGTGTTGCACTCGCTCGGGTAGTTGTACACGGTCGGCGCGATGCTGCTGATGCAGACGATGTCGGCCAGCGTGAAGCGCGCGGGCGTGTAGGTGCCGTCGAAGATCCGGTCGTAGGCGCGCACGACGCCCTCGCCTCCCCGGCTGTGGCCGATCCAGACGATCCGGTGCCCGTCCAGGTGGCCGTTCAGCACTCCGCTGCCGATCGTCGCCTGGTTGGCGATGATGTAGTCGGTGTTCGTGAGCGTGGTCGTGGAAGCGGTCTCGATGCCGGGTTGGGTGTTGTTCTGATGGGCCATCACGATGTAGCCGTACGATGCGAGATGATAGCCGAGGTAATCGTACCAGGTGTAGTCGTGCCCATTGCCGTGGCTGATGACGACGAGCGGCACCTGCCCGAGCGATGCGATGTCCGACGGATAGTAGGTGCGCTGGCCGAGGAAGGTGCCTCCCGAATACTGGATCATCAACGCGGTGTGCGGTCCGGCCAGGCTCAAGTCCTTCACGAGATAGACGCCCGCTTCCTCGGCGCTCAATCCGTCGATCAGATCGCCGGGATCGAGCCGGCCGTCCATGCCGAAGTCGTAGACCACATCGTAGGCCTTCCCCACCGCCGATCCGGTGTCGAGGCCGCTCGTCCAGAGAGCGACACGATTGTTGGCGATGGAGTTGCTCGTGACGGTCGCCGATTCCGCGCCTCCGCTCACATCGACGAGCGTGCGCTGGGAAGCCCACTCGGCCGGCGTGCGATGCGCGACCACATACGCGCGATACGCGAGGCCCGCGCGTTCCGGATGGCGGCCGGGATCGAGCGCGCCCCACAGGCTCTCGTTGCCGTTCACCGCCGCGACGAATTCGAAGAACGGATAGGCGGCGAGAGTGCTGCCCGCGAGACCCGGGAAGAGGCCCACGCGCGCGCGCAGAATCGCGGGCGTGAGGTCGCGTCCCGCGCTCTTGGCGCCGGCGCCGTCGTAGGCCGCCGTCAGCGTTCCGGTTCCATAGGCCGTCCCGTTGACGAGCAGCGTTTCAGGAAGAGCGGCGGCATCGAAGGCGGCGGGCAGCGCGATCTCGGCCCCGGAGGTCGAGTAGATTTCCAGATTGCTCCCGTCCGACTCGAGAATGATCGATCCGGAGGGCACCAGCGGATTGCCGTGGAGCACGACCGGACGCATGCGATAGCGCAGATACCCGAACGCCGGCGAAGCGATGTCGGAGGGATTGCGTTCGAGGAAGATTCCGGGCGCCGCCTCGAGATCGTCGCGGGCATACAGGGCATCGAGACGCGGGCCGTAGCAGTCCGCTTCCTCGAGCACGAAGACATCGATCGCGTCCTCGCACGAGCCGCAGGAAGCGACGAGCAGGTGCGCGCCGGCCGCCGGGGTCAGGGTGACATCATTGCCGGTCCCGATGAGATTGCCGTCCAGGAACCACTGCGGCCCCTGCACGGGCACGGTGCCTTCGCCGCAGGTCACTTCCGCATGCGCGGAGAGCGCTTCGCCCGCGCACCCGACCAGCGACGCATTCGTGATCTCGATCGTGCAAGCCTCGCGGCCGAGAGGCACGCGGTCGAAGATGTGCGTTCCCGCGGGCGCGGCGACCGGCGGCGCATCGGATGACGCGCTCGCGCGGAAAGGCGCGCTGGAGAGGCACACGGCCGCAAGCGCGGCAAGAGCGAGCCTGGCGTGCAGGAGTAATGGAGATGGCCGTCGGCAGAAGAAGTTCACGCTGTCCCCCACCCTTCCAGGCGGCGCCTCCACTTGGCGACCCGCCGCCCAAGCGCTCGGAATCGCCCAGTCGTGAACGAGCGCGCCTTTGCCCACCCGTCAGCGAATCAGCAGGGCCTTTCCCATGGCCGACCATTCGCCGGCGCGAATCTCGTAGAAGTACAGGCCGGGCGCAACCGCATGGCCCGCCTCGTCGATTCCATCCCAGACGATTTGATGAAAGCCCGCATCGAGATGAGGCGTGTCGATCGCGCGCACCAGGCGGCCGGAGAGATCGTGGATGCGCAAGCGCACTTCCGCTCCGCCCGCCGCCAATCCGAAGCGCACGCGCATCGCGCCGCGCCAGGGATTCGGAGCCGCTCCGGCGAGCTGATGCCCATACGGGATTCCGCTCGGGTCCACATCGACATCCGCGGAGGGCAGGCAGCATTCCTCGATGCGATAGCCTTCCTGTCGCGCGGGGGCGCTGGGCGCGGCGACGAGCGACCAGCGGCGCGTCATCGCGAAAGGCGCGCGGGAGGCCTCCCCGCTCGGGTCGCGCCGATCGAGGGCTCGCCCTTCCGCCACCGGAGCCGTACCCTCGATGCGCGCGGTCAGGGTGCCATGCAGGTCGACGGCCGCATCCGGCGCCACGGCGAAGCAAATGCGCGCCTCGCTGACGGTCCCCTCGGGAATCTCCACCCGCATGTCGCGCAGCCAGACGGGGGCCTGCACGATCACGATGCGCACCTCCGAGGCGGGCGGATCGAAACTCAGATGAAGAGCGTTCTCGCGAGAGCCGGGAACCACCGCGTATTCGGCGGCCCGCAAGGGGTGGGGTGACGCCAACCAGAACGAAAGCAGCCAGAGCAGCGCGATTCCGCCCCGCAGGAGCGGCCGCGAATCGGGATCTCGGCCCATGTTGTCCTCCTCGCTCGTAGCTCGTTGTTAATGATCGCAGGTTCTTGCGTCGCGAACAATCCCGCAACTCCCTGGCCGGAAGCTCCACGCGAGCAACGAACGGCTGGCTCGTTCCAGCCATGCAGCGAGGCGCGCCTTCGGAGCGCTCCCGATGATCGCATCCCTCTCGCAATCTTCCTTGCAAAACCGGCTGCAAAGCCTGTATCATTCGTTAGGAGCGCGCTTTGCGGCGCTCCCGTCAACAAGGCATGAAACGACGCCACGCTCCATGGAGGTAAGGATGGTTTTGCGTCATGTCGCTCCTCGAATTCTCGTCAGCGCACTGGTCTGTCTGCTCTTCTCAGCGATCACGGCCCTCGCGCTCCAGCCGCCCACGACGGATCCTCTGCGTCCGGGCCCGTACGCGGGCGAGGTGCAGAAGGGCAGATTCGAGCTCGAGCCGATCGCGAACGGCAGCTTCAATACTTTCACCGGCGCAACGGCCTGCCTCACGAATCTCAAGGCGGGTCCCTTCGCGGGCGGGCCGGAAATGGCGGCGCGCGCCTATCTGCAACAGGAGGCGGCCCGCTTCACTTTGAACGCATCATCGGACGACCTCTCCCTCGTGCGCATCGCCGTCGCTCCCGGCGGCCTGCACGCGCGTTTCGCGCAGACGGTCGGCGGCGTTCCGGTCTTCGGCGCGGGCATGGTCGTCTCCATGGATGAGACGGGCACGATCGTGCGAAGCGTGACGAGCGAGTACGATCCTCTGCTGGCGGGCCAGTCGATTGCGACGATTCCGGCGTGGGATGCCGCCCAAGCGGAGCGGGCCGCGCGCGAAGCGGTCGGGATCGATGAGCAAACGCCGCTCGCCGGCGAGCCCCCCGCCCCGTCGCTTTGGATCCTGCGCGAGAACGACGACTACGGCGCTCCGGCCACGCTCGCCTGGAGAGTCTGCATCCCGATCACGGTCGAGCCGCGCGGCGACTGGGAAGTCTTCGTGGACGCGCGCGACGGATCGATCCTGCGGGTCACGGACCAGACCTGGTTCGTCGACGGCAGCGGGTACGGCTTCGATCCCGATCCTCTGACCACGGCGGAAGTGGCGTACGGAACCACCGGATATGTGGACGGCAACGACGCCGACACCGCCCAGCTGACGGCCCAGCGGGTGTTTTGCGTCTTGCGGGACATCGAATACAGCGGCGGCCTCTATCGCCTGCGGGGTCCCTGGGTCTACATCGACGAATTCGATGCGCCCGTCTCGACTCCGGTGACTTCCGCCACGCCGGACGGATTCGTGTACACGCGCAACGCCCAGGGCTTCGAGGATGTGAACGGCTACTATCACATCGATCAGAGCCAGCGGTACATGCAATCGCTCGGCTTCTTCGACATCCAGCACGCGCCCATTCATGCGGATGTCCACGGATGGAGCGGGCAGGACAACAGCAGCTACACCCCGAGCACGAACCGGCTCTCCTTCGGCGAGGGCGGCGTGGATGACGCCGAGGATGCGGATGTCCTGCTTCACGAGTACGGCCACTCGATCACATACAGCATCATTCCCGGGTACGGGACGACCACCCAAGCGCGCTCCATGGGCGAAGGCTTCGGCGACTATTGGGCCGGAAGCTACTCGGCCGGGATTTCGGACTTTCGAGACTACTGGGTCTACAACTGGGACGGACACAATCCCTATTGGACGGGCCGCGTGCTCAATTCCACTCTGGGGTATAGCAATCTGAACGGCGACATCTATCACGACGGAACGATCTGGGCATCCTGTTGGTGGCTGATCCGCAAAGAAGTGGGTCAGAGAGTCAGCGACCGCGACTTCCTCAAGATGTTCTACCACAACATGCCGGGGACGGGCATGCAAATCGCGGCGCAGAACGCCATGCAGGCGGACCGGGATCTCTACGGCGGCTTGCACGCCGGGTCGCTCGACTACTTCTTCACCCTGCGGGGATTCTTCACCGCTGCGCAATTCGATGTGCCCGCGGTGGCGCACACGAACCTTCCCGATCAGTACAATGTCGGCCCCTTCCCGATCACCGCGGTCTTCACCTCGACCAGCGCGATGGTGAATGCGACGGTCAAAGTGAAATTCGGGACGGGCGCGACCTTCGACCAGGAAGCGCTGCTGACTCCCACGGGGAACCCGAACGAGTACAGCGGATTCATTCCCTCGCAGCCGGCGGGCAGCACGATCCGCTACTACATCGTCGGGTCCAACACCGCCGACTGGCCGGGCACCGCTCCGCGCGGGGCCGAGTATCAGTACTATTCCTTCCAGGTCCTGGTCGACCCGGCCGATGTCGCCGACCGGGATGGCGGCAGCCGGCTCGTGCTCGAACCGGTGCATCCCAATCCCTCCCCCGGCGCGACGGCCGTGCGTTTCCAGATGCCGTCCAGCGGCGAGGTGCGCCTGCAGGTGAACGACATCTGCGGCCGCGTCGTCCGCACGCTGTGCGATGAGACGATGAGCGCCGGTGAGCACACGCTCGTGTGGGACGGCCGCGACGATGCGGGCCGCGACCTGCCGACCGGCCTGTACTTCATCCGGGTGAGTGCGGCGGACCAGAGCCAGACCCGCAAGCTTCTCTTGACCCGATGACCAAGAGCGCGCCGGCCCGAGCCTGCGCTCCGGCCAGGCGCCCGGATCTGAAGGGGGCGGCTTCTCGAAAATGAGCGGCTGCCCCCTTTCCCATTCCGTTCGGGCCGCCTAGAGTTCCGGCCATGAGTCCTTCCGTAGCTGCACGATCGCATGTCGAAGCGGCCGGCTCTCGTTTGAAGGCCACCGCGAGCGGCTCTCCGCGCGTGCGCGTCGATTGGCTCCTCATCGCCGTTCTGTCGCTCGGCGCGTTGTTGCGCATCGTGTTCTTCCGGCAGTTTTCCGGCACGCCCTTCTCTGGCCATCTCCTGCTCGATTGCTCCTACTACCAGCAGATGGCGCAAGCGATCGCCGACGGTCATCTTCTTCAGGAGCGCGCGTTCTTCCTTGGGCCGCTCTATCCCTACGCGCTCGGCCTGCTCCACACGATCCTCGGCGCGCACCAATGGGTCGCGCCCGCGTTTCAGATGGCGCTCGGCCTCGGCACCTGCGCGCTCGTCTACTCACTCGGCGCCAGGGTCGCGACGCGCTTGACGGGGCTGGTGGCGGCGCTGGCCTGCGCGGCATTCAAGCCGGCGCTCTTCTACGAGCAGACGCTCCTCATGGAGACGGCTCTCACCTTCCTCTGCCTCGCGCTCGTCTCGCTCGTCGTCCGGCGCGGCTGGAGCGCGCGGCCGGTCTGGTGGCTCGCGATCGGAGCCCTCTCGGGCGCCTGCGCCCTGATGCGCGGCAATACGCTTCTCTTCCTCCCGGCGATCGCTCTCTGGCTGATCGTCACGCGCGGGAAGATCGCGGGTCCGCGGGCCGCCCACGCGCAGGTCGCCCGCGCGAATGCTCCGTCCTCCCCGGCAGGCGCGCGCCCTTTGCTCCTCCGGCTGGTCTTTCTTGGAGCAGGGGCCTTGCTCGTCATCCTGCCGGCGACCGTGCACAATCTGACCGTCGAGCGGGGGTTCGTGCTGATCAGCTCCAATGACGGCATCAATCTCTTCATCGGCAATCAACCGGGCGCGAGCGGCTGCTACGAGCCGCCGCCCGGAGTGGAGATGAGTTCGGACATGCCCGGCTTCGGCTTCGTGGAGCGGGCCACGGGCAAACGCCCGGTCACATCCGCCGAGGCGTCCGCCTACTGGCGTTCGCGCGCGTTCGAGGCCATTCGTTCCGATCCCTGGAGGGCGTTCGCGCTCGCCGCGCGCAAGGCCTACCACTTCTGGGGCAGCGTCGAATTGGACCAGATCTTCATCCTCGGGCCGATGCGCGCGCTCATGCCCGCACTCGCCTGGCCGCTCGTGTCGTTTCGCCTGATCGCGCCCTTTGCCCTGCTCGGTCTGTTCCTGATCTTGCGCCGGCGCGATCCTCGCCTAGTCCTGCTCGGCGGACTCATCCTCGTGTACTTCTGCTCGCTGCTGCCCTTCTTCATGACATCCCGCTACCGCCTTCCCGTCGTGCCTCTGTTGGCGATTTGCGCGGGCCTGGCGGCGGAGCATCTGATCGAGCGGATCAGGCGCAGGCAGTGGAAGCCGCTGGGCGCCTGGGTAGCGGCCGCGCTGGCGCTCTTCATCGTGATGGACAACGGCTGGGCGGTCCCGCCCCGCCAGGACGAGCAGGTCTTCCACAATTCGCTCGGCCTGTTCCATCTTGCGGAAGGCAAGCTCGACCTTGCGCAAAGGGAATTCGAGCTTGCGGCTCATGACGGAGGGGCCGCGGAGATCTTTGCGAATCTCGCCTGGGTGCATTTTCTGAAGAAGGACTACGCAGAGGCCATCGCACAGTACGAGAAGGCTCATGCCCTTCGTCCCGAGAGCGCGGAAACCTGCTTTCGACTCGGGCTCGCGCACCTTTGCCTGCGGCACTTGCCCGAGGCGCGCGCGTACATGGAGAAAGCGCTGGCTCTCGACCCCAACGGCGACCCTCTGTGCCTCTACAATCTGGCTCTCGTCTACGCGGAGCAAGGAGAGCCGGCGAGAGCGGCCACGGCGATGCGCGCCTATCTCGAGAAGTCCCCGAACGACGGAGAAGCGCGTCGCTTGTTCCAGCAGTATCTCGAACTGGCCCGTTCTCCGTCCTGACCTCGTGGTTCGCTCCGATCCGTTCTTGCTCCCCCTGCCCGCCGCGGACTATTCTCCCCCCGATCCGCAACCTGAATTCCGATCCGGGGGCACGAACCCCCAAACCAAACGGAAAGAGGGGTCTCTATGACCGAAGAAACCGTCACGGTCGAACAGACCGTCGAGGAACGGGATCGCGAGTGGTTGGAGAAGGTCTACAAAGGCGACGGGCCGCGCCAGCTCACCGCCCGCGCGGTGATCGCGGGCATGCTGTTCGGCGGCCTGATGTCCGTCTCCAATCTGTATGTCGGACTGAAATCGGGCTGGGGGCTGGGGGTCGACATCGCCGCGGTCATCGTGATCTTCGCGGTCTTCAAGGGCTTGAAGAGCGCGCGGCTCATCAAGGCCGAGTTCGGCATGATGGAGAGCACCATCATGATGACCGTGGCGGTCGCGGCGAGCTGGATCTCGTCGGCGGGCCTGGTCTCCGCCGTGCCCGCACTGACGATGCTCACCGGAAAGACCTTCGTCTGGTGGCAGCTCATGATCTTCATCGGCGTGATCCTGTACTTGGGTCTCTTCATGGCCATACCGCTCAAGCGCCAGATGATCCAGGTCGACAGGCTGCGCTTCCCGGCGAACATCCCGACCGGCGAGACCTTGAAGGCGATGTATTCGCACGGCGGCGAGGCGATGAAGAAGGCGAAGTCGCTGGGACTCGCCGGGGCGGCGGGCATTCTCATCGCCTTCCTGCGCGACGGTCCGCCGAAGCTCATCCCCGGTCTCTTCAACCTGCCCTTCTCCATCAGCCGGATTCCGCTGAGCAACTTGACGCTCAGCCTCGAGCCGAGCTTGATCTTCATCAGCATCGGCGCGCTCTTCGGCATCAAGGTGGGCTTCAGCATGCTCGCCGGCTTGCTGCTGAACTACGCGGTGCTCGCTCCCGGCCTGATCGAAGACAAAGTGATCGCGCACGCTGTTCCGCAGGTGACCGCGCAAGCGATCGCGCAGACGCCCATTCGCATCGACGCGGGATCCAGCCTCGCCTTCGTTCTGGAAGAGGCCACGACCTCGCCGATGCTCGCGCACGGCAGCAGCAAGCAGACTCTGCGGTACACCTGGAGCGAGCCCGTCGCCTACGCGAGCATCGCGGACCTCAAGAAGGACCTGAACGCCCCCGCCTTGCGCGACGGCAGCCGCAATCCCCTCTACGGTTCGATGACGGTGCGCGACACGCTCAACAAATCGCTGGGCGCGAATGTGCTCTACGCCCAGGCTGGGAAGGCGAAGAGCTGGGAAGCGAAGTTGAGCCTGGCCGAAGGACAGAACCCCGCGCTGCTCTCCTCGCTCGGTTTCAAGGAAGGCGCGGCCAACCAGCCGGCCTTGGGCGGGTTCCGCAACATCAGCGCCTGGTCGCTATGGCCGGGAGCGACCGTGCTCGTGGTCGGCGGCCTGCTCGCGCTCGCGTTTCAATGGCGCACGCTGGGCAAGACCTTTGGCAGCATCTTCAGCGGATTGAAGCGCAAAGGGGCGGATCACAAGAAGGGGCCGCTCGACGACATCGAAGTCCCGATGACCTGGTTCCTGCCGGGTGTCGCGGTGACCGGATTGCTGGCGACGATCATGCTCATGTGGATGTTTGGGATCCATTGGTACATGGGCATCATCGCGGTCGTGCTGACCTTCTTCCTCGCGGCGGTGGCGGCGCGCGCGGGCGCGGAGATTGGAATCAACCCGATCGGCGCGCTCGGCAAGGTGACCCAGCTCACCTACGGCGTGATCGCGCCCGGAAATGTGACCGCGAACCTGATGACCGCCGGCGTGACGGCGGGCGCGGCGGCGAGCTGCAGCGACACGGTCGGCAACTTGAAGGTCGGCCACATGGTCGGCGCCAATCCGCGCAAGCAATTCGTCGCCCAGCTCTTCGGCGTGCTCGCCGGCGCGGTGCTGGCCGTGCCCGCGTACTTCATCCTCGTGCCCGACGCGAATACGCTCGGCGGGGAGAAGTTCCCCGCCCCTTCGGCGCTCGTCTGGCGGGGCGTCGCGCAAGTGCTCTCGCAAGGGCTGCGCACGCTGCCTCCGAGCGCGATCGTCGCGATCGGGGTCGCCTTCGCGCTGGGCGTGCTGATCGTGATCGTCGATCGCGTCTTCCCGAAGGCGCGTCCCTATACGCCTTCGCCCGCCGCCCTGGGAATCGCGCTCACGATTCCCGCCTACACGAGCTTCTCGATGTTCCTCGGCGCATTGGTGGTCTGGATTCTCGGCAAGAAGGCGCCCAAGTGGAACGACATGCACACGATCCCGATCGCCTCGGGGTGCATCGCCGGCGAGAGCATCATGGGGGTCGTGATCGCGGCGCTCATGGCCGCGGGGATCATGAAATAGCAGCGCCGCGGCAAGCGCGCGACGCGTGTGTTGAGAGTGCGCGCGGAAGCGCGAAAAATCGCAGGCAGCGAACGCGGGGGCGTTGAACAGCGCTCCCGCGTTCCTGCATCGCTCGCGAGCGCGCCGGCGTCGAAGACCACGCGCCGGCCGCCGGACCTCGACCCACAACCGGAACTTGACGGCGATTCCCATCGGCCCCACTCTCGCCCCGCAAGTGGACGACCATGGGCGGGTCCGCCGGCAACCGTGAAACGGGAAAGCCCAGGTGTGGCATTTCCTTTGGCGCTCGTTTCCAAACCAAGCTCGCTTCATCGTTCGGCCGGATCCATTCGAATGGAGATCGGGAATCCGTGGCCGCGCCTTCGCAGGCGCGAAAGCCCATCTCGGCGCTGGAGGATGCGGACATGAAACGCTCGTTCCTCTCGTGGGCGTGGATTTGCCTGGCCTTGTTCGTGGCGTCCTGGCTCGCCCCTGCGTGGCTCGGCCCCGTCGCCCCCGCGTGGGCGCAGGAAGCGACCACCGGCTCCATCGTCGGAACCGTCGTGGACCCCGAAGGCTTGCCGCTTCCGGGCGCTACGGTCACCCTGACTTCCGAGCAGGGGGCGCGAACGGAGAAGACCGACGCGCAAGGCGAATTCCGATTCCTCTATCTCGTCCCCGGCCTCTACGACCTCACGGCATCGCTGCCCGGATACATCACCGCGGAGAGCCAAGGCATCGAAGTGCGCCTGCTCGCGCGGATCAGCATCGAGGCGATGCTCACTCCCGGAGCTTCGGAGACGATCGAGGTCGTGGGAGCCGCGCCGATCCTCGATCTGTCCTCTTCGACGACGGGCGCCTCGGTGAGCTCCGCGCTGATGTCGCGCGTGCCCATCGACCGCACCTTCGCGGGAGCGCTGGCGATGGCGCCGGCGGTCGTCGACGGCGGCATCGACCAGTCCAATCCCTCGATCGCGGGATCGAGCGGACTCGAAAACACCTACATGGTCGATGGAATGAGCATCGGCAACACCGGCTATGGCAGCGCCGGCTCGTACTCGATCGTGTACGGATCGCTGGGAACGGGCGTCAACTACGACTACTTGGAAGAAGTGCAGGTGAAGACGGGCGGATTCGAGCCCGAATACGGAGAGGCGCTCGGCGGCTTCGTCAACATGGTCACGAAGTCCGGCACGAACGAGTTCCAGGGAAGCGTCTTCACCTACCAGCAGTACAAGGAGCTCGAGCCCGAGCGCCAGACCCTCGAAGACTGGCTCGTCTCCTCGCAACCGGATGGGTACTCGAGCTACGACATCGGATTCGAAGCGGGCGGTCCGATCGTGAAGGACAAGGCCTTCTGGTTCGCAGCCTTCGATCCCACCTTCACCACCGTCACGCGCCGCACGGCGGATCTGGTCGCGCAGGCGGAGGGTTTCGACCACACCCTGGAGCGCAAGCGGACGATCTACAACTACGCCGCGAATCTGAAATGGAATCCGCATCCGCGGCACATGCTCTCGCTGTCGGCCTTCGGCGATCCTTCGATCGGCGAGAACGGGCCGCACCGCGCCGAGGCCGTCGCCGTCGCCGACCCGCGCACCAAGTACTCGGAGCTCAACTTCGGCGGGCACAATGTCGTCGGTCACTGGAACGGGCAGATTTCGCCGAACTGGTTCTTCGAGGGAACGGTCGCGTATCACCAGGACACCTTCGAGGAAGATCCCGCCTTGGATGAGCCGCAGGGCCTCGACTATCGCGGAGATGTGCCCAAGCGCTACGGCGGAGTCGGATTCTTCGAGGACAACACCTCCACGAACGCCCAGTATCAATTGAAGTTCTCGAACTTCCTCGAGGCCGCCGGCGAGCATCACATCCGCTATGGAGTGAACTACCAGGACATCGGCTACGACGCGACGACCAACTACACGGGCAGGCCGGGCGTCCCGATCGATCTGGGCGACGGGCAGACGGTAACTTCCTCGAGCGGCTATGTCTGGATCATCAATCCCGGCTCCTCGGTCCTGGAAGCCTGGGGCCTGCGCAGCGGCGACCTGGCCGCCGAGACCGAGGCGCATTACACGGCTGCCTTCCTCTCGGACACCTGGAGCCCGAGCGCGCATCTGAGCATCATGGCCGGGCTGCGCTACGAGCAGGAGAAGCTGATGGGCAACGCGTCGAGCTTCACCTGGAAGAACAACTGGTCCCCCCGCTTGCACCTCACCGTCGATCCCCTCCAGGACAACCGCACGAAGATCTTCGCCGCCTACGGGCGCTACTTCGGTAAAGTCCCGAACGACCTGGCGGTGCGCGCCATGTCGCGAGAGATCAGCTATGTGGTGCTCTACGATCTGGCCCTGCTCGACAATTACGATCCCGAGTCGGGCGAAGCTCCCGATCTGCGGCCCGAAGCGCAGGTGGAAGACGGCGTCTCTGTCTTCGGCAGCGAGCCGACGCGCATCGATCCCGATTCCAAGCTGAGCTATGTGGATGAAATCGTCGTCGGCGCGGAGCGGGAAGTGATTCCGTTCGTCAGCGTGGGCCTGTCGTACATGCATCGCGAGCTCGGCCGCACGCTCGAAGATGTGCAGCTGCAGCCCTACTCCGCGATTCTGAACGGCGAGACCGATTTCGGCGAGTATGTGATCATGAATCCCGGGCCGCTCCTCTTTCCGCAGCCGCAGCGCGATTACGACGCCGTCACCTTGAAGGTTGAGAAGCGCTTCCACGACGACTGGCAGCTGCTCGCCTCCTACACCTGGTCGCGTTTGTGGGGCAACTACGAGGGGTATTTCCGGCGCGACAACGGGCAGAGCGATCCCTTCATCACTTCCGCGTTCGACTTCCCCTATGGCCTCGATCCCGAAGTGTGGGGCTACAACAGCGAGAACGGGCACCTGCCGAACCACCGCCCGCATGTCTTCGGCGCCTACGGGTCGCATCGCCTGCCCAACGGACTGGACATCGGGCTCAGCGTGAAGATCCAAAGCGGCACGCCGGTGACGAAGCTCGGATACAACTCCGTCTACCAGATGGAATCGGAGATCTTGCTCGAGCCGCGGGGAGAGAGCGGCACAACGCCGACGACCACCGATGTGGGGCTGCACCTCGAATATCCGATCCGCCTGCCCGGGAATGCCTTCGGCCTGGGCATCGAAGCGGTCGAAGTGGGATTCGATGTCTTCAACCTTCTCAATCAGCAGAAGAAGGTTTCTGTGGACGATCTCTTCGAAGTGGGCGGTTCCGTTCAAGGAGAGCCGTACGATGCGGCGCCTTGTCCCGAGTGCGCGAATCCCGATTTCGGAAAGGCCTGGGCCTTTCAAGCGCCGAGGCAGTTCGTGTTCGCGTTGAAGGCCCGGTTCTAGCGCGGATTATTCGTAGAGCTCGTCGCGAGACAGCGGAGATGCCCGCAGATACGAGGCGCTCGCCTCCCCGGGCACGAAGCCGATCAAGGTTGCGCCCGCATCGCGGCAGCGATCCATCAGTGCAATCACGGCTTCGTACGCGACCTTCGCATCCGCGTCGAGGAAGACGACCCCGGCCGGATGGGTCGCGCGGCCCGCTTGCCCAGCATCACTGCCTGGCTGCGGCATCCACGCTTCCTTCAAGCGGCCGGCCAGCAGCTCGGACGCCACTTCCACGCCGTTCACTCGAATGCCGCCATCCTCGCTCAAATGAACGACGACTTGCCGGGCGGCTTCTTCGGGCGCAAGCGGCGTATCCGCCAGCGATGGAAGGCGCGAAGGCATGGCCCGGGTGAGCACCGGCGCCACCATGATGAAGATGACGAGCAGCACGAGGAGCACATCGATCAACGGGGTGACATTGATCCCCGCCCTGCTCGATCCCAAGCCTCCGATTCTCATCGCCATGACGACTCCTTCCATGGGCAGGCGTTCGACTCGAGGCGTGCCTTCGAAGCGCCGGTGAGGTGTTCGGGCGCCGCGGGTTTTCCGGCGCGGGCCAGCAGCCTCGCTATGGGTTTCCCGTTTGCGGGGAAGAGGACTCGTCGTCCGGAGTCCATTCCCGCACCACCAGCATCGCCCCGCCGAATCCCGCTGCCCGGCCCGCGTCGAGGACGCGCTGCACGCAACCATAGAGCGCCGCGCGATCGGCCTTCACTTGCAGCCGCAGCTCGGGGTCGGCGCGATGCAGGGTCTGCAATGCGCCGGGCAATTCCTCGTCGCCCACCGGCGTCTTCCCCACGAACAGCGCCCCGCTTTCCTGCACGACCACCGAGAGGACGCTCGCCGAATTGCCGGCGACCGCTTGCTGGTTGCGCGCCCCGGGAAGATCGACCTGCACGCTTCCCTGCAGCATCGGCGTCACCACCATGAAGATGATGAGCACGACCAGCATCACATCGACCAGAGGCGTGACGTTGATCTCGCTGTTCAACGCGCGGCTGGTTGCCCGGTTGTCGCTTCCAGTTTCCATGAATCGCTTCTCGATCTCTTGATGAAGTGGTCGACGAGCTCGCTGACCGCGTTGCTCATCTCGTTCTGCACGCGGCCGAGCCGCCCGAGGAGATGGTTGAATCCCCACACGGCGGGCAGCGCGACGAGAATGCCCGCGGCGGTGTTGACCAGCGCTTCCGCGATCCCGCTCGACACCGCCCCGATTCCTCCGGAGCCGGTCGCCGCCATGCCGAAGAAGCTGTTCATGATTCCGACGACGGTTCCGAAGAGCCCGACGAAGGGCGCGGTCGAAGCGATCGAGGCGAGCCCCGCCATGCCGCGGCGCAAATCCTGCGCCGCGAGTACCGCCTCCCGCTCGGCCGCCGTGCGGATGGTCTGCTCGCATCCATCGACCGGGCGGCCGTTGCCTTGCCAGGGAAGCGCATCCCGGATCGCGGCGGCGTAGATGCGCGCGATCGGGCTCCGCGGATGGCGCTCGGCTTCGGCCAGCAACTCGGCGAAGCGATCGTTCGCCACCAACGATGAAGCCGTCTTGCGAAACGCGCGCGACTGCCGGTGCGCGCGATGAAACGCGAGCCAGCGCTCGAGAATCGTGCCGGTCGAATAAATCGACATCAGCAAGAGAAAGATCAGGACCAGATGCCCGACCGTTCCCATCGAGTTCCAGACTTCGACCGGCCCATATCCTGTCGGCGGCATGATTGCGGCTCTCCTAGTTGAGTTTGAAATCGACCGTCAATTCGAAATAGACATCCACCGGCGTGCCGTTGCGCCGCCCGGGCAGAAACCGCCAGCGACGCAGGGCCTCGATGGCAGCCTCGGTGCAGCCCAGACGCAACTCCTGCAGCACGCGAACCTCTCCGACGGATCCATCGCGACGAATGACCGCCTCCAAGCGCACGGCTCCTTCCACACGCGCGGCTCGCGCCGCACTGGGATAGACCGGGTGGAAACGATGAAGCACGATCGGAGAAGAAACCTCTCCTCCGGTTCGCAAGGGACCCTCTTCCCCGCCCGGGCCGCGCCCACCTCCCACCGCACCGTCTCCCGTCCCACCCACGGCGCCGCCCGCCCTTCCGCTTGCCGTTCCCCGCGGCACTCCGCCCGGCGCGCCATTCACGACCCCGGCGGTGAAACCACCGGATGACGCCGCGCCTTCCATTCGCTCCTTGTTGGCACTTCGCTCCCCGGCGCTTTCGATTTCTTCGGGCATCGCCGTCGCTTCCGAGGCGGGATCCCAAGGGTCGATCGACGCGACGATATGAAACGGGTCGATCAGAGGATCGACAGCCGATGACGGTTGCACATCTTCGCCTGGCGCGGCGAGGTCCGTCGGCGCCCGCATTTCCTCCCCCGCGTCCTCTCGTTTCGCGGCCGGCTCGGCCTTGACCGGCGGAGGTCCAAGCAGTGCGGGAGGAGCGAAGCTCAAGAAGCGCGCATCGTCGCCGGGATTGTCTGCGCGTCCCGGCGAGGGTCGGGCGACGAAGACGACGACGGCGAGCGCGCCGGCATGCAAGAGGAAGGCGAAGGCGAATATCGCCGAGCGCCCGAAGATCCGTCCGCATGTCCGCCATGCTCGATCGCGTCGCACGCGACACCTCTTTCCCGCGAGCGAAGACGCTGCCTCTTCCGCACGAAGTCGCCCGCCCGGACAGTCCCCCTGCCCGTCGCGCACCCTCCGAGCGCCAGCGCACCCGCCTTCGACCTAGGGACTCCGACGGCCCGAATTCCACAGGCGCAGGTTCGATGCGAGAACCGGGAATGGCCAGCCGGCTCTCTGGCGGGCAGGCTCCCTGCCCGGCGAGCAACGCCTGGCCGGAATTCGCCCCTTCCTCGGTATTTCGGCAAGAGCCAGGCGCTTCCCAAAGAGGCAAGACCCGATCCTGGGCTCATCGTGCGCGCGAGCCGGCAAGGCCCCTTCAGGGCGGGCGGAGGGAACTTCTTGACGGGACGAAACCTCTCGGCGAGTCTTCCTGGTTGGCCGCCGGTCTGAATCGGATCAAGGAATCGGCGCGGAATGCCGATAAGAAAGCGGATATCCGCTTCGGGCCTGGGCGGCATTTCCGGCGATGCCGGGCTCGTCCTCGGACACTCGTTGCCCCGGCGGAGGCTCCCGATGAGAAGCGGCCATTGGCGGCAGGCGGGCCGGCAGGCGGTCGCTCTATCGCTGTTCGTCGCAGTCTCGCTCCTGCCGTGGTTCTTCGGGGCCCTCCCGTGCCTCGCCTCCAGCGTGCGCGTAAAATACGAGGAGACCCTCGACGAAGTGCCCGTCACCGAGGCGACCGAGATCGAGATCAAGGCCGCCTTTCTCCTGCGCTTTCCGGATTTCGTCGATTGGCCCGATTCCCCCGACACTCTGCACATCGGGGTGATCGACGACGATGCCTTGCTCGACATGTTGACGCAGCTGGCGGAGCAGGAGAATCATCGCGCGGGCGCCACCCAGTTTCTCTCCGTCTTTCCGATCACGGAGCTGAGCGAATTGCGCATGTGCGAGATCGTGGTCATGGGCGACGCGGCCCCGCCCGTGCCATCCGATCAGGCAGGCACGCTCACGGTCGGCGTCTGGGATGAGCCGCGCGACGGATCGATCATTCGTCTCTTTCGAGAAGGCGACCGCGTGCGTTTCGACATCAGCCAGGCGCTCGCCAAGCAGGCGGGACTCCGCATCAGCTCGAAGCTCCTGAATCTCAGCCGCCAACAAACTGAGCGATCGCACGGTTGAGCCTGCGCGGGTGCTCCCCGCTCCTTCCTTCGCCCCGAGACCGATCGTCTCTCTCCACGCGCAATTTTGCTGTCGCCCGCGCTCGCTGAACGGGTACAGTCATGGCCACGATTCAGGTCGCAAACAGGCGAGGAGTATTCATGACCGCATCGTCCATTCCCACGGAATCCCGGACACCCGTCCCCCCCGCAGCGCCACCCGGGGCGGCCCGTCATCCGCGCGGACTCTTCGTGCTCTTCGCCGCGGAGATGTGGGAACGCTTCGGCTTCTACACGATGCTCGCGCTCTTCACGCTCTATCTGCAGGATGGGCAACAGGGCTTCGGCTGGACGAAGGCGCAGGCGACGAACCTGTACGCGAACTACCTCATGTTCGTCTATTTCAGCCCGCTCGTCGGGGGCTGGCTGGCGGACCGCAAGCTCGGCTATCGGCGCGCGGTCATGCTCGGCGGGCTGATCTTCATGGCCGGCTATCTGCTTCTGACCATCCGCTCGCTGCCGATGGTCTACCTCGCGCTCACCTGCCTCGTCGTCGGCAACGGGTTCTTCAAGCCGAACGTCTCTGCCATGGTCGGAAATCTCTATCAGGAAGGCAGCCACCTGAAGGACCGCGCCTACAACATTTTCTACATGGGCATCAACGTCGGCGCGTTCATCGCTCCGTTGGTGGCCGAGGCGGTCAAGCAGCATTTCGGCACGCATGTGGCGTTCGGCGTCGCGGCCCTCGGAATGGTCGTCTCGGTGTCGGTCCTTTGGCGCTTCAAGCGTCTCATCGAAGGAACCGAGAAAAACGCGCGGCCCGGGGCGGCGAGCGGTCAGGCGGCGGCTGCGATCTCGCGGCCGATCGACGCGATTCCGCATCGCAAGAGAATTGGCGCGCTGATCGTCATCTATCTGGTCGTCATCGTCTTCTGGATGGTGTTCCATCAAAACGGCTCGACGCTGACCTACTGGGCCAACGACAACACCGACTGGGCTTCGTCGAAAGTGCTGGCCGCGATCATCTGGGTCCTGAGCTTCGGCTCGATCAGCATCGACAAGGTCTCGGGCACGCTCGCGAGCGCGATCAATCCCTTCTTCGTCGTCACCCTCACCTTCCCGCTCGTCTGGTTCTGGCAGCGGCTCGACCGCCATGGCCGCGAGCCCGCGACGACGACGAAGATCATGATCGGCATGTTCCTGACGGCGATCTCCTTCTATCTCCTCTACCTTGGCGCCAAGGCGGGCGGCGATGTCGGGCGCGTCTCGCCCTGGTGGCTGATCGGCGCGTACGCGATCATCACGACCGGCGAGCTGATGCTCTCCCCCATGGGACTCGCGCTGGTCTCGAAGGTGGCTCCGGCGCACATGCGCGGGATCATGATGGGCGGCTGGTTCGCCGCGACCGCGATCGGCAACAAGCTGACGATGATCGGGGTCTATTGGGACATCTGGCCGCACTCGAAGTTCTTCGCCGTACTCGGCTCGGCCGCACTCGTCATGGGGTTCGTGCTGTTCGCATTGCTGAAGCCGCTGAAGAAGTGGATGCCGGGGACATGAGATCGATCCCCGCGGACGATCGCGCGACGGAAAGGCGCATCGGCCGCGCACGCGGTGAAGCAGCCAAGCGGCGCGGGGAGGGCGGTCAAGGGTGCGGCCGGGAAGCGGCCATCCGTTCGGCGAGCGCTTTCATCGCCGGCGAAGGCGGGAGTCGCAACTCGCGCAGCATGGCCTTCTCATACCCGAGATAGGCCGATAGCGCCTCGCCCCGGCGGCCGAGCATGAAGAGACCTTGCACGGCCGCGCGGTGGAACATCTCTCCGAAGGGGTCCTGCGCGAGCCCGCGCCGCGCGACATCGATGCACTCTTCCCAGCAGCCCGCGCTCTCCGCCAGGTTCGCCAACGAGCCGAGCGCGGAGAGGAACTGATCGCGCAAGGTCTCGCGTTCCACCGTCGCCAATTCTTCGTAGGGGCTGTCGGCCAGAAAATCGCCGCGATAGAGGTCGACCGCTTCACGCAGGCGCCGTTGCGCCGCGCGCTTGCGCCCTCCCACCAGCAGACGCTTGCCCTCCCGCAGCGCGCCTTCGAAGGCGAGCACATCGTAAAGGCCCGCTTCCCCCGGCTCGAGGCGATAGGCCTCATGATGGAAGCGGACATAGTGGGAATCGCGCAGCTCCTCGAGATCGGGCTCGAGAATGCGCCGCAAATGGAACACCGATTGCCAAAGGCTGTCCTTGCCTTTCTCCGGCTCGCTGCCCGGCCACAGCGCCTCGATGATCTCGTCTTTCGCCACCCAGCGGAATCGCCGCACGAGCAGCAATTGAAACAGGCGCAGAGCCCGCGTCGATCGCCAGCTCTGGGGATGGAGCTCGCGCTCGCCCGCCTGCACGCGCAACTCTCCGAGCGCGTGGATGCGCAACGGCCGATCGGGAATCCGCGCCAGCTCCTCGGCCGCGCGCGCGGCGGAGGGCATCGCGATCGCGGGGTTCCCCCGTCCGCCGCTTCGCGCCCGCTGTCGCGCCACGCTCGCCAGCAGCGCGCGCGCCTGCGCGCCTCCGATTCTCGCGAGCGCGTCGACCGCGCGCAGGCGCACAGCCTCGTCGCCTTTCACGAGCGGAGCGAGAAGGGAAACTGCCGGCTCCCCGATATCCATCAACAGCCGGATCGCCTGCTCGACCTCGATTCCTTGTTCGAGCGCGCGGGCGAGCACACGCGCGCAGCGGGGCTTGTCGGCCAGGCGAAACCAGGAGGCGACCTCGGGCCGCTGCGCGGCCGATAGCAGTTCCCCCAAGGCCGCCTCGGCGCGCGCGCCGTCGAGATCGCCCGCGTCGATGCGCGCGAGCAGCACCCTGTTCTTCTCGGGCGCCGCTTGCGCGCGTTCGAACAACACATCCGCCCGGCGCCACCAGCGTCGCGCCCCCGCGCGATCGCCGGGCAGGGCAAGTTCGGCGAGCAGGAGCGCGCAGCGGCCGGCGTGGAGCGGATCCTCCATCGCGTGCACGATCTCGAAGGCCTCTTGCGCGAGCGCGCGCGCGGCCCTCCGGTTGCCCCGCGCGGCATTCCACCTTGCCAGCCCCAGGCGGGGCAGGACGCGCAGATCGCGCTCGTGCAGATCCTCGCCCAGCGCCAACGCGCGACCGAATTGCCCGCCGGCCGCATCGAGGTCTCCCGCCGCGAGCGCGCAACGGCCGAGGATCAGGTAGGCGAGCGCTTCCTGCTGCCTCTGTCCCAATGCGCGCGCGAGCGACAGCAATTGCTCGCCCAGCTCTCCGGCCGCGGCCAGGTCATTCATCTCACTGCTGATGTAGGAGAGCACGCCCAGGCTGTAGCAGATCCGCCGCGGGTTGCGCAGGCGCCGGAAGCGCGCCAGCGCGCGCCGGGCCGTCTCGCGCGCCCGCGCGAATTCCCCGCGCCGCAAGTACACATTGATCGCGAGCAGGTAATCGATGCGCGCTTCCTCGGCAGCGTCTTTCGCCCCGCGGTGCAGACGGCGGGCCTCGAGAAAGGAGCGCTCGCCTTCGTCCGGCCGCCCCAGCTCCGAGAGACACACCCCCATGGTCGAGTGAATTCTGGCGCGGGCCGCCTGGGACGCGCGCGCCCTGGTATCGAGCGCGCGCCGGCACATCGCGAGGGCCGCGCGATGCGCGCCGTGACGCGAGGCGAGCTGCGCGACGAGGCTCATCAATTCCATGCGCCGGGGAAGCGAGCGGCTCAGCCGCAGGGCTCGGCGATAGTGCTTCTCGGCCTCGTCCCAGCGCTGCTGGAGATCGCACAGCCGCCCGAGCAGGAACATCGCCTGCGGCCGTCCGCGAAGCCGCCGCTCGGGCAGCAGCGCGAACGCCCGTTGCAGCGCGCGGTGCTCCCCGGCCGCGAGCCGGCGTTCCCCCGTGCGCTCGATGAGGGCCAGGATCGCGTCCGGCTCGCCCGCTTCCCGGAAGGCCTCGGCCGCTTCGGCGCAATCGCCCGAACGCGCCAGCAACTCGCCGGCCTTGCGCATGTGCGCGCGATGGGACCTTTCCGAGAGCCGCGCGCGCAGGCGATCGCGCAGGAACGCGCGAAAGAGATGATGATAGCGATAGCGCTCTTCGTCGCCCAGGGAGATGGTGAAGAGATTCCGGCGCGCGAGCTCCTGCAAGCGCGCGGCGCCATCCTGGATGCGCAGCAGACGATTGCACGAAGTCGCGTCGAGCAGACCGAGAACGGACGTGCGCGCGAGGAAATCCTGCGTCCGTTCATCGAGACCACTCAGCACTTGCTCCGCGAAATACTCGAACCAGCCCGTTCCCTCCTCCAGCGGGCGATTCAACGCGCGCTCCAGGGCGTGACGATCGAGGGCCGGAAACGATTGCAGGAAGATCTCGATGCCGGCCGCCCATCCTTCGGTCTTCTTCATCAGACGGCGGGTGTACCGGGAAGCGATCTGCATTCCTGGATACCGGCGCGCCAGGAGCAGCCCGATCTCGTCGATGCGAAACGCGAGATCGCGATGGGTGAGCGCGGCGCCCTCCCCCGCGCAGCGCGCCTTCTGCGTCGCGATCGCGAGCGGCTCACGCCCGGAGAGCACGATCGTCGCACCGCGGGGCGCATAGCGGACGAGCTCGTCGAGAAAACGCAGCACCGGCGGCGAACCAGCGATGGAATGCGCGTCATCGAGGATGAGCGCCCGTCCCGCGCCCCGCGAAAGGAGATCCAGCGCATTCGCCAAGACCTGCTGCGCAAAGGCGGGATCGGTGGAATCGAGCCCCGGCGGAGAACCGCCGGCCGCGCCCGGGGACGCAAGAGCGCTTTTCTCCGCAGGCTCGCGGCCCTGTTCGTGCGGCGGACCGCCTGCTTCCAGGGCTTGCAGCAAGTGCGCGACGAAGGTGGCGAGATCGACATCGCGCTCGTCGAGATTCATCCAGGCAACGGGCCGGGACGCGAGCCTCGCGCAGGCCGACAAGAAGGAGGTCTTGCCGAATCCCGCCCCCGCCGTCACCGTGACGAGGCGTTTTCCCGCCCAGGTTTCCCAGAGCGAATTCAAGCGCGGGCGATCGATATACCCGGCCGGGGCCTGAGGGATATGGGTCTTCTGTGCAACCGTCCGAACAGGCATCTGCCAACCTTCAAGGAATGCCCCCCGTCCAGCCTGGTCCGCGCAACGACTGGCCGGCCGCTCCTTGACATCCGCGCGCGAGCGATTCGACTTCTCTTGATTGTACCTGCTCCGCGGCGATGCGTGGGCAGGAGAATCGAGAGGCGGCCCGCTCCCCGCGTCTCCCTCGTAAGCGCCGCGTAAGCGGGCTCCCGCAGACTGTCGCCCGTCGATGGCGGACCGCGAGGCAGAAGGCTTGGGGCCGCCATCGGCCTTGCGAGCGGGACGAACGTTGGGAGGAGGCCCAGGTCGTCGTGAGGAGGCCCATGTCCACATTCGTGGTGCGCTTCGTCGGGGATTCGACCCAAGGCTACCGCGGCCGCGTGCGTCACGTCCCGTCCGGCGAGGAAGCGAACTTCGCGAATCTCGAGGCGCTGCTCACCTTTTTCGAGCAAGCGGGCGCCGCGTCGCTTGCTTCGGAGGTGAGCGCCCCCATCGGTTCGCCGGAAGTCCGTGAGACGGCCGAATCCGCGCTCGAACGTCGCGGTCGACGGCCGCCCGTGCAGCCTTCGGAAACAAAGCCTTCGACGCCTCTCCAAACGCATCGAAAAGCCAGGAGGAGGGAATCATCATGAATCTGGAACGCAGGGGTGCATTCTTGCTCGGCGCAATCACGGCGGCCATCTTGCTGTTCGCCGCCGCGCATTCGCCTCGCGCGGAAACGATCACCTGGAACAATGCCGCGGGCGGCAATTGGAGTCTGGCCGGCAACTGGAATCCGGCCGACATTCCCAACGAGGCAGGCGAAGACGCGCTCGTCGCCAACGACGATGGGACCTACACGATCACGCTGAACGTCTCGCCCTCGCTGGACGCGGTCGCGATCCAGAATCCGAACGCGACCCTGAACCTGGGCGCCTATTCGCTCACCTTCCTGCAGGCGGCCGGCTTGAACAACGCCGGCACGGTCCGCGCGAACTCGGGCAGCGCGATGCTCGCCGGCCCGGTGTACAACGGCCCTAGCGGCCACATCCAGACGGCCAACAGCTGCAACCTCACCTTTCCCGGACCGCTGATCGCGAACGACGGCGTCATCACGATCAACGTCACCGGTGGCACGGGAAGCAGCAATCTGATCTTCAGCGGCAATGTCGACCTGAGCGGCTCCGGCACTCTGCGCATGACGACCACCGGGCAGATCAACGACGCGGAGGTCGAGACCAGCCCGGGGATGGTGCTCACCCAGCAAGCCGGCCATTCGATTCGCGGCGGCGGGACGATCCTCGGCAACGTGACCAACTACGGGACGATCATGGCGGACGAGGCGGCCCATGCGCTGACGCTCAACACAAACCCGAAGACCAACCACGGCACGATCGGCGCGGCCGCGGGCTCTTACCTCGATGTGGCCTCGATCACCCTGACCCAGGGCCCTGGGGGGCAATTGGTCGGTGACGAGGGAGTCGTGAGGCTCACGAGCGGCGCGACCCTCATTGGCGGCACACTCGCTAGCAACGGCGCCGGCAGTGTGTCGATGACCTCGGGTACGGCGACCTTGGAAGACGTGCGCAACACGGGCGCCTTCACGGTCCTCCCGGGCACGGTGTATCTGCGCGGCACGCTCACGACCAACGACGGGACGATCACGCTCAATCCCGCGGGCAGCAGCGGCAACGCCTTCCTGACATTCACGGGCAACACGACGTTCGGCGGCAGCGGTGAGTGCGTCCTGGTCGCCGCGACGGGGGCGAACGATGCCAACATCAATACGGGGGCCGGCGTCGTCGGCACGAACGGTCCAGGGCATACGATCCGCGGCTCGGGCACGATCTCGGCCGCGCTGACGAACGAGGGCGTGATCTCCGGAGACGACCCGGTGCGCTCCTTGGATCTGGTGACGAACCCGAAGACCAATCGGGCGTTGATGCAGGCGATCGACGCCGGCCGGCTCGACATCGTCGGCTGCGCCGTTACGCAGGATCCGGGCGCGACGATCCTTGCCGACAGCGCCGTCGTGGGGCTCGCGACCGCCGCCTCCATCACCGGCGGGATCCTGGCGACGGCCCACGGCGGAATCCTCGACGCCTACAACGGGACCGTCACGCTTCAGGATGTCACCCAGACGGGCAGCTTCGGTATTCGTGGCGAGGGCATGGTGACCATCGCCGGCAGCAGCCTCACGAACGACGGCACGATCACCGTCAACTCGAACAATTCCGGGAGCAACGCTGTTCTGCACGCTGCGAACGATGCTTTTCTGCAGGGCGCCGGCACCGTGCGGATGAAGATCTTGAACCTCGTGAACGATGCCTCCATCACGACCGCCCCAGGCGCGACCCTCACGCACGCGGCCGGCCATACGATCCGGGGCGCGGGGCAGATCCACGGCGCGGTGGCGAATGAAGGCCTGATCTGCGCCGACGATCCGGTGTGGAACCTGGAGTTACGCACCTCGCCCAAGACGAACCGCAGCGAACTGCGCGCGGAGGGGGGGGGCGTGATGCTAATCACCGGCATCGCCGTCACGCAGGAGGGCAACGGCCGCATCGTGGCCGACGGTGCGCTCGCACAGCTGAGCGGCGCGGCCATCGAAGGCGGGACGCTGTCGACCGCCAATGACGGCGCCGTGCGAGTGATCCTCGACTCGAGTCTGACCGGCACGCGCAACCTCGGCACGCTGCAGATCGACGGCAGCAACGCCCTAACGATTCACGGCGCCGAATTCGCGAACGCGGGCCTCATCGAGATCAATTACCGGGGCGACATCTACAATTCCTGCCTGACCTTCGCCGAGGATGCCACACTGGTGGGAGCGGGCCAGGTGCGGATGCGGGCCGTGGACGACGATCCGGACGACGCGGCCATCCGTGCATTGGGATCCGCCCATCTCACGATCGGCCCCGATCAGATCGTTCACGGCGCCGGCGGGCTCTTCGCGCGGCTGACGAACCTGGGCACCATCCTGGCCGACGACGCGTCGGGGCGCAACTTGTCGTGCGTCAGCGACAGCCTCGTCAATCTGGCCACCATGCGAGCGGAAAACGGCGGCGACCTGGTGGTCACGTCCGGCAGAGCGTTCAACCTCGGGACCATGGCCGCCGTCGACACCAGCCGGATCGTCGCGACGAGCGGAACCCTGCTGAATCAGAGCGAGGTCACGACCTCTGACGGGGGCATCCTGCTCGTCCAGAGCGCGGGACGGCTGGTGAACGAAGGCCTGATCACGGCCGGCCCGGGAGGGCGCTTCGACATGACCGACGGCACGACGCAGAATCACGGCACCGTGCGCTCCGCGTCACAAGGCGTCGTCCGCATCGACTACGGCGAATACCGGAGCGACGGACGGACCGAAGTCGCGGCGGGCGGCTCCTTCTGGTCCGACCGGATGAGCGCCAGCGGCCACTATAGCGGCACCACGCTGTCGGGCGGAATCTGGCAGGTGGAGGCAGGCGGCTCCATGCGCTTGATCGGCTGCAATGTGCAGACGCTCGCGGCCGGCGCCGTCCTGATCGGTCCCGGCGCAGTCATCCATCGTGACGAAGGCGCCACCGATGCGCTCGCGAATCTTCAGCGCATCGTCTCCGGCGGACACCTCGAGACCCGCGCGGGGCGCGACTACGAGACCGCGGGGAATCTCGCCTGCGATTCGGGCGAGCTCACCGTCGGCGCGGGCTGCGCCTTCACGGTGCACGGACAATACGCGCAGAGCGGAAACGGCGAGATCGGCCGCGGAGTGACGACCGTGAACGGCACGCTCCAATCGGATGCGGGGTCGCTCTCCATCACGGGCGGCGTTCTGCGCGGCAACGGAACCGTGCTCGATCATGTGAACAACAGCGGATGGATCGCCCCCGGCGTGTCCATCGGCACCTTGACGCTCGCCGGGCATCTCGCCGCGCTGGCCGAGGGAACCGTGGAGATCGAGCTCGGCGGAACGGCGCCCGGCGAATCGGATCTCCTGCGCATCCTGGGCACCGCGAATCTCGCCGGACGCCTGGTCGTTCGCTCCGCGCCCGGATACACGCCGCTGCCGGGAGATCGCTTCGCCATCGTTCGCTGCGGCACGCGCAATGGGCAGTTCAACCTCGAGACCGGCTGCCCCGGCCCCGAGCTCTCCTATCAGACCGAGTACTACACCGACCGGGTGGAAATCGTCATCGTCGCCACCAGTCCGAGCGCGGTGCCCGATCCCGAGAACGGTACCGAGATCGCGGCGGAAGAAGATCCGGAAGACGATCCCGATGCGCAGCAACCGGGCGTGGGAGACGACGGGCTGTCGAACGAGACGGCCGAAGCGTTGCCCACCGAAGCGCGCCTGAGCGCGCAACTCCTCGGTGAAGGCGCCTGCTCCATCCGTCTCGCTCTGCCGCAAGCGGCCGAGGTCGATGCGCGCCTCTTCGATCTCACCGGACGCCAGGTGGCGGTGCTGTGCGCGGGACCGCGCCCGGCGGGCGTGCATGCCTTCGAATGGAAGGGCGCGACGGCGGGTTCCCGGTTGGCGAGCGGCGTCTATCTCGCCTGCGCCGATGTGCGGGCCGAAGGAGGGACCACGCGCCTTCGCGCTCGGGTGCTGCTGATTCGATAGGAGTCGTCCCATGCGGGGTCGAGACGCGACCGGCCTCGCATTTTCTTGCATCGACGAAGGAGGCCGTCATGGGGCGGCCTCCTGTCCTGTCCACGACTTCGTGAATGCCGAATTCCAGGTCGTGCAGGCGCGCGCGCAACGCCTTTTCAGGGCCGGATCACACGCTTCGCGTTCGAAAGCCGTGTGACGATATCGTGCATGTTGGTGATCCGGCCCGCGCGCACTTTCTCCTTCAGATGGTAGTAGTCGAGGCATGTTCCGCACGAGAGGATCTCCACTCCGTGTGTGGACAGCTCCCCGATGACTTCGAGAAGCGGCGAGCCTTCGACCGTCAGCTTGACGCCTTCGTTGACGAAGAGAATCGCGGCGGGCCGCGGCTCGACTTCCTTCAGGGTGTTGAGGAAGTTCCGCAACAGCAGCCGCCCCAGCTCCGCCTCTCCGCTTCCCCATTGCGCCGCAGCGATCAGGACGACATTGCCTCCCTCATGCGATGAAGATCCCTGAGCCGCGCGATCGTTTTTCATGGCCTCCCCCCCACGCTGTTCGAGCCTCACCTTCTTGCCCTGCGACGACATGATCGATGCTCTCGCCCGCCGGTCGCTGAACCGGGCATCTTGCGGGACGATGCGCTGAAAGGCCAGGCTTTCCCTCTTGCCTGGAATGCGCCCCTGAGCCCGCACAGGCACCCGGTACCGATTGCGGCGTGGCGCGTGGACGATGCGTTGTCTCCCGATCAGTCGCCTCCGGCGCTGATCGACCATGTGCATGGCCCCCGCTTCTTGCCGGACGGGATTCCAGCCAGTTGATCCGCGCATGGGTTCCGGGATGCGCGACCGGCGAGGAGGCCTATTCGATCGCCATTCTTCTTCAGGAGCACGTCCGGGAAACGCAACGCCTGAACAGCGTCCGGATTCTCGGGACCGGCAGGTGCGTTGCGCGACAGGGATCGCAAGATCCCGAACTCGCGGTCTCAGAGAGCGCAATCTCCCGGCGGATCACAGCCATGCGGCTCTGCCCGGTACGCCGGCGCAACCCGCGAATACCAGTGCGACTGGTCGTCGCAGCGCCCAGTCTTCCTGCCCGTCCTCGTCCGCAGACACGAAGAGGCGGTCCTCTCAAGAGAGAAGACCGCCTCCCAGCCTCGGTGCTGGACCGAGGGGTCGTTCCATACTAGCGCGCGATCACCAGGTTGCGGGTCGCGTGGTATTCGCCCGCCTGGAGCCGCACGTAGTAGAGGCCCGACGAGACCGGGTTGCCGCCCTCGTCGGTCCCGTCCCACGCCACACGATGAACGCCGGCTTCCATCGGGGCATCCACCAGCGTGCGCACGTTGCGGCCGGTCACGTCGTAGACCGCCAGACGCACCCGCGTCGCGACCGGAGTCTCGAAGCGCAGCTCATTGGCGCCCGGAGCGGGGTTGACGCGCGGGCCGGCAAAGGAGAAGCGGGCGACGCCGCCTCCTTGCGTCCCATCGACGCTGGAAAAGCCGGCCGCGAAGAGGATCTCGAAATCGTCGACGAGCGCTTCGATCAGCGAGGGGCTGGCGAGGTCGCTCGCCACGAACTTGAATTGCACATTGCCGAGCTCGTCGCCGAACATGGCGAGCAAGTCGGCCGAGACGAAGACCCACTGATTCTGGTTCGTCTGGTTGCTCTCGACATTCTGCCAGGCCCCGCCGTTGTTGCGCACCTGCACCACCCAGGTGTCGGCGTTCGGGTTGTTGCCCATGTTGTTCGAATACCAGCGCCAGTACTTCGCCTTCGCGTAACTCGCGTCCGCCAGATCGTAGACCACCGAGTACAGCGTGGTCGTTCCAGCGTCGACGTCGTTCGTCCCGGACGGCTGGCCGCTGGAGGCGTTGCCCGTCACCCAGCAGATCGTGCCGGGAGCAGGCGTGTGATCGTCTTCCGGTTGCGCATCGTCGTCGGCAATGGGATCGGCCCAAATCCACACGCCGGAGCTGGCATTGTCCGTGCCTTCCGCGTTCACCGTCCAGCCGCTGTTCGCCTGGAAATCGTCGAAGAGCCAAGCGACGTCATAGGCATGCAACGCCTCCGGAGCCGTCGCCGGATGCGTCTTCTCGTTGTTCTCCACGTCGCACGCATAGAGGTAGTACTCGATCTCGGCCGGTTGCGTGCCGCCCGGGATGTACCCGTGATACTGGTGCAGGATCGCCGTCGGCGTGAGCGCCGCCTGCTGGAAGGCGCCGCCGTTCAGCCGGTGGTAGATCAACAGACCATCGGGGTCCAGATTCGCCTCGGTGGAGGTGATCGTCGCCACGACTTCCCGCGCGCCGGTGTCCTCGGTGGTGCCGAGCGGGGTATGCGTGATGATGACGCCCGTCACGATCTCGGGGCAGGAGAAGCCGTGATTGGTGGCGGCCAGGCAAAGCGCGCTGTAGTGCGGCGTCCCGTTGTCCAGGTTGCCGTCGTCGTCGTCCGCGACGAACGTCGCCAGCACCTGGGCCGGCTGGGTCGTAGGCTGCTGGGTGACGCGCCCGAAGTGCCAGCGTTCGGCCGCGACGATGATCCCTTCCTCTTCTCCGTAGAGCGCCTGCATCTCCTGCATGAAGTCCCAGTGGAAGCCGGCGATCACGCGCCCGGCCGAGTGGATCTCCTGGCCCACGACGTCGGCCGGGTACTGGAGGTTGTTCTCGGAGTTGCGGATGCCGCTCGTGCAATTGCCCGAGTAGAAGCCGCGGCCGATGATCGACTCCCGGGTCATCAGGTTGGCCATGACGTCGGCGTTGCCTTCCCCGAGCCCTTGGTCGCCCTGCCAGCCGAGGATGTAGTCCTGGATGCCGTGCGTGTACTCGTGATGCGCCACGCCCTGGATCTCGCCCGTGTTGGCATAGCTGCCTCCGGCGGCGCAGAAGTTGATGGTCCCGTCCCACCAGGCATTGCCGGGGCAGTAGCCGTCGCTGCGGGAGACGTAGGCGTTGATGCGCTGGTTGACGTACCCGAAGGTCGGATCGAAGTTCAGGAAGAAAACGTGCATGTCGTTGACGGCATCGAAAATGTCCCGCTCATCCTGCTGGGCATTGGTGTCGCGGAAGTGGATCAGCAGCGGAGTTCCCGGTGTGCTGCTCTCGGAGAAGGCCGCTTCGGCGCCGGCCACATTCTCCATGTCCACATACGGGCCATAGAGGTCGGAGGTCACCGTGCGCGCATCCGTTCCGCCGTAGGTCAGCTCATAGTGGCCGTTGATGTCGGTGTTCACCGTGCCGACACCTGTCACGGTCACGCGCAAGTAGCGAAGATCATCAGTCGTCTCTCCGTTGCAGTAGGTCCCTTCCTGTGAGTTCACCTGGGCATCGCCGGTGAAGTTCACGAAGTGAATATCGTTGTAGCGCCAGACGATCGATCCGTCATGAGCATCGACGTGCGTCACCCAGATGCCCAGCGGATCGGCGGTGCGCAGGCGCAGGCGCCACACCAAGTGATGCTCGACCTCGGTCGCGCTCAGGCCGACCGGAAGCACGAGCAATTCGGGATACACGGTGAGCTCGTCGGTCTCGGGATTGTAGGGCAGATCCGCCTTGGCGATCTCGATCGCCTGCTCTGCGGAAATCGAGGGCTGCGGGGAGACGCTGATCCCCCGGTAGAAGGTCGAACCCATCGCAAAGAGGCGGCCGGTCTCAGTGAAGGTCAGATACACCCCACCTTGCCAGACATCGATGCCGTGATAGGTCTGCTGGAAATGCACGGTGCGCTTTCCAAGCCCCACGGGCGCGGAGGCGAACCGGAGATCGGCAAGATCGGCCTGAAAGATGTCGGGATTGGCCGCGAGGAACTCACGCGCCACCGTCTCGGCCTGCGCTTCGTTGGTCAGTTCAGCGGAAACCTGCGTGCCGCTGCCATACAGGTCGGCTGCGGTACTGGTCTGCGGGTTCCAGGTGTAGATTCTCCAGGACCCGCCGAAGCGCTCGCTGAGCGCATCGGTGACCTGAAGCCCACGCGTCTCCGCCTGGACCTTGCCCAACGAGTGGAAGTCGAAGGTAGGCAAGGGAACTTCGTACTCGGCGTTCTGCTCGATGGGATTGAATGCGAAAGCGGATGCGGTCCAGACAAGCGCCAGAAGCGCCACCGCCCACCCGACCATTCCCGACCACGTCCTCATGGTGCTCTCTCCTTTCGTGGCTTTTGGTTCAAGCGCAAACATCGGGCGCGAAAGGTCATAGCCGGCCGCACCCGTTGCTCGGCAAAGATGATAGATTGATTTTACGCTATTCCGCACGCTGTGGGAAGCAAAGGCTTGCGGTCCGAAGATTCGGGATGCGGCCTGCAACTATTTGGGCACATTCAACTTCGAGCGCATTTGGCCGCTCTGATGCAGACCCCGAAGCGCCACCCGGGCCCTTCACGGATCGCTCCTGCCCCCCCGGGCTCTCTGCCCCCTATCGAATTCGCTGCCTGGGCGGCGGAGCTTGAGCCAGGGCGCTGAGACCGACAGGCGAATGCGTTTGCCCCAAACCGGTTGCGAGGCCAGCCATCCGGCTGGCCGCACCGCCCTCCCCCTCTCACACACCGTAGAGGCTTCCGTACTTGGCCGCGATGTAGTCCATGAAGTCGTCCGCGCTTGGGGAACGTCCGGTCACGTGCTCGACGAGACCGTTCGGAAGATACTGCCGCCCCGCGGAATGGATGTGCTGGCGAAGCCAGGAGAGCAACGCGGAGAAGTCGCCCTTGGCGAACCTCTCCTCGAGACCGGGAATCGCACGCTTGCATGCGGCAAAGAACTGCGCCGCGTTCAGGCTGCCCAACGCGTAGCTCGGGAAGTACCCGACGTACCCGAGAGACCAATGGATATCCTGCAGACATCCCTGGCTGTCGTCGGGCGGAGTGACACCCAGGTACTCCTGCATCTTCGCGTTCCATGCGCGCGGAAGGTCGCCGACGGACAACGCGCCGGACATCAGATCGCGCTCGATCTCGAAGCGCACGACGATATGCAGCCCGTAGGTGACCTCGTCGGCCTCGACGCGAATCAACGATGGCTTCACTTGATTGACCGCTCGGTAGAGCTCATCAAGCGTCACGCCTTCGAGCTGCCGGGGAAATTCGTCGCGCAGCATCGGCTCGACGAAAGAGAGAAAGGGACGGGAGCGGCCGACGATGTTCTCCCACATCCGCGACTGCGACTCATGGATCGACATGGAGCAGGAGACGCCCAGGGGCGCGCCCAGGTGCTCGGGGGGAAGCCCCTGCTCGTACATCCCGTGGCCCGCCTCGTGAATCACACCGAAGAAGGAAGCGAAGGGCAGGTTGGGCAGAAAGCGGGTCGTCAGGCGGACATCGCCGCCCGTTCCCGAGCAGAAGGGATGGGCGGAAACATCCAGGCGCCCGGCCTCGGTGTCGAAACCGATGAGCGCGATCACCCGTTCCGCGACCCGCCGCTGCGTCTCGGCGGGAAAGCCGCGCTCGAAAAAATCGGTGCGCGGCGTGAATGAGGATTGCGCGATCTTCTTCACCCACGGCACAAGTTTCACCCGCAAGCCCTCGAGCACTTCCCCGGTGGACCGCGCCGTGGCGCCCGGCTCGTAGTCGTCGAGCATCGCGTCGTAGGGAGTCTCCGCGTAACCCCAATGCTCCGCGATCCTCCGCTTGAGCCCGATGACCTTCTCAAGCCAGGGGGCGAAGATCGAGAAGTCCGACGCCTTGCGCGCCTTGATCCAGGCCTCGTGCCCATGGGCACACACCCGGGACTGCTCTTCGACCAGCTCGGGAGGCAGCTTGGTCAGGCGGTCGAAGGTGCGCGACAGCTCTCTCACGGTGGCGCGCTCTCCTTCGGAAAGCTCAGTGTGGGCCGCCCGCAACGCGGCGAGCCACTCCCCCCGCTTCGGGTCGGTCTGCCTGCGATGCACGATGCCCGCCATCAGCGAGAGCTGTCGGGACTTCGCGTCAATGCCCTTCGGCGGCATGTAGGTTTCCTGGTCCCAGCCGAGCAACCCCTGAATGTTGTCGAGATCGCTGATTTCCTTCGTATCCGCCACCAGCGCGTCGTAGGTCTTGCGAAGCTCCTCGTTCATGGCTCCCCCTGTTCCTGTCCACCTGCCCTTCCCGCGCGTTCGGGACGGCGCCGCCCAGCGCTGCCGATCCGCTCGACTCTACGCGCCCGCGCCACCGCCGTCGAGAACGCGCGCGATCACGATCGTGAAATCGTCGGCGAACGAGGTCGATCCCGTGTGGTGGACGACCTCTTCCTGAACGAGATCGACCAGCTCGGAAACCGGCCGGGCGCGTTCGCGGGCCAACATCCCGGCCAGGCGCGGCTCGCCGAATTCCTCGCCCGCGGAATCGAGCGCTTCCGTGACTCCATCGGTGAAGGCCACGAGCAGGTCTCCCGCCTTCAAGCGGCAAGTCCCCTGCTCGAACCGAATGCCGGGAAGCACGCCCAGGATCGGTCCGCCGGCGTCGAGCGTCTCGATCTCTCCGTTGGCGCGCACGATCCGCGGGGGATTGTGTCCCGCGTTCACATAGTCGAGCCGCTGGTCCGCGGGATCGTGGATGGCTGCGAAGAAAGTGATGAACTGGCCGAGCTCGGTGTTGCCGCGAATGACCTCGTTCAGCCGCGCAACCGCGCGGGCCAGATCGATATCGGCGCCCGACAGCGCGCGCAGGGAGGCCTGCATGTTGGCCATGATCATGGCGGCGCCCGCGCCCTTTCCGGAGACATCGCCGATCGCGATCAGCGTGCGCCGCTCGTCGAGCCGGATGACATCGTAATAGTCGCCCGCGACCTCCAGCGAGAAGATGCAGCGCGCCGCCACGTCGAGCCCCGGCGTCGGGGGAAGATCGCTCGGCAGGAACCGTTCCTGCACCCGGCGGGCGATCGCGAGCTGCTCTTCGAAATGCCGCTTCTGGATGTTCTCCTCGAGCAGACGGAGATTCTCGCTCTGCAGCGCGATCTGCGCGGCCGCCGAGACGAGCAGCGCAAGCTCCTCGCCGCGCAAGTCCTCGCGGCCTTCCCGCAAGACGAGAGCGAGCAGGCCGACGAACTCCCCGCGCACGCTCATCGGCAGAAGCAGCGAGATGCGCCGCTCTTTCAACCACGCGTCCTCCGCATCGCTCAGCAGACCGCGCTCCGAAGCGCGGGCCTCATCGACCATCACCGCGCTGCCGGTGCGCATCAGCTCCTGCACGACCGCGCCTGCGCGCGTGAAAGGAGCGGCCGCGCCATCGGGTTCGCTGAGGCTCTCCTCCCCTTCGTTCGCGAGCAGCGGCATCAAGCGCTCGGCGCCCAACTCGTCCCGCAGTCTCGTCTCGAGGGCCTCCCAGAACGATCTTCGATCGGGCATCGCGGTGCTCGTGGAGAGCAGCTCGCTCACCAAGCCTTTGAGGCGCGTGCGTTCGGGATAGAAGCGCCGTTCGACCAGGCCCTGCGTGCGCCGCAACACGGGAACGAAGGCGAGCGCGAGGCCCATCGCGATCGCGAGAGCGGGTGTGCGGCTCTCGACGCGCAGGACATTCAGGAACAGATGGCTGAGGGCGAAGAGACCTCCGAGGAAAACCGCCAGCACGACGATCGTGACGAAGGCGAAGCGCGTCCCGCGGCGCAGGCGGCCTTCGACTTCGAGCAGGCGATAACGGCCGAAGGCGTAGGCGAAGGATGCGGGAGATAGCAGCAGTCCGAGGAAGCCCACGCACATCATGAGCGTGGCGATGAGCTGGCTCAGGTGCGCGGCGATCGCGGGAACCGCACTCAGCAGGATCAGCATGAGCAGCGAGCCCATGCCGATGCCCGTCCCATAGCCGACCAGGGTCAGCTGCCGCCGCGAGAGCGGGTCGCGCTCTTTGCCCCGGCGAACGCCCAGGACGACGAAGCCGGCGCTGATCGGGACGACGATCACACCCCATTGGATCCAGGCCGGCAATGGGACTCCCGCCAGATCCAAAGCCGTCACGCTGAGAGGGACGAAATAGAGCAAGATATGGAAGCGCCGCATTCTTCCCGCGATCCACCGCACGGGCTGAGGGAAGAGAAAGGCGAGATTGAGCCAGAAGACTCCGAAATAGGTGGCGAAGGAGTTGAGCGCATCCCGGATCTGCCGGACCAGCGGAATCGAGAAGGCCGCGTAGGTTTCGGGCACGGTGCGCACGCCGATCGTCATCAAGGTCGCCATCGAGAAGCTGAAGAGCGCCAGCGCGCGCACGCCCGGCGAATCAGGCCTGCGGCTGAAGGCCCAGAAGCCGACCAGCAAATACCCGATGTGGATCAGCACGCGCACCACATCGATGCCGGCCACCAGCCATACGGTGCTCCTCGGCACCGGCGTAAGAATCACGGTGGTCGTGTCGCGGTCGGATGCGTCCGCCTGCCCCTCGCTCGTCCGCGCCGCCCCGGAGCCGTCGCTTTCCCGGGTGGGCGCCGAGGCCCCCGCCTGATTCCGCGGGTGAGCGAGAACGATGCGCATGCGGCTGCCGGGAGGTGCGGGCAGCGAGAGCCAGTCTTGAGGCGACATCGAGCTCGACCCCAGCGAATCGACCACGGCGACGACCGTGTCGCCCACCGAGGCGTACGGCCGCGCCGCGAAATCGAGCGTGTCCACCTCCGAAAAGACGACCGCCGAATCGCTGCCCAGACGCTCGAAGTCGCTCTTCACCTGGCCCGCATGCGAAAGGGTGACGAGTTTGGTCGCTTCGCGGACATATTCGACCAAAGGGAAGACGATGAGCGTGACGCCCGTCACAAGGATGAACGCCTTGATGGCCTTGCCGATCATCTTCTGCGAAATCCCTCGCTGCCTATCGCGACCGGCCGCGCCCTGCGCGGCCCAATGCAGCGTCCCTGTTGCGCATCGATCCCCAGGCCCGGTCCGCGGGCGGCCGCGGCGAAGCCCGCGTTCATTGTGCATGGATCGAAGCCGTCCTCAAACGCTATGTTGGATCTCGACGATGCCCGGCCCCGCCGTGCGCACCGCAAAGAAGCGGGGTACAGCCCTGCGCACGCCACAAAAAGGGGGCGCCGCATCGTGCGGCGCCCCCGCTTGCCTCTCGCTGGATCGGACGCGCGGTTAGCGGATGACCGCCACGCGCGCGCGATCGGTGCCGTCGGCCGTGGTGAAGCGCAGGTAGTACATGCCGCTTCCCGCGGGCGAACCGGACGCGTCGAGCCCGTTCCAGGTCGCCGTCATCATCCCGGCCGGCAGCGGACCGTCGAGCAGGTTGCTGATCAGACGGCCGTTGACATCGAAGATGTCGAGACGCGCGGGCTGTCCCGCGGCCGAATCGCCGACGCGCAGACGGATGGACGCGCCCGAGGCCGCCGCGCTCGCGCGCAGAGGATTGGGCGCGATCCAGCGGATCGACGAATGGCCCGTCATCCGCCCGTCCGCCACCGACGCGCTGCCGCGGTCGACCACCCATTCGATCGAGCGCTGCAGCAGCGTGCCGAGATTGTCGGGATCGGGCGGCGTGTCGCTCAACTGGTTCAGCAGACAGGCGAAGAAGACCGTGCGCGAATCGTGGTCAGGATTTTCCGCGCGAATCGCGATCTGGTTGCCCGTCGACGAATGCAGGAAGCCCCGGCCGAGCGCATTCGGGGTGAGCGCGTCGCACTTGTCCCAGGAAGGCGAGGGCCAGTTGAAGAGCATGTCCATGCCGTCGCTGATCGCGTCGCCCGCCACTCCGAGCGCGCTGTCCGCGCCCGCGTCCTGCACATAGCTGGCCAAGCCGAGGTAATCGGTGAGGAACTCGGCCACGACCGGCGCCTGACAAGTGTCGGCGAAGGTCAGGAAGTGCTGGTACGAGAGAATCAGCGAGCCGCCTTCTTGCAGGTACTGGGTCATGGTCTCGACATCGCCCTGGCGGACCATGTTCGTCTGAACGCCCACATGCCAGATGGCCGCGTCGTATTGCGCCATCTCCGCGGCATTCGGGGCGCGGGCGTAGCCGCGGCGCACATCCCAGTGATCGTAAAGGATGTTCCTCGCGGCGAGCGCATTGAGCAGCGGCACTTCGTCGGTCTGCGGATAGGCCCCGTCGTCGTCCACGAGGAGGACCGCCAAGCCGCCGTTGAAGATCCGGCATTGCTTGGTCATCGTGCTCTGCGTGGATTGCGCGCGCATGTTGCCCGAGCCGACCCGCACCTGGTCGTCGGTCGTGACCCGCATGGTGAAGCCGATCGCTTCGCCGGGATCGAGCGAGATGCTCGAGGGATCGGTATGGAAATCCGCCTCTCCGTCCAGCATGAAATCGGCCGGCCAGCCGAAGGTGTTCTCCAGGCTGACGGTGAGATTCTGGGCGACCTCCAACTGGTTCGTCACATTGCCTTCGAAAACCGCCTGGCCGTTTCCTTCGGGAACGGATGCGAGCGGATCGTCGACATCGACCGTGAAGTCGAAGAACTCCGACAGCTCGCACGATTGATAGACCTCGAAGTTGCTGACATTCTTCTGCACCCAGGCGACGCAACGGATGTTGTCCAAGTTCCAGGTGGGCCCGACGGTGAAGTCCATGGTTACCGTCGTTTCATCGCCCTGGTTGGGCAGGCTGATCGCCCGGCCGCCGCCCGCGCGCACCACATGATTGTACGGCCGCCCGCCCCAGAACATGTCGTCCTCGAGAACCGCCATGATCAGGATCGGCTGCGTCAGGCTCACCGCATCGACCTTGCGGGCCGTGGCGGTGAGCGTGATGGTCGAGGAGCTGTAGTTGAAGTTGCCGCTCATCTGGATGGGGGAATTGATCGCCAGACGGTTGTTGATGGAGATCCGGTAGGCGGCGGCCATCGCTTCCGGATTGGAAGCGCCCACATGTCTGAACTGCCCGTCAAACCAAACCGTGGGGTAGCCTTGAAAGGCGCCATAGAAGTCTTCGCGAGACGCCGACCAAGGCAGGTACTCCTGATCGCTGCTGCTGCCGTGGTACTCGACGATGGTCAACCGCGAACCGTACTCGCCCGCTACGATTTCCAGCCCGGCCCGGGCTGAAGGACAGTAGCTTCACCAGTCCGCCGTGAAATCTTCGGCCAGGACGTTGCGCGGAACCGAGGCCCACGCGGCAGAGCCTGCCAGCGTGGCGAAGAAGGCCAAGGAAACGAAGAGCAATAGCCGACGACTCACACTCATCCCACCCTCCTTGCTGCTGAAACCCATGGTCGGCCGAAAGGGATGACGAGACTTGGCGGACGGCATCCCCGGTACGCCGAGCGAGACAAACCCCATTATACCCGATCGGGCTCGCTCGCGAAAGGGGCTGGTTTGCTAATGATAAAATTCGCAAGAACTTACCGGGTGGTTGGCGGACCGCTTGCGTCGCGTTCCGCGACTGGGCGCCTGCGGGTCCTTCGTGCGACAAGACGGAAACAACCGCGCGGAATCGTTGTCCAACGGTTTGCTCCTCGCATCTTCGAATCCCAGCCTCGTCGAACGCGCGCTGCGCATGGAGCGCGCGCGCGGAATGCTGCCCGGCGCGGTCCCCGTCCCAGCCGGCACTGGACTCCGCGCGGACAATCGGGGATGATATCTGGTTGGGACGCCGCCGCAGGTGCGGCGCGCGCGCCGCGGGCGAAGGCGTCGCGCGCGATTGCGCCGCAAGCGGACCGTCTCACGCAAGCCGGCCTCGGGCGGCACTTCTGCGGATTCCGATGAAAAACGGAGGGACAAACCATGGGACTGTTCGATTCCATCGCCAACCGCTTGACGGAAGGCAGAGAGGATTTGGCGGGAGCGCCCAAGAAGTTCGTCGAAGGCGCTTTGGAGATGATCGAGGAGCAGGCGGGAGGTTTGAAAGGCCTGGTCTCGAAACTGGATGCCAAAGGCCTCGGCGCCCAGGCCAAGTCGTGGATCGGCACCGATCACAATCTCCCCATCACGCCCGCGCAGATCAAGGAGGCGTTCGATCCCAAAGAACTCGACATGCTCGCGCTGAAAACGAAGCTCTCGGTGGAGGAAGTGACTTCTCATCTGGCCGCGGCCCTGCCGCAGATGATCGACAAGCTGACCCCGGACGGCAAGATCACGGCCAGCGGTCTCCTCGATCAGGCGAAGGGCCTGCTCGAAAAGCTCGATTTCGGCAAGGACAAGCCGAAGGAAGACGACAAGCAGAAGGGCTTGATCTAGCCCGATTGCCAGGCAATCAGGGCCCGGCCCGGCGGGCGCGCATGGTTCGCCCGGCAGGCGGCCATCTTCAGCCCGGGGGGCGCATACCGTTGGTGCCGAAAGCGGCGCATCAAGACCAGGGAGGTGTGAACATGAATCGCGCGAGAAGGATGTTCGGCTGGTTTCCGTTCGCCTGGGCCGTCATGGCGTTGATCGCGGGGGGATTCGTCGCCGGTTGCGGCGATGACGGCGATGAGGACGCCTCGTTCGATCCGCCCAGAAACCTCACCTACACGAATGGCAACAACCAGGTCACCCTCGCCTGGTCGGGCTCCAGCTCGGAAGGAGACGAGGCCTTCGCGGGCTACGATGTCTTTCGCAGCACAACGACCATGGCGGATCTCGATCTCGAAGGATGGGCCGCCAACAAGTTGAACGCCGACCCGCTGACGGTCCGCGGTTATGTGGACGCGACCGCCCAAAATGGAACGAAGTACTTCTACGCGGTGCGCTCGGTGAAGACGAATGGCGATTGGAGCCGCCCGACGGCGGAAGTCGACACCGCTCCCGTCGTCCGCGGAGGCACGGAGCTCATCGCCGAATTTGCCGACGCTTCGCGCCCCAGCGGATTCGATCTCTCAGAGGGTGATCCGGTCGCCGTGAGCAGCAGCGCCCCGGACAACCGCATGCTGGTCGACTTCTACCTGGGAACGGCCGGTGACAATGATGAAGCGGTCAGCGGGACGAGCGGGCAATTGGCGATCAAGAGCCCGAATCTCGTCTTGAACGGCGACCCCAACTGGAACCAGCGTCTGGCGCAATTCCAGGTCCTGCCCAACGAAGATGCTTCCACCGTGGAAAGCAGTGTCTGGCAGAACATGATCCTGCTCGGCACCACGGAGCAGCAGATCGAGAGCAAGGTGATCGCGGTCCGCACGCCGCCCGACGCAGAAGGCGAAGTGCATTACGGAAAGATCGTGATCTACGACGCGACCATAAACCTCCTCGGCCAGCGCTCGATCGAGATCTTCTACACCTATCAGATGGTCCCGAACTACGTGCGTTTCTGACGGAGGTCGCGCGGCGGCCGACGGGCCGGGCCTTGTCGAGGTCTCGCAGACATGCCGGGCCGGCCTTCCACGCGGAGGCCGGCCCAACGGCTGCGTTCCGGGCTTGACGGGGCCGCTCCTCGCCGATTCGGGCAAGCAAGCCCCGGCGGTGTGCGCGGACACGCGCCGGTCAAGCGCCATTGAGAGGAAAGGGGGCGGGTGATGCGTTGGCAGATGGGCAGAAGGAGCACGAATGTCGAAGACCGCCGCGGCATGAGCGGCCGGGGCATCGCCGGCATCGGCGGAATCGGCGGCATCATCGTGATCGCGCTCATCGCTCTCCTGACCGGCACCAATCCGCTCGAGCTCCTGCAAGGCATCTCCCCCACGACCGAGATGGTCGATCCCTCCATCAGCCAAGGCGATTTCAGCGCGCAAGAGCAGGAGCGGGCGGATTTCGCCTCCGTGATTCTCGCGGACACCGAGGACACCTGGCGGATGCTGTTCGAGCAAGAGCTCGGCTCGACCTATGTCGAGCCCAAGCTCGTGCTCTTCAGTGGAGCCGTGCAATCGGCCTGTGGATTCGCGCAAGCGGCCGTCGGGCCCTTCTACTGCCCCGGCGATGACAAGGTCTACCTCGACCTCGGCTTCTTCGATGAGTTGAGCCAGCGGCTGGGAGCGCCGGGCGATTTCGCGCAGGCCTATGTGATCGCGCACGAGATCGGACATCATGTGCAGAACATCACGGGGATCATGGAACAGGTGCAGGCTGCGCAGCAGCGCGCGAATGAGCGGCAGGCGAACGAGCTCTCGGTGCGCCTCGAGTTGCAGGCGGATTTCCTGGCCGGGGTGTGGGCCCATCATGCCCAGCGCGCGCGCCAGATCCTGGAAGAAGGCGACATCGAGGAAGGACTGAACGCGGCGAGCCAGATCGGAGACGATCGCCTGCAGATGGAGACTCAAGGCTATGTCGTCCCCGACGCCTTCACGCACGGTACCGCGGAGCAACGGGCGCGCTGGTTCCTGCGCGGGTATCAGACCGGGGACTTGCAGCAGGGAGACACCTTCAGCGCATCATCGCTCTGATCCGTCGCGTCACGAAACTTCGGACGGTGATCGGAAACAAACGGGAGGCCGGCGAATGCAGGCCTCCCGACTCTTCGAGCGACGACCTACTTGTCCGATCCGCCGAAATACGCGAGTTGCGTCTGCAGGATCTTGAGACGTTTGTCGATCACATTCCCCTCGCCCTCGGCCGCCTTCTTCTCCTTGTCCGCGACATCCTTCAGGATCTCCAGGCAGCGGCGCTCGAGATCGCGAATCTCCTTCTGCAAGCGGAGCAGCGCATCCAGGTTCGTCCCCACCGCCATGCCTGATTGCTCCTGAAGCGCCATGCGCTTCTCGATGAGCTCGAGTTCCTTGCGATAGAAGCCCGCCTGCGCCTGCGCCATCGCGCGCCGCGCTTCGGCCAACGAGGTTTCCGCGTCGCGCATGTCCTTGCGCGCCTTCAGCACTTCCAGCTGGCGCTCTTTCGTCTTCTGCTTCTGGGCGAGATTCGCCTCCTCCGTCTTGTCCTTGCGCTCCTTGGCCAACTTGATCATGGCCTTGATGGTCTCGATCTCGCTTTCACACACCTTGACATTCGCCTTGGCCTCGCCCACTCGGCTTTGCGCGGCCACGAGCTCCGCATCGCTGTCCGTCTGGGCGGTGCCCGCCAACGCGAGATCCTGATTGACCGCGTCCGCAGCTCGAGGCGGAAGCAGGACCATCAGCGAATCGGGATGCGTCGCGGGAAGCACTCCCGCCACGGAAACGGCCTGCGCCGGCTCCGCCATGCCCGCGCTTGCCAACAAGACGAATACGGTAATCAGGCTGATGCCGAATATGCGCATCGTGACCTCTCCTTTCCGAAATGGTCCTGGTAGACGAGCCAGCCATTTTGACGGCCGCGCGCGCGGCTTCACGGCCGGGGTGGCCGCCTCCTTCCCCCGTCGAACGGATCTCACAGGTGGTAGTCCCCCGCCGCTTCCGGCTGATACCGCAACGCCTTGATGGAAATGCGTCGCTTGCCGGAGGGGACCTTCCATTCGATCACATCCCCCACCCGATACCCAAGGATGGCGGTCCCGATCGGGGCCAGCACCGAGATCTTCCCCGCATCGATGTCGGCGTCCGAGGGGAAGACGAGGGTGTAGATAATCTCTTCGGAAGTCTCGAGATCGGAAAGCACGACTTGAGAATTCATCGTGACGACATCGGGTGGAACTTGCTCGGGAGGGAGCACCTTGGCGCGCTGCAGCTCGCCTTCCAGATCACGCAGATTCTGCAGGTCTTCCTTGCTGTGGCTCCAATAGGTCTTCGCCACTCCGATCAATTCCTGAAGCCGCTCCTTGTCGAATTGCGTGATGAAGATTTCCCTGCGTTTCATTTCCCCTCCGGGATTGCGTCTCCGACGATTGCGGCCAGCCGCCCTCATCGCAGCAGCAGAATTCTCGTGGTCGTCGATTGCCGCCCCACGCTCAGTTTGCAGAAGTATAGCCCGCCGGTCAAGGGACGCCCACCCGCATCCGAGCAGTCCCATTCGAGCACCTGTAAGGCACTGGAGCCCGGCAACGCGTGCCATTCGCGAACGACCCGCCCCGCGGCATCGAAAATCGTCGCGTCCACGGCACTCGCACCGCAGGCACCGGAACCATCACCCGGGAGCTGGAACGCGATCGAAGTGCGCGAGCCGGCCGCGGGATTGGGATACACGCGCACCGTGGCATGCGAACGGCGCTCCGGGATGGGTGCTGCCCCGTCTTCCCCCACGTCGGAGGCCGTCAACCATCCGGAGTAGTCCACGAGCCCCAGCGCCGGGTCGTCGACCTGATGCCAGATGGCGTCCTCGACCTCCTGCTCGCTTGCCCCGCCCCACCAATTCCCCTGCGCCATCTGCGAAAGGGCCGTGTTGTTGTAGAAGCCATAGATGCGGGACAAGCCGTTTTCGTAGATCTCGTTGCCGCCATCGTCATCCGGCGAGGCGTTCTCCAGATTGCCGAGATTCGGCCGGCCGTTGTTGATCGCGCAGACCCCATACCATTGCCCGCGAATCACGTTGCCCGTCAGCACGGGCGCGTTGTTCCCATTGCACGCCACCCCGAATCCCCAGTTCAGGGTGTCCGGGTGGATGTTGTTCGCCACGAGCGTATTGCCGCGAATCGCCGGACTGGCCCCCGTCTGGTAGCAGAGGATGCCGTAGCCGCATCCTTCGATGTGATTGCCTTCGATCAGGCCCGCTCCGGCGTTCCAGATCGCAATCCCGCCGCTCATCTGGTGGTTGGAGCCGAGAATCGTGCACCCGCGGATGGTCGGGGAATTGGTGCCCTGCAGCCCGATGTTGACGTAGGGATACGGGGACGCGTTGTCGATGTTGTTGTTTTCCATCCAGCAACCTTCGATCAATGGAGACGACGACAGGGTCATCACGATCGTGCGTTGGCGGTTGTCGACGAGCCGGCAATCCCGCACCACGCCGTTGGCGCTGGAAAAGTCGATCACCTTGTCGAGCGTGTCATGTAGATGGCAATGCTCCACCAGAACGTCGGCGCCCACGACGTCGACGGCGATGTTCGCGTGCGCGATCTCACACCAGGCCAGGTGGAACTCGGACCCGGCCTGCGTGTCGCTGTAGACGAAGCCCCGCCACGCCCCGGGCACCGCAGTCGCGGAATCGAAGATGATCGGATCCTGTTCCGTGCCCGCGGCCGACAGCGCGCCTCGGACGGTGAGCCCGATCACGCCTTCGGTGTCGAGAAACGTGAGACGTTCACCCGGGCCGATGGACACTCGATCGCTGACGGAGACGATGACTGTCTGATGCACTTCGTAGGCGCCGCCGCCGCCCGTCACGGCTCCGCCGGACTGCGCGACCAGGTCCTCCATGGTCCAGGTGACGCCGCTTCCCGGCGTGGCGTAATCCGCTTGCGCGGGCAATGCGAACGCGAGCGCGCAGACGGCGAAAAGCGACGCCAAGCGCCCCTTCGAGGAATCAGGAAAGAAATGCATGCAAATCCTCCTGCCGTTCCGTTGCCGTGAGCCCACCGGCTGGACGTTGACACGCGTCATGCCGGGCCTGGATCACGGCTTCGATTCACCGGACCTTGATGACCTTGTGGATCTTCTCCCGGCCTCCCTCCTTCAAACAGCAGAAGTAGGTGCCGCTCCCGGCTTCCTGACCACTTGCGTCCCTCCCGTCCCACAGGAACACGGATCCGCCGGCCTCCGGGGATTCGCCCTCGATCGTTCGGATCAGTCTCCCGGACGCATCGTACACGCGGAGGAAGACCCGCTCAGCATCGGGAAGTCGATACGGTATCGAGACCAGAGCGCGGAACGGATTCGGGTAACTGTCCTCAGACAAATCCGGAGACCCAGATCTCGATCCAGGACCGGGTACGACTTCCTCCACCGCGCTGGGGAGGAACTCTGTGCTCTGGGCATAGATATCCCAGCTCTCATTGGACCGGAAATCCTGCCAGGCGAGAATTGCCCCGCACCCGGCGTCCTGCACCAGGCAGACGAGACTCTGTCCGTATGGCGCGGCGCTGATCGCCTTCCCGCCATCGCTCCAGTACGCTTGCCCAACGCGATTCAGACGCTGGGCGTAGATATCTTCCTCCCCCGCGCCCTCACGAGCGTCTTCCCATGCGATGATCGCTCCGCCCTCGCGGTCGGGGACGATCGAAGGGAATCCCTGGTCGCCCGCAGCATTGCAGACGATCACCCCACTCAACCCCCAAAGAAGGTCACCGTCGTCGGAGACACGCTGGGCGTAAACATCGAAACTGGAGCCGCGCTTGTCCCGCCAGGTGACGACCGCGCCCTGCTCCAGGTCCGTCACCAGTCTTGGGCTGTACTGGGCGCCCGCAACGTCGCACACCCGCCGACCGTTCGGCAACCAGAGCGGCACCCCTCCAGGGCTCAGGCGCTGCGCGTAGATGTCGGCCAGCTCATCGTTGCGATAGTCGCTCCAGACGAGGACCACCCCACCGCCCCCATCGGTGACGATATCGGGCCAGCGCTGGTCGTCGGCCGCACCGCAGATTCTCACGCCATTCGCAACCCAATAGGGCGTTCCGTCGGAAGCCACCCCTTGGCCGTAGATGTCGACTCCGCTGCTGCCCACGGTCCGATGGTCCTCCCACACAAGATAGGCTCCGCCCGAACCGTCGGGGACCATCGCCAAGCAGTCCTGGACGCCGCTCGCGGTGCAGATCGGCACACCGTCCTGAGCCCACATCAACGAGCCGTCGTACGCGATCCGCTGCGCGTAGTAGTCTTGCACCACGTACCCGCGTACGTCCGCCCACGCGATGATCGCGCCGTGATGCCCGTCCGTCACGATCTCGGGATAGGTCTGGTACTCGCCGGCACCGCAGACGAGAACGCCGTCGACCGTCCAGCGTGAGTTGCCGTCGGAATCGATCTGCTGCGCATAGATGTCCCAGCAGTACTCGCAGCTGCGGTCGTCATGCCATGCGATGACCGCTCCGCCGGCCCCATTGGACACGATGGCAGCCGCGTATTGCGACCCGGGCTGCACGCAAATCGGCACCCCATTCCGGAGCCAGAGCGGGTGGCCGTCCGCATCGATTCTCTGCGCATACAAGTCCGGATCTTCCCCATTCCGATAATCCCACCAGACGACGATCGCTCCCCCCTGGCCGTCTTCGCAGATCGCCGGTTGGATCTGGGGGGAGGTCGACTCGATGCAAACGGGAACTCCGCCCTCCCTCCACGCCGCACGGGAATGCGGCGCAGGGAGGAACAGCGTGGCAGCGAGAAGGCACACTCCGACACGCAACCTGGAGCACATTGTCGTTCCTCCTCTTGATGTCCCTACAAGCGCTCGACGCAGTGCATTGAGGATGCGGCCGGAAGTATACCACCTGTGCCTCTCGACCGACAGGCCGCGCGGCATGATCTGTGCAGCGTAGTCCGTGCGGCATGGGCACAGTTGGCTTGGGATGCATGGCCTGGCTGGACCATCGCATCAAATGGGATGCCGGGAATCGTGCCCGCGGCGTTCGTCTGTATTTCCTTACTCGATCGGATCCCACTGGAGCACGACCTTTCCCAGTGGGTGGCCGTCTTTCAGATGCGCCAGAGCATCTCCGGCGCTCTCCAAAGGGAACACACGATCCATGTGCACCGAGATCGCGCGCTCGTCGACGAGGCGCGCCAGGGCCTCGAGCCGGGCGCGGGTTACTCTCGTTGTCTGGCCGATTGCCCGGATGCCTCGCGCCTTGGCCGCCTCCTCGTCCGGTTTCTCCACCATGGAGACCAGCACTCCGCCTTTCTTCAGCACTCCGATCGAGCGCCGGTACGTCTCGCCCCCGATAGTGTCGAACACCGCATCGAAATCCTTCACCGACTCTTCGAATCTCACCTTCTCGTAGTCGATGACCAAGTCCGCTCCGAAGCGTCGGACGAAATCCGCCTGCTCGGCCTTGACCGTGGTCGCGATGTAGGCACCCAGGTCCTGCGCAAGCTGAATGGCCATCGTCCCAATGCCTCCCGCCCCTCCGTGAATCAGGATCTTCTGCCCCACGGTCAGTCCAATATGTTCCGTGAGCGCCTGCAACGCGCTCACGCCAGCCAGCGGGAGCGCACTGGCCCGAAGGAAGTCGAGCGAGCCGGGTTTGCGCGCAACCGTCCCTACGGAAACGAGAGCGTATTCGGCAAAGGAACCGCTTCCCCCGCTGAAGCGGCTCGCTCCGCCGAACACTTCGTCCCCTGCGTGGAAGTCGTCCACGCCGGGGCCGACGCTCTCGATCACGCCCGAGAAGTCTCCGCCCAAAACGAACGGGAGATCGACGGGGATCATGCCTGTCGTCAGTTTCCAATCGAAGGGATTCACACCTGCCGCGCGGACGGCGACAAGGATCTTCCCCGGGGCGATGGCGGGCTTGTCGATCTCGGCGATTTCGACCGACCGGGGACCGCCGATGCGCACCAGCCGCGCGGCTTTCATGTCGCTTCCTTTCTCCGGCTTGCAGGAGAGGCTTCGCGCCGCCGGAACCACGAGCACGAAATGCAGCAGCGGACGCATGGCCGGCGGGTCTGCTAGAGGCTAATCGATATACCCGAGGGCTCGCAAGTGCTCGCGCGCCTGGGGCGTCATCTCGAATTCCTGGTCGGGCCGCACCCGAATGGCAGCGGTCAGCTCATGCAGCTCGCGCTGCAGTCTCGTCACGATCCGAGACGAATCCGCGTAGAGATCGCGCGCTTGTCCGGCGCCTTCCTCGTCCATCCGGAACAGCCACCCGTCTCCGAGCCGTTCCCGGATGCCCTGATTCTCGTTGACGACGAGGTTGTACGGCCATGCCCAGATGCTGTAGCAACCCGAATCTGGCCACAGCTTCTCGCTCAGCAGGACCCGGCCGCGCAGGTTCCGGTCGACCCGGAGATCCCTTCCCGGAAGAAAGCGGTCACCGGGGTAGGAAATCTCGAGCATTCCGAGCACGGTGGGAAGAATGTCGATGTTCGAGACCCACTCGTCGATCCGTTGCGGAGCGAGGAGCGGCGGATAGCGCACGATGAGCGGAATGCGCATCACGGGATCGAGCATCACGGGGGGATGGCCGCGGATCGAGCGTTCGCCGACGAATTCGCCGTGATCCGCGGTGACGACGAGCAGGATGTCGTCGAGCGTCCCGGCGGCGCGCAGGCGATCGGCGAATTTCCCGAGATGATGATCGACATAGGCGATCTCGCTGTCGTAGGCGGCGGAGAAATAGGCGTAGCTTTCCGGCCCCCACCCCGCGAAACGCGAGCTGTCCGCGATCACCTGCCGACGCTGAGCGCACAGCCGGCGCACCTGCGCGGATTGCGGAATGCGCGCAGGGTCCAAGCCGGCGGTGAAGCGCTGAAAATAGGGCGCCTGCATCTGGTAGGGCATGTGCGGCTCGAGCAGGTTCAAGTACAGAAACACCGGTACCCGCCGCTTATCGAACCAGGAGAGCGCGCGTGCGGCCATGCGAAAGGTGATCCGCGCCCCATTGTCGCGCCGCACGAACTTCCAATCGAGGCGCGACCAGGCGGGATAGACCCAGGCGTTGTGGTACAAGCCGAGATCGCGATGGAAGCCCTGCGTGAGATTGATCTGCTGCCCGGCGATCGGATTGTTGTACATCGCGAGGGTGTAATAGCCCTGCGGACGCAGGATCTCGGTCAGGGTGAGCAGGGCATCCGGCGCCAGCGCTTCTCCGTCGTTGCCGTGCAGCGAAGGATACATGCCGGTGAAGATGCAGATGTGGCCCGGGGGCGTCCAATGCGATGCGCTCACCGCATTCGCGCAGAACATCCCCTCCGCGGCCAGGCGGTCGATGTTCGGTGAAGTGGCGCGCTCATATCCGTAGCACGAGAGATGATCCGCGCGGGTCGTATCGAGCACGATCAGGCAGAGGCTGTGCACCGCGCCGTGGAAGGGCGCGACCGCCTTCCGGCACTCGCGCGTGGCGTGCGCGTCGACCGCCCAGCGAATGGTCAGGAAGAGCAGCAGCGGGCTGGCGGCAAGAAGCAGGACCGCGGCCGGTCGCGGGAAGCGACGCATCCGCGAGAAGAGCATCAACCCGATCGTGATGAGCGCGAAGAGCGTGGCCGCCATTCCAAGAGCGCGCGAGACGCTGCGCAGATCCTGGTAGACGAGCGCGGATAGGGCGAGCGCGCCGGCGATGCTCGCAAATGCGAAGGCGGCGCGAAAACGGGCCGCGGGATCCGCGCAGGTCTTGCGCAAGCCGGGAAGAATGCGCCGGGCGGCTTCGAACGCGAGGACGCAAGCGAGGGCAGGCAGCAGGTAGGCGAGCCAGGCGAGGACCATGTCGTCCGGGCGAAGCCAGTACGGGCCGCACGCAAAGAGAATGCAGGCGCTCTCGCCGAGGGCGAGAAGCCCGGCCGAGAGGCAGACCGCGAGAAGCAGCCAACCCATGGCGTCTCCGCATTGCCGCTCTGCGCCCACCAATGCGGCGCTTCGATTGCCGGATTCCGGGATCGAGAGGGAAATCGTACCGGGGGATGCGGAAGGCGGTCAAGGATCGCTCGCGCCGCCTGCTGCGGGGCGAGCATTGGGGAGGCCGGCATCTGCCGGCCTCCCGTCTTCTCCGAGCGATTTCCGCGCGGAAATCACTTCTCCAGCATCTGCCTGCGCTGGCGCTCCTTCTTCAGCACCTCGGTGTTCAGCACTTTGAATTCGACCCGGCGGTTCTTGGCCATGCCGGTGTCGCTGTTGTTGTCCGCAACCGGCTGCTTCTCGCCGTACCCGACCGCGGTGTACTGCGAGCCCTGGAGCTGCGGGAACTTCGCCAGCAGATGTTCGCGCACCGCATTCGCGCGCTTTTCCGAAAGCTCCTGATTCATCTTGTCCGAGCCGCGCGAATCGGTGTGGCCGCCGACTTCAACCCGCAGGTCGGGCCATTGAATGAGGATCGCGCCGATCTCGTCGAGCACCGGCAACGATTCGGGACGAATGTCCCACTTGCCCGTGTCGAAGTTGATGTTGCGCACCGTGATCTTGCCGGTGTCGAGCAGCTCGACTTCCTTCTCGCTGATCATGATCGGGCAGCCGTCGATGTCCACGCGCGCGGTCGCGGGCGTGTTCGGGCACTTGTCGAGCCCGTCGAGCACGCCATCGTGATCCGAATCGGACGGGCAGCCGTAGGAATCGACGGTCGCTTTCGCCTGCGTGTTGGGACACTTGTCGAGTCCGTCGAAGACGCCGTCGCCATCGGAATCGACCGGGCAGCCCTTCGCATCCACGACCGCTCCGGACGGCGTGGCGGGGCACTTGTCGACTCCATCAAAAACGGAATCGCCGTCAGTGTCGCGCGGGCATCCGTTCGCATCCACCTCGGCGCCTTCGGGAGTGCCGGGGCAGGCATCGAGACCGTCGAACACCCCGTCTGCATCGGAATCGATCGGGCAACCTTGCGAATCGACTCTCGCGCCCAGCGGGGTCTTCGGACACTGGTCCTTGCGATCGAGGACGCCGTCCTGATCGGTGTCCCTGCGGGTCGCCCATCCCCCGAGTGCGAGTTCGACGCCAACGGAGTAGACGAGATTGTGCGTCCATTCATCTCCCGGCGGCTCGGGCGTATTGTCATCGAAGTTCCACATCCAATCGCGCACCTCGGCGCGCACAGCGAGACGCGAAAGAGGCCAGAAGAAGACGCCCGCCCCGAGTTGCGGGCCATTCAGATAGCTGGGATCCGGCCACACATCGTTCTCGTCGAAGCGCGCTTCCTGCCAGCCTCCGACCAGGAACGGACTCACTGATTTCGTGGGCGTGATGTTGAAGATCAGGTTGGCGCCGTAGAAGCTCATGTCCTGATCGATGGCCGCGGCGTCTTCCTGCGGGACCCACGGCCGTCCGCCGTCGATGGTCTCACCCGACAGGATCCCGTAGTGACCTTCCAGTCCCAAGTATCCGTTCAGCCAGAATCCGAGACGCCCCCCGAATTGCAGGTCGTCATCGAGGTTCACATCATCGGACCAGCCGGCATACCCGAGGTACGGCCCGACGGTGAGATGCGGCCCATCCACCTGAGCGATGCCAATGCCTGGAAGCAGCAGGGACAACAGGGCAATGGCTCCGAGTCGATTCCATCCTCGCGATTTTCTCCTGTCCATGATTCCTCCTCTTTCGAAACGACATCCGGGTGCCCTGCGGGCTCCACGAAGACGCACGCACGATGGCGCAGTCTGGTCCCCGCGTGCTGCCGGGTGCCGGGTGACGGCCCCCTTATAGCAGATCGCCGGCGGGAGGACGAGGCGAGAATCCGGAAAGGGCGTTTCGGGGGCAGCCAAAGCGGGAGCCCGCAGGGCGCTCCCGCTCAGGCTCAGGCGTTCCGTGTCGCTTAGCGATACAGCTCCTTGATGGCTCCCCAGGTTCCTTCCTCCGTCGGCACAGGAGGCTCGAGGATCCAGGTGATGCAGTTCATCCACCACAGGATCGCATCCGCAGCCGGGTATTCGTCGGGAGCCCAGCATCCCATGATGAAGTTCTCGTGGGCGCTCATCATGACGTTGCCGTTCGTGTAGGCCGGGGTGTTGCCCGCGAAGGCGTACGCTGCATCCCCGAAGAGGCAGTCGCCGTCGTCAATGTAGTTGTCGGCCCCGGGAATGGAGGCCGACATCCCCGCCCACCAGGGATTCGGGATGTGCGCCCAGCCGTAGATCGTGGCCGGAGTCTGCAAATCGGCATTCCACTGGTGGCCGGCGTAGGTCAGCAGATCGTCCATGTATCCGCTGAGGTCATCGGACGCGTCGCAGTCGAACGTGCAGAGGATCGCTTTCTTCCCCCCATTGAGCTGCGTCAGGAGATCGTCCCAGACGTAGCTGACCTCGAAATAGTTCTGATGGCTGACCAGAATCAGGTCGTACGCGCCCGAGGCGACCGCGGTCTCGAAGCCGGTGTAGTCGCCGTAGTACGCCATGTACGCCAGTCCCAGGTTGTTCAGCGCCTGGATCACGTAGTCGTATGCCATGTAGTCGTCCGTGTAGACGACGATCGCATCCCGCATCTCCCCGGGGTGAAACTCCGTGTGGACGGCGCCGCTCGCATCCCCGGGCGCGTTGGTCGCGGCCAGCGCGGGGAACGCGAGGAGAGCGGTCATGAACAAACCGATGATCGCAAGTTTCATTGCAGACCTCCTTGGTGCCCAGGGCAGAATGTGCTTCGCGCGAAAATGGAGAAGGACCTGAAGCGGTGTAAGCGGAGGCCCGCGCTCGTCAAAGCGAGCGCGCGGGTCCCTGAGGGCCGAGCAACTCACAGACGCGTTGGCCATGGTGCACCTCTGGCCAATCACAGTCGGTACGCGTTCTTCAAGCGGAGAGAGGATACTCATCCCGGGGCCCGGGTTCAATCGCTCCCGGGGCAGGCTTCTAACCGCAAGCAAACAAAAGGATTGCCGGACCGGCTTGGACTTCGTCCGCTAGAGGACCTTGCGAATGCCGATGCAGACTCCGATGGGGACGATCATCGGATCCTCCAAGATGATGCCGCCGCGCACCGAGATCGGCAGATAGAGCCCTTCGGACAGCGGAACCTGGTGCGCCAGAGCCCCTGAAAGGGAGAAGTCCGTGAAGTCCTCGAACATCACGAGTCCCGCGCCCAGATCCAAGTCGAATGCTGTGTTCAGGGGATAGCAAGAGATGCTGCCAGCCGATTTCAGCGGCGACTTGTGTGCTTCGCCGGACCATTTCTCGATGTCCGTCACCGAGTACCCAACGCCGACGAGAGCCTCCAGCGACAGTTCGCCCGCCGAAAGAGCCTGTCCCGGGAAGAGAATCGCTACAGCGGCCAAGATCATCGATACCATGGTCGGTCTCATGCGGGCCTCCCTTCGTTCCTGCGGATTTGAGCGCGCACCCCGGCGGACGGTACGTGAGAGGACAATCAACAGTGGCCGACGGGGCCAACGACCAGCGCTAGAATGCCGAAAGGAACGAATCCGCGAGAGACTCCTTGTCACTCGGCGCCGCTCGCGGACCGCGGCCATCCGTGGAGTTCCCAACGGCCCCTGCGGCTCCTCCGCGAACTCGCATGCGCTCGAGGGGGAGAGACGCCTCGTGGGGGCGCCCAGCTTCGTTGGGCGAAGAGAACGGCGGCGCTCGCTGCCGCCTTGCATGTCCCCCATCCGCCTGCTAGGTTGCGGGGCAGCACAAGGAGGAAGGCATGGCACCATCCAACGATCTCTTTGCCCGGCTCTGCGCCCGCCTCGACGGCTGGAAAGACGAGATGATCGCGCTGCAAGTCGAACTGACGCCGATTCAGGCGCTCGCTCCCGAAAGCCAGGGCCAGGGCGAGTGGGCGCGCGCGCGAATGCTGCGCGAGAAGCTGCAGGGTTGGGGGTTGAACGATATCCACGAGTATTCCGCCCCCGACGCGCGCGTTCCCGAAGGCAGCCGCCCGAACCTGATCGCGATGCTGCGCGGGAAGAAGCCGCGGCCCTCCGTCTGGGTGATGGCGCACATGGATGTGGTGCCGGCGGGCGATTTGACGAAGTGGTCGACCGATCCGTGGAAAGCGGTCGTCAAGGAAGGCAAGATCTACGGCCGCGGCACGGAAGACAATCAGCAGGGGCTCGTCTCGGCCGCCTTCGCCTTGCGCGCGTTGCACGCCGAAGGCATCCAGCCGCCGCACGATGTGGGCCTGATCCTGGTCGCCGACGAGGAGACCGGCTCGCATTACGGCATCGATCATGTGCTCGAGGCCGCTCCCGACCTCGTCCATCCCGAAGATCTGGTCGTCGTCCCGGATGCGGGAGCCGCGGACGGCAGCATGCTCGAGGTCGCCGAGAAATCGATCCTATGGGTGGAGTTCCTGGTGAAGGGCAAGCAAGTGCACGGTTCGATGCCCGATCTGGGAATCAACGCCCATCGCGCCGCCGCGCACCTCACCGTGCGCCTGGATCAGGCGCTGAACGGCACCTTCACCGGCAGGGACGAGGTCTTCGATCCGCCGCGCTCGACCTTCGAGCCCACCCGCCACGATGCCAATGTGCCGAATGTGAACACGATCCCCGGGGAAGAGCGGCTCTTCTTCGACTGCCGCGTGCTGCCCGATGTGCCGCTCGATTCGGTGAACGCGGTCATCTCGCGCATCGCGCAGGAAGTGGAGCGCGAATTCCAGGTGAAGATCGAGATCTCCTCGCCGCAGACCGCTCCCGCCGCTCCGGCGACGAAGAGCGACGCGCCGGTCGTGCGCGCGCTAAGGCGCGCGATCAAGGCGGTGCGGGGCGTGGATGCGAAACCGATGGGCATCGGAGGAGGCACGGTCGCGGCCCTCTTCCGCCACAAAGGCATCCCGGCGGTCGTCTGGTCGACGCTGAACGAGCTGGCGCATCAGCCCAATGAGTACTGCGTGATCGAGAACATGGTGGAGGATGCGAAGGTCTTCGCCCACCTCTTCATCGGCGGGGAAGGCGATCGCGCCTGACGCTCGGACAGGGAGCGGCGGCCTTGCTCGACGCCGGTGTCAGACCGCCTTCCGCGGCGCCAGGGCCGAGGCCGGCGCGGTGCCGCTCGCATCGCTCATCGACCGGACGCCGCGCTCGTCTCCCCCGGCACGGCTCGCCTGCCGCTCGTAGAGGGCCTCACCATTCCAGCAATAGGTGCAGAGCTGCTCGCGCGGCAGTCCGATCGCCTTCACCATGTCGTCGAAGGTCTGGTATCGCAGGCTCGTCAGCCCCAGTTGCTCTCGGATTTTCTCGATCATCATCCGGCACTTCGGGCTCGTGGGGTCCGCGTACTCGCACAAGCGTTCCGGCGTCCGGCCCTCGATCTCGCGAATCGCGGCGCGCCCGGCCAAATCGAGCTCCGAGCGTGAGCGCGAGAAGTTCAGGAACTTGCAGGCGTAGACGAGCGGCGGGCAGGCGGGACGCATGTGCACTTCGCGCGCGCCCGTCTCGAAGAGCCTCCGGATCACGTCGCGCAGCTGCGTGCCGCGCACGATCGAATCCTCGCAGAAGAGCAGGCGTTTGCCGGCGATCTGATCGCGAATCGGAATGAGCTTCATCTTGGCGACCAGATCGCGCACGCGCTGCTCTCGGGGCATGAAGCTCCGCGACCAGGTGGGCGTGTACTTGACGAACGGCCGCCGATAGGGAATGCCGACCTCGAGCGCATATCCGATCGCATGCCCCACGCCCGAGTCGGGCACGCCCGCGACGAAGTCCACGCGCGTGTCGTCGGCCCGGGCGAGCGCCGCGCCGCAGCGATAGCGCGCTTCCTCCACATTGATGCCCTCGTAGCTCGACGCGGGGAATCCGTAGTAGATCCACAAGAAGGCGCAGATCTGCATCCGCTCGCCGGGCGCGGACAAGCGCTCGACGCCATCGGGAGTCAACCGGACGATTTCGCCGGGCCCGAGATCGCGATCCACTTCGTAGCCGAGGTTCGGAAACGCGCAGGTCTCGATGGTCGCGGCGAAGCCGTCGGCCTTGCGGCCGATCACGAGCGGGGTGCGCCCCAGCCGGTCGCGCGAGGCGTAGACGCAGCGGTCGGTGAGCACCAGCACCGAGCACGACCCTTCGATCTTCTCGTGCACATAGCGCAATCCGTCAACAAAGCTGTCTTGCTGATTGATGAGGCTGGCGATCACCTCGGTCTGGTTGAACTCGTTGCCCTTCATCTCGCTGAAGTGCACCGCCTGCCGGCGGAGGATCTCTTCCGCGAGCGGGCGCAGGTTCTCGACCCGCCCGACGGTGACGACCGCATAGCGGCCGAGCCGCGAGCAGACCAGCATGGGCTGGTCCTCGTAGTCGCTGATCACGCCCAGGCCCATGCGGCCCACATGCTTGTAGAGATCGGGCTCGAACTTGGTGCGAAAGGGAGCGTTGGTGATGTCGTGGATGTTGCGCTTGAAGCCGTTCCTGCCGCACACGACCAGGCCGCCCCGGGAAGTTCCGAGGTGCGAGTGGTAGTCGGTGCCGTAGAAGAGATCCGCGACGCAATCCTGCTTGCTGACGACGCCGAAGAACCCGCCCATGTGGCTCCCTTCCCTTGGCTGCGTGATCTCTTTGCTTCGCGCGCGCGATCGTTGCCCGGCAGCATACGCGGCCACCCGCCCGGCTGCGGGCGCGGCCTCACGCGAATGGCTCTGCGCTCGTGCAATTCCGTCGGGCGCCGTCCTCTCGCGTTTGCCTGAGCCGTTGGAATGGCGGGGATCATACTCTCTCGAGCGCGGGCGGGGGCAGGAAAAACCGCACCCGTCCTTCGCTGTGCGCAGACACCCCTCCTTCCAATCTCGAACATCCCGGGTATACTGGCGAGTTCGTACGCCAGGGACGCGCGACCGCAGGCGAGAGGCTGCCCGAGAGGCTGCGCGGGCACCTGCTCGAGCAGGCGAGCCATCGCGCCGCCGCGCGTCTGCTCGGAGAATCGCATCCCCAAGGGCGCGGCGCGATTTTGTCGACAGCGCCAACGGAGGGTGAGGAGGGAATCAGGTCGGGGAAGGAGGTAGGAGGAGTGGAAACGCGTTCGACGGCAGATGCGCAACCGCGCAAGCGGACCTTCGGCCGCACCTACTGGATGCTGAACGGAATCGAGATGTTCGAGCGTCTCGCCTACTTCAGCATGCGGGCGGTCGTGCCCGTCTACATCATGCAGGCCGACGATCCCGGAGGGCTGCACTTCACGGCTGCGATGAAAGGCACCATCTATGCCTGGTGGTTCATCTTCCAGTCGATCCTCCCCACCTTCACCGGCGGCTACGCCGACCGCTACGGCTACAAGAAGACCCTCTTCGTTTCGATCACGCTGAACATCCTCGGCTATCTCATGATGGCCAATCTGCGCGGCTACACCGGATTCTTCGCCGGCATCATCGTGCTGGCCAGCGGCACCGCGCTCTTCAAACCCGCGCTGCAGGGATCGCTCGCCCAGAACCTCACCAAGGCCAACTCTTCCGTGGGCTGGGGCGTCTTCTATTGGGTCGTGAACATCGGCGCGGCGATCGGCCCCTTCCTGGCGACGGCGATTCTGGGCGACCCGCACACGCGCGCGTCCTGGCGCACCCTCTTCACCGCCTCGGCCGTGGTCACCGCGCTCAATTACATCATGCTCTTCACCTTCAAGGATGTGCCCTCGGGAGCGGACAAGAAGGAAAACCCGGCGCAAGTCATGGTGCGCACGCTCAAGAACTTCTTCGAGCCGCGCCTGATCACCTGGCTGCTCATCATGTCGTGCTTCTGGCTGATGATGTATCAGCTCTGGGACCTGCACCCGAACTTCATCCAGGACTGGGTGGACAGCTCCTCCATCGCCCGCATCCTGCCCTTCGACCAGTGGAAGATGGACACGCCCCGAGGCGTGATGGTGCCGCAGCAGATCCTCCTCAACCTGAACGCGCTCTTCATCATCCTCTTCATGGTGCCGATTTCGTGGACCGTGCGGCGCATGCGCGTGCTCGGCTGCATGGTGATCGGCATGACCGTCGCCACGGTAGGCATCCTGGTGGCGGGCCTCACGGCGAGCGGATGGATCCTGCTGCTCGGGATCGTCTTCTTCTCGACCGGCGAGATGATGACGGGGCCGAAGAAGAACGAGTATCTCGGCCTGATCGCGCCGCCGGGCAAGAAGGCGCTCTATCTCGGCTATGTGAACATTCCCGTGGGCATCGGAGGCTTCATCGGCTCGAAGATGGCCGGCTACCTCTACGGCCACTTCGGTGAGAAGGCGACTCTCGCCTTGAAGTACATCGCGGAAAAGAAGCTCCTCGGCGCCGACAAGGTGTGGAACGGCGACATCGGCGCGCTGGAAGGAACGCTCGGCATCCCTCGCACGGAAGCCATGGCGCGCCTACAAGAGCTGACCGGGATGGATGCGACCCAAGCGACGCGCATGCTGTGGACCGAATACAGTCCGCACGTCCATGTCTGGATTCCGTTCGCGGTGATCGGTGTCGGGGCCATCATCGCCCTCCTGATCTTCAGCCAGATGGCGAAGCGCTGGAAGGACATGGACGCATGAGGTCTCTCGCCGCAAGAGGCAGGCGCATGCGTTGCGGCGAGTGGACCGAATCCTGATGGCGTAACCGGGTAGCCCCGCGGCCGGATGCCGGTGCGCGCGACCGGCACTTCGATGCTGCGAGTGCTCGAAAGGAATCATTCACCATGCAGGAGCGATCGCTCTCCGGGCTTTGGAACCGGGGCCGGGAATTCCTGGGCGTGCCTTATCCGCTGATCTGCGGCGCCATGACCTGGATCTCCGACTCCCACCTCGTGCGCACGATGGGTGAAGCGGGAGCCTTCGGCGTGCTCGCGGCGGGCAACATGCCGCTCGAGAATCTGGAGCGCGAAATCACGACCCTCCGCGACGCCCGGCCCGCCCTGCCCTTCGCCGTCAATCTCATCACGATCGCTCCGAACTACCAGGCTCACCTGAAGAAGGTCGCCGATCTGGGCGCCCCCTATGTCGTCTTCGCGGGCAGCTTCCCGAGAAAGAGCGACGTGCAAATCGCGAAATCCTCCGGGGCGAAAGTGATGTGCTTCGCCTCCACCGAATCGATCGCCACCCGCATGATCGAGTATGGAACCGACGCGCTCATTCTCGAAGGAAGCGAGGCGGGCGGACACATCGGCCATGTCTCGACGATGGTCCTCATCCAGGAAGTGCTCTTTCGCTTCCGGCAGGTGCCCGTCTTCGTCGCGGGCGGGGTCGCCACCGGGCGGATGATCGCGCACCTGCTGCTGATGGGCGCGGCCGGGGTGCAGATGGGGACGATCTTCGCCATGTCGCAGGAATGCCGCGCGCATCCGGCCTTCAAGGAGCGTTTCCGCCGCGCGCGGTCGCGCGAAGCGATGGCGACGCCCGAGTACGACTCCTCCCTGCCGGTCGTCTCGGTGCGGGCGATCAAGAACCAAGGCACGGACGAATTCGGACGCCTGCAGCTCGACCTGCTGCAGAAGATGAGACGCGGAGAGATCGGCCGCGTGGAAGCGCAATTCGAGGTCGAGCGCTATTGGGTGGGCGCGCTGCGCCGGGCGGTGGAAGAAGGCGATGTCGAGCGCGGCTCGCTGATGGCCGGCCAGTGCGTGGGCCTGATCGACGAGGTGCGGCCCATCCGGGACATCATCGCGCAGTTGCTGGACGAAGCGGAAGCGACGCTGGCGTCCCTCGGGCAGGCCTGAGCGCCTTTGTTCTTCGGCCGAAGTCCAAGGTTCGAGCCGGCCGGAAGTCCAAGGCTCAGACCACCGCCGGTCGGAGAGCCATCGAGGACAAAGCCGTCATTCAACGCGTTGCCAAGAAACACAAACCAGACAAGTAGAACCCAAGGAGGAAACGAATGGCGAAGAAGAAGAAGCTGACCCGGGTGGCCGGCGCGCCGGTCGCCGACAACCAAAACATCATGAGCGCGGGACCGCGGGGTCCCCAGCTCCTCCAGGATGTGTGGTTCCTGGAGAAGCTCGCCCACTTCGATCGCGAAGTGATTCCGGAGCGGCGCATGCACGCGAAAGGCTCGGGCGCCTACGGCACCTTCACGGTGACGCACGACATCACCCGCTACACGCGCGCGAAGGTGTTTTCGGCGATCGGCAAGAAGACCGACCTCTTCGCGCGCTTCTCCACGGTCGCCGGGGAGCGCGGCGCGGCCGACGCGGAGCGTGACATCCGCGGAGCGGCGATCAAGTTCTACACCGAGGAAGGCAATTGGGACCTGGTCGGCAACAACACGCCGGTCTTCTTCATGCGCGACCCGCTCAAGTTCCCGGATCTCAACCACGCGGTCAAACGCGACCCGCGCACCAACCTGCGCAGCGCGCGGAACAACTGGGATTTCTGGACCTCGTTGCCCGAAGCGCTGCACCAGGTGACGATCACGATGAGCGACCGGGGCATCCCGCTCTCCTATCGCCACATGCACCTGTTCGGCAGCCACACCTTCAGCCTGATCAACGCGCAGAATGAGCGTTTCTGGGTGAAGTTCCACTTTCACACCCAGCAGGGCATCAAGAACCTGACCGACGCCGAAGCCGAAGCGCTGGTCGGCAAGGATCGCGAGAGCCATCAGCGGGACCTCTACGAAGCGATCGAACGCGGCGAATTCCCGCGCTGGACGATGTTCATCCAGATCATGACCGAGCAGGACGCGGCCAAGCTGCCCTACAATCCCTTCGACCTCACCAAGGTGTGGTTCAAGAAGGACTGCCCCTTGATCGAAGTCGGCGTGCTGGAATTGAACAAGAACCCCGAGAACTACTTTGCGGAAGTGGAGCAGTCGGCCTTCAATCCTGCCAATGTCGTGCCGGGTATCGGCTTCTCACCCGACAAGATGCTCCAGGCGCGGCTCTTTTCCTACGGCGACGCGCAACGCTATCGCCTCGGCGTGAATCATCACTCCATTCCGGTGAACGCTCCCCGCTGTCCGCATCACAGCTATCATCGCGACGGGCAGATGCGGGTCGACAGCAACCAGGGCTCCACGCTCGGCTACGAGCCGAATAGCTACGGCGAGTGGCAGGAGCAGCCCGAATTCCGCGAGCCGCCGCTGGCCATCGAAGGCGCCGCCGATCACTGGAATCATCGTGAGGATTCGGACTACTACTCGCAGCCGGGAATCCTTTTCCGGCTGATGTCCAGCGCCCAGCAGAAGGCGCTGTTCGAAAACACGGCCCGCGCGATGGACGACGCTCCCCGGGAGATCAAGATTCGCCACATCGGCAACTGCCTGAAGGCGGATCCGGCCTACGGGCAAGGGGTCGCGAAGGCGCTCGGCATTCCGATGAGCGAGGTGAAGCCCTAAGTTCCCCGGCAGCGTCAACCGGGCGGCCGGCAGCCGGGCAGCAGCCGGCCGCAGGCGCAAGCCTGATCGAGGCCGCAAAAGCTTGATCAGCCGCGCAAGCCTGATCGACTCCGCGCCACCCGCTGGATGGACGACCGGGCGTGGAGCGACGCCTGCCGGCGCCCATGGACGAAGCGCGCTTGCCGACCCTGCAGACGGCGAGCGCGCTTTCTTCGTCGTCGACTCCGAGGCTACCGACCGCGCATCATGCTCGATGGCGCCATCGGGCGCCCGATGGATTCATGCTCGCTCTTCTAGCGATACAACGCCTTGATCGATCCCCAGGCGCCGCTCTCGGTCGGCGTCGAGCCGGGAATCAATTCGATGTAATCGAATCGCACATTCCCGGTCACATCCCCCACGGAGACCCCCCCGAGGCTGAGCAGGATGTCCTGGCCGGCGTAGGCGGCGAGATCGACGAGAACGGGCCCGATCCATTCCGGGTACGAATTGTTGGCCCGAATCATCTCCATCGTCCAGACCTCGACTCCATTCACCGCAACATAGACATGGTCCCCATCGGGAGGATCGTCGTCGATTTCATTGCGATAGGAGACATAGAAGAAGGAAAGCGTGGTGGTCTCCGCCGGAATGTGAATCGTCTGCGAAACCGAGGAAGTGACGGCAAACAGATTGCCGAAATCGTCCGTGCAGTACCCGCCCGCCCAGTAATCGAAGTACCCATCCCAGGCTGAGCAGTACCAGGCGCTCGCAAAATCGCCGATCCACTCGCAGTTCGGGCTGTTGCTCACTTCCGTCCAGGCAGAGGCGGGCGGAGGACCTTGCTCGAAGCTGCCGTCGTTGATGACCTCCCTCGCCTTCTCCATCGGTCCGGTCGCTTCGTGGAACTGCGACGAACTCCATGTTCCCGCGCGATCGAGCTGATTGGCGCCCGCCAGCCCGGCCGCCAGTGCGAGCACCGCGATCGTCGTGAAGAGGCATGCGATCCGCTTCATCGAAGTTGTCCCCCCTTTGCTGCTTCCGATCCCAAACCGCCGGTTGCTGCTGACCATTCCATCTGCCTTGCTGCTTCCGGTCCGACCCCCCGGTCGTGATTCCGGTCCAACGCCCCGGTCGTATGCGATGCATCGCCGGCAAGGGCGCCCCATGCCCGTAGACTGGAGCGTCTATCGCACTTTTGCGAACCTTGTATGGTACACCGCGCCGGGATACTGAACCCGCACGAAGTAGAGCCCCGAAGGAAGATCGCTCGTCGAGAAGCTCGCCGTCGGGTCGGGAGTGGAGACCGTCGAGAGCAGCCGGCCGTCGAGGCCGACGATGCTCACGGTCAACGGACCGCTCGCCTGCGGCCGCGCGAGCGTCACTTCTCCCCGGTCCTCCCCATTCTGATAGACGAAGCGCACGGGGGAAACGGGAGTGACGATCACATCGTCGACCGCATTGGGAAAGAGCTCCGACAGGCCGGGGTAGGCCGGTCCGTACCTGTAGGCGCGCAGGATCTGCCCGGGAGCCGCCATCGTGGCGACGACTTGTCCGTTGTCGTTGAGCTCGGTGATGGTGGTCCCTTGTCCGCGACTCACGAGCGTATTGCCATTGGGGAGCCGCTGGCACGAGCCTTCGTGGTCCTCGTAGTTGAACGAAATCGAACTTCTCGCCCCGGTGAGGCGATTGATCTCGTGGACCGCGTTCCCGCCATTGTAGACGACGAGGATGTTGTTCTCGCGCATCGCCGTCAAATTGGCGTCGGGCATCTCGATGTCGGTCCCGAGGAAGTAGCGCGTGACCCAGATGGCGGCATGCACGCGGCCGTAGGAGCCGATCCGGTAGGTGCGCAGCACGCGCCCTCCCGCGACGCTGTGATCGATGACGACGACCTTGCGCTGCGGCTCCTGCATGTCGACGATGATCTCGTCCCGAGTAGGATTGTAGCTGACGGAATTCATGTAGGTGACGCTGCCCGTGAGGCTGTCGGGCAGAGCGCACTGCCAGACGATCGTGCCGCTGGTGGGGCCCGTCGGCTGGACCTCGAAGACCTTCGCCACATTGCGTGCGTCGGTCGGGATCAGGATGTTGCCATTGGGCATGGGCTCGACATCATAGCCAGCGCGAGCCGTAGCATCGCAGAAGCGATAGTCCCAGACGATGTCGTCTTCCCAGTTGATCTTCTGAAACCGGCCGTGCGGATAGGCCCCATCATGATGCGGGGAACCGCAGGAGGAATTCTGAATCGGGAAAAGTGCGCTCCCATCCTCGAGGAGATAGGCGCAGGTCTGCGCCGCTCCGCTGGCATGCCAGGTGTGGACGACGACGCCGTCGGGATCGAGCAAGTAGCCCACTGACCCGCTCGCGCAGAACGTGTAGCCTTCGTACTCGGGTGCCGCGGAGGCAGGAAGGTTGAACACCCCGATCGCGAAGAACGCCAGCGCGAGCCCGACAACTCCAGAAATCCTCGCCGGAACCATCTTCCTCCTCCGAGAATGCGTACCTTGCGAAGCCCATGACTTCACGTGCTGCACGCCTCTAGAGACCCGCCCCGTGAGGGGCTTCGGGCGCTGAAGCCTCCCCTGCCTGCGTCTGCTCGGGTCTGCCCTGCTTCTTTCGCCCTCCCGGGATCGGACTCCGACGCGTCCTCAGCCCGGCGCAGGCAAGCCTAGTGACAACGGGGCCTTGGCACCGGTATATTCCTCCTCACCCTTGGCGTTGGGATACGCCGATACCACGCGCCGGACTGAAAAACAGGGCAATTTAAAGACAGGCGAGCTGGCGCTCTGTTACTTCGACACATCGGGTTCCGGGCCTGCCAGACAGTCTTCGGGACCCGGCGCCCACGGCAAGCGCCGGATGACCAGGAGGAGTCCATGCCCAGATTCGCTTGGGGGCTTTTGCTGGCTGCCGGCGCCGTGACCTGCTCCTGCAGCCCCGACCGCAGCCCGGTGACTCCTAACCCGCCCTCGAACCCGCCCCTGGCTTCCGCAACCATTGGCTCCCAAAGCAGCCTGACGGTCCGACTGCTGGCGGATGCCCGCTGAGACGTGGGGCCGCGCGCATCATGCGTCCTGGCAGGGCCGGGCCTGCGCGGGATTGCGTGCACGCGATTCGGCCTCAAGCGGAGTCAGGGCGGTCTACTCGTACCGCAGCGCATCAATCGGATGCAGCCGCGAGGCCCGCAGCGCCGGCAGCAGCCCGAATCCCACTCCCACCGCCGAGCAAAACCCGAGCCCCAGGAAGGCGTAGCTCACCGGCACGCTCACGGCGAAATGCGTGAACACCGAGACCAGGTTCCCCAGCCCGTAGCCCGCCACCACTCCCACCACTCCGCCGATGTTGCAGAGGATTACCGCCTCCAGCAGGAACTGCGCCAGGATGTCCTGCGGCTTCGCCCCCAGCGCCTTGCGGATCCCGATCTCGCGCGTCCGCTCGGTCACCGCGACGAGCATGATATTCATGATCCCGATGCCGGCGACGACCAGCGCGATGATGCCGATCACGAAGCCCGCCATCTTCACGCCGCGGCTCATCTTGTTGAATTCTTTGATCAAGGTCTCCGCGTTGAAGAAGTCGAAGTTGTCCTCTTCGCCCAGCTTCACATGGCGCGCGCGCCGCAGCACCTGGCGGGTCTCCTCGATCGCGTCGTTCATCAGCTCCGGGGTCTTCGCGCGCACGGTGATGTTGACCGACCGCGTGAACCCCCAGCGATCGATCGCCCCGTATGTGCTCAGAAATGTGGTAATGGGTATCAGAGCATAGTTGTCGTGATGGCCGCCGAAGGCGGACTTCTTCTCCTCGAACACGCCGATCACTTCGTACTTGCGATCGTCCAGGCGGACCTCGCGGCCGATCGGATCGACGAAGGGGTAGAGCTTATCCGCGATCGCGTGCCCGATGACCGCCACCCGGGCATTGCCGCGCACATCCATCGCGGAGATGTTCCGCCCGAGCGCCACGAAGTGGGTGTTGTTGATCGAGTACTCGGGCGTGCCTCCGACGATCGAGAGGTTGGGGTTGGTCGATTCCCCGCGGTAGGACGCGGCGTGGCCGAAGTCCCAGGCTTCGCATCCGACGAGATCCACATTGGAGGTCTGCTGGCGAATCGCGTCGGCGTCCTCCATCGTCAGCGGCGGCCGCCGCATCGCCTTGCGCCGGTCCTCATCGGAATGGAACCCGGCCGGCCACTTCTGGACCTGAAAGGTTTGGGCGCCGAGGACACTCATCTCGCGTTCCATCGTGTTCTGGATGACCGAAATGCCCGTCATGACGCCGATGATCGACGCGACTCCGGCGACGATCCCGACGAGCGTCAGGATCGAGCGCAGCTTGTTGCCCACGATCGCGGTGAGCGACATGAAGAAGAGGTCAAACGCGCGCATCGTGTCGCCCCTGTTGTGAGTGGTTCAGCTTCCCGACGGGCGCCATCTCATTCATAGCGCAGCGCCTCGATCACATCCAGGCGCGAAGCCCGGTAGGCGGGAATGAGCCCCGCCACGATGCCCACCGTCACCGAGACGGCGACGGCGAGGACCACGATGGAGACCGAGACGCTCGCCGGCATCAGGGCCGCGTTGATCACCGCGGTCAGGATGGCGGCCAGCCCGATGCCGACGAGCCCGCCCATCAATCCGATCGCGGATGATTCGAGCAGGAACTGCAGGAGAATGCTCTTCGGCGTCGCGCCGATCGCCCGGCGGATCCCGATCTCGCGGGTGCGCTCGGTGACCGAGACGAACATGATGTTCATCACCCCCACCGCCCCGACGAACAGCGAGATCCCGGTCACGAGCAACCCCACCAGCAGGACGACGCCCATCAGGTTGTTGAAGGTCCCGACGAGCGTGTCGAGCTTGTTGATCGAGAAGTCGTCTTTCTCCACGGGCCGCAGGCCGCGGATTCTGCGCATCTCCCCGCGCACGAGATCTTCGATCTCCCGCATGGGCAGGCCGCCCGGGACCTTGATGGCCACATCGACATCCGCGCGCCGATCGCCGCCGAACACTTTCACGAAGGTCGTGATCGGAATGAAGACCTGCCGGTCGAAATTCGGGCCGTCGCCCAGGAAATTGCCGCCCTGCTTTTCCATCACCCCGACCACGCGGAATTTCGTGCGCCCGATCTGCATCGTCTTGTTGATCGGGTCGCTGTTCCCGAACAGCCCGTCGCGCACATCGGTGCCGATCACGCAGACCCTGCGCTTGTAGAGCACGTCGAAGGGCATCAGGAACCGTCCGAGCTGCGGCTGGGCGCTGGCCATGCGGATCTGCTTCTCGGTCGTGCCGACGATGGGACAGTCGTTCATCGTCTCGGTGCGATAGAGCAAGTCGCGCGAGTTCGCGATGTTGGGATTGACCAGCGCCTTGCCGCGCAGCCGGCGTTCGAGCTCATTCACTTCGCGCAGCTCGAGCGGCGGGCGGTTCCGGTAGAGGAAGAAGTCGTCCATGATGATCCAGGGCATGCGCGAGACATAGATGACGTCGCTGCCCACCGCCGAAAAGCTCTCCCGGAAGCGATTCTGCAGGCCGTTGGCCGCGGTCATCGTGAGCATCACGGCGACGATGCCGATGATGATGCCGAGCGTCGTGAGCAGGCTGCGCGCCTTGTTGGCGCGCAGGGCGTCGAACGCCATTTGCAGAAGCTCACGAGTGTCGACCTTGATCGCCTTCATCGCCCTCATCGCCTTTATTGTCGCGTGGTCACATCGCTTTCGATCTTGCCGTCGAGCAGGCGGATGGTGCGCTGGGCATGATCGGCGATGTACTGCTCGTGGGTGACGAGGATGATCGTCTGGCCCGCGGCGTGCAGCTCGTCGATCATCGCCATGACGTCGTCGCCGGTCTTGCTGTCGAGGTTTCCGGTGGGCTCGTCGGCGAGAATCAGGGAGGGACGGATGACGAGCGCGCGCGCGATCGCGACCCGCTGGCGCTGGCCGCCGGAAAGCTCGTTGGGCCGGTGCTTCATGCGTCCGGCGAGGCCCACGCGCTCGAGCGCCTGCTCGGCGCGTTCGCGGCGCTCGCCGCGCGGAACGCCGCCGTAGATCAGCGGCAGCTCGACATTCTTCAGGATGCTCGCGCGCGGGATCAGGTTGAAGGTCTGGAAGACGAACCCGATCCGGCGATTGCGCAGCGCGGCGAGTTGCGACTGATTCATCTGCGCGACCATCTGCCCTTCGAGGCAATAGGTCCCCGAGGTGGGCACATCCAGGCATCCGATGATGTTCATCAGGGTGGACTTGCCCGAACCCGAAGGGCCCATGATCGCGAGGTATTCGTTGCGCGCGATGTCGAGCGAAACGCCGTCCAGGGCGTGGACGACATCCGCTCCCATCACATAGGTCTTGGTGATGTCGCGCAACGCGAGAAAGACCGCCGCGGATGCCTGGGATGATGCCTGGGATGCATGCTCCATGGCGTCAACTCTCACGCGGAGCGTTCTGGCGCGCGAACTTCTCGGGGTTCTTGTTGATCGTCACCACCGAACCGTTCTGCAGATCGCGCGAGATGGCGCTGTAGCTGCCGCTCACGATTTCGTCACCCTCCGTGAGGCCTTCGATGATCTCGATCAGCTCGTCGCTCTGGATGCCGGTCTTCACCTGCCGCGCGACGGCCTTGCCCTTGTCGATGCTGAAGACGATCTCGACGAAGCCATCCTCGTCCGCCTGGTATCGCTTCTCGGCGTCCTCGCGCTTCTCGCCGATCGTGGTGAGCTGATCGATCGTCCGCACCGCCACGCTTTGCAGGGGCACGCTGAGCGCGTCGTCGTTGGTCTTGGTGATGATGTCGGCGCTCGTGGTCATGCCCGGACGCAAGGTTTCGGGCGGATCTTCGATCGCGATCTTGATGTCGAAGCCCGTCTTCTGGTCGGCCGTGCCCGTGCCGGCCGCCTTGGCGCTGCTCGCGATTTCGTAGACCGCGCCTTTCAACTTCTGATCCAACAACGCGTCGACTTCGATCTCGGCCGGCTGCCCGATGGCAATCGAGACGATGTCGTTCTCGTCGACATTCACCTGCGCTTCCATCTCGGAGAGATCCGCGATCACGAGGATCACATCCGCCTGGAATTGCGAGCCGAGCGCGATCTCGCCCTGCTCCTTGTTCAGCTCGCTGATGATTCCGGCCATCGGAGCGTAGATCGTGGTCTTCGAGAGATCGTCGCGCGCCTGCTTGAGGGCGGCCTTGGCTTGCTCCACCAGCTCGAGGGAGGAATCGAGACGCGCCTGTTCGACCAGCAGCTCGGCCTTCTTGTTGTCGTAGATCGCCTGCGATTCGAGTTCCTTTGAAAGCAGATCCTCGGAGCGCTTGAGATCTTTCTCGATCCGTTCGATGTTGTGGCGCACGAGCTTGGCATTCGCTTCCGAGGAGCGCACATTCGCCTCGCCACTTTCGACCGCGGCCAGGAAGCGCTCGCGGTCCAGCTCGACGAGGAGCGCGCCCTTTTCCACCCGTTGCCCTTCGAGGACGGCGAGGTTCTTGATCTTGCCGCTCACATCGGCACTGATTTTCACCTGGGTCTTGGGCTGGATCTTGCCGGTCGCATTCACCTTCTGGACGATCTGTTTCCGCTCGACCTTGGCTGTCTGGACCTCGAGCGGCTTGTGACCGCGGCCCTTGAGGACCGCGCCGCCGAGGACCGCCAGGACGACCAGCCCCCCCGCTCCAATCCACAAATACTTCTTCTTCATTGCCTTGCGCCTCTTTGTTTCCAACCCCGGAGGGCCTGCCGGACAGGATCTCCTTATGAACGACCCACGGGACGCGCGGGTTGCCGCCTTTCGCCTCGCCGAGGGCCTCGTGACCCGCCGGGCGATCGCGCAAGGAGCCGTCTGCGGAGGCGTCGCCCGAGCCAGCTCTCCCCTGCCCGCTATCCGCCCTGGGCCCGCCAAGCGGATCCGCCGAGTCGGACTCGCCAAGTCGGATCCGCCAAGCGGATCCACCCAGTATGGAACGACGAGGCGGGCAGCGTAAAGGCCGGGCTTCCATTATTCTGCCCCGAGCGCCCTTCCTTTGCAGTCGCCATGCCATGTATGATTTGCAGGCGCACCAATCCACGACCCGGGCCGCGGCCCGTCGAGAACCTCCGGCGAGCCGGGCCACGCTTCCTCGTGATCGGAGTCCTCATGATCGGAGTCCTCATGATCGGAAGGCTCATGATCGGAAGGCTCATGATCGGAAGGCTCGTTGTCGGACAGCTCGTGATCGCAACGCTCGCGGCCGCACCGCTGGTGAGCGGACGGCCCACGAGCGCCCAGTGGATGAGTGGGCTTCGCGCCGCCGCACCGTTGGCGGTTGTGCCCGCTGCGACCGCCCCGCGCGTCGGCGAGACCGCGGACACGCTCGCTGCGCTGATCGTTCTCGGCCGCCAGGCCGACATCGCGACCCTGGACAAGAAGCTGAAGGAACGGCACGCGAGCCGGAAGGATCGCCACTCCCAGGTGATCGCCGCCCTGCGGAGCGAGGCGGAGCAAGGCCAGGCGGGTCTGCTCGAACTCTTGAGCGCACTCCGCCGGCGTGGAGAAGTGAGCAGCTACACTCCCTATTGGATCACGAATGCGATTGCCGTGCGGGCCACACCTGAAGCGATCGAGGATCTCGCTCGCCGGCCCGAAGTCCTGGCGATCGAACCGCGCCCTGTCTTCACAGTCGATGAGAGCCTTCGCGCAGAAGGTTCTTGCACCCCGTCCCGCTCAAATCCGTCAGCGCGCGGAATCGGCGTCTCCGGCGGAGTGCGGGCCATCCGCGCGCCGCAAGTCTGGAACGATTTGCTCATCAATGGCACGGGAGCGTTGATCGGAATCCTCGACACGGGTGTGGACGGCAACCATCCCGCACTTCGCGATCGTTGGCGCGGAAACAACGGCCATCCTTGGCAGGAATGCTGGCACGATGTCGTGAATTCCGGGAGCACCTATCCGAATGATGATGTCTCCGGCCACGGAACGCATGTCGCGGGAATCGCGACCGGCCTTGGCACCGCGACCCACGACACGATCGGCGTAGCGTGGGGGGCGCAGTGGATCGCGGCCAATGCCATTCGCCAGGGAGCCGGAGCGGAACTCGACTTCGATGTGATCGACTGCCTGCAATGGTTTGCCGATCCGGACGGCGATCCGGAAACCATCGACGATGTTCCCGATGTGATCGTGTGCGCATGGGGGGTCAACGAGCAACTGGCCGGGTATTCGGATTGCGATACGCGCTGGTGGTGGGCGATCGACAATTGTGAGGCGGCCGGCGTCGTGACGATCTGGAGCGCGGGCGGCGACGGGCCGGGCGCGGGGACGGTCCGTTCGCCGGCCGATCGCGCGACCACGCCCTACAGCGGGTTCTCGGTCGGTTCGGTGGACGCGGCGCATTCTGCGTTCCCCTACCCGATCGCGTTCTTCTCCAGCCGGGGACCGAGCGGATGCGATGCACCCGACTCGTTGCGCATCAAACCCGAAGTGGTCGCCCCCGGAGTGGAGATCTACTCCTCCGTCCCCGGCGGCGGCTATCAGGTGTGGAGCGGATCCGCAATGGCGACGGCCCATGCGGCCGGCCTCGTCGCCTTGATGCGTTCGGCCAATCCGGATTTGGAGGTTGACGCGATCAAGCAGACGATGATGATGACCGCCCGCGACGGAGGAGCGGCCGGCGAGGACAATGCTTACGGATGGGGAACGATCGATGCGTTCGAGGCCGTCTCGCCGTTTGCGACTCCCTCGGCATCACCGGACGAAGCCCTTCGTGCGAACGCTCCCGCAGTTCCTCCGGCATGGCCCAATCCCCTGGGTCCCGACGGGGCGGTGCGTTATCGCATAAGAGCATCCGGTCCCATCACGCTCGAGATCCACGATCCCGCGGGCAGGCTTGTGCGGGCGATATCGATTGCACCGGTCCCGCCGGGTACGGAACGAGTCGCGGTGTGGGATGGGCGGGACGCCGACGGCCGGCCGGTCCCGTCGGGACTCTATTTGTGCCGCATTCGTTCCGCAGACGGATGCGCGCAAGCGAAGACGCTCGTCGTCCGATGAAGGGGAAAACGCGCTCGACGCGGGCGGCGGCGCGGGAACTCCGGCGCCCTGAGTGCGCGTGGGCCCTCGAGCGCCCGGAACCACCGTCTCACCGCCCTGTCAACCCCGGGCGGGCGCCTTCCGGAAGGCCGGCGTCATCGCCTTGAACCCCTTGCCTTTCGGCCTCCGATCCAGCATCTTGGCGACCATTCGGTTCCCGGCCCAGGCTGATTCTTGCGAGGTCATGTCATGGACATTCAGACACCTTCTCCGGCGCCGCCCGCTGCCCGCAGATCTCCCGAAGAGCTCGAGGCCCAGTGGTTCCGCGACCACTACCGGGGCGACATGCGGCAGCTCACCTTGCGCGCCGTCATCATGGGCGGAGTGCTGGGCGCGGTCATGTCGCTCTCGAATCTCTACATCGGCCTCAAGACCGGATGGGGATTCGGCGTCGCCATCACGGCCTGCGTGCTCTCCTTCGCGATCTGGAAATCGCTCTCGAAGATGCGCATCGTCCGCTCCGACATGACCGTGCTCGAGAACAACGCGATGCAATCCACGGCTTCTTCGGCCGGCTACTCGACCGGAGGCACGCTGGTCTCGGCGATCGCCGCCTTCCTGCTGTTGAACGGCCAGCACATTCCCTACGGATTGCTCACCCTCTGGATCTTCTTCCTCGCGGTGCTCGGCGTGACGATGGCGATTCCCATGAAGCGGCAGATGATCAACATCGAGCGCCTGCGCTTCCCTTCGGGCATCGCGGCCGCCATGACGCTGCGCAGCCTGCACGGCGACTACGCCCACAATCCCGCGCTGGAAGGGCCGGCGGGAGCCGGAGGCCCGGTCGAGAAGCCCGAAGAGGCGAGCGACGCGGTCACCAGCGCGGAGGAAGGCGAAAAGAGCGCGCGCGGGCTGTTCGTGGCCGGTTCGATCGGCGCGGGAGTCGCGTTTCTGCGCGACGGGTTCTCCACGCTGGCCGACATGCATTGGCTGAGCAAGCCGATTACTCTTATCGAATCCGTGTATCCGATCTTCGGCCGCAAGGCGATGGATTTCACGATCGGCATCGAAGGCAGCGTGCTGCTCTTCGCCGGCGGCGCGCTCATGGGATTGCGCGTGGCGGCGAGCGTGCTCCTCGGCTCGATCCTCTGCTGGGTGGTGCTCGTCCCGCACATGTCCAAGATCGGCGTCATCGAATCGCTCGAGTACCGTACGATGGTGTCGTGGTCGCTGTGGGGCGGAGCCTCGGCGATGGTCACCAGCGGGCTCCTCGCCTTCGGGCTGCAATGGCGCGCCGTCGTGCGCGCCCTGTCGGGCCTGGGCACGATCTTCAACCCTCGTCGCGCGTTAAAGCGCACCGAATTCCAGAAGGAGCTCGAAGCGATCGAGGTGCCGCCTTCCTGGATGGGCGTGCTCGGATTCGCCGGCGCGGTGGGGGTGATCTGGATCGCCTATCAGGCCTTCGCGATTCCCATCTGGATGGGAATTCTCGCGGTCGTTCTGTCCTTCTTCCTCGCGCTGGTCGCGTGCCGCGTTTGCGGAGAGACGGACACGACTCCCGTCGGCGCGATGGGCAAGGTGACCCAGCTCACCTACGGCATGATCGCGCCGCGGCAGACGAACACGAATCTCATGGCCGCGTGCATTACGGCGGGCGTCGCCGACAGCTCATCCGACCTGCTGACCGACCTGAAGAGCGGCTATGTGCTGGGAGCCAATCCCCGCAAGCAGTTCCTCGCGCAGTTTCTGGGCATCTTCGTGGGCACGGCGGTGACCGTGCCCTCGTTCTATCTGCTCGTGCCGAATGCGGCCAGCCTGGGCACCGCCCAGTGGCCGGCCCCCGCCGCGCAGGTGTGGGCAGGCGTCGCGCGGCTGCTGGCGAACGGATTCGAGTCGCTCCATCCGACCGCGCGCTGGTCGATCCTGATCGGAGGCCTCGCCGGAATCGTGCTCGTCCTTCTCCCCCGCTGGCTGCCCGCGAAGCTGCGCAACTGGGTGCCTTCTCCGATGGGACTGGGACTCGCCTTCACCTTCCACTTCTACTATGGCTTGTCGATGTTCCTCGGCGGTCTCGCGCAGTGGTTCATATCCAAGCGCTATCCGAAGTCCGACAAGATCTACACGGCGCCGGTCGCAAGCGGATTGATCGCGGGCGAGAGCTTGATGGGCGTGTTCTTGATCCTGCTGCCGCTGCTCGTGGCGGCCCTCCGGGCGGCCTTCTAGTTGGCTCTCGGCGCGACGTCATGTCAGCGCCGAGCGCCGCGAGCTGCCTGCTCGGGCATGGACGAGCGGCCTCGACTGCCTCAGAAGTAGACGGCCTCGAACAGCGCGACCCGTTCGCCGGCGTCGTTCTGCAATTCGAGCGTGCTGCCGACGATCTGCCATCGTTGAACATCGATGAGCGCATCGGCCAGTCGCCGCTCCATCTCGTCGAGCGGCGGAGGGCAAGCCATGCGGGTGGAGGCCACCGCGGAGAATGAGATGTTCTCTCCTTCGACCGCGCAGCCGCCGTGCATGGAATTGCAGCCGACCGTCGCGGCGAACGACAAGCGTCCCTCTTCTTCCTTCAAGATCAAATGAGGCTCACGGCGCTTTTCCGCGGTGACCACTTCCGTCCCGAACAACTCGACGATCCGCCAGTAGGTGTTCGTCAGCGACGCGTCCGCGCGCGCGCGCTCGCAAGCCTGGCCGGGCCAGGCATGAATGAAGCGCGTGACCACGAGCGTGGGCTGCAGGCCCGCTCCTTCCATCGGCGGGCGATGCGCGAGCGTGCCTTCCAAGGTCACATAGAGGGGAGCGCCGGGAGTGGGCGCGCTTTCCAGATACGCGCGCTCCATGGCGGCATAGTCGCTCTCCTGCGCGACCGGATAGCTCCTTCCGGTCAGGCACTCGGTGAAGCGAGCGGCATCGGCCAGGTACGTCATTTCTCCGCCCATCCGCAGGGACACTTCCACCGGATCGAGCGTTCCATCGCTGACGAACTCGTACGGCAGCTTCGATTCGATCGGACGGCCCTCGAGATCGAGTAGCCTCAACGTGTCCGCCCCCAGGATTTCGAATTGCAGAGCCGTCTCCGCCCCGCTCTGGAGAAGCAGCGCTCGCCGCGCGGGATCGACGCGCCACACGCCGATTGCATCGCGCACGAAATCCTTGCCCAGCCATTCGTGCCGCAGATGAAAGACCTGATCGGGCCATAGATCGAGATGGTGCCGGATGCCCGCGCAATCGGCGCACGGCAAATCGCCCCGAAAGGTCGCGGGCAACCGCAAGCCATGCGCGCCGAGCGCTGCCTCGGACGATGGCGATGGAGCAGCCGGGGTCGCCAAGGAATCGGCAGTTTCGTCTGGCTCCGTGTAAGGCAGGGAATATGCGACGGGCCGCAACAGCAACTCCGCCGCGGGCCCTCTGCCGAGGCTGAGCACGGGATGGATCCGGTCGGTCGTCAGCACCGGCTCGCCGTCCACGAAAAGACGGGCGCGCACCGCATAGGATCTCGTCCGGTCGATTTGCTTCGGATCGTATTCGATGCGGAACAGGATGGGCGATGTGAACGGGCCGTTCATCGTCGTGCGGCCGAGGAGGATCGCCGGCGCATCGGCGCGCGAGATGTCCACGAGCTCGGCTTCGAAGACCGCGGAGAGCGGAAACGAGATGCGCTGCATCCAAATGGCTGTTCCCGTCACCGCCGGTGTTCTCGGCTGCGCGGCCTCTCCTTTCGCCCGTCTCTTCGCTTTGGAGGAACTTTGTTCGCCGCTGGGCGCCTCGCCCGCGGCCGTCTGCGCCTGCGCGCGCGCATGCATCACCGGCCATGGACCGCTGAGACCGGCGGCAAGCAAAGCGCTCAGGACGAGCGCGGCCTTCAGGGAGCAATCCCGCTTCCGTGCTCTATTCCTGGGCATGGGCCTCCCCCGTTTTCAATGTACGACCCCCCGTTGTGCACAAGAGTCTCACGCGACGCTCGACCGCATCATAGGAAGCGAGCGAGAGAATGTCACGAGAGACCTGGCGCACCCTCCATCTCGCCTTGTCGAACGCCTCATTGCGCTCGTCTTGTCGAGCCGAGCTCGTGCTCGCCCGCCCGCCACGCGCGCACAATCGCGCGCATTGACAGCCGGAAAGGGCGCCTGCATGCTGTCGAGGCAGTGCCTTGGATCACGGCGCGCTCTCGGCCGGGAGGTTCGTATGCGAATCGCTCTCAGGCGCCTCTGTCTCCATGTCTTCGTCACGCTCGTCTTCGTTCTCTCGATCTCGATCGGCCAGGCCCATGCGGCCCCTCATGGACTCGGCCTCGGAGTGCACGGCGGCTATGGAGCCTCCGACGACGCCGAATCGGGAAGCGGGCTCTTTGGGGCACAGGTGGAATTGCGCCCCGCCGGTTTTCTCGGCTTCGTGGGCGCGATCTCCTACAAGGTTGAAGAGGACTTCGTCGTCCAGCCGGTCACCAACGCTCGCGCGAGCTACAGCGTGCACAGCATGCCCGTGTCGGTGATGGCGCGGCTCTACCTCCCGCTCCCCGGAATCGCCCCGTATGTCACCGCGGGCGCGCAGTGGCGGTACATCTCCTACGACTTCGAGCACCTCGACGATGCGATCGACAACTTCTCCGCAGATGAAAGCGAAACGGCCTTCGGGTGGGTCGCGGGCGGCGGGCTGGAGTTCTGCGCCGCGCCGCACATCGCGCTCTTCGGCGAAGCGCGTTTCGAATTCGTCGACGCCAATCGGGACTTCGGCGAGACGGACATGGAGGAGGTCGAGGACTTCGATTACGATCAGTGGGCGATCGTGGGAGGCATCACGTTCCTGTTGCAGTGAGCGGCTGTTGCCTGAGCGCGGTGGCCTGCCGGTTGGGCGGTCACGTCCTTCGCACGGCCGGCGCGACCGGCGGCATGGCCATCTTCATCGTGGAACCGAAGCGCAAGGAAAGGAGAACCCGATGCGGGGATTTCCGCGAATCGCCATGGCGCTCGTCTTGACAAGCCTCGTGGCCGCCTGCGGTAACCCGTTCCATGACACCTACCAGAGCTCGCTCGAACGCTGGCCTCATGGAGAAGTGTCGCGCCTCCTTCCTCCCGAGAAGGAGATCCAGATCGTGACTTCCGAGAGGATGAAGGAGGATGCCCTGCGCATGATGGAGGACGGCTACCTGCTGCTCGGGCGATCGAGGTTCCGGGGCGCGTACATCGATCACGGTGTCGCGCGCAAGCAGGCGAAGGAAATCGGCGCGTCCGTGGTCATGATCGAGAAGAAATACGCCGAGACGCTCACCGAGACGGTGCCCGTCAGCGAGTGGATCCCCGGACACCAGATGACCTACACGGAGAAGACGGTGGTCCAGTCGGGCCCGAACGCGGGACAGGTCGTGCAGCGCGAGGTCACGCGCATGGTGGAGGGAGAGTTTCAGACGAGCTATGTGCCGGAGAGCGTCGAGTACTACGACTACGCCGCGACTTTCTGGGGCAAATCGAAGCCGCCCATCTTCGGCGTGCTCGTCCAGGCGCTGACCGACGAGATGCGCCAGGCGTTGCAGACCAATCGCGGAGTCGAGATCCGTGCCGTCCTGCGCAATTCTCCCGCGCACCGCGCCGATCTGCTGCGCGGCGATGTGATCATCGCCTTCGCCGGCGAGCCGGTTCTCGATGTCGATCAGTTCTTCGATGCCGTCGTCGCCAACCAGGGCAAGCGCGTCACGGTGGAAATCCGCCGCGACGGCCAACCGATCACCATGGAGATCCCATTGAACGAGGATTGACGGCCGTCCATGCGTGCCCTTCCTATGCGATGAACGACGGGCGCGCAGGGGCCGCCGGTTCTCCACACCACCCAGGAGGAACCAATCATGTCGGGATGCCGCAATGCGTGGCGCTGGTCTGCCCTGGCGGTTCTCGCGCTGGCTTGCGCAGGCTGCGCGGATCGGGAGCGCATCACCGGGCCGGATACAGCCAACCCGCTCGACACCGAGACCATCGGCGTGTCGGGAGGAGCATTGGAAGCGGACGGCTTTCGCCTGATCGTCCCGCCCGGGGCCTTTGCGCAACCGGCGACGCTGATCCTGCGCGATGCCACCGCGACCGCGCCCGACGACGAAGACCGGTTGACGCGCGTGTTCGAGGTGAGCGGCATTCCCGAGACGATCGCCCTGCCCTGCTCACTCCAGTTCGAAGTGGCTCCCGCGGGCGTCGACGAAGGTTCCCGCTGGGTCCGCGTGGAAGAGCTCGACACCTTCATATCGAGCGCGAATCGCTTCGGCCGTTGCCCGATCACGCTGGAAACGGTCGAAACGAATGGGCAGGCGCGCGCGCTGCTTCCCGCCACCCCGGCGGAAGAGGGGAAAGCAGGCGCCTCCCTTTCCGCCCTGCAACCCGCCACGGGCACGATGCAGATCTCGGTCGTGGGCAACAAATGGTCTCATATCACCCCCGAAGGCCACTTCCAGATCCTGTGCGGCCTGTCGATCCTTACTCCCACCGTCCAACAGATCGGAACGGAGCTCGAGCGCGCCTACGCGATGCTACGCGACGACCTCGGCCTCTCCTGGGCCAATCGCACGCGCAGGATCACCGTGACGATCCAGGTCTTCGAACAGGCGAACGCGGAGGCGTGGGGGCTGCACGTCACCAGCAAGTGGTACGGGGCCGACTACGACGAGCTGCTCCTGAACCGGCAGAAGATCCTCTTGAACCCGGCCAGCGACGACATCAAGTCGACTGTGGGCCACGAGCTCTTCCACCTGATGCAGCATCTCTACGATCCGCGGGCCCGGATCCTTCAGGGCCAGCCGAACGAGTGGTTCTGGGTAAATGAGGCGATGTCGACCTGGTTCGAACGCAAGATGCTCACCCGCGCGCATGTCCCCGAACACGTCCGCCAGAATGACTACCGGTTCTTCCTCTCTCATGCGCTGCAGTACACGCCCGATTACACTGCCGGCGTCGTGTGCAACGATTGCTGGCTGGTGCAGAACCACGGCTACGGCGCGTCGTTGTTTCTCGGCGGCACCTTCGAACGCCTCACCGAGGGAGAGAAGAAGATCGGAGATGTCCTGAAGTGCCGCCTGGAAGGGGAATACGGGCCGCTGGGCTGCATCGGCCAGGTTCTCACGCGCGCCGGCTCGGGGCTGGACGCGGCCTGGCGCTCCTTCTGCGGCCTCTGGCTGGACGGGACGATCTATCCGCAAGTGCCCGCGTTTCCCGGCCCCAGCCAGGTCGTGGACGGGCGCAACGACGCCTTCACCTTCAGCTCGGCCGACCAGTTCAGGCACACCTTCCAATGGCAGGCGGCGAACTACGCCGGCCGTCTCTACATGTTCTACTTCAATCCTGAAGCCGCCATCCCGCTGGGCGCCAAGGCGACGATCACCTATGTCGACGAGGAGGGCGGAAGCGAATTGACCGTGTACAGCTACAAGCGCGACGCGATCTGGCAGCGGCTGGGAGTGATCACTCAGCCCGGCACTCCTTTCGAGATCGCCAACATCGGCGAATGGCCGCGCGACGGGAAAGGCATCGCAATCCTGGTCGCCCGCGCGTACGCCACGACGTCGGGATACGTCCCCGTGGCGGTCCAGTTCACGATCGACCGTTGCGAGCCCAACACTCCCGTCGTCCTGAACGGCGTCACGATTCCCGAGGACAAGATCACGCGGACCTCGGGGGGCTGCGTGACCAAGATCGACCTCCAGTACATGTCGCTCGCGAATCCCAACTGCCTGGACGGCATCGACGCGCACGCGAGCTCGCTGCAGGAGCTGAGCCTCTACCACAACAACCTGGCCTCGGTGGATTTGACCGATCTCGAACGCTGCAAAGCGCTGAAGAAGCTCGACCTGCGCTACAACGGAATGCAATCGGTCGATCTCACGCCGCTGGGCGGCTGCACGAGCCTGGAGCTGCTCACCGTCGTGGGCAACCAGCTCACCAGCCTGGACCTCCTGCCGCTGGCCACCTGCCTCAAGTTTCGCCAGCTGTGGATTGGCGACAATCAGATCCAGGGGCTCGATCTCACTCCCCTGGCGGTCGGCGACAGCCTGCGCATGCTGGTCCTGTCCAACAACAAGCTCTCCACGATGGATCTCGCTCCCCTCGCCTCCACGCCCCATCTCGAGACGCTGGAGCTGAACGGATGCGATCTGGACGCCGTGAATCTCGCCCCGCTGGCGCATTGCCCGGATCTCTTCTTCCTGGCGATGGGCACGAACCGCATCACCACGATCGATCTCGCGCCGCTGGCCAACCATACGAAGCTGGAGACCGTGAGCTTCCCCTTCAACTCGATCGGCGCGGTGAATCTCGCCCCATTGGCCACCTGTCCCGCGATGCGCACGGTCAACTTCAGAGACAACCACCTCGTTTCGCTCGATCTCGCGCCCTTGGAGGGCTTGGCTGAGCTCCGCTGGCTGACGCTGGAGAACAACTATCTGGACGGAACGACCTGCTCGCAAGTGTGTGCGTTCCAGGGCGACCATCCGAGTTGCGATGTGACGAGCGATTGCGGATGCTTGAAGTGAGGGACACCAACCGGCTATCGAAAGGCCGCCTTCTGTGAGATGATCGGGATGGCATTTTGCACAGGAGGTGCCCCATGAATCGATTCCGCATTGCTCCGCCAGCCGCCCTGAATGCTCATCACCGACATGCACGCAACACTGGCCGACGCTTTCTGCCGCTTGCCCTCGCGCCCTGCCTGCGGTTTTCCATCACGCTCTGCCCGCCGCTCGCTGTGGCCCTCTCCCTGGCGTGCGGCGCGCTCTTCGCGAGCGCCGGGGCAACCGCGCAGCGCGTCGTGAGCCCTGATGGGCATGAGACCTGCACGATCGAGTGCGATCCGATTGCGTCCCGCGAATCCTACAACCGCGGCACCGTACCCTTGCCGCTCGTGCCGGACTGGGTCGGCACGCGGGTTCGAGCAACCGGCGCGCTCGTCTGGTTCGACGCCGACGCCGACGGGGATCAGGACCTTTTTGTGGGCACCTATTGGGCCAACCAGTGGCCGCCGCTCGAGGACTACTACAACTTCATGTACCTGAACGTCGGCGGCATGCTCGAAGATAGCCCGAGTTGGATCTCATCCGATCAGAAGCATACCGGCGGTGCCGAGTGGGGCTACATCAACAACGATGCGTACCCTGATCTCTTCCTGGCCAACGGAGGCACCTCTCTGCAGGCTTGCCAGGTCTTCTACGGACGCGACGGGCTTCTGCCGACCACGGCCGGCTGGCAGAATGGCGGCGGCACCTGGGCCACGGATTGCAGCCTGGCGGATTTCGACCGCGACGGCGACCTGGATGCGGCCACCTCGAATCAAGGCGTCTCCCCCAATCCCTACCGGCCCACCTATGTCTTCCGCAACAACGGCACGGGACTGGAGACCGCGCCTTTCTGGCAATCGAATCAGGTGGGCATCACGGGCTCGTGCGAATGGGGCGACATGGACGGCGATCTCTATCCCGATCTCGCCGTCTCCGGATGGGTCGATTGGCAATCGGGCGTCTTCCGCAATGCCGGCACGACGCTGGAGGGCGATTTCGTATGGACGACGGGCCATCCCGAGAGAACCGACAAGGGCATCGCCTGGGCCGACCTCGATCGTGATGGGCATCTCGATCTCGCCCTCGGCGGCAGCGGCTATCCCGACTGGGTGTTTCGCAATGAAGGCACCGTGCTTGCCGCCCTGCCCATTTGGTCCTCGGGCGAGTCGTACACCGGCTGTCAGGACATGGCCTGGGCCGACATCGACAACGACAGGGACATGGATCTCGCGAGCATTCACTTCTCGACCGGACATGTGCGCATCTACTTGAACGAAGGCGGCGTGCTGCCGTCGATTGCCGACTGGCAATACGACGCCGCTTCAAGCGGAAGCGCGCTCGCGTTCGGCGATGTGAATGGCGACGGCTGGCTCGATCTCGCCATCGGCGTCGCGAACGGGCCGATCGAGTTGTTCCTCAACCAGCAGCTTCCCACGGCGACGAATGAGCTGCCCGGCGAATCGGGCGGCCTCACGGTGGGATGCGACGCTCGCCTCCGCCCGAATCCGGTGCGCGCATCCTGGGCGCTTTCGCTCGACACGCCGGAGGCGACGCGGCTTGGCGGCATCGATCTCCTGGACGCAAGCGGCAGGCGAATCGCGCGCGGCACGGACGCAACCGATCTCTTGCAGCGCTCGCATGCGATCGTCTGGCAGCGCACCTTGAACGACCTTCCTGGCGGGACCTATCTTCTGCGCGCGTGGGGCTCCGATGCGCTCGGGCAGCCATGGGCCGTTCGCAAGCGAGTGGTGTGGCTCGGCCGCTGAGGCGGGCTGATGCGTTCGGCCGTCATGCGGCCCATCTGCGACGCGGGGATGCTTGGCCAAACGAGTGACCAGAAGACGCAACATCAAGGCCGTCGCCTTCGGCAAGACCAATGCGGCCGAGCGCATCGCGGATGCGCTCCTGAAGATCGCGAGCCGGGTGCCCGCTTCGAGCTTCCGCGAGTCGACCGACCCCGATGACAGGGCGCGCGCGCTCGTCTTGAAAGCGAGCACGAAGGCCGCCATGGTGTCGGGCACGCTTGCGCTGCCCGCGGGCCCGCTCGGCTTGCTCACGCTACTGCCCGATCTGATGGCGATCTGGAGAATCCAGCGCCAGCTCGTGTCCGATGTGGCCGCGGTCTACGGGCAGACGGCGAAGCTCTCGCGCAGCACGATGATCTACTGCCTCTTTCGCCACGCGGCCGCGCAGGCGGTGCGCGATGTGGTCGTGCGCGCGGGACAACGCTTCTTCGTGCGAGAGACCTCTCCGCTCCTGCTGCGCGCCATCCTTCGCAGAGTGGGCGTCTCGATGACCGAACGCGTAGCCGGGCGGGCCGCGTCGCGCTGGATCCCGATCATCGGCGCGGTGGGCATCGGCGGATACGCCTTCTACGATACCGCCCAGGTGGGAAAGACCGCGGTCGCGTTGTTCAAACGCGAGATCGTGCAGGAGGGCGACTCGAACTGAGCGCGAAGGCGCCAGGTGAGCGGACGCGAAGGGCGCGTAAGCCGGACGCGCGGTTGACGAGTGCATTCAAGCGCGCGCCCGAGGGCCTTGGCTCTCAGGCGCGCACCTCAGGCCCGTTGCGCACGATTAGCGGAAGTAGTACGCGACTCCAACGCCCACGTAGGTGAACGAATCGTCGTTCATCCCGATGCCCACTTCCCCCACCAGATCGAACGTCTCGGACAACATGTATTCGACGCCCGGAACGAGATGCACGCGGGTGAAAGTGTCGTCGAATCCCGCGGGGGCGTCCTGAATGGATTCGAAGGCGACATTCAGCCCCGCGAAGAGCTCGAGCCGATCCATGACCGGTCCGCTGAAGAGCGGCGTGATCTCGAAGCCCAGCACATCGAGCGCGTCATCTTTGCCGAACAGATAGTGAAGTCCTCCGCCCAAGGAGAAATCCAACCCGTCGGTTTCGAGCAACCCGAATTCCACATCGGCTCCAAGCGCCGTGAAGTCCTCGAAGATCCCCAGCTTGACTTCGCCGTCGAAGCGCTCGGCGAGGCCGAAGCCTCCGCGCAGCGCGACTCCGAATTCGTCGTCGGCATTGTCTTTGCCGAAGACGGCGACGGGCGCAGCCATCAACTTAAAACCGCCCGGGCGGATGGTGTCGGCCGACTGCAGCACCGGCACGAATTGCGCGGCAGCCGGCAATGCGAGCGACAGGGCGGCGACGATTGCGAAAACGATCCGTGCGATACGCATGGCAAGTCCTCCTTCGAATCATTCGCAGGCCCGGGCGCGGAAGCTTTCCGCCTGGCCCCCCCGGACCGAACCGTGAGGCGACGGGCAACTTCCTCCGCGTGAGAACCGGACGAACAGCCGGCCGGAGCCTGGCGAACGGCCAATCGACACCCGGCGAATACCCCGGATCGGGCAGCCAGTCAAGGATTCCCCCTTCTGCTTTGGCGCCGTCTCCTTTCGCCGCGGCGCGAGACCCGTCCTTTCCGGGTGACGGTGGCCAACGAATGGACGATATTCGGTCCGCCATGAAGAAGCCTGGGCTGATCGTATTGCTCGTCTTTCTCGCAGTCGCGGCGCTCTTCGCAGCTTCCCATTTGCGCACCGAGCGGAAGTCGAGCACGAGGACAAGCGACTCCGCTTCCCGACCCTCCACTGAATGCGGCCACGATGTCATCATCGCCGTTCCGCAACCGGATCAACTCGTCTCGAGCCCGCTCACGGTTCGCGGCCAGGCGCAGGGAAGCTGGTTCTTCGAAGGCCTCGCGCGTCTCGCGCTTCTCGATGATCGCGAAAACGAATTCGCTTCGGGCAGCGCGCGCGCCATCGGCGACTGGCAGACCACCGAGCTCGTGGACTTCGAAGGTGAGATCACCTTTTCAGTCGAATCTCCGGGTGCGGGCACACTCCTTTTCGAAAACGACAACCCCTCCGGTTTGCCCGAACAGCGCCGCGAATGCCGCATTCCCGTACGCTTTTCCGGCGCCGCCATGAAGAGCGTGAAGGTCTACTTCGGCAATCGCGCGCAGAACCCCACTGCCGAATGCGAGCAGGTCCTTCCAGTGGAGAGAGTGATCCCGTCCACCCAGGCGCCGGCACGCGCGGCGCTCCAGGCCCTGCTCGCCGGTCCGACTCCCGCGGAAGAGTCGGCCGGCTATTTCTCCAGTCTGAATGCGGGCGTGTCCGTGCAGCGTCTCACGATCGAAGACGGCGTCGCGCGCGTCGATTTCGACGAACGCATCCAAGAGCAAGTCGGCGGATCGTGTCGCGTGACGGCCATTCGCGCGCAGATCGAAGCGACGCTCCGGCAATTCCCGACGGTGCGCCGCGTGATCATCTCCGTGAACGGCCGGTCCGAGGATGTCCTGCAGCCCTGATGGCCCGCAAACGTCGCCGTGCGAGCGGGCGGCCGTGTCGGCGCCTGGGCCGCAAGGCCGCTTGGGCGCGAGGCCGCGTGGGAGGCGAAGCCGGGCGGCGCAACCGCTCGTCCGGATCCTCCTTGGGTTTCCTCCGCTCCTGCGGTATGCTCCTTGGCTTTTGTCCGGACCGTCGTCATGGCGAGTGAAGGCCATCGACGGTTGCGCAAACCTATGGGGAGACGGCCATGGATCTGCTCCGGCAGGCGGCCACCATCATGGTGCTCGGGATGGGGCTGGTCTTCGTCTTTCTGGCCTTGGTCATCCTGTTCGTCCAGAACACCGCCCGGCTCATCCGCCGGTACGAGCGCGCATCCGGCGAGGAGCCCGCGGGCTTTCATGGCGACGGCATGGACGACCCGGTGGCCGCGGCCATCGCCATCGCTTTGCACGAGCGGGATTGAAGGGGCCGGCGGCGCCTTGCACGAGCGCGTCGGAACAGGCAGAGGAAAGAGGCGAGGTCATGGGGCGAATAGGAATCACCGAAGTCGCGTTGCGCGACGCGCATCAATCGCTCTTCGCCACGCGCATGTTGAGCGCCGACATGATCCCGGTCGGCGAGCTGATGGACCGCGTGGGCTACTGGTCGGTCGAGACCTGGGGCGGTGCGACCTTCGACGCGTGCATTCGCTTCCTGAACGAGGATCCCTGGGAGCGGCTGAAGCAGCTCGTGGCAGTGATGCCGCGCACGCCCCAGCAGATGCTCCTGCGCGGGCAGAATCTCGTCGGCTACCGGCACTATGCCGATGATGTGGTCGAAGCCTTCGTGGCCCTCGCCGCGCATCACGGGGTGTCGATCTTTCGCGTCTTCGATGCGCTGAACGATCCGCGCAATCTGCGCACTTCCATCCAGGCGGTCAAGAAAGCGGGCAAGCACGCGCAGGCCACGATCAGCTACGCGACCAGCCCGGTCCACACCAAAGAAGCCTACATCGCGCTCGCCCACGAATTGAAGGCCTTGGGCGCCGACTCGATTTGCGTCAAGGACATGGCCGGGCTGCTGCGGCCCTACGATGCCGCCGCGATCGTCGAGGCGCTGAAGCGCGAGGTGCGGCTGCCGATTCACGTGCACACGCATTCGACCACCGGCATGTCGGTGGCGACGCTGGTGAAGGCCGTCGAGGCCGGGGCCGATCGCGTGGACACGGCCATCTCCGCACTCGCGATGGGAACGAGCCACTCCCCCACGGAAACGATCGTCGAGATTCTGCGCGGAACCGAATTCGAAACGGGGCTCGATCTCAAATTACTGCTTCAAATCGCGGCGATCTTCCGCAATGTGCGCCACAAGTACCGCCAGTTCGAATCCTCGTTCGTGGGCGCCGACACGCGCATCCTCACGGCTCAGGTGCCGGGCGGGATGCTGTCCAATCTCGAGAACCAGCTCCGAGAGCAGAACGCGTCGGACAAGCTGGACGCGGTGCTCGAGGAAGTCGCCTCCGTGCAGCGCGACTTCGGCTATCCGCCGCTGGTCACTCCCACCTCGCAGATCGTGGGCACGCAAGCGGTGCTGAATGTGCTCTTCGGGCGCTACGAGAAGCTCACCGCCGAGTCGAAGGATCTGCTCGTCGGGCGGTACGGACGCACCCCGGCTCAACCGGATCCGAAGCTCGTCAAGAGCGCGCTCGACGATCTCGGTCTCGATGTGCCGGTGGCGCATCGCCCGGCCGACGACATTCCCAATGAGCTCGACCGCATCGAGGAGGAGCTCAAGTCGAAGCTCGAGAAGACGCGCGTGTCGATGGAGGATGTTCTCACCTACGCCATGTTTCCGAAGGTCGCGCTGCCGTTCTTTGCGAAGCGGAACACGGGCCCGGTCACCTTCGTCGCGCCGGTGCCGTTGGCCGAGCCCGCCGTGCTTCGGCCAAAGAGCTCGGGGCGCTATACGGTGAGGGTCAACGGTCACGAATATGCCGTCCTGCGGCGGCCGGAGCAGGATGGCGTGCGCACCATCGAGGTGAACGGCAAGCCGTTCGAGGTCTCGGTAGCGGACGCGCCGACGGCGCAAGAGGCGGAGGAAAGCGCGGCGCTCACCGCGCGCGCGGCGGCGGCGGAGATGGTGCTTGCGCCGATGCCGGGAGAAGTGCTGCGTTTGGTGCACGAGGACGGCGACCCCGTGGAGGCCGAGACGACGGTCCTGATCATGGAAGCGCTCAAGATGCAGCTGGAGGTCAAGGCCCGTCGCGCGGGAACCATCACCTACAATGTGAGCGCCGGGGCGCTGGTCAAGGCCGATCAAGTGCTGGCGGTGATCGAGTGAACGAGAGACCAAGCATGCGGACGAAGATGATTCTGGCGACCCTGTGCCTGATGATGGCGGCAGGGATGCTCGCGAGCGCGCTCTGTATTGCCCATGCCCAGGGCACTGACGCGCCGGCACAGGCCGATGGAATGGCAGCGCCGACCACGCAGGCGCCGCGCGAGGCAAGCCATGCGCAGGTTCAACGCGAGGCAAGCACCGCGCAGGCGCCGAACGAAGAGAGCGAGCAGATTTCCGTCACGGACGGCCTTCGCAATGTGGCGAAGACCACCGGATTCTACGGCTTCCTGACCGGTTCGGGATGGAAGTCGCTCCTCATGCTCCTCGCCGGTTGCCTCCTCCTCTATCTCGGCGCGGTGAAGGACTTCGAGCCGCTCCTGCTCGTGCCCATCGGCTTCGGCACGATCTTTGTGAATGTGCCCTTCGGAGGAATGGGATCCGAGCACGGACTGCTGGGTCTCATCTTCAAGTACGGAATCGAAAACGAGGTGCTGCCGCTGATCGTGTTCATGGGGATCGGCGCGCTTTCGGATTTCGGTCCCTTGCTCGCGAGCCCGCGCGTCGCGATCCTGGGAGCGGCGGCGCAGTTGGGCGTCTTCGGCACGCTGATGGGCGTGGTCGCATTGAACGCGTTGCCGGGCCTCGCCTTCACGATCAAGGAGGCCTGTTCGATCGCGATCATCGGCGGTGCCGACGGGCCGACTTCGATCTATGTGTCCGCGAAATTCGCGCCGCACCTGATGGGCTCGATCGCGGTCGCGGCCTATTCGTACATGGCCCTCGTGCCGCTGATCCAGCCGCCGATCATGCGCCTGCTCACGACCCAGAGCGAGCGCCGTATCATCATGCGGCAAGCGCGCCCGGTCGGCAGGTTGGAGCGCGTGCTCTTCCCCTTGCTCATTCTCATCTTGTGCGCCGTGCTGCTGCCCTCGGCGCTTCCCCTGATGGGCTGCTTCGCCTTCGGCAACTTCGTCAAGGAAAGCGGCGTGGTCGAGCGCATCTCGAAGACGCTGCAGAACGAGCTCATGAACATCGCGACCATCTTCCTGGGACTGGGCGTCGGCATGCAGATGGCTGCGGAAAAGTTCGTGCAGCTGAACACGCTCGGGATCCTGCTCCTCGGGTTGCTGGCCTTCTCGCTCGGAACCGCGGGCGGAGTGCTGTTCGCGAAGTTGATGAACCTCCTCTCGCCCAAGAATCCCGTGAATCCGCTGATCGGCTCGGCCGGCGTATCCGCCTTCCCCATGGCGGCGCGCGTGTCGAACAAGCTCGGGCTGGAGGCCGACCCGCACAACTTCCTGCTGATGCATGCGCTGGGCGCGAATGTCGCCGGACAGATCGGCTCGGTCGTGGCCGCCGGCATTATTCTCGCGGTTTTCGCGAGCTGAGGACGGTATGCGCGCGCGATTCAGACGGCGATGGTTGCGAGGGCTGCTGGGAGGAAGCGCTTTCCTGCTCGCCTGCGGCCTGACCGCCGGCTGCCTTGCGCCGAAACCGCGCATCATCGAACTGACTGACGACTCCTCCGCCGGCGGGACGATCGCGTACGGAATCGCGAACAATCTGCTGATCACCGATGCAGGAGATCCGCGGGAGAAAGTCGAGCGCGAAGGGAAGAGCTATGCGCGCTACCTCGATCTCGGCGCATCCTTCGCCGATGTGGACGGGCAGCGCAACTACTGGCTGCGCGCCACCTACGGAGGCGAGGAGTTTCTGCTCGTCGAGCCCGGGGAATCGCTCGTCTTGTGGCTTGACGGGCGGCGCTTGGGGCTCACCGGAGATGGCAGCGTGGAAAACCGCTCGCGCGATTCGAACGGCGAACGACGCTCGACTCCTTGCGTGGAGACGGCCCACTACTTCGTGACGGCGGATGTCCTCGAACGAATCGCCGACGCGCAAGAAGTGGAAGTGGAATTGCGCGGGACGCAGGACTCCATCCGAGGCAGATTCGCTTCTCGAAATCGAGAGGTCTTCCGCGAATTCGTGGCCCGGTTCATTCGCGAGAGGAAGTGATCCCCGGGGGCGCGAACCTCTTCTTCACTTCTCCCCAGTTCACTCGTTCGACCGGCGTCGGAGGCGGACACAGGTCCGGTTCGCACAGCACGCAGTAGCCAAAGAACCTCCCGCCCAGGGATTCGCAGCTCGACGGGTCGCGGTATGCACACGAGCCATCGGGAAGACAACAGGCGCCCGGCCTTCCGGGAAAAGGCTGAGTCCCGGTGATCTCCAGCAAGTAGACGCTCTCGCAAGGCACGCCGCTGAACGTCGCGGGGCCGACCCAGATCCAAGCGTGCTCGCCTGCGCCGATGACCCGGCTCAAACTGACTTCTTCGCACCGGCCGGCAACGGCAATGTCGTACTCGGGAATATCGCAATCGGTCTCGTAGATGAGCAGAACCTGCAAGGGAAATTCGGCCACGCAGCTCACCGACAGCTCTTCTCCCGATCCGACGGCGTCGAACCAGTCGGTATCCCGATAGCTATAGCCGTTGTAGAGGTAGGTCCCGCTCCTTCCGCACAAATGACATAGCGGCGGCGCCGGGCTCCATCCCGAACCGTTGCACCCTCCGTTGAAGGTGTCGAAGTATCCGTCCTCGCAGGGAGGCTCTCCCTCCTCCGGCCAACCGGAGCAGTACAGGCTGCAAGTTCCGCCTCTCGCCTCGAGAACATAGTCGCCGCAGGCCGTTCCGTATCCGTCGACGATGATGTAGTACACTTGGCCGCCATTCACGACGAGATTCTCGATCGCCGACTGAAAACCACAGAAGTCGTCATTGCATGCGATGCTCATGTGCTCGCCGTCCTGCACTTCCAGCACGGTATCGAAGCCGGAACCGCACAGGCTGATGTTCAGGTATCCATCAGAGGCTGGGGAGTAGGCATAGACCACATCCGGGGCCAGGCCGTAGCCGCAAGCGGGCGTCAGATCGTTGATGTTGTCGCAAGTTGCGCCGGAGTCGGTGTAGGGAAGCTGGCCGATCACGATCGCGTCGTCGTAGGCTTCGCCTCCTTCGCGCCCGTCGCGGCCGCCGTTGCCCTCGCCCTTCGCTTGCGGCGCGGAGACATTGCTCGTCGGAAGTTGCGCTGAGACGAGCCCCGAGAGCGCGATCGAGCAGACGAGAAGCAGCAAGAGGAGCAGCATGGGTCGCATGGTGGAATCCTCCCTCAACCGGATAGGATTCGTAGAGGCGGAAAGCCCTTGCGTGAGGGATTGTACTGCTCGAAATCGTCAGATGCCAGCCCGGGAGCACGCGATTTCCGAGCCCGTGATCACTCGATTCGCGCAACCTTCGACACCGCCGGCCTACTGAAAGCCGAACAGGATCGGGAACAGGACCACGACGAGGAGCGCCCACATCGAGTAGATGGGCAGATACGAGGTCTGCCAGCGCTCGAGCGCGCTGAAGGGCGACCGGCCGCGCAGGAAGCGCGCGCAGAGCCACGCCGACCACGAGAGATTGACGAGCAGGATCAGATTCTCGCCCAGCGCCGCGGTGCGATTGGGGGTGAAGCCGAACTCCGAGATCCGCGCCGCGATGGCGGTCAGCGCGACGAGATCCACGACGAGCGCGCTCACGACGAGCGCGAGCTGCAGAAAGTCGAACAGGCCCGGAGGGGCGAGCGGATCCCGCGCCGAAACGGCATACAAGAGGAGCCCGAGGACGACAACGAGCAAGAGGTCGAAGCCGATCAGCACTTCGCGCTCCATGCTGAATGCGCGTCCCGTCGCAATCATGGCGGCCAGGAAGGCGAGCAGGAACAGAGTGAAGAGCGGCGTGAAGATGCGGGTGAGCACCGGAGCCATGTTCTCGATCACGCTCTGCTTCGCTTCCACGAGCCAGGCCCCGATGAGGACCGCGCCCGTCGCCCCGCAAGGCACCAGCCATTGCCCGAGGAATCCCTCCGCGTTCAGCCCGATCGCCTCGAACATCGCCAGGGTGAAGAGCGACAGCACTCCCCCGCCGAGGGCGATCAGGATGTAGTAGATGAAGAGCTCGCCCGAGAAGCGAATGAAATTCATCCGCTCGTTCGAATCCCGCCAGCGCAACGCGGCATACGCCAGACCCACGACCAGCCAGAGCGCGATCGGCAGATGGATCGCGGTCAGGACGAGAGTGCGGCCTTCGGGCTGGAACGGATAGAGGTTCACCACGAGCGCGGTCGCGGCGAAGGGGATCATCAGTCTTGCGAAGCCCACAATGCCCAGATTTCGCTTCCATGCAAGATATGCGGTCAGGAACGGCAGCACGAAGAAGGCGAGATTGCGGGCATAGAACCCCGCGTTCACATCTCCCTCGCGTCCGCCGGGGAAAGCGATTCCGAAGAGCTCGGGAAGCTTGATCGCAACCGCAGCCGCCACGGCGAGTGCGATGGCGACGATCGGCTCTTTCTTGAACGGCTTCCCGGCGGCCTCATCGCCTCCCAGCACGAGCTGGCGCCACAGCCGTTCGGCATGCTCGCGGGCGAATTCGCGGGAGAGCGCGTCCACGCTGCCGAGGCGCTTGACCGCGACCAGAAAGGCCTCATCCGCATCGAGACCCGCCTGGCCGAGCGCCTCGATCTGGTCGCGCAAGTGCGCTTCGAGCTCGTCGACATCGGGCGCGGAGATCGCCTTGCCGCGCGAGACATACGCGCGCCATTCCCCGATCCGGCGCTCGAGCGCTTCGCTATTGGCATGTTCGGTCATACGATCAAGATCCTCCCGGCGTCAGATGGGCGCCGTCTCCAACCCGCGAAACGACCAGATGCTTCGCAAGGCGTGATCGACCGCCTGCCACTGCAGGCGCTCCGTGGCCAGCTGCTTGCTTCCCTGCGAAGTGATCCGGTAATACTTGCGCTTCCGCCCGCTCTCCGAGATCTGCCACTTGCCCGCGATGTATCCGAGCCGTTCGAGCCGGTGCAGCACGGGATAGAGCATCCCCTCGCTCCACTCCAGCCGTCCGCCCGAGAGCTCGCTGACGCGCTTCAGGATGGCATAGCCGTAGCTGTCGCGCTCCGCGAGGATCGCGAGCACGAGCGGCGTGGCGGAAGCCGCGACGAGGTCCTTGTTGATCTCGATTCCCATACCTCGAGGGATGATACATAGAAGCACTAGGTATGACAAGAGGATTTGGGGATGGCCGAAGCCGGCGGAGACTCCTCCACCGGCCCGGCTTTCTCCGCTGCTTCGCCGGATCAGTCCGTCCGGTAGAGGTTCTTCACCCGGCCCCAGGTAAATGGGATGATGCCGGCTTTCGGGGACTCTGTTTCGAGGGGTTCGTCTTCCCAGCTGACGATCTTCCAGACATGACCTTCAGCGCCCGCCTGTCCCCAAGGCTCCTCTCGAAACCAGAAGCGTGAAGAGCCACCATCGACTGCAAATTCGCGCATCCCTTCGTTTTCGCGGCCGGGGATCAGGCCGTACACATGCAGAAAGACATTCCAGACCAGAATGGACCACATGCCTGTTCCAGGGTCCCACTGCCGAGGGCCCACGGCATAGCTGAGACTCAATGTGGGGACTGCGTCAGGATTGAACAGGCGTTCGTGGATACCGACTTCCGTTTGACGCCCCCACTCGTCCGGTAGCCCGGGCTCTTCTTGATCCGCTTGGGAAAGCACGAAAGTGAAGCTCTCCGGCCCGCCCGCCAGCAGGCTCTCGTATTCCGCGATATTGCGCAAGTCATAGGCTTGTTTCAGATTCCAGAGAAGATTCTCGGGAGAATTTCGCGCTCGGAGCGCGTTCACCACGACGCTCAAGGTCTCGCGTGAGACCGTCCATTCACGGTCGCTGACTTGCAGCACCACTTCGAAGTTGCCGGCCTGCTCGAACCGATGCGCGCCATGGGGGTTGCCGACCGCACCGAAGTCGTATTCGCCGTCACTCTCCCAATCCCACTGGAACAGCAACTCGTCCGCGGGCGTCTCCTCGTCCTGGCTGCAACTGGCGTCGAACTGAAACTCCGTGAACGAAGGGCCCTCCACGGGGCTGACGACGAAGCAGGCGAGCGGGGCATCGTTCGCGGGAGTCTCGGGGCAGGAATCGTCCTCGCCGCAACTTGCGAGAGAGAGAGCGATCGCGACCAGCAGCGCGGTCGTCGCGCATCTGCCGTAGTGCATGATCGGGCCCTCCGTGCCGCCAGGATGCGCAGCCCGCCGCTACTCCTTCACCGGCAGCACATGAATCGCCTTCACCACCAGGAGCACCTCATCGCCCGGCTTCAGATCCAGCTCCTCGAGCGACTCCATGGTCAGCACCGAGGCCATCGTCGCCGGCGTCACGATATCGAAATTGACCTGCGCCATGACGGCGCCCTTCTTGAGCGACTTGACCTTGCCCCTGAATGTGTTGCGCGCTCCGTACTTCATCGTGCCCTCCTTGTGGTCGGGTCGCCCGCTCCAACGAGCGCCGTCCTCCACGCGATTCATCGACTGCGCACGACCAGCCATCATGAAAGCACGCCATCCGCCCGCGCACAATAGAGCGCGCAGCCGAGCGCGGCCACCGTCTGCGGCGAGCCGGGCACGCGCACCGGCTGCTTCAAGGCGTCCGAGATGAGCGCCGCGAGGCATTCGTTCTGCGCGCAGCCGCCGGTGAAGACGACCGCCGGCTCGAGGGGCACGCCGCTTGCCATGGCGGTGGTGCGCGCGGCGATGGACTCGTGGATTCCGAGGGCCATCTCGTCTTTCGAAGCCCCGCGGGCGATGAGCGAGACGACCTCGGATTGCGCGAAAACCGAGCACATGCTGGAGAGCTTTTGCGCCTGGCGGGCCTGTCTGGCCGCCGCGACGAACTCCGCGCGCGTGAAGCCCAGCGCGGTGGCCATCATCTCGAGGAACTGCCCGGTTCCGGCCGCGCAGCGATCGTTCATCACGAACTTCTGCACTCTGCCGCGGGCGTCCAACGCGATCGCTTTGCTGTCCTGGCCGCCGACATCGATGATCGTCCGGCAATCCGGGATCAAGGCCGTCGCGCCGATCGCGACCGCCTTGATCTCCGAGATCGTCTCGACGCCGGGCCAATGTTCCTTGAAGAGATGCCGCCCGTAGCCCGTGCCGGCGATGCGGTCGTAGTCCACCCGGTCGAGGAGCCGGCGGCAGACCGCGAGCGGATCCGAGCCGGTGTCATCGACCGCGCTGTGCGCCACGCGCCCGTCTTCGCAGAGCACGAGCTTGATCGCTCGCGACCCGATGTCGATGCCTGCGGTGCGCATGGGATTATCCGCGCAGGCGCTCGACGAAGGCTTCCACCCGCGTCTGGATCTGGCCGACATCCTCCTGGCCGTAGTCGGTGTCGATGCGCAGGGTGGGCAGCCCTTCCTTCTCGAGCCGTCGCTCCACCGGCCCCGCTTCGACTTGGTACGGCGAACAGAAGAGCAGCCCGTAGTGGATCACGCCCTGCGCATTCAGCGACCGGGCCATCTGAAGCACATGCTCAACGCGCGATTCGTTGGGAGTGAAGATCGCGCAATCGATCTTGAGATAGCGATCGACGACCGCGTCGAGGAGCTCGTCCACCGTGCGTCCGGTGTCCGCGGTGAGCGCTTGCGTGCCGCGCTCGCCCACGCACGATTCCTCGCCGACGATGATCGCGCCCGTCTTCTCGATGATGCTCGGCAGCTTCCAGTTGGGCACCGCCATCGGGCAGCCGGAGATGAGGATGCGGGGCGTGCCCTTGGGCGCCACGCCCTCGCGCCGCGCGATGCGCTGCTCGAGCTCGTCGCAGATCTTGTTCACGGACTGAGTGAACCGCGCGGGATCGTCGTAGAAGTAGATCTGGTTCATGAGCAGGCCGTCGAGCCCCGAGATCGGCGCGGGGTCCGCGGCGCGCAGCTTCGCCAGCCGGTGCATGACGGCGCGCTTGGCATTGACCATCGCGATGCCCTTCTTGAACGCTTCGATGGTGAGCTTCCTGCCGGTGAGCTCTTCGAGGTAGGCGGCGAACTTCTTGAATTCGTCGCGCATCAGCGCCCGGCCCGCGGGGCTCTTCGTCTGCGGAAGGTCCATCACATACAGCCGGGGCACTAGGTCCTTGAAGATCTCGTAGCCCTTCTTCTTCCCATCGCAGGTGTTCTCGCCCACCACTACATCGCTCGCCGTGAGATAGGGGCAGACGCGGGCGAGGGCGAACCCAAAAGCGCCCTTGATGAGCGCGCAGGTGTTGCGGGGCAGGAACTTCTCGGCTTCGGCGGTCGCGAACTCGGCCCCGGCGCACAGCCCGACCATCACGCCGTCGAGCGCGAGCACGATCTCCTCGGGCACGTAGGTGCAATAGGTGCCGACTACCTTGCGGCCCGCTTCCTTCGCATCCATCAGTTCCTTGATGCGCAAGCCGTGGACTTCGCTCATCACGAAGTCGAAGTAGGCCATGCCCGCGGGGCGATTGTGCTGCTTGGTGAAGGTCTGCTCGTAGAGCGGGCCGAGAACGCCGAGCAACGCGTCGTGAGCCTCGAGGTCGAGGCCCAGCCCTTTCCACATCGGTCGATAGTCGGGGGACAATGCGCACCTCCTTGGGGTTGCGAGCGGATCGATCCGCCCGCACCCAGGGGGCGCCTAGGCGGGCGGAAGATCCTGGTTGCGGCGCGCATTCCTCGGAGACCGACCGGCCTCCCGGAACGCGCATCAATTACATTTGAACAGCCAGAGCGACATGGTCTCTTCCTCTTGCCCGTGCGACACGGCAGCGTGGCTTCTTGAACCGGATGAGAATACGCCGAACCGGGCCCGGCGTTCAATCCTTCTTCGGGGTCGCACGCCGCCTTCCTCGCATGCAAGGTGGGGAGATGCAACGCGGAAGGCGGCCAGGCGCAGGGCTGCCCCGCCCGAACCTCGGATCCCACGAAGTCATCAGCTTCGACGGATCACCTTCGAATCGAGTAATCGATCCCAATGGCGAGAATCAGGTCCGACCGTGAGAATCGTTCCGTGACCCGAGTGGGCGGGAGCGCCTCTCTCTCGACTCCGTAGGGAAGCAGCACGGGCACGCTCTGATCGTGATGGAACTCCCGCGTGTCGCCCCGATAGAAGATGGACGAGAAACCAATGTTGAGCGCGAAGTTCGGAGCCACCCGATATTCTCCGCCAAAGCCCAGGGTGTGCGCGTCCAGGCTGAATCCGATCAGCGATTGATACGCCTCGCTCACGCCGCTCCTGCCGTACATGTACCCGGCGCTCAGCAGCACTTTCGGGCTCATCCTGCATTCCGCTCCGACCGCCAGCTCCAAGTAGTTGGCGTCGATGATGTCGCTGTTCTCGATCGCGACTCCCATGGTATCCACCAAGCCATAATCGGCATCCCTGTCGAAGTAGTAATTCAGTCCCGACGACACCACGACTCTCGATCCGCTCGCGTACGAGACGCCCAGGGAAAATTGGGCCGGAAGGTCGTTGCGGATCTTGGCCCCATCGGGAAAGGAACCGAAATCGTCCCGGCGCGTGTCGTTCTTCAATTCCAACTTGGTGGCGAATTCGTACTTCAGACCGACGGTCCATTCCCGGCCGGGAGTGAAAGCGACACCCAGGATCGGGGCGAAGCCCGAACCGGTTTGGGTCACCTCGAGCTCCCGGTCCGCCGTCAACCACCGAATGCCGTTCATCAGTGCCGCGTTGGTCGTGTAGTAGTTCTCGGCTGTTCCGAATTCGGCATGAACCTGGTTCATGTTCATGGCCGCGACTTGCGCGGGCGTCAAGCCCAGGGCGGTCAAGGCGCTTTCGTACTGGGCGCGCTGGGCGGATGTGATGTACCCCATCGTCTGCACTTGAGCGAGGGTGAAATTTCCCGCGCCTGCGTTGATCAGCGTTTGGGTGTTCACGGCCGCTCCGGAATAGGATTGCCCCAGCGAAGCGAAAGAGGTGGCACTGGCAGCGGCGAACGCCTCCGCCGACCGGTAGCTGCCGTCGTATCCCGCGGTGGGATTGACCGAGATGTCCCTCAAGCCTCCCTCATATGTTCGCTTGACGGTTGTCAGGCGGCCGCCGGCGAACAGGGACACGGCGGGACTGATCCGCTGGGAGACGCCGATCTGGTAGCCGAAGCTGTTCGAGCTCTCTTCGAAGTCCATGTGTGAGGTGTAGCCGGTCACACCATAGACCTCGTGCAACGCGGGGACGAGATCGGCGACGATCATCTCGAAGGCCGGCAGCCCCCGCCTGAAATCCGTGTGGCCGCTGCCGCGAATGGAGTTGACGCCCAAGGAGAAGGCTGAGTTGTTGATCCGATAGACGGCGTACACTCCCGGGAACAGGCCCGCGTCGGCGTCCGCGGAGAAGACCGACGAGGGTGCTCCCGTCAGGTGGACATAATCGTTTTCGACTTCTCCATCTCTGGAGAGGAACTGATTGCTGATCGAGAAGTGCCAGCCCTCGTTCAATCCGGTGAGGCCGGCGGGATTGTAGTAGACGCCGTCAATACCTGTGGTGGCGTTGCGCGCCGGCATGCGGACAAAGGCGGCGCTCTGATTGACATTGGACATGAGCCCGGCGTGAACCACCGTTGGTGGGAGGATCAGGAGCCAGGCCAACAGCAGGAAGGCCATCGGGCGAGGATACGAAGGTTCACGACGCATGGGTCCTCCCTTGTTTCTTGGGAAGACGCGTGAGGATCACAGTGCTTGCGACGAAATTGCCCGTCCTTCCTCACGGTTCTTCCGTTCCGGCACTCACGTGGAGAGCAACCCCTTCCCGGATGCCTCCGATCCTACCGGCCTATGCCATCCTGGTCCATGCTTCCTTTCGGATCCGCGGGAATCTCGAGGAGTCCATTGGCTGCCGGCGCAAGATCGGCTATCATTCGAGTATCGACCTGCATGAGCGCAAGACATCCGACGCCATGTTTCTCGACATCCTGGGGCAAGAAGACAGGAGGCCACCATGCGCACCCTCATCCTCTTTCTCTCGGCGCTTGCATCCCTGGCGCTGATCTCGCACGCGAACGCTACCGTCTACTCGATTCTGCCGGACGGCAGCGGCGACTTCCCCACCATCCAGGCCGGGGTCGACGCCATCGTCACCGGCGATGTGCTCGAGTTGGGCGCCGGCACATTCACCGGCCCGGGCAATCGCGACATCGATTTTTTGGGAAAGGCAATCACCATCCGCTCGCTAAGCGGCGATCCGGAGACCTGCATCATCGAATGTCAGGGCACCGAGAGCGAACCGCATCGGGCCTTCCATCTTCATTCCGGCGAAGCGGCCGGAACGAGCGTGAGCGGTATGACGATTACGCATGGATGGATGGGCGATGAAACGCGCGGCGGCGGGATTGCGTGCGACAATGGAAGCTCGCTTCTCGTCAACGGCTGCATCCTGACGGAGATCCACGGCGCGGCGGCGCTCTGCATCGACGGCAGCCGCCTCGAGGTTCGCGATTGCGTCTTCACCGGCAACGAGGCGTTGGAGGGCGGCGGAATCTGTTGCGAGGAGGCAACGCTGGTGCTGGAAGGCTGCCGGTTCACGGAGAACGCAGCTTTCCAACTCGGGGGCGCCGTGCACGCGCACGCGGCGGTTGTCGACCTGCTCGATTGTGACTTCGAGCACAACCATGCGTTGCATGGCGGAGCGACCGATTTTCACATCAGCACGGTTGCCACGGTGCGCGACTGCCGTTTCTACGAAAACTACGCGACCGAAGCAGGCGGCCTGTGCCTGTACGCAGGATGCCATGGGACGGTCGAAGGGTGCACCTTCGCCGGGAACACTTCCAGCGATTGGGCCTCGGCCCTCTCCGCCGGCAAAGCCAGCATGTGCCAGGTTCAGAGTTGCACCTTCTATGGAAATTCCGGCGGATTCGGGGCCGTGCTGCTCAGCGATGCGCTGTGCACGATGTCGCAAGTCGTCATCGCGTTCAACGACTGGGGGCTCTACCAGTACAGCACGGTAGCCATGACCTGCTGCGACATCTTCGGCAATGAAGGTGGAGACTGGATCGGAGATTTCGCGGACCAGCTGGGCGTGAATGGGAACATCTGCGAGGACCCGCTCTTCTGCGATCCGGAGCAGCGCGACTTCCATCTGAATGCCGCCTCTCCGTGCGCACCGTTCTCGCCTCCCAATCCCGAGTGCGACCTCATCGGCGCCTGGCCGGTCGGCTGCGGCGGCACGCCGGTGGAAGCCATTCGTTGGGGGCGCTTGAAGAACGCGTTTCGGTAGCCGCCCGGAACCCGCGAGAGCGAAGCGGATCTCGCGAGCGGCTGGATCGGGTCACGATGGCTTCACCATTGCCACTCTTCGTGGTCATTGCCGCGCTGATCGCGCTCGGCGTGACAGGCAACTTGCTGCTGCTGTCCCCGGTCCCGATTGCCCTTCAGGCTGCGGCCGTCGCTTTGAGCATCTGGGCGCGGCGCTCGTTTCCACGGGGAGCGTTCCGCGTGAGCGCGTCACCGCGCGGCGGCTCGATCGTGCGAGGCGGACCCTATCGTTTCATTCGCCACCCGATGTACGCCGCGGTGCTTCTCTTCCTGTGGACCGCAGTCATCAGCCACCTGTCGGCGTTCACTGTGGCGATTGGCATTCCGGTCACGGCCGTCGTGATCTTCAGAGTCGTCGTCGAGGAACGGCTGCTGCGTGCTCGGTATTCCGATTACGACGACTACGCCAGGTCCACGAAAGCGCTGGTGCCGTTTCTGTTCTAGAGGCATGGAGTCAGCCGTTACCCGGCGACCGTGGGCGATTCGACGACGGGTCGCGGGCCAAACTCCAGGAATTCCCCGAACGATGGCGCACGGCTTGGTCGTCCGACCGCGAGAATCCGGCAACCCAAAGGCCTGAATGGGCGTAGGCGCCTCTATTGGCTTGCGCACCCCCATCCCCCGGACCGTCCTCTATGCAAAATGGCCACTTCCGGAGAAGGAGCAAGTCCATGAGACCGACATCGATGGCGCTGTTCGCGCTCTGCCTTTCGGCGGGCTTGTCGAGTCAGACGATCCAGGCCGCAGAAACCACGGCCTTCACCGACGTCCAGGTCATCTCGATGATCGACGACCGCGTGGTGCCCGGGCAGACGGTGCTCATCACCGACGGGAAGATCGCGCGCATCGGCCAGCAGGGCCAAATTCCCATCCCGCCGGATGCGTTTGTGATCACAGGCGCCGGGCGGTTTCTCATGCCCGGGCTCGCCGACATGCACACGCACATCAATGATCCGCAGTTCGAGTATTCCTTCTGCAATCTTTTTCTGGCAAACGGCGTCACCACTGTCCGCGATCTCACGCAAGGCTACCTGATGGTCGGCCCCCCGACGATCCTGCGCTTGCGCCGGGAAATCGAGGCCGGCCGCCGGCTCGGCCCGAGCATCCTCACCGCGTTCACCATCTGGGGCGGCGAACACCGGCTCGCCGATCTCGTGGCAAGCCAGCGGCCTCTGGGATACGACTGCCTCAAGATCAATTCCTACTTCTCGCCGGCTGGATTCGATACGACGATGCGCAAGGCGAGGGAGCTGAACTGGTACACCTTGGGGCACATTCCCAATCTCGTGCGCCTGGACGGCGTCATTGCGGGCGGCATGGACGAACTCTCGCACATCGAGGAGCTGATCATTTTCGAGATCATCGGGATGGATTGGAGCAAGATCACGGATCAGAAGACCTTTGACGAAGAGCTTCTCGAAACACTTCACGCCGAGACGCGGCCCTATTTCGACGCCTCGGCCCAGGAGATCCGGGCCGCCTACGCGGACAAGGTCGCGCAGGCGGCGCGCAAAGTGAAGGCCGCGAATCTCACCCTGACGACCACCGTGTACTGCCATGAAGATACAAGAGACAAAATGATCGCTCCCGCCGCATTACGGGCGGCGCCGCAGGCAAGATACACGGCTCCCGAGTTCTGGAAGAATCTGGCCGCCGGCCGCGACAAGCATCAGCAGATGGTCGCGGCGGGAGAAGAGCGCGCATGGAATGCGGTCTATGAACTCGAGAAGCTCCTCTGCGAGGAGCTTCACAAGCAAGGCGTGAACCTCGTCCTCGGGACGGATGTCGGACCGACCTACTTGTCCCTCACGCCCGGCTTCGCCGTTCATGAAGAACTGCGCATGCTGACCGAGTGCGGCTTCACTCCCTACGAAGCGATCGCGACCGCCACTCGCAATGCCGGCGATGTGGAGCAGCGGATGATCGGCCGCAACGACTTCGGGACCATCGAAATCGGCAAGCGCGCCGATCTGATTCTCCTGGAGAACAACCCGCTCGAGGATGTGGCGAACATTCGCCATCCCCTGGGCGTCATGGCGGCCGGGCGCTGGCTCCCTCGCGATTCTCTGCAGGCGCTTCTGGAAATTCGACAGACGCCGATTGCCGACTCCCTGAAAGCGGCATATGGTCGAGGCGGATGCGAAGCGGCGCTGGCGCGGTACCGTTGGTTCACCACGCACAATTTCCACAATCAATATGTCTATTCGGAGAACGACTTGAACCAGGCGGGATACGACCTCTTGAGCGCCGGGCGCGTCGAGGATGCACTGCACGTCCTGGGTATGAATGCGGAGGAGTACCCGGAATCGTGGAATGTCTTCGACAGCTTCGGCGAGGCCTGCCGGAAGGCCGGACAGGCGAACGCGGCCATCCGGGCCTATGAACGCGCATGCGCTCTCGACCCTTCGCAGGCGAATCCGCGCCTCATGCTTGAAGAGTTGCGCAAGAGCAGTTTGTTGCGGTGACCCAGCCGGCAGCGCTCGGAGCCTGCGGCGTTTGGATAGAAAGGAGTGAACCATGAATACGAAACGCGGACTGCTCTTCCTGTTGCCCTTGCTTTTCGCAGCCAGTGCCGGGGCGGAGACCATCGAGGGCCTGCCGGTGCACGTGCATCGGTTCGATTCGGGCGCCATCCGGGTATGGGTCGGCGACTATATCTCCTCCACGGCAACAGTGGCGATTCCGACCTCCGCGGGGATCATCGTCATCGACACGACCGGCGAGCCGAAGATCGATCCCGAGCTGAGACGAATCATCGCTCGTGAGTTGGGCCGGAATGATATTGTCATGCTGATCAATACCCATGAGCACGGGGATCACACCGGCGGGAACGGAGTCTACGCCGACTGCGAGATCGTCGCCCACGAGCTGGTAGCGCCGGCGCTGGCGCAACTGGCGGAGGACTACCCGCGCCGTCTCGAGTGGAACAGGCAGTCGATTGCGGAGTTGGAAGCGCGGATCGCAGGCCTGCCCGCGGATGCTCCAGAACTCCCCCGTCTGCATGAAGAGCTCCTCATCCAGAAGATGCACGCCGAATGGCTGGCGAACCCTCCCGTCTTGGCGCCGCCGACCCGAACCTTCCGCGACCGCTTGGACCTCCGGGTCGGCGACACGCCGATCGAGCTGTACTACATCGGCAGCATGCACTCCTCCAGCGACATTGCCGTTCTCGTGCCGAAGCACAAGCTGCTGCTGACCGGCGACACCATGGCCGATGTCTGGCTGACGGATTCCCCCGGCTGCCTCGGCGCCTTCGCAGCGCATCCGGGCGTTCAACACGATTTCCCCCTCCTGTTGAAGAACTGGAACCTCCTGATCGCAAGAAAGGCCGACATCGAGACGCTGGTTCCCGGCCACTGGAACGGCGAGCTGACTTGGGCCGGTTTTGAGGCGCGGGTGAAGTACATCGGAACGCTCTGGGAGGGAGTCCAGCGCATGGTCGCCGCGGGAGCGACCGTGGAGGCCATTCAGCAGGAATTCGCGCTTGCGACGCGCTTTCCCGAAATGATGAACAGCCGGGGATGCGAGCCGAATCTGAACACAGGCACCATTCGGGAGATGTGGACCATCCTCACGGGGCAACAATACGCGTCCGACGCTTTGGACGCGGCGATGAGGAACGAGGCAGAGTTCCTGGCGGTGATCTCCCAGGTCAGGGCGAAATCACCGACGTATTACTACGACGAATTCTCCCTGAACATGCTTGGCTACTGGCTGCTCGAGATTCATGAGATTCCGAAAGCGACTCAGGTGTTCCGTCTCGTGGTCGATCTCTACCCCAATTCCTGGAACGCCTATGACAGCTTGGCCGAGGCGCTCCTGCGCGCTGGGGACCGTGAAGGCGCGATTGCAGGCTACGAGCGATCGCTCGAGTTGAATCCGGACAATGCAAACGGCAGGCACATGCTCGAGCAAATTCGAAACGGCGTGGAGAACCCGGTTCCGATCCAGCCCGGACAGTCGTAGATGGGGATCACAATCTATTCGCGTGAGCGCTTGTCATGAAGGACCATGCGGGATCGCACGAGCTCCGTTCAGTCGAACTCCCTGACGGGCGGCGCCTGTTGCTCCCCCACTCGGCCGGGAACGATCTCGGATAGGACCATCACTTCCGATCGAATGGGAGCGCCGGCCAGCCTGCGCAGCATCGCGAGCTGTCCGAGGTGCGTGAAGGCATCGGAGATCGGCCCCTGGAACATGCGTTCGCAGGAAATCGTCGGCGTCGACTCGGATGTGAGCGCCGCATCGGTCGCCTGCAAAGACAGGAAGAACCGTTCTCTCTCCTGCTCCCAGGCTTGAGGAGTTGACGCATGCCAGGCCGCCCGCCAATCGGGCGCGCCCGCGACGAGCCGCGCGGTCCACTCGAGCAGATCGTTGATGTGCGAGAGAATTCGAACGGCCGAACGCGTCTCTCCCTGCTCGCTGCCCGCGTGGATCCCGCCAAAGTCCGCCGGCGCGCCGCGCAGGATCTTGGCCCCTCGATACGCGAGAGTGGCGAGGGCATGACGAGTGAATTCGCGAATGGGCTCCTGACTCATGTGGGACGCCTCCTTGGTATCGGACGGATGTATCAGCCAGTATCGGACGCAAGTGTCAGGCCAAGGCATCGGACGGATGGGTCTGCCTCAACGGATCGCCGCCTTGGGCGTGCGGTCCGCCCGCCACAGTCCCCAATGCTTCTCGACCTCGCTCGGATCCTCGCCGCCTTTCCAGTTCTCATCGAAAGCTTCGAAGAAGAATGTCGTGATCTTGCGCTCCGCGGCCCACTCGCGCACAGCCGCATGAAAGACTGCCTGTTCGGTCTCGCCGGCCTGGCCCTTGATCAAACGGGCCTGCTCTCCCTGGCCAGCCACGGATGTGGCCCAGCCCGTCTCGCCGATCACGACCAGACGATCGGGGTGCACGGCCTGCACGGCCGCGACCTGGGCCTCGAGCCAAGGCAGCGCCTCGTTCAGCTGCTTGCCGTTCCACATGGGGTGGGCGTGCATCGTGATGAAGTCCACCTCCCGCGCCAGAAGACGGCTGTCGGGTTGAATCCAGTACTGGTAATCGTCAGCGGTGGTCACCGGAACCTTCACCGCGGCGCGGATGCTCCGGATGTGCTCGATGAGGAGAGCCGGCGGCAGGCGATGAGCCGACCAGGAAACCTGAGTCTCATTTCCCACGCACACGGCCGCCACGATGGCGGGGTACTCGTCCGCCAAGGCGATGGCGGCCGCCGTTTCGCGCCGGTTTGCAGCGGCAGCTGCGGGATCTTTCGCAATGCTCGCTCCCCCGATCGCTCCTTTGATTTCCTCCCCTTCGTCGCGCGTCTCCTCGGCGGCGATCCAGACGCCGAGCATCACTTTCACATCCATCTGCTCCGCGCGGATCGCTTCGAGCAGTTCGCGTCCGAACTCGGCCGAACCGTAGATGCGAATCAACCGCCAGTGCGGAAGCATGAGATGCAGATCCTCGCGAATCTGAAATGACTCCGGGGCCGGGCCGCCAGGCCATTGGCCGTCGCGATGAGGGCCATAGCAGACGGCATGGCCGAGCCACTCGTTCCCGCTCGTCAGCGAAAATGGACGGGGAGCTGTCTCCATATCGCCTCCGGTCCATTGTTCAGCGGAACCTGCCCCCTGCCCGCCCGGGTGAGGCGAGCAACCCAACGAGAGGAGCATCAGGGAAGGGGCCAGGGCGGCCCGGCCGATCGCGCGCCATAGCCGCGTGAATGATCTGATGGGTAGCAGGCGCGCGTCGCTCGCGATGGGGTTCGATTGGAGCATGGGCGGATCCTCATTGTGGTAAGGCCCAGGCCGAGAAGTGCTTCCAAGACCTTGGACGGCCGGCGGGACATCGTCAAGAGAATCGCTCCGGCGTTCGCTGGAGAACCGCTCCGGCCCATCCGCCGGCCGGCCCGCTTGGGAGCCCAGGGAAGCGAATCGGCGCGGCGACGGCGGCTGCCTCTGGCCACGGCGGGCGAGGCGATCTTGGGACTTGATTCGGTCTCCGAACATAGTTTATACTCTGTGAGTTGAGGTCGGGTGGCCCCACCATTCGACCGGCAAATCACCGCAATGCACTTCACCGAGGGAGGGAATGTACGATGTCCGCACTCAAGAAGATGGTCCTCGTGGTCGCGATGCTGGCCTTCCCGGCAGCCGTTCTTGCGATGACGCCCTACAGCCAGGATTTCGAGGGCATGGATCCCGCGTATGCCGGCGCGTTGGCCGATGATGGCTGGTTGGTCTACGGCAATGTCTTCGGCCCCGACTGGGTCTATTGGTACGGCTATGGTCCCTACCCTGCGCCAAACGGCGGCAACGGCTTCTCCGCCCTCGTCACCGACCAAGGCGGCATGGAGCAGGGCGCCAATCAACTCTCCATCTACAACGACTACAACAACGCGGATCATGCCAACGGCGCGTACATCGAAGCGAATGTCTACCGCGAGCAAGTGGTCGCCGCGGAAGACATCGGCCTGACCTGGTACTTCGAGTTCGAGGCGAAGCGCGGCAACATCGAAGGGGCGACGACGGCCCTGGCATTCATCAAGACACTGGATCCGAACAGCGGCTACGCCATGACGAACTTCATCACCGCCGATATGACGAACATCCCCGACACATGGGGAGCTTTCATGCTGGAGATCCAAATCGATGCGAGTCTCGAGGGCCAGGTTCTCCAGATCGGCTTTGCCAGCACAGCCACCGCCTACGAGGGCTCGGGCATTTTCTACGACAACATCGACTTCTCCGCCGAACCGCCCACTCCGACGGAATCGTCCAGCTGGGGCGAGGTGAAGAGCCTGTACCGATAGGTCGAGTCAGCCAATCGATCGCAAGAAGGGCCCGGATCTCCGGGCCCTTTTGCGTCCCCGCAGCACGAGCCGGCGGCAGAGAATGCCTCGCGCACGCCCGCGTCACCGCGGTCATTCGTCGCGCGTCATTTGAGCAGCGTGACCCGCCCCGTTTCGACGAAGCCCGCGCCTCTCAGTCGAATGAGGTAGACGCCCGAATCCACCGCGCGCCCGGCGTCGTCCCGTCCGTCCCAATCCGCGCCATGCAGGCCGGAAGGAACGAAGGCGTTGAGAAGCGTGCGCACGCGGCGGCCGTCCGGAGAGAAGACACCGAGATCGACCATCCCTCCGCGCGCCAGATCGAAACGAATCGAAGTCCCGGAATCGATGATGCTCGGTTGCAGCGGCAGCAGCCGAGCGATGACCGGCCGCTCGGGGCGAGAGTCGCGCTCTTCTGGAAGCGCGGCGGTCCCTTCGGGAACGAAGGTGAAGTCCTGGAAGACGACCTCCTGACTCGTGGACGGATTGCCGTCTTGCAGCTTCCACAGATTCAGATGCAGACGCGGCTGCTCGGGGCGCGGAATGTGAGGACCGGAATAGGTCCAGGCATGGATCAGCGGCGACGTGGCTTCGTCCTCGGGGCCCCCGCGCCACACGCGGAACTCCACGCGATCCGGCAGCCATCGCATGGCGTGGCTGACCACTTCCCCGTCGGCAAAGGTCGGATTGAACCGTTCGAGATTGCCGGGATAGTCGAATGGCTGCACGACGAACTGGCCAAGGTTTCCGCTGGGGTTGCCCCAGCGGCTGTATTCGAAATCGATCTCATCGTACGGGTTCCACCAGAGATACGCCTCGTCCCAGCAAGGCCCGTATTGCCACAGGAAGATCCCGAGCACCGCATAGCGATCGAGCAAGTCCAGGCGCCCCACCGTGGTCACGATGTAGTCGCCGTATCCGAGCGCGTCTTCGAGAACCACTTCCGTGCTGCGCCAGGTGCCGCTGCGATACGCGAGGGTCAAGTGCAGTTGCCCTTGCATATCCACCCATGTGCAGCTGGGATCGTCGCAGAAGACATTCGGTCCGGGCCCGTAGTAGCCGGGGCCCTTGACGCGCCAGGTGCGGCCGGCAAAGGCGAGCGTCCTGCCGCCCGGGAAATCGTTCCATTGCAGATCGTCCATGGTCGGCGAGCTCGTGCTGTAGATCGTCACCTGGTCGTAGAGGACATCCGGAACGGGCGCGCCGGGCGCCTGCAACACGCCAAGGAGGAAATGGATGGCGACCGTGCCCGCCGGAGCAGGAGCGCTCACGAGCATGAAGTCGTCATAGTCGTCGGCCGGCGTGCTGGGATCAGCGACCGCGAAGGAGTCGTAGTCGATCAATTCGCCCGCCGCATCGCGCCATTCGATGTTGACGATGGCGCGGCTCTCGCCCGTCAGCGGCTTCTGCCCGGAGTGCCGGACATGCCCCGTGACTTCCCACTGCTCACCCGGCTCGCTGTCCAGACGCTGCCAGAAGGCCGAGACATCCCACCCGCCGTTGTTGGGGCCGCTCACGCGAGCCGCCTGCGCGCCATGGACGGCGGCGGTCACGCGGCCGCATACACCGAACTGGTTCCAGCCGCCGAACACCGTGCCGCCGGAACCGTTGAGCTCGAAGCTCGGATTGGCGAGGATGCACTGGGCCATGGCGGGTTCGCCGGCAAGTGCCATCGCAAAGAAGAGCAGCGCCCAAGCGAGGGCGCGCGTGATCGCGCGAGGCGAAGCGACCGAATGCATGGCAAGCTCCTCTCGTGAACGGCGCAGGCGGCTGCGCCGGCCGATCGTCCCCGTCACCGCCGCGAGTCGCCGCGAAGCGCGCGCGCCGGCAGGCCGATGCGGATCGAGTCGATGCGGCCGCTACGATGGAAGACCTCGGCCGCCAGATGGGATTCCATTCTCGTGCCCGGCTGCTCGCGCGTCGATCCGTCCGCCAGAACGACCCGCACCCAGGCCTCGCCTTCCACGCGTTCGTAGATCACCGGGATCTGGCAGAAGGTGAAGGCCAGGCTGCCGGCGGGAAGTGCGAAGCTGCGCGCCCGCCCTTCCACATCGAAGCACCGGAACTCCGCGGGCGCGGCCAGGAATTCCTCATCGTCGAGCAGCAGCGGCCGGATCTCGATCTCGCCCGCGGAGACGCGGACGCCGAGCTCGCCGAGCCGGCACAGGATCTCCTCCTTCACCTGACCCGTCATGCCCGGCTGCTGCGCGCCACCCGAGGGCGGCGTGTGCGAATAGGGATCGATCGGGAAGGTCCCGAACTCGGTGACCGGCTTGCGGTACCCGAGCCCGCCCTGCACGCGAGAGTACATGCAAGCCAGGCCCTTTCGGACATCGCTTGCCGCACCCGCGCGTTCCGCGTCGAAGACCATTTCCTGCACGGCCAGCAGCAGTTTGGCGACCATGTGCCAGTAGATGCAGCCGATCCCTTCGTACGCATACATGGCGGCCGAACGGCCCGTATAGGATCGATGACCGAAGACGAAGTCGAACAGCGCGAGAATCGCTCCCTTGTCGCGCGCGACAGCCGCCGAGCGGTCCGGCTGCAAGGCGAGCGCGTCGAGGATGGAGCCGACATCCTGGGCGTTGCGGATGTCGCCGTGAAAACGGATCGTCCCGCAAGCGTCGCGCGCGAGCAACGAGCGGTCCTCGGCCGCAAGCAGATCCTGCAGCAGCGGAATCGCCGCGACGCGCTCCTCGGAAACCGCATTGCGCTCGAGAAACCCCGGCAGGTCGCGCTCGGGATAGAGCATGAAGCTGCGCTGGTCGGGACGGTAGAGCGCGCTCGCGAAGAGCCGCTCGAGAATCGCCAAGCCCTCCGCCGGCGGGACCGCGCCGGAGCTCAGCACGGCGACTTGCCCTTCCAGCATTTCCTGCAGGTGCGTGACCCGAACGCGGTCCCCATCGTCGGAGAAGGCCAGCTGGTTGTAGGTGTGGTAGAGACCGTCCTCGCGTCGATTGGCCGCGATGGAACGGTCGATCCATTCGCGCGCGGTTTCGCACAGCGCCGCGGCTCGCCTCGTCGAAAGCGGTCTGCGCTCCGAGAAGCCATGCGCATAGACCGCGGCGCGGTATTCGGAGAACGCTTCACCCAACGCGTCCATGATGCGCTTGCGCATCCGTGAGTCGCGGTCACATTCGCTCTTGGCCGCGCCTCGCCTTGCGTCTTCCGTCGCACTCGCATCCTTCTCGAAGATCGTAGCCAGGCGCTCGAACCATGCCTCGATCTCCGCGGACACCGGCAGCTCGCGCTCGGGCATGGCTCGAAGCTTGCCGGCCAGGAAAGAAAGGTACCGGCGCAGGTGGCAGAGAGTGACGACCGATACGCTCCCGCCGCCGAGGGCGTTGTTGGCGTCGTTCCACTCGGGCCGCTGGGTGTTCATCCAGATGCCGGCGCCGGGGATCAGGTTCGAGAGCTTCGACAGAGCGGGAACGAGCAGCTTCTCGAAGAGATTCGCGTGGTGGACGCCGCCCTCCGGTCCCATCAGCAGCCGCCCATCGGTGCCCATGCGCGCGACCCGCTCGTCGATGAGCCGTGCCCGCTCCGTGTCGAAGACGATCGTCGCGCGCGGATCACGCAGGATCTCCGCGTAGGGCTTGAGGCGATAGGGAACATCCGCGTAACTGAAGATCTCCGCGGCGAACATCGTGGGAAGAGCGAGCGGATCGTGCCGGTCCATCGCCTCCAGCAATCGCAAGAGATAGACGATCTGGTGGTCGCCCCAGTAACCGAGGTTGCTCCAGGGTTGGCCCGGAGCGGGCACTTCCCAATCGACGCCGTCGCGCGTGATGCGATAGGGATTGAACCCGTCGACCGTCGACGCATTCACGAAGCGGGCGACCATGCTCGGGAGAAAGTCCGGAAAGGCGGCGCCGAGCGCCTCCCAGTTTTGGAAGATGTCCCGCCAGTTGCCTTCGTGATGCAGCACCCGCCGTCCGTCACGATCGCGCACGCGGATCTCGAAGCGGTTCCAGGGGCGGCTGGGGTCGCCGTGGCGCCGGCCGAAGTGCAGCGGAAGATATTCGTGCGCCAGCCGCGCGAAATCGGGATCGCCGGTTTCGCGCGCGGCGCGGCGGAGCTCTGTCACCGCGACGCGGTCGGGGCCCTCGCGCAGCGTAGGCCCGTGACGGTCGGCGACGGCTCTGTTGCGCGCATGCAGCGAAACGAGGAAGTCGGTGACGGGCACATCGTTGTTTCGCAGGAAGACGCCGCCGCGCATGTTGTTGAAGAGCACATTCAGGTAGTGGTGCGACGACGCTTCCGGCCGGGCCGAGAGCTGCAGGCCGTCGGCGCTCGCCACATTGCGCCGCAACTCCTCGTCGGCGCCCCGCAAGCTCGTTTTCACCTGCTCGCTCACATCGCTTGCGGACATCAGCATCTGGCGGAGCTTCGCAATCTGGAGATGATCGCGCCCGGCATCGGCGGCGAGATGCCATTGCTGCCGCTGCCCGGGTTGCAGATCGAACGAAGCGACGGCCAGGTAATTTCCGCGGCGGCCGTTCAGGACATTCCGTCCGGGAATCGGGCTCCCGCGCCGGAACGCGTGGATCGCATCCAATGTGAGGTGGACGCGCATGTCCTTCAATCCGCAACACCACACCGTGTTGGCGCGCAACACCTCGAGGGCCTCGGGCCGGTCGGTGATGCCCGCGGTCAACGCGAAGATGCCGAGCCCCGTCGCCGGGTCCACTTCGCTCTTCTTGTACGCATCGACGAGATTGCTCGCGCTCTGATACAGCGACAGCGGAGCGCCCCAGGGAAGGACATTTCGCAAGCCATCCAGAATGCGGCCCCGCCGGCGCGATTCCCCGCAGTTTTCCAGCGTGCAGCTGCGCACCCAGCCGAACGCGTCGCACGCCGCCCAGCGGTATTCGAAGCGCAGACCGAGATCGTGATCGATTTCCTCGAACACGATGCGGTTGCCGTTGCTGCTCTTGTAGAGATTGCGCTCGATCGCGCGCTGTCCGGAAGACTCCGCGAACGGCTCCCACAGCTTGGACGCATTCTTGGACCCGTCCCCCCGCTCCTCAACACGAATGAGGGTGAGCGGCCCCGAGTGATGGTGCGCGTCGTACAACTGGTCGCTCGTCAGGTAGGGGAACAGGCTGCCGTCCGCGTTGACCCGCCCCGCCGTCAAGCCGCCGCTCGAGGCGATGAACATCCACAGATCGGTGTCGCTGGCGAGGTTCACGAGAAAGGGAGCCAGGAGATGAAAACCGGAGATGCGGTAGTACTCCTCGCCATCCAGGAGGACGAACGCGCCGGCTGGCAGTCCGGACGGCTGCGCCGGCGCGCCGGCAGAAACGGCGTGTGTGGGGCGTTGTCCGACAGACACCTGAAGCCTCGACGGTATGGGGCGACAGCCCGGTTCGAATGGCCGGCAGCCCATTCGGCAGCCGGCCCTGCTTGATGGCCGGTGGTATCCCCTGGACCTGGACTGCTCCGCGGCTTGGGCCTACTCGGTCAGAACCATGCGGCCCGACGCCTCTCCGGAGAGCGTGCTCAGTGTGTACCAGTAGATGCCGCTCGCCGCGCGACCGCCGTCGAGCGTCTCGCCGTTCCAGACGACTTGATGGCTCCCGGCGTCGAGCTCTCCGCGGAACAGGACCGCAATGCGCCGCCCATTCACATCGAACACGGACAGATCGATGGGGCCGGGCCGTTCCAGCGAGAAGTCGATGCGAGTGCGCGGATAGAATGGATTGGGCGCGTTCTGCAGCAGCGTCACGCCGGCCCGTTCGAGATCCTCCGGCACATCCACCGAACCGACCCACTCGAAGACGATGTTGTCGTAGAAGATTCCCGACCCCTGGTAGTTCGTGGCCGTATTGGCGAAACCGATCTGGAGAATCTGGTCTGCGAGCGACGGGTCGATGGTGATCGTCACGAAATAGCCGCCCCAGGTATCGGGAATGGAGGTCATGTCGACCGTGAGGAAGTTGGTCAAGGCCCAGCCGCTGTTCGGGTCGAGGGTCTTGATGAAGGCCAAGGCCGTCGTCGCCCCTTCGATGTTGCCCCGCTTGGCCTGGAAGGCAAAGCGCCAAATGTCCCCGACATCGTCCGCGCCGATCACCTGCTCGCGGTAGACATTCGACTCGATCAGGTTGCCGACGGCATGGTCCGCGTTCTCGTAATCGCTGAAGACGGCCAGCACCTGGGCGCCCTGCTCCTCGCCGCCCTCTCCGAGGACGATCTGCGAGAAGGCGAGGCTGTGGTTGGGCGCGGGGTAAGGGCCGTAGCCGTAGAGGTAGGTTCCCGTCGAACTGAACGCATTCCCGTAGACCAGCCAGCCGTCCGCGGAAAGCGCGGTGGGACTCGACTGGTCCAGACCCTCGAAGTTCTGGACATAAGGTTGGATCGCAGACCCGGCCACCGCAGGCAGCGAACAGAGCAGGACGGCGACCGCAAGGTAGTTCACGGCGTTTCGCATGGCTTGGCCTCCCCTCTGAAGTCGAGCTCTCTTCCTGTTGAGCTCTCTCCCTGGACGCTGATATCATACACTATGTTCGGTCGCCGAACAAAGCAATTCGACCCCCTTCCCGGGCGGGCCGCGGCGTTGGCTGGGATTTCGCCGGAGAGCGAGAGGCGTATGTCCGGACTTCCTTTTCCGCAGGACTTCGTGTTCGGGGTGGCGACCTCGGCGCAACAAATCGAGGGCGCCTGGGACGAGGACGGGCGCGGCGAATCGATCTGGGACCGCTTCGCCTCCATCTCGGGCAACATCGCGGACGGCTCGCTCCCGCATACGGCCTGCGATCACTATCACCGCTGGAAAGAAGATCTCGATCTGATGCGTTGGCTGGGAGTGGCCGCCTACCGGTTCTCCACCGGTTGGTCGCGCGTCATGCCCGCCGGGCGCGGCGATCCCAATCCGATGGGGCTCGACTTCTACGATCGGCTGGTGGACGCGCTGATGGACGCGGGCATCGAGCCGCATCTCACCCTCAATCACTGGGACATGCCGCAGGCGCTGCAAGATCGCGGAGGCTGGCCCGCGCGCGAGACCTGCGACGCCTTCGCCGAGTACGCGGCGGCCGTGGCCGGAAGGCTCGGGGATCGCGTCCGTCATTGGACGACCCACAACGAGCCGTGGTGCGTGGCCTCGCTGGGATACGCCGAGGGCAAGCATGCTCCCGGACATTGCGATCCCGAGGTAGGCTTGTGGGCGGCGCATCATCTGATGCTCTCGCACGGAATGGCGGTGGAGACGATCCGCGCTTGCGCGCCGGGTGCGCGGGTCGGCATCGTCATGAACCTCTCGCCGCCCATACCGGCGTCACCGTCGGAGGCCGACCGCGACGCGGCCCGCCAGTTCGACGGGTTCTTCAACCGTTGGTATCTCGACCCGCTCTTCCGGGGACGATATCCGCGCGACGCGATCGAGGACCGCGTGCGCTGGGGACATTTGCCTTCCCGCGATCTGCCCTTCGTGCGCGCAAACGACATGGATCGCATTCGGGCGCGCATGGATTTCCTGGGGATCAACTACTACAGCGGCACGATGCTCGCCGCCGCGGCCGACGGCCTCCCCCGCGCGGTGCCCATGGCGCCGCGGGAGGAGCTGACGGAGATGGGATGGGCGGTCCATCCCGCGGGTCTTGCCGAGATCCTCGCGCGGGTGACCCGCGAATACAGCCCTCTGCCGCTCTACATCAGCGAGAATGGGGCCGCATTCGTCGATCCCCCGCCCCATCATGGCCGCGTCGCCGACCCGCGCCGAGTCGCGTACTTGCGAGCGCATTTGGCGGCGGCCCATCGCGCGCTCGCCGGCGGCATTCCGCTGCGGGGCTATTTCGCCTGGTCGCTGATGGACAATTTCGAGTGGGCCGACGGCTACACCCGGCGGTTCGGCCTGTTCGGAGTGGACTTCGCCACGGGAAAGCGCATTCCCAAAGAGAGCGCTTTCTGGTATCGAGAGACCATCGCGACGAGATCCGTGGAAGAGAAACCGGGTGATGGGACAGGGCCCTCCGGAACACAAGGAGGATGACTTGAAGAAGCGCCTCGCCTTTCCGCTTCCATTCGCTTGCTGCCACTCGGCCAAGGCCGCCTTGCGCATTGCGGTCCTGGTTTCCCTCGCCGTCTTGGCGTCCGGCATGGCCGCGGGCGCAGCCTCGCCCGAATTCGCAGCCTCGCCCGAACTCGCAGCCTCGGCCGATCTCGCAGCCTCAGCCGAGCAGGCATTCTCCGCCCCCGGAGATCCAGGGCGCGAAGGCGAGACGATTCGAGTCGTCGCCGATGAGAGCGGCCGGCGCCTGCAGGTCGACGGCCGGGACTTCATGGTGATCGGCATGAACTGGGATTACATGCCGGTCGGCGAGAACTACCTCTACAGCCTCTGGACCCAGCCCGACGATGTGATCATCGATGCGTTGGGGCGCGAGATGCCGCTCTTGCAGGACATGGGCGTGAACGCGATCCGCCAATATGTGGGCATCCCGAAACGGTGGATCGCATACATCCACGAGCGCTACGGCATCTACACGGTGCTCAACCCTCTCATGGCGCGCTACGGGTACACGCTGGACGGCGTCTGGATACCGGCGGTCGACTATTCCGATCCCCGCCTGCGCGACGCGCTCAAGAACGAGATCGCGACTCTGGTCGAGGAGCACAAGGACACGCCCGGGCTGCTCATGTGGCTGCTCGGAAACGAGAACAACTACGGCCTCACCTGGAGCTCCTTCGAAATCGAGGCGCTGCCGGAGGGTGAGCGCGAAGCGGCGCGCGCGCGTTTCCTCTACTCGCTCTTCGATGAGGCCGCCGCCGAGATCAAGCGACGCGATGCGCGCCATCCGGTCGCGATGGCCAACGGCGATGTCCAGTACATCGACATCATCGCCGAGGAGTGCACGCACTTCGATGTCTTGGGCACGAATGTGTACCGGGGCATCTCCGCCCGCGATCTCTTCCAAGTCGTCGAGGACAAGCTGCGGTTGCCCGTTCTCTTCACGGAATTCGGCTCGGACGCCTACAACGCCAAGGAGATGCGCGAAGACCAGGCCATGCAGGCCCGCTATCTGATCGGGCAATGGCGCGAGATCTACGAGCAATCCGCCGGCAAGGGGCAAGTGGGCAATGCCATCGGCGGCGTGATCTTCCAGTGGAGCGACGGCTGGTGGAAGTTCGGCCAGGAAAGCCGCCTCGACATCCACGATACCAACGCCTCGTGGCCCAACGGCGGCTACGCCGAGGACTACGTGGATGGCGAGAACAACATGAACGAGGAATGGTGGGGCATCACGGCGAAGGGATTCGCGGACCATCGCGGGCTGTACGAGATCTATCCGCGCGCCGCGTACTACGCGCTGCGTCAAGCGTTCACCCTCGATCCCTACGCTCCGGGAACGGACCTCGCCGCCATTCGCGATCACTTCGACGCCATTCGACCGGCCGCGGCCGCCGTCGCCGCGCGCGGCGATCGCGCCGCCTTGGTTTCCGAGGCCAGCAGCCGTTTCCGCGTGGCGGGCGCGCGTCTCGAGATCGAGACCTACAGCACGGGAGGAGAGCGGATCACCACGCCGAAGGCGGACCAGCCGGGCACGACCTTCCCCGCCTTCCAGGGCTTCGACCACTTGGAGTCCTTCTACTTGGATGTCGAAGCGAATCCGGCGCCGAATGTGACCGGCCGCGTTTCCGTGAATGTGCTCGGCAATGTGCCAGTGAACCCGATCGACGAGATCTTCTACGAGAACCGCGGACGATCCCGAACGGTCGTCACGGAAGGCGATCAATTCGAGATCGAATCGCTCGAGCGCGTGAGGATCTACCAGGGGTCGCTTTCCTGGGCCGATCGCTGGTTCCAGCTCGACGCTTTCTACCGGACTGGACATTTGCATTGGGGCCACGAAGGCGACTTCTTCGGCCTCTACCGGGACGCGTACTACGGAGAGAACATCGACATCTACAATGCCGATGCGCCTCTCGGTTTCGAAGTGGCCGGAAGACGCCTGCTCTCGGGATTCAAAGTGGCCTTCGGCCCGCAGCTCTGGTGGGGCGCAAACCCGGCGCTCATGATGAAGTACCAGCGCAAGATCGGTCCGTTCAACACAGCCGTCGTCTACCACGAAGACATCGCGCCGCAATCGGCGCTCAGCACCTCGAACGCCATCCCCTTGCCCGAGACGCGCAAGCTTTCGCTGCAGGCATCCACGCGCCGGGGCCCATGGACGCTGGAATTGGGAACGCTCTGGTCGGGAGATCCGAAGGTCGGACAGACCTTTCAACTCGTCGACGAGGTGGACGGCGGGTTCCGCGTGCTGCAGGACCGCATCAAAGACGGCGACACCTGGGGATTCAAGGGCAAGCTCACGATGGAGCGCGGACGCTTCCGCTGGTACGCGCAGGGCGCCTACATGGGCCTCGTGGCCGACGCGGGCCCGACCGAAGTGATCACTTACACAGGCTGGAATCTGCTGGACTCGGGCTCAGGCAATCAGCGGAATCTGTTGACCGGGTTCACCCTCAACCACGGCCACTTTCAATTCGGCCCGAACCTGCTGTGGCAGGCGCCGATCGTCGGGCCCATCCCCGGCGATGTGACCCCGCCCGGCCGTCCGCGAAATGTGTTGGACGATCCGTTCGCCGTCCTGGGCAACCGGGAGACCGTCGGAGCGGAATTGATGATCGTCTACGACCCGACTCCCGCGACATGGATGTGGGCCTGGGACAACGATGTCCGCGAGGACGCACCGCTGGCGGCTAGCCTCGGGTTGGCGTATCGCGACTTGCGCGACACGCGCGATGTCTCGATCTTCATCGCCGAGGATGGCGTGACGACCTATCCCTTCCCGGGCGCGCCCCCGCCGCATGAGCTATGGGAAGTGAACCTGCGACTGGTCTCGCGCCTCGCCCCAGACACGCGCTTGGTCGCCAATCTCTACGGCGGCGACGCGGAGCCCAGCGGCTACGATCCCTCGGGGCTGGACGAAACGCTGAATCGCTTGATCCGCCGCTACGGAATGAGCGGCCGGCTCACGCACGGCCCATGGGCATTGGCCGCCTTCATCAAGGCGAACGACTGGGGCCCGTACGATTATCATCGCGACTTCAACTTGACGTTCCCTCTGCAGCTCATGGGAGATGTCTCGTACTCCCTGGGACAGCCTCGCTGGTTCGCGCTGCCGCAGACGCGTCTCGGCGCCCGGGCGCTGTGGCGGTCGCTCGATGTGCATTCGCCGAGATACAGCCCCACCGGCGGTGAGGCAGTTGCGGGATACGACGACGGCGAAGAGTGGGAGATCCGGAGCTACTTGCATCTGGCGCTGTAGAAGCCCGCGGCGCTTCAGCCGGTCGATGGTCGAAAAGCTGCGGGTCAGGACCCCGCGCCGTAGACGCGGACCCAATCCACCAGCATCGTCTGCGGGAACTGCGTGGTCTCGTTGGGAGCGCCCACATAGTTGCCTCCCACCGCGAGATTCAGAACGATGAAGAATGGATGATCGAACACCCAACGCGCCCCGGTGGGCAGATCGGCGCGCGTGCGCCGCTGGTAGACCTGACCGTCGACGAACCAGGAGATTCCATCCTCGTCCCATTCGATGGAGAAAGTGTGAAAGCCGGCATCGAAACCGTCGCCCGGAAGGACGAAGCGGCCGGTGAGGGCCCGGCCGCCTGAATAGCCGGGGCCATGCAGGCTTCCGTGGACGATGTTCGGTTCCTGGCCGCGATATTCCATGATGTCGATCTCGCCGCAGGCCGGCCATCCGACGCTCTCGTGGTCGGCGCCCAGCAGCCAGAACGCGGGCCAAAGCCCCTGACCCACCGGCAGCTTGATGCGCGCTTCGAAGCGCCCGTGTCTCTGCGCGTATTTGCCGCGCGTATTGATGCGGCCGGATGTGTAGGAAGCGTTCTCGTAGGTTTCTTCGCGCGCCACGATCGCGAGATTGCCGTTGCCGTCGAGGGAGACATTCTCGGCCCGCTCCGTGTCGTATTCGAGCTGCGCGTTACCCCAGCCGGTGCCCACATCGAAGCGCCACTTGGCAGGGTCGGGCAACTGGCCGGCCGGGCCGATGAAATCATCCTGCCAGAGCAACACGATCTCCTCCGGCTCGGTGCTGGACGAACCGCATCCATTCAACCATGCCATGGCCAACAGAAAGGCCGCCTCCACGCAGACGCGCGTCACCAGCTCTCTCTCCTTCCGGCGGCGGACTCCGATGGCGCCGCAACGATGGGGAGCAGGCTGCAGTTGGTCAGCGCTTCTTTGAGAACCATGGTCGCCGCACCCACCGCGATCGATTGGGTTCCCAACTCGCTGACGAGCAACTCGGCGGCCGCCACTTGACTGACGAGCGTGCGGCGGCGAACCGTTTCGCGAATGGGGTTGAGCACCAAGTCTCCCAAACCGGCGAGATTCCCGCCCAGAACCACCATCGCGGGATTCATGAGATTCAGCAGGCCGGCCACGGCGACGCCCAGATACTCAGCAGCCTCGGTAGCGAGCCGGCGTGCCATGGCATCTCCGGCGATGGCGGCTTCCTCGATGTCCGCGATGGTCACGGCCCGGCCGGCGAGAATGCTGCCGGGGTGCGAGGGCAGCAGTTCCGCGGCGCGCTCGACCAGCGCCTGCGTGCTCACCAAAGTCGCCAGACATCCGCGAAGTCCGCAGATGCAGGGCTTGCCTTTGGGGTTGATGGCCAGGTGGCCGATTTCCCCGGCCACGCCGGTGGATCCGCGAAAGATCTCGCCGTTGACGATGAAACCGCAGCCGACGCCCGTAGCCACTTTGATGTAGGCCAGGATGTCCACTCCGCGCCCGGCGCCCCACCACGATTCGGCGAGCGCGCCGAGGTTCGCATCGTTGTCCACCATCAGATGGACGCCGAGCCGTTGGCCGAGCTCGCCGAGGCCCAGCCGGCCATGCCAGGCGGGCAGGACCACTTCGGAAAGCTCGTCGGGACGGGAAGGATGGACCGGGCTGGGAACCGCGACACCGATGCCGATGAGCGGCCCGCCGGCCTTCGCCTCGCCCAGGCATTCCGAGCACAGCTTGCCGATCAGCTTGCGCGTGCCGGCGGGATCGGTTCGCACCGGATGCGAGCGCTCACGCCATGCCAACACCCTGCCGCGCAGATCGGTGAGCGCGACGCCCACATGAGCCGCGCCCATATCGACGCCCAGGATCACGGCGGAGTCATCGCGAAACTCGAGGATGATCGGCCGGCGGCCGCCGCTCGACTTGCCGCTGCCCACTTCGGTGATGAGGCCCGTTTGCAGCAACTCGGCGATCACTTCGGAGACCGTCGAGCGAGACAGGCTCTCCTGCTGCACGATCTCGACGCGCGACATCCGCCGCCGCTCCCAGATCAGCCGCAGGATCGCATCGGCGAGAGGCCGGGGGCGATCCGGATTCTCGCGCCGAAGTCCTTTCCACCGCACCCGACTGGATTCCACGCCGTCTCTCTCCTGTTGCTCGCCTGCGTTTCGCCGGCTCCTGCTATCTGTGGAAGAGGACATTGTCCAGGAACACCGTCCGCGCATCGGACGAAGAGATCACGATCTGCGCAAGGTGGGCGCGGCTCGTGAGCGTGAACTGATCGAGCGGGATGTCGAGCACCGACCACTGACCGGCGACGAAGGCCGGCGTGGACGAGGCCGTGAAGCTGAGCTCCGATTGATCGACGGGCGGGTTGTAGATTCCGTCCTCTCCAAAATCGACCAGCTTCACTCGAAAGACATTCCCCGTCGGTGCCCAAACGTCCAGGCGGATGTGCGTCATGCCGGTGGCGTCGATGAGCTGGGTGGTGAACTCGATCCCCGCGTAGACGAGACCCGTGTACGCTTTCACATCGTCTCCGTCGATCGCGAAGTCGTCCACCGGGCCGCTCGAACTCCATGACGCGCGCCAGGTGTCGACCGGGACGAGGCTGTAGGCGTCGCTGAAAAGCGCGATGACATCGCCGGAGGGCAGCGTGGGCGTGGGTGCGGGCTCATCCGGCGGCGCGAGCACATTCACGGTGATCGAGCCCGCGACATCGACGGTGTCGAGCTTGGCCGTGATCATGGCCGTCCCCCCTCCGACCGCCGTGATCGCTCCTCCGGCGGCCTGCACGACGGTTTCGTCCGAGGAGAAGAAGTCGAAGTAGCGCGGGGAATGATCGACCAGCATGTCCACACCGTTGACCGAGAAAAGGACGCGCGTCTGTTCGGGCGTCACCGCACCGCCGAGAAAAGTATCGACCGTGCGCGAGGCCATCGTCGGCCGGGGATTGAGAATCGTGCCCATGCGGACGAAACGGATTTCGTCGAACCAGAGGGTGAAGCCTTGATTGTTTTCGTGCCCTTCGGCGAAGAAGAACAGCCCGCGCTCGAGGGTGAGGCGCGAGGGGTCGGGAATGGGAATGGCGATCAGGGTCCAATCGGTGGTGAGAGGTATGTGCGCGCGCTGGGCTTCGTAGAGCGAGAGGCCGGTGTTGTCGTTGCCGAAGCCGGCTACATCGAGGGTCGAGTTGACGCTCGATTTGGCGTAGAAGACGAGCGCATCGTAGCCGGAGAGGTCCCGATAATCCGCGCAGGTGAAGGCGCCTCCCGCGTAGGTGCCTCCCGTCCCGCCCGGGCCGGGCACGGTGACTTTGAGCGAAGTCGTGCCCACTCGCGCCTGGGTGGCATCCATGGCGATCGCCTCCAGCAGCGAGCCCGAGAAGGCCTGGAAGTCCACGCTTTCGCCGAAGGCGTCGTCGAAGACCACGGGATCGGTATTGGCGGGCGCCAGCGGCAAATCCGACAAGTCCCTCTCGCTGCAGCCGGCGAGCAGAGACAGCGCGAGGGCCAGAACTAAGGAGAAGAGTGCAGCGCAGCGGGGGACGAAGGCGGCCCCGCCGGGCGTCGGAGTGAGCGAGCGGAATGAGTGGAATGAGTGCAATGGGGCCTCCTGCCTTGCTTTGTACGGGATCCGATCAAAGTATTCAGGACTTCTCGCCTCCTTGTCAAGCCCTGGGCAGTGCTCGGCCCGGCGCCCTGGAGATTCAATCTCTTGCGAGGAAAGTGGATACCAAGACGAACGCCCCGCCTGGCTCAGGAATTCTGCCTCGTTCCGTCGGCCGGGCGGGCGGATCTTCGAGTCGAGCGCAAGAGGCGCAATCGCAGGCTTGACCTCCCGACAAGCCTCGGGCTACTTTGTTCGGACTTCGTACAAAGTGAGATGATCGGCTCTCCGACGACAGCCGGAGCCCAAGGGAAGGAAGTCCGATGAGCGCCCTCACCGCGAAGACCGCCGCCGCGAAGACGACCACCGCACCCGAAGACCGCGTCAGTTTCCCGCATCGGCTCGTCTACGGCGCCGGCGCGTTCGTGAACAACCTGCTCGCGGCAGCCAGCGGCGGCATGATGATCGTTCTCAATCTAGGGCTGGGCATGAACCCTGCCTTGGTCGGATTGCTCGGAGCCTTGCCAAGGCTTACCGATGCTTGCACCGATCCGATCATGGGCTTCATTTCCGACAACACGAGAACGCGCTGGGGAAGGCGGCGGCCGTACATCTTCGCCGGAGCGATCGCCGCCGGCCTCCTCTTCATCCTGCTGTGGCAGTTGCCGCGCGGCCAAAGCGAGATGTTCTATTTCTGGTACTTCCTGATCGCCTCGATCGTGTTCTACATGGGCTACACCGTCTTCGCGACACCGTGGGTGGCCCTGGGCTACGAGTTGACTCCCGACTACAACGAGCGCACGCGCCTCATGGGCACCCAGAACTTCATCGGACAGCTCGCCTACGTCGCATCGCCGTGGTTCCTATGGATCATGACCAACAAGAGTTTCTTCCCCGACCAGATCGCGGGTGCCGCCGGCTTGTCCATTCTCGTCGCGGTCGTGGCCATGGGGCTGGGCATCCTGCCCGCGATCTTCCTCCGCGAGCGGATGCAGACCATCGCTACGGCCGAGGCCCAGACGAGCACCGCGGATGAGCGTGGGACCGGCGAGGCGAGTATGAGAGGGGTGCCCGGGTTCTTCCGTGGATTCGGCATGACCCTTTCTTCGCGCCCGTTCCTCATGCTCTGCCTGGCGACATTTCTCGTGTTCAACGGCTTCATGCTCATCTCGTCATTCCAGCCCTACGTCATCATCTACTACGTCTGCGGCGGCGACCAAAACGTCGGCGCCAAGTACGCCGGAATCGCAGGCACGGTGGGCGGAGTGAGCACCTTCGCCGTGGTCGCCCTGATCGCTTGGCTCGGCACCCGCGTCGGCAAGCGGCACGCCTTCTTCGTATCGACAGGGTTGTCGATGATCGGCTACGGGCTGAAGTGGGTTTGCTACAACCCGGCCCACCCTCTGCTCGTGATCCTGCCGGCGCCGTTGCTGGCATTCGGCCTGGGCGGGCTGTTCACGCTGGTGCCCGCGATGATCCCCGATGTCGTCGACACCGACGAGTTGAAGACGCACCAGCGGCGCGAAGGCATGTTCGGGTCCGTGTTCTGGTGGACGGTGAAACTCGGCATGGCGGCGGCACTGGCGGGCGGCGGCTACTTGCTCAATGCGACGGGATTCGACGTGGCCCTGGGCGGCGCGCAGTCGGGAAGGACCATCATCCTGATGCGCCTTTGCGATGCGGTCATTCCGATCATCGCATCGGCATTCGCCATCTGGGCGGTCGCGACCTACCCCATCACCGAGGCGAAGGCCAACGAAGTGCGCGCGGAACTGGAACGCCGGCGCGGCAAGGCGAGCCTGCCGGTGGCCGGCAGCGAGGGCGCCGCGGGTTGATTCCGCGGCGGGAGCTCCTCCGGCCGGGCGCAAGGTCAGCAAAAGGGGCCCCCTCTTTCGAGAGGGCCCCTTTGCTCAGCTCATCGATGGCTTTCGCGCCGCTCTCGACAGAGCGGGCTTGCGCAGACTACCGATAAACCGACTTGATCGTTCCCCAGCTGTCCGTGTCTTGCGGAACCGGGATTTCGCAGGGGTTCGGATCGCAAGCGGTCCAGTCCACATGCCAGGTACCGCCGACCAGGCCGCAGTCGGCCTCGCTGTAGAGGAAGCAGTTCTCACCCACGCAGCAGACCGCCGTCGGGAGCGGGCAGGTGATGTCGTACGTCAGCGTGAAGGGCCCGCCGGCGCCGGTGCTGTAGGCGTCGCAGATGATGTAGTAGGTGCCGTCCGCGGTACAGGTCCAGGTGATGTCCTCCGGACTCCCACTGTCGGATCCCGCCACGCAGCTGCCCTGAGGGTCGGCGCAGTCGGTGATGATGTACAGCGCCTCGTCGAAGCTCGTTCCCACATAGGAATAGACGAGGCTGACTACATCGCCGGCCAACAGATCCATGACATAGACGACATCCTTGCCGGCGGTCGCATAGCCGGTGCAGCTGCCGGCGCTGACCAGGTTGTAGTCCGCGATCGCCGCGGTGAGATCGCCCTGCACCACTCCCGAGGAGCAGCGCTCGAGCGCGATCGCGCCCTCGCAGGTGTCATTGACCGGAGGCGGCGGCGGGGGTTGGATGGTCAGGTTGAACGACGGAATGCAGTCCGGCGTCGGCCAGGTGTCGACCATGATGTAGTAGGTGCCAGGGGCCAGGGTCACATTCTCGATGCTCTTCGCGCCGCCGCTGGAGCTGGTCATGTAGGCGATGCAGGTCGCGCCCGGAGGGCACTCGGCGCCGATCGCGACGCCCGACCAAGTGGTGCCCAGGGGGTCCAAGGTGATGTTGACCGTGACTTCCTCGGTGATGATGAGCTGGAAGATCGTGTCCTCGCCGCCATCGTAATAGCCGAGGCAGGTCTCGGTGTAGTTGTTGAGGGCCCCGCAAGTCGTGAAGCCCGTGCCGAAGTACGGCAGAGTGTCGATGACGATCGGGTCGGTGCAGTCGTCTCCCACTGCGCGCCCTTCTTCAGCGGCCAGCGGCACATCGACCGTCGGGCCGTGAACCGGATCCTTGTCATTCGCGTTGGCCACGGCGGCCAGGCCGAGCGCGAGTAACGGGACGAAAAGCAGTGCGAGCAATCTTGAATTCCTCATGCCCAGTCCTCCCTCTGTCTAAGTCACACAGCTCCCGGCCGACGACCCCGTGTCGTCGGCTCCGGTGCAACACCCGATGCGTTCTGCTGCGAGCATCGCTCTGGGGGCATGGGGCGCGAGAGCCCATACGGCCCGTACGCGATCCCTGACAGCCTGCTAGGCGGGCGTCTGCATAGATCCATCGACCAAGATATTCTACCACATGAGGATGGAGTGGCGCAATGCGTCACCCCAATGGCTGTAGGCCGCTGGCATCAAGAGAGATAAGGGGCACCGGGTGCATCCTGGCGTGCTTCATGTTCCCCTACCTCACTCGGGCGGCGAGCCCTGGCTCCTTTCATGCGATTCTGAGGGTCTGAAGGCTGGAGAAGATATTGCAGGAGAAGAAGTTCCCGCTTTGGCACGGGGCCTTCGTTGTCTTGCCAAGAAGCGGCCGGTGTTTGATCGAGGGCCGAACGAACTACGCACGCGGTGGCATCCTGGAAGACGCCGGCAGCCCCACTCGGTCGTTTCCTTGGCTCCATCGACGGGCCCGGCCCAGAATCACGGTTCAACTTGCCGTGGTCTTGAAGTCCTTCCCGACCCATTTCTTCGCCAGCACGAGCAGCGCGAACGAACCCATCGCGATGCAGCCGAAGAGCAGCCACATCGGTTCGGTGTTCAGCGGCCGCCCCGTCTCGGGCGCGGGACAGTAGCGATCCATGATGACCCCGGAGTAGAGCAGCGGCACCAGCACCTTGGTCAGGAACCAGGGCAACTGGGCGACGCCCATGTACTCTCCGGTACGGCCTTCGGGCGCAATCTCGGCGGCGTATTGCAGGAAGCGCGGCGACCACATCGCCTCGCCCACGGTCATGATCACCAGGTAGGCATAGAGGGTCAAGGGATGGGGGCCAAACGCGAGCAGGAATGTCGGGGCCGCCATGATGAAGGTGCCCCAGATCATCATGTTGTAGACCTTCTTCCTCAGCGTGAGAGCCGCGATCACCGGCGTGAGGATGAAGATCAGGATCGGGTTGAAGTTCGAAGCGACCTCGAAGTACTCGCCGGTTGGCGTGCCGGCGAAGGCGCGTGAGATGTACTCGGGCAGGACCAGCCAGTTGTAGGTGAAGAGCGTCTGCACGGGAATGAGCGCGAAGATGAAGAAGAAGAATTTCGCATCGGCGAGCGGGTGCCGGGCGAGAAAGCGCCCGGTCGCGGGAATCAAGGCCAGTGCGATCCAGGCGACGGCGACCAGCGTGGCGATGCACGCGTTGAGCGGCAGCCCGGCCACCGCCGGAGCCGCCGGGATCTTGATCCACAGCGCAATCACGACGCCGGCCATGAGCAGCCACATCTGCACGGGCGGGAACACGCGGGCCATGATATGGGTCGGAGCAGTGGACGAACTGCCGGCTGGTTTGATGGCCGAACCGCCGGCCGGCATCGCCGCCTTCTCTCCCGTCCCGGCCTTGCCCGCCGCTGCCTGTTCGCGCGCCGTGTCTTCTTTTGCTTTCGCAATTGCGCGCCGCACCGTTCCCGGCGTGAGCAGCATCACGGTCGCCAGCAACCCCAGCACGGTGATGCCTGCATAGAACCAGAAGGTGCCGACGATTCCGAGGTTGAGGAACTTCTCGTCGCGCAGCAGGAACGCGAAGGTGGGAAACCAGCCGCCGAGATTCATCAGCGCGTAGAGCATCGCATAGGCCATCGCCGAAGTCGTCGGACTCGTGAACTGACGCACCGCGGCATAGGCCGCCGGCTGGTACATCCCATAGCCGATCACCACGATGGCGATGCCCAGCATCGTGGCCAGATGGAGCGGCCCCCACAACCCGGGCTGCAAGCCGAGGATCGAGGGCGCGCCTGCGATGACGATGCGCCCGATCACGAGCAGCACGAATGACCAGATGAGTGCCCGCCGCACACCCGCTTTGTCGGGCACGAAGCCCAGGAAGAGCATCGCGATGGTGATCCCGCCGGTCAGGATGGCGACCATGTTGTGGGCGTAGGTATCGGGGTTCGCGATGCCGCTGAAGACCTGCTGAGAGAAGTAGATCGCGAGGTAGCCGAGGATTCCGAAGTACGCCAGGCCCTCGAGCGTGTAGCCGAGATTCACTCCCCAAAGCGCGCGCGGCGCTCGCCAGAGGTCCACGAACGGCTGGATGATCTCGCGCCACGGATTCGGATTCGCCTGGGCGGCATTTGTTGATGTGCCCGTGATGGTCTCGCTTTTCTCGCTCATGACATCTCCTCGGCTGGAAGGCGCGACGCGATCATTCCTCCGCTGGCTCCTTGCGGTTTTCGTCCGCCGGCTCCTTCAGCGGCTTTCCCAGAACATAGTGATCGAACCAGGCGATGTCCCATTCGAGCTTCGCTTTCCTGTAGGCGTACTTCACCAGGCCGTGCCCTTGCCCCGGGTAAACGACGAGCTCGGACGGGATGCCGAGGTAGAAGTCGAGCCCGCGGAAGAGCGCCTTCGAATGTGGTGGCGGAACGCGCGGGTCGTTTCCGCCCACATGAATCAGAGTCGGGGTCTTCACTTCATCGAGGCTCCAGAGCGGCGAGGCCTTCAAGTACTCTTCCGGCTTCTCCCACGGAAGGCCTTGCATGTAGTTGATGACATGGCCCGGCGTGTCCTCGATCCCCCACTGGAGCGCCATGTCGAGCGTGCCCGCCCCGCTCGATGCGGCCTTGAACCGGTCGGTGTGAGTGATGACGCAGTTGGTGACGAGGCCACCGTTGCTCCAGCCCGAGACCGCCATCTTCTCCGGGTCGGCGATCCCGCGCTCGATCAGCATGTCGACGCCCTCGAGGACATCTTCGACTTCGATCTCGCACTCCGCGCCGATCAGGTCGGTGAGGAATTCGTCCCCGTATCCGGTCGAGCCTCTGTAGTTGGGCGCGAAGACCGCCCATCCGAGCGACGGCCAGAGCCCGCGCCCGTAGATCCAGTATTCGAAGTAGTAGGTGTCGGCCGCGGTCGGCCCGCCGTGCAAAGCGACATGCAGCGGCAGGGCCGTGCCGGGCTGGTAGTCGTGCGGCAACTCGAGAATGCCTTCGACCGTGTCGCCCTTCGCTCCCACCCACTTGACGATTTCGATTTGCGGCAGCTTCCAGGTGTCCACCTGCGGATTGATGCGCGTGATGCGGCGGAGATTCGGCTTGCCGCTCGTCGATGTCACGAAGATGTCGTTCGGTTGCGTGACATCGCCCAGGACCGCGGCGAGAAGAGATCCGTCGGGCGATAGGTGGAAGTTCTTCGCCACCCAGTCGCCGGGCGTGAGGATGTCGAAGCGTCCCTGCCCGCCGCGCCTCACCTTCCGTATGCAGGCCACACGAACGCGCGCCTTCTCCTCGGCCATGAGACAGAGGTCGTGGGACGCTCCGATCCACTGCAGGCGGCCGGATCCGCCCAGCGAGAACTCGTTCTCGCGCGCGAGGCGCTGGGTGAAGACCTCGCCGTCGCCGAAATGCGCGACGAGAAACTCGGTTGGGTATCCGTCGAAGTCGACGTGGAACGCGAGCATGGAGGCGTCGGCGGACCAGGCGAGACCGCCGAGCCAGCCGTACGGGCTCGGGGCCTCCTCGCGCCACAGCCTGTCGGGAATGGCCGTCGTCGCCCGCGTGTCGCGATCCCAGACATCGATGCGCGAGAGACCCTCGTTGGTGATCAGCTCCTCGGTGGGCGTCGTCACCATCGCGATCCGCTTCCCGTTCGGAGAGACGGCGAATTCACCGATGACGCGGTTCTCGTCGATCAGCTTCTCGGTTCGCCAGGTCACCAGGTCGAGCGCCCAGAGCTCGCTGTAGTTCATCACGCCCTTGCCGTATTCGAGGTCCTTGTACTCCTCCTTCATTTCCTTCCAAGGGTCCTCGACCTCCTCGCTCGACTTCACGAAGTAGAGAGTTCTTCCGTCCCGCGAGAGTGCGTACGCCTCCACCCCGTCCTTGAAGCGCGTGACGGGAACCGGCTCTTGCCCATCGAGGGAGACCTTCCACACCTGGGTCTTGCCGTTGCAGGGAGGCGGATCCTCTGCCTGGCCGCACGCGGTCGTGAAGTAGAGCCAACGGCTGTCGGGGCTCCATTGGGGATTGTCATCGTTCCCTGGATCGAAGGTGACGCGGCGGAGCGCTTGGGTCTTCGCATTCACGATCCAGATGTCCGTGTGGCGGGTGTCCGCTTCGAGGTCCCAGCGTTGCTCGACGATCGCGACATGTTCCCCGTCGGGCGCGACCTCGCAGCCGGAGATGAACCCTTGGGTGAAGTAGTCCTCGACCGTGATGTCGTGGGTTCGCTGCTGCGCCGCTGATGGCGCAAACAGAGCGCCGAGCAGAATCGCCCCGATGACAGACACGATGACGAAGGGACGAAAGACCGGCGGTTCCCCAGCTCCGCCGCGGACGAGGGCGAGGCCGAAGGCAAGGGTGAAGGCTCGTTTCGGCATGCTGCTGCTCCTCATTGCGTGCCTCACAGGAATCCGGGCGGGCCAACGCACGTGAACATCCTCTCCGCCTGGAGCCGTTCGGCAACCGTGCAACGATACCGTGACTGCGTGCGTTGGGCGAGTCGAAAAGGGGCGCGCTTGGCAGAGTACGGTCGAGGGCGGCTGTTTGGCGTGCTTCTTCCGTCCGGCCCGTCATTGGATCTTGCAGTCCGATCGTGCATCGGCGAGGGTGACGCTTGGCTCAAAGAGGACGCGATGAAGGGTCTGTATTTCAATATCCCCGGGGCGTTGGCCATCGCGGCGAACGACGATCGCCTCTTGGGCGCATCCGGCGAGATTGCGCACGCGAGCCACCATGGACACGAAATCGTCGTCTCGCATCGCGCCGCCGACTGGCCGGACGGGCCGATTCTAAAGGATGAGAAGAAGGACCTCACGATCGCTGGCTCAGGGTGGCTTCTCCTCCAGGGCAAACTGGGAAATCTGCGAGCTCTGGCAGACGGTTTCCTATCTGCGACCGATGCCCTCACAGCCGATGGAGTCCTTCTCCCTACAACTTCCGGAGAGGCCCTGCGCGCATGGGTCAACCAGATTGAAGCGGGCGCCTTCGTGGTCCTGATTCTGAGAGGGTCCGAGCGTTGGTTGCTGACTGATCCTTTCGCTCTACATCCGCACTATCACCGCACGGACGATCCGTTGAAAGAGATTGCGCCTGCCCCGCGGTTCCTGCTCCCCCCCCCCCGCGGAGACGCTCGATCGACCCGCGGCGGTCGCGATTCGTCCGGGAGTCGCGCGGCCGAGGAGATCATCTCTGGATTCTCAGGATCTCACAAGGCTGTCGATCCCAGCCTTTTCCGCGGGCTCGAGAGGCAGGGACATCTCTTCGGCAACTACACCGCCTTTCGTGGAATTGAGCGATTGTCGCCGGGCATGCTGTACGGGCCGCAAGGAACGCTTTCCTACTTCGATTACGGGGCGGCCGAGTTGGAGCGGCCTGCCGAAATTGGCCCATCCCTGCTTGCATCCATGCAAGGCGTCCTCGATCAGTTGCAGCCCCGCCCGCGCCTTCTTCCCTTGAGCGGCGGTCTCGATTCGCGGTTGCTGCTCATTCTCGGGAAGATGGACTATGGCTACACATATGGCCCCCGCCATACGGGGGATCGGCCTGTCGCTCGCCGATTCGCCGGCGGATTTGGCGAGTACGAGGAATTCTCCCTGCTCGATCTCGATTATCCTCAAGAGCTATTCACGGCAGGACGGCACATGTTTGAAGGAGTCTGCGCCAAACCATTCCTCGAGTTGTTGCCCGTCTATCGCCGCCTGCACCAGCGCTGGGGTTCGCGTTCGCCGCTCTTTCTCGACGGGTATTGCGGAGATGTCCTTCAGCGCGGGATCTACCTGACCTGGGGAGGAGTGCGCGGAAGTCTGGCCAAGCTCGTGCCCTACCTCGGACGCCGCCGCTTCGATCCGCATCGTCGTCTCGATGAACGCTATCCTGCGTTGGACGATCCGATCCGCCGGCTTCTGCACGAGAGCTTCGATCGGGAATCGAGATCCTGGGCAGTCGATCCATTTCGCAAGGTCACACTATACGAGCTTCTATTCGGCCGGGGAGCGCGCTACACGCTGAACGGTGGGACCATCCTGTCCGGGCAGTACTTCACGCCCCTGCAACCGTTCTTGTTCCACGACGCATTTCGTCTGCTTTGGTCTCTGGATCTCGCCGATGTGACGAGCTACAAGGCGTTGAGACAAATCTGGCTCGGCCTCCCGAAACACTTTTCCGCCGTCCGCACCTATTCCGGTTTCAAGCCTGTGTGGCATCACGATATCGCGCGGACGACCATGCTGGTGACCAAGTCCCTCGCCAGGAAACGCATCTTGAAGACCGCCATCGGATACGAGAGCGAACTGCGGGCAGTGCATTGGCATCGGTGAGTCAGTCCCTGCTTCGGGATTGTCAGCGGTGTATCTGCGTCGGCTGGTAGCGACCTGCTCAGGAGGGGACTTGCACCTATAAATGTGCGACCATCGCGGGCGCATGAACACGACATTGGGGCAAGTCCAACGTGCGGCAGGCGCGCGAGGAACTGGAGGACAGTGGCCCGCGGTCGATGCTCTTGGAGTCGACCGAATGCCCGCGTCGCCAAGACGCGTCCGGAAGAAGGAGGATTGACGTGAAGACACTCGGCCTCATTGGAGGCAGCAGTTGGGTGTCGACGCTCGAGTACTATCGCCTGCTGAACGAGGGCGTGGTTGAACGATTAGGCGGCCATGAGGCGGCGCGCTGCGTCTTGTACTCGTTCAACCTTGGCGACATCATGCGGGCCAAGGAAGGCGATCCCGAGCAGACGAAGGTGCGCCCGATGGTCGTCGATGCCGCCCTGCGCCTCGCGTCGACAGGGGTGGATGGTCTGATGCTTTGCGCGAACACACTCCACTGGTTCGCCGATGCGGTCGAGCGTGCCGTGCCTTTGCCGCTGATCCATATTGCATCTGTGACCGCGCAGCGCATCCGGGCCCATGGCCTCAATCGCGTCGCGCTGCTCGGCACCCTGCCCACCATGGAGCGCGACTTCTATAAAAGCCGCCTCAATAGCGCGGGCATCGCCGCACTGGTGCCCGACGAAGCCGGACGGCGATTCGTACACGACGCGATCTTCAACGAACTCGTGCTCGGGCGGTTCTTGCCGGAAACGCGGGCCGCGTTTCTCGAAATCATCAGCCGCTTGCGCAAGGAAGGCGCGCAGGGAGTCGTGCTAGGTTGCACAGAGCTGCCGCTGTTGCTCCAACAAGAGCACTGCGCCCTGCCGCTGTTCGACACGCTGGCGATCCATGCCAAAGCGGGAGTGGATTTCCTGATTGCATAGTCGCTGACTTGCAGTGTCCGGTAATGCTGGCGACTGCAGTTGGCCGTCTGCGTGCGGATCTCGGGGCGTCGTGAGAGCCTCCCGCCACGCACACCGACGCCTTCTCAGCGGATCATCAGGAATCGCGCCGTCATGGTCGCTTCGGGCCCCGCGATGCGAACCAGGTAAATTCCTGCCGGCGCCGCTCTGCCATCGTCGTCATTGCCGTCCCAGAAGATTTCGTGGCTGCCGGCAGCGAAGTTGAAGTCGCAAATGCTGCGGACGCGGCGGCCTGCGATGTCGTGGACGCTCGCCCGGACCGGCCCGTCCGCACCGAGAGTGAAGTGGATGAAGGCGTGCGAAGAACTCGGGTTCGGACGCACATCCAGACGCGGCCGAAGCGCGATCGGCTCCTCGTCGCGGACACCCGCTCCGGCCTCGCATTGGGCTGGCACAATTTGGAGACGGAAATAGCAGTCCGCCACGTAAGCGCGGGTGCCGGAAACGGCCACGCCACAGGCGTACCCCGGCGTGCCCTCGCTGCCTTCCCAATGGAGATAATCGCCATAGTCAATACAGTCCGCCGCCGCGACATCGGCGCGCGGCCCGACCGCAAGCGTCACGAGACAACCGAGAATCAGAAATGCGCGGAACTTGTTGGCAGAGTGGATGGCAAGAGAAGAACGCCGTTTCGATGCCCGCAGCTGTCCACCTCCTGAGATTGAGACCCACCCCTGGATCGTGATCATCCGCACGATCCTCGATGATGGTCGGAGGGTCAGAGCCGAGCTGCGAGCGCCGTCGAGTCGAGACACATCGCAAGGAATCTCTGCCCGGCCGCGCGGATCGGACTCTGAACCGTCCACCTCGCGGCGTAGCACCCTTTCGCATTTGCTGGCTCTAACGGTGCTGCTTCAACCAGGAACAGGCAAGCGTGCATCGCGAGGGTGTGCGAGTGATATATCGCTTCTTTGTCGGCTCGATCCGCCGCGAGTGCCTCGATCACGCAATCGTGCCCCGCGAGCGGAGGCCAACCTAGCCCTCCCGCACCGGCTCCAGAGGCACATAGACCTCGGTCGCCAAATCCTCGGGCCTCGTCCTCTCCGGAGCATTCAGGTAGATCTCCACGCTCGGCGCCGCGCGGATGCTGCGACCGTTCCGCGGGACCCACTGGCCGCAGAGGCGGGCATAGGTCTCGGAGAGCCGTTCGTATGGACCGTGATGAACCGTCACCGCATAGTCGCCGCCCTCGATCACCTGCACGCCCACCTCGCCCTCGGGCTGAAAATCAGCGGGCACCGTGACGCAGGCGTCGTAGCGAATCCGTTCGGGAGGCGTGACATCGGGATCGTCGTGGCTGAGCCCGATGAAGCGGGAGTCGGGGCCAAGCCCGCCCCGGGCACCGACGCGCGTGCAGAGCGTTTCCCAAGCCTTGCCGCACTGATCGTACGGACCGATGTGGCGCACGAATGCCACGCGCATGGGCTCCATTTTCTTGATCGTAGCTTCCATCGTCTCTCCTCCGTCGGCGTGGGGTACGAAGTCGTCCAGCAGCCGCGCCAGCCCGAAGTGAACGCCCGCCGGGGACGAGCCCTTCGGCTGCGCGCGACACTGGGTCCGGAATGCAGAGGGTGATTGGCCGATCATGGCCCGGAAGGCCCGGCTGAAAGCCTCGTGCGACTCGTAGCCGGCGTCGAGCGCAATCGTGAGGACGCTCTCTTCGCCGTGCTTCAGGTGCATCGCAGCCCGCTCCAGCCGGATGCGCCGGATGTGCGCTTGCACCGATTCGCCCACCATCCCTCGGAAGATCCGGTGGAAGTGGAACGGCGAGAAGTTCGCGACGGCCGCCAACTCATCGAGCGGCATCTCGCGATTCAGGTTCTCCTGAATGTGCAGGAGCACCCGAAGCATGCGCTCCCGGTAGTCTTCGATCGTGACGGGTCTCAAGGCTCACCCTCCGCAGCGGACTCTACCCACGGGAGGCTGTCGAAGTCTTGATTGTCCTTGCGGACTTGGGCCGGGGCCGCCCGGTCGCCGGTCACCTCACCAGCAACATCCTCCGCGGCTCCGACATGGCCCCCGACTCCAGCCGATAGAAGCAGGTTCCTCAGCTTCTATTGGGACCGCGTGCCGCGCTGACTGCGGCGTCTTCAGGCGTCCGCGAGCAAGGAGCGCTCGCTGCGGCCTCAAGCAATCGTAAGCAGGCCATCCATATCGCGAGAGGGATGATGCTTCGCGTGATGATGACAAGCCATTGCGAGGCATCCCCGATGTTGATCGCTCCTGCCCCGGTGGCCAGAAGCAGCAGGCCCCAGATACTCTTTCCGTTGGGCAGCGGCGGAGCGAGCGCTATGCCCACGGCGAGAGGGACGAGCAGGATCGTCTGGTAGGCGGACCACACGGTCGCCATTAGCAGAACGATGAGACTGATCGACATTGCGAGCCGGAGCATGTCCGTCTGGCTCTCACGCGCTGGAAGCGTGCGTTTCAGGCCGCGCAGAGTCCGGATCAGAAGGAATGCGCTCAACGCCGACCACAACACGAGAGTCAATACGTCGGGCCAGGAGGACGGGAAGCGTTCGAGGAGGGTGAGCGGGTTGAGATCGAACGCCGTCGGAGAACGCTCGCCTCTGAGTTTGTACGCCATTCGGGAGAAGTTGCCGATTGCGCTGAGATTATCGTTCACTCCGGATGCCCCACCGACTCGTGGAAGAATGCGAAGGAAGTACTCCACGGAGATTCTTACAGGTACGACAAAGCTCGTGACGGCGAAAGCGAGGAGCGTGCCCGCCAGCATCCCCGCCCACACTTTCCATCCCCTGCGGCAGAACAAGAAAAGGAAAGCGCTGCCCCAAGGATAGACCTTGAGGGCTCCCGCCACTCCAAGTGCAACGCCCGCCAGCCGCGAACGCCCCGCTTTCAGAAGTGCGAGCGAAGCCGCCATCAGCATGAGCAGGAATGTCTCGATTCCGGGACCTTCCATGTTCTCCCAATGGGGCTGCCAGTTCAGGAAGGCGAGCAGAATCAGCGCGCCCCGCTCCCATCCCGGCGCAAGGGCGGTCAGCACGATGACAATGGCTGCGACGAAGGATACCAAGTATGCTACGAAAAGCGGCCTGGCTCGCTCGTTCATGTGCCGGAGTCTCAACCGATGCAAGTCTGATCCCTTCGCTCCCCTGGCCACGGCCTGTGCACGGACTTCAGCCCATCGCAGACTATCACTGCGCGCATCGGAAATCATCGCCATGATGAATGCTGCGTGCGGGGGAGGATACTTTAACATCGATCTCGTCACCGGACCGTAGGGATCCCTTCCCGTCGTATCGTAAAGAACGCCGGTTTTCGAGAAGTTGTCGACGACTCTAGTTAAAATGGCGAAGTCGGTCATGTAATGAACATCGGCGGGGGTCATGACGCAGTCACGTACTTGGCGAACGATCCTCGGAGCACCGAGCACGAGCAGGAAGAGACACCCAAGGCCCAATACCAAGCGTGGATGAAGCGGCATGCCCGGCCAGCGATGCGCAGACAACGCTTTTCCCCACATTGCCTCTCCCTTCGAGACGATGGCACCTGACGCCGTTTCTCCCCGACCGACAGCCATCCACCAAGTGAGGATTTCATGAAGAACTTGGAGCAGGAACGCTACGGCAGGCTACTCTTGGATTCAAGCGGACAGGCATAGAGCCAAAGGCGTGGCACGCGGTGCGCCGGGAGGCTTTCAAGAAAGCGCTCGGGGAGCGATGGCGGCTCACCGCGGCGGCTGTCTGGAGAAAAACGGCGGTTCGCGGCCAGATCCTCGGCTTCTCCGCCTGGTGCCTCTTGCGCTTGCCGGGCCTTGCATGTCAGAATTCTTCCATGCTTCCGGCTCTTCGAGCGAAGCCAGAAATCGGTCAAACGGCGGCGCTCTCAGCGGCTTTTCTCTCGCTGCCACAAGCACCGCCTGCAAGAAGGCAAAGGGGCGAGGATGCGCGTCGTCCTCATTAACCCGCCGCAAGTATTCAATAAGACCCAGGTTACTGCCGGGGTCGTTCCCCCGTTGGGCGTCCTGTATCTCTCCGCGTATCTCAAGGCTCACGGGATCGAGGTCTCCGTCATTGACGCGGTCGGGGAAAAGCACGATCAGTACGCAACGCATGCTGGGACGACGCTGCGGGGCTTGACCCAGGCGGAGATCATCGCCCGGCTGCCCGAGAAGGCGGACTTGATTGGCGTGAGCCTGATGTACTCCGCTTCCTACCTGCCGGCCCAGGCCCTGATCGCCGCCCTCCGCGCGGCCCAACCGAATGCGACGATCGTAGTCGGAGGAGCGCATGCCACGTCCTTGCCCGAATACACCCTTGCAGGCACGGAGGCAGATTGCGCCGTCATCGGCGAGGGTGAGCAACCCTTGCTTGGCTTGTGCCTCAACTTGCGCCATCCGGAAGCGGTTCCCGGCTTGGCCTACAAGCGGGACGGAAGCATCCGCTTCAGTGCCCAGCAAGAGCTGATCGCGAATCTCGACGACCTGCCATTTCCCGACTGGGCCGCTATCGACCTCCGTCGCTATTTCCAGGCGGCCGAGCCGCACGGCTGCTCGTATTCCAGGCGGTGGGCCCCGTTGATTGCAGGAAGAGGCTGCCCATATGATTGCACTTTCTGCACTACGCCCAGCATTTGGCGAAGGCGTTGGCGCGTGCGCAGCGTGACGAACGTGCTGGCCGAGATTGCGCTGCTTCATGACAGCTATGGAGTCACGGACTTCCATTTCGAGGATGAGAACCTGGGTGTCAAGCCCGAATGGCTGCACGAATTCTGTGATGCGCTGCTCGCCAAGAAGCTCTCGGTGACCTGGCAGCCGAGCAATGGGATGAGGGCCGAATCCCTGGTCGCTCCCGGCCTCATGGCAAAGATGAAACGGAGCGGCTGCTCTCTGGTCGTATTCACTCTGGAAAGCGCATCCGAGCGCGTGCGCAATCAAATCATGCGGAAGCATTTGGACATCGCGAAAGTCGAGGAGGCGATGTCGCTCGCTCGCCGGGAGGGACTCCGGTCGACCTGCTATTTCCTGCTCGGCCTGCCAGGAGAGACGCTCGACGAAGCCCGGCAGACCGTCCGCTATGTCCATCGCCTGGCGAGGCGAGGGCTGGATGAATGCGTGGTCAGCCTCTTCTCGCTGCTGCCGGGCAGCGAGCAGTTCGATGCTCTGCAGAGAGCTGGACGGGTAACGCTTGACCCGCGCTTCTTCGAGGATTTGCTGTCCATTGGGGACCTGTCACGGTTCAAGAGTTGGACCGAGCACATTTCCAGCCGCGAGCTCAGGCGCCTGCGGGCCGAGGCGTATCTCGGATTTGCGCTGATCCGGGCCGTGTTCTTCCCCGCCAAGGCACTTCGCAGCGCATGGAACATCGTGATCGGCCGGGATCAACTGAAGAGCGAGCGCGTTCTGCGGACATTTTTGAAGCGCGCGCTTCCCTCCTTTCGGACCGCTGGGCGGGCGACCTACGGCACGCGGCAAGGCGAGAGGTAGCAATGCGGCAGCTCGGGCTGCTTTCAGTCGTCGTCCCCTGCTACAATGAGCAGGAGGTGATTCGTGATTCGCACCTGCGCCTCTCGCGCATTCTCGACGAGTTGACGGCCGCGCGACGCTGCGAGGAGTACGAGCTGATCTACATCGACGATGGCTCCACCGACGAGACCTTGCCGATCTTGATCGATCTATACGAGCACAGCAGGAATGTTCGGGTCATATCGCTCCGCCGCAATAGCGGTCTCCAGGCGGCTATCACGGCCGGACTCGCTCATGCGTTCGGAGACGCCGTGATCACGATCGACGCCGACCTTCAGGACCCGCCAGAGAAGATCGGAGAATTGATCGCCCACTACGAAACCGGATACGGCCTGGTTCTCGGCATCCGGCAGGATCGCTCGAGCGACGCGATCACGAAAAAATTCTTCGCCGAGAGTTACTATCGAATCATGAAGGGTTTTGGCGTCGACATTGTCCACAATCACGGCGACTTTCGTCTCATGGACCGGGCCCTCGTCGACGATTTCAACAGCCTACCTGAGCGCTGCCGTTTCGTGCGGGCAATGATTCTTCGTCTCGAATCGCGCTATGCCAAGGTGTTCTACTCCCGGGAGCCGCGGCGGGCGGGGGTGACGAAGTTCACTCCGAAAGTCATGGTCGGCTTCTCGCTTGACGGTCTGATTTCGTTCAGCACCGCGCCATTGAGGCTTGCCTCTGTGCTGGGGGCGCTCTTTTGCGTGCTCTCCATCGTGGGGATCGGGTGGGCCATCTACATCAAGCTTACGCAGAACATCATCAAGGGCTGGGCTTCGACCTTGCTCCCGCTCCTCGCGATCGGAGGTCTGCAACTCTTCATATTGGGGATCCTTGGCGAGTACCTGGGCCGGCTGTTCGTGGAAGTCAAACAGAGACCGATTTATGTCGTTCGCGAAGAATGGAGCCGCTGCAAGAATCGCGACCGGCATGGCGTGCAGAAGGCGTCCCAGCCCTCATGATGGGGAGGTGAGGCGCATCCGGGTGCGATTTCCCAACCGAGCCGCTCAGGAGGGCCGCCTCGGCTCCATGGGCGTGAGCGGCCCGTACTGCGCACGACGAAGAGGTCCAGGAACTCAAGCGCTCACACACGTCCAGCGGCTGCCGAAAGCGGCCTTACCCTGAATTCGGAACATGGAACCACCTTGCGCACTGACAAGGCTCCCGGTCTCACCAGCTTCGAGGCCGTCGCGGCTCGCGGCGGAGTTCCCAAAAAGACTGGCCTGAGGCAGGGCGGTCGATTCTCGCGGGACGAGGGCCCCGAGACGGCAGATTGCCTGCACGGGACGACTGCATAACAAGCGAAACGTGTCCCTCCCGACAACTCGAATGGTTTGCCAACTTGCCAGTTGCGGCCGTCGTGCTTCAGACTCTCCCACTCGTTGCCCTGCGCCGTTGGGACATACATCTGGGAGCGATCCGTGCCGACAGCTTCGATCCGATGCGCCGCCGCAGGGAGTTGTGAGGACCCGCAGCCTTCGACTGCACCCATCCCCACTGCTGTAGCGTCCGGCGCGGCGCTCGAAGTCCGGCCCAATCCGTTCTTCCCCTCGGTGGCCTCGCGATACGCCGTCCCAGGACCATCGACGGCAAAGGTGTGCATCCATGACATGAGCGGAAGACTAATGCGGGCCATCCAAGAGCAGCATTCCCAGGCTGGCAGTCACATCCTGACCTGGGACGGTCTCTGCCAGTCCGGATACCCGGTTCCTCCCGGCGTCTGCTTTTGCCGCCTCGAGGCTGGCGGCCTCCGAACAGTCACCAGGATTGTGCGATGGGAATGAGTGGAACCGGCAGGGATTCGAGGGCCCTCGTGCCATAGACGGGCTGCGCTGTCGGCCAGTGTCCCGCAAGGGAGTCCGGCCCCAGTGTACTTCGATCGAGGCCGGCATCTTCTGCCAAGCGAGTCAAATAGAGATTGACTGGACCCACGGATTGCGCCAAGCGCGAGGGGGATCTACCATCGGGCCCGCGAACGTACTCCTCCTGTTCATGGCCATCGTATGGAACGCGAATGCCAGACTGAGCGAAGAGGCCCCTGAGCATGAATTCCGACTGCTCTCCTCGGGCAAAAGAAATCTCTCTTCAGGCATTCAGGCTCTCCGAAGCCGACCGAGCCGCGTTCCTCGATGAGGCCTGTTCGGGAAACGCCGAGTTGCGCGCTGAGGTCGACCATTTGCTGGCCTGCGGCGCGGTTCTCTGCGAATCGACGCAGAATCTCCCGACGGAGTTCCTAGCACTGCAACCCGGCGATTCGTCAGGGGTGCGCCCGGACGGCACTTTCTCAGAAGCACCTGCGGATCGCCCCCCGCTCGACCATTGGGGCAAGCTCACTCTTCGAAGCCGCCTGGGCGCCGGAGCATTCGGCGAGGTCTTCCTCGCCTTCGATCCCGATCTCGACCGCGAGGTCGCGCTGAAACTCTATCGCCGCGTGGCCGATCGGGACGCGCTCTTGAAAGAGGGACGTCTCCTCGCCCGAGTGAGGCATTCCAATGTGATCGTGGTCCACGGGGCCGAGGAGCATGATGGCCGCTTCGGTCTTTGGATGGACCACATCCGTGGCTGCACGCTCCGCGACTTCGTGCGTCGCCAGGGACGGTTGGGACCGCAGGAAGCGGCACTCATCGGCCTCGACGTCTGTCGCGCTCTCGCGGCGGTGCATGCCGCGGGCCTGATTCACCAGGATGTCAAAGCGCAGAACGTGATGCGCGAAGAGGGCGGGCGAATCGTCCTCATGGACTTCGGCGTTGGCGCCGAGGTGGAGCCGTTGGACAGCGCGCGCGCGTCGGGGCCCCCCTCGCCCGCGCCCGCTTCCGGCCCCCCCTCCTTGTCGGGCACCCCGGCCTACATGGCACCGGAGAAATTGCTGCGCGGCGTGCGCTCGGTGCAAACGGATGTCTACGCGCTGGGAGTGTTGCTCTACTACATGGTGAGTGGCCGCTTTCCCATCGAAGGTCACACGCCCACCGAGATCGTCGACGCCCATCGCTCAGGCCGGCGGACGTTGCTGAGAGACATGCGCTCCGACCTTCCGGGCGCCTTCATCGACATCGTCGAGAGGGCGCTCGCTCCCGAACCCTCTCAACGGTTCCACAGCATGGGCGAGATGGAGCGCGCCCTCGCCGCGTTCATCGGGCAAACGGAAGTCGCGGCTGCACCCCCCGCGAAAGGCCGGTTCGGCGCGCGCAGGCGATGGATCCCGTGGGGAGTGGCAGGCATCGCGACTGCGGTCGCGGCCTTCTGGTGGGTGGCCGGACACCGGGGAATCGGGCCCGAACCGGCCTCGTCCGTCTTTCCCTATCTGGTCGTTGAGGACTTCCGCAATCTGAGCGCGGACTCCTCGGGAGAGTATCTCGCGCTCGGTCTGACGGAAGCGGTGCGCACGCAACTTGCATCGCTCGACGGCATCCAGGTCGTGCAGCCGAAAGACAACACCGGAGTGAAGCTCGCCCTCGAAGGCGCGATCCAGAGATCGGGGGATCAGCTGCGCCTCAGCTACAAGCTGGTCGACCGCAGCAATGGCATCGTGCTCTCGGCCTCCATGGTCGAGGGAGCGATCGCGGCTCTCTTCACCCTGCAGGACCAAGTGACCCAGGCAGCCGGTCGGGCGCTGGCCGTGAAGTTCGGTTTGCCGTCGCCGACCGCAGGGCAGCAGGCACCCACCGCCGACGTGTCGGCCTACGACTACTATCTCCAGGCGCGAGGATATCTGCAGAGGCCGGCTGACCAGGAGAACCTGCAAATCGCGGCCGACCTCTTCCGGCACGCCAGACAGCGAGACGAACACTTCACGCTAGCTCTGGCAGGTCTGGGAGAAGCGTACTGGAAGCTTTTCGAAGAGACCAAGGATCCGGCGTGGGTCGGCCAAGCCGAAGAACTCTCGCGCGAAGCGCTGGCCGAAGATCCCTCTCTCGCTGAGGTGCACATCACCTTGGGAACGATCTACCAAGGCACCGGACGCTATTCGCAGGCGGCGGAGGCGTTCGAACGGGCGCGTCAGATCGACGTGCAAAGCGTGCCGGCTTACATCGGGCTCGCGCGCGCCTACATGGCGTTGGGGCAGATGGTCGACGCGGAGAAGACATTCCTCGAAGCGATTCGCAGGCGGCCGGGGGATTGGCGCAGCCACAGCCATCTGGGCGCATTCTATGCAAGCCAGAACCGCGCCGCCGAAGCGGTGAAGTGCTTCCAGAGCGTGGTGGACCTGACTCCTGACAACGCTCGGGGCTTCTCCAATCTAGGTGCAGTGCTCTTATCGGCTGAGCGGCATGCCGAAGCCATCGCGGCCCTCGAGCGTTCGATCGCGCTCGAGCCGAATTACCGCGCATTCACCAATCTCGGCACGGCGTATCGCTATGAGGGCCGCTACGCCGATGCGGTGCGCAGCTATCAACAAGCGTTGGCGCTCGATCCGCGCGATTATCGCGTCTGGGGAAACCTCGCGTCGACGTATGCGCTCGTGGAAAACCGCCCGGCGGAGGCCGACAGCGCCTGGGCGCAAGCTCTGAAGCTGGTCGAGGAGCTGCTTCCCGTCAATCCGAACGATGCCGTGCTGCACGCATCGCGCGCACGATTTCTCGCGGCCACGGGGCGTCACGAAGAGGCGCGCCGGGAGATCGAGCGGGCGCTGGCGTTGGCGCCGGATCGAGGGGAAGTGCTCTTCTGGGCTTCCGCCGTCTACGAGAGCGTGAACGATCGTGAGGCCGCCTTGGATGCGGTCGGGCGAGCGATCGCGGCCGGCACGCCCGTGCAAGTGTGGCAGAAGGAACCGTCCTTGAAGAGCCTCGTGTCCGATCCACATTTCGCCCGCATCGTGGCCGAGACCGACCGATAGACGACGAACGCTGTGCTCGCGGGCTGGAAAGCATCTGCGTCCTATGAGGAGGTGAACATGATCTTCAAGACTGGCACGTACGAGATCACGACCGGCATCGGGACGATGGTCATCTCGCCCCTGGCGCAACGGGTCCGTGTCGGAGACACGATCCGTTGGGTGGCGGACCGGCCGACGCTCACCATTGCCCTCGGCCCCGGACAGGGCAACGTCGTGACGTTCGCTCCGCCCTCGGAGCCCCAGACGGTGCAAGGCACTGCGGCCAAAGCGGGCTACTTCAGCTTCACTGCCACGGTGTGGCTGGCCGATCGGCCGCCAGTCTGCGATGTGGCGGTGTTGATCATCGATCCGTAGGCACAGCCACATCACGCGGACGATGATCGCGTGGACCGCGTTCCAGCGGCGCGCTGAGCTCCGCTTGGCAGGAGTTCCCCGTGCTCCACGAAAAATCGGTACATCCTCGCGGGATGTCGCTTCCGCCGCTCATGGTGGCATCCCGTGCCTCCCGAAAACCCGGACGCTCTGGGATCTTGATAGTTGCGGCCGCGTTCCTCTCACTCCCCGGCTCATCACTCCGGCATCTCAGGACACGCACACAGAGAGCATCGCTTTCTGATGACTCCGATTTTGCAGGCTCTCGCCGCCTTCATACAGAACCTCTTCCGCTCCAGGCAAGCCATGCAGATGGAGATCCCGGCGCTGCGCCACCAACTCGCCGTCTACCAGCGGACTTGCGCCCGACCGCGCCCGAAGCCCGCCGACCGCCTGCTATGGTCTTGGCTCTCGCTCTCGCGCTCGCCGCGGCGACGGTCCCCCTGCTCGTCGAAGGTTGTTCGGACGACGATCCGTCGCGGCCGGTGAGGCCGACTCCGAATGCGACCATCGAGAACATCTGGCCGAATGCCGACAGCCTGGAGTGGACCTATGCCTATCGCGAGGCGGCGGCCGATTCCTTTGGCATTCCGGATACGCTGCTCTACCCGACTCCCGAACAGGTTCCTCCCGCGCCTTCCCTGGACGAGGTCATCCCGTTCCTCGTGCGGAGGGCCATGCCCGATTCGGGCAGACGGCAGAGCGGCGTCGTTCGGCTGAGATTCGAAGGAATGGAGACGACGACATCCGGCGTGGTGGCGCAACACCTCGCCCAGACGCGCTTCGGTCCGCCGGAAGTCCCGGCCGCCGCCCTTTCGCGCGCGCGTTTCGATGATGCGTTCCTGCGACGCCTCTGGCTCCTGCGTCCCGACCTGAGAGAGAAGATCCGCGACCGCCGGAAGGCGATTTCGGAGAGCCGGGAAGAGGAGGAATGGCTGGGCAGTCCCCTCTTCCTTCGCGACGCGGCTTTCGAGAAAACGGACGAGTACATCGGAGCGTACGGCGATCTGAATCGACAGCTGTCCTGGCTCTTCCTCGAGGCGGACTTGACCGCGGGCCACGCCTTCACGTTTCAGCTGGTTCCCGATCTGGCGGACAATGTCTTCCTTCACGCACAGATCGTGTCGAACGGCGAGGATTTCCGCACGGGCTTCGGGACCTTCGCCAAAACGGTTCGCTGCGCCTACCTCGTCGACTACGGGGCCTCTGGCCTGTTCACGCCCGAGGGCGGCGAGTTGGGCTACTTCGGGACTCATGATTCGGGAATCGTCGTCTACGCTCCCATGGTCGGACCCATCTACGACTACGAGGTCCATCTGGCATTCAATGGCCTGCCCGAAGAGGAAGCGTACGCATTTCTCGAGCAGAAGCTGATCGGTTCAAATGTCCCGTGGTTGAGCGATTGAGGAGTGCATCCGCCTCGCAGCATCTTTATAAAGTCCCAGCCGCACTCCCGGCACGAAGCGGGGCATAGCCGGGCAAGAAGACGGGCGTACGCGGCCGGGATCCCTACTCATGAATGGTCCTCTTGACGGGGAAGCCCACGTGACATTTTCGGGACCCACAACGGATGAGGTCTTCGGTACGGACAAAGAGCAACGGGTCAAGGCGTAATGGTCCTGCAGGCGCGGAAGCCGACATCATTGTCGCGACCGGGCGGGCTGTCGTAGTCCCGCCCCGCGCATCGCAGGGCGTCGCCGCCGTAACAGTCCCAAGAGCCCCCGCGAAGAACGCGGTACAATCCGCTTGTCGGGCCCGGGGGATCCGTCACCGGACTTGTCTCCAATCCGCATTCCCACCAGTCGTTGCACCATTCCCACACATTCCCCGGCATGTCCGAGAGCCCTAACGCCGCCGGCGCGTCGGGATAGCTCCCCACTGGAGATGTCCAGCCCACGCAGTAGTATCGGTTGTAGAAGTTCGCCCGACCGCAGTCTGGAGTCCCGTCCCCCCATGGGTAGATCCGCTCGTCGTCCCATTGCGCCGCGTACTCCCACTCCGCATCCGTCGGTAGGCGATATCCCTCAGCCCCGTATGGGTCGCCCCCATTGCACTGCCAGGTCGAGTGGTTGTAGGCGCGCGGCAGCCCCCCCCGCAGACTCAGCCAGTCGCAGTACGCTGCCGCCCCGTACCAGGTGACCTCTATCACCGGATGGCCCGGGTTGATCCCGTGGCCGGCATCGCGCAGCGTGAACACCCCACCGCTGAAGGCGATCTCGCAGCTCCCATCCAGGTCCAGCAGCTCCTCAGCACTTCCATCCAGATTGTCCTGCACGGAGGTCGTCGTGGCCGTGACGTATTCGTGGTCGTACGCCCACTGCACCGCCTCAAGATACTCCAGGTTCGTCACCTCGTGTTCACCCAGATGGAAGGCCCGCGTCAGGGTCACCTCGTGCTCATCGGTCCCGCAGTAGGCTGCTCCGTCGCCCATGGTGAAGACCCCGGCCAGGACCGCCACCATCCCCGGTACGCTGAGCGTGTCATTGCTGAACGTCAGGCTGTCAATGCCCGACACCGGAAAACCCGTGACGTTCGTCCCCTGGTGAACCCACATCTTCCACTCGCCATGGCTCGCACCAACGCCAAGAACCAGCACAAGCCCCATCACCATCATGATGCGCCGTTTCATTGCCTATCCCTTTCCTATGGATCCTGCCGGTCTCCTCGCATCGGTCACGGCAGCAGGATCATCCGGCGGCTCTCCGCGATTCCGGGCGCGGTCAGCTTGTAGAAGTAGACTCCCCCGGCCATCTTCTTCCCTTCAGCATCGCAGCCATCCCAAGTCACTTCGTGGGCCCCGGCCAAGCGCTCCTCGTCCATGAGCGTGCGGATCAGCCGGCCATCCACGCTGTAGATTCCCAGCTCCACTCGACCGACCTGCGCGAGCTCGAAGCCGATCCGTGTCGCGGGGGTGAAGGGATTGGGCCGGTTCTGAAAGAGACGCATGGCCTTCAGCAGACCAGCGGTATCCTCGGGAGTCTGGATGTCGGAGAAGGCCCAGAGGAACTCGATCCGAATGATGGATGCCAGCGCGTAGCAGTCTGCACCATCGACCTGCCGTACGAACAACGAGTCGCCCTCGAACACCACTTGATCGATCCCGCTCACGGCATAGATCGCATCCTCGCCTCCGGCCATCCGGATAGCCAGCATCGGTTCCACGGCGCTAACCGCCGAGGGCAATGCCAGCCAAGCAAGCAGGACTGCGGGAATCAACGTCAGGGAGAGGAGGCGGGTAGCAGACTCTCGGCACATACGAACCCCCTTGCTCTCAAGTCACTTGGGTCGAGGAGTCTCGGCCGGCATTATAGCATGGAACCGCGTGTCTCGCCTCCCATCTCGCCCGTTGCGGGTCCGGTGCCCCAACTCTGCCGTTCTCCGCGTTCCCCCCTTCGCCGCGCTTGTCCAAACGGCCTTGACGGTCTTATCCAAGAGTGCAAGCGAGACCGCTTTACACCGGCATGGGCAGGAAGCGCGCGCAGAGGGACGCGGCCACAGTTTCTTGTAGGTATTCAGATTACATCCATGCCGCGGGGAGCTCGCCCGCGGCTCCCACTGCTGGCACGTGTCGTGCCCTGCCTCATGGGGCAGGGTGCGAGTGACCGTGGCACTTGCTGAGAGGACACACTTGCAGGAGGAGGACGGTATGAAACGCACGATTCCGTTTTTCATGCTTCTGGCGGCTTCGGCTCTCTCCCTTCTGATCAATCCTTCACCGGCAGCAGCCCAAGCTGAGCTGGCCATCTACGAAGAAGACTTCGATGACGGCCCGTCGGGTTGGGTCCCGCTCGATCTGACCGAGAAACCCATCTACTGGCATTCTGACGCGTGGTTCGGCGCATCGGTCGCTTGGTGCGGAACCGACGATCCTACGCTCGTTGCCTCTCCCGGCTACGGTAACAACTGGCTGCAAGATCTTGCGAAAAGCTTCGCCATTCCCGAGTCGGACCCGACCTTGCGCTTCAACATCCAGTTCGACAGCGAACCCGGATACGACATGACATTGCTACAGATGTCTCTCGATGGCGGCGCGAGCTGGATCGATCTCGATTGCTACTTCGGGAATTCGGAGGGCTTTCAGGAGCGTGCGATCGATTTGTCCTACTTTGTCGGCCAGGAGGCCACGATCCGTTTCCGCTTCTTGTCCGACGGCTCCTGGAGCGACGAAGACGGCGCATACCCCACGGACGGAGCGTGCCGCCTGGATTGGGTGAGACTCGGGGATGGGCCGGTGGATGAGTTCGACGCTGGCCTCGACGGGTGGATCGCGTCCACGCATGCGGTGGGAGGAGGCCCGTATCGGCTGCAGGCCGGCCTGGGCGGCAATCCCACGCTCGCGTGGACCGCGTACGATCTCGATGGCCCATATGCGGGCCAGTTCCCGTGGACTCCGGAAGAGGATGCCGCCATCAACCGCAGAGTGAATCTGTGCATCGAATCGCCCAGGATCTCCGTTCCCGCCGATCCCGAGCACTGCTTCCTCGAGTTCGATGTCTTTCGCGAGCTGCCCATTGATGCATGGGTCTTCTACGACTTCCAGGTCGCCTGCCCGGCGCCCGAAGACGGCGGAAGCTGGAACACCGACGCTTACGTCCGCTATGGGCTCAGGAACCCTCCAGACTGGTGGACCCTTCGCATCGACCTCACGAATGTGCAGTTCGTGGACGAATACAATCAGTTGTACTATGGCAGCCTCATCACCCCTGGCGCCACGTCCATGAAGATCCGTCTCGTCGGTTTTGAATACGAGGCACCCTCCCAGGGCTGGCATCCGCCCGGGCCCTTCTTCGACAACGTGCGCGTGCTGGTCCCCAGCGGAGGCCCGGGCACGCTCGCGGGCACCGTACGTGCTGACTGTCCGACGCCGGAGACGCCCCTCTTTGGCGTGAGTCTCTCGGTGTACGATGGGAACGGTGCGCAAGCCGCGGCCCTGGTGACCGACGCCAACGGCGGATTCGCGACGGAGTTGCCCGCCGGCACGTACACGCTTTCGCTGGTCACACCCCTAGGCTACCTGGCGAGTCCCGGCGAATACACAGTCGCCCTGACCCCTGGAAACACGACCACGCAGGATTTCTCGCTCACCTGCATGGATGTCGAAAGCACCCCGAGGTCGATCGGTTACTGGAAGCACGAGGTGAGTGAAGCGACGGGCGGGGCGGGCCGCGGACAAGGGAGCCGCTTGAAGCCGTCGAAAGGCGGCTCGGGTGATGGTGCCGACATGTCCTCGCCGCTGTGCGGCTACCTGGACTTGATCGAGAGCCACTTCAACGACAACGCGGTCAATGCCGTCGTCGTCTACCAACCGCCCGAGTCAGGATTGTGCACGGACAAGCTCGCTGAGGCTGCCGCCCTGCTGAACCTGCACGGCAGCCAGGAGATGATCGAGCGAGCACGCCAGCAGCTCATGGCCCTGCTCCTCAATGCGGCCGCCGGATACATTCACTTGTCCGAGGTCATCAGCGAGGATGGAGCGAACGTGTCGCAGGCGATCACCTGGTGCGACCGATTGATCGACGACCCGGCGGGAGACCACGAATTGGCCAAGACCATCGCCGATCTGATCAACAACGGGCAGACGGTGCCGGCCGGCCTGATTCCCGTCGACACCGACAACATCGCCTACCGCAGCCCGACCGCGCGGCCGGTGGTGCATCTGGCAAAGCCGATGAACCCCTTCGTTCCCGGCACGCCGATTCGCTTCACGCTCCCCGAGGAGTGTCCGTACCGACTTGCGATTCACGATCTCGCCGGGCGCCTCGTGATGTCTTGCGACGGCACAGGCCGGCGAGGGGACAATGAAGTACTGTGGAACGGAGCGAGCCGGACGGGCAACGAGGTGATTCCTGGCGCCTACTTCCTCTCGCTCGAGGCGGACGGCCGGCGCGAAGCGACGAAACTGGTGATTCTCCGCTAGACCTGCACCTCCACACGCTCTCTGACAACGGGGGGGCCGCCCGGGCGCGGCCCCTCGTGATACCAGCGCAGACGGACAGTGGACTGCGCGGCAGATCATCCAAGCATTCCGGTGGGACTCCGCACCTCGGTCCTTCACTGATCGTAGACGACGACTCCTCGCTCACGCAGGGCGGGGACTTGCTCGTTGATGGCAGTAGGGGAAAGCGGATTGCGTGCCAGCCAGATGCGGTCGCCCGCGCCGAAGTCGGTGTTGACGACGAGGGGCGCGAGATCCGTGATGAGATTGCCCGCGAGATCGAGGTCGGCCAGGTATTTCATGGTGGTCAGTGGCCCGAGATTCGAGATCCGGTTGTCCGACAAGAAGAGGTGATTCAGCCTCCAGCAGTCCGCGACGGCGGCGATGTCGGTGATATCGTTGCGGTCCAGCCAGAGAAAGTTCAGCATTTCCATCCGCTGCAGCGCGCCGATCGTCTGGATGGCGTTGTCACTCAAGTTCAGGTTCATCATGCTCGTCAGATTCGAGAGTGGCCCAAGGTCGGAAACCAGATTGCCGGAAGCGTCCAGATCCGAAAGCTGCCCGAGGCTGGCGAGCGGACCCAGGTCGCTGAAGGCGTTACCCTGCAAGTTCAGCCGGTGCAGCGAGACGCAATACTGGATCCCCTCGAGACTGTGGATCCCCCGTTGGGCCGCGTCGATCTCGTTCACGGTGAGCAGATCGGCGGGCATGAGATCGCCCTCCGGCTTCTGGACGACCGCGCGGACCACCGCTTCGAGGGCCGAATCCGCAAAGACGACGGCCGTCTCCGGAGGCACGACCGCGGCCGGCGAGTTGGAAATCGCGGACCAGATTCCTGATTGGCTGCACGCCCGCATCGCGAAGTAGACGACCGTGTCCGGCGGAGCGCCGGTGAGCACCATGCTCTGCGGCAACCCGGCATAGCCGGGCGTGGGCTCGCCCTCGATCGCGAGCGCAGCGGCCCAGTTCGAAACGTCGATGGAGTCTGCTGAGCAGCGCAGATCATAGGAGGCCGCCACCGATGATCCGCCGCCTCCACTGGGGGCTGTCCACAAGAGCGTCACGCTGGCGGAAGTGGCCTGTGTCACGGTCAAGTCCGTAATCCGGCTGGGAGGAGTATTCTCCTCGCCATCCACGACGCCGTCCCCACCCCCTTTGGAGCAGGAAGAAGCGCAAAGCAGCAGAACAGATAGAAGGGCGAAGAACGAGCGCTGCATGGCGGCCTCCGGCATGGTTGCGATAGGCGCATGGCGGCAATCTGGGTCTCTGTGAACCGGGACTTCTTCATGAGAGCCCACTGGCCGGAAATCCCGCCAGAAAGCTCTGCTCACTGCTGGTCCTCTTTGAAGGGGAGCTTGCGACACTTCGGCTTCACATCTGCTTCTCCTGCTCGGTCGTCAGGTCGGGAATCTCTTCAAGGCTGCCGATCGTGAAAGGGCCGCATCCCTTGAATGGCGAGTAAGCATTCCAGAGATTGTCGAACGGGTAGGTGAAGTGGAATGGGTCGATTGATGACAGGTCGTTGGCGACCAGAAAGCAGTAGGGACTGAAAGGAATGCCTAATCTCGCGCACTCTTCTTGGCAGACCCTGACGCCGCGACGGCTGAGCTCTCTTGATCGTTCTCTTTCTGGGGCGTCGAGCCTCGGGAACACGAGTTCTTTGGCCTCCTCCTCGGTGCAGACGAGCCAGAAAGCCGTCTGGGGGGAGCCACCCCATCCCCTGCGCCTAAAGTCGCACTCGGGCCAGTAAGCCGTTACGTGCATTCCTGTTGATCCGCCATAGCCCGACCCATTCCTTCATGCGATCGGGCAGGAGGCATCTCCCGCTGGGTCACCAATGGAAGCGAGCCTCCCGCGGAACCCGGCTCGCAGTTATCACAACTGGAAGCGTGTGCCGTCTACGGTACTCCCCCGACAGGACGCCGTCACCCGTCAGTTCGTAGACGGTTCACGTCGCCCCCCCCGAGCGAGAACGGCCTGTTAACCACTCTCTCCTGGAGAACGGAGAACGCGGAGAATCCGAGGCCATTTGAGGCGCGATCGGCGCAGAGCGGGCACCAGCGAGTCGGCAGAGATCGCGATCAGAGAACGGGGCCGACAACCACGCTCCCGCAAATCTCTCGGTCGGTGCGGGGCATGGCGAGGCCCCGGCCGATCTCTCAGCCAGGGCCTTGCGTCAACCAAACGAGGTGCCTCAGTTTGAGGCGGCTCATGTCAGCTCCGTGAGAGAGACAGTCTAGGAACCGTTCTCCGCTTTTGGAGCTCGTCGACTCCTTCCTCTTCTTCGAGGAAGGAGGATCGCCGGATTGTTCTCAGCCAGCGAGGCGAGCGGCACGGCGCGAACTCGGTCAGCCAGGTCGTAGACCTCGTCCCCCGGGTAGAGGATCGTGAGCTGATCCAACCCCAAGTCGGCGACCGCAATGCGCATCGAAGGAGTCAGCCGGGGAGCATCTTGCCGCTTCGCCTCGACGCCTATCCGGCGGCCTTGGCACATGAGCAGCAGATCGAGCTCGGCGCCCGTGTGCGTAGCCCAGAAGTACGCTTCACTGGGCTTCGTGACCCTCAGGACCTCCTCGATCGCGTAGCCTTCCCATGAAGAACCGCTCTTGGGATGGGACAACAGGTCCTTCTCGGTGGCGATTCCCAGCAACTGGTGCAACAGGCCGCTGTCGCGGATATAGACCTTCGGCGACTTGACCTGCCGCTTCTTGAGATTCTCATGCCAGGGCTGAAGCTGGCGGACAATGAACAGATCGCTCAGCAAGTCAAGATACCGCCGGACGGTGGGTTGGGTCAGGCCCAGGGACCGTGCAGGCTCCGCCGCGTTCCAAATACCTCCGTGGTAGTGCGCGAGCATCGTCCAGAAGCGCAGCATCGTCGTGGCGGGGACACTGATGCCAAGCTGGGGGAGGTCGCGCTCCAAGAATGTCTGCGTGAACTGATTCCGCCAGTGGATGCTGTCGCTCTCGGAGCGGGCCAGGTAGGACAGCGGGAAGCCTCCCCTCCGCCAATGCCGCGCCAAGGCTCCCGCCCCGAGCTCGGCCAATCCGAATCCTGTCATCGCAATCGTCTCGATCCGTCCCGCGAGGGATTCAGAGGATTGACGGAGGAGCCCCGGCGAAGCGCTGCCAAGAATCAGGAAGCGCGCCTGGAGAGGCCGGCGGTCCGCCAGCACGCGCAGGATGGGGAAAAGATCCGGACGCCGCTGCACTTCGTCGATCGCCACGATTCCTCGCAGGGGCGCCAGCGCCGTCATCGGTTCCGCGAGTCGAGCGAGACTCGCCGGGTTCTCCAAGTCAAAGTACCGCGGCGACGCCGGGGGGACGATTTGCCTCGCGACGGTTGTCTTTCCCGACTGCCGCGGCCCAACCAGCGCCACGACGCGACTGCGCTTCAGCGCCGCGCGGATTTCAGCCAAGAGTCGCGGACGATCTACCATGGACTCACCATACCATGAAAATCGAACACGCAAATTTCATTTTTCATGGTCCGGGAATCGGCCGGGCAGCCTGTCCCCGTGCTCCGCGAAAAATCGGTACATCCTCGCCGGATGTCGCTTCCGCCGCTCATGGTAGCATCCCGCCTGTCCCTGCCGAAAACTCGATCGTCCGACCCACTTGATAGTTGCGGCCGACATCCTGCAGACTCCCCCGCTCATCGCTCTCGCAGCTCAGGACACGCACCCAGGGAGCGATGCCTTCTGATGACTCCGATTCTACACGCTCTCGTCGCCTTCGCACAGAGCCTCTACCGGCGCAGTCCGCGAAAACTCCGTCCGGCCAGAGGCCATTGCGGTTACGCGGCATCGAAGTGCCCCCAAGTTCGCAGACTGCCCTCTTCGGGCCTCCGAGCGAGAACGACCTGTTAACCACTCTCTCACGGAGAACGGAGAACGCGGAGAACTCGGGGCATTTTGAGGCGCGATCGGCGCAGAGCGGGCACCAGCGAATCGGCAGAGATCGCGATCAGAGAACGGGGCCGACAACCACGCCCCCGCAAATCTCCCAGTCCTTGCGGGATATGGCGCGGCCCCGACCGATCTCTCAGCCAGGGCCTTGCGTCAACCAAACGAGCCGCCCCAGTTCGAGGCGGCTCATCTCAGCTCCCCGAACGTAACGCTCTTCGTAGCTGGCCCTGGGAATCGCACGCGTTTGCGGAATCAGGTGGCGGGCTGCCGCCCCTGCGCGTGGCTATGCCAGACAGCTCAGGGCTTCAGGCGCGCTGATCACGAGCACGCGCGCCTTGCCAACCTCATGGACTCGCTGGACCGGCCTGCGGACTATCTGAAGACCCTGCCTGCAAGGCAGGAATGGCCCCAGAGCTTTCCAGCTGTCGGACGGCTTCAGCTCTCCGGACTTCACCTCGATCGGCAGCCAGGGGACGCCGTCGCGAACGATCAAGAAGTCGATCTCCCGCTTTTCCTTGTCGCGGAGATAGCGCAGCTCGAACTCCCCGTCGCCCCGATCCGTCCAGAAGTGACACGCCTTCAAGAGGTGACTGGCAACCAGGTTCTCGAAGCGCACGGCCTCGTTCCGGATCGCACCATAGTCCCACAGGTAGACCTTGCCCTCGCGCCGGAGCGATCGGCGGATGCCACGGTGCCAAGGCTTCACCTCAAAGAGGTAGTAGAGCGCCTTTAGGTACGTGATCCATCTCTTCACGGTCGGGATGCTCACTTCGAGATCGCGCCCGACCGAGGCCAAGCTGAAGAGCGACCCGACCCGGTCGGGCAGAAGCGCGTTGAGCATCTCGATTCGCCCGAGCTCGGGCAGGCGGCTCAGGTCACGCAGATCCTCCCGGACAACCAGCCGCTCGTGGTTGCGACGCCACAGGCGGGCTTTGCGCGCATCCTGGGCCAGGAGCGGCTCCGGGAATGGACCGTAGGCCATGAGCGCCGCCAGGTGGCTCTTGGCCGCTCTGCTGCCTCGAGTCCCTCCATCGAACAGCATCCTCATCGTCGCGTCAGGCGTTGGCACGTCGGGCTGCCACATCTCTCGCAGCGAGAAGGGGTGCAGGCAAAAGCTGAGGTGCCGCCCCAAGAGGCTGTCGCTTCCCTTCTTGTAGATGTCTAGCCTGGCGCTTCCGGTCACCAGAATGTCGCAGGGATGAAGGAGTGTATCGTAGACGCCCTTGAGATTGCGTTTCCAGAGACGGTGCTTGTGGATCTCGTCCAGGACCACGAGCGGGATGCCTCCTCCCCTTTCGGCGGGAATCGCCGCGGAGGGATCCTGTGCCCAGAGGCGCCGGAACTTCGTCTCGACCCAGTTCCAGTAGGAGCCGCTCGCCCGATCGCGCAGTCGAGATCGCGCACCTCGGCGGCCTGCATCATCATTACCAGCGCGTCGCGGCCTGACTCGCCTGCTCCTGTCTCCGCGCTGACTAAGCCGAGCTACGCCCGCGCTACGCTCCCACTCGTCGGATCCTGTCCCTCGCATCCCCAACGCCGCTCATGGACTCATCGGCAGCCTCTTTGGTCGCGCGCGGGGCTGCTTCCTCCCAACGCGCTCAGGCTTCCGGCGCGCGGACGGACATTTCTGGGACCCACAGGCGCGATAGCACACCTGGGCCGCCTGAGATCCTACTTGCCATCCGGCACCCAGCTCGGCGACCCTCTCGCTTCTCGATTGCGGTCGACGTCCCTAATCAATGGACTGCCCGGACAGCCGTGAGGTCCATGTCGTCGATCGAGGATCCGTAGTTGAGATCGACGAAGTCGGTGGACTGCACCATCACTACGAGCGCGTCGCCGCCTGAGTTGTCAGAGACGGGGCTGCACTCGAGCCAGCCCGCGGCCAAGGCCGTCCCGGCCCGCCGGCCGCCCCTGGCCTGATCGTGCATGCATGGAGATCTGGACCGATGGACATCCGCAATGTCGCCATCATCGCCCATGTCGACCACGGCAAGACGACCCTGGTCGATCAGATCCTGCGCCAGTGCGATGTCTTTCGCCAGGGCCAGCAGGTGTGCGAGCGCTTCATGGACTCGAACGATCTCGAGCGTGAGCGCGGCATCACGATCACGGCGAAGAACTTTGCGGTGACCCACCGCGGAGTGCGCATCAACCTCATCGACACCCCGGGGCATGCGGATTTCGGCGGCGAAGTCGAGCGGGTGCTCACGATGGCCGACGGGGTCCTGCTCCTGGTGGACGCCTTCGAGGGGCCTATGCCCCAGACTCGCTTCGTGCTCCAGAAGGCGTTGGCGCTGCGCTTGAAGCCGCTCGTGGTCATCAACAAGGTCGATCGGGACCAGGCGCGTCCGATCGAAGTCCTCGACGAGATCTTCAGCCTCTTCATCGATCTCAACGCCGACGACGACCAGTCCGCCTTCCCCTGCGTCTACGCCTCGGGTCGCGACGGCTGGGCGGTGACCGAATTGACCGGCCGGCGGGAAAACCTGCTGCCACTGCTAGACATGATCGTCGACAGCGTTCCCGCGCCCGAATCGCGTTCCGGTCCGGTGCAGATGCTCGTGACCGCGATGGACCACAGCGACTATGTGGGCCGGATCGGGATCGGGCGCGTTTTCCGGGGCGTTCTGCGGGAGAAGGACGCGATCGCTCTGCTCAAGCGCAACGGATCGCGCGCCCGGGTGGTCGTGCAGAGCCTCTTCGTCTTCGAGAATCTCGGCCGCCGGCAGGTCGGTGAGGTGGGTTGCGGGGACATCTGCGCGGTGACCGGAGTGGAAGGCGTAGACATCGGCGACACCCTGGCCGACATCGAGCATCCCGACATGCTGCCGCTGATCGCCGTGGATGAGCCGACCCTCACCCTGGCCTTCATGCCCAACGACAGCCCGTACTACGGCGAGGACGGGAAATTCGTCACCAGCAGGCAGCTCCGCGAGCGGCTCTTCAAGGAAGCTGAGCGCGATGTCTCCCTGAAAGTCGAGGAGACCGCCAGCACGGACACCTTCCGCGTGTCGGGCCGCGGGATTCTGCATCTCTCGATCCTCATGGAGAACATGCGGCGCGAGGGCTTCGAGTTCATGGCCGGGCAGCCTCAGGTCATCTACAAGGAGATCGCGGGCAAGAAGGCCGAGCCGGTCGAGATGCTGACCGTCGATGTCCCCAGGGAGCACGCCGGCACGGTCATCGAGTACGCCGGCCAGCGGCGGGGCGATCTGTTGCAGATGGTCCAGATCGGGGACCGCACGCGCCTGGAGTTCCACATCCCTAGCCGGGGCCTGATTGGATTCCGCAGCAAGATGATGCCGCTGACCTCGGGCGAGGTGGTCATCAACCATCGTTTTCTTCAGTACGAGTACTTCAAGGGCTCGATCCCTCAGAGACTGAACGGCAGCATCATCTCCATGGCCAACGGCCCTGCGGTCGCGTACGCCCTCGACGCCGTTCAGGACCGGGGGCACTTCTTCGTCGCCCCCGGCGAGAAGCTCTACGCCGGCCAGATCATCGGCGAACACTGCAAGGACGACGACATCGTGGTCAACGCGCAGAAGGCGAAGAAGCTGACCAACATGCGCTCCGCCAGCGCCGATCGGAAGATGAAGATCGCGCCCCCCGTGAGGATGAACCTCGAGGAGGCGCTCGAGTACCTCAATTACGACGAGTACGTCGAGGCGACGCCCAAGACGATCCGCCTGCGCAAGGCGACCTTGGACATCCACGATCGCAAGCGCGCGGAAAAGGCTCGCCGCCTGGAAGGCGCGTAGCAGCTCTGCGACCCGTTGTCCACGCCACTCACAATGACCTTCTCAATGTCGATGTGATTCGATGCTACCAGGGCAATGCTCCGCCAGGTCAGGGCAGCGGCGCACACCAGAGTGCTCGGTCCGTCGTGCTCCGCGAAAACTCGGTACGTGCGCCCGGGATGCCGCTTTCGCCGCTCGTGCTACCATCCCTCGCCATGCGCACATTTATTGTAGCTCTTCTCTCAGCCTTGCGAGCAGCCCTGATGCCACGGGCGGAGCTTGCTCTCGAAAACGCGGCCTTGCGCCAGCAACTGGCCGTCTACCTGCGAACCACCCACCGCGCTCGGCTCCGAACCGAGGATCGCCTCTTCTGGGTTGCCCTTCGCAGGCTCTGGCCGGACTGGACCCGTCCCCTCGTCATCGTCAAGCCTGCCACCGTCGTCGGCTGGCATCGAAAGGGCTTCCGGATCTTCTGGCGCCGCAGATCCCGAGGCCCGATCGGGCGACCCCGCATCCCTGCCGAGCACATCACCTTCATCCGCCGCATGTCCGGCGACCATCCCGAGTGGGGCGAGGACCGGATCGCCGAAGAACTCGCCGCCAAGTTCGGCATCGAGCACTCCCCCAGCACCATCCGCCGCTACATGGCCCCGCGACATGGGTCGCCTCGGGGAGATCAGACCTGGCGCACCTTCGTGCGCAACCATGCCAAAGAAGTCTGGGCCTGCGACTTCCTGACTCAATACACCGCCCTTTTCGCGGTCGTCTACATCTTCGTCGTGATGGAAACCGGGTCGCGGCGCATCGTCCACACCAACGTCACGACCAATCCGACACTGCCCTGGGTGAAGCAGCAGATCCGGGAGGCAACGGCCGAGGACGGCACGCCTCGTTTCCTCGTGCATGATAACGACGGGATCTTCGGACAGTTTGGAAGGCCCCTGGTGGCCGAGGCCAAGGGCAGAAGGCGCAGCTACCGCTGCCATCTGGACCGCTGGCTCGACGAGGTCATCGGCATCGAGGGGCTGCCGATCCCGTTCGGAGCGCCCAACGCCTCGCCCCACGTCGAGAGGTTCGTCCGGACGCTTCGGGAGGAAACCCTCGACCACTTCATCTTCCTGAGCGTCGATCACGTTCGTCGGGTCGTCAACGAGTACACCCGGTACTACAACGGGGCGCGTCCATCGCAGGCGATCCATGGGATCCCGGATCCATACCCGGAACTGAAGCAGCCTCCGCCATCGGCTGGAAGACTCGTCGCTCTCCCCGTCCTGGGCGGCGTCCAGCACGATTACAGCCTCGTGGCCTGAGCTGACGTCCATCCCAAGCCTGCGATCCCCACTCCCGCCACTACCAGTGTGCCCCGTCGTGTCCAGTCCCTCGATCCGACGCCCACACTGAGGGAAGAGAGCTGTTCGGCCGCCTTCACTACCGCCCGCACTCGCTCGATACCAGCCTCGGCAGGCCGTGGATCGGTCCGCGCTGCCTCGGGATGGACTTTTCGCGGACTACGGGGACGACTACGTCCAGACTGTCAATCCGACGGTGGCCAGGGCGATCTCACGCGCCGCGGATCGCTGACAATCGAGAGACCCGCGCTCTTGACGCCCCACTTCGAGGGCGCTCTGACGCCGCCAAGTGCCCCGCAACGCGGCCGATGAGGTTTTCGGTACGCACAGTGATCGCGCCTCGCTCGCCCTGGCAGAGCCCGTTCGTCGAGCGGTTGATCGGATCGATCCGGCGAGAGTGCCTCGATCACACCATCGTGCTTGGCGAGCGGCACCTGAAACGAGTTCTCACTGACTACTTCGGCTACTACCACCGCTGGCGAACTCATCAGTCGCTCGAGATGGACCGCCTTGAACGCCGGGAGGTCTGCCCTGCCGATCACGGTTTCGTCGTCGAGGTTGAAGAGGTCGGTGGGCTTCATCATCACTACGAGCGCGCCGCGGCCTGACTCGCCTGCAGCCCGCTCTACTCCACTCGCAGACCCGACCGAGCCATGTCCGAGCCGCGCCTCTTGAGGTCTGAATCACGTCGCAGACTTCAGCCAACGCCATCTGGGAGCCACATGCAGCCTCACTTGCCGCGAGAGAGGCCGCCTCGCTTGAGCACATTCAGTCATTGAGCGCGCAGATGGAGTTTTCGGCATGCACAACCGCCGCCCTTCCCGTCCTCGACGGCATCCATCACGACTATCGCCTCGTGGCTTGAGGCGACGCCCACCCAGCGCCCGGATGTCCTCGGACGCACCGGCATTTGTGCGCCCACTGAGCCAGGTTCGCAAATCCGACGACACCGAAGCAGGAGACTGCCCTTCGGCCCCTTCACCCTCGGCGTCGACCACTCGACGCCAGCCTCGGTGGGCCGCAACTCGGTCCGCTCAGCACCGGTACGGACTTTTCGCGGACTACGAGGGTCAGGACTTCCTCTCCCCAATTTGCTGCCTCCACATGGCGTAGTAGAGGCCTTTCTGCTCCAGAAGGGTGCCGTGGCTCCCCTCTTCAATGATGCTTCCCTTTTCCAGGACGTAGATCCTGTCCGCATGCATGATGCTGGAAAGCCGGTGGGCGATCATAAGGATCATCTGTTGTTTGCCTGCGGAAATCTCCTTGAACGTTTGGGTGATCTCCTCCTCCGTTATGGAGTCGAGGGCGGAGGTGGCCTCATCAAAAATGAGGATCCTGGGATTGCGGACCAGGGCCCGGGCGATGGCCAGCCGTTGTTTTTCCCCTCCGGACACCATCTTCCCGCCTTCGCCGAGCAGCGTGTCCAGCCCATGGGGCGAGGATTCCACCAATTCCAGGGCGGACGCCTTGCGCAGGGCCTCCAGAAGATCCCTTTCCGAAGCGTCCTGTTTCACAAACAGAAGGTTCTCGCGGATGGTCCCCGAGAAGAGCTGCGTTTCCTGGGTAACGAATCCCAGCTGGCGCCGCATCCTGTTGACCCGGATGTCACGGGCCGGAATGTCGTCATAATAGATGGTGCCGCGCGTCGGTGTGTAGAGTCCCACCAGCAGTTTGACCAGGGTGGACTTGCCGCACCCCGAGGGCCCCACGAACGCGATGGTCTCGCCCCGCTCTACCCTGAAGGAAAGATCCTTGATGGCGTCGGTGGCACTGTTCTTGTACCTGAAACTGATGCCCTCAAAACGGAGATTGTCAATCTCCCCGATCTCCACAGGCTCGTCGGGCCGGTATTCGGGTTCCTTCTTCATCAGGTCGTCAAAGATCTGCAGCGATGCTTCCGCCTCCCTATAGGAGAGGATGATGGTGCCCAACTCCTGGAGGGGATGCATGATCCTGGTCGTGATGAACTGCATGGAAATGAGCTCCCCGGTGGTGAGCAGGTTGCGGAAGATCAGCCACAAGAGAATGAAGAGAATGGACTCCTTCAGCACCAGCAGCACAGAGCTCTGGAGAAAGGTCAGGGTTCTGATGCGGCGGACCTTGGCCATCTCCAGGTTGAAGATCTTCAGAGTAAAGGTTCTGAGCCGGCGGATCTCGGGGTAGGTGAGCCCCAGGCTCTTGACGAGTTCGATGTTGCGAAGCGACTCGGTGATGGCCCCGCTCATTTTGTTGGTTTCGGAAATGACCGACCGCTGGACGGTCCTGATCTTGCGGCTCAGGTAACTGGTGAGGCTGCCCAGGACGACAACCCCGATGACAAACACGGGGATCAGGAGCCAGTGGGTGGTCACGGCATACCAGATGACGAAGAGAACCCCCACCAGCGAGCTGAATAGGATGGTGACGAAGGAGCTGATGAAGCGCTCGTTGTCCTGGCGGACTTTCAGGAGGACGGAGAGGACGTGGCCGCTGCTGGTCTCCTCGAACTCGTGGAAGGGGAGCCTGAGGGTCTGTCTGAGCCCTGCATCGAAAACGGATAGGCCGAACTTCTGAACCACGAGCCGGGTGACATAGTCGGTATAAGCCCTGGTCAGCCTAGCCAACAGGGCCACGCCGACCGCAATGGCCAGCCATGTCAGAACCCCCCTGACCAGTTCCTCTTCCCGCAGGCCGTCGGGATTCACCGCGAACATGTCGATGATCTTCCCGAAGATGACCGGGTCGAGGAGCTGAAGGACTTCGGCGATAGCTGCCAGCCCCATGGCCAGAAAGAGCCACCCCTTGGCAGGCTTGAGATATTTCCAGATGGTCTTCACAAGCAGTATGCTGCGGCACGCCGCGGCTGGAATCCTTCTCCGGTGCAGATGCCTCGAGTAATGATCGTGCTCGGTGAAAACTCGGCGCGTGGGCCCGGGATGCTGCTTTGCCGGCATCCCGCCCCATGCGCACGTTCATTCTATCCCTTCTCGCCACCCTCCGGGCAGCCCTGAAGTCGCGGGCGGCGCTCGCCCTCGAGAACGCCGCGCTCCGCCAGCAGTTGGCCGTCTACCTGCGGACCTCCAATCGGCCCCAACTCCGGACCCGTAGTCCGCGAAAACTCCGTCGCGCATCCCTCAACGAGGGGAACCTCCTTCTCCAAGGTCACTTCCCTCCGCGTGCTACCATCCCTCGCCATGCGCACATTTATTGTAGCTCTTCTCTCAGCCTTGCGAGCAGCCCTGATGCCACGGGCGGAGCTTGCTCTCGAAAACGCCGCTCTGCGCCAGCAACTGGCCGTCTACCTGCGGAGCAACCACCGCGCTCGGCTCCGCACCGAGGATCGCCTCTTCTGGGTTGCCCTCCGAAGGCTCTGGCCGAACTGGACCCGCCCGCTCGTCATCGTCAAGCCCGCCACCGTCGTCGGCTGGCATCGAAAGGGCTTCCAGATCTTCTGGCGCCGCAGATCCCGGGGACCGCTCGGGCGCCCCCGCATCCTTGCCGAGCACATCGCCTTCATCCGGCGCATCTCCAGCGACCATCCCGAATGGGGCGAGGACAGGATCGCCGAAGAGCTCAACGCCAAGTTCGGCATCGCCCACTCCCCCAGCACCATCCGCCGCTACATGGTCCCCCGGCAAGGGTCGCCTCGGGGAAATCAAACCTGGCGCACCTTCGTCCGCAATCACGCGCGGGAGCTTTGCGCCTGCGATTTCTTGATCCAGTACACGGCCTTCTTCACGGTCGTCTACGTCTTCGTCGTGATGGAAATCGGGTCGCGGCGCATCGTCCACACCAACGTCACGACCAATCCGACACTGCCCTGGGTGAAGCAGCAGATCCGGGAGGCAACGGCCGAGGACGGCACGCCTCGTTTCCTCGTGCATGATAACGACGGGATCTTCGGGCAGTTTGGGAAACCTGTGACGGTCGAGAAGAAAAGCAGAAGGCGCAGCTACCGCTGCCATCTGGACTGCTGGCTGGACGAGGTCATGGGCATCGAGGGCATCCCCATTCCCTACGGCGCGCCGAACGCCTCACCTCACATCGAGAGGTTCGTGCACACGTTGCGGGAGGAGGCGCTCAACCACTTCATCTTTCTCAGTGCCGATCACATTCGTCGTGTCGTCTCCGAGTACATTCGCTACTACAATCGCGCTCGTCCATCGCAGGCGATCCATGGGATCCCAGATCCGTATCCGGAACTGCGGCGGCCTCCCTCCCGACGCGGGAAACTCATCGCCTTGCCCATCCTTGGTGGCGTACTCCACGATTACCGGCTCGTGGCCTGAAGCCACATCCCGTCACGATTCCGAGATCCTAGTTTTGTCAGGCACCGCTGCGTCCCTCGAGTCTTGTTGATCGATCCGGCACCTGCGGCCGCCCGTCGAATGACCGTGGCCCTCTCCCCCCATCGGCCCTTCCTCTCAGGACGTTCGTCTTCGGGAGGCCTGCCGCCCCTCGTCGTACGCCGTGATCGACTTTTCGCGGACCACGGGTCTCCCCGGCATCATCGTGCAATCTGATTCACTGCATCACGGTCGATGCTGAGCCCCCAGCTCCATTTCTCAAGCCCGATTGTGGTTTTGCGGCGGGTCTCCACCCAGCAAGCACGAGTTCAGCGAGAACCTTGTGGGCCACGTAGCCCCGCCCGAAATGCAGCACCGTCAGGTCCTTGTAGTCCTAGACCAACCGTCGGAAGATGCCCCTTAGATCCTCCGGCAGCCTCGCCCCCGCCCTTGAAGATCGCCGTGGTCTGCATCGGTCGATCTCCACCGGCCAAAAGTCTTACTGGATCAATACGACACGCCTCGTTCCTCGCGCCATGCCGCCCACGCGAAGCTCGCAGAAGTACGTCCCTGAACCTGCAGGGACACCGGCAGCGTTCTTTCCATCCCACACGATGACATAGTCGCCCCTAGCAAGGCTCGTCTCCACTAGGGTCCGGTCCAGGCGCCCAGTGGCATCGAAGACATCCAGAATGACCTCAGCCTCAGTATCAAGCACGAAGGTAATCCGACTGTCATCTGCAGAGGGAACCGGACCTCCCCCATCGCAATAGGAGTCGGCCGATCCGGTTGCCAATCAATCTCCGATGTTAGCTGGTACTCGACGCAGGCCGTGCCCACACTTTCTTTGTAAACAATCACCTCGTCGTCGCCATCACTGTCAGTATCCACGTAGAGAACCTTGGCAGTTTGCGCATCGCTGAGTCCGGCAACATCTTCCAGACCGTCGACTGGACACAGCCACCCGGCTTCAAGGTCCACGATGCCGTAACCAGAAACGGGCAGGCCCGTTAACACGCAAGCTGCACCGTTACCGCGCAGGTCTCCGCAGCTATGCGATGGTTCAACCGCGCCCTGCGTAATGAAGCCGCTACCTGACACAAAGCGCGACATAAAGACACGTTCCCCCGTGTCGGTATGTCACTCCACAAAGAAGTCGGCTGATGCAGGCATCACCCCTGAGGACAACACAATACTCATCGCTGCAGCAGCCAAGTAAGTGATTCTCATCTCTCGCTCCTCCCCCTGATGCAAGTCACTTGCTCACAGCGCAATCTTCAGTGCTTCGCAAGAACTCCACAGTACGTAAGATGCTCTTTCTCATCGTCCAATGGAGAGCAGTCATTCAGCGCACAATCACAATATATGCAGTGTTGGTCCCTTCCGGCGTGGACAGCCGCAGAAAGTACCTCCCTGCCGCAACGGCACGTCCAGCACGGTCACCGCCATTCCACACAAAGCAATGTTGGCCCGCCATCAGCACCGTTGAGGCATATTCAAAGACGCACCGCCCAGTAATATCGCAGACTGTGCCTGCGACCTGACCGGCATTGCCCATCTCGAAAGTGATTAGCGCCTCTGACGAGACCGGATTCGGGCGCACGCTCAGAGGCGATGCGACGAGGTTGGTGCGATGACTCAAGACATGCGAACTCGACTCGCATTGCAGCGGCAGGATCGTCAATCCGTAATCGTTATGAGCAACAAATGCGCCCACATCGGAGAGAGCGACGCACCTCGCAATTCCTTCAACATCTGTGCTTCCAACGATCCGAAGAGTCATGGGGCTTGCAATATCAATCACGTTGATATCAGAATAGCCTATGACATAGGCATACATGTTCCCAACGGCCACGCTATAAGCTCCCCCGGGCAAACAAACGCTGCCAACGATCGTTGGAGCCGTAGGAGCCGTAATATCGACTGCGCATAGTCCCGAATACGTACCGTCTGTAGCAACGTAGGCGTAGTTGCCAAGGACGCTGACACCTGTGACAGCGCCGGGCGCAATCACACTTCCTATGAGAACGGGGTTCTCGACATCTGACACGTCGATCACCTGAAGGCCTTCCTGACTGTCCGCGACGTATGCCTGAACACCACAGACGGTCACACCAACTGCATACCCAGGAGTATCGAGACTGCCGACGATCTCTGGGCAGGTAGGGTCCATCATGTCTATCAGGTGGAGGCCAATGCCATCCACTACGTAAGCCATGTTGCCTGATACTGCTACGCAATACGCGTAGCCTGGTGTGTCCACCAGGCCAACGAGTTGGGGAGTTGCCGGACTGCTGACATCGATCACCTGGACACCCCAATCGCAGACGGCCACGCATGCGTACGTGGCTGAAAGGGCAACGGAATACGCATAACCAGGAGTACTTATGCCGCCTATGAGTGTAGGGCTTGTGGGCTCAGTTATATCTATCACTTGGAGGCCGGCATCATGGTCTGCTATGTAGGCGCAGGTACCGGAGACTGTCACTCCAAAGGCAGCCCCGGGAGTGTCCACTTTACCCGTTGTTGGGGGGCTGGCCGGGTTGGAGATGTCGACAACATTTAATACACCTGCACTCTCACCGACATATGCATGGGCGTTGCCGACTGCCACGCATTGGGCATCTGCCAAATCAACACATCCCACAAGCCGAGGGTTCGTCGCGCAGGAGATGTCAATTACTTGACAACCGGATTCCCCATCAGCGAGGTACGCGTATTCACCGGACACGATTAGATCGTTGGCACGTCCTGACGTAACCAGGTAGCCGACGATCGCCGGGTTGGTGGCCTCGGCAATGTCGATTACTTTTAGAGTGTCAGTAGAAGTCACATATGCGTACGTATCCTTGACGACTACGGAATACGCGGGCGTCGTCAGAGAGCACATGAGTTGTGGGCGGGTTGGATTCCTAATGTCGATCACGTGGAAACCGCCCCACCAAGAGGCGGCAATATAGGCCAGCGAGTCCGACACCGCTAGGTCAGACGCATACCCCACTATACTTAGGCTCCCGACAAGTCTCGGATTGGCAGGATCTGCGATATCAATCACTTGTAGCCCGTCGTAGCCATTGGCAACGTAGGCATATGCGCCTGATACTACTACTTTGCGGGCCGATCCTGGTGTGTCCACGTTGCCCACAATCTCTGGGTCGTGGGGGTTCGAAATGTCGATTACCTGCAATCCGTAGGTATTGTCCGCGAGGTATGCGTGTGTCCCCGACAGGGCCACATCGAATGCCCATCCAGGGGTGTCAATACTCCCCACTATCTGAGGGCAAGTAGGATCTTCTGCATATATCACCTGGAGCCCGCTCTCGTGGTCCGCGACGAATACATAGCTGCCAGAAACAGCAATTCCATGTGCCCATTCAGGCAGTGACACGCTGCCGCACCACTTGAGGTAGTCACCGTACTGAATGCAGTGGGCACCCACGGTGCCGCCGAGGGGCACTAGCCCGACAGAGATACCGATCATAGGCAGCACGCACGTATTTAAAGCCTTTCTCAGGATCTTGGCAAGAGTCGAGGCCACGCAAGTCTGCATTGCTCCCTCCTCCCGACTGATGAAGCTCGCTAGGTTACTTTTAAGAGTACCACGAACGCCGCTTGCTGCGGAACTGCCATCGGAACGGAGGGAGCGAGGCGACCGAACAGGTCAATATGGCGATTTCGGGCGGGTGTCCGTCTGGGATCTACTCGGATTCGTCGAAAAGTGCATGGAAGGAATGATCAAGTTCGTAGACGGTTCGCATCGCGCCCTCCGAGCGAGAACGGTCTGTTGACCACTCTCTCCCGGAGAACGGAGAACGCGGAGAACTCGGGGCATTTTGAGGCGCGATCGGCGCAGAGCGGGCACCAACGAGTCGGCAGAGATCGCGATCAGAGAACGAGGCCGACAACCACGCCCCCGCAAATCTCTCGGTCCTTGCGGGATATAGCGAGGCCCCGACCGATCTCTCAGTCAGGGCCTTGCGTCGACCAAACGAGCCGCCACAGTTCGAGGCGGCTCATGTCAGCTCCCCAAACGGGACATTTTTCGAACCACTCTCTGCTCTCCCCCCGGCTCGGTCCGTCGCCCGCAGCCGCCGCCAGCTGGTTTGCGGCTTGGGGAAGCTCGGATCGTCCTCGAAAGCGCGGCGACGGACTTCTGGCGAAGGACGGGGCTCCAGCATCACTACGAGCGCGTCGCGGTTAGATCGAGTCGACGGCCCACCCCTCCCCACTCGCCGACCCGACCCAGCTATATGCGTGCTACGCCTCTCCAGATCTGAATCACGCCGCAGGTTTAGCTGGCCATGCTCAGAGTCCAACTTGAACCCTCACCGGCCTCCAAGAAGCACATCTCGTCCGCGCTCGCCACGGTGTTGGGTGGGCAGATGGGATGATCGGGAGGGACAGGTCTCGGTGCTTCGGAGATCCTCTCCTGGCAGCCCGGACGCGGCGTGACCGTCCTCGCGATCCTACTTCGCGTCCCCGCGGAAGAGCGCCTTCATCGCGCCCCAGGTGGTCTCCTGCACTGGCGTCCCTTGGCAGCCCACCGGCTCCGCTCCGATGAGATCGCACTCTGGGTTCGGCGGTGAAAATGGGACGCAAGGAGAATCCGCGTGCAGCGAGAAGTCGAAGCTGTCCGGATCGCAGAAGAGGGGATTTTGGCTGATGTTCCCGGAGACGCCGTACTGGTCGGCGATGTCACCCACCCAGTCTCCGCCAGGGTTGCCGAAGATGTCGCAACACTCAAGGGTGGCGGTCCCCCGAAGGCATTCGCCTCCAGTATTGAAAGCAAGGATGGTCCGGTTCAAGGTCACGGCACCGAGCGTGCCGTCGATCCCGCTCGTTCCGTCGGAATGGTTGAAAGCAAGAGTGCAGTTCTGCATTTCAAGCGAGGACGCCTCCTCGCAATACACGGCCCCCCCGGACACATCGGCGATGTTGTCATAGAAGAGGCAGCCTTCGACCAGCGCGCTGCAAAACGAGCCAACGTAGATTGCCGGACCCTCGGGTGCCCGATTGCCCCAAAAGTCACACCGGGCGATGGTCGCCGAAGCTCCGTGGCCCAAGACACCGGGACCACGATTCCCGTAAAACCGACAATCTTCAATCGTCCAACTGCCCTCTTCCCCACGCAGACCGTACCTTGCATGGCCAGTTACGCTACAGGTACTAAATGAAGGCGATGATTCTCCATGCCAAAACGCGCCGTCAGGAGAGTTCTCCTCGAACACGCACCCTACGACCTCCGGCGACCCCAGGAAGTAACAGTACAACCCTGCTCCAACACTGGGGACCGCATTTCGCACGAACCTGCACTCGACGATGCGTGGTTCCGACAAATGGTAGCAAGAGACGCCCCCGCCACCATGGGCGGTGTTTTCAAGAAAGACGCAATTCATGATCGAAGGAGACCCATCCGCAATGAACAGAGCCCCGCCCCCACTTCCGATGGCAGTACCACTCATGTACCCATTGATAATGGTGATTCCACGAAGGGTCGACTGCACCGTCTCGCCTGAGACAAACAGAAACCCCCGATGATTCTCGCCGGCCGTTCCCTGGCAGTCGATGATGCATTGCTCCGCCACATCGCTATCGGATCTGACCGTAATCGGTTTTCCGCGAAATGTCAGATCGCGATTCCCGCTACCCGTGAACACTCCGTCCGATAGAACCACTTCATCCCCTGGCGCGGCCGCGTCGATGGCCGCCTGGATCGTCGGGTAGTCCCCAGTCCCGTCTGGCCGGACGAGGTAGGTGGTGGCAGAGGCGAGGGAAGCGATGGCTAGGGACATGGCAAGCAGCGCACCCAGCACTCGCATACGGTTCCCCCTCGTGGTCTGTTCTCGGACGAGCGTGATCGGAACCGAACGGCTTGAGTATACCGCCTGCGGGAGTCCCATGCGAGGGAATGCAGGCGGGGTACTACTGGACCGTGGCGGCCCCTTTTCGAATGATGGCCCACGCTCAACCGCCCCAGCTACCGAGATGTCCCCCAACCGCTCGGCGGTTCGCGGCTGATCGTCCGAATGGAATCTTGGGATGACGCCAGAGTGTTCCCCCCGCACAATTGCATCCGTTGACTCCGCTCGGCGGCCAAGGCGGGACTGTTCTTCGGTCGGAGCACGATCCGCCAAGCCTTTGCACTCTGCCGAGACACGCAAAGCGGAGCGAGCCGGAGGCATGCAATCGGGTGACCGCGTCACGCCCGGAGAGAGGATGACATGCTCAAGGTCGTGAATCTGGAGAGATCCTTCCGCAGATTCGAGGATACCTTCTCACCCAAGATCGTGGCTGAGATCAACGGCCAGCACGTGAAGCTCGCCCGGCTCGAGGGGGACAAGGTCCCATGGCACACCCATGACAACGAGGACGAGCTATTCCTGGTGCTGGACGGAACCCTCGAAGTGCACGAACGGAGCGATTCCGCGCGCTTGGACGCAGGCGAGTTCTGTGTCGTGAAACGTGGGGTGGAGCACCGCGTGGTTCCAATAGGCCATGTGAAGTTGCTCCTCTTCGAACCTGCCGGCATTGCTCACACGGGCAAGGTCCGGTCGGAAATCACGAAGGACCACTACGATCGCCTCGAGGACTAGACCCGCAGTCCGCGAAAACTCCGTCCGGCCAGAGGCCATTGCGGTTACGCGGCATCGAAGTGCCCCAAGTTCGCAGACTGTCTCCTTCGGGCCCCGAGTGAGAACGGCCTGTTAACCACTCTCTCCCGGAGAACGGAGAACACGGAGAACTCGGGGCATTTTAAGGGGCGATCGGCGCAGAACGGGCACCAGCGAGTCGGCAGAGATCGCGATCAGAGAACGGGGCCGACAACCACACTCCTGCAAATCTCTCGGTCCTTGCGGGATATAGCGCGGCCCCGACCGATCTCTCAGCCAGGGCCTTACGTCAACCAAACGAGCCGCCCCAGTTCGAAGCGGCTCATCTCAGCTCCCC